>Ga0315912_10000019_pt1 | contig 512532 bp, 435 predicted proteins | sample VfabasoilMG_FD_204469 | JGI IMG/M metagenome (GOLD analysis project Ga0315912, IMG submission 204469) | Garden soil microbial communities collected in Santa Monica, California, United States - V. faba soil | ecosystem: Environmental > Terrestrial > Soil > Garden | place: USA: California... | reverse complement strand
GTCCGCGCCGGCGGCATTCGCGCGCTCGGTTGTGATCGTGTGTCATGCGGCGCCGGGTCCGGGGCTCGGCTCGCGCCGGCGGCATTCGCGCGCAGCGCTGAGGGCCGGCGCAGGACGAGCCGCGGCAAGAGGCGCGCTCTGCAATGCCGGCTCGAGCCGACCCCGGACCCGTCGCCGTACTCCAACGCTCTCAACCTCACCAACGGGTTGAAGAGGAAGAGTGCGGCGCCTTCTGGGCCTCCGGTCCGCGTCCGCGCCGCCGGCGAGCGCGCGCCCTCTTCCCTCCAACCCAAATCCGAGGACGCGCTCAGCGGGCCGACGCCACGCCACTCCGGCCCCCCCCCGGATCTGCGCCGAGGGGCCGATGTGTGCGATTCGCGCCGACGGGCCGGGTCCGTGCGCGCGGGCATTGCAGAGCGCGCCTCTTCCCGCGCTTCGCGCAGCGCCGCCGCTTCGGCCACGCGCGCGCATCGCGCCGCGCCGGCCGCCTCGCGCTGCGCGCGAATGCCGCCCGCCGCGCACGGAGCCCGGCCCGGAGGCGCAGACGAACCACCCACCACCCCAACGCCGCAGCACAAACGGAAGCGGGCGGCCGGGTTGACCCCGACCGCCCGCAGAGCGATCGAACGGATCCCTACTTGCCGAGCCACTGCGTCCAGTCGCGCATCGGGATCACTTCGACCGAGAGCGCGTTGGCGGACTTGTACTCGTCGGTGTTCTCCCACGGCAGCATGTCGCCGGTCTCCTCGTCGAAGAAGGGCGTGCCGAGCAGGAGCATGTCCGTCTCGTTGGTGACTCCGTCGCGCACTTCGACGCCCACGGCCTTGAGCATGGCGCGGAGGTCGTCGGCGTCATAGCGGCCGAAGCCGTTGCCGAGCAGGGCGGCGACCGGAGTGCGATTCGGGTCGTAGACCGCGTTGAAGATCAGATCGTCGGTGTGGATCGGATCGTACTTGTCGGCCTGGCTGAGGATCTTGGCCTCGGAGCGGTTCTCCTCGGTGCGCTGGACGCGGACGCGGCCCTTCACGGCTTTGGTCGTGGCGTTGCGGACCTCGAACTCCATGCCCGGGGTGACCCGCTGGTTGTGGCCGCGGTCGAGCCACACGACGCCGATGTCGCCGGCGGCGCTGAGCACGCTGCCGTCCGGCGTGGAGGCGCGGCGGCTCACCGAGTTCAGGCTGTCGGCCAGGATCGAGTTGCGCTGCTGGTACTTGGCCACTTCGCCGCGCAGTTCGCGCTCGCGCTGGTCGGCGACCGTGCGCAGTTCGGCGAGCTGCTTCTGCAAGTTCGCGAACTCGTCGCGGGTGGCGTCGCGCTGGCGCTCGATGTCCACGATCTGGCGCTGGAGGGAGCCCTCCAATTCGACCTTCTCGCGGCGGACGTCGGCCAGAGTCTTGTCCTTGTCGTCCAGGGCGGTCCGCGTGGCGGCCTCCTTGGCGGCGAGGTCGTTGCGCAGGCGCGAGGACTCGGCGAGGGCGGAATCGCGCTCGCTCACGACCTGGCGGTGCGTGGTGATCATCGGTCCGACCAGATCGCTGAAGGAGCGCAGGTTCGGGTTGGCGGCATCAATGCCGAACTCCCGCATCAGTTCCTCACGGGCCGCGTTGACGGCCGCGACGTTGGAGAACTCGCCGTCGGCACGGAAGCCGAAGGTCGTGGACACGTCGCGCCGCTCCTCGCGCAGGCCCTGAGAGATCTGCTTCTCGGCCTCGAGCTGGGCCTGGGCAGCCGTCAACTGGCCCGTGGCCTTGGTGAACTCGCCATTCTGGAGGAAGGCGAAGGTGGCGGCCACGAGGGCGATCACGCTGAGGGCGATCACCCACATCAGGCTGACCTGAGCGGCTCCGCGATTCGATTGCGACATGGGACGATGGGTCAAAGGGAAGCAGGAACGGGCGTCGGGTACGCCGGTGGACGGGCAGTTTAGCCCCCGCGCGAGCGCAGGTTGCCCCGTGCGAAGGGGACTTTGTAAGGCCGCCTTGAGACTCGGTCAAGAACGGGGCATCCTGGGGGGCATGGCGGCAGGCCTGCGGATCGTCGGCGCCCTGGGCGGGGTCGGCAGCGGCAAGTCCACGGCCGCCCGCATCCTGGCGGAACTGGGCCAGGGCATCGTGGTGGACGCCGATCGGCTGGTCGGCGAGCTGTTCGGAGATCCCCGGGTGCTGGAGGAATTGGAGCGGGCGGCCGGCGCCCCCCTGCGCGGCCCGGACGGAAGCCTGGATCGGCCGCGGCTGGCGGCCTGCATTTTCGCGGATGCCGAGGCCCGGCGGCGGGTCGAGGCGGTGCTGCATCCGCGGGTCCGGGCGCGCACCTGGGCGGCCTTGGAGGCCTTCGAGCGGGAGCGGCCCGGCGGTCTGGCCGTGCTGGACGTGCCCCTCCTGCTGGAGGGCGGGCTGGCCGAGATCTGCGACTTCCGGGTGTTCGTCGCCGCTCCGGAGGAGGTTCGCGCCCGCCGCGCCGGCGCCCGCCACGGCTGGAGCCGGGAGGAGTGGCTGCGGCGCGAGGCGGCGCAGGCTCCGCTGGCCGAGAAGGAGGCGCGGGCGGATGCTATTCTGGTCAACGACGCCGGGCTGGAGCGGCTGCGCGAGCAATGCGCGGCGCTTGCCGCCCGCCTGCGGGATCTGCCGGCGCGCGCGCTTCGCCTGCGCTGGCCCTCGCCCTCCGAGGCGCCTCCCCCCTTCCGTCCGGGGCCGAGCTGATCCCAGCCTCACCAGCTCCATCCTTTCCGTTCCGACTCCTTCCGACTTCCTTTCATGGCCGATCTCGCATCACGCCGCCGCCATCGCCGCCGCCGCCGCCGCCAGGAGCAGCGCTCCACCGGGGCCCCGGTTTTCGTCCCGGTCGGGCAGCTGCCGCCGCCGCCGCAGTTCCCTTGGAGTCAGGATCAGGTGCCGCACTACGCGGCCAAGCGCAAGAAGGAGGAGCTGCACCTGGCCTTCTACCTGCCGATGCATCTGAATGATTTGCAGGATCTGGCGGACAAGGCCGGGATCGAGGATGCGCTGGCAATGCAGCGCGGCCCGCTGCTGCGGCGGATCATCCGCAAGCTGCAGGCCGAGCACGGCGTGTTCTTCATCGAGGGCGTGCTGGAGGTGATGACGGAGGGGCATGGATTCATCCGCCACCTCATCAACGACTACACCGCCAGCTTCGCGACCGATCCGCTGCTGCACGGCTCGCTGGTGGACCGCCATCACCTGCTGACCGGGCAGGTGGTGCTGGGCGTGCTGGCGCCGATCGGCGAGCGCGACGACGAAATGCTGGTGCTGCACGAGGTGCTGGAAGTCTTCGGCGACGATCCGGAGAAGCAGTTCGCGATTGCGCCCTTTCACGATCTGACGCCGCTGTATCCGGACGAGCGCCTGCACCTGGAGACGGACCGCGAGGGCGTGGAAATGCGCATCGTGGACCTGATTTCGCCCATCGGCAAAGGGCAGCGCGGGCTGATCGTGGCCTCGCCGCGCACCGGCAAGACGGTGCTGCTGCAGCTGATCGCCAACGCGATCGTCAAGAATCACCCGGACGTGCATTTGATCCTGCTGCTGGTGGACGAGCGGCCGGAGGAAGTGACCGATTTCGAGCGCAGCGTGCGCGGCGACAAGCGCGAGATCGTGGCAAGCACCTTCGACGAACCGCCGGACCGGCACATCAAGGTGGCCGAGATGGTGATCGAGAACGCGAAGGCGCGGGTCGAGCAGGGGCAGGACGTGGTGATTCTGCTGGACTCGATCACCCGTCTGGCGCGCGCCTACAACAACGAGGCGCCGTCCAATTCGAAGATCATGTCCGGCGGCTTGGTCGCCGACGCGCTGCTGAAGCCGAAGCGCTTCTTCGGCGCGGCGCGCAACATCGAGAACGGCGGGTCTCTGACGATTCTCGCCACTGCGCTGATCGACACCAACTCCAAGATGGACGAGGTCATCTTCGAAGAGTTCAAGGGCACCGGCAACATGGAATTGGTGCTGGACCGGCAGTTGGCCGAACGCCGCACCTGGCCCGCGATCGACATCAACCGCTCGGGCACGCGCAAGGAGGACTTGCTGTTCGGCAAGGACGAATTGAAGCGCGTGTGGCTGCTGCGCAAGGTGCTGAACGACATGAACCCGGTCGAGGGCATGGAGCTGCTGGTGGACCGCATCCGCACCTCCAAGACCAACGCCGAGTTCCTGGCCAACCTCGCCGTTTCCTCCTAGGCGGGCGCTCGCCCGCGAACGCCCGTGCCGGCGCTCCTCTTCGCCCTGCCCTGCGCGCCTGACGAGCCGCGCGGCAACGTCACGACCGCGATGCGGCTGGGGCGCGGGCTGACGAAGTTGGGCTGGAGCGCCGCGCGCTGCGACGCGCGCACCGATCCGGCCGACTGGCCGACCGCCGACGTGGTGGTGGCGCTGCACGCGGTGAACGCGGCGCCGCGCGTGACGCATCCGCGGCTGGTCGTCCTGTTCACCGGGACGGATTTGTCAGGCACCCCGCCCGCGCCGGCGCGCGCGGCCATCGCGCGCGCGCTGGCCTGCGTGGCGCTGGGCGAGGCCGCCGCGGCGGAGGCGCGCAGACTCTATCCCGAGTGCGCTGGGAAATTGACCGTCATCCCGCAGGCGGTCGAGCCACTGCCGGAGAGCAAATGGCCGGCCAGCGTCCCCTATCCCGACGCCGCCAGCGATCTGCTGCTGCAGCCGACCGGCCTGCGCCCGGTCAAAGATCCATGGCGCGCGGTCAGCGCGCTCGCGCCCCTCGCCGCGCGCCGCCCGCAGCTGCGCCTGTGGATCGCGGGCCCGCGCTTCGGCAAGGAGCCGATCCCCGCGTTGCCGCCGTGGGCGCGCTGGCGCGGCCCGGTGCCGCGCGAGCATCTGCGCCCGCTGGTCGAGAGCGCGCAACTCGTGATCAGCACCAGCCGCGCCGAAGGCGGCCCGCCCAACGCGCTGCTCGAGGCCGCCGAGTGCGGACGCCCGATTCTGGCCTCGGACATTCCGGCCCACCGCGAGTTCCCCGGCGCCGGCTGCCTCTTCGGCGACGACGCCGACTTCCGCGCCAAGGTCGAAGCCCTCCTCGAAGACCTTCCCGCCGCCGCGCGCCTGGGCAAACATCTTCAACAACGCGTTGCCTCCGACTTCAGCCTCGAGCCTGAAGCCGCGGCTTGGGACGCGCTGTTGCGCCAGGCGCTCGCGGCAAAGATCTGAATTCTGCGAAGACTACGGCTCCTGCCACAGTTCGGAATCTTGCACCATCAACGAGGCCTGCGACACGTCCACCAGGATCTTCCAGCAGCCTTCGGCGGTCACCGGCACGGGCCATGAGACCGGCTTGTCCAGTTTCGCGAGGCCCCAGGGTGGCGCATTCCTCGCAATCAAGGCCTCGTAGGTCCCGGGCCGGATGAATCTTCCGCGAGGCCAGCCGCCTGCGCTGAGGAATGCGTCCGGCTCGCGCAGGCGCTGCGGAACGAGTTCGGCGGCAAGGTCGAGCGTGAGTCCGGTTCGATCCACGAAGCAGTAGGTCACGTAGCGGTCATCGGGATGCAGTTGGACAACGGCAGGCGAAGCTGCGCTGCCATGCTGGATGCTGCTGCAAGTCGCCGGAAGGATCCGCGGATTCCTCTGAAAGGTCTGCTCATAGGAGCCCGTGCTCGCTGAGATTCCATACTCTCCTTCGGGAACGAAGAATCGGTACAGAGCCTCACTTCCAAAAACGAGATGCCCCTGGGCCTCGCGCCCGGAATCCGAATCGAACGGACTGTTCGGAGTCTCCAGACTGGCGCCAGGTGGAACGAAGCGGAGCTTCACGGTCGCTGGAGGATTCGCCAGAAAGGCGCTCTCCGGCAGGATCGCAACGAAAACTGGCGTGAGAGGCCGGCAATTCTCCAGATTCGGCCGAACGGGCTCGACCCCGCCCAGAATGTGCATCATGGGAATGTCGTAGTCCACGGTTTCGCCGTTGGAGTCGGTGAGGTGCAGGACGTAAGGCGGAGGATCCCTCCACTCGTCCTTCTCATGCAGCACCGCCCACGACACGTACTCGGTGTCGGAGAGAGTCAGTCTTGCCTCCAGTTGATCCAGCAGTGGCCGTGAATCCAACAGGCTCGGCATGTTGATCATCCCTTTCGTGCCAGCCATGCTCACGCGGACAGTCTGCGGCTCCCGCGCGCGATCGAGGATGTAACCGCCGGCCAGAACGCGGCCAAGCCGGACGACGGTTGGATTTTCCTTGGCAATCACGGCCTTGGTCGCGTAGCCGGAGGCGGCGACGCGCACGCGAACGGGACCGTCCGCGGCGGCATGGAGCACGCGGGCCAAGCCGCGCTCGTCCACACACACGCCGCCCTGCCGGTCCTCGATCACCTGTGCTGGCAGATGAACGCGCACCTGGGCGCCGGCAATCGGATGGCCGTGGAAGTCCTGCACCATGATCTGAGTCTCCACGACGCGCGGTAGCGTGACGACCACGCGATGCTCGGCGGGCTCATCAAGAACCTGGACGGCGATGGGCTTGAACCGCTGGCCGTCGGCACGGAAAAACCAGAGGTCAGGGGGCGCGAAGCTGCGCCAGGCATCCGGAGACTCTACGGCGAATTCCCCGCCGCGAACTTCGAGGCTCGCCGGTTCCGTGCCGGTGCGCGGGATCCACAGGCTGCCGTCCTCCAAGGACTCCCGGTCTTCGTAGCGCAGAATCCCCGCTTGAGGAACTGAAGCATCCGCATCTGAGCCAAGCGCCGGTGTCGCGGCCTCCCGCTCGGCAACTTCAGGAGCGATGTCACCGGACTCCGCCTTATGGGCTGAATCCCGCTCCCCATCCGACGATCCGCGCGCGGACTGCACAGTCTCGCCTGCAGGCCAGAGGATCCAAAGCAGAACCAGCGCCAGCGCCAGCGCCAGCACCAGAATTGACCTCACGATTTTCGTGGTATGCACGATGACTGGCCTCGACGCCAGGATACTCGAGGAGAAGGCGCCGGTTGCGCCCGGGCCCCGACTGTCAGGCGATCCCGTGGTGCTCGAGCCAGCGCTGCGCGTCGAGCGCGGCGGCGCAGCCCCACCCGGCGGCGGTGACGGCTTGACGATAGTTGGGGTCGTGAACGTCGCCGGCCGCGAAGACGCCTTCGACGCTCGTGCGGGTGCCGTTTGACACTTTGAGGTAGCCGACTTCGTTGCGCTCGAACTCGGGCCCGAGGAACTGGGTGTTCGGCTGGTGGCCGATCGCGACGAAGAGGCCCTGCGTGGCGAACTTCTCCGTGCCGCCCTTGCCCTGGGTGTCCTTCAGCACCAGGCCCGTGACCTTCTTCTTCTCGTCGTGCTCGATGTCCACGACTTCGCGCCACAGCTTCCACTGGATCTTCGGATTGGCCTTCGCCCGCTCCAACATGATCTTCGAAGCGCGGAACTGGTCGCGGCGGTGGATCACCGTCACCTTCGTGCAGAAGCGCGTCAGGAAAGTCGCCTCCTCCATCGCGGTGTCGCCGCCGCCGACGATCGCCACCTCCTTCTCCTTGAAGAAAGCGCCGTCGCACGTTGCGCAAGCCGACACGCCGTACCCCATCAGCGTCTTCTCCTTGTCCAGGCCGATCAGCTTGGCGCTGGCGCCCGTCGCGATGATCACCGCATGAGCGTCCACCTTCTCGCCCATGTCGTCCTCCACCGTGAAGGGCTTCTTGCCGGTGTGGATCTTCGCCACGTTGCGCAACTCGGCATACTCCGCGCCGAAGCGCGCCGCCTGCTTCTTGAACAGCTCCATCAACTCCGGACCGTGCACCCCGTCCGGAAAGCCGGGGTAGTTCTCCACGTCGGTCGTGGTGGTCAGTTGCCCGCCCGGCTGCAAGCCCTCGTACAGCAGCGGCTTGAGGCCGGCGCGCGCCGCATAAAGAGCCGCTGTGTAGCCAGCCGGACCGGAACCGATGATGACGAGATTACGGGTCATGGGGCCGGAATTGTAGGGTGTAGGCGCCTTGACTCCAGACCCTTCCCCGGCCGCGGGCGCGCCGCACCAACCCGCGGGCGCGCCGCCGCGCCCCGAGGGCGAGCCAGCTCGCCCCACAGGCGCGGCGCGCTACCCCACCGACCGCGCCACTCTCGAGCGCGAAGCCCAAATGACCTTCTTCCGCGCCGGCGGCCCCGGCGGCCAGCACCGCAACAAGGTCGAGAGCGCCGTCCGCCTCCACCACCCGCCGAGCGGCGTCACCGTCAGCGCCAGCGAGCGCCGCAGCCAAGGCCAGAACCGCGAGCTCGCCTTCGAGCGCCTCGCCGCCAAGCTCGAGCGCCTCAACCACCGCCCCAAGAAGAGAGTCGCCACCAAACCATCCAAGGCTGCCAAGCGGAAGCGGCTCGATGTCAAAAAACATCGCTCTGCCATCAAGCGAGGGCGTCGGGGTGAGGATTAGCGCGTCGTAGAGTGGTTGGGTCGTGTGGTAGCGGCGCCGGGGGCCGGGGCTCGGTCCGCGCCGGCGGCATTCGCGCGCAGTGCGGAGGGTCGGCGCAGCACGAGCCGCGGCAAGAGGCGCGCTCTGCAATGCCGGCTCGGCCCGACCCCGGCCCCCGGCGCCGCGATCACCCACCAGAAGCCGCAACGACACACGACTCTTACCCCCCACTCACAAGCCACAGCGTGTGGGCAGCGCGGAGTCTTCGTCCGCGCGGGTAGGAAGGATGAAGAGTCCTGGTTCTGGTTCGTAGGTGTGTCTGCGTGTTGCGATCCGCGCCGCCGGGCCGGGTCCGTGCGCGCGGGCATTGCAGAGCGCGCCTCTTCCCGCGCGTCGCGCCGCGCCGCCGCTCCGTCTCACGCGCGCCCTCGGCGCAGCACCGGCCGCTCCGCACTGCGCGCGAATGCCGCCCGCCGCGCGCGGAGCCCGGCCCGGCGGCGCACACGACCACAAAACCCAGAATCCCTACGCCTCAGCCCCAAACATCTCCTCAATCCTCCCATAAGCCCGCCTCAGATGAGGAATCACGATCGACCCCCCGACGATGAGAGAGACGTCGAGCGTTTCGCGCAGTTCGGATGCCGACGCCCCCGCTTCTTTCGATTGCAGGAGGTGGTAGTTGATGCAGTCGTCGCAGCGGAGCACCGCGCTCGCGGCGAGGCCGAGCAGTTCTTTGGTCTTGGCCGGCAGCGCCCCGTCGCGATAGGCGGCGCCGTCGAGGTTGAAGAAGCGCTTGGTGGTGGTGGTTCCTTTCTCGAGCACGAGGGCCTGCAGGCGCGCGCGCTCGGCCTGAAAATCGTCGAGGCTTCCGCTCATGACGCGATTGTAGGGTGAAGCGCGCGGCTCGACGGTAGGCTGTTCGGCCCGCTTTGCGCCCTCCCGCCCGCGATCGCTTCGTTCTCGTCACCGGCGCCTCCACGGGCATCGGCCGGGAAACGGCGCTGCAGGCCGCGGCGGCGGGCTTTCGCGTCTTCGCCGCTGCGCGCCGGCCGGAAGACGCCGCCGATCTGGGCCGAGCCGGCCTGCTGCCGCTCGTGCTCGACGTGACCGACGAAGGCTCGCTGGCGCGCGCGCTGGAGCAAGTCGGCGCGGCGGCGGGCGGCGACGGCCTGCACGCGCTGGTCAACAATGCCGGCATCGCCGTCGCCGGGCCGCTCGAGCATCTGCCGCTGGCGGAGGTACGCGCGCAGTTCGAAGTCAACGTGTTCGGCGCGCTGCGGGCGACGCAAGTCTTTCTGCCGCTGCTGCGCCGGGCGCGCGGCCGCGTGATCATGATTTCCTCGGTGAGCGGCAAGATCGTTGCGCCGCTGCTCGGTCCCTACTGCGCCAGCAAGCACGCGCTCGAGGCACTGTCCGACGCCCTGCGCCTGGAGTTGGGCCCGAGCGGGGTGCAAGTGGTGCTGATCGAGCCGGGTCCGGTGCAGACGCCGATCTGGGAGCGCACCACCAAGCGCGCGGCCGCGTTGCCCGCCACCGCCACGTCCGCCGCCGCCCGCGACTACGGCCCGCTCATCGCGACGATGCAGGCCTACTCGGAAACGGCCGCCCGCGAAGGCATCAGCGCCGCCGATTGCGCGCGGCCCATCGTCGCCGCGCTCCAGGCGCGCCGCCCGCGCACCCGCATCCCGGTCGGGCGAGGCGTGCGCGGCAAACTGCTTCTGCGCCGGCTCCTCGGCGACCGGGCCTTCGACCGCATCCTCGCATCCACCTTTCAATGGCGTTGAAATCGAAATCTCCGGCGCTCACCGCGCGCACGGCCGACAAATACGAGCTCTACGAACGCGCGGTCTACGAGCCGGCGGCCGATCTCGGCTTCATCCGCCGCCTCTACCGCCAGGCGCGCGGCACCGGCCCGCGCCGGCTGCGCGAGGACTTCGCCGGCACGTCCGCGCTGTCGGCGCTGTGGGCCGCGCGCATTCCGCGCGGCGAAGCGTGGGCGGTGGATCTGGATCCGGAGCCCCTGGCCTGGGGCCGCCGCCGCCATCTCGACGCGCTGGGCGCCGCTGCCGAGCGCGTGCATCAATTGCGCGAAAACGTGCTGACGGTGCGCACGCCCCCCGTGGACGTCGTCACCGCCTTCAACTTCTCGTACTGGACCTTCCACGAGCGCGCCACCATGCTCGCGTACTTCCGCCACGTGCAGCGCAGTCTGCGCCCCGGCGGCGCCTTCTTCATGGACCTGATGGGCGGCCCGGGCGTGCAAGAGGCCACCGAGGAGAAGCGCCGCGAGAAGGGCTTCACCTACGTCTGGGAGCAGGAGAAGACCGAAGCGATCCAGCAGCGCCTGCGCTGCCACATCCACTTCCGCTTTCCCGGCGGCAGCGTCCTGCGCCGCGCCTTCACCTACGACTGGCGGCTCTGGCACCTGTCGGAACTGCGCGACCTGCTGGACGAAGCCGGCTTCCGCCGCTCGGAGGTCTACTGGGAGGACGCCGACGCGCGCGGCCACGGCACCGGCGTGTTCCGACGCCGCGCGCAGGCGGACAACGAGACGGCGTGGATCGCCTATCTGGTCGGCTGGAAGCAGCCGCCGCGGTGACGGCCGGCGTGACGATGTGAGAGCAGGATCCAGCCGGCCGACGCCAAGGCCAGCGTCGAGACGACGAGCAGCGCCAGGGTTCCGAATTGGACGGCCAGCACCGGCGCTGCCGCCGTCCCCAGGACGCTGAATGCGGAGGAGACCGAGAAGGCCTTGGCCCGGGCCGACGGCGAGTCCATCCCGGGCAGAGAGTGAACGCCCGTGGGATAAAAGGCGCCGAAGGCCAGGCCCATGCCGAGACTCACGATCCCAAGAACCGCGCAGCCCAGCCAGAGGCTCAGGGGCGGCCAATGGAGTCCCAGTTTCAAGGCCCAGGCGGCGGTGAGGATCAGCAGAGTCCCCACGCCCAACGCCGCGGCGCCGCGTTTCCTGCAGACTCCGAGCGCTCCCCATCCCGCCCCGCTGAGCACCCCTGCCAGGACGATGCCCACGGCCAAGGCCGGCACGCCAATCAGGTAGGTGCCGACGAGAATGAGTCCGATCTCGGCGAGGAAGGAGCCGGCGCCCGTGAGCGCAAAGTAGAGCCAGGACCGCAGTTCGACGGGGTCGGACAACGAACGGCTGGACCACCAGGCGGCGCTCAAGATTGCAACGGCCAGGAGCAGCACGGCCGCAGCGGCCAACAGGGAGAACGAGATGCCGACCACGGACGAGATGCCGGCGGCGGCGCCTTGCCGCTCCTGCAGGGATCCGCGCAGCATCGCCCAGGTGTCGGCCAGGATTCCGTCCCGCCGCGTCGATACGAAAAAATAGGGCCTGTCGTCGGTCACGGGCGTCACGTCGAACGGATGATCGCGGAGGAAGCCCGTCCGTCCGGCTGAGTCGAGTTGGGCGTACTGGTCGAAGTAGGAGCGTGAAGGCGCGGTCCGGTCGAACAAGACTGCGTGGCCATGCTCGGCGGTCCATGACGTCAACTTGCGATGATCCTGTTCCGAGAGGCCGGCCGGCTTCACGAGGATCATGGCCCAGGAGACCGCCGGGGCGGTGGGCGGCCCTGCGGCCACGAAGGTGGCGTCGGCGAACGCCGCCTTGCCAAGCTCGCGACTCGCCTGCTCGACCGTCGTGAACACCCTCAGCGACTCGCTGGGCGACTCGAAATGCTTCCGCACGATGGCGAGCACGCCGTCCGGGCTCAGATGCTCCAGCATGGACCGCACGGCCTCGACGGTGTAGAGATAGTTTTCTACGGCGGCGTTCGGCCCGCCCGTCGACGCAGAGAACGAGTCGGTGCCGGCGAGAATGATGAGATCGTACTTCTGGTCCGAGCTGGAGACGAAGTGCCGGCCCTCGTCCCAGTGCACGGTCACCTCCGGACGGCGGAAGAGCCCGGATTGAAATTCGTCGTAACGGTTGGCGCAGAGGTCGATGAGGCTGGAGTTGACCTCCACGCACTCGATCGACTGGGAGCGAAAATGCGCGGAGATGGCCACCTCGAGCCCCCCCCCGGAGCCGATCACCAACACTCGGGGCCGGTCCAGCAGGGCGAACGGAAGCGCCTGCAAGTACTTCTTCCAGGTGGGACGATTCTCCACGTCCCCCGGAGCGAGGCCGAGAATGGCGGTGGGCGCGCCTCCGTCCTGGGTCACGAGCCGGTATTCCCATTCATCGTTCGGCGCCGGTTTGGAGATGCCGCCCGCGCCGTGGAAGATGCCGCGCAGGGGCACCGTCACGTCCAATCTTGCCGAGACGTCCCAAATCGTCAGATCCACGTGCTCCTCGAGTCCATGGAGCAACTTGCCCTCGGGCAGCCGCAGTTCGCCCTTGCCGAGGAACAGCGCTGGAACCGCGATCGCGGGCAACACGATGAGGGCCGATCCCCGTCGAGCCGCACTGCTCGGGCCGCGGCTCAGCAAAAATGCCGCCCACAGCAGGGAGCAGGATCCCAGCAGGAGCAGTCCCGCAAGCGGACCGATCCAGAGTCCGAGTGCCACCGCAAGCGCGACCCCGATGGCGCCGCCGAAGAAGTCCGCGCAGTAGATCTTGCGCAACTGCAGTCCGGACTGGGAGAAAACGCCCGCGAGAATCCATCCCGTCGACGCCGCGATGACGAAGAGACAACCCAGGAGCGTGAGCAGCGAGGACAGGTGTTTCCCGCTCCCGAGCAGCAAGGCTCGATAAGGCTCAAATTCGACGGTCGTGAGCAGGAACCAATAGCCGATCAGCAACGATCCGCTCAGGAGGAACCCCCCGACGAGCCTCTTGCCGAGCGACCCCGCCGGAACTCCAGGAGCCCTGCTGGCCAGCCAGGCGCCGATGGCCGCCCCCGCGAGTCCCGTCGCCAGCACCGTCGCGGCAAACTGGTCCCAGATCAGGAGCGACAGCAGGCGGATGGACCAGACCTGCAGGGCCAGCGCGATCATGCTGGCGATCGCGGCGCTCGCCGCGAGCACTTTCAGCGGGATTCCATTCCAGTCCGAAGACGCTGGGCGATCTTCGGCCGACTCGCTTCCCATCGGCGCATTGTGCCACCGCGATGGTTTGCGTCCGCGTCTGCGCCGGGAAACAAGAAGCCCCGCGGCATCGCTGCCGCGGGGCTTGCATTCGAGTCCTGACGAGGACTAGAGAATGATCGCGTTCGACGCCTGGCAGCTGGTGGCGTCCACCGCGACCACCGTGCGGCCGCAGAGGCCGGGACTACAGCGCGTAGATCTCGTGAAGACGCGTCCTCAGCCCGCGCAGCAGCGCCTCCGGCCCCAATTCCGCTCCCGTGGCGCGGCGGATCAGTTCCGCTGATGCATGGCGCCGCCCCTGCTGATGGATCCGCGCGCGCAGCCAGCCGAGCAGGGCGGCGAAATCGCCGGCCGCGAAGGATGCCTCCATGCCCCCCAGCTCGCGGTCGGCCGCCTCGTACAACTGCGCGGCCATCAGGTTTCCCAGCGTGTAGGACGGGAAGTACCCGAACGCGCCCATCGCCCAGTGGATGTCCTGCAGCACGCCTTCGCCGTCGTGCGCGGGAGTCAGGCCGAGCAGCTGCCGGTACTGCTCGTTCCAGGCCGCGGGCAGATCCTCCACTTCCAATCCGCCGTCGAACAAGCGCCGCTCCAGTTCGAAGCGCGCCATCACGTGCAGGTTGTAGGTGGCTTCGTCGGCTTCGACGCGGATCAGGCTGGGGCGGCAGGCGTGCAGCGCCGGCCACAGGTGATCGAGGCCGGGCGCCGGCTGGGCGGGAAAAAATTCCGGCCAGCGCGCCAGCGCCCAGGTCCAGAAGCCGCGGCTGCGGCCGACCGCGTTCTCCCACAGCCGCGACTGACTTTCGTGCGCGCCCAGGCCGGCGGCTTCGCCGAGCGGCGTCGCCTCCCACGCGGATGGCAGCCCCTGCTCGTAGAGGCCGTGACCGGCCTCGTGCAGGATGCCGAAGAACGCCGGACGGAAATCGTCCTCCTGGCAGCGCCAGGTCAGACGCACGTCGCCGGGGCCAAACCCGGAGCAGAAGGGATGCGCAGCGCGGTCGAGGCGGCCAGCCTGGAAATCGAACCCGATCGCCGCCGCGGCCATCGCGCCGAAGCGCCGCTGCGCGTCGGGCGGAAAGGCGCCGCGCGCCGCGCTCTCGTCCACCGGAGCGCCACTCGCCGCCACCTGCGCGATCAGCGGCGCCAGTTCGGCGCGCAGGCCGGCGAACAGCGGCAGCAGCGCGGCCTCGGTCGTGCCGGGCTCGAACTCGTCGAGCAGCGCGTCGTAGGGCCGGCCGCCCGGACCGGCCCAGGCCGCCGCCTTCTCGCGCACGATGCCGAGCAGGCGGCGCAGATCCGGCGCGAATCTCTGGAAGTCGCGCGCCGCGCGCGCCGCCTGCCAGCTGACGAGGGCCGCGCTCTGCGCCGCCGCCTCGGCCGCGGCCAGGCTGGCCGGAATCCGGCTCGCGCGCTCGATCTCGGTCCGCGCGCGCGCGGCCTGCGCCGCGTCCTCGCTGCCGGGCGCGCACTCGGCGGCGAACTCCTCGAGCGCCGCGCGCAGATCCGGCGCCAGCAGGCGTTCGTGGCGCGCCGCCGCCAGCGCGCCCAGCACGCGGCCGCGGGCCGCGGCGCCGCGCGGCGGCATCATCGTCTCCTGATCCCACTCCAGCACGCTCGCCGCCACGCGCAGATCGCGCGCGGCCTGCCACAGGCCGAAGAAGCGCTCGGCGCGCGGCGAGCGCCTCACTTCACGGGCCGCAGGCGCAGATAATCCACCGCGACCGGCTTGCCGTCTTCCGAGCGCAGCGCCAGCGTGTAGGCGCGCGGCAGGAAGGTTCCGCGCTGCAGCACGATTTCCTCACTCAGGCCAGGCTCGTCCGCCTTCGCGTCGAAGGCCTCGCCCGCCTTGCGCCCGTCCAGAAAGGCCTGCGCGCTGCCCAACCCGCTGCCGCGGCCGTAGCGGATCACGAGCTCGTACGTGCCGCCCACCGCCGGCTCGAAGTCGAGCAGCACCTGGTCCCCCGCCTGCGCCGGGCGGATCAGCAGCACTTCCTTGCGGCTGACTTCCGGCAGCTTGGCCGACCAGTCCTCGACGGACACGCTCGCGCCGCGCGTGAGATCTTTGACCTTCGCGCTCTCGGCTTCGATCGCGCCGGCCACCACGTGGAACGTCGGGGCCGCCACCGGGCGCAGTTGGCGCTGCTCCCAGGGATAGACGGCGCCGTAGCTGCCTTGCAGGTCCGCGCTGCCGTACCAGAGAGCGCGCGCGGCCACGCGGGCCTTGCCGGCGCCTCCGGAGAAGGTGGCCGCGGGCGCGAAGCGCAGGCGCTCGCCGGCCGCTGCCACGGGCGCGTCGTGGCCGAAAATGCGCAGCATGGCGGAGCGGCCGAAGAACCCCGGCCCGTCGCGATGGAGCACCTGCTGCCATGCGCCGCGCTGCGGATGGGCGACGGAGGCGGCGAAAGCGAAGGGCGCGGCCAGCTCCCAGCGGTCGTCGGTGTCGCACTGACTGCTCCAGGCGTAGGACACGAGGCGGGCAGGGCCGGGCAGATCGAGGGCCGGCACTTCGCGCGCGTCGGCGAGCACCAGTCCGCCGCGCAGGCGCAGCGGCGGCACCAGTTCCGGCTGAATCGGATCGGTGGCGAGGCGCATGCCGAAAACGACTCCCTGCTTCGTCGGATGCATGAACCGGAAGCGCAGGTGCTCGTCGTAGGGAATCGGCAGGCGGAAGCGGAAGATGCCGTCGGCGCCGATCCCGTGCAGATACTGCTCGTAGGGATTGAAGCCGAGGCCGCTGCCGACCAGGTCGCCCAGGGGCAATTCCAGGAGGAGGCGGGCCGGCACGTCGAGTTCGGCAGTGCCGGTCTCGATGCGCAGCGTCAGCGCGAGCATCTCGCGCTCGAGGTCAGCCGGATTCTTGACCTCCGGCAGGCCGATCTCGATCCAACGGATAATGCCGCTGCCGCGCACGGGGTAGATGAAGCTGCCGTCCTGGTGCGGCGTGGCCGGATCCACCTTGGCGCGCTTGTGAACCCGGGCTCCGCTCACGCCGGGCCACGTCGAAGCCTGCGGATTGATGCCGTCCGCGATCACGCGCGCCACCCGCTGCAGATCGCCGGCGCTCGCGGCCAGCAATGCGGCGCTCGCGCTCGGCACGATCACGCCTTCTCCGAGGCGGCGCACGTCGGCTTGCAATCGCACCGGGCCGGAGGCGGAGCCGGGCTGCCACACGATGCGCGCCTCGCTTTGGAACGGCAGCGGCACCACCGAGTACCAGCCGCTGCCGAGCGGACCGGCCAGCGGATCGGGCGGCAGCGCGCTGGCTTCATCGCGCAGGCGGAAGCCGGACAGGTCCCAGCTGAGCGCGGCCTCGGCGGCGCCGTCGGCGTAGACCAGCAGAGTGCCGTCGGCGCGCGAGCACCAGATGCGCCCGATCACGCCCGGGCCGCGCACGTGCGAAAGCTCGACGGCGGCGCCGTCGGACTTCGCCTCGAGCGCGTCCTGGCCTTCGCCCTTGCGCGGCGCTTCGCACATCCAGCGCAAGTCAATCAAACCGTCCACGAGGGCCGCGTATTCCAGCCGCACCGGAGCCGGCGTCTCCGGGGCCGGCGGCGCCGGGCTCTGCGGCTCCTGGGCGCCGGGGACCCAGAGCGGCAGCAGAGCCAGAATCGAGATTGCACTCAGCATGCGCAGAAGTCTACGGCCGGAGGGGCGCCGGCCGGGGCGAAATTCCGGCTCAGCGGGCCTTGGCGCCGCGCTTGGGCTTGCGGCCCGGCTTCTTCATGCCTTCCTTGAGCCCGACCTTGCGCAGGCCCGCCTTGACTTCGGCCGCGCTGCTCCTGGTCAGGCGCAGCACCCGTGCGCGCACGCCGGCGCGCGGCTGGGTCAGACCCTTCTCCCACAGATACACCGTGTTGAGGCCGACGCCGACCATGCGCGCGAGCGCGGTCTGCGACAACTGATGGCGCTTGCGCAGCTGCTTCACCACGGAGGGCGACCAGCGTCCGCCCGCGACGTTGCTGCGGGCCTTGGCGGCGGAAGACTTCATGCTTCGGATTTTCTGAATGACGAAGGGGACGCCCGGAATCGGGGCGGGACATTCTATCGGCCCGCGATTCAGCGCGGCTTCACAACCAGCAGGCTCGAGCGTTCCGGCAGCAGGTACTTCGCCGCCAGCGCGTTCAAGGCCTCCAGATCCAGATTCTCGTAGAAGGTCAGGACCGTGCGCGGATTCTGCAGGGACTCCGGATCCGACTGCGCCTGGCCGAGTTCGCGCAGCCAGTACTCGTTGGTGCGGCGTTGGTCGCGCACCTGGTTCAGCACCGGGCCGCGCAGGCGCGCCACTTCCTCCTCGGTCACGCCGTTCGCCGCCAGTTGCGCCGCCACCTCGCGGCAGGCGGCCACCAGCGCCGCGACTTTCTCAGGATCGGCGCTGGCGTTCATCATCAGCAGGCCGAATCCGGGGAAGACGCGCGACAGGTCGGAGACGGCGCCGGGCGAATAGGCCGCGCCCAGGCGCTCGCGCACCTCGACGCGCAGCCGGTCGTCGGCCACCATGCCGAGGAAGGCGAGCTGGCGCCGCCGCACCGGATCCATGCCGTCGGTCAGCGGGAAGAAGAGGAAGATCTGCGCGCGCGAATCGGAGGAGTCGATCTCGCGCTCCATCGTCATCCCGAGCGGCAGCGCCGGCGTCTGGCGGCGGTCGTCGTGCGCGCGCGGCGCGCGGCGCGGCGGCAGAGTGCCCACCGTGCGTGCGGCGGCGGCGATCACCGCTTCCTCGTCCGCGTCGCCGATCACCGTCAACTCGATCGGACCGTCTCCGTACTGGGCCTCGATCAGCGGCCGCGCCGCCGCCATCGTCACCGTGGCCATCTCGGCCACCGGCGGCAGCGCCGACAGATTGTCAAAGACGCCCAGGCGCGGATTGCCGGCGAAGTAGGCCGGAAGGAATTCCGCCAGCAAGGGTCCCAGATGATTGGTGCGCAGGAACTGCTCGATCAGCGGCAGCTGCTTGAGGAACGGCTGCAGGCCGTCCTCGCGCCAGCCCGGATGACGCAGGCGCGCCGCCAGCAGCTCGAACTGCAGCAGCAGATCCTCCGCGGTGCAGTCGCCGGAGAAGCTGAAGTGGTCGGCGTCGAGGCCCGCGGTCCAGCCGACCTGGCGGCCGGCCAGGATGCGCCGCAGCTCCTCCTCCGAGTGGGCTTCGAGGCCCGCGCCGTCGAGCCCGTTGGCCGCCACGCCCACCGTGATCAGATTCTCGTCGCCGAACGCCAGCGTGCCTTCGCCGACGCGCGCCTGCAGCAGGATTTGCCGCTCCTTGAAGTCGGTGCGCTTGAAGTTCAGCTGCACGCCGTTCTCGAAGCGGACGGTGCGGCACTCGAGATCCTCGATCCAGGCGGTGTGCGCCACCGCGCCGGCCACGGCCGCGTCCGAGGGATAGGCGAAAGGCGCCTGCGCCAGGTCGGCGGGACGCTCCGGCTTGGCCTTGCGCGACTGCTCGAGCAGGGCGGCGAGGCGCTCCGGCGCCTGGGCGCCGAGATCCGCCGGGCCGACCGCGGCCAGCGCGTCCTGGCTCTCGCGCCGCCACAGCGCGCGCAGCGCCTGCAGGCACTGCTGGGGCGTGGCGTCCGCGAGCGGTCCGCGCAGCAGATCGCGCTCGGCCGCGGCGGTGGTCGGCACGACTCCCTCCTCCACGCTGCGCAGCAGCGCCTCGCGCAATCCGGCGCTGGGAGCGGTGGGCTCGCGCTCCACCGCCTCGTCCAGAGCGCGCAGATAGTTGGCGCGCACCTCCGCCAACTCGGCCTCCTGGAAGCCGAAGTTGAGCGCGGCGCGCAGCTCGAGATGCGCGGCGAGGAAGGCCGCCTCCCACTTCTCGGGCGCGGCGACCACCGTCAACTCGGCTCCCTCCCAGACGCGCAGCCCGTCCAGGCGCGCGGTGCCTGCGTACAGGTAGGGCGTGCCTTCGGCCTTGGCCTTCTCGCTGAAGCGCAGGTTCACCATGGCCAGCGCCAGATCTTCGATGGCCTCGCGGCGCCGCTCCTCGGCGCGGTCCGGACGCGGATCCCACGGCCGCAGCGCGTTGAGCGTGACCTGCATCTGCGGCAGGTCGGCCTCGTGCACGGCGAAGAAGAACTCCGCCGACTTCGCCGCGCCCGGCGCCGGCTCGACCGCGACGCCCGACTCCGGCACCTTCATGCCGGCGAAGACCTCGCGCGCCAGGGCCTCCGGATCCAGCTCGCGCAGGTCGCCGACGATCACCAGCGTCATGTTCTCCGGCCGGTACCAGCGCTCGTAGAAGGCGCGCACCTTGGCGGCGTCGAAGGCGTCGCGATCGGCGCGCACGCCGATCGGCAGGCGCGCGGGAATCTGCGAGCCGGCGTAGAGCTTCGCGGTCGAGGCGACGAACGCGCGGAAGCCGGCCGAGTCGCGCTCGCGCTCCTCGCCGTCGATCACCCCCTTCTCGGCCTGCACCTCGGCCTCGGCCAGGTCGAGCCCGTCGGCGAAGTCGCGCAGCACCTGCAGGCCCTCGCGCAGGCTCTTGGGATCCCGATTCGGCAGATCCAGCTTGTAGACGGTCTCGGTGAATCCCGTGTGCGCGTTGGTGTCCGCGCCGAAACTCATGCCGTGATTCTGAAACCACTCCACCAAGGTGCCGGCCGGGAAGTGGCGCGAGCCGTTGAAGGCCATGTGCTCGAGGAAGTGCGCCATGCCGCGCTCGCCGTCGCGCTCGGCCAGGCTGCCGGCGTCCACGTGCAGGCGCAGATAGATGCGGTCCTTCGGCTCGCCGTTCTCGGCCCAGATCAGACGCAGGCCGCCGTCGAGAGTCAGCCAGCGCACGCGCGCGTCGGGCTCGAGGTCCGAGCTCTCGTGCAGCCAGGGACGCGGCTGGCCGGCCGGAAGGGTGGCGGCTTCCTGAGCCGGGGCGAGAGCGGCGCTGCAGCACAGCGCCATCCAGGCCAGCGAGGCCCGCAGGTTGCGACCGATCATCAGCAGATCTTACGGATGAGCGGCAACTTCGGCTGGCCCAACCCGGCCGCGGCCTTCGCGCTTGGCGCGGTAGAGCGCCGCGTCGGCGGCGTCCACGAGCGCGGCGAAGGTCGGCACCTCCGGCGCCGGAAACACCGCCAGGCCCGCGGAGACGCCCGGCCGGCGCGGCAGCGGCGGCAGCGGATCGCGCAGATGCGCCTCCACCGACTCGCGCAGGCGCTGGACCAGGCCGAGGGCCGCCGCGGGCTCCGTGTGCGTCATGAGCAGCGCAAATTCGTCGCCGCCGAGCCGGGCCACGAAGTCCGACTGCCGCGTCGAACTCTGGAGGAACGCGGCGAAGCGCTGCAGCAGGCGGTCGCCGGCCGGATGGCCGAGCGCGTCGTTGACCTCCTTGAAGTGGTCGAGGTCGAACAGCGCGAGAGCCAGCGGGAAGCCGTAGCGCTGGGCGCGCGCGAATTCCTGCGTGGCGAAGCGCTCGAAGGCGCGCCGGTTGAGCACGCCGGTGAGCGGATCGCGCAGGGCGATCTCCTCGATGCGCCGCCACACTTCGTCGGCGGCGCCGGCGCGGCGGTGGCGCTCGCCGGCTTCGCGCAGGGCCTGCGCCAGGGCCACCAGGCTCACGCCGGCCGCGTCGAAGACCGGCACGCGCGGCGCGGCGGCGGCCAGCGCCTCGGTGCTGGCGCGCAGCCAGGGCTCGGCCAGCTCGCCGAGCAGCACCACCGCGTCGGCCTCGTCCGCCAGCGCGGCGCGCATCAGCTCTTCGCTGCTGCGCACCGGACGGCAGGCGCAGACGAGGCCCTCGCCGCGCAGGCGCTCGACCAGGCGCGTGGCGTCGGCCGGGCCGCCGCCGAGCGCGAGCAGGCGCATCGGCCGCCGGATCTCGGCCGCCTCCTCGGCGGCGCCGCGCAGATCCATGCTGGAGAAGAGATCGGAAAAGTGCCTCGAGGCCTGGCGCACCGCGCGCAGCGGGCGCCGCAGATCTTCGGGCAAACGCGCGAATTCCTCCTCCGGCAGCCCCGCGCACCAGCGCAGCGCTCCGAGCGGATACTCGAGGTCGCCGATCGTCGTGCCGAGCAGGTCGAGCAGCAGGGCCGTGCGGTCGCGCCGCCCGCTCTCCTCGGCCTCGCGCACGGCCTCGGTGATGTCGGCGAGCTGGAACAGGAGGAAGGCCGCGCCGGCGCGATCCTGCCAGGGAATGCCGCGCAGGCGGATCGGGCGCGGCGCGTCGCCGGCCAGGCGCAGATGCACCTTCGCGCGCACGCCGCTGCGGCGCGCGGCCGTCTCCAGAAGCGCGTCGAGCTCCTCGGGAGCGGCGGCGCGCTCGCGCAGCAGACTCAGCAATCCCACTCCCGACGGCTCGGCCTCGCAGCCGAACCAGGCACGGGCGACGGCGTTGGCGAACACGAGCTCGCCGGCTGGCGTGGTGAGCAGGAGTGCGTCCTGGATCGCGTCCCAGGCCCGCAGGGCGGGAGCGGTGCGGTCGCCGGACGCGGCGGCAGAAATGGCGCGCGGGATCATAGGCAGATCAGACGGGCCGGGATGCTAGGACCGGCGCGGCGGAATATCCACTCCCATCATCGCCGCGCCGGCGGCTCCGCTTGAGCGCCGCTATTTGCGCTGTTCGAAGAGCAGCTGGACGTCCGGATCCAGCTCCAGATCCTTCCAGCCGGCCGCAATGAAGATCGTGGTCTGGGCGGCGGTGCAGCGAATGGTCTGGCGCTGCGCGGCGCCGTCGGCGTCCTTCCAGGCCAGAGTCAGCGGGAATTGGAACGGCGTGCCGCTCTGCAGCTGCTCGATGGACAGGCCCTCGGCCGTCGGCGTGACGCGCAGCACCGGGCAGTTCGGGCGGTCCAGCCACTGCGTGAAGAACCAGGACAGTTCGCGTCCGGCCGCCTGCTCCAGGGACGCGCGCAGGCTGTCGCTGGTCACGGCGCTGCCGCGATGCTCCTGGTACCACGCGGCGATGCCGGCGAAGAAGGCGTCGTCGCCGACCTCGCTGCGCAGCATGTGCAGCACCCACGAACCCTTCTGGTAGGTGTTCGAGGAGCTCGACATGAAGAGATCGTCCGGGAAGGGATATTCCTTCCACACCACCGGACGCTGCCGCGCCCGCGTCGAGCGCAGCCAGGCCCGGCGCGCGCCGTCCATCGCCGTCTTCAGCGGCAGGCCGCCGGACTGCTCGTGCAGCCAGGGCCCGAAGTAGGAGGCGAAGCCCTCGGACAGCCACGCGTGCTCCCAGGCCGCGTAGCCGACCGCGTCGCCGAACCACATGTGCGCGAATTCGTGGGCCAGCGTGCCGACGCCGTGGTCGCCGCCGTCGTAGAGGCCCTCCATCAGCCACACGTTGCCGGGATATTCCACCCCCCCCCAGCGGGTCGGCACCTGCGCGGTGGTGAATTTCTCCCACAGGTAGGGACCGAAGGTCCGCTCCATGATCGCCATCCACTCGGCGTGCTGGCCGAGGCCGAGCTTGGCGTTCTCGACGTCCTCGGCGTAGACGAAGTGCGGGCGCAGGCGCGGATCGCCTTCCTCCACGACGCGTTCCCACGGACCCGCGGCGAAGGCGAACAGCGTCGGCGGCATGTCGGCTTTCGTTTCGCCGACGAAGCGGCGCAGCGCGGCCTCGCCGCCGGCCTGCTCCTGCCAGTCGCCGGCGCCGATCGCCTCCATGCCCGCCGGCACCGTGAGCTCCAGCTTCCACGAGGCGCGGTCGCCGACGAAGTCCTCGCACGGCAGCCAGCCGCGCGTGCGGGTGCCGAACGGATCGGCCACCAGGAACGTCTCGCCGTAGCGGCTCTCCGCGAATTCCAGCCCGTCCACCGGCACGCCCGAGAAGTGGGCGACGATCTCGACCTCCTCGCCAGCCGCCGTCGCGCGCCCCAGCGCCACCGCGACCTGATGCGCGCCGAACCGGGCCGCGAGCGGCGCGCCGGCGGCGTCGGTGAAGCGGGTCTTCCAACTTTCGCCGGAGCGGAAGTCGAGGGTCAGCTCCTCGAGCGGCTCCAGGGTGCGGACGCGGATGCGCGCCGATCCCGTCAGGCTGCGGTTCCCGAAGTCGGCCTGCAGGCTCACCTCGTAGCGCAGGGCGTCCTGGCGCGGGTAGCCGGTCCAGACGGGCGCGGCGGCGGGCTCCTGCGGAGCGAGCAGAACGAGGAGGGGTAGCAGGAGCATGCGGCGTGAATCTTACGCCTTTGCGGACGCGGACCAGGCGCTCGTGACGCCCATCCGGTCGCGCGAGCGGAAGCGCTCTGCGGCCTCGCGGATCTGCAGGCAGTAGGCCCAGGGCCCGGCTTCGGCCGCCTGCAGGCTGGCGACGTAGGCCTCGGCGCCGCCGGCGGCTGCGGCATCGCGCGCGACGCGGCCCGGGCCGAGGCGGTAGCAGAGCAGGCCCATGTCCTCGCTGGATTCCCACTGCCGGATGTTCTGCCGCAGATAGCGCGCGCCCATGCGCAGATTCTGCGCCGGCGGATAGGGCGGATCGCCGCCGATGCGCAGCTGGCCGGCCAGCTCGCGCGCGGTCGCCGGCTTGATTTGACAAAGACCCTCGGCCCCGGCGCTCGAGACCGCGTCGGGCTGGCCGCGCGATTCGGCGTACACCAGGCCGGCGAGCAGGAAGCGGTCCACGCCCGCCTCGTTCGCGGCGGCGGTGATCTCCGCGGCCCAGCGCTCGACGCGCTCGAAGTCGGCCATGCGCGCGCTGGTCCACGCCGTCCACAACGCCAGTCCGGCGAACAGGACGACGGCGCCGGCCAGCGCCAGCCGCAGGCCGCGCCCGAGCGGGCGTCCTAGCCGCCGAGCCAATCGCGCCACGGCTGCGAGCGCCGGCGCACCTCGTGCGAGGGCGTGCCGGAGAGCATGACCTGAGCGTCCACGCCGGTGATGGCGTGCAGCATGTAGGTGGCGGATGCGCGCAGGTGCGGCGGACCGGTCTCGAGCACCTGCAGCAGGAACGCGACCGTGATCTTGGCCTGCTCCGCGCCGCCCGAGCCGAGGCCCGGCGGAATGTCAAAGCCGGATCCGCGCGCCGCGGCGATGAACCAGGTGGCGGCGGGCTCGCTGGAATGGTCGCGCCACCAGGCCAGGTACGTGCCCGCGGGATCGGGCAGGCTGCGGAAATCCACGCACAGCGTGCTGGCGAGGGCTTCGAGCAGCTCGGCGTTGCGCGGATCCTCCGGCAGCCAGGCGAAGAGGCTCGGCACGACCGCCGGATCGCCGAGCAGTCCGCCCAGCAGCGCGGCGCGGCGCGCCAGCACGCGTTCCTCGTGCACGAGGAAGGGCTGCAGCGCCTCGCGCGCGGAGGCGGCGCCGCGCTCGAGCAGCGCGCGCAGGTAGGAACTCTCGAGCGCGGTGCCGGCGTACACCGGGAAGAGCCGGCCGATGGCCAGCTGCGCTTCTTCGCCCGGGATCGAGGCGATCGCGAGCAGCGCCGAGACGCGCAGCACCGGCTGGTCGCCGCGGGCGGCGGCGTCGAGCACCGGCAGCGCGCGCGGATCGCCGATCAGGCCGAGCGCCCAGATCGCCTCCTTCTGCACCTCGTGCGGAGCCGGCGGCGCGGCCAGGAGCGCGATGGCCGGCGTGTCCTGCGGATCGCCGAGTTCGCCGAGGCCGCGCAGCGCGGCGATCTGCACCGGCAATTCTTCGGCCTGCAGCAGGGCGCGCAGATCGGCGCCCGCCGGAGCGCCGAAGGAAGACAGCGCGGCCACGGCGCCGACGCGCACCGACAGGCGCGGATCCTGCACCAGGGCGCGGGCGGATTCCAGGCCGAGGCGGCCCAGGCCCTGCGCCAGCAGCTGCGAGCGCAACGGCTCCTCGAGCTCGGCGGCGGTGTTGGCGAGCAGCGGAGTCAGTTCGGGATCGGGGCGCAGGAACGCGGCCTGGATCAGCAGGTCCGGCAGCACCGGGTCGGCGGCGCGCTTCTGCAGCTGCGCCAGCATCTCCGCGGCGAGCGGGGCGTCCCAGCGCTCGCTGACGGCCGGCAGCGCGATCAGGCTGCGGCACCACTCCGCGAGCATGGCCGGCTCGAGAGCCGCGATGCGGCCGCGCGTGAGCTCCACCATCGAGGCCGCGCGGGCCTCGGCGTCCACGCCTTCCATCGCCGCGAGATGGCGCTGCACGAATTCCGGGCCGTCGGCGCCGGCGAGAATCTGCCAGGCGTGCTCGTCGAACCAGCGATCGAGCTGGTCGGCGAAGGCGCCGACTTCGCCTTCGGCGGCGCGGCCGCGGAAGGCCAGGCGCTTGCGCTGATCGCCGAGTTTCAGTTCGATCGTCAAGGCCACCGGCTCGGCCGACTGCCCGAAGCGGTTGCCGCCGCCCACCGGCTGCAGCATGCCGCTCTGCTCGAGCGCGGCGGCGAGCGCGGTCAGCGACCGCTCGCCGGCGAGGCGCTCGGCGGGCAGCAGCCAGGCTTCGCTGCCGCACAGCGTGCGCCACTGCGGCGGCGCGCCGGCCGCGTCCGTCTGGCGCAGCCAGGACACGCGCAAGCGCGCCAGCTGATCCGGCGGCAGCGCCAGCCGCGCGCGCAGGAACGCCAAACCTTCCTTCCCGGCTCCTTCGAACCACACGATCCAGTCCCGGCGCTCGGCGAATTCCTCGCCGCTCGCTCGCTCCAGGCTGGATTCCGCCAGCGTCGAGAAGCGCGCGAACTGCGGATAGAAGACCATGCCGCTGACCGCGCGCACCAGCGCGAAGCCGACCAGGCGCGGCCAGGACGGCGGCACCGGCGCGCCCGTGCGGTAGGCGTACTCGGCCAGGCAGGCCGCGGCGGCGCCGCTGGCGAAGAGATCGCGGTCCTCGATCAGGGCTTCGAGGCGCGGCAGCACGTCGTCCGGAATCAGCGCCTCGTCGTTGTAGGCCTGTTGCAGGAGCAGGGCGTAGGCGAGATACCCGGCCTCGGCGCCGACCACCTTCTGGCGCAGTTCCGAGACGAGATAGGCCACCTGCTCCGGCCGGGCGGAGCCGGCCAGCGTGGCGGCGGCGGTGAAGGCCACCTCCACCGATTCGTCGCGCAGCGCGCGGCGCAGCACCAGCCGCACTTCGGGCACCTCGCCTTGCAGCGCCAGCAGGCGCGCGGAGCGCAGGCGCACGTCGGCGTCGCGGCCGGCTTCGATGCTCTGCGTGAGGCGCTCGAGGTGCGAGGGATGCGGCGCCTTGCTGAGGCGCGTCTCCACGACCACGCGCACGCTGCGGTTCGGGTGCGAGAGCAGCGTGACGGCGCGCGGCGGCAGCGTGCCGCCGTTGAGCCGCAGCGCCGTGTCGAGGCAGCGCCCGGCCGCCTCCACCGATTCGGTGCGCGAGGCCGCGTCCACCAGCGTCGCGACGTCGAGCGGATTCTCGCTGGCCGTGAGGCCCACCCACTCCATCAATTCGGCCGCCAGTTGGATGGTGGGTCCGTACGTGGAGCCGAGAGCCCGGAGCGCGGTCTCGCGGGTTTCGAGGCCGAGCGCACGCAGGCGGTCGAGGCTGGCGCCGCGGCGCGAGTCCGTGGGATCGGCGGCGCTCTCGAAGTCGAAGAAGATCTGCTCCGCCGGAGTGGCGGGTTCGCCCCACAGGAGAACGGCGCTGCTGGCCGGCTGGCCGCTCTGCGTCGCGACCACCTCGGGCTCCTGCGCCGGCTCGGGCAGCGGCGCGGGCGCGGGAGGCGGCGGGATCTTCAACCGGCCGGACTGGGCCGCAGCCGGCGCCGTCCAGGCCAGCAATCCGGCCAGCGTGCCCAGGCACACGTAGAGGTTCCGGCACGCGGTGGGCACGGGAGTCAAGCCGGACATTCTAGTCCGGAACGGCTGCCGCGGTGACGGGCGCGGTGGCACGCGCCAGATCCACCAGATCGGCGTCCCGGGCCGGATCGAAGAGCCGGAAGCCGCTGAGGCCGTGCTGGCGGGTGCCGCGCAGGCTGCCCGGGCCGCGCTCGGCCAGATCGGCCTCCGCCACCTGGAAGCCGTCGGAGCAGGTCTCGAGCAGGCGCAGGCGCGCGCAATTGACCTCCGGCGCGAAGAGGCGGCAATGGCCCGGCCGCGGCGCGGCGCCGCGCGCGAGGCGGCCGCGCAGCTGATGCAGGCTGGCCAGGCCCAGGCGCTCGGCGCCGAGCACGAGCATGTGCTCGACTCCCGGCACGTCGAGGCCGACCTCGACCACGGTCGTGCCGCACAGCACCGGCACCGCGCCGCGCGCGAAGCGCTCGACCTCCGCCGCCACCGCGGCGCCGGGCAGCCGCCCGTGCACCACCGCGAGCTCCAGATGACGCCACGATCCGGCGCGCAGCTGCGCCACGCGCTCGAGCAGCCCGCCCGGGCCGTCGATGCGCGCCGCGACGACGAACGCGCGCTCGCCGGCGGCGAAGCGCGGCAGCAGCGCCGCCGCGTGCTCCAGCCACGAGCCCTCCTCGTGCACGGTTGTGAGAACGGGCGCGCCGCCGCCGGCGCGCGCGCGCAGCACGCAGGAGTCGAGCGCGCCGTAGCGCGCCCACGCCAGGGTGCGCGGGATCGGCGTGGCGGTCATGGTGAGGACGTGCGGCTCGCGGCCCTTGGCCAGGAGCGCGGCCTTCTGCCGCACGCCGAAGCGCTGCTGCTCGTCGAAGATGACGAGGCGCAGGCGCGCGAACCGGATCTGCGGGCCGAAGAGCGCGTGCGTGCCGACCACCAGGGCGGCCTCGCGCCGCGCAAGTTGCGCGCAGGCGCGCGCGCGGTCGGCGGGAGGGTCGTCCCCCAGCAGGCCGACGACCGGCACGCGCGCTCCGGCCAGCCAGGCGCGGAAGCGCTCGAGGTGCTGGCGCGCGAGGATTTCCGTCGGCGCCAGCAGCGCCGCCTGTCCCCCCCCCGCGATCACGGCCAGCGCCAGCGCGAAGGCCACCGCGGTCTTGCCGCTCCCGACTTCGCCGTGAAGCAGGCGCTGCAGGCGCGCGCCGCGCGCGAGATCGCCGCGCAGCAGCTCGAGCGCCGCCTCCTGCTCGGCGTTCAGCGCGAAAGGCAGGCGGGCTCGGATGCGCTCCCAGACGCGCGGATCCACGGCGCGCTGCGGCGAGCGCGCGCCGTCCGCGCGCTGGCGGCGGTGCGCCTCCTCGAGCCGCAGCACTTCGTCGAGCGCCAGGCGCCGGCGGCCGGTCTCACGATCCTGCGCGTCGCGCGGCGCATGCAGCGCGCGCAGAGCCTCGGCCAGCTCGGGCAGGCCGGCGCGCCGGCGCAGTTCCTCGGGCAGCGGATCGGGAAGCTGCGGCAGGACCGCGAGCGCGGCGCGGATCGCCTTGCGCAGGATTTCGGGCGGCACGCCGGGAGCGTCGGGATAGTGCGGGAGCGGGGCGCGGCCGCGCGCTTCCTCCTCGGTCAGAATGCGCGGCGCCAGCAGGACGCACTGCGCGCGGAAACTCATCCGGCCCTCGAGCCACAGCTCCCGGCCGGCGGGAAAGCGCGGCTTGAGGTAGGGCTGGTTGAAGTAGAGCGCCTGCACCCGCTGGCCGGGGAAATCCAGGCACTCCAGGCGCACGGTGAGCGTGCTGCGCCGCCCGCGCGGAGGCCAGAGGCTGAGACTCAGCACCCGCGCCCGCAGGCGCAGGCGTTCGGCGGCCGGGACGGCGCCGGCGCGGAAATCGGCGGCTGCCGCCGGACGCCCCGGCTCCTCGTAGGCGCGCGGCAGCAGGCTCAGCAGCGCGCCGACGCTGCGGATGCCCAAACCGGTGTCCAACGCCGTCGCGCGGCCGGGACCGATGCCGGGCAGCACGGCCGGCGCATCGTCCAGGGTCCAGGCAGGCGGACTCGTCACGGGCACAGCAGAGGGGAAAGCACGGGTGAAATCAAACGCCTTCCAGCGGAGTAGGCGGGCTGATCGCAGAGGAAAGGCGAAGATATGGCAAAAAATCGTTACCGGCTGGCGTCTCAATCCTAAAGGGGAATGTCGGGAGCCGTTCGGGGGGATGGCACCGACGACCTGCCCTCCTGGGAGCAATCCCGGAGCGTGCGGGAGAGCGTCATGATCCGGGGGGGTCGTGACGCTTATTTTTTGTGGCTGCGCCCCCTTGCTATCGTGGGGGCGTGCAAGCCGAAGGCCAGCGGAAAGGCCGCCCCGATGAGCACCGGGTGATCCAAGACCCCGGCGCGGTCCTGGTCCGGCTGTGCAAGGCTCCGCCGGAGCGGAAGGCCAAGCGGGGCCCGAAGGAGGGCTAGGTTGGTGCGCGACTTCCTCTTCTTCGCCCTCGCAATGCTGATCTTCGGAGTCCTCCTGGTCGTGAGCGTGCGGGACGTGTTGAGCCTCAGCGTGAAGAGAACGAAAGCCGACTACGGTCGAGGCGGATGGAAGCTCTGGGTGGCGCTGGCCGGCTTCATCTGGCTCGGATGGCGCATCATCCGCCCGGTTGTCGAGACGGTCAACTCGGCAGGGTAGCGGCCCTTTGGGTCAGCTCCGGCTCGGAACGGGATCGCCCACCGTTTCAACCACCATCGACTCCCGCATCATTTTCCGCCGTTTCCCGAATCCCTGTTTCCATGACCGAGGCATTCTAGGCTGGAAGGATGGACTTCCTCACCCGCTACGGACCCTGGGCGGTCGTGACCGGCGCTTCCTCGGGCCTGGGCGAGCACTATGCCCGGGCGCTGGCGCGGCGCGGCCTCGACCTGGTGCTCGTGGCGCGGCGGCAGGACCGCCTCGAGCGCCTGGCCTCCGAGCTGCAGCGCGAGCAGCGCATCCAGACGCGCGTGCTGGCTCTGGATCTGGAGCGGCCGGAAGCGCCGGAGGAATTGGCGCGCGCGGTGGCCGGCCTGGATCTCGGGCTGCTCGTCAACAACGCCGGCTTCGGCTGGCAGGGATCCTTCCTCGAGCAGGATCCGGCAGCGATGCGGCGCATGGTCCGCGTCAACTGCGAGGCGCCGGCGCTGCTCGCGCGCCTGCTGCTGCCGCGGATCGCCGCCCGCGGTTCCGGCGGCATGATCCTGGTGGCGAGCACCGCCGCGTTCCAGGGAGTGCCGCACATGAGCCTCTACGGCGCCACCAAGGGCTTCGACCTGCTGCTCGGCGAGGCGCTGGGCGAGGAGCTGAAGGGCGCGGGCGTGGACGTGCTCGTCGTGTCGCCCGGCCACACGGACACGGAGTTCCACGCCGTCGCGCACGTGACGGGAGCCATCGCCGGCCATTCGGCGGCGCCCGAGGCGGTTGTCAAAGAGAGCCTCGAGCGCCTCGGCAGCAGCCGCTCCTTCGTGCACGGATGGCTCAACAAATTCCTCGTGTTCGTCCAGCGCTTCGCGCCGCGGCGGATGACCGTCGCCGTGACCGGGCGCCTGCTCCGCTCGCGCAGCGGGAAGCCGGGAGCCGGATCGTGAGCGGCGCGCCCGCGCCGCAGCTCGCCGATCTGGCCGGCACGCACGGCGAGATCCGCGGCCGGCTCTACGACTGGCTGGAAGCCGTCGCCGCCGGCGACGCTCGCGGCGCGCGCCGCGGTTTCGAGGCCTTCGACGGACTCCTGCGCGCGCACGCGGCGATGGAAGAAGAGCATTTGCTGCCGCTCTTCGCCGCGCGCGGGCTGGAGAGTCCGGGCTGCACCGCGGACATCCTGCGCGGCGAGCACGACAAGATCCGGCGGCTGCTCGAGCGCGCGCGCGCCCAGCTGCCGCCGCCTGCGGAGCCGATCGCGCCGCGACTGCGGGTGGATCTGATCTTCGAAAGCCGCAACCTGCGCGAAGTGCTCGAGCATCATGACCAGCGCGAGCGCGCCGGATTTTTCCCGGCCCTCGACGCCGCGCTGGGCGCGGAGGAGCGCGCGGCGCTCTACGCGATCTGCGAGCGCAGCCAGTCGAGCGCGGCGGAGCGCGAGCCCAGGCCGCCGTCGAGTTGCAGCTCGTAGGCGCGGCGCATCAATTCGCCGACGCGCGGACCGGGCGGCAAGCCGCAGGCGAGGGCGTCGCGGCCCTGCAGGAACGGCGCCGGAGCGGCGTCCTTCACGCCGAGGCTGGCGGCGCGCTCGAGCAGCCACGCGCTCGAGGGCCAGGGATCCGGCAGCTCCTCGCCACGGCCGGCCGCGTCGGCCCAGGCCACGCGCACCAGGGCCCGGATGTCCACGCGCGTGGCCAGCCGCCGGATCGCCGCCTCGCCGACCTGATCGCGCACGGCGTGCAGCTGTCCGGGGCGCAGGTGCTCGCGCACCAGCGCGGCCACGTTCTCGGCCAGGCCGGACTGCTCGGTGATGCGCGCGAGCAGGGAAATTGTCAGATCGGCGCCGGCTTCGTCGTGGCCGGCGCTGCGCCACCGGCCGCGCTCGAACACGGTGGTCGTGGCCTTGCCCAGATCGTGGCAGAGGATGCCGAGCATCTCGGCCCAGGGATCCGCCATCGATTCGCGGATGCGCACGCCCGCGTCGAGGCACAGCGCGGTGTGCGTGAGCACGTCGCCCTCCGGGTGCCAGACCGGATCCTGCGGCACGCCGCGCAGCGCCGCCAGTTCGGGAAAGAATCGCAGCGCCCCGCACTCCTCGAGCACCGCGAGTCCGCGGCCCGGAAACGCGCCGCCCACGAGGATTTCGCGCCATTCGCGCTCGAGGCGCTCGCGCGGCAGCTCGGACAGGTCGAGGCTGCGGCAGAGCGCCGCGGTGGCCGGATGCATGCGCCAGCCGAAGCGCGCGGCGAAGCGGCCGGCGCGCAGCACGCGCAGCGGATCTTCGGCGAAGGCGGAGGAGACGTGGCGCAGGACGCCGCGGCGCAGATCGGCGCGGCCTTGCCACGGGTCGATCACCTCCCCCGTCAGCGGATCCTCCAGCATCGCGTTGACCGTGAAGTCGCGGCGGCGCGAGGCCTCGACCGGGCCGAGGTGCGGCTCGGCGCTGACCTCGAATCCCTTGTGGCCGGGTCCGGTCTTCGACTCGCGGCGCGGCAGCGAAATTTCGACCTGCCCGTCCGGCGTGGCGACGTGCAGCACCGCGAACTGGCGCCCGACGAGATGCACTTTTCCGATCGCGGCCGCGAGCTGCTCGACGCGCGCCGGATCCAGCCCGTGCACCTCGACGTCGGCGTCCTTGCCGGGCTGGCCGAGCAGGCGGTCGCGCACCGCCCCGCCGACGAGGAATGCGCGGCCGCCGGCGGCGCGCGCCGCCTGCGCCAGGCTCAGGACCTGCGGCCAGGTCTTCATGGCCCCGCGGCGCGCGGCGCGGCCGCGCAGCTCGCCCGCGCCCGCAGCGCCGACGCGCCGAGGCCGAGCGTCAGGCACAGCAGGCCGTTGATGCGCGTGTTGAGCAGGCTCATGTCGGTGATGCCGAAGGCCAGCACCGCCGCGAAGACGAAGAGCGCGGGCGCGGCCAACGGCGCCGCATCGCGCGCGGCGCGCACGAAGAATGCCGCGGTGAACGCGGCCCAGGCGAGGAATCCCGCGAGGCCGATGAGGCCCGAAGTGGCCATCAGATGCAGCGGGATGCTGTGCGCCGTCTTGTACGGATGCTTGAGCCGCGGAATGTCCGCCATGCGCGGATCGGATTTCAGTCGCTCGGTGCTGGCGGCGAAGGCGCCGGGCCCGCTGCCGAGCCAGGGAGCGTCGCGGAACAGCGTCCAGGAATATTCCCAGATCACCTGGCGCTGGCTCTGCGGATCGCCGGGATTGAACTCGCTGTCGGCCGTGCGCATGCGCGAGCCGAGTTCCGACGCCATCACCACCGGAATCGCCGTGAGGAACGGCAGCAGCAGGAGCAGCAGCTTCATCTTCGCGCGCCAGCCGCAGGCAACGATCACCGCGAACACCGCGAGCAGCGCGATCAGCGAGGCGCGCGTGGCGTTCAGGCGGATGGCGTCGAGGAACAGCAGCGAGAGCAGGAACAAGCCGGCCGCGGTCCAGCGGTTGCGCGCCTGCACGAACATCCAGGCCGCCACGCCCCAGCCCATCACCATGCACGCCGCGTACTCGAAGATGCCGACGGTGCCGCGAAAGCGCGTCTCGTGCCAGGAAAGGAGTCCCACTCCCTGCGCGGTCGCGACCGCGGCGGCGAGGCCGCAGGACACGAGGAAGCCGATGCCGATGCGCCGCAGATCGCCCTCGCTGCGCAGAGCGTCGCCGGCCAGCACCAGCACGAGGAAAGGATAGTAGGAGCTGAATTCCTCCCAGGCCGCGGCCTTGTCCTCGGCGGCGAGGCATGCGGCGAGCAGGCAGATCCCGAAGGCCGCGATGCCCGGCAGAAAGGGCGGCCGCCAGCCGGGGCGCTGCCAGGGCGCGTTCGCCAGCCAGGCTGCAAGCAGCAGCACCAGCGAGATGGAATAGGCCGCCGTGGACCAGACCGGAGTCACCGCCACCAGGCCGGCGGCGATCACCAGCAGGGCCGGACGAGCCTGGGGTAGCGCGGAAGCCAGTGCCCGCACGCCTTCCATCCTAGAGACGCGAGCCGGCGCTTGCGCGGCGCAGGCGCTGCAGCTTGCGGAAGCGCAGCCACTGATAGCGGGCCGAGAGCGCGGCCAGGATCAGGCCGGCGCGGCCGTCGCGAAAACCGGCGAGGAACAGATAGTCGCGCACGAAGGCCAGCGGCGGGCGCAGGATCAGCTGCGGCAGCGCCCAGCCGCGCCCTTCCTCGTGCAGCCGCTCGGCGGCGACGCTGGTGTAGCGATCCATTTTCTCGAGATGGTGGCGCAGGTCGCGGTAGGCGTAGTGCAGGAGGTCGCCGCGCAGGCGCCCGGACGGACCGTCGAGGGCGAGCTTGTCGTGCGGATCGCGCCCGGCCCAGCGTCCGCGCGACTTCCGGAACAGGCGCAGCTTCCGGTCCGGATACCAGCCGCCGCCGCGGATCCAGCGCTGCAGGTGGAACGAGAGGCGGGGCATCGAATAGCCGTCCAGGGGCGGCGGGCCGGCGGCGAAGAGGGCCAGGATCTCGGCGCGCAGCGGCGGCGACACGCGCTCGTCCGCGTCGAGGCTCAGCACCCAGTCGTGGCGCGCGAGCTGCAGCGCGGCGTTCTTCTGGCTGATCCAGCCGTCGAAGGGGCGGATCTCGACGCGCCCCCCCGCCGCGCGGGCGCGGGCGACAGTATCGTCCCGGGAACCGCCGTCGAGCACCAGCCGCTCGTCGCAGAAATCGGCGCTGTTCAGGCAATCGCCGATGTGCGCCTCCTCGTTCTGGGCGATGACGACGAGGCTGATCGGGAGCCGCTGCTGAACGGTCAAGCGAATACCATGCCAAGTTTCTTGAGGTCGCGCAAGGTTCACGAACTCCCGGCGATCACGCCCGGCATGTCAGGCTCCGCTTCCGCCGCGCAGGATCCCGATCCGGCTTGGCGACGGATGCAGCGCAGCGCCGATCGCGCCGAAGCGCGCCTCCTTTCGCCGCAGCGCTTGGGCCGGCATCCGCTCCTCTGCGTCGGCCGGCGGCTGGATCCGCAGTACGCGGAATCCGCGGCCGCCGCCGGCGCGCAGGCGCTCAAGCAGGGCGACCGCTCGCTGGTGCTGAGAATTCCGCGACTCGCCGGCGCGCCGGAGCTCGGACCTGTCGTGTTGAAGCATTATCTGCCCGGACGTTTCTTTGATCCGCGCGACGCCTGCGCCCGCTCCAAAGCCGTGCGCAGCCTGCTGGCTGCGCGCGCCCTGCAGAGGCGCGGCTTTCGCGTGGCGGAACCGCTGGCAGCCTGGTCGCGGCCCGGCTGCGGATCATGGCTCCTGCTGCGAGCACTCGATGGACACGAGCCGCTGCATGAACTTGCGGGACGGCTCGACGAGCCGGGACGGCGCGCGCTCTTGGCTGACTTTGCCGATTGCTTGCGCCGCCTGCACGCAGCCGGCGTCGCCTACCGCGACCTCAAGCCGAGCAACGTCATGGTGGCTGCCGGGCGGGAGGAGCGCTTTGCCTTCATCGACCACGACCGCAACCGCTTCAGCGCGGGTCCCATCCCGCGGAGGCTGATTCTGCGCGATCTTGCCGCCGTGAACGCCGGACTGCCGCAGGTCGTTCGCGCGGCCGAGCGCTGGCAGGCGCTGGCCCGCTACGACCCCGGCATGATCGCCCGTCCGCGCTGGCAGAGCGAAGTGAGTTTGATTCTGCTCGAATCCGCCCGCCGGCGGCACCGGTGGGTCCCGCGCCGGCTGCTGGGCGGCGCTTGAGTCGAGCCGCCTGCATCCATACCTTGAAGTCCATGAAATTCCTGCCCGCTCTGGGTCTTGCCGCCATGCTGCTGCCCGCCTGCGCGATTCCCGGTGACGCGGCCTGGAGCGATCTCCACGGCAGCGCCTCCGTCGCCGGCTACGCCCACTCTTTCGGGATGAGCGGAACCGGCATCACCGTGGAGGATTCCTCCGGCGGCGGATCGGACTTCTCCGGCGACCTGGATCTCGAGGACAACACCGAGAACGTGCTCTACAGCGCAGGCCGCATCGGCTTTGCGCCATTCGAACTGTCCGTCGCGCGCACGACCTACGACGGCTCCAACGACGGCACCGTCACGTCGGGCACGGAGTTCGGCGGCCGGCCCATGTCCGGCAGCCTCGACGTGAACTCGGTGATGGACATGAGCCTGTCCAAAGTGCTGCTCGGCATCGACCTCTTCAACAGCCCGGCCTTCCGCGTCGGCCTCCTGGCGGGAGTGGACTACCTGGAGGTGGATCAGTTCGACCTCATCTCACAAGAGAGCCAGGGACCCGGATCCGTGCAAGCCGGCGACGTGCAGACGATCCTCGAGAATCAGGAAATCCCGATCCCGATCGTGGGTTTCCGCGTCGACGTGGCGCTGCCCTTCAACACGCGTCTCGGCGGCGAACTGAGCGGCATGGACATCGAGTACGACGACGCCGACGTCGGCCTCTTCGACTGGGACATCGCCGCGCAGTGGGAAATTTTCCGGCACGTCGAGTTGATGGTCGGCTACCGATCCGTATTCATGGAATTGGACGGAGAAGTGGACGGCACGAGCATGGACGCGGACCTGGAGTTCGAAGGTCCGTACGCGGGCATCACCATCTACATCTAAATGTGCCGCGGACCTTCCTGCGCCGGCCCGGGAAACAGGATCGGCCGGGGAAGTGGCCGGCTCCGCGCGACGCCTGCGGCCGCTCGAAGGCGCTGCGCAGCCTGGCGGCCGTCCACGCCGGGCTGCCGCCGGCGGCGGCTGGGCGGCGCTTGAGTTGCGGACGGTGGTTGCCTACTGTTTCCGGATGAAGTTTCTCCCCGTTCTGGGCCTGTCCGCCCTGCTCCTGCCCGCATGCGCCGTGCCCGGCGACGCCGTCTGGAGCGGCATCCAGGCCAACGCTTCGGCGGGCGCCTACGCCACGAGCTTCGGCTTCGAGGGCGACGGCGTCACGGTGGAGGATTCTTCCGGCAGCGGCTTCGACTTCTCCGGCGACATCGACCTGGACGACCAGACCTCCACCGTGCTCTACGCCGGAGCGCGCGTCGGGCTCGCGCCCTTCGATCTCTCCATCTCACAATTCAGCTACTCCGAATCGAGCGACGGCACGGTCAGCTCGGCCAGTCAGTTCGGCGGCGAGCCGGTGTCCGGAGATCTCGCGGTCGGCTCCGACCTGGACATGAGCGTGGCCAAGATGATGCTGGGCATCGACGTCTTCAACAGCGGGCTGTTCCGCGTCGGCATCCAGGGCGGCGTGGACTATCTGGACCTGAACCAGTTCGACCTGATCGCGCAGGAGAACAAGGGCTCCGTGCAATCCGGCGACGTGCAGACCATCCTCGAGGACCAGTCCATCGCCGTGCCGATCCTCGGCGTGCGCGGCGACGTGGCGCTGCCGTTCCGCATCCGCCTCGGCGGCGAGATCTCCGGCACGAGCGTCGAGTTCGACGAGGCCGACGTGTCCATGCTGGACTGGGATCTCAACGCCCACTGGCAGATCTTCTGGCACGTCGAGCTGATGGTGGGATGGCGGTCGGTGATCATGGACCTCGACGGCAGCGTGGACGGAACGAGCATGGACGTGGACATGGACTTCCAGGGTCCCTACATCGGGATCACCGTCTTCATCTAGCGTTGCTGCGGCATCATCTGCGCCGGCCCGGTCTCCTCCTCGCGCTTCTGCTTCTGGCCGACGGCGCCCTCCTGCTCGGCGCCATCGCCCGCGCCTGGCCGGAGCATCCGCTGCTGCAGGAGCCCGAGGGCGACGCCGCGGAGTACTGGGACTGGTCCGAGCGGATCGCGGCCGGCGACCTGGTCGGCGACACGCCCTTCCTCTCGGCGCCGCTCTATCCCTACTTCCTGAGCCTGGCGCGCGCCGCGGGCGGCGGGCTGCCCGCGGTCTTCGTGATCCAGGCGCTGCTGCGCAGCCTGACGGCGTTCCTGTTGTTCCGCGCCGCCTCGCGCCGCTTCGGCCATCCCGGCTACGGACTGGCCGCGGCGCTGCTGTTCCTGCTGCTGCTCGAGCCCGCGTTCTACAGCTCGCGCATCCTGAACTGCGGCCTGCAGCTCGCGCTGCTCGCAGGACTGCTCGCGGCCTGCCCGCTCGGCGACGCTGAGCGCACGCCGCGGCGGCTGGCGGGCGTCGGACTGCTGCTCGGACTGAACGTCCTGGCCAATCCCTCGATGCTGCTGCTGCTGCCGGCGCTGCCGCTGTGGCTCGGATGGCGGTCGCGGCTCGATTGGGGCCGGTCGGCGCTGGTCGCGGGCTTGGCGCTGCTGACGGTGGCGCCGGCCACGCTGCACAACCATCTCGCCACGCGCGGCGCGCGCGGCGGCGCCGAGTTCATCCTGGTGAGCGCGCAATCGGGCGTGACCTACGCGCACGGCAACGGGCCCGGCGCGCTCGGCGTCTACCGCGGCCTGCCGGGCGTGTCGCAGGCGCGCGCGCTGCAGAATCAGGAGGCTTACGAGGCGGCGTTCCGCGCCACGGGCGTCGCGGGCTGGAAGGCGACCGACCGCTATTTCCGCGGCCAGGCCACCGATTGGCTGCGCGCGAATCCCGGCGCGGCGCTGCAATTGCATCTGCGCAAACTGGCGTTCCTGTTCTTCGGCCAGGACTACGGCGATCTCTACAACGTCAGCCTCGAGCGCCGCGACGCCGCGCTGCCGCGCACGACGCCGCCGCAGATCCTGCTGCAAACCGGATGGCTGCTGCCCGCGGCTTTCGCGGGCGCGCTGTTCCTGCTGCGCGCGCGCGGCCGCCAGGCCTGGCCCGAGATCGCGCTGCTGCTGCTGCCGTGCCTAGTGGTGATCCTGTTCTGGTATTCGCCCCGCTACCGCATGCCGCTGATTCCCGCGGCCTGCCTGCTGGCGCCCTACGGCGTCGCGCGGCTGGCGGCGCTGCGCTCGCGGCCGCTCGCGGTGGCCGGGATTCTGGCGCTCGCGCTCGTGCCCGCGGTTGGCCGCGCGGCGACGCGGAGCAGCGGGCTCGACGACGCCGAGCGCTACCGGCCCGAATACGAGTATCACCTGGGACACCAGCTGTACGAGTGGCAGCGCCACGCCGCGGCGATCCCGCGCCTGCAGGCCGCGCTCGCCGCAGGCTTCGAACCCGCGACCGTGCACGAGACTCTCGGCCGCGCGCAGATGGAGCTCGGCCGGGAGCGCGGGAAGGCCGGCGACGCCCAGGCCGCCGCGGAGCTCTACGGCGCGGCGCTGGCGAGTTTCCGCAGCTGCCTCGACCTCGATCCGCAGCAGCTCGACGTGTGGGTCACGCGCGGCATGCTGCTCGAACGGCTCGGCGAACGCGACAAGGCGCTGCGCCACCTCGAGGAGGCGGAGCGCCTCGCCCGCGAGCGCGGCGACGCCGCCACGGCCGAGAGTCTGCGCGGCCTGATCGAGCGCATCGGAGCCGGCGCGCCCGCGCGCGACTGACGCGGGCGCCGCCGGGCCGTCCTACAATCGGCCCAGTGCCGGAAGTTCGCGCCAGCCCGCTGCGCCGTCCCGTCTTCTGGGTCGCGCTGCTGATTTTCCTGGACCTGGCGCTGCAGTCCTGGGTTCTCTACCGCGGCTGGCAGTCGAATCCGCTGCTGTGGGTGCCGCAGAGCGACGGCGACGAATACTGGAAGTGGGCCGCCCGCATCGCCGAAGGCCAGTGGGTCGGCACGGAGCCCTTCCTCTCCGCGCCGCTCTATCCCTACTTCCTGGCCCTCGTGCGCGCGCTGGGCGGCGGGCTGATCAGCGTGTTCGTGATCCAGCTGCTGCTGCGTTCGGCAACGGCGGCGCTGCTGTTCCGGCTGGGCGCGCGGCGCCTCGGCCACGCCGGCTACGGCATCGCCGCGGCGGCGCTCTTTCTGGCGCTGGGCGAGCCGGCCTTCTTCTCGCAGCGCATCCTCAATTCCAGCCTGCAGCTCTTCCTGCTGGCCGGATTCCTGTGCGCCGCCGACGCCGTCGAGCGCCGGCCCGGTCCGCGCACCTGGATTCCCGCCGGCCTGCTGCTCGGCCTCAACGCGCTGGCCAATCCGACGATGCTGCTGCTGCTCGGCGCCCTGCCGCTGTGGCTGGGATTCCGCAGCCGCGCCGGCTGGCGCGCCACCGGCGCCGTCGCCGCCGCGGCGCTGTGCGCGATCGCGCCGGCCACGCTGCACAACTGGCTGGCCACGCGCGCCGGCCCGGGCGGGCCGGAGCTGATTCTCATCAGCGCGCAGTCCGGCATCACCTACGCCCACGGCAATTCGCAGAACGCCTACGGCCACTACACGCCCGTGCCCGGCGTCGCCGTCGAGCGCAGCATCCAGAACCAGTCGGCCTACCAGACCGCCAAGGCCGCGACCGGCCGGGAAGGCTGGAAGAACGTCAACTCCTACTTCTTCCGCATGGGCCTCGACTGGAACCTCGCGCACCCGCGCGAGGCGCTGACCCTGCACCTGCGCAAGGCGTCCTACCTTTTCTTCGGCCGCAACTACAGCGACATCTCGGCGCTCGCGCAGGAAGTCCGCGATCCGCAATTGCCGAAGCCGGTGGTCCTGCCCGGCGGCGGCCTGCCGACCGGCTGGCTGATCGTGCCCGCGCTGATCGGCGCCGGATTCCTGCTGGCGCGGCGCGGCCGCGGCGGACTGCCGGAAACGCTCCTGCTGCTGCTGCCGATCGCGATCGTGATCGGCTTCTGGTTCTCGCCGCGCTATCGCCTTCCGGTGGCGGTGCCGGCGTGCCTGCTCGCTCCCTACGGCATCGCCGCGCTGGCGCGGATCCGGCCGCGGATCGGAGGCGGTCTGCTGTGCCTGCTGGCAGTGGGCGGACCGCTCGCCGTCGAGGCGGGCCTGCGCGCCCAAGGATTCGACGACGCGGAGATCTACCGGCCCGAGTACGAAATGCACGTCGGCGAGGCTTGGCTGAATCACGGCCGCCCGGCCGAGGCGCTGGCGCGCTTCGAGCTGTCCGAGCGCCTCGGCCACCGGCCGCCGGTTCTCTACGAGTTCATGGGCAACATGAAGCTCGACCTCGGCCGCGAGCGCCTGGCCGCCGGCGACGCCGCCGGAGCGCAGCAGCTGATCCAGGAGAGCCTGCCGCTCTTCACGCGCGCGCTCGAACTCGACCCGCTGCGCTATCAGGCCTGGGCGGCGCGCGGCATGACCCTGATCTGGTTCGGCCGCATGGCCGACGGCCTGGCCGATCTGCGCCGCGGATTGGAGGCGGCGCACGCGCAGAATGCCTCACCGGAAGACGTGCGCAAACTGCAGGACGCGATCCGCCGTACGGAACAAGGCTGAACATGGCACGAAACACCTCCCCGCCGGGCCGCGGCCAGCCGCGCCGCCTGATGCCTTCCGAACTGCGCTGGAACTGCCCCGCGGCCTGGATCCCCCTGCCGCGCCGGCGCGCGCTCGCCGCCCGCGAGACGCTCTTCGGCCAGGAGCGCGCGCTCGCGGCGCTGGAGATGGGCTTGGCGCTCGAAGCTCCAGGCTACAACGTCTTCGTCTGCGGCATCGGCGGCACCGACCGCGCCGAGCTGGTGGTGTCGCTGCTGCGCCAGATGCGGCTGAGCTGCCAGATCCCGCGCGACCACGTCTTCGTTCACAATTTCGAGAGCCCGATCGAGCCCAAGCATCTGGCGCTCAAGCCGGGCGGCGCGGCGGCGCTGGCCGAGGGCATGGACCGCTGGGTGCACGCGCTCTCCACCGAGGTGCCGAAGCTGCAGCGCAGCGAGGGCCACCTCGGACGGCGGCACTCCATGTTCCGCAAGTATCAGAAGGCGGAGCAGCAGCTGCTGCAGCGCCTGGAGAAGCGCATGGCGGCCGCCGGACTGGCGATCGTGACGGTCGAGGACGAGGTCGGTTCGCGCCGCGAGGTGCACGTGGTCGTCGGCGCGGAGACGGTGACGCCGGCGCGCGCGCAGGAGCTGGCGAAGACCGGCGCCGCCGATCCCGCCAAGATCGCCGAGGCGCTGGCGGCGCGCGAACGCCTGCTGCCCGAGCTGGACAAGGCGCAGCACCAGTCGCGCGCGCTCGGCCTGCGCCTGGTGCGCGAGGTGCGCGCGATGGACGAGGCGGTGGTGCAGGACGCGGTCGAGGGCCTGACTCTCGCCCTGGCCGAGGAGCTGCGCGCCGACGAGCACCTCGGAGCTTGGCTCGGCGATTGCGCGCGCTTCGCGCTCAACAACACGCAGCTGTTCCTGCAGCGGCCGAGCCGCGCCGCCGCGGCCGCCGACGAGGACGACGAGGAAGAGTCCACCGCCAATCCGGCGCGCCCCGGACTCGAGGTGTTCGAGGTGCACATCGTGCGCACGCTGCGCGAGCGCGACTGCCCGATCGTCTTCGAGCAGCACCCGAATTATTCGAATCTGTTCGGGACGGTCGAGCGCCACGTGATCCGCAACGGGCCGGGCCACATCCACAAGGCCGTGCGCCCGGGCTCGCTGCTGTCGGCCGACGGCGGATTCCTGGTGGTCAACGCGCGCGACGTCTTCAAGGAGGCCGAGGTGTGGCGCGCGCTCAAGCGCACGCTGCAGAACGGCCGCCTGGCGGTGCACGCGCTCGAGGGTTTGTCGCCGCTCGGCGTCACCGGCGCGCGCCCCGAGGCGATTCCGATCCGCGTCAAGGTGGTGATGGTCGGCGACGAGGACCTGTACGAAGGCCTGCACGATCAGGACTTCGATTTCCTGCACATCTTCAAGGTCAAGGCCGACTTCGACGACAGCGTGGACCTCAGTCAGGAGCACGTCGCCGACCTGGCCCACCTGTTCCGCGACCTGGCCACGCGCGAAAACCTGCTGCCGCTGGCGCGCGACGGCCTGCAGGCCCTGGTCGAGCGCGCGGTGCGCGACGCCGGCCGCCGCTCGCGCCTGTCCTCGCGCATCGCGGTGATCGCCGACTTCGCGCGCGAGGCCTCGTATCACGCCGAGCAGGCCGGCCTCAAGCGCATCGACCGCCAGGCGGTCGAGCGCGCGCGCATCAAGTTCCGCGAGATGCACACGCTCGAATCCGAGTGGCATCAGCGCACGGTGCTCGAGGGCGTCACCGTCATCGAGACCGAGGGCAAGCGCGTCGGCACCGTCAACGCGCTGACCGTGGTGCGGCTGGGCCCGATGAGCTTCGGCCGCCCCGCGCGCATCTCCGCGATGTGCGGCGCCGGCGAGGAGGCCTGGGCCAGCATGGACCGCGAGGTCGAGCTGGCTGGCGCCATCCACAACAAGGGCGTTCTGCAACTGGAGAGCGCCATGCGCTGGCGCTACGGCCAGGAGCGCCCGCTGCCGGCCAAGATGAGCATGAGCTTCGACCAGAGCTACGGTCCGGTGGACGGCGATTCCGCCTCCTCCACCGAGTTCTACGCGCTGGTCTCCGCGCTGGCGCAGCTGCCGATGCGCCAGGACGTGGCGGTCACCGGCGCGATCGGCCTGCGCGGCGATCTGCTGGCCGTCGGCGGCGTCAACGAAAAGATCGAAGGCTTCTTCGAGCTGTGCCGCCTGCGCGGCCTCACCGGCACGCAAGGCGTGCTGCTGCCCGAGGCCAACGTCGGCGATCTGATGCTGCCGCCCGAGGTGCTGATCGCGGTGCGCACGCGCCGCTTCCACATCTGGGCCGCGAGCCACGCGGATCAGGGCCTCGCCCTGCTCAGCGGACTGCGCGCCGCCGACGTGGATCGCCTGGTGCGCGCGCGCCTCGACAAGCTGCGCCGCATCGCCAAGGAAGAGGATGAAGGCAAGAACCGCGGACGCGCCGCGGCCGAGCCGCACCACCCCCCCGCGCCGCCGCGCCGCAAGCGCCGAAGACCGCGCAAAGGATCCTGACCTCGCCCGCGGACGGGCAGGTCACGAGGGGCCGTTAGAATGCTCCGTCGGTCCACTACCACCACGAGTCATGCGCTTCCTCGATCCTCACATCCACTGCTATTCGCGCGTGACCGACGACTACGAGGCCATGTACCTCGCCGGGATGCGCGCCGTCATCGAGCCCTCCTTCTGGCTGGGCCAGCCGCGCACGACCGCGGGCACCTTCCGGGACTATTTCTCCTCGATCCTGGAGTTCGAGCGCAGCCGCGCCGCGGACTTCGGCATCACGCACCGCTGCACCATCGGCCTCAATCCGAAGGAGGCCAACGACGAGCGGCTGGCCGCCGAGGTGCTGGAAATGCTGCCCGAATTCGCGGGCCGGCACGGGGTCGTGGCGATCGGCGAGCTCGGCTACGACGGCATCACGCCGGCCGAGGAGCGCGCGTACGTCAAGCAGATCGAGCTGGCGCTGCGCCTCAAGCTGCCCATCATGGTGCACACTCCGCACCGCGACAAACTCCGCGGCACCATCCGCTCGATGGACGTGCTGCGCGACTGCGGCGCCGATCCTGCGCAGGTCGTCATCGACCACTCCACCGAGGAGACGACGCGCGAAGTGCTCGATCGCGGCTACTGGGCCGGCCACACCGTCTATCCGCAGACCAAGCTGACTGCGGAGCGCTTCGTCAACCTCTGGCTCGACCACGGCGTCGAGCGCATGCTCGTCAACTCGAGCGCCGACTGGGGCAAGGCCGATCCGCTCTCGGTGCCGAAGACCGCGGCTCTTCTGGAGCGCCGCGGCGCCCGCCGCGCCGACGTGCAGCGCCTGGTCTGGGACAACCCGGTCGCCTTCTTCGGCGCCGCCCGCCTCGACCTGCCGCAGGAGGGCGAGAAACCCGACCCGGCGCCGGCCAGCCTGACGCACAGCCGCATCCGCGACGAGCACCGGGCGGACGCCCCGGGGCGCTAAGGCTGCCGAGAACGGGCCATTTCGCCCCGGAGGGGCCGTTACCGGCCCTTCCCCGCGCGCTAAACGTTCCTGTCGATGAAGTGAGGAACGCCGGGGAATGCCTCGGGCAGAACTCGGCGGGGGAATTTGGGGAAACGCTTGAGGAGTCTCGAAACGAGATTCGAGGGGAATCTCGAGAGGAATTGGTGGAGCGCCGCGGTCCGGGGGGGCTGCGGCGCTCTTTCAATTCCGGCTCACACGCGGCTTCCGCTCACACGTCTTCCTGATCCGCGAGCAGCCCGATCTCGACTTCCACGGTGCGCACCTCGCGCCCGGTCAGGACCTTGAGCTGGATCTTCGTGCCCGGCTTGAGCGAGGCCACGCGCGCGCGCACGTGCGCCGAGTTGGCGATCTCGACGCCGTCGATCGCCAACAGCACGTCGTTGGCGCGGATGCCGGCGCGATCGGCCGGGCCGCCCGGACTGAGCTGGCGCAGGATCGCGCCGTGCGGCCGCTCCATGCCCAGCGTGTTGGCGAGGTCGGAGGTGACGGCGGCGACGACGATGCCGAGCCAGCCGCGCTGAACTTTTCCCAATTCCGCCAGGTCCTCGGCGTACCGGCGCGCGAGCGAGCTGGGCACCGCGTAAGCGATGCCGCGCCAGGCCGGCGCGCCCTCCGAGGAGCCGATGGCGGTGTTGATCCCCACCACCTCGCCGTGCATGTTCACGAGCGGGCCGCCGGAAGAACCGCGGTCGATGAACGCGTCGAACTGGATGAAGTCCTCGTAGGCGTCCGGCTCGTCCGTGCGCAGGCGCCGATGCAGGGCGCTGACCACGCCGAGGCTGGTGGTGCCGTCCAGCTGCAGCGGGCTGCCGATCGCCATCACCAGGTGGCCGGGCTGCAGGGCGTCGCTGTCGCCCCAGCGCAGCTGGCGCTTGGCGGCGCCGGGCTGGATCTTCACGACCGCAAGGTCGGTCTGGGGATCCACGCCGGCCACCTTGCCCAGGACCTCGCGCTGGTCGTGGAAGGTCACGCGCAAAGTTTTCGCGTCACCCACCACGTGCGCGTTCGTCACCACCAGGCCGGCGAAGGCGTCCACCACGAAGCCGCTGCCCTCCCCGCTCACCATCCCGCCCTCCTGGGTGCGGGAGACGTGCAGGGTCACGGTGGCGTCGGCCACCTTGGCCGCCAGCGCGGCCAGGGAGTCGGACAGGGCCGCCAGGTCGAGGTCGGCCTCCTTGGGATCGCGCGTCCAGGCCGGCTGAGATAAACCAATGCCGATCAGGGCCAGTAGTAAGAAGGAAAGGGAAGTACGCTGCGTCCTCGGTGACGGGGCCATTCCCCATTTCTACGCCACGCGCCCAAGAACTGCGATGAAAACCTGGCTCCTCCTCCTCGGCGGCCTCGGACTGGCCGGCCTGCTGGCCTTCCTCTTCCTGAGTTCTCCCAACCCGGAAGAGGCCGCGGATCCTGCCGCCCAGGCGGCGGACGCTCCCGCCGCGGGCGCGCCGGGCGCAGGCGCCGACCAGGAGCCGGGCGCCGGCGCGACGCGCACCGAAGTCCAGGCTTCTGCCGGGAATACAAGTCCCGGCCTTGGTGGCAGCGGCTTCGGCAAGTGGAAGTTCGAGGGCCCGTCCGCCCTCATCCGCGCCCGGCTCGTGGATCCATCCGGCAAGGCGGCCACCGGCGCCGAGGCTCGCAAGGCGCACTCGGACGCGCCGGAGGGCTGGGCGGTCGCCGTGTCGCGGCCCGGAGAGAAGGAGGAAAGCAAGGAGCCGCCCGTGCCGGTCAACGCCGACGGCCGCGTCGAAATCGCGGTGCCCGCCGGCCAGGCCCTCCACCTGGAGTTCGGCGGCCCCTACTGGCGCGCCCAGACCCGCCGCATCCAGGCCCTGCGGCCGGACGAGGTGGCCGACTTCGGCGAGATCGCCCTGACGCCGGCTTCGCGGCTGGTCGGCCGGACCCTCGGCCCCCAGGGCCAACCCCTGGCCAAGGTGCAGACCCGTCTGCGCGCCGCCGACGCCGGCATGTTCTGGGAGGGCCATGCCCTGATCCAGAGCCGCCAGTCCGACGAGAAGGGAGTGGTGGTGTTCGAGGGCGTGCCGCTCGGCCGCTTCCGCATCGAGGGCGAGACCACCGGCTACGCCAGCTCGCAGATCGAGGCGCTGGAAGTGCGCTCGGCCCCGGGTGACGTGCCCTTCGAGCTCAAGCTCGATCCGGGCGCGCAGATCAGCGGCCGCGTCGTGGACGCCGACCGCCGCCCGGTCGCGCAAGCCGACGTGTTCCTGTTCCGCCAGGATCAGGGCGCCTTCTACTGGGGCGACTACCAGCCGCCGTTCCCGGACCGCGAGCCGGACGGGCGCAGCGGCGCCGACGGCAGCTTCGTCGTGACGGGCCTGCCCAAGGACGGCAGCGCCGTGGTGATCGGCGCGCGCGCCGAGGGGCAGGTCAGCGGCTTCGCGAAAAAAGTCAAAGCAGGCATGGCCGAGGTCACGGTGGTGCTGCCGCGCGCGCTGGGCTTGCGCGGGCGCGTGCTCGGCAACGGCGACGCGCCGGTGGCCGGCGCCAAGGTCCGGCTCACGCAGAAGACGCCGTGGGGCTGGGACGAGGACAAGGCCTCGACCGACTCGGACGCCGACGGCAATTTCGCGCTGACCGGGCTCGCGCCCGGCGAGTTCCTCCTCCACGCGGTCGCCGCCGGCTCCGAGGCCGAGCCGCTGCCGCTCACGCTCGACCGTGAATTGTCAGACATCGTCCTGCGCGTCGCGCAGCGCCCGGCGCTGGTCGTGCGCGTGACGGACTCCGAAGGCCGGCCGCTGGCGCGCACCAACGTCGAGATTTCCGTCGCCGGCGCCCCGGTCCACGACGGCGGCAACACCCTGATGATCGACGGCGGCAGCAGTTTCAGCTTCTCCCAGGGGCCGAGCTGGGGCGACAACGCGCAAACCGAGGAGGACGGCCGCGCCCGCTTCTACGGCGCCCCCAGCGGCGAATTGCGGATTCAGGCCCGCCACGCCGATTGGGCGCGGGCCGACGTGACCTACTCGTACACCGGCGGCGCGGCCGAGACGGAGGTCGTGCTGCTGCGCCCTGCGCAGCTGCTGGTGCGCGTCACGGACGGCGCCGGCGGCCTGGTGCGCAACGTCAGCGTGCGCCTGCGCAACTCCGCCACCGGCCGCGAAACCGAGGAGCAGCGCACGGACAATCTGGGTCGCGCCTTCTGGCCCGACCTGCTGCAGGGGCCGTGGGAAATTCTGCACGGCGCCGGCGACAGCGCCGGTCACGGCTGGTTCGGCGGCGACATGGTGTTCGCGGACTCCTCGGAGGCCGCCGCGCCGCCGCCGCCGCAGGCCGGAATGCCGGTCGAGTTGGTGGCCGGGCAGTGCATCGAGAAGGAACTGGTGCTGAACGATCTCGCCGTCGTGACCGTGCGCGTCCTGCGCAACGGCGCGCCCGCGGCCGACGTCTTCGCGCGGCTCGAGGCGCGCAGCGAGGAGAACGGCATGAGTTGGGGCGGCATGCACGGCGGCGGCCCGAGCGGGCTGGCCACGGACGGCCGCGGCATGGTGGTGCTGGATCCCGTCTCCGCCGGCAAGTACGACCTGATCGTGCGGCCGAGCCGGAACGCTCCCGACACACGCCAGGAGGTCGAGCTCATCGCCGGTCCGCAGACGCTCACCGCGCGCCTCAACGGCGCGGAAGTGCGCGGCATCGTGCGCAGCCCGGGCGGGCCGGTGGTCGGCGCCCGCATGAGCCTCTCGCCCTACTCGCCGGACGGCGAGCCGGAAGCCCGCTCCTCCATGGTGATCTCCATGGTCACCAGCGACGGCAGCATGGGCATCGAGTTCAGCGAGGACAACGGCGGCAGCACCATGGCCTCCTCGGATCAGGATGGGGAGTACCTGTTCGAAGACGTGCCGGAGGGGCAGTGGGTCGTGAAGTCCCAGGCGAGCGGTTTCGCACCCTGGACCTCCCTGCCCTTCACCGTTTCCGGGGATCAGTCGGTCACCGTGCCGGAGCAATTGCTCCTGCCGGGCGGCGAAATCACCGGCCGCGACGCCAACTGGAAGGCCAAACCGGATCAGGACGCCTTCGGCTTCGATTGGAACAGTTCGATCCGGCTGGAAAACGCCGAAGGGCGCATGCTGGGCATCGCCCAGGCGACGGAAGGCGGAGACTACCGCTTCACCGACCTGGCGGAGGGCGAGTACTTCGTCCGGCGCGGCGAGTGGAAGAGCGAGGCGATCCGGATCGGAGCCGGGGAGAGGCGGCGCCAGGACATCCCGGTGGCCGAGCCTCCCAAAGAAGAAAACTAGGCGCGCGCCGACGGTTCCCAAGCCTGGGGAACCTGCGTACAATCTTCCCCCTTGGAGACGACCCGGTCGAATCCGAGCGGAATCGGAGCGGTTTTCGTCATCCTCGCTCCCACTCACCTCGTCCGATGACCCTCATCCGGATCAAACGGGGTCTGAATCTGCCCTTGCCGGGCGGACTCGACTCCCCGGTCCTCGTCCAGGCGCCCGACCCGGCGCACGTCGCCTTGCTGCCGCAGGAATGCTGGGGCATCAAGGTGCAGATGCTGGCCCAGGAAGGCGATCGCGTCCTGGTCGGCTCGCCGCTGTTCTGTGATCGCCGCGATCCGCGCGTGATCTACGCCTCCCCCGCCGCCGGCGTGGTGGAGCGCGTGGTGCGCGGCGAGAAGCGCGTGGTTCTGGCCGTCGTAGTCAAACCGGAAAACTTCAACGAGCAGGCGCCGCAGATTGCGCGGGTGGACGCGGCGAGAGCCGGCCGCGCCGAACTGGTGGAAGCCCTCGCGGCCAGCGGCCTGTGGCCAGCGCTGCGCCAGCGGCCCTTCGACCGGGTCGCGCACTCGGACGACGTGCCGCGCTCGATCTTCGTCACCGCGATGGACACCGAGCCGCTGGCCGCGTCCCCGCGCGAGGCCGTGCGCGGCCGCGAAGACGCGTTCCGCGCCGGCCTCAAAGCCCTGGTGAAGCTGTCCGAGAAGGGCGTCTGGCTCTGCACTCCGGCGGACGAGAACTGGTCGGAGCTGAGCAGCGAAGGCGGCCAGCCGATCGCCGGCGTGCAGGCGCGTCAGTTCGGCGGACCGCACCCGGCCGGGCTCGCGGGCACGCACATCCACTTCCTGGATCCGGTCGGCGCGAAGCGCAAGGTCTGGCACGTCGCGGCGCAGGACGTCGCCGACATCGGCGAGTTCCTGAGCACGGGGCAGATTCCGACGCGCCGGCGCGTCGCGGTGGTCGGACCGGCGGCGGCGAAGACCGCCTGGCTGTCCACGCGGCGCGGCGCCGATCTGCGCCTCGTCGAGAGCTACGCCGACCGGTCGCACGGCGCCGTTCGCTGGATCGGCGGCTCGGCGTTGTCGGGGCGCACCGCGCAGCCCGGCACGGACGCGGGATATCTCGGCCGCTGGGAACGCCAGGTCACCCTGCTGCGCGACGAGACCGAGCGCGAGTTCCTCGGCTGGTCGGTGCCGCTGGGCCGGCGCTGGTCCATCACCAACGTCTATCCGGGCAAATTCCTGTTTCCGCGCAAGATGCGCTTCGACACCGACCTGAACGGCAGCCCGCGCGCCATCGTGCCGATCGGCGTGTGGGAGCGCGTGATGCCGCTGGACGTCCTGCCCACGCCGCTGATCAAGGCGCTGGCCAGCCACGAGATGGAGGACGCCGAGAAACTCGGGGCCCTCGAACTGGCCGAGGAAGACCTCGCGCTCTGCGAATTCGTGGACCAGTCCAAGACCCCGGTGACTTCGCTGCTGCGCGAAATGCTCACCCTCATCGAGAAAGAGAATCAGGCGTGAAGTTCCTCCGACGCAAGCTCGACGAGTGGGGCAAGCCCTTCCACAAGGGCGGCAAGCTCGAGAAGTACTACCCGGTCTACGAGGCCGCCGACTCCTTCCTCTACACGCCCGGCACCAAGACCGCGCGCGGTCCGCACCTGCGCGACGCGAACGACCTGAAGCGCACGATGATCTTCGTGGTGCTGGCGCTGCTGCCCTGCACCGTGTGGGGCATGTTCAACGCCGGCTGGCAGGCGATGCTGGCCGACAAGTCCTACGCCGAGACGATCGGCGCCGGATTCACCGCCGGCAACGTGCTGAGCGCGCTGGGCATCGGCGCGATGGCCTTCCTGCCGCTGTACTTCGTGACCATCGCGGTCGGCGGCGCGATCGAGGCGGTGTTCGCCACCGTGCGCAAGCACGAGATCAACGAGGGCTTCCTGGTGACCTCGCTGCTGTTCCCGCTCGTCTGCCCGCCGACGATTCCGCTGTGGCAGGCGGCGCTGGGCATCGCGTTCGGCGTGCTGATCGGCAAGGAAGTCTTCGGCGGCACCGGCATGAACGTGCTGAACCCGGCGCTGGTCGGGCGCATCTTCCTGTTCTTCGCGTATCCCGCGCAGATGTCCGGCAGCGTCTGGCGCATCATGCCGGAGGATCCGGCGCAGGCGGTGGACGGGGTCACGGGCGCGACCACGCTCGGCTTCTGGAAGGACGGGCTATTGCCCACCGCCGACCACGCGGCCGCCTATGGCACCTGGTGGGACAGTTTCGTCGGCCTCGTGCCCGGATCGCTGGGCGAGACCAGCGCGCTCTGCTGCCTGATCGGCGCGGTGGTGCTGATCGCCTCGGGCATCGGCTCGTGGCGCGTGATGGCGGGCTGCGTGATCGGCCTCGTGGCCACGGCGTTCCTGATGAACGCCACCGCGGTGAACGCCTACATGGAGGTGCCGTGGCACTGGCACCTGGTGATCGGCGGCTTCGCCTTCGGCGCCGTCTTCATGGCGACGGACCCTGTGTCCGCCGCGCAGACCGACGCGGGCCGCTGGATCTACGGCTTCCTCATCGGCGCGCTGACCGTGGTGGTGCGGGTGCTGAACCCGGCCTACCCGGAGGGCGTGATGATGGCCATCATCTTCATGAACGTCTTCGCGCCGACGATCGACCACTTCGTCACGCGCGCCAACGTCAAGCGGAGGGCCAAGCGCCTTGAACTTCAGTAACAAATACATCATCGGCTTCGCGCTGGTGATCTGCCTGGTCTGCTCGTTCGCGGTCAGCTCGCTGGCCGTCGCGCTGAAGCCGAAGCAGGACGCCAACCGGCTGCTGGACCAGCAGGAGAACATCCTGCGCGTCGCCGGACTGCACCAGGGCTCCTCTCACCCGACGCCGGAGGAAGCCGTGAGGCTGTTCGAGAGCGTGACCACCTGGCAGGTGGACCGCGCCACCGGCGCGATGACGAAGCTGGATGCCTTCGCCCCCGCCAAGCAGATGATCGACGCCGCCAAGGATCCGGCGGCCAGCGCGGCGACGACCAGCGAGGCGGCGCGCGGCGCGCAGATCCGCCGCACTCCGAACCAATTGCTGGTCTACGAAGTCACCGCGCCCGGCAAGGAAGCCTGGGTGCTGCCGATCTGGGGCAACGGCCTGTGGTCCACGATGTACGGCTTCCTGGCCGTGGCGCCCGACTTCTCGGCGATCCGCGGCATCACCTTCTACCAGCACGGCGAGACGCCGGGCCTCGGCGGTGAGATTGACAATCCGACCTGGCGCGCGCAGTGGCCGGGCAAGCACTTGCGCGACGCGGACGGCAAGGTCGTGATCGAGGTGGTGAAGAACGGCAACGTGCGCGACGCCAGCCGCCAGGTGGACGGCATTTCCGGCTCCACCATCACCAGCCGCGGCGTGTCGCACACCGTGCGCACCTGGCTGGGCGAAGAGGGCTACGGCGCGTGGATGGAGTCGCAAGTCAAGGAGGGCAAGAAGTGAACAAGGACACCAAGGAAATCCTGGTCGGCCCCCTGCTGCTGAAGAATCCGATCACCTACCAGGTGCTCGGCATCTGCTCGGCGCTGGCGGTGACCACGCAGCTGAAGACGGCGCTGGTCATGAGCCTGGCTCTGACCGCGGTCACGACGTTCAGCAACCTCGCCATCTCGCTGGTGCGCAACCGCATCCCCGGCAGCATCCGCGTGATCACCCAGCTGGCGATCATCGCGGCGCTCGTGATCGCCGCCGACCAGGTGATGCAGGCCTATCTCTTCGACGTGTCGAAGCAGTTGTCGGTGTTCGTCGGACTGATCATCACGAATTGCATCGTGATGGGCCGCGCCGAGGCCTACGCGATGGCCAACCCGCCGCTCAAGAGCGCGCTGGACGGCTTCGCGAACGGCGCCGGCTACAGCCTGATCCTGATCTCGGTGGCGGTGGTCCGCGAGACGTTCGGCTCCGGCAAGCTGCTGGGTTACGAGCTGGCGCCGACCGTCACGAACGGCGGATGGTACGTGCCGAACGGCCTGATGATCCTCTCGCCGGGCGCCTTCTTCCTGATCGCCATTTTCATCTGGGTGCAGCGCAGCATCTCCAAATCCATGCAGGAGAAGGAGTAGGCCGTGCATCTCTTCAACATCTTCCTGAAGTCGGCCTTCATCGAGAACATGGCGCTGGCCTTCTTCCTGGGCATGTGCTCCTTCCTGGCGGTGTCGAAGAAGGTGGAAACCGCGATCGGCCTGGGCGCGGCGGTGATCTTCGTGCTCTTCATCACCACGCCGCTCAACAACCTGATCCTGCAGCACGTGCTGGCGCCGGGCGCGCTGGGCTGGATCAGCCCGAAGCTGGAGACGGTGGACCTGACCTTCATCGGCTTCATCGCGTACATCGCCACGATCGCGGCCATGACGCAGATCGTCGAGATGGCCATCGACCGCTACTCGCCGGCGCTGTACACCGCGCTCGGCGTGTTCCTGCCGTTGATCGCGGTGAACTGCGCGATTCTCGGCGCTTCGCTGTTCATGGTGCAGCGCGAGTACAACCTGGCCGAGAGCACGGTCTACGGCCTCGGCGCCGGCGTTGGCTGGGCGCTTGCGATCATTGCGCTGGCGGCCATCCGCGAGCGCATGAAGTACTCCAACGTCCCGCCGGCCCTGCGCGGGCTCGGCATCACCTTCATGGTCTCGGGCCTCATGGCCATGGGCTTCATGATCTTCGCCGGCATCCAGCTCTAGCGCGATGGCAGCCACAGTCATCCTCCTCGGCGTTGCCGCCTTCACCGGCGTGGTGCTGCTGATGGTCTTCATCCTTCTGGGCGCCAAGGCCCGTCTGGTGAGCACCGGCAACGTCAAGATCGTGATCAACGGCAACGAGGACAAGCCGATCGAGGTCGCGGCAGGATCCTCGCTGCTCTCGACCCTCGCCAACCAGAAACTCTTCATCCCCTCCGCCTGCGGCGGCGGCGGAACCTGCGCTCAGTGCAAGGTGCAGGTGGACGAAGGCGGCGGAAACCTGCTCCCGACCGAGCGCGGCCACATCAACCGCGGCATGGAGAAGGACCACTGGCGCCTCTCCTGCCAGGTCAAGGTCAAGCACGACATGAAGATCCGCGTGCCGGAGAGCCTGTTCTCCGTGCAGAAGTGGGACTGCACGGTGGTGTCCAACCGCAACGTCGCCACCTTCATCAAGGAGTTCAAGGTGCGGCTGCCCGCGGGCGAACGCATGAAGTTCACCTCCGGGGACTACATCCAGATCGAGATTCCGCCGCACAACGTCAAGTTCGCGGACTTCAAGATCGAGGAGCAGTACCGCGACGAGTGGGACAAGTACAAGCTGTGGGAGTTGAACTCCGTCAGCGAAGCCACCGACGAGCGCGCCTACTCGATGGCCAACTACCCGGCCGAAGGCGACGACCTGGTGATGCTGAACGTGCGCATCGCCCCCCCCCCGCCGCGCACCACCGGGATCCCGCCGGGCAAGGGCTCGTCTTACATCTTCAGCCTGCAGCCGGGCGACAAGGTGCGGATTTCCGGACCCTTCGGCGACTTCCACCTGCAGCCGACGCAGCGCGAAGCGATGTTCATCGGCGGCGGCGCCGGCATGGCTCCGCTGCGCGCGCACATCATGCGCATGTTCCACATGGACAAGACGCAGCGCAAGGTGTCCTACTGGTACGGCGCGCGCAGCCTGCGCGAGATGTTCTACGTCGAGGACTTCGACAAGATCGCGCGCGAGAACAAGAATTTCTCGTGGAACGTGGCGCTGTCGGAGCCGAAGCCGGAAGACAACTGGCGCGGCTACACCGGCTTCATCCACCAGGTGGTGCTGGACAACTACCTGAAGCAGCACGCGGCGCCCGAGGACATCGAGTACTACCTGTGCGGCCCGCCGATGATGAACAAGGCGGTCCTCAAGATGCTCGAGGACCTGGGCGTGGCGCCGGAAATGATCCGGCTCGACGACTTCGGCGGATGAAGTCCGCGGCCGCCGCCCTGCTGCTGCTGGCGGCGGCCTGCGGCAGGGCCGCCGCGCCCGCTGCGGACGGGAAGCTGGCGCAGTACGAGGGCGCGAGCATGGGATCGTCCTGGCACGCCAGCGTGGCGCACGCGGCCGGCGCCGCGCCGCCGGCGCCGGAGGAGCTGCAGGGGATTCTCGACGAGGTGGATCGCCTGATGTCCACCTGGAAGAAGGAGTCCGAGTTGAGTCGCTTCAATGCCTGGACTCCGGCTGGGCCGGATGAGGTCTTCCCGGTGGCGCCGTGGACCGCCGCGGCGGCGGCCGAGGCGCTGGCAGCGGCAGAGTTGTCCGGCGGCGCCTTCGATCCGACGGTGCTGCCGCTGGTGGAGCTGTGGGGGTTCGGCGCGAGCGGCCCGCGAGAGGACGAGCCGGCGGAGGCGGAAGTCGCCGCGGCGCTGGCGCGGACAGGATGGCGGCGGGTGCAGGTGCGCGCGGGCGCGCTGTGGAAGGAGGACGCCGGCGTCGGGCTGGATTTGTCAGGGAGCGCGCCGGGATTCGCCGCGGACCGGATGTCGGAGTACTTGCTGCAACGCGGATTTCCGGATCATCTGATCGAGGTCGGCGGGGAGGTGCTGGTGCGCGGCGCGGCGCCGGGCGGGCGTCCGTGGCGCATCGGCATCGAGCAGCCGGTGGACGGCGCCGGGCAGGGCGAATTGTTGAGCGTGGCCATCGAGGTGCGCGACGCCGCCGTCACGACCAGCGGCGACTACCGTAAATTCCGCCTCGCCGCCGACGGCCGGCGCTTGTCTCACGAAATCGACCCCCGCACCGGCCGGCCGATCACCAATCTGCTGGCGTCGGTAACGGTGATCGCCCCCGCCTGCGGCCTGGGCGACGCGCTTTCGACCGCGTGCATGATCCTGGGCCCGGAGGAGGCGCTGGCGCTGGCCGAACGGCTGCCGGACGTGGAGGCCTATCTGCTGGTGCGCGAGGGCGCGGGCTTCCGGGCGCTGCGCACGAGCGGGTTTCCGGCGGCGGCCGAGTAGGCCCGGCCGGCCCCGGATGCCCGGCTATGCTGAACGGGCTCCTGCCGGAGCCCCATGCGGCGTTCTCACGCTCTGATCCTCTTGCTGACGGCGCTCGTTGCCGCGGCCCTGTGGTTCTTCACGGAACCGGGCAAGTCTGAGCCTGTTGAGGCAGAGTCCGAGCCCGCGGCGGAGAGCGTTGCACCCGCAGCGGCGCGGATGGATGGGGACGTTCCGGCCAACGCAGGCGAACTCGCGCGCACGGACGCGCCCGCACCGACAGCCTCCCCGGAAACGGCCGCAGAAGAGGACCGGATCCTGACGGTGCGCGTCATCTTCGCCGCGGACGGCAAGCCCGCCGCAGGCGCGGAGGTGCTTCTGATGCAGGATGTGACCGTGCGCGCGCTTTCGCCCGCGGACAAGCTCGCCTACCGCGACGCGAACTTCGACGATCAGCTCGACCGCTGGGGCACGGTCTTCGCTTGCGATGCCGGCGGCGTCGCGAAAATTCCGGTGCCGGCGAGCGGTTGGTTCAAGGCGGGCGCGCGGCTGGGTCCACTCTGGGGCAGCTGCACGGTTGGCGAGAAGGAACGCGAAGGGCTCGTGGAAATTGAAATTGCGCTGCAGCCTGCAATTCACGTGCGCGTTCTCGTGGTGGACGAGACGCGCAAACCGGTGGCCGGAATTCCGGTGGCCTATCGCCCGGTCAATCGGGAAGGCAGAGGCAACGACTCGGAGACGGCAGTGACCGGACCGGATGGCATCGCGTCGTTGCGCCACCTCCAAGGGGAGTACTTGCGCATGAAGGACTGGGCCGACCAGCATCTCGTCGCCTTGACTTTGCCCTGCGATCCGCCGGTGCAGACGGCCTTCGATCCGCTCGCTCCGCCGACGGAGCCCATCGTGCTCGTACTTCCCGGCACGGGAGCTGTGGAGGTGGAGGTCTACACTCTGACTGGCGAGCCGGCTGAGGGCTTACAAGTTGCCCTGCAGCGGAAAATGAGCGATGAGGACCGGAAGCGCCACATCGTGGGCAAAGGCATGGAGCCCCAAAATTGGCTCGGCCTGCAGCGGCAGCCGGTCAAGAACGGCGTCGCACGCTTCGAGGGCGTAGGGCTGGGCCTCACACTGGAATACGGCGCTGACTTCGATCGCTCTCGCTTCATCGAGTCCGGCTTCGGACCCGGCCCGCAGAAGCCGGGCGAAACGGTGCGCTTTGTGCTCCGTCAAACGGCGTCGGCTCCGGTGATCACCGGACGGCTGATCACGGCCGATGGCCAGCCGGTGGCGGCCTTCGACTTCATGCCGAACGTCTACGTACCGGGTGTGCACCATCCGGTCGCAAGGCAGCGCCTGAACACTGACGCCGAAGGACGCTTCCGCTTTCCCATCGATCTGGATCTAGCCGATGCCCGTCCCAAGATCCTGATGGCGAGCCAGGAAGAGCCCGGCAAGGTCCTTCTCCTGATCTCTGACTTTCCCGCTCCGCTTGCCGCCGGCGTCAACGACCTCGGCGATCTCGTGCTGGGCGGTCCTCTGCTCGTATCCGGAGTGGTGCTGACTCCCGAGGGCGAACCGGCTTCCGCGGCCTATGGCTCCGTCGAGCCGGCGAAGTTTCATTTGTCCGGAACGCCGGGCAGTCAGCCGTTCGACGACATCCGCTGGACGGCAGGCGCAGACGGACGCTTCGAGATCCGCGGCAATCTGCCCGATCAGACCTATCAATTGCGCGGGTGGGTGTCGACCCAGAAGGACTGGCGTCTCCCGGACCTGAAGTTCGAGCGGGGCGCGCAGGATCTGACACTTCGATTCCTGCGCCCGCCCGGCGTGCGCGGCCGCGTGCTCGTGGACGAGGGCGTGGATCTGCAAGAAATCCTCGTGATGCTGTGGAGTGAACGCGGCGGCCGAGGCACCTCCCCATCCGACGAGGATGGAACTTTTACGCTCCTGGTCCAGGAACCTGGCAAGTACGACTTCAAACTGAATTTCCGAATGGGCGGCAGTCTTCTGTGGTCCCGCCTCGGACTTGAATTGGCCGAAGGCGGCAGCCACGACTTCGGCGACATTGATCTGCGCGGACTGCCGCAGACGCGGATCACGCTGATCGGCGCGGATGGCGCATCCGTGCCGGCGGCCGTGCTCGGAATCCGCGACGCGCTCGGCAAGGCCACGGCCAGCCCGCGGATGCAGGAACTCCCGGTCGCGCTGCTGCACACCGGAGAGAGGGCTACCGCAGTTCTCGACGCACCGGGCTACGCGCGAGTCGAAGTCCCGCTGACCGGCGGCGAGCAGAGCGTGCGCCTGCGGCCCGGCTTCCCCGTGTCCATCACGCTCAACGGACTTCCGGCGCTTCCCGAAGGCGCCAACTGGAGCCTGATTCTCATCGAGGCGGGCCCGGATGGCAGCGAGCACCCGAGCCAAGTCAATCACCCGATCCCGGCCGGTGCCAGCCGGGCCGATCTCACGTTGCCCGCGCCAGGCCCCTGGCGCTTGCTCATGGGTTATCGCCGGGCGGCGGGCGGCGGCTCCTCCGGCAGCGGCGGCGCCTTCGGCGAAAATGACGCCGTCATCGAGCTGCGCGACGCGACTGCCCGCCAGGAATTCAGTTTCGACGTGGATACGGCTGCTCTGACCCGGATGATCGACTGATCGTGCGCAGGCCCCTCGTCTTACTGTTCCTAGTCGGAGTGTTGGCGATCGGGCTACTTTGGTTCCTCAAGCAAGAATCCGCTCCTGATCACTCCAGCACGAGCCACCTTCCTGCCGCGCCCCCACGTGCGGCGGCTCCGCTCGCCGCGAGTGAACTGGAATCTTGGACCGCGTTAGAGCGAGGCGATGCTCAGAGCGCTCCTGTTCCGGCACCCGGTCGCTTCTTGACGGTCCTGGTCGTGGAATCGCGGGATGGAAGTGCCGCCGCAGGTGCCGAAGTGCTCCTGCTTCCTCCCGACGCGGGCGCTTCGCTGCCTGAAGATCAGCAATGGGAGTATGCGCATGCCAACGTCAATGAACGGCTCGACCGCTGGGGTCTCGCCTTCAGCTGCAATGATGCCGGCATCGTGACCGTGCCAGTGCCGGACGTCGGCAGTTTCCCGGTGGGTGCGCGCGCGGGAGGACGCTGGGGGCGCCAGGACCTGCGCAACGCACAGCGTGACCTGCCAGCGGAGATTCGGATCGAAATCCGGCGCGCACTTCACCTGCGGGTGTTGGTGGTGGACGAATCCAGGATCCCAGTCGTCGGAGTGCCAGTCGTCTACCGCAAATTGCACGGGGGGAGCGGCGACGATTTCGCCGAGGCGGATACCGACGAACAAGGCATCGCGCAGTTGTCGCATCTGCAGGATCTGGCAATGCGCCCCATGAATCCCGAATGCGACGAACACGTCGTAGCCCTGGGAGTTGCCGCGCAGACCACGGTCCAGGCCTCCTTCGATCCGCTCGCGCCCCCCGACGATCCCATCGTGCTGGTGCTGCCTGCCACGGGCTCGGTGGAGATTGCCGTGTTCGACGCTGCAGGCCAGCCGGTCGAGGATGGGCTACCTGTCGTGCTGCAAACCCCGATCAAGTTCAACCGGCCCAACCCAGTGCCCGAACCGCGCCTTTGGGTTCAAGGCTCGCGGAATTCCCGCGTTGCGCCGGTGAAGGAAGGAATCGCCCGATTCGATCATGTCGGACTCGGGCTCGAACTCGAGTATGGCGCGGATTTCAGCCGCACCGGCTACATCGAGCGCCGCCTGGGTCTCGGACCTCAGCGCGCCGGGGAGGTGGCGCGCCTGCACCTTCGCCAGAAGGAGGAGGACCCGGCGCTGTCTGGCAGAGTCGTGGACGAGAACGCAGTGACGATCCCAAACCTGGAATTGGAGGCGGCGATCATTTTTTCGGGAGAACGCGCGCTGCATCAGGCGCGCTTCCTGCTGAGCACCGATGCCGAAGGACGCTTTCGGGCCTCGGTTCCCAGTGCCCACCTGAAGACGGGGCTCACCTACCTGCAACTCAAAGATGCCGCCGCTGGGCGCATCCGAATCGCCGTCGCCGGATTCGATGCCCCGCTGGCGCCCGGAGATACGGATCTCGGCGTGCTCGTCCTGGGAGGTCCTCTGCTGATCAGTGGCATGGCCGTGGATGAACGAATGAGACCGCGCGGCGACGCCGAGGGCCGCATCACGCTGGAGCGAATTGCTGATCCCAATGCACCGCGCAGCCGAGGCCCCTTCCATTTCCTCGCCTGGCAGGCGGGAGAGGACGGCCGCTTCGAGGTGCGCGGCGCCTATCCCGCAGGCCGATACCGAATTCAAGGAAGCATCGCCGGGGCGTTCTACTTGCACTGCGGTCCGATGGATTTCGACTCAGGGGCGAGCGATCTCGTTCTCGAGTTCCGCCACAGCCGCGGGATCTATGGGCGCGTTCGGGTGGACGAAACTGTGCCTGTGGACGCGCTCCACGTAGCGCTCGCGGGTGGCGAAGAGGACGTGGTGGGCGGAGTCTCCCCAGCCGGCATTCTGGAGCTGCATCCCCGAAAGTCCGGCTCGTACACGCTCGTCATCCGCACCCACGAGAACGGCGAAGCCGTTTGGACCATGCCTGATCTCCTGGTGGACTCCACGCAGTATCGCGACTTGGGCGAAATCGATCTGCGCGGCAAACTGGTGACGACTCGCGTTGCCTTGTCGGGAACGGTCGGCAACTCGCAGAAGGCAGGCGGGTTCTATTCGATCCACGAATCCGGGAACTGGGTACATGTGAGCGCCCCGTTCCCGCACACCTTTCTCACTCTGGACCGCGAGCGAGTCGCCTGGATCTCCGTCGGCGGCTCGATGCTGACGGAGGTCCGGCTTGATGGATTGGACAAAACGGTCCAGATGCCGGTCGCCGTTCAAGTCGCAGTCTACGTCGATGGACTGCCCCCTTGCCCTGATGGATCGGATTGGAGATTGACATTCCGAGCCGGCTCGGCGGATGGGTTGCCTTTCGTTCCAGAGTTCTCCGCCCGAATCAATCCGCAGAGCCGCGCCGACTTGAGCATCTGGATTCAGCGAACCGGTTTGCTGATGGCGGAGCTGTCTTCGAAGGATCCTGTGACGGGAAGATACTTGCGCGTCTCAGGCGCATTCGGTGATCCCCCGTTCACCATCGAAATCTCGGAGTCGGAGTCCCTCCAGGAATTCCGCCTGTTGGCAGATGCGGCCGCGATCTCTCGCGCAATGAATGGAGAATGATGGTAAACACTTGGTTAGATTGACCGACGACTCATGCGGCGTCCCCTTCTCCTGCTTCTTCTGGCCGGACTCCTCGTCCTAGCCGCGTGGTGGCTGGCGAGCGGGACCAGGAGCGAGTCCGCGCCAGCCGACGGGACACAGGACCGCGGAAGCGGCTCAGCTCCCACGGAGCCGCTGGCGGCGGGCACGCCAGCGGACACTGCGGGTTCCAGCCTGGAGCGCGCAACGGCTCCCGACTCCGCCGACGTCCCCTTCGACCCCGCGACCGCCGATCCGGCCGACGTGATGCGCGTCCGCGTCGTGCACGCGAAGGACGGCTCCCCCGTGCCTCTCGCCGAGGTGCTCTACCTCGACCACGAAGGCGCGGATCGGGAGCGCCTGTGGGCCGCGCGGAAGATCGACACCGATCCGGAGCGGCTGCTGGAAGAACTCGGCCGCAGCGCCCGCGCCGATGCGGACGGTGTCGCGATCCTGCCGCGGCCCGCCGGCACGATTCTCCTGGCGGCGCGCTTCGAGCACAGCTTCGGCTCGACCGTGAGCTTGGCGCCGCTCCAGCCCGAGGAGGCTGTCGAAATCCGCATCACCCCCGTCGTGCACGTGCCGGTGCGCGTGGAAGACGAAACCGGCGCGCCGCTGGCTGGCGTCCGAGTGGGCTACCTCTGCGGCGAGGGCTTCGAGGCCTGGATCTGCGCCGAGACGTCGACCGACGAGCGCGGCGACGCCGAACTGCGCCATCTCGAGACGGAACTCACCGAGGCCTCCCGCGGCCGCCGCAATCGCATCGTCGCCGTCCTGCCGGGCCCCGAGCCGCCCGGCGTGGACTTCAGCCTCGACGCTCCCCCGCGCACCACGGTGCGGATCGTCGTGCCGCGCGGCGGCTCGGTGCGCGTCGAAGTCTTCGACCTGGAGGGCAAGCCGACGCGCGACGGCACGCCCGTGACTCTGCAGCCTGCCCTGACTCCGGCGCAGCAGGAGGAGTGGAGCCGCCTCGCCAACGGGCGCGCGCCGCTCAGCCAGCATCACGGCCTCGGCGCGCAGATTTCCTACGCGCGCGACGGCGCGGCCCGGTTCCCGCACGTGCCGCTCGGCCTGCGCCTCGAGTGCATCGCCTCCCCCGATCAGACGGTCTTCCAGACTTCGATCCAGGCCGACGGACCGCAGCGCCCCGGCGAGGAGGTGCTGATCCAACTGCGCCAGACTCAGGCGCATCCGCGGCTGAGCGGCCGCGTGGTGGACGCCGCCGGCACGCCCCTCAGTCGCGTCACCTTGACCGGAACCTACTGGACGAACTGGCCGCACCGGAAAGATTCGCGCCTGAGCATGGAGTATCTGGAGCTGGACGCCGAGAGCCGCTTCACCAAATTGCTGGAGCAAGCCGTGGTGCCGCCCGGCACCGCGCGCATCCTCGCCCTCCAGCGCACCCTCGACGAAGATTCGCGCCTGCAGATGGCCTGGATCTTCGTGCCGGAGCGCGTCGCCGAGTCGGGGCACGACGCGGGCGACGTGCTCTTCGGCGGGCCGATCGCCCTCGCGGGCCGCGTCGAGCGCGCCGACGGCAGCCCCGTGGCGGGCGCCAAGCTCGATCTCTTCATGCAATTGGCGCCGCCGGAGGAAAGTCCAACGGCGGGCGCCGGCCAAGTGACCACGACGCGCTGGCTCAGCAATGCCGACGGGCGCTTCGCTCTCGAAGGAGTGATTCCGGGCGCGCTGCATCAACTGCAGGTGCTCGTGCCCAGCGGCGGCCGGTCCATCTACCAACCGTTCGCCCTCGGCACGACGGATCTGCGCATCGTCATCGAGGAATCCGGATCGATCCAAGGCCGGGTGCTGCTCGATCCCGGCATTCCCGGCGATCTGCTCTACGTGGACTACGGTCCCGCCACCTTTGCCGAGGACGAGCGGCCCTGGGGCAGTCAGACCTGGGTGGATCGCGATTCCGGCGCCTTCGAAATACGCGGACTCAAGCCGCGGACCTGGAACCTGAGCCTGGGCCTGACCACGCAGAGCGATCCGCTGATGCTGATCGAAGGCGTCATCGTGCCGCCCGCAGGCGGACCCGTCGCCGATCCGCGCCTCGAGATCGACCTGCGCGGCAAGTTGCACTTGCACCGCGTCGTCGTCATCGACGCCGACGGCGGCCGTCCGAGACGGATCAACCTCTTCGTGCAGCGCGACGGCCAGTGGGAGGCCGCCAACGCTCCCAACCCAAAGGACTTCCTCGATCCCGAGCCCTCGCTGCGCGCCATCGTCGGCGCTGAGGGCTGGGGCCGCGCGGAGGTCGAGCTGACCGGCGGCGAGGTGCAGGTGCGCCTGCCGCGCGGCCTGCCCATCCGCCTGGAACTCGAGGGCGACGGGCTCGCGCTCAGCGAGGCTGGATTCAAGATCGTGCTGCGCGGCAGCCGCGACCGGGAAGGCCCCGGCTTCTACTTCACGCATGCCCTGAAGGGCTCATGGAGCTGGAGCACTGCCGTTCCCGCGGCCGGCTCTTATTTTGCGGGGGTCTACCCCGCCCACGCCAATGACAACGAGTACAGCTACTACGGCAACGATCCGCCGGTGCTGATCGGCGATCAGGCTGAAGTCGAACTGCCCGTCGCGGCCGGCGGCGCGGAGCAGGTGTTCCGCATCCGGATCGACGCCGCGGCTGTCAACGCAGCGCAGCAGAAGGCCAAGGAGAATGGCCCCCAGTGAACCGCGCTTCCCTGTTGTGGATCCTGTTGATGCTGGCCCTCCTGAGCGGCGCGGCCTGGTTGCTCACCCAGTCCCAATCCGCGCCCGACCGTGAGAATCGGGAAAGCGCGTTCGACCTCGAGGAGGCGGAAGAACTACCGGATCCCGGCTCGGCTCTGGCGGCGGGCGCGGTGGAGCGCAGCGCGGCGCTGGAAGAACCGTCGCCGAGTCCGGTGGAAGGATCGGCGGCGGAACTCGCCGCGCGCACGAGCTTCGACGCGCCGACCCTGCGCGGACGCCGCGTGGACGCGGCGGGTCAGGCGCTGCCGGCGGACCAGGTGCTGATCTCGGAGATCAGTCCGCGGCGCTCGCGCCGGGCTCTGACCAGCGAGACCACGCCCGGCCCCTTTCACCAACCGCTCCAGACCGGCGAGGACTGGGCGCAGGGAACTTGGATCTGCCTGCAGCATCAAGGCGATTCCAAGACCCCGCCCGATCCGGAGACTTACGTCTTCGCGCGCGCGGTGGATCCGGTGACGCTGCTGCAGGACGTGGGCGATTTGGCCAGCGGCGGCCCGACGATCCTCGCCGGCCGCGTCACCGATCTCGATCGCCGACCGCTCGCCGGCGCGAACGTCGAGATTCGCTGGGCCCTGCCCCAGGAGGGCGGGAGCCGATCGGTGCAGATCTCAGCGAGCGGCGAGCCGAACGAAGGGAGGACGGTGTTCCACTCGATCACGGATGCGGACGGACGCTTCCGCTTGCTGGGATCCTGGCCGGATCTCGGCAAGTGGACGGCGCAGGCCAGCCATCCGGAGCATCTGCCGGCGACGGTGCCCATCGCTCCCGGCGCCGCGAACGTCGAAATCCTGCTGCCGCGCGCCTCGAAGCTGCGCGGGCGCATTCTCGTGGATCCGGAGATTTCGCTCGAGCGCCTCACCGTCAAGATCCGGGCGCGGCGCGACGGCAAGTCGCGGTGGGAGCAAAATCTCCAGCTGAAGCCGGATCTTAAGACCGGCGAGTTCGCCGCCACCAACCTCACCCACGGCTGGGCGCGCATACGCGTCTTTGACAATCAGATGAAGTGGAATCTCCACTTCCAGTACGGCATCCCCCTGCCCTCCGGCCTCGATGCCCAGGTGCCGGAACTGCAGCCGCTGGACCTGCGCGGCCGGCTGAAGAATTTCCAGCTCACGGCCCTGCTGCCGGATGGCAGTCTGGCTCAGGACCTCAGAATCGTCGTGGACGAGAAGAAAGGCCGGCGAACCTTCGGAATCCCCAATCCGATCTCCTGCATCGTTCCGCGCGAGACCATTCAGCTCGTCCTGACCGCCAAGGGCTGCCGCGAGCAGAAAGTGTTCATCACCGGCGCCGAGCAGACGGTGCTGCTGGAGATCAGTCCGAAGATCGCCTTCCAACTCCAGCGCCCACCCAGCCTCGAGACCGACGCCGTGCTGCAGTGCTCGGTCAACGGCATCGAGGGAACCCGCGGCAACTTCGAGCTCAAGTTCGACGAGGCGGGACGCGCGGAACTCGAGCTCGCGCCCGGCCAGTACGCGCTGTTCGCGCAAGTCGGCCTGTGGCGCGGCAGAAGCGCCAGCTTCAGCCCGCGCATCCCGCTCCTGCCGTCCGGCGAACTGGCGCTGGAATTCGCCGTCGGCGAAGACGGCTCCCCGGGACGCGTCCAGTTCCAGATTGACGAACCCGCGCTGCGGGAGGCGGTCGCCGCCCTCCGGGATGCGAAGCCGCGCTGACGGACCGGAAGTCGCGCTATCCTGGCCGCGTCCCCACTGGGGACCGCATGCGGCGTTCCCTCACCATTCTGCTGCTGATCGGGCTCGTGGCCGCGATCCTGTGGTGGCTGGCGCAGAGTTCGGGCGCGGATTCCGGAGACTCGACCGACTCCGAGCAAGCAGGACGCCCGCGGGCGGCGGCAGCCGCGCCGCCAGGCGGCGGGCTCGCATCCAGCGCCGAGCCGGATGCGGAACTGCAGCGTCAGAATGCTGAGACGGCCGATCCGGACGCGCCGCCGGCAGGCGCCGCGGATCCTGGCGCAACTTTCCGGGTGCGAGTCGTGCGCGGCGAGGACGGCTCCCCGGTGCCCGGAGCGGAAGTGCTCTACATGGATTTGGCCACGGTGGAGCAGAAAGCCATGCGCGCTGCGATGGAGCATCACGACGACACCGAGAAAGTCTTCGAGGAGCTGGGCGTCCTCTACCCGGCCGGCGCCGACGGCATCGCGGAGCTCCCGCTGCCGCCCGGCTCAATCTGGATCGCCGCGCGCCACGAAGAGCGCTACGGCACGGTCTGGGGCATGACCCGCGCCAATCTCGCCGAGGTGCTGGAAATCCGGATCGTCCCGGCGATCCACGTGCGCGTGCACGTCGAGGACGAGACGCAGAAGCCGCTGGCGGGAGTTCCGGTCGCCTACATGACGGGCGACGGCTTCGATTCTCACGCGAACGCGCGGACGGAAACCGACGAGCGCGGCGATGCCGAACTGCGGCACCTCGAGACGGTGATGACCGACTACGGCCGGCAGCAGCGCAATCGCATCGTCGCGCTGCTGCCCGGCGCGGAGCCGCCCGGAGCGGACTTTGCGCCGGAGAATCCGCCGCGCGAGCCGGTCAGGATCGTCGTTCCGCGCTGCGGATCGGTGTTGGTGGAGGTGCTCGATCTCGCCGGCGCCCTGGTGGGAGACGGCATCGGAGTGACCCTGCAGGGCGCGCTGTCCGCGGAGCAGCGCGACGAGTGGAAGGAGCGCACCCTCTCGGAATTCGTGGGCCAACGGGACGGCCTCGGCGCGCAGACGGCCTGGACCACGGCGGGGCGCGCCCACTTCCCCCACGTGCCCATCGGTCGGCGCCTGGAGTGCTTCGCCTCGCCGGATCGCAGCAGCGCGCACGTGAGCGTCACCGCCGATGGCCCGCTGCGTCCGGGCGAGGAAGTGCGAATCCGGCTGCAGCAGGACGCGGCGCATCCTCTGCTCACGGGCCGCATCGTGACGGCCGACGGCTCGCCGCTTGCCGGCATCACGCTGATGTCCACCTACTGGCGCGGCTGGCCGCACCATGCAGGCACCCGTCAGGGGAATGAGTACCGGCCTCTCGACACAGCCGGCCGCTTCTCGAAAACTTTGGATGAAGCAGCGGTGCCGCCCGGAACTGGGCGCGTCCTCGCCCTGCACCGCACGCTGGACGATGCCTCGCACGTGGAAATGGGCTGGGTGTTCGTGCCCGAGGAGGTCGCCGACTCGGGCCATGACGCCGGTGACGTGCGGATCGGCGGGCCCGTCGCCGTCGCCGGCCGCGTCGAGAAAGCGGACGGCAGCCCCGTCGCGCGCGCGTGGCTGCACCTGCGCGGATGGATCGGTCCGGCGGATGAGCCTGCGACGACCAATCATCAGGAGCTCACCGACTTCATCTGGCGCACGGACGCGGACGGCCGCTTCTCGCTGGAAGGCGAGCTGCCGGGAATCAACCACCACCTGGAAGTGAGCGGGCCCGAAGGCGGCACGCACCGCTACGTGCCTTTCGAGCCCGGCACGAGCGATCTGCGCGTCGTGCTCGAGGAGTCGGGCTCGATCCAGGGCCGGCTGATCGTCGACGCCGGCATTCCGGCCAACCTGGTGTACGTGGACTTCGTGCGCACCGATCCGGTGAAGGATGGCATGCCCGCCATGAACATGGATTGGCCGGAGGCGGTGTCGGGCGCATTCGCGTCTCCGCAGATTCTTCCCGGCACCTGGTCCGTCAAGGTGCGGACCCGCGAGACCAACGAGACTCTTGCCACGGTGGAAGGCCTTCCCGTGCGCGACGGGGAGGCGACGGAAGATCCGCGACTGCAGATCGACCTGCGCGGGCGCCTGCACCTCCATCGCCTGACCGTCCTCGATGCCGACGGCCGCCGGCCGGACCCGATCGACCTATACCTGCCGTGGAACGGCCAATGGATGGCAGTGAAGGGCGCCAATCCGCGCGCATTCCTCACCACCGAGCCTTCGCTGCGCGGATTCGTCAGCGCCGCCGGCTGCGGCCGCAGCGCAGTCTCCTTCCCGGGCGGCGAGGTGGAGGTCCGGTTGGAGCGCGGCATCCCCGTCCGCATCGAACTCACCGGAGCCGGCCTCGCGGAACTCGAGCGCGGACTGTCCTTCAACCTGCTCGGCGCGGGCGACGGCGCCGCCGCGCCGCAATATCACCATTCCGTCCCCTTGCAGGCCCCCTGGTCCGTCGCCACCGGTGTGCCGGAACCCGGGGACTACCGCGTGCAGCTCCATTATCACTCTCCGAGCTCCGACCAGCATCCCTACGGCCTGCAGTCGACGCTGCGCTTCCCGGCGGGCGGCGACTACGAGTTTCGCGTGGGACCGGGCCCCGAGGAGCAGCACTTCCGCGTCGAGATCACGCAGGAGATGGCCGCGGCCGCCATCGCCGCAGCGAATCCGCGCTGAGAGCCGTTCAGACTTCGATCTTCTCGCCCGCCGGCCGGCGCGCCTGCGGCGGATGCGTGTGCCGCTCGCGGCGCAGCGGCCAGCCGAGTTCGGCCAGATCCACCAATTCCTGCTCGGGCCCGGCGCCGCACAGATGAGCCTTCTTGCGCGCGCAGGAGCATTCGCCCATCCCTTCCTCCAGCGCCTGCTTCTGCAATCCGCCGCAGGTGGTCGAAAGCTTGCGGCCGGAGATCATCATTCCCACCCCCATCGCGCCCACCGCGAGGGTGAAGAGGCCGAAGGCGAGCAGGTAGACCATCGCTTCCCCTGTCTCCACCTGTAGTCCGGAATCCCGGAATCGTCAAGGTCCGGCGTTCACGACTCGCAGGCCTGGGCTATTCTGCGGACGCCGTGTCGGACCCCGTGCGCCGCTACCTCGCCGTGCTCCTGGTCGCCGTGCTCCTGGTTCTGGGTGTGGCCTGGCTGCTCCAGGACTCGGACTCCGAGGCGCCGCCGCCCGCCGGCTCGACTCCCCCCGCCGAATCCGTCGAGCCGGGCGTCGCAGCCGGTGGTTCGCTCCCCGCCGCGAAGGAAGCCGGCGCGATCTCGCGCCAGGCACTCGAGGATTCCGCTGACCCCTCTGCGGGATCCGCGTCCACCCTCCGTTTGCGCGTGGTGCGGACTCCCGGCGGCGCCGGAGTTCCGAACGTTTCCGTGCGGTGGCTCGACGGTCCCACGTTGAGCAGCGCCGCCTTGCGCTCCCGCACGCGGGACTCCTATCAGGATTGGGACGAGATCTACGAGGAGTTCGGCCAACAGGTGCTGAGCGATGCCGCCGGCGAGGTCCGGCTGCCGAGGATGCGCGGCATCCTGTGGAACGCGCACCTCGGCAGTGAATACGCCTCCGGCTGGGTGAGCGCGGAGACGACGGACGGCGAGGAGATCCTCCTGCAACCCGATCTCGAGGTGCGTGTGCAGGTGCTCGACGCCGATGGCCGGCCGGCGGCGAAAGTCCCCGTCGCGTGGCTCGGATGGGCCGGAGATCGGGCGCGGGCCATCCTGTCCGCTCGCACCGGTCCCGACGGCATCGCCCGCATCCGCCATCTGCAGACGCAGATTCCGCTGCGGCTCAAGGGTCGCCAGACTCTTGCGCTGCTGGTGCCGGGCGCGCAGGCCGGACAAGTTCCGTTCGACCCGCTGCAGCCCCCTGCGGAGGTCGTGACCCTGCGTCTGCCGGCCACCGGCCAAGTCGTGGTCGAAGTCCTCGATGCGGAAGGCAATTCCTTCCCGGACCGGACCCACGTCTATCTGCAGAGGGCCTGGACCGAGGAGGAACGGAGCATGCTGGACGATCCTGGGCGCCTGCAGCCGGACGCCGCCCGCGACTCCGTGCGCGCCTCGCTCGAAGGCGGCCGCGCAGTCTTCCCTCACGTCGGCGTCGGCATACCTCTCGAATGCCTCTCCTACTTCCAGGAGGGTCAAAAGTATTTCGGCACCGAGCACGCCGGCCTGACGGTGGCGGGTCAGGAGATCCTGATTCAGGTCAGGCACTCTCTCGTTCCGACGCGAATCACCGCGCGGCTGCTGCGCCCGAACGGCTCACCGATCGCGGACGCGCAGGTCGGCGGCCAGGTCCGCGTCGGCGGCACGATGCAGGACGCCACGGTCGAGACCGATGGCGATGGCCGGTGCCAGCAATTCCTGGACGAGGAACAATGGTCCACTGAGTTGACCCGGGAATCCTTCTTAGGAACCTCGGATTCCCCCCGGAGACTGATCCTGTTCGTGCATCCCGACCCGGACCTGTCCCAGATCCTCGCCGCCCAGCTCGACCTGCAGGAATTGCTCGGACCCGGCTTGCATGACTTCGGCGATTTGGTGCTCGGAGGCGAGGGAACGGCCGCCTCAGGGCGGGTCGTGGACGAGGCGGGACTCCCGCTGGCGGGAGTGGGCGTCATGGTCGTGCTGAGGAACGAAGACGATCAACTCGCGAACATGGATGTCGCGGCGCCTTACTCCCCTTCGCCGAGCCGCACCGGCGCCGACGGCCGCTTCGCGCTGCGCTTCGCCGGAGCCCCGGCCGCGGATTGGTCCCTCCACTTCCGGCTCGAAGGCTATCTGCCGTTCGAGCTCCGGGGCATCGGCGGCGGAGCGGAGCGCGAAGTGCGGATGACGCGCGCCAGTTTCCTGAGCGGGCGCCTGCTGCTCGATCCAGGAATCCCGTCCGATCTGCTGCGAATCGACTGGAGGAGGGACGTCCGGAACGAGCATGAGTATCAGATTCAAGCCACGCTCGACCCGGAGATGCGATTCCACGCGGGCGGCGCCGCTGCGGGCACGGGAATTCTGACCATTAGGTCCAATCAAGGCATCGATGAGCTGGCGCGAATCGAAGGGGTGGCCCTGGGAGCTACGGACGCGGTGGATCCGCGCCTCGACCCGCTGGATCTGCGCGGCAAACTGCACGCCTACCAATTGCGAGTGTTCGACGCCGAAGGCCAGCGTCCCGAGGAATTGATTCTGGTCTTCGAAGGCGAACGCCGAGTTCTGCGCGGGCCCGTGGCGAACCCGGCGCGGCTACTGCTGGGGCAACCCGGGATGCGTCTCACGGTCTTCAGCCGCGGCAGTGCCGCCGCTACGGTCGTGCTGGACGATCCGGAGTTGGAGGTTCGGCTGGAGCGCGGGATCGAAGCGCGCCTCCGGATCGAGGGCGTGGACTGGCCGCAGGAAGGCCTGGAGCTGCAGGCCGTGCCCGCGCTCGATGGTGTGGGCTGGCTTCATGACAGTGAAGCGCGCTTCGGCCGGGACGGCCGCGCCGCAGTCTCGCTCCCGGAGCCCGGCCGCTACACGCTCACGGTCAACCTCATCGGGCTTCGCAAGGGCGAACGCTACCGGGCCCAAGTACGCCCCACCGACGCAGCCGGGAACCAGCGCTTCACCTTCGAGATTCGCCCGGGCGAGCCGCCGCAGGAGATCGTGCTCGCGCTGACTCCGGCGGACCTGGAGGCGGCGCGCGCCGCGATGCGCTGAGCACCGCGGGCGCTGCCCCAATCGTCAAACCTCGAAAGCGTCCTTCTTCGGCGCCGCGCCGCGCCCCTCGTGCGCGTGCCGCTCCCGGCGCTGCGGCCAGCCCAACTCGGCCAGATCCACCAGCTCCTGCTCGGGCCCGTCGGTGCACAGGCTGGCCTCCTTGCGCGCGCAGGAACAGTCGGCGCCGTCGCCCTGCGCCGAGACCCCGCCGCAGGAGCCCTGCAGCCGGCGGCCGGCGAAGAACGCGCCCACCCCCATCGCGGCCACCGCGAGCGCGAACAGTCCGAAGGCCACCAGGTAAACCATGACCCCGGATTCTACCCGACTCAGTCGGCGCGGATCGCGTCGTCCAGATCCAGCGCGTAGTAGGTGCCGCCGTCCACCATGGGCTCGGCGCGCACCAGGCGGCCGCGGTACTCGCGGCCGTTCATCTTGACCACGACGGAGATGCGCCCCTTCGAGCGCACCAGCAGGCCGTGCATGCTGGCGTTCACGGTCTCGCCCTCCAGCGAACCGGCGGCGAGAACGAGGGCGGCGGCCGTCTTCACCGGTTTGCGTTCGGAGCGGCGGCGGTCGGGTTGCTGGGTCATGCGGATTCCGGGTGGCTGGTCGAAACGGGGCTTAGCGGGCGGGAGCGGAAGAGGCCGGAGCCTGCGCAGCGAGCTGGACTTGCTGCCAGGCGCCTTCGAGCACACGACTCTTGGCGGCCGAGTTGATCGGGTCCGCGCCGAGATACACGTCGAAGATCGCGGCGCAGAGAGTGAGATTGACGATCGTCCCCTTCTTCGCGCCGCCGACCATGGTATGCAACCGGCCGCCCGGTTCCCAGTGGAAGATCAGTTCGGTGCCCTCGGTCAGCTCCGACTTGAAGTAGTCGCGGAACTGCTGCAGGGCCGCCGCGGCGGCCTTCTGCTCGGCCTCAGTCTTGGCCAGGGCCTTGACGCGGGGCTCGACCGAATCCTGGAAGGCCGCGGCGATGTCCTCGCCGCCGACGTCGCGGGCCATCACCCATCTCAACGTCTTGCCGACCTCGTCGCTCAGCAGCACCCGCTGGAAGCCGCCGTCCTTGAGCGCCTTCTTGCGCTCGAGGGTGCCGGCCGCCTTCTTCAGCGCCGGCACGGCGGTGGTCAGATCGGCGTAGACGCCGAGCGCGTAGACGTTGACCCTGAACACGGTCTTCTCGCGCGCGCCGGTGCCGAGCAGATCCTCGCGAGCCGTCTTCTCGCCGCGCGGCGCCTCGATCCAGGCCGGGAAAGCGATGCCGGTCTCGGCCTCCTTCACGAGCGGCGCCGGCTCCTGCAGGACAAGAGCCGCCAGGACGCCGAACAGGCACAGGGAACGCATGCAGAGCACCTCCGTCCGCATCCTAGCACCGGAGACGGCCGCGATTCCTAGAGGCCGCCGCCGACTTCCAGCAGGATCTTGCCGAAGACCTCGCGCGAGCCCATCTTCGCGTGCGCCGCGCGCACTTGGTCGAGCGGGAAGCGGCTGTCAATCACGGGCTTGAGCTTGCCGGCGAAGACCAGCTCGGCCACGCGCTTCATCTCGCCCAGGCCGCCCATCGTGCTGCCGAGCACCGAAAGGCTCTTGAAGAAGATCGGCGCGAAGTTCAGCTCCATCTGCGCGCCGCTGGTGACGCCGCAGGTGACGATGCGGCCGCCCTTGCCCAGCAGCCACACGCCCTGCGGCAGCGTGTCGCGGCCGACGTGGTCCACGATCACGTCCAGCCCGCGGCGCCCGGTCCATTCCTTCACGCGCTTGACCCAGTCTTCGCGCGCGTAGTTGACGCCGCAGTCGGCGCCGTTGGCGAGCCCGCGCGCCACCTTCTCGTCGCTGCCAGCGGTGATCATGACGTCGGCGCCGACGCGCTTGGCGATCTGCACCGCCGCCACGCTGACGCCGCTGCCGGCCGCGTGCACCAGCACCTTCTCCCAGGGCTGCAGGCGGCAGCGCTCCACCACCATGTGCCAGGCCGTCAGAAACGTCAGAGGAAAGGCCGCCGCCTGGTCGAGCGGAAAGTCCGCCGGCACCGCGATCAGATTCTCGGCCCGTACCACCGCGTAGTCGGCGTTGCCGCCGTTGCAGGTCTCGCCGTAGATGCCGTAGTCGCGCGCCAATTGCTGCTGGCCGCCCGCCGCCTCGGCGCTGGCCGGCGCGGCGAATCCCGGCGCGACGCAGACGCGCGCGCCCTCGGCCCAGCCGGCGACTCCAGGACCGACCGCGTCCACCGTGCCGCTGAAATCGCAGCCCGGCGTCATCGGCAGCGGGAACTTGTGACCGGGCACGCCGTTGCGCACCCACAGGTCGAGATGGTTGAGCGCGCTCCAGGCCACGCGCACGCGCGCCTCGCCCGGCCCCGGCTCCGGCACCGCCAGGTTTTCCAGTTGCAGCGCTTCCAGGCCGCCGTGCGCCTTCACGCGCACCGCCCGCATCGTCCTCGCGCTCACCGGCCCTCGAAGCGCGGCGCGCGCTTCTCCACGTAGGCGGCGATGCCCTCCGCCGCGTCGGCGCTCTCGAAGAGGCGCTGCTGCAGCTCGCGCTCGAGCGCCAGTCCGCCTTCCAGCGGCAGATCGATCCCGCCTTGCACCGCGCGTTTGACGTGCCCGACGGCCATGGCCGCGCAGCCCGGACTGGTGAAGGATTCCGCGTACTCCTGCACCGCGTCCTCGAATCCTTCGAAGGGCAGCGCGCGGCTCACCAGGCCGGCGGCCAGCGCTTCGTCGGCAGTGAAGAGACGAGCCGAGCACATCCATTCGATGGCCCGTTCCGGTCCAACCAGGCGGGACAGCCGCTGCGTGCCGCCGGTGCCCGGCAGCACGCCGAGCTTCACTTCCGGCAGGCCGATCTGGAAGGGCTTCGCGCCCTCGGGCGCGCGCCGCGCCAGGCGCAGATCGGCGGCCAGCGCCACCTCCAGTCCGCCGCCCACGCAGTGCCCATTGAGCGCCGCGATCACCAGCTTCGGGGTGTTGGCGAAGCGCAGCAGCGTTTCGTTCGCGTGCAGGCAGAAGGAATGCTTCCAGCGCGGCGTCACCTCCGCCAGCATCGCGATGTCCGCCCCCGCGCAGAAGAAGCGGTCCCCGGCGCCGGTCAGCACGATGACCTCCGCCTCCTCGTCCATGCGCGCGGCCAGGATCGCCTCGTCGAGGTCCCGCATCATCTCGTAGGAATAGGTGTTCGCGGGCGGGCACTGCAGCACGATCCAGGCCACGCGCCCGCGCCGCCGCGTGCGCACCCGCCCGTGCGCCATGAGTTTCTCGCCGGTCTCCGTCGCCATGGGCGGATTCTACGGCCTACACTTCCCGCGTGGAGTTGCGCCTCGCCCTGCCCGCGCTCGATCTCGGCCCTCTCGCGGCCGGTCTCCTGCCCGCCGGCGCCGAGCTGCTCGGACTGCATCTCGACGAGCAGTCCCTGCGCGTCGAGGCGCGCGCCCCGGTCGTCGGCGCCGTCACGCTGCGGGCCGACGCGCGCTTCCACGGTCCCGCGCTCACTCTGTCGCATTTCCGCATCGAGGGCGGCATGCTCGCCCGCGCCTTCCTCGCCGGCGAGCTGCAGCGCCGCATCAGCGCGCTCGACTGGAGCGGCGGAGGGTTGCGCGCCTGGGGCGAGGCCGACGGCGAGCGCCTGCACCTGGCTTGGGGGCCGGCCGCGCCGTGACCCTCTTGCGCCACGGCCTGCTGCTCGGCGCCTTCATCGGGCTGGCCGGCTTGTTCGCGGAAATCCTCGCCTCGTGGCCGGCGGCGGACGACGCCGGGCTCGCCCTGCGCTGGGCGCCGGTCTACGCGCTGGCCGGCGCCGTGCTCGGAGCGGGCGCGGCGCTGCTGGCGCCGCTCGTCTCCGGGCGCAGCGCGCGCGAGCGCGGACCCGGCATCCTGCTCTTCGGCACGATCGCCGCCTGGGCGATCCTCGCCGCCACCTTCCTGCCGCCGCTCATCTCTGACAATTCCCTGCCGCGCCTCGCGCCGGCGATCCTCGGCCTCGGCTTGGCCGCCGGCGCGCACCTGCTCGGCCTGGCCGCCGCGGGCTCGGCCTCGGCCTGGCGGGCCGAGAGCTTCTTCTCGGGCTTCGGCGCGACCGTCGGATTGGGCCTGCTGCTGCTGCCGGCGGCGCTCGGCGCCCTGATCCTGCCCGCGCGCGCCGCGGCGGCCCCGGCGGCCGCCGAGGGCGCCAGCCGGCCCCTGAACGTGGTGATGGTGGTCCTCGAAGGCGTGCGCGCCGACCACCTCGGCAGCCTCGGCTCCTACCGCGCCGCCAGTCCGCGCTTCGACGCGCTCGCCGGCGAATCGGTGCTCTTCGAGCAGGCTTTCGCCGCCAGCCCGGAGCACCAGGAATCGCTCGCGCGCCTGCTCGGCGAGCCCGACGCGCCGCTGGCCGCGGAGCTCGGCGCCGCCGGATGGCAGTCGTGGTTCGTCGCGGCCGGCCCGAGCGCGCAGCCGGGCTTCGACCGCCGCGAGGACGTGCTGGCCGGCGCGCTGCCGGCGCGCCTGCTGCTGGGCCGCTGGTCCGACCGGGTGCGCGCGCGCTTCGCCGTCGCGGCGCCGCGCCGCTCCGCGGAGAAGGTGGTCGAGCGCGCTCTGACACTCGCCGCAGGGCGCGATCCGCAGCGGCCCTTCTTCCTGCTCGCGCATCTGTCCGACACCGCGCCGCCCTACGACCCGCCGCCCGAGCTGCGTGACCGCTTCCGGCCCGACGGCATCAGCGACGCGGACCTCCTGCGCGAAGTGCAGGATCAGGATCCGCTGCGCGTCTCCCTGATCGAGCAGGGCGCGCTCACCGCGAGCCCCCAGGAGGCGCAGGCCTTCTCCGCCCTCTACGACGCGGAGATCCTGGCGCAGGACGCCGCGCTCGGCGCGCTGGTGGACGGCCTGCTCGACCTCGGCCTGATGGAAGACGCGCTGCTGGTGGTGGTGTCCGACCACGGCACCCGCTTCGGCGAGGAGGACGGGCGCCTCGGCAGCTCCGGCTCGCTGCACGACGCCGTGCTGCGCGTTCCTCTGCTGCTGCGCATGCCGCGCCTGCTGCCCGCGGGCACGCGCGCAGCCGGGCTCGTGAGCCTCGACGACGTCGCGCCGGCGATCCGCGCGGTGGCCGCGGGATCTTCGGACGCGGCTCTGCTCGCCGCCGCGCGCGGCGGCAGCCCGCGCCGCTGCGTCACCGCCTGGCTGCGCGAAGGCGGCGCAGTCCTGCGGCTGCTGCGCGGCGAGCGCGAGAAGATCCTCTTCGACGCCCAGGACGAGGTGGTCGCCGCCGGCGACCTGCTGGCTGATCCCGACGAATCCTTCCTGCGCCTGCGCCCGCCGATCGATCCCCTGTCCGCCGCGCGCTGGCGGGCGCGCGCGGCGGAATTGTCAGAGACCTCACCCGCCGGAGGGGGCGGGAATCTCGAGGCTGGCGGGAACGACTGAAACCGCGGGCTTCACCTGCCAGACTTCGGCGTGGGCCGAGCCGGCGCGCGCGTCCGGGCGCCCGAACCAGTGCTCGAGCAGGGCGTGCGCGGTCGCCGAGCGGTCCGCCATGTCGCGGAACTCCGCCGACAATTCGCGGGCGCTCTGCTGCCGGTCGGCGAGGACCTGCTGGTTGAAGTACCAGGGCGTGAGTCCGCGCTTGAGGTCGCCGCCCAGGCTGCGCTGCTCGGTGCGGACGCCGCCGAGGTTGAAGTCGGGCGCGTGGCGGAAGACCACCCAGCGCACCTGCGCGTCCTCCACCAGCCAGCGGTGCCATTCCTCCAGCTGCGCGCCGTTCGCGTCGCGCAGGCGCTGCAGCGAGGCCTCCGCCGGAACGCCGCCTTCGGGCATCGATTCGCGCGGCTGGGGCGACAGCGCCTGGATCAGGCCCTGAGGCATGCCGTGGAGGCCTTCGGCCGGCGCTCCGGCCAGGAGCGGCGCGAACAGGACCGGGCGTCCGTGCGCGGAAGCCGAGTGCCAGAGCGCGACGGCGTTGCCGGAATCGAGCGGCAGCTCGAGCACGTTGCCCTGCGCCTCGCGCGCCATGCGGGCGTAGACGGCGGGCGGCTGCAGCTTCTGCTCGGGCAGCGGCATCGGCCGCAGCTCCAGCGCCGACAGCGCGGCGATCAGGAAGGTGGTGGTGCGGCCGTGCTGCACCTGCCACTCCTTCAGTCCGAGCGCGAGCACGCCGGCCAGCGCCAAGCCGAAGAACGGCAGCCAGGCCGAGGGACCGGGCAGGCGGTCGAAGCCGGGCACGTCGGCGAACCAGGCGTGCGGCATCACGACCTGCGGATACAGGTTGCCGAGCACGTGCAGATTCGAGCCCTGCATCAGCAGGAAGCCGAACAGCGCCATCAGCCACCAGGGCCGCAGGCGCGGATCGCGCACGTTGAGAGCGATCCAGACCAGCACGAACAGCAGAAACCAGCCGAGCAGCACCGGCCAGAAGTAGTGGTGCCCGCCCGGAGAGGATTCGACGCCCAGGAACTGCATGCGGCCGTCCTGCGCGAACCAGCCGGCGGCCGAAGTGCCGGCGCCCGGAGGCGCGTCCGGCAGGCCTTCGCGCCACGCCGGCCAGAGCAGAGCGACGCCGCTGCCCACCGCGGTGAAGAGGCCGAGCGCGAGCGGACGCAGGCCGATGCGCTCGCCCGCGGGGAAGGGGCGCAGCATCAGCGGAACGTGCGCCAGCAGCAGAATGCCGCAGCCCAGGACCACCGGCGGCAATTGCGCGAAGCTGGTGTAGCCGGCCAGGGCCGCGCCGCTGCCCGCGAGCAGGCCCGCGACGGCGCCGCCGCCGCGCGTGATCCAGACGGTGCCGAGGAAGGCCAGGGCCGGGCCGAACAGCCAGGTCAGAGCCGGATCCCCGAGCGACGTGGTGCGCCAGGGCTGCACCACGAGAATCGCCGCCGCGGCGAACGCGGCGAGCGGCGCGCGCGTCAGCCAGCGCAGCAGCAGCCACACCACGAGGCCGCTGGCGAACGTGCCGATCATCGTCAGCGTCAGGCCGGCGTATTCGGGCGACAGTCCGCCGCGCTCGATCAGCGCGCGGCCGGGAACCGTCCACAGGACCTCGCGGGCGAACAGCGGCACCTCGTGGACGGTGCTGGCGTCTCCGAGCAGGGCGAGCCGGCGGAACGCGCCCGGATCCATGTCGGTCATGCGGCCGGGATTGGACAGCTGCGGCCAGGAGCAGAGCACCGCGAGGGCCATGAGGCCCAGGCACACGCGCAAGATCTCGCGTGGCAGCAGCGGAATCGCCGGGTCCTTCGTGCGCCAGGGGTTCACGCTCACAGCAGGCGGCCTCCCGTCAGATAGAGCCCGTGAGCCAAGCCCAAGACCGCGAGGTCGTAAGCGTGCCAGCGCCAGCCAGGTTGCATGCGTCTCATGAGGAAGCCGAGGACCGCGACGTCGAGCGACCAGCTCAGGATCCACGCTGCGAGACCGGCGACCCCCCACGCGAGGGGATCCGGTTCCCAGCCTGGATCAGGCCGGCCCAGCGCTCCGCTGGCCAGAAGGCCAAGGGAGCCAACTCCTACTACGGCTCGCGAGGCCACCGACATGAAGAGGGTTCTGGTGAAATTCTGGCCCAGAACGAACCACAGGGCCCAGCCGTGGGCGAAAAGGATGCAGAAGCCGGCCAGGGGCCGCCAGGGACCGGCCAGGAGCTCGGCGAAGGGGCTCATGCGCCGGCGGCGGCCTCCTGGCACAGCGCATGCAGGCGCTCCAGGGTGTAGATGCCCGAGTCGTGGCCGTCGTCGAACAGGATGCGATAGGCGTAGAGTCCCATGGCCTGCATGTCGCGGATCGCGATGCCGGCGGGAACCTGCGCCGGATCAAGCAGTTTGCGGCCGGTCAGCTCGTGCACGCAGTGCGCGCAGGGGCAGTCCAGGCGCAGGGCGCGGTCGGCGACCAGGCGCGTGACGCCATCCGACCAGGAAAACTCGATGCCGCCGGGGCGCTGGCGGAGTGCGAGGAGCCGGGCTTCCATCGCCGCGACTAGGCCGAGGCGTCCTGCTCGCGCTCCGGCGCCGCGCCCGCGGGGGCCTTGCGGCCGTGCCGCAGTCCGACGTTCTCCTGGCCCATGCGGCGCAGGCGGTCGGAGGACTTCTTCAGCTTGAGGTCGTTGGCCTTGGACACCACGCTCTTGTTCGAGCGCTGCAGGATGCGCGCGAGCTCGATGTTGGGCGTGTTGGGATAGAGCCGCATCAGCGTGTCGAGCTGCTCCTGGCTCCAGCGCGGCATGCGCACGCGGCTCACGCCCTGCGCGCGGTGCTGGAAGGTCTTGTCCTTCGCCAGGCACAGCTGCCGCGCCTTCTCCTCGATCTGCGCCACGGGGCGGCCCAGGATCACCGTCAGATCGGCGTCGTCGCGCGATCCGTAGTAAGCCTTGAGCTCCTGCTCGTCCTGCGAGGACCAGGGCCGGGGGCGGATCTGCCCGCGCAGCAGGCTCAGGCGGTGCTCGACGTCCTTGGGCGTGCGGCGCAACTTGCGCGCGATCACCGGCATCTTGGCGCGGCCGAACAACTGCTTCAGTTCCATGATCTCGCCGGGGGACCAGGGCCCGGTGCGCCGCTCGGCCTGGTCGTAGATCTTCAGGATGATGCGCCGGACGCTGGCCACCGGGCGCTTCAGCCGCTTCGCGATCGCCGCCTCCGATTCGCTGCCGAACCAGCGCTTGACGCGCTCGATTTCCGCGTGCGACCACCGGCCTTTGCGGCTGATCATCGGCGCTGGTCGCGGCTTAGGCTTGCCAGTGCTCATGCCACGGACTGGATGTCGGTGGGTCAACAGGGATCGGGTGGCGGCGCGGATGCCGCGCCGGAACGGAAGATTCCAGTATGGTGACTCCGGTCCCGTTGATCAAATGGGGATTCGGGCGCAAGGGGGTGATCGGGGCCGGGCTCAGGCCGGGGCCGCCGCGACTTTCTTCCAGGCCTGGGCCACGGCTGCCTCCAGGACCGCCGAGGCCTCCCCGGCGGTGCGGCAGCGCAGCGCCCGGTTGGCGGTAGCGCGCAGCACCTCCATTTCGGATGCGCGCAGCAGGGCCTTGATCTCCGGCACGAAGGTTGCAGCCATGGACAGAGAGCGGAAGCCGGCGCCGGCCAGGAACAGGGCGCCCGCGGCCTGCCCCGCCAGCTCGCCGCAGACGGCGAAGGGCTGGCGCGCGGCGGTGCACTGGCGCGCGATCATGCGCAGCACCCGCAAGTGTGCCGGGTGATAGGGCTGGTACAGGGACGACACCCAGGGATTGTCGCGGTCCACGGCGAAGAGGTATTGCGTGAGATCGTTGGTGCCGACGGATACGAAGTCGGTTTCGCGCAGCAGGTCGCGCAGGCCCATGACCGCGGCCGGCACCTCGATCATGGCGCCGAGCAGCGGGCGCGGTCCGGCGGCCGGCGGCAGCGCCTGCATCATTTTCTTCACCGCGCGCACCTCCTCCACCGTGGTGACCATGGGCAGGAGAATGCGGATCTGGCCCGCGCCGCCGGAAGCGAGGAACGCCTGCAATTGCAGGAGCAGGATGTCCTGCCAGGCCAGGCCCAGCCGCAGGCCGCGCCATCCCAGCGCCGGATTGGCCTCGTGCGGCAAAGTCAGGTAGCGCAGCTGCTTGTCGGCGCCGACGTCCAGCGTGCGGAACGTCACCGGCCGCCCGGCCAGGCGCTTCAGCACTCCCGTGTAGAGGCGTGTCTGCTCCTCGGCGCTGGGGAACGACGGGCGCTCCATGTACGCGAACTCGGTGCGGAAGAGGCCGACGCCGTCCACGCAGCCGAGGTCGAAGATCTCGAGGTCGCGCGGCGATTCGATGTTGGCGAGGATCTCGATCGGCGTGCCGTCCTGCGTGACGCAGGGTTGCCGCGCGGCTTCCGCCAGGCTGCGGCGCATGCGGCCCATCGCCTCGGCGCGCTCGCGCGCCGACTCCAACTCAGCCGGCGCGACGCCGAGCAGCACTCGGCCTTCGTCGCCGTAGACGACCGCGGACTCGCCGGCCTGCGCGCGCAGATGCACCTGATCCAGCCCTGCCACCGTGGGAATGCCGGCGGCGCGCGCCACCATCGCGCCGTGGCTGAAGCGCCCGCCGCGCGCGCACAGGATGCCGGCGATGCGGGCGCGCGGCACGCGCGTCAGAAGCGACGGCGTGAGCTCCTCGGCGACGAGGATCAGCTTCTGGCTCCCGGCTGAGGCGAGCATCGCGACCTCGGCGCCCTCGCCCAGCTCGTGCAGGACCTGCATCCACGGATCGCGCAGATCCGCGGCCCAGCTCTTCATCTCGCCGCCTTCCAGCGCCTCGAAAACGCCGCCCAGGCGGTCGAGGAAGGCCTGGATCGCCGATTCCGGCGCCAGGCGCTCGCCGCGGATCGCGCCGCGGATCTCCTGCAGCGCCTCCGGATCGCGCAGCACCGCGGCCTGCGCGCCGTAGATCGCCGCGTCCTGCAGGCCCAGCTCCAGCGCCGTCGCGTCCTGCACTTCGGCGAGGCGCTCCAACGCGCGCGCGTGAGCCCGCTCGAAGAGTTGCAGCGCCGCCGCCTGCTCGCCCTCGGCCAGCACCCGCCGCGGCTGCTGCGCTCCGGCCGGCGGCAGAATCAGCACGATCGTGCCGGCCCCGACGCCGGAGGCGACCGCCGTTCCGTTCAGCTCCAGGCGGACCACGGGATGCCTCGCTCAGGCAACCGCGGCGGGCTGCGGGCGCTTCCACGCGGCGATCCGCGCTTCGATCACGGCCGCCAGTTCGGCGGCGGGCACGCGCTCCTGCGTCATGCCGTCGCGCTCGCGCAGCGTCACGCTGCCGTTGGCCAGCGTGTCGCCGTCCACCGTCACGCAGAAGGGAGTGCCGATCTCGTCCTGCCGCCGGTAGCGCCGGCCGATGGACTGATTCTCCTCGATGGCGGTGCGGAAGCGGCGCCGCAGTTCGCGCTCGATCTCCGCCGCCTTCTCCGGCATGCCTTCCTTCTTCACGAGCGGGAACACCGCCACCGTCACGGGCGCGATGCGCGGATGGAAGCGCAGCACGACGCGCGTCTCGTCGCCGTCCTTCTCCTCGTCGTAGGCGTCCACCAGGAAAGTCATGGCGGTGCGGTCGCAGCCGGCCGCCGGCTCGATGACGAACGGCGTCACGTGCTCGTTCTTGTCCTGGTCGTACCAGGCCAGCCGCTCGCCGCTGTGCTCCGAATGCTTCTTCAGATCGTAGTCGGTGCGGTTGGCGATGCCCTCGAGTTCCGACCAGCCGAAGGGGAACTCGTACTCGACGTCCGAGCAGCCCGCGGCGTAGTGCGCGAGCTCGTCGTCGGCGTGCGGGCGCAGGCGCAGGCGCTCGGGGCGGATGCCCAGCTCCAGATACCACGCGAAGCGGAAGTCGCGCCAGTACTCGTACCACTTCGCAGCCTCGTCCGGCCGGCAGAACCACTCCATCTCCATCTGCTCGAACTCGCGCGTGCGGAACACGAAGTTGCCCGGCGTGATCTCGTTGCGGAAGGACTTGCCGATCTGCGCGATGCCGAAGGGCAGCTTCAGGCGCGCCGCGTTCACCACGTTGTTGAAGTTGATGAAGATGCCCTGGGCGGTCTCCGGGCGCAGGTAGGCGACGCTCGAAGTGCCCTCCACCGCGCCGACCTGGGTCTTGAACATCAGGTTGAACTGGCGGACCTCGGTCCAATCGGCGGTGCCGGATTCCGGATCCTTGATGCCGGCCTCGAGAATCAGCGCGTGCAGGGCCGCGTGGTCGGCGAGGCTGGACTTGAGGCGGGCCAGCAGCGCGTCGGCGGCGGCGGCCTGGCCGGCTTCGCGCAGGCGGGCCGCGTGGCCCTCGACCAGGTGGTCGGCGCGGTAGCGCTGCTTGCTGGTCTTGTTGTCGATCATCGGGTCGGAGAATCCGCCGACGTGGCCGGAGGCCTCCCACACCCGCGGGCTCTGGATGATCGCCGAGTCCAGGCCGACGACGTCGCGGCGGGAGTAGATCATGGACTCCCACCACGCGTCCTTGACCCGGCGCTTCAGTTCCACTCCCAGCGGACCCCAGTCGTAGGTGCTGCCCTGGCCGCCGTAGATTTCCGAGGCCGGGAAGACGAAGCCGCGCCGCTTGCACAGCGAAACGATTTTGTCCATCAGGGACGGGACGGGCTTGGCCATGAGCGAGAGATTCTAGCTGAACCGTCCGGGAATCCGCTCGTTGAGCGCCATCATGATCGAGGCGTTGCTGCTGCTCTCCCTCCTCCAGGAGCCCGCGACCCCCGTCGCCCCGGAGGTGCTCGTCACCGCCGGCGCGCGCCCGCAGGATCCTCTGGACGTGCCCTTCTCCACGGACAGTCTGGGCAGCCTGTGGCTGGAGACGCGCGCGCGCACCCTGACCGACGCGCTGCAGGGATTGCCTTCGGTGATGGTGCAGAAGACTGCGTACGGGCAGGCATCGCCCTACCTGCGCGGCTTCACCGGCTTCCGCACGATGATGCTGGTGGACGGCGTGCGGCTCAACCACGCGGCCATGCGCGAGGGCCCCAACCAGTACTGGTCCACCGTGGACCGCTACACCGTGGAGCGCCTCGAGCTGGTGCGCGGGCCGGGCAGCGTGCTCTACGGATCGGACGCGATCGGCGGCACCGTCAACGCCGTGACGCGGCGCGCCGACCTCGGGCCGGCCGGCGGCGGCGTGGACGTGGGCGGACGCCTCGCCACGCGCACGGCGAGCGCCGAGAACAGCCTCACGACGCGCGCCGAGATGCAGGCGCACGGCGGCGACCGCTGGGGCTTCCTCGGCGGCATGACGATCGGCGACTTCGGCGATCTGGAAGCGGGCTCCGGCACGTTGCCGGAGACGGGCTACGACGAGCGCAACGCCGACTCGCGCGTGGACGTCAACCTGGGCAACGACCTGTGGTGGACGGTCGCGGCGCAGACGGTGCGCCAGATCGACGTGCCGCGCACGCACACGACCGTCTTCAGCGTGCCCTTCGCCGGCACCACCGTCGGCAGCGAGCTGCAGCGCGATCTCGACCAGACCCGCGACCTGGTCTATTCGCGCTGGGCCTGGGCGCGCGGCGGCGGCATCGCCGATTCCGGCGAGCTGACCCTCTCCTACCAGCGCCACGACGAGTCGCAGGACCGCCTGCGGATGAGTAGCGGCGACCTCAAGCGCGATCTTTCCGGTTTCGAACTGCACGACATCGGCATGCTGGCGCGGTTCACCAGCGACGAGATGGGCCTGGGCCGCCTGTCCTGGGGCGCGGAAGGCCACATGCAGTCCGCGGACTCCTTCCGCCACAATTTCGTCAACGGCGACTACGACGGCAGCGCGGTGCAGGGCCCGATCGGCGACGAATCCAGCTACGCCGACTTCGCGCTCTACGCCCAGGACGAGATTGACATTTCCGCGATGACCCTGGTGCCCGGCGTGCGCCTGTCCTGGTTCCGCCTCGACAGCGAACAGGTGGCGAATCCGGACACGTCCGGCCCGCCCGTGATCGGCGTCGAGGACGACTGGTTCGCGGCCACCGGCAGCCTGCGCGGCGTGTGGCCCGTCGCCGAAGCGGCGGCGGTGTACGCCGGCGTCTCGCAGGGCTTCCGCGCGCCGAACCTCTCGGATCTGACTGCGCTCGACTCGACCAGCGTGGTCGAGACGCCATCGCCCGGCCTCGAGCCCGAGCACTACCTGCAGGCCGAGATCGGCACCAAGGGCGGCACGCGCAAGTGGTCGTGGCAAGCCGCGGCCTATCACACGATGATCGACGACATGATCGTGCGCTCGCCCACCGGGACGCTGATCAGCGGCGTGCCGGAAGTCCAGAAGTCGAACGTCGGCGACGGCTGGCTGCAGGGCGTCGAACTTTCGACGGCCGTGGCCCTGCCCGGCCAGTGGGAGGCCTTCGTCAACGGCACCTGGATGGACGGCGAAGTGGACGACGTGATCCTGCCCGGCGGCGAGGTCGTGCGCGAGCCGGCCAGCCGGATGGCGCCCCTGCAGGCCTACGGCGGCTTCCGCTGGCAGCAGACCGGCCAGTTAAAATGGTTCGAGGCGTGGTTCTGGGCCGTAGACAATCAGGACCAGCTCTCGCTCAAGGACGAAACCGACACTGAGCGCATCCCGCCGGGCGGAACTCCCGGCTACACCATCTTCGGCATCAGCGCCGGCATGCAACTCCAGGAGAACGTGACTCTGAGCGCCTCGCTCGAGAACATCGGCGACGTGGATTACCGCGTGCACGGCTCCGGCGTGAACGGTCCCGGCCGCAACTTCATCCTGACCGTGGACGTCGCCTTCTGAGCATGACGAAGCGGCCGCCGCACCGCGGATCGGCGCTGGCAGGGCCGGCGGCCGCCTCGATCGTGCTGCACGCGGCCGCATTCGGCGCCGTCGCGGGCCTGATCGGCTGGTTCGGCGGCGGCGGCGCGGCCGAGCGGCCTCTGACGATCGGCTTCGGACCGGCGCCGCAGCTGCAAGCGCCGGCGGACGCGGTTGAGCCCGAGCCGGAAGTGATCTGGTGCGGGCCCGAAATCGACCCGCAGGTCGCTCCCGTGCCGGAGGAATTCCCAGTCTCCACCTTCGAGGCACTCGTGAGCACCGACGCCGCCGCGGCGTGGTTCCAGGCGCCGCCGCGCGAGCGGCAGCCGCGCAGCGACGCGCTCGCGGCCGCGCCCGCGGAGACGGCGGCGCCGGCCGGCGCCGCGGCGGATCCCGCTCTCGCCACCTTACCCGCCTCTCCCCCCCCCGCCTCCGCGCCGGCGCCCGCCGAAGCCCCGCCGCCCGGCGCCGGCCCCGGCGTGCAGGTGCCCGCCCGCATCCTCGCCGACACCTGCCCCGCTCCCGCGTATCCGCGCCTGGCGCGCCGCGGCGGCCAGGAAGGCACGGTGTGGCTGCGTCTGCGGATCACTGACGCCGGCGTGCCCGCGGAGGTGATCCTCGAGCGCTCGAGCGGCCACGCCCTCTTGGACGAGGCGGCGCTCGCGGCCGCGCGCACCTGGATCCTGCAGCCCGCCACCCTCGACGGCGCTCCGGTCGAGGGCCTGCTGCGCGTGCCCGTCACCTTCCGCATCGCCGAAGCTGGCTGATCAGCCGACTTCCCGCATCCAAGCCTCTTCCAATTCCTTCATCAATTCGCCGAGGGTCTCGCCGCGCGGATCGAAGCGCAGCCCGGCCGCGGCGAAGAGCTCGGGCAGCGGGCGCGAGCCGCCCAGGCGCAGGCCGGCGAGGTAGCCGCTGACCGCGGCGGCCGGATCGCGGCGGTAGCGGCGCCACAACTGCAGCGCGCCGATCTGCGCCAGCGCGTACTCCACGTAGTAGAAGGGCACCTCGAAGATGTGGAGCTGGCGGTGCCATTCGCGCGCGCGCTCGGCCTCCAGACCGCTCCAGTCCACGCCCGCGGCGAAGCGCGCGCGCAGCTCGATCCAGGCGCTGGCGCGCGCCTCCGCGCCGAGGCAGGGCTCGACGTAGATCCTCTGCTGGAATCCGTCCACGATCGCCACCCACGGGAACGTGCTGGCGATGCCCTCGAGCGAGCGCAACCGCGCGGCGCGCACCTGCTCGGGCGGATACTCGTCGCGCAGGTGCTCCATGCACATCGCCTCCATGCCCATCGAGGCGACCTCGGCGAATTCGAGCGGCGCGCCGCGGTAGTCCACCGGCTCGCGCTCGCGGCCGGCGAGGGCGTGCAGCGCATGTCCGGTCTCGTGCAGCAGCGTCTCGACGTCGCCGTGCGTGGTGCCCGAATTGGCGAAGATGAAGGGCACGCGCGCGCCCTCGAAGGTGTCCATGAAGCCGCCCGGCCGCTTGTGCGGGCGCGTCTCGAGGTCGAGCAGGCCCTCGCTCTCGAGCCAGCGCAGCTCCTCGGCGAAGCCCGGCTGCACCCGCGCCAGCAGACGCGCCGCGATCGCGACCTGTCCGCGCGCGTCGGTGAAGGGCTGGAAGGCCGGCGCGTGCAGCGGATCCACGGACAGGTCCCACGGGCGCAGGCGGTCCACGCCCAGTTGCCGCCGCCGCCACTCGTTCATGCGCCGCACCAGCGGCAGCACGTGGCGCGCGACGTTCTCGCCCAGCGCCTGGCAGTCGGCCGGGGAATAGTCGAAGCGGCCGGCGGCGGCGTGGGCGTAGTCGCGGAAATTGTCAAAGCCGGCGTTGGCCGCCATCCGCGCGCGCAGCTCGTGCAGCGCGTCGAACAGCTGCTCGAGTTTCCCTGCGTCCTGCGCGCGCCGGCCGGCGGCCAGGCGCCAGGCTTCCTCGCGCACCGCGCGGTCCGGCTCCTCGGCGAAGCGCGCCAGCTCCGACAAGGTGCGCTCGCGGCCCTGCCAGTTCACGGTCATCGCGCCGGTGATCTGCCCGTATTCGAGGGTGAGCTCCTCTTCGCGCGCCTCCAGCTCGACGTTGGCCTCGCGGAACAGCTTCACCGACAGCTCCACTTCGCGATCGTGCACCTCCCACTGCGCGCGCGGCAGCGCGGCGCGGTGCGGGCTGGCCAGATAGCGGCGGTCGAGCCGGTCCGCCACCGGCTTGATCTCCGGCACGATCTCGGTCTGGAAGGCCAGATGCGCCTCCTCGGCGGCCTTGTCGTCGGTGTGGCAGGCCGCGGCGGCGTTGCGGCGCGAGGACTCCTCCGCGATCCAGGAATCCAGCTCGCTGCGGTCGAGCAGCCAGCGCTCCAGATCCGCGGGATCGTTCAGCGGCCGGCGCTCCAGGTCCTCGAGCCAGGGCTTGATCGCCTCCCAGGAGGAGGCGCGGAAGCCGGCGGGCAGCCAGCGGCGCGGAATGACCGGATGTCTCACGCGCTCATTCTGCCAGTTCCGCCCGCCGCGGCCGCTGCATGAGGCCGCGCACGGCCTCGCGCGGCGCCAGCCCCTCGAAGAGCACCGCGTGCACCGCCTCGGTGATCGGCATGCTCACGCCGAGCTTGCCGGCGGCCTCGTGGATCGCCTGACAAGTCCACACGCCCTCGGCGACCTTCTCGGTGCTGGCCAGGATCTGCTGCAGGGTCTCGCCGCGGCCGATGCGCTCGCCCAGCCCGCGGTTGCGCGAATGCCGCGAGTAGCAGGTCACCATCAGGTCCCCCGCGCCGCTGAGGCCGAAGAACGTGTCGCGGAGCGCGCCGCGCGCGGCGCCGAAGCGCGCCATCTCGACGAGCCCGCGCGCCACCAGCGCGGCCTTGGCGTTGTCGCCGAGGCCGAGCCCGTCGGCGATGCCGGCCCCGACCGCGATGATGTTCTTGAGCGCGCCGCCCAGCTCGACGCCGGCCAGATCGCCGCTCGTGTAGAGGCGCAGCGACTCGCTGCCCAGGCGCTCGGCGACGGTGTCGGCCAGCAGCGGATCGGCGCAGGCCACCACCACCGTGGTGGCAAGGCCGCGCGCAGTTTCTTCCGCGTGCGAAGGTCCGGAAATCGCGCCGACCACGGCCGCGGGCCCGAGCAGGCCGGCGACGATCTCCGTCGGCCGGGCCAGCGTGCCGCGCTCGAGGCCCTTCGACGCCGAGAACACCGGCAGCCGTCCCAGGCGGCTGGCGAAGCGCTGCAGGGTCGGCCGCACGAATTGCGTCGGCACCACCGAGAGCACGAAATCGGCGCCGGCCAGCGCCGCGTCCTCGGAGCTGGTCCACAGGATTTCCGGCGGGATCGGCACCCCGGGCAGGAATTTGCGGTTGTCGCGGCTCTGCGCCACTTCGCGCGCGTACGAGGCGTCCACGCTCCAGACCGCCACCTCGTTGCCGGCGCGCTGCGCCGCCAGCGCCAGCGCCGTGCCCCAGCCGCCGTCGCCGATCACCAGCACCCTGCCTTGTTTCATGAACGCTCCTCGCCGGCTTCGCGGCTGCGGCGGCCGATGGGTTGCTCCTCGCCGCGCAGCAGGCGCCGGATGTTGGCCCGGTGGGTGAAAATCAGCGCCAGGCCGCCGAGTGCGGCGAACAGGGCGACCGGGGTCGGCGCGCGCAGCACGAAGGCGGCCGGTCCGAGCGCCAGGCCGAACGCGATCGAACCCACCGACATGATGCGGGTGAGCCCGGCGCCGAGCAGGAAGCTCAGGCCCGCGGCCACCACCGCGAGCGGCGCGAGCGCCAGCAGGGCGCCCGAAAGGGTGGCCACCCCCTTGCCGCCCCGGAATCCGTGCCAGACCGGCCACAAGTGGCCCAGGAAGGCGCCGGCGCCCGCCGCCACCGCCACTTCGGGCCGGCCAGACCACTGCACGGCGAGCCACGCGGGCACGAAGCCCTTCAGCGCATCCAGGAAGTAGACCAGGATGCCGCTCTTGCGGCCCAGCGCCCGCCCAGCGTTGGTGGCGCCCAGGTTTCCGCTGCCGACCTGGCGCAGGTCGATGCCGCGGGCGCGCGCCAGCAGCAGCGCGAAGGACACCGATCCGAGGCCATAGCCGGCAACCGCCGCCAGCGCGAGTTGAGCCCAGGACATCGCTCCGAGGATACCGGCACCCCCGCCTGGGATTCGCCCCTTGACCTGGGCCGTGGGGGAGTTACATAAGGCGGCTGGCCTCGCGGACCCACCCCCCGTCCGGGCGGTCCCAGGCGCCCCGCTTCCCCAACCTCCTCCGTTGACCTACGTCATCACCGAACCCTGCGTCTCGACCAAGGACACCTCCTGCGTGGACGTGTGCCCGGTCGAGTGCATCTACGAATCCGAGCCGCAGCCCGGCACCTTGAACCTGCCGATGTTCATCCACCCGGAGGAGTGCATCGACTGCGGCGCCTGCGAGCCGGAATGCCCGGTGGACGCCATCTTCCCCGAGGACAACGTGCCGGAGCAGTGGCAGGCCTTCACCCAGGCCAACGCCGACCTCGCGGCCGAGCACGACGGTTGAAGCAAACGGGCCCCGCGGCGCCTGAAACGAGGCGGTCGCGGGGCCCGGAGCTGGATTGGAGCGGCTGATCGGATTCGAACCGACGACATCTACCTTGGCAAGGTAGTGCTCTACCAACTGAGCTACAGCCGCGAAGGGTGGAAAAGAATACGGCTGGCCCCCGGGCCTGTCAACGCGGCGCAGCGGGCGGAAGGGCCGAGGCGGCGCCGGGAACCACCGGTTCGGCGGCCACTCCCTGGAGCCGGAAGTAGGCGAGCGCCCTTGCGGCGATGATCTCCCGCAGCCGATCCAGGGGCTGATCCGCCAGCGGCACCTGCCCGCCGGCCATGCGGCCGTGTCCGCCGCAGGAACCGAGTCCGTCGAGAATCGCGCGCAGCATCGGGTAGGCGTCGGCGCCGGCCTGGTCGGTGCGCAGGGAGACCTGATAGAGGCCGTCGCAGGCGCCGCCGGCCAGCGACCAGGTCTGGCCCTCGAGGCGCAGCAGCCAGTCCGCGACTTCCGCCACCGCTTCCGGGCTCGGCACTTCCCCCAGCAGCGTCAGCGAGAGCGGGCCGTGCGTGCGGCACGACGCGAGCGCGCTGTGCATCTGCTGATACCAGGCGCGCGGCAGCGGCGGATGGTCGATCTCGGCCACCAGATGCCGGTTCGCCAGCGCCTCCAGTTCCTGGTAGGCGCGCACGTCCACCTCGCTGGCGCCGCGCTGCAGGTCGTTGGTGTCGTAGCGCACGCCGCAGAAGAGTCCGGTGGCCACGCGCTCGTCCGGCTTCAGGTCGAAGGCGCGCAGCAGGTCGTAGATCATGGCGCTGGTGGCGCCGTAGCTCGTGTCCACCCACTCGAAGAGCGCCGGCGCCGCGGCCGATCCTTCGCCGCGCGCGGGACCTTCGTGATGGTCCACCACCGCCAGCACCGGCAGGCCGCCGGGCGGATGCGTGTGGCTGAATCCCGGTTGTGAGTCCACCAGCAGCAGGCCGCCGTAGGCCGAGGGATTCACGCCGCCCTTCGGCAACGGGCGGATGCCGAGCAGATCGCGCATGGCCGCGTTCTCGGCGCGCCGGATGCGGCCTTCGAGCACGAGATCGCCGATCAGGCCGAAGCGCGTGGCGAGCAGGTACTGCATGCCGAGCAGCGCGCCGAGGCCGTCGGGATCCGGATGGCGGTGCGTGCAGAGGATCACGCGCCCCGCCGGCGGCAGAGCCTTGGCCAGATCGCGCAGCGCGGGGCGGGACGGCATGCGATTCAGGCCACGCGGCGCGCAGCCAGGGCGCTGCGGGCTTCGGCGAGCCACTCCTCAGGATACGAAGGCGCCAGAGCCAGGACGCGCAGCGCGCCGCGCGGCAGATAGTCGGCGACGAGGGCCCAGTCCACGGTGCCGGCGCCGGGCGGCAGGCCGTCGCGGCCGGCGGCGTAGTCGTGCAGGCTCACGCCGAAGATGTGGCGCCCGAAGGAGTCCAGCCAGTCGCCCGGCGCCGCCAGTCCGGCGGCCGCGCGCGTGGCGGAATCGGCCGGATCGAGCCAGAGGCCGAGGCCGGGATGGCGCAGCTCGGCGAGCAGCAGGCGCAGGCGCGCCGGCGTCAGCAGCGCCGCCGGCGACGGGCCGGGCGCCAGCGCCACGCGCAGGCCGGGCGCGCCGCGCAGCAGGCCGTGCAGGAATGCCGCGAGCGCGGCGAGCTGGCGCTCGGCGGCGAGCTCGTCGAGCAGGCGCAGCTCCTCGAGCGCCTCGTCGCCGGCCAGCGACTCGCCGCGGCGGATGCGCCCGAGCAGGCGCTCGCCGCGCTCGTGCGCGCCGGGCTGGAGGTCGGTGCCGCAGGGCAGGATCGCCGTTTGACAATTCAGGCGCGCGAGCTCGGCGAGGAACGCGGGAATCTGCGCCGGCTGCCAGGGGCGGCGCGGCGCGGCGTCCGGCTCGGCGGGCGGCAGCAGCGCGTCGCAGGCGGCGGCGCCGACGTTCAGCAGCGGCGCCGGCGGCAGCGCGGCGCGCTCCGGCGCGGCGGCGCCCGGCAGCGGGCAGACGCCCTCGAAGCGCAGGGAGTGGGCGAGGCGGAGCTGGTGGCCGAGGTCGCGGGCGCGCTGGCCGAACCAGGAGCTGGCGAGGAACATGCCGCTCAGACCTTGACTTCGCCCTCGGGGGCGCGGACCTCGGCGCGCGCGGCGAGCACGGGCTGCACGCATTCCTGCAGGAACTCGCGCACCTGCTCGGGGGCGCGCCCGACGAAGCGGCGCGGCTCGGTCAGATCCGGCAGGCGGGCGTGGATCGGCGCGAAGGCGGCGTCGGCGCCGATGCGCTCGAGCAGGTCGTTGCGGCCGTCGCCGGTCTTCACGCGCGCGGCGGCCTCCTGGCTGTGCACGCGGATGCGCTCGTGCAGGTCCTGGCGGTCCCCCCCCGCCTGCACCGCGGCCATCAGGATTTCCTCGGTCGCGAGGAAGGGCAGTTCGGCCTGGAGCGCGCGCTCCATCACCTTGGGATAGGGCACGAGGCCCGGAATCACGTCCTGCAGCAGCAGCAGGATGGCGTCGGCGGCGAGGAAGGACTCGGGGATGGCGATGCGGCGGTTCGCGGAATCGTCGAGCGTGCGCTCGAGCCACTGGTTGGCCGCGGTGTCGAGAGCGTTGGGCGCGAGGTGCAGCAGATAGCGCGCCAGCGCGCCGATGCGCTCGCTGCGCATCGGGTTGCGCTTGTAGGGCATCGCCGACGAGCCGATCTGCTTGCGGCCGAACGGCTCCTCGAGCTCCTTGCGGTGGGCCATCAGGCGCAGGTCCACCGCGAACTTGGCCGCGCTCTGGCCGATGCCCGCGACGGCGTTCAGCACCACGCCGTCCCACTTGCGCGGGTAGGTCTGTCCGCTGACGGCGACGCTGCGCGCGAAGCCCATGCGCTCGGTGACCATGCGGTCGAGCGCGCGCACCTTGGCGTGGTCGCCGCCGAAGAGCTGGAGGAAGCTGGCCTGCGTGCCGGTGGTGCCCTTGGCGCCGCGGAAGGGCAAGCGCGCGAGCACGTCCTCGATCTCCTCGAGGTCGAGCATCAGGTCCTGCAGCCACAGCGCGGCGCGCTTGCCCAGGGTGGTGGGCTGCGCCGGCTGGAAGTGCGTGAAGCCGAGCACCGGCTGATCGGCCTGGGCGCGGCAGAACTCGGCCAGCGCGCGCAGCACGCCGACGAGGCGGGCGCGCAGGATGCCGAGGCCGCGCCGCATCAGCACCAGGTCGGCGCCGTCGGCCACGTAGCAGGAAGTGGCGCCGAGGTGGATGATCGGCCGCGCCAGCGGAGCCTTTTCGCCGTAGGCGTGCACGTGCGCCATCACGTCGTGGCGCAGCTCGCGCTCCAGCTCGGCCACGCGCGCCAGATCCAGATCCGCGCGCGCCGCCTTGAGCTGCGCGATCTGATCGGCGCCGATCGGCAGGCCCAGCTCCCGCTCGCACTCGGCCAGCACGATCCACAAATCGCGCCACACCAGGCCGCGCGCGCGCTCCGAGAAATTTTCCTGCATCGCGCGGCTGGCGTAGCGGGAAGCGAGCGGCGAAGAGTAGGCGGCGTGCGGGTCGGTCAAGGCGTCGGCAGCGGCAGAGGAACGTTGGGAAGGAATGCGGGCAGGCAATTGTAGGCCAGGGACAGGCCGATGCAGAACAGCGCCGGGCCGGCGGCGAAGAGCGGTCCTTCGCGGCGGCTGGTCCATCCCGCGGCCGTCAGCGCGAGAATCGCGCCCAGGGCATCGCTGCCCAGATCCCACATGGAGGAGTCGCGCTGCGGGATGCGCAGCTGATTCACCTCGTCGGCCACGCCGACCAGCACGGTGAGCGCGACCACCAGCGCGAAGGGCCCCCAGCGCGCGCTCGGCAGGCGCACCTTGAGCAGCGCGGCGAGCAGCACCGCCACCGCGCCGTAAAGCGGCTGATGCGCCCAGTTCAGGACGAAGCCGCGCAGCTGCGGCGCGCCGCTGCCGCCGTGGCCGGGAGTGGACGAAAGAATGCCGACGAGGATCAGCTGCACCGCCAGCAGCGCGCCCTTCTGCCACGCCGGGCGCGCCATCCATCCGTCGTAGAAGCCCCGCAGGCCGATCTTCATGCGCGCGGCTCGGGCTCGATCAGCAGGGACAGGTCCAGCGACGGCGCCGAATGGGTGAGCGCGCCGAGGGACACGCGCGTGAGGCCGCTGTGCGCCAGCTGCGCCAGGGATTCCGGCCGCAGGCCGCCGCTGCCCTCGAGCACGGCGCGCGGGAAGCGCCGGCGCAGCTGCGCCGCCGCCGCCGGCAGTTCGTCCGCGGAAAAATTGTCAAGCAGGACGTAGTCGGCGCCGGCCTCGAGCGCGGACTCGGCCTCGGCCAGGCTGCGCGCCTCGGCGCCGAGCTTCCGCCCGCCCGCCGCCGCCTTGGCCGCGCGCACGGTGTCGGCGTAGGAGCGGCCCGAGAGAGCGAAATGGTTCTCCTTGAGGAGGAGCTGGTCCTCGAGGTCGCGCCGGTGATTGACGCCGCCGCCGTGGCGCACCGCGGCCTTCTCGGCGTCGCGCAGTCCGGGCGTGGTCTTGCGCGTGTCGAGAACCTGCAACGGGCCGGCGGCCGCGACGGCCGCCGCGGTGGCGGTGGCGACGCCGGAGAGGCGCTGCAGGAAATTGAGCGCCGTGCGCTCGGCCGCGAGCAGTCCGCGCGCGCGCCCGGAGGCTTGCAGCACGATCTGCCCGGGGCGCAAGCCGGCGCCGTCGCGCGCCTGCCAACTCAGCCGCACGTCCGGGTCGGCGAGGCGAAAGGCCGCCTCGGCGTACTCGCAGCCGGAGAGCACGCCGGCCTGCTTCGCTTGCAGGATGGCGCGAGCGCGCGCCGCCTCGGGCACCACGGCCCGTGCCGTGGCGTCGGCCGCGGCGCCGTCCTCGGCCAGGGCGCGGCTCACGACCTCGATCACGCTTTCGCGCAGGGCACGCGCCTCCACCGGGGAATTCTAACGATCCGGCGCCGGGGGGGGATCAGGTCGGGGATCAGGTTGGGGGCGAGTCACTCGCGCGTAGAAGGCCGCAACCTCGCGCACCGTCTCCGCGCCGATGCCGGGCACGAGCGGCAGAGTGTCGAGGCTCAGCGGCGCGCCGAGCCCGGGCCGGGCTGCGACCACCGCCGCGGCTCCGCCCTGGCCGAGGCCCGGGAGCCAGGCCAGTCGATCGGCGCCGTCGCGCGCGAGATCCGGCACGAGAGAGGGCGGGCCTTCCGCGGGCAGAGCGAGATTGCGCGGCGCAGGCGCCAGATGCGCGCAGGCGGCGCGCGCGGCCCCGGCCAGCAGCAGGACGCACAGCAGCAGCAGGGATCGGCGTTCCACTCCCCTGCCGACGGCGCGCACTCTCGCCGGTTATCCGATTCCCGCGCCGGCGAACTGCTCGCGCAGCAGGGCGTCGAGCGCGCGATCCACCGACTCCTCGTCGGCGAGCCGCAGCACGTCGGTGCGGCGCGCGGCGCGCTCGGTGACGAAGAGCAGATCGTCGCCGTCGCGATGCAGCGCCGCGCAGGCGCCGCGCGCGCCGCTGAAGATCAGCGGCCAGCCGCCACCGCCGAGCACCTCGAGGCGCGGGCGGATCGAGCCGGCCGCCGCCAGCAACCGGCGCAGGAAGGGCTGGCTCAGGGCGGGCGCGGCGGGCGCCTGACCAAGCGGGCTCTCGAGCGGCGCCGGCACTTGACAAACGAAGCGCGGCCGCTCGACCGCCTTGCCTTCGAGCTGCATGGACCATGCCCGCAGGAGCAGGCCCGGGGCGATCAGCGCCAGGCGCGCGCGCAGATCCGCGTCCAGTTCCGGCGCGATCAGGAAGATCCGCGGCTCGCGCGGCCGCGCGAACCAGGGCGCGAGCGCGCCGGCGTCGGAGCGTGCGCGCGTCGCGAGCTGCACCGTGCGCTCGAACAGGTCTTCCGCGCCGGCGCCCTCCCCCAGCAGCAGGAGCACCGGCCGTCCCAGCGGATCGGGCCCGGCCGCGTCGGCGCCGAGCCGGCGCACCGCTTCGGGCAGCGGCTCGAGCAGGCGCACGCCCGGCTCCAGCAGCTCGGCATGGCGCGCCAGCCATGCCAGGAGCTCGGCCCGCTGCCACGGCGCGGCGGCGGCGCTCATGCTTGCAGCCTCGCTCCGGCCGGAAGCGCCGTGCGACCGCGCCGGCTGCGCGCGCCGGCGCTCGCGGGCAGGCCTCCGGCGCGGCCCTCGCCCGCAAGCAGCGCGCACAGCGCCACCGCCACGGCGTCGGATTCGTCGGACGAGCCGAAGCGCAGTTCCGGCTGCTCGAGACGCATGCGCACCAGGCGCTCGACCTGCTCCTTGCTCGCGGCGCCGGCGCCGGCGACGCGGCGCTTCACGGTGGCGGGCGGAATTTCCTCCACCGTCAGCCCGGCCGCCGCCGCCGCCATCATCACGACGCCGCGCGCCTCGCCCAGCCGCAACGCGCTGCGCACGTTCTGGCCGAGATAGGCCGCCTCGATCGCCAGCTCGGTGGGCTGGTGCAGCTGCAGCACGCTCACGAGCCCTTCGTGCAGGCGCTGCAGGCGCACGGGCACCGGCACTTCGGAGCCGCCGAGCCGCCAGGTGCCGCTCGCGACGGACGCGCCGCCGGCGGCGCGCGGCGTCAGCACGGCCCAGCCGACCACGCGCGTGCCCGGATCCACTCCGAGAACGCGGCGCGTCGCGATCGCTGCCTTGCCGCCGGCCGTAGGTTCCGCCACGAGCCGATGTTACCTTGAACGCATGGCGCGAGACACTGCCGCGGTCGTGGTGGCCGCGGGTGCCGGCCGGCGCCTGGCCGGCTCCAACAAGGCGCTGCTGACGCTGGCAGGCCGGCCGATGCTGGCCTGGTCGCTGGCGGCCTTGCGCGCGGCGCCTTCCATCGGCCAGATCGTGGTGGTGATGAGCGCGGCCGACGACGCCCGCCTGCGCGCCGAGTCCGGCCGCGACGCGCGCGGCCACGGCGCCGACCAGATCGTGCCCGGCGGCGCCGAGCGCTGGGAATCGAGCCGCGCCGGCGCTCAGGCGGCCGACCCGGCGCTGCCGCTGGTGCTGGTGCACGACGCCGCGCGCCCGCTGCTCAGCGCCGACGACGTCGAGCGCGTGCTGTCGGCGGCGCGCAGCCATGGCGCTGCGCTGCTCGCGGAGCCGCTCGCCGACACGCTCAAGCAGGCCGACGCGCAGGGCCGGGTGCAGCGCACGATGGAGCGCAGCGGACTGTGGCGCGCGCAGACGCCGCAAGCGGCGCGCCGCGCCGATCTGCTGGCCGCCTTCGCCGCTTGGAACGCGGCGGCGCTGGGCCTGCCGACCGACGAGGCGGTGATGCTCGAGACGGCCGGGCTGGCGCCGGTCCTGGTGCCGGCCTCCGCGCCCAACTTCAAGGTCACGCTGCCGCACGATCTGCTGCTGGCCGAAGCCATCCTGGCGGCGCGGCGCGGATAATGCCGGGCATGGAATCGCCGCCGCTCCCGGAACTGCGCATCGGCATGGGCTGGGACCGGCATCGGCTCGAGGCCGGGCGCCCGTGCATGCTGGGCGGCGTCCTGATTCCGCATCCGAGCGGCCCGGCCGGCCACAGCGACGGCGACGCGGTGCTGCACGCGCTGGCCGACGCGGTGCTGGGCGCGGCCGGACTGGACGATCTGGGTACTCTCTTTCCCGACACCGATCCGCGCTGGCGCGGCGCGCCGAGTTCCGAGTTCCTGCGCGCGGCGGTGGCCGCGGCGCGGGAGCGCGGCCTGCGGCCCGCGAGCGCGGACGTGGTGGTGATCGCCGACGCGCCGAAACTGGGTCCGCACCGCGCCGCGCTGCGCGCTTCGCTCGCCGGCCTGCTGGGATTGCCCGCCGCGCGCGTGAACGTCAAAGGCAAGACCACCGAACTCGGCCAGGCCGACCGGATCGAAGCCTACGCCGTGGTCTTGCTGAGCGGCTCGCCGGCCTGAAGGCGCCACAGGCGCGCGTAGTGCTCGCCCTGCGCGAGCAGCTGCGCGTGCGTGCCCTGCTCGATCAGCCGGCCCTGGTCCAGCACCAGGATGCGGTCGGCGTCGCGCACGGTGGCGAGGCGGTGCGCGATCACGAAGGTGGTGCGGCCCTTCATCAGATGCTCCAGGGCCTCCTGCACCGCGCGCTCCGACTGCGCGTCGAGCGCGCTGGTGGCCTCGTCGAGCAGCAGGATCTCGGCGTCCTTGAGCAGCGCGCGCGCGATCGTCACGCGCTGCGCCTCGCCGCCCGACAGGCGCGCGCCGCCTTCGCCGACCGGCGTGTCGAGGCCCTGCGGCAGGCGCGCGAGCAATTCGCCGAGATTCGCCGCCTGGCAGGCGCGCAGGACTTCCTCGTCGCTGGCCGCGGGCTTGGCGTAGCGCACGTTCTCGCGGATCGTGTCCTGGAACAGGAACGGCCGCTGCTGCACCACCGCGAGGCGGCCGAGCCAGTCGGCCTGCCGCAGCTCGCGCAGATCCTGGCCGTCGGCCAGGATGCGGCCCTCGGTCGGGTCGTAGAAGCGGGCGACGAGGTCGAGCAGCGTGCTCTTGCCGGAGCCGGAGTGGCCGACCAGCGCGAGGCGCTCGCCGCGCCGCAGGTCGAAGGAGACGTCGCGCAGCGCGGAGCCTTCGGCTTCGGGATAGTTGAATCCGACCTTCTCGAAGCGCAGACCCTCGCGCAGGCCGGGCCACGGGCGGGTCGAGCCGCTCGCGTCCAGTGCCGAGCGCAGGTCGAAGACCTCGAACACTCGGTCCACCGAGCCCATCGAGGTCTGGATGACGCTGACCGATTTCGTCAGGCGCTTGGTGAACGCGAACACCGTGGCGATGGCGCCGAAGAAGACGACGGTCGTGGCGCTGCTGTGGAAGACGGGAGTGATCAGCAGCTGGATGAGCGCCAGCAGGCCGAGCGCGAGTCCGACGCCGCCCGAAGACAGCAGCGTGGTGACGCCGAGGCTGGTGGCCTGCGCCCGCACCATGCGCTTGGTGTGGTTGAGGAACTCGTCGTTGTTGCGGCGGAACTGGCCGGCCTCGCGCTCCTCCATGCGGAACGCCTTGACCACGCGGATGCCCGACAGCATCTGCATCAGGCTCTGCGTCGAGTCGCCGAGGCTGTCCTGCGAAGCCTTGCTGCGCCGCCGCACCTTCGGGCCCAGGATCAGGACCGGCAGCGCGATCACCGGCAGCAGGATGATCATGCCCAGCGTCGCGCGCGGTTCGGCGGCAAAGGCCACCACCAGCGACGCGGTGATGGTGAATGGGCACTGGATCAGCTCCTCCATCATCAGCGTGACGATGCGCAGGCTGGTCGCCGCGTCGGAGGTCATGCGCGTGACCAGGTCGCCGAGGCGGCGGCCGCTGTGCCAGTTGACGTCGAGCCGCACCACGTGCTCGACCATGTCCTGGCGCAGATCGGTGATCATGCGCGCGCCCAGCATGCGCGTGGTGCGGATGAAGGCGTATTCCGCCACCGCGAACACCAGCGCCAGCAGCGCGATCAGCAACACCAGCGCCACCACCTCCGCCACGGCCGGCGTCATGCCGAAGTCCGGCAGGCTCAGCAGCCAGGGTTCGAGATAGCTGTCGTTGAAGCTCGCCATCGGCGAGCCGGCGCCGTCTTCCGCGGCCGCCGCCGAGTCCGCCGGGAACAGGCGGCCCATCAGCGGCTCGAGCAGGACCATCGTCAGCTGCGTGCCGCCGCCGGAGACGAGCGCCAGCAGGAGCACGACGATCGCCTCGCGCCGGTGGCGGCGCAGATAGGGCCACAGCCGTCCGTACGCCTCCTTCAGGGAAGCGGTGCGGCGCTTCGTCGCGACCGGACTCGTGGCGCTGACTCCCGTGGCGCCTGCGCTAACGCAGGCCGTTCACGTAGGCGAGGAAGCTCTGGGTGACCAGGTCTTCCTCGAGCTGGAAGGCGTGGCGCGGGTTGTTGACCGGGTCCAGCGGCGTGGTCGGCGGCTCGCGGCGGGTCATCCGGTAGACGTACCAGCCGAGCGGGCCCTGCGTGGGGCCGTAGACGGCGTTCGGCTCGGCCTTGAAGAAGAGGTCGTCGCCGATCGAGTAGCCGAGGAGGAAGTCGGTGAAGTCGCTCTCGCCGAGCAGCACGCGCAGGTCGGCGCGCGTGAGGGCGCTGAAGCGGCCGCGGTCGCGCTGCAGGGCGTTGTCGCCGCCCCCCGCGCGCGGCGGGAAGTCCGAGTACTCGAGCAGCAGGGAGTCGAAGGACTCGCCGTCCTTGAGCTGCTGCGCGACCTCCTGAGCGCGCTCTCCGGCGGCCGCGAAGGGGTCGGAGCCGGGCTTGAAGAGGCGCGGGCTGGTCATCATCTCCAGCGCGCCCTTGTCCACCGCGCCGAGCAGGATGACGTCGGTGTCCACCTTGCCCAGGCCGAGGAAGGAGCCGCGGGCCGCGATTTCCGCGTCCATCATCTCCGGCGGGATCGGGTTCGGCAGCAGGGTGCGGTAGGACTGGCGGGCGTCGAAGAACTGGCGATAGATTTCCATCGACGGGAAGCCCAGGAATTCGATCACCGTCTGGTCGTGAGTGAAGATCGTGCCCTCGTAGCCGGCGCGCTCCGCGGCCCAGAACTCGTCGAGGGTCTTGCGGCTCAGCCAGTGCTTCTGCGCGCGCAGATCGGCCTCGATCGCGTCGAGCAGGCCGACGAGGGTCGAGGCGGTTTCCTCGGCCACCTCGGAGAAGAGCGCGCGCGACTGCTCGATGAGATCGGCGGTCTTGAACTCGCGCCCGTTGACGCGCATGGCCACGCCCTCGGGCAGGCCGTCCACCGGAGTCTCGACCTTGGCGTCGGTGCGCAGCCAGGCGAAGACGCCCGGCAGCATCATGTACGAAAGCACGAAGTCGCTGGGCAGCTCGGCCAGCGGCTCGCCCTTGGCCCGCGCGTCCACGCGCGCCTGCCACTCCTGCTCGATCGCCGGATAGCTCGACATCTCCAGGTCGGAGCGGAAGACCAGCTTCAGCTGCTCGAGATTCCAGTGGTCGGGATCCTGCGGGAAGAACATGTCCACCACGCGCAGCACCAGACGCACGGTGCGGAAGTAGTGCTCGGGCGAGTAACCCTCGACCAGGCGCATGCGGAAGAAGTCGCCGTTCGGCGCCTGGGCCTTGAACTGGTCCACCTGCTGCTGGATCAGCGCCTCGACCTTCTCGTCGGTCGCGGCCTCGCCGCCGACGCGCTCGCCGGCCTTGGCGCGGCGGTCAGCCTCCATCTCGAGCAGGGTCTCGAGGATGACGAGGTTCAGGTAGCCCCCGGCGGTCGAGTACAGCAGCTCGCGGCGCTGGCGCTCCTCGTAGCTGTGCTGGGCGGCGGTCTCACCGACCTCGTGCGCGTAGACCAGCTTGATCGCCGGCCGCTCCGGAACCTTCGTCTCCAGCTCGACGGGCTGGCTGGCCGCCGGCTCCTGCTGTGCCGCGGTCGCGGTGCCGGTCGCACCGGCGGCGGGCTCCTGACTATCCTGTGCCGGCGCCTGGATCGGCGAGGCGGCTTCCGCCGCCACGACTTCGGGCGCTGCCTGCGGTTCCGCGGGCGCCGCGGCCACCGGGGCTTCCGGCGCGGAGGCGCAGGCCAGTGCGAACAGAATCAGGAAACTGCCGGTGAAGGAAATCTTGGATCGGGAAGCGTGGGACATGACGAAACGGTTACGGACCAGTGGAGGCCTAAGGCGGAGATTGTACCCCGCCCTGCTTGCAGCCGGCCTGGCCGGCGGCGCCGGCGCATGCGGCCAGCCGGAGGGCCTGCGGGTGGGCGAAGTGGAGATTCCCTATCGGCAGATTGACGAGGCCGAGCGCAGCCTCAGGCAGTCATTTCAATCCGACGGCCGCGCCACCCTGATCTGGCACCTGCTGGACGCCGGACTGGCCGAAGAGGCGCTGATCCACGCGCGGTGTCCCGCCGAGAGCCGAAGCGCGCTGGCGGAGGCCGAATTGTGGGTCAGCCGCCTGCGCAAGGGCGCCGGATTCGCGGAGCTGGCGGCCGAGTGGGGCGCCGCGCACCCCGATCTGGCGGGCTTGCCGAGCCTGGAGAAGCCGGGACCCTTCTTCCTCGGCGCCAGCGTGTCCGCGCGCGTCGCGGCCATGGAGCCGGGCGAGTGGGCCGGCCCGCTGCGCACGCACAAGGGGTGGGAGATCGTGTTCCTGCGCAAGCGCGAGAACGCGCCGCGCCAGCGGGCGCACGTCGAGGTCGAGCGCATGGTCTTCGCGGTGGGCAGCGCGGAGCAGCGCGCTGCGGCGCGCTCCGACTGGGCTAAACTGCCCTTGGCCGGCAATCCCGAGCTGCTCGACGCTCTGCCGCTGGAATTCCGCCACGGCCGCGTCGCCGGATCGGCCCCGAGTTCGCCATGATCGCAACGTTCCTCCTGCTCCTGGTTCCGGCGCCCGCCGCGGCGCAGGAGCCGCCGCCGCCGCCGAAGAAAGAATTTGCCCGCCTCAACAGCGTGGAGCTGAAGGAAGTGCAGGAGGATCTCGTGGCCCTGCGCCGCGCCGAGAAGCCGGAGGCGCAGGACGAAGTCCGCGCGCGTCTCGCCGGCCGCGGCGAGGCCATCGTGCCCGCGGTGCTGGACGCCGCGGCCCAGTACGTCGAGGCCGGCCGCTTCCGCGACGTGGAGATGCTGCTGACCGGCGCGCTGACGGATGCGGACCTGCATCTGGCCTGGAAGCTGCTCAAGAAGAAGTCGCCGGAGCCGCTGCGCGCGCATCTCACGCGCCGCTACGCCGACAGCGCGCGCGAGGACGCCGTGCCGTTCCTCACGCCGCTGCTCAAGGACGAGATGCCTCCGGTCGCCTACGAGGCGGCGCGCGGGCTCCTGCGCCGCAACGACCGCGCCGGCCTGCCGCTGGTGCTCGAGGCGATGCGCACCCGGTGGACGAAGGAAGCCGCCGTTCTGCGCGCGGACTTCGCCGGCCTCGAGCGCGGACCGCTGGCCGACGTGCCGCGCGAGCACCTCAATTCCACGAAACTGCCGGAGCGGCTGCTGGGCCTGCGGCTGTTCGAGCTCTTCGGCGTCAAGGAGCAGGCCAAGCTGCTGCTGCCGATGCTGTCCGAGAGCGACACCAACCTGCGCCTGGCGGCGATCGACGCCTGCCGCGTGGTGATCGGCGGCGAGGCGCCGCTGGAGAAACCCTCGATGACGCAGATCATCGAGCACGCGGAGATCTGGAAGAAGAAGCTGTGAGCGCGCTGCCCCGTTTCGCCGCCGCGCTGCTGGCGCTGGCCGCGCTGGCCGCCCCCGCCGCCGCCCAGTCCGGCGGCAAGAAGGAGCCTTGCTGGGTCTGCGGCGAGGATCCCGAGATCATGGCTGCGGCCGGCATCGTCAATCACGGCCCCTTCCCCTTCTTCAACAGCGACAGCGAGGAAATCCAGCAGCACCTCGGCATCCGCACGATCCTGTGGCTGGAGACGGCGCACTTCCGGATCTCCTGCGACCTGAAGGATTGGAAGATTCCGGTGGAGGAGAAGAAGGAGTACCGCGCGGAGCTCGAAGAGCTGGCGCTGAAGTTCCCCGCCATCGACCCCAAGAAAATCGGCACGCTCGACCGGCAACTGCGCATCCACCTGTTCGCGGAGCGGATGGAGAAGATGTACGCGGACATGCTGAACCTGGTCGGCTTCACCGACGAGCCCTTCCAGGCCCTGCCGTCCGAGGAGGAGTTCCAGACGGCCTGGAAGGGCGAATGGCAGAAGGACCTCGAGAACGCGTTCAACGCCGCGCCGGCGCGGCCGCCCGAATGGCCGGTGTGGGTGGACCTGGGCCGCTTCTTCGGCATGCCGATGAAGTTCGAGATCATGATGTTCCACTACAAGGCCGACATGGAGCGCTTCAAGCGCGACTACATCGGCCTGCAGAACAGCCAGCCTCAGCGCTGGCACTGCACGGTGAAGGTGGACGTCGGACAGCCGAAGAGCCGCGCCATGTGGTTCGGCTTCTCGACCGAGGCCGAGGAGATGAAGCACGACCAGCACGTGCACAACGCGCTCCTGCACAACGTCGGCATCAACATGGTTGACGCCTACCAGCTGTATCTGCTCGAGTCCCCCTACTGGCTGCGCACCGGCATCGGCCACTGGCTGACCCAGCGCAACTCGACCGACTACAACTTCTACGACCTCGACGAAGGCGCCGCGGAGATGGACGCGGACGAGCGCAAGTGGGCCGCGGCGGTGCGCAAGCTGGTCGTCGCGGGCGAGGCGCCGACGTTCCTCGAGCTGGCCAAACTGCAGTCCTACGGCGAGATGGGCCTCAACGCCCACCTCGTGTCCTGGTCGCACGTGTGCTTCCTGATGGAGAAGGATCCGGCCGCCTTCAGCAAGTTCCTTCTGGTCACCAAGTCGAATCCGCAGCACACCGCCAACCTCGACGCGCAGCGGGAGACTCTGCAGGCCTGCTACGGCTGGACCTTTCCGCAGGCGGAAGAGGCTTGGCAGGCCTGGGTGCTCGAGACCTACCCGCTCAAGTAGGCCGTGGGCCTCGGCCGCGAGTTCGTCGTCTTCGACACCGAGACCACCGGGATGCCGCCCTCGGGCCGGCTGGTGGAATTGGGCGCGCTCAAGGTGCGCGGCGGCGCGGTGGTCGAACGCTTCGAGCGCCTGGTCTTCCCGGAGGGACCGATTCCGCCGCAGGTGACGGCCATTCACGGCATCCGCGACGCCGACGTGGCGGAAGCCGCCGACGCGGGCGCGGTAGTGAAAGAATTCATCGCCTGGGCCGGCGCCGCGCCCCTGGTGGGGCACAACGTGGCTTTCGACGCGGCCATTCTGGCGGCCGAATGCCGGCGCTTCGGCATCGAGCCGCCCGCCAACGCCACCTGGTGCACCCTGCGCGCGGCCCGCAGCCTGCTGCAGCGCCCCTCCCACTCTCTGGAAGCCCTCGTGATCGATCTGGGCCTGCCGCCGGCCGCGCATCACCGCGCGCTGGCCGACGCCGAGCACACGCTGCACCTGCTCTGGCGGCTGATGGAGGCCGCCGGAGACCGTTTCAAACTGTCCGCGTTCGGCCGCGGACGCGCGCTGGCCGAGCACGGGCCCGAGCCGGTGGCCCTGCCCGCGACGCATGAAATCCTGCGCGAGGCGCATGATGCCGGCGAAGCGGTCGGCATGAGATACCGCCTGGCGAGCGGCTGGCTGACGAATTGCCAAGTTACGCCGCGTTTCTTTTACCGGCGAGGCGGCGCGTTGTGGATGGAGGCCCTCTGTCACGAGGATTGCTTCTTCAAGACCTACCGCATCGACCGGGTGGTCGGCGCGCAGCTTTGTCAGGATGCTCCACCGGTGGAATTGCGCCGCCGCTTCGGAGTCTGGCGGGAAAATTGAAGAATCACCGCATTCTCCTGGAAAGTGTCCCGCCGTCCGCCCCAAGGGCGTTACAATCCGCATTCGACGAATACCGTGTGAAGCCTGGAGGCGGTATATTCGGTCGATCCAACTTGATTTCGGCTCTGGGCAGCCTCCCCGAGTACACAACAGAGAAGTTCGCATGAGCGATTCACGCAGCATTCACGATCCGGAAGAGTCCGGATTCGAGCCGGCGAATCCGGCTTATCCCGCGCCCCAGGAAGGCGGCAGCCAGATCATCCTCGATCCCAACGAGGAAGTGGGCAACGTCGAGCGAGAAGATCTCGAAGACCGCTACCTCGATCTCAAGGACGAAGTCTGGCGCCTGCGCCGGGACCTCAACCTGGATCCGGTCACCGGCCGCCAGCCCAACAACGGCGGCTACGCGTCGCCGGGCGGCTTCTTGCGCCGCCAGGAGATCGCCGTGTTCGTGGACGTGCAGAACATGTACCACTCGGCGAAGAAGACGTACGGCCGCAACCTGTCCTACTCGAAGATGCTGCGATTCTGCGTGCGCAGCCGCCGGCTGAAGCGCAGCCTGGCCTACGTCATCGACCGCGAGGGCGTGGATCAAGTGTCCTTCTTCGACCACCTGCGCTATTGCGGCTTCGAAGTCCGCAAGCGCGAAGTGATCGAGCGCATGGACGGCTCGCGCAAGGCCGAGTGGGAGATGGGCATGGCCATGGACATGCTGCGCATCGCGCCGCGCGTGGACGTGATCATCATCGTCAGCGGCAACGGCGCCTTCGCCGACGTCGTGCCGGCGCTGCGCGCGACCGGCGTGAAGGTCGAGGCCTGCGCCTTCCGCGAATCCATGAGCGACCTGCTCCTGCGCGCGGTGGACCAGTACCACCTGCTCACCGAAGAGCATCTCTACACCGTTCCGGGCATCGCCGCCGCCGGCGCCCCGCCAACCGGCGTGGTGACCGCGGTGGACGCCGCCGCGGAGTAGCGCGCGCCGGCCCGGGTCAACTCCGGGTCAAGCCGCCCCAGCCCCCGCCGCCGGGGGTTTCGACGCGCAGCCGGTCGCCCGGCTGCGCCGTGAACAGCGCGCCGGGGCCGAGTTTGCGGCGCCGGCCCGCCGACACCAGCCAGTCGGCGCCGGAGCGCCCCGGTCCGCCGCCGGCCGCGCCCCAGGGCCGGCTGAGGCGGCGCGTCGCGCTGATGCTGACGCGCGTGGGCGCGAGAAATTCCCATTCCTTCACCAGGCCGTCGCCGCCCCGATGCCGCCCGGCGCCGCCCGAGCCGCGCCGCACCGCCAGGCGCGTGACGCGCACGGGCGCGTCCTGCTCGAAGACCTCCACCGGCGTGTTACGCGTGTTGGTCATGTGCACCTGCAGCGCGCTCGCGCCGGGGCCGCGCGGCCCGGCGCCGGCGCCGCCGCCGATCGTCTCGTAGTGCACGAACTCGCTGCCGTCGGCGCGGCGGCCGCCGAAGCAGACGTTGTTCATCGTGCCTTGGCTGGCCGCAGGAATGCGGTCGCCGAGCAGGCCGGAAAGCGCCAGGTAGATGACGTCCACGATGCGCTGCGACGTCTCCGTGTTGCCGGCGGCGACGCCGGCCGGCGCCGTGCTCGACAGCACGCTGGCGGTCGGCAGCAGCAGCTCCACCGCCTCGAGCACGCCGCTGGTCTCGGGCAATTCCTCGGGCGCCAGCGTGCGCAGCACGTAGAACACCGCGGACAGCGTGACGGCGCGGTGCGTGTTCCAGGAGCCGGGCACCTGCGGCGAGGAGCCGCGAAAGTCAAAGACCATGCGCGCACCGCGTTTGCGCACCGCGCAGGCGATGCGCGGCGTGCCGGGCCCGTCGAGCTCGTCGGCGGCGGCGCCCGCGCCGTCGGGCCAGGAGCGCAGCAAGGCGGCGGCCTGGCTGCGGCCGTGGCGCAGCAGCCCATCCATCGCGCCGGCGACCGGCGCCGCGCCGAAGCGCGCCACCAGCTCGCCGAAGCGCTGCTGGCCGCGGTGCAGCGCCGCGCACTGCGCCTCGAGGTCGGCGCGCCGCGCCGCCGCGTCGCGCGTGTTGGCGCCGAAGATCCGCCACACTTCCTCGACCCGCTTCCCGGCGCGCAGCAGATGCACCGGCGGCAGGCACAGGCCCTCGCCGTAGAGATCCACGGCGCCGGCGAGGCTGCCGGGCTCGGCGCCGCCGACGTCGGCGTGGTGCGCGCGGTCGAGCAGATAGCCGAGCCGCCGGCCGCCGACGTCCAGCGGCGCCACCACCGTCACGTCGTTGAGGTGCGTGCCGCCGCGGTGCGGATCGTTCAACACGATCACGTCGCCGCGGCCGATTGCGACCTCCTTGAGCACCGCCGGTACCGTGAGATGCGCGCTGCCGAGGTGCACGGGAATGTGCGCGGCGTGCGCGACCAGGCGGCCGCGCGCGTCGAGCAGCGCGCAGGAATAGTCGCGCCGCTCTTTGACGTTCGGCGAGACCGCGCTCTGGCGCAGCGCCTCCCCCATCTCTTCCGCCACGCTGGCGAAGAGATGGCGGTAGGAGGCGAGCGGAAGGCGGCTGCGGTCCGGGCGTCGCACGCAAAGATGCTACCCGCGGCATCGGCGGCGCAGAATCGTGTGGTACCGTGACCAGGATGCTCGTCACGCTCTCCACCTTCGGCAGCCTCTGCTTGGCGCAACTGGTCGGCGGCGCGTGGGAGACTCTGTACGAATTCGACGGCCCCCCGACCGGCGGCTGGCTTGGATGGTCCGTGGCAGGCGTCGGCGACACGAACGGCGACGGATTCGACGACCTCCTGCTGGGCGCGCGCGAGGCCTCCTTCGGCAACCTCTACTGCGGGCTCGCCTATCTCCACTCCGGAGCGGATGGCAGCCTGCTTCAGTTGTTCCACGGGGAGGCGCCCAGCGACTTTTTCGGTTCGCACGTTGCTGCAGCCGGCGACGTGAATGGAGACGGTCTTGCCGACGTCGTGATCGTGGCCGGTCGCGCCGATCCGCAAGGGCGGTACGACGCCGGGTCGGCCTTCGTCTACTCCGGCCACGACGGGGCCCTGCTGCACCGATTCGATGGCGCCTTCCCCGCCGACTACCTGGAGCGGGCCAGCGGAGCCGGCGACGTGGATGGCGACGGATGCGACGACTTGATCGTCAGCCTCGAGGCGGCCGAAGCCGGCGGTTTCACCGATGCCGGCCTGGTCCAGGTCCGGTCCGGGGCGACCGGCGCGATCCTCCACCAGTTCGCGGGCACCGACCACCAATACCGCCTGGGCGCCGACGTCGGCTCGCCGGGCGACGTGAACGGCGACGGATACTCGGACCTGATGTTCAGCGCGATCAACCACGTGGGCGGCCAGCCTTGGGCCGGAATCGTGTTCGTGCGCTCGGGCGCCGACGGCTCCCTGCTGATGGAATTGAAAGGCGAGCACGCAGCCGACTACTTCGGCTTCTCCATTGCACCCGCCGGAGACGTGGACGCCGACGGCCGTCCTGACATTGCGATCGGCGCGTTCGGCGCCGGCGCGAGCGGCCGAACCGCGGCCGGAGCCGCTTACGCCATCTCCGGCCGGACCGGCCTCCTCTTGCACAAGTGGAAGGGTGAAGACGCCTCCGATCAATTGGGCTGGGACGTGGACGGCGCCGGAGACCTGGATCGCGACGGATTTGCCGACTTCATCGCGGGCGCCCCTTCTGACGATCCCGGCGGCCGGCCCGAGGCGGGTTCCGCCGTGCTCTTCTCCGGCCGCGATGGACGAATTCTCGAGCGGTTGGAGGGTCCGGCGAATTACTCCGCGTTCGGCTTCTCCGTGGCAGGCTCGGGAGATCCTGACGGCGACGGCTACGACGTGGTGGTGGTCGGCGCGCCCTACACCCCCTACCCGACGGAAGGCGGCTACGCGCGCGTTCGCGGCTTCAATCCGATGCTCAAGCCGTCCACGGAGTCCCTATCGGTGGCCGCGGGCGGCACCGTCCGCTACGAGATGGACTTTCCCGCGGCCGACGCTTGGAGCCTTTATCACGTTCTCGTTTCACGAACGGGCATTGGTCCGACGGTGGCGCGCGGGATCCAGATCCCATTGACCCCGGATGCCGCCTTCCAACGTTCCGTTTCAGGCTCCTATCCTCGATTCGCGATCGGCTTCACCGGCGTGCTCGATGCCGCCGGCCAAGCCTCCGCGCTGATGGATGCGCCGGCCGGAGCGCTCGCCGGCAGCTTGATCGGCACGACGCTCTACCTCGCCGCGGTTTCGAGCAGTCTCCAAGGCCAGCCGCTGCACAGCTCCGTGGCCCGTGAGCTGCGGTTCGTTCCGTGACGCGCTCCCGCATCGGTTCGATGCTGGCGATGGCGCAGGTCGCTGCGGCACTCGCGGCGCCCGTGGCCGCGCAGGGACCCGGCGGCGCCTGGTCCACCTTCCAGCAGTGGCGCGGCGGTCCCGGGGAGGGATACGGCAAGCTCATCGTCGCCGCTGGCGACGTGGACGGCGATGCGATCGGGGACGTGCTGGTGGGATCCTCCTATTCCGAGGCGAGCGGGCTTCTCCGGTCGGGCTTCGCGGCGCTGCATTCCGGCCGCGACGGCGCCATTCTGTTCCAGTGGCCGGGCGCTGAACAGGGCGCCGAGTTCGGCCATGCGCTGGCGGGCGCGGGAGACTTGGACCGCGACGGCGTGCGTGACCTGCTGATCGGCGCCAGGGCAGCCGACCACGGAGTCGCCGAGAATGCCGGCGCGGTGATGATCATCTCGGGCCGCACCGGACTGGAAGTGCTCCGGCTCCATGGCGAATCGGACTTTGACTATTTCGGCAACGGAGTCGCCTGCCTGGGCGACGTCAATGGCGACGCGCGCGAAGAGTTTCTCGTGCACGCCCTCTACGGCTCCGGCCGCGGCGCCGTCTATCTGTTCGACGGCGCCACCGGCACCCTGTTGCGCAAGGATCAGCCGGCGATCGGCGCGCGCTTCAACGGCACGCTGGTGCTGATGGGCGACCAGGACGGCGATGGCCATCAGGATTACGGCATCGGCGACTCCACGGCCAGTCCGGGCGGCAGGGCCGGCGCCGGCCACGTGCAACTGGTGTCGGGCTTGACGGGCGCGAGCCTGCGAACGATCGACGGTCCCGCGGCATACGACCAGATCGGCTGGTTCATTGCCAATGCGGACGACGTCGACGGCGACGGAATGGACGATCTCCTCGCGGGGGTTCCAGGCACCTACGACACCACTCCGGGCGCGGCCTACCTCCTGTCGAGCGCCTCCAGCGCAGTGCTGATGAGTTGGACGGGCCCTGCATCCGGCGGCCGCCTGGGCTACGCGTTGGGCAGGGCGGGAGACGCCGACGGCGATGGCAGCCCGGATCTTCTGCTAGGCGCGCCCGACGCCGATCAAGGAACCTTTCAGCGTGCGGGAGCCGCCTACCTCTACTCGTCCGCGACCGGAGCGCTGCTCCAGTCTTACGCAGGCTCGGACTGGGAGGCGCACCTGGGCCACTCCGTCGCCGGCCTCGGGGATCTCAACGGAGATCGATTTGACGATTTCGCCATCGGCGCGGTGCCGGGCATTCCGGGAGCGGACGGCCAGTTCTTGATCCACGGATTCGATCCATTCCTCACGCCGACGCGGGAGGCCATCTCCGTGTCCGCCGGCACGGACATGCGCCTGCGCATGCGCTTCCCGCAGGACACGGGATTCGCCTTCTGGCAGATTCTCGCGTCCCGCGCCGGCCGCGGATCCACGACGGCGTTCGGCTTGGAGATTCCGCTCGCGACGGATGGCGTTCTGCTCCGCACTCTGGTCAGGGACTATCCGGCTTACCTGCATTCCGGCTTCGGCCTGCTCAGCTCCTTCGGTGAAGGCGAGGCGGTGATCCGCCTGCACCCGAACCAGTTGCCGCCCTCCCTGATCGGATCCTCGATCCATTTCGCCGCGGTGGCGCGCGATCCGTCCGGGCTTGGCATCTACTGCTCCGCCGCGCGGGAAGTCCGATTCGGACCCTGAGCTGCCGGGCTGCCGATCCGGGCGGCGATCAAGATCAGGCTGGTTGCAATACCAGCGCGCCGAAACCGTCCACGCGCGCGCTCCAGCCGGCGGGAAGCACGGTGGTGCCGGAGTACTCGCCGATCATCGCCGGACCCTGGATGCGGGCGCCGGGCGGCAGCTCCTCGCGGCGGAACCACGGCGTGCGGCGCGGCCGCGCGGGCGCGCGGCCGCTCTCCGGCAGGATGGCGGGCGCGTGCAGCAACGGATCCGGCCGGTGGGCGCGCGCGCGCGCCGCGGCATGGAAAGGATTGTCAGACGGTCCATCGGCCTGCACGCGCGCCGCCACCAGAGTCACCGGCCGCTCCGCGCGCGCGTAGCCGAAGCGGCGCCGATGCTCGCGGTGGAAGCGGCCGACCGGGTCGGGGCCGTCCGGCAGTGCGAAGACGGCGTCCTGGCCTTCGCCGCGCATTTCGAGGATGCGCCGCACGCGGATCGCGCGCGCGGGCACTCCCTCGGCGGCGAGTTCGGAGCGCGCCTGCTCCTCGAGCGCGGAGAAGAGGGCGCGGCGCGCGGCGGCGGCGGCCGGCACCGGCGCGAGCACGGCGCGCACCAGCGTGCGGCGCGGCGGCGCGGCCAGCAGGCCGAGCGCGCAGAAGGCGCCGGGCAGCGGCGGGATCACCACGCGCGGGATGCCGAGGCGCGCCGCCAGCCAGCAGGCGTGCAATCCTCCGGCGCCGCCGAAGGCGAACAAAGTCAGAGAGCGCGGATCCCAGCCTTCGCCCAGGCTGGCGCGGCGCAGCGCGCGCTCCATGCCGGCGGTGGCGATCTCCAGCACCTCCGCGGGCGCGGCGCGGATGCTGCGCAGGGCCGCCGCCGCGCGGTCCGCGTGCAGCGCGAAGCCGCCGCCGAGGAAGAAGTCCGGATGCAGGCGGCCGCAGGCCAGATGTGCGTCGCTCACGGTCGGCCGCGTGCCGCCTCGGCCGTAGCAGGCCGGTCCCGGCAGCGCGCCGGCGCTCTCCGGCCCGACTTCGAGCGCGCCCGCCGCGTCGCGCCAGGCGTAGGAGCCGCCGCCGGTGCCGACGGTGTGCACCGGCAGCCCGCGCACCAGCAGCCCGAGGCCGCCGACGCTCAGCGGCGTCAGCGGCGCCTCGCCCGGCGGCAGCAGGGCGACGTCGGTGCTGGTGCCGCCCATGTCGAAAGTCAGAATGGCGCCGTCGCCGCGCGCGTCGGCCAGCGCGCGCGCCGCGCACAGTCCGGCGGCCGGCCCGCTCAGCGCCAGTTGCGCCGGCTCGGCGGCGGCGGTGGCGGCCGAAGCGGTGCCGCCGTCGGAACGCATGACGCGCAGCGCGGCGCCGTGCTCGGCGCGCAGTCGCCCGGCCAGCGCGCGCAGCGCGGGCCCGACGACCGGCGCCAGCGCGGCGTTGGCCCAGACCGTGGCGCCGCGCTCCACTTCGCGCGCTTCGGGCGCGATCTGATGCGACGCGAAGACGGGCGCGTCCGCGCCGAGCGCGCGGCGCAGCGCGGCGGCCAATTCCCGCTCGCGCCGCTGCGCGGGCCCCGCGACGTGCGCGTGCAGCAGGGAGATGGCGACGGCGGCAGGATTCCTGGCTCGCACCGCGCGGACCGCCTCCTCCACGCTTCCGGAGTCTTCCACGATCAGCCTGCGCGGCAGCGGCATGCGGATGGCGCGCGGCTCGAGGGCGAACAGTTCGGCGCGCTCCTGGCGGCCGATCGTCAGCAGATCGCCGAAGCCCGCGGTGGCCACGAAGACGGCGCGGCCGAGCTTGCCGGTCAGCAGCGCGTTGGTGGCGTGGGTGGTGCCGTGCACCAGTTCGGCCGCGGCGCCGCCGCCTCGCCCCCCCCCGGTCAGCGCGCGCGCGCAGCGCAGCACCGCCTGCTCCGGGCGCCGCGGCGTGGTGGGCTCTTTGACGACGCGAAAGCCGCCTTGCCCGTCCGGCGCCACCGCGTCGGTGAACGTGCCGCCCGTGTCCACGCCCAGGCGCGGCGCGCCGGTCACGGCACGGGATCCAGTTCGACCGGGACTTCGATCTGCTCGCCGGCGCGCAAAATGGTGAGCACGACCTTCTCGCCCGGTCCGCGCCCCATGAGCAGGCGCGCCAGCTCGTCCTGCGAGCGGGTGACGCGGCCGTCGGCGCCGAGAATGACGTCGCCGAGCTCGACGCTGCCGTCCTCGAGCACCAGCAGGGGCCGGATGCCGGCGCGCGCGGCCGCCCCGCCGGCCTTGACCTCGGCCACCACCACGCCCTGCAGGCGATTGGCGCGCGCCCACTGGTCCGAAGCGGCGCTCAGGCCGATCGAGGCGCGCGGACCGCGGCCGGTGCGGATGATTTCGGGCACCACCCGGTTGACGGTGTCCACCGGCACGGCGAAGCCGATGCCGGCGGAGGCGCCGCTCGGGCTGTAGATCATGGTGTTGACGCCGATCAGCCGCCCCGAGCTGTCGAGCAGCGGGCCGCCGGAGTTGCCCGGGTTGATGGCGGCGTCGGTCTGGATCACGCCGCGGATCGGGTTGCCGACGAGGGAGATGATTTCGCGGTCGAGCGCGCTGACGATGCCGGTCGTCAGAGTCTGGTCGTAGCCGAAGGGATTGCCGATGGCGAAAGCCTTCTGGCCGACTTGCAGATCGCTGCTGGTGCCGAGCGGCAGCGGCTTGAGGCCGCCGGGGGGGGGCTCGATCTTGAGCACCGCCACGTCCACCGAGGGATCGGCGCCGACGAAGCGCGCCGGGAACGGGTCCTCGTGGCCGGGCAGCAGCACCTGCACGCGCTCGACGTTGCGCACGACGTGATAGTTGGTGACGACGTGGCCGCGCTCGTCCCAGACGAAGCCGCTGCCGTCGCCCTCCACCACTTCGTTGCTGAAGAAGGCGGCGCGCAGGGCCTTCGTGCGCACGTGGGCCACCGAGGGCGTGGCGGCGCGGAACAAGTCGATCGTCGCCTGCTCCTCGCTGCCGAAGCCCTGGCTGGGCGTCACGGCGCGCGGTTCGGCGGAGGCGAGGTGACCGGAGGCGGGAGCGAAGGTGCGCGCGCCGAGCAGGACCAGCATCAGCAGCGCGGCGAGCAGGGCGGCAGGCGCAAGACGCGACATGGCGGTCTCTAGGACAAAAATGTCTACGCAGGGAGCGGGAAAAGGATGGCGCATTCTTCGAGGCGCGCGCCCTTCGCGTCGGCGACGGCGAAGTGGGCGCTCCCGGGCTTGGCCACCAGCGTGGCGGAGCCGAAGCGGCCGTCCTTGCGCAGCGCGTACAGAGTCAGGCCGAAGGCTGGCTTGTCCTGCGCCCAGAGGGCGGGCTGCCAGCGCGCCATGCGCTGCGTCTGTTCGGCGACGCGGCGCAGGGCGTGCAGGCAGGCTTCCGTGGGATCGTCGCCCATCCGCATGCGCTCGACCACCAGCCACGAGCCGCCGGCGTGGATGGCCGCTTCGCCGCGCCCGGTGCCGCCGGCGCTGCCGACGCCGTTGTCACAGTAGAGGCCGCAGCCGATCAGCGGCGAGTCCCCCACCCGGCCCGGAATCTTGTAGGCGAGGCCGCTGGTGGTGGTGCAGCAGCCGAGGTCGCCGTTCGGCGCGAGCACCGAGCAGTGGATCGTGCCCCAGGGGCGATCTTCTGACAATTTCCACGGGTTGTCCGGATCCGCGCCGTTGAGCGGCCACAGGCGATCGTCCTCCCTGCGCGTGGCCTGCCACTCCATCCAGGCCTTGCGCGAGCCGGGCGTCAGGAGGTCCTCCTCCTTGAAGCCCTGCTCCAGCGCGAAGCGCTTGGCGCCGGCGCCGACCAGCAGCACGTGATCGGTGCGGTCCATCACGCGCTCGGCGACCTGCGCCGGATGCATGATGTTCTCGATGCAGGCGACGCCGCCGGCGTTGTGGCGCGGACCGTCCATGCAGGCGGCGTCCAGTTGCACGACGCCGTCCTCGTTGGGCAGGCCGCCGTAGCCGACGGATGTGTCGTTCGGGTAGGCTTCGACGATCGCGACGCCCCGCACCGCGGCCGAGACCGGGCGCAGCTGATCCTTCAGCACCAGGGCGCGCGCCTGCTCGACGGTGCGCAGGCCGTTGGCGGAGGCGATGGCGACGCAATCCTCCGGCGGGTTGAAGTCGGGAAGCGCGCCGCTGCGCGGCAGAGCGGAAGCGGCAAGCGCGGCGCCGGTGGCGCTGACGAAGCCGCGGCGGGTGATGCGGGGTTCCTGCAAGCGGGGTGATGATAGCCCGCCGACGGCACGATTCTTGCCAGGGCCTCCAGGATAGGCCCCGGCCAGATTGCAGAATCGGGTTCCTGGTGTATGTTGATTGGAGAGTCCACCATGTCATCCTTGCCCGATCTGCGCATTCCTACAGTTACAGCCCTCTGCGCCGTGCTGCTGCTTGCCCCCCTATCGGCAGCCATTCAGGGGCAGCAGCCCAATCTGAATCTTTCGCAGCTCAATCTCCAACCCGGGGACCTCCTCACGGTCCCGGCAGGCGCGGTCTACACCGTGGACATGCAGCCAACTCCCGATCTCGGCGGAGTCTTCGTGCAAGGCATCTTGGTTTTCAAGACCGACCTGGTCCAGCCCGAGTTGCGCGCCTCGTGGATCCTCGTCACGGGAACACTGCGAATCGGCACGAACAGTTCGCCCGTCCCACCAGCGTGTACCGCCAAGTTGACGCTGATCAAACATGCGACGATCCATTCGGACCCGACGGCAACCGTCACCATTGCTGAGACCGTGCCTACCGATCGGCCCGACCTGCTCAATGCTCTCAACGATCACGGCCTCGTGATCTACGAGACGGGCAAGCTGCAGGTCCACGGCGAGTATCAAGGAGATACTTGGACGGAGCTCAATCAAACGGCGGCGGCCGGCTCTTCCGCGTTCGAAGTCCGATCTTCCGTTGCCGAACTTTCCGGCTGGGGAGCCGGTGACGAGATTGTGATCGCTTCGACCGATTTCGACTGGACGCAGGCCGAGATCAGGAGCATCGGAAGTGTCAGCCAGATCAACTCATCGTTGTCGGGGATCACCCTCGGCTCAGGGCAGACCCTGACGAACAAGCACTGGGGCGCAACGGAATCTGCCGCGAACAACTCAACCGCGGCCTGGTCGGTCGAGGAGCGGGCCGAAGTTGGACTTCTGAATCGGAACGTCGTCTTCAGAACTCAAGAGCACAACGGCTCGAACTGGGGCCCAGGCACCGGGAATCACGGACACGTCATGTTGATGCGCGGCGATGAGTGGAGTCCCATTCCTGTCGGAAAAATCGAGTGCGCAGAGTTCCTCAATCTCGGCATTTTCGGCCGCATGGGCCGCTATCCGCTGCATTTCCACGAGACAGGAGATCAGAACTTCGGGAGCTGGGTGCGCTATTGCAGCTTCCGCAGCAATTTCAACAAGTTCATGAGCCTCCACGATACGCAGGAAGTGGAGGTGATCTGGAACGTGGGGTACGACACCATCGGCCAGGGCTTCTATCTGGAGGACGCGAAGGCCGAGCGCAACATTGTCGAATACAATCTTGGCCTCGGCACGAAGGCGATCACCCCGCCGCCAGGGGTCAACCCACCCGTGGGGGACGACGATCGCGAGCCCGGTACTTTCTGGTTCGCCAGCGCCGACAACAAGATCGCCAACAACCGCGCAGCCGGCTCGACCCATTACGGATTCTGGTATAGCCCGGGGGTGGCCGACGATCCGTTCCTTGCGGACGGAACCAATGCATTTTTCAAGAACAACGTCGCGCATTCGAACGGGCATCACGGCATTTATCAGGACAAGGTCTTCAGCGAGGCGAATCCGAAGCGCGCACGCCCATTCTACATTCTGACGTTGAATGCAGGCACGGGTCTATATGAAGGTCAATTCCAAATGAAGGACTGCACCGCCTACAAGAACCGTCGCTACGGCATCTGGGTCAGGTCTTACGGTCGCTTGGCATTGGATGGGATGCACGTCGCCGACAACCGCAGCGGCTTCTACTTGGCCTCGGACGGAATCCAGAACGTGGTGGACATCAATCCTGGAGGTCCGCCTGATTGGCGCACCCTCAGTTGGATCACACTGCAGAATTCGATTGCCATCGGCGAGTCCAACAATACCGGGCAGTACAACCCGTCCTGGCCGCATGAACTGGAGGCCTTGCGGTCGTTGCCGCAACTCAATCCCAAGGAGGATGGCGGGAGTCCCAGCGGGCGATCTCACGAACTCGACTGGGCATACCTCACCGGAATTGACATCTACGACGGGATGATCGAACTGGAGAAGGTGCGGTTTGCGAAACTTCCGGACCGACTCTTTCTCGACCTCCCCGGCGGAGGCGAAGCTCACCGCCTCGCAGCCGCGGTCAGCCAGGTCGCCTACGACTCGCAGTATTCGGCGGATCCGCGCAACCGGTTCGGAGTGCTTGAGTTCGATGAAATTCCGACCGATACCGTCGCCCACAGGATAGCCTTCAGGTACCCGACGCTCCAGGCGCAGGGGGCGAACATGATCAGGAATACGGTCATTCACGACCTTGGCGGCACCTTAACCACTTTGGGTCATGGCGGGATCTACCTGCTACCGACAGAGCCCTTCCTCGTCGAGGGCGTCACCTACAACACGGCTTTGGCTGCCGAAGGCGTCTGGCAGGTGGACCGCGTGAATGCGGACTACGCGAGCGTCATGATCGAGCCGGTGAGCGGACCAGACACTCTTGGCTGGATCAAAACCTATCATCAATATCCACCTCCGCTGTCAGGACAGATCACCCAGGTCGTGCGGACGATTCTCGGAGACACGAATCCTACCACACTCATGCCGGACCGGTTCCCGTGGGCTGTCGCGCTTAATAAGGAGTACTCCGTCAGTTTCCTGAACGAAAGCAAGACCTTGATGACGCCGCCTAACTCGGTGGATGTCGTTGTGAGATTTGCAGAGCAGGAGAATCAATGGCTGCTGATAGGTATTTCTCGACCCAGTGCCCCATTATCTGTTGCGTTCAACGATGCCGCGCCGCAGCCATCCGCAGCAGACGTTTCGGCGGTCCGCAACTCCTCCAGTAATGCTTGGTGTTATGACACCGCGAACGCTGCTGTTGTCATCAAAATGATCACGAAAATTCCGCCCCCTGCCACGGACCTCATCATGACGGGCACTCAGGACAAGTGCGAGATCCGATAATGAGCTTCGCCCTACTTCTCCTCGTTTTTCTCCCTCAGGAACCTGGGGGATTTTGGATCGAAAGCGGTCGACTGGAGGGCTTTTATGACTACGGAAAACTCGGCTGGAATGCCGCCTTGATCGGAGACATTAACCAGGATGGATGCGCCGAGTACATACTCGGAGCGCCTGAACAGCAGAACTTCGGCCTCTCCATTGCAGGCTCTGTTTACGTCGTGGATGGACGGACCAGCCAGGTGATCTGGGAGATCAAGAATGACCAAGCTGGTGGTACGCTGGGGAGCGACGTATGCGCCATGGGAGATGTCAACCACGATGGGATTCCAGACTTCGCGGCGACTGAAGCCAATGCCGGCGATCAAACCATTATCTACGATGGTGCGACTGGATCAGCCTTGCTTTCGATTCCAAGTCCAGCGGCCAGCAATTCAAATTACGGATTCTCAATGGCCTGCATCGGCGATTGGAATCAAGATGGAACCCCTGACCTCGCCGTTTCCGAGCCTGGAGCAACCGTGGGATCCCTGTGGTCTGCAGGTGCCATTTATTTGTTCTCCGGCGCTGATGGGAGCTTGATTCAAAGGATTGATGGCCTGTACAGCTCGCTGGATCTGGGCACCAATCTCCTCGGCGGCGGAGACTTCAACGGTGACGGAATCACTGATCTTCTTGCACAGGCGAACTATGGACTGGGAAAATCCGTGTTCGTGTACGCAGGGGGAACCGGAGTAGAGATCCTTCGGATTGGAAGCCCTACTGGGAGCGGATCACTCGGCAACGGCATGGACGTCGTACCTGACCTGGATGGGGACGGCTGCGACGAGATGTTGATTGGCAATCCGCCATCTTCATCCTTCGTGTACGGCGAAGCGTACTTGTTCTCCGGCAATATCGGGACGCTTCTGCAACGCTGGACAGGCGAGCAGTTTGTATATTCCGATTTCGGTATGGCTGTGGCCTGCGCCGGCGACCTGGATGACGACGGCAATCTGGACTATGCGATTGGCGACCCGCTGATGGGTGCCCAATCCACCTACTCGCAAGAGGGCCGTATTTATTTCTACTCCGGAGCAGATGGTCGGCTGCTCCAAACGATCACGGGCACACAGTCGGGCACCTTCTTTAGTCAGGTCCTCGCCGGTGGCATGGACATCAGCGGTGACGGTCGTCCAGACCTTCTCGCAACTAACTTCGCCTACGAAGTGAATGGAATCTTTGCCGCGGGAGCCGCCTTCGTCTACTCCTACGATCCCTTCATCGCCGCCCCGTTCCGTGAATTCTCCGCCGGAGCGGGCGGCATTCTCAGTTTCGCGCTCGATTTCCCGGATACGGAGGCGGGATTCGAATATCGAATTCTGGCTTCCACCAACCGAGCGGACCAGGACTGGCTCAAGGTACGGGGCGTGGCAATCCCCCTCGTGGAGACGAGTCTCGTTTACCGTACCTGGAACCATCCTCCGGCAGGGATGCAGGGAGTTCTGGACGTCCACGGCAATGCGATGGTGTCGCTCCAAGTCCCCGCCGGCGCCGCCAGCGCCGAGGTCGGCCGTACTTTCCGCTTCGCCGGGGTCAGTCTTGCCGCACCGACGCAGCCGAGCCTCGCAAGCGGCGCGGTGCTGGTCACCGTCCTGCCGTGAGTTCTCACGGACCTCAGCGCCCCGCGCCGTACCAGCGCGCGAGGCGCGCCGGCGGGACGCCCAGGCGGTAGAGCGCCGGAAAAGTCCACCAACAAAGCGCGCTGCGCACGGGGCGCGCGGCGAAGCGGCGCGCGGAGATCCTGAGTTCGATCGGCAGGCGCGCGGGCGGGCCATGCAGCTGGCGCAGATGGCGCGCGAACTCGAGGTCCTCCATCAGCTCCTGCTGCGGCATGCCGCCGACGGATTCGTAGGCGGCGCGCGTGCAGAACACGCCCTGGTCGCCGTAGGGAAGAGTGGTGCGGTGCGAGCGGCGGTCGGCGAAGCGGATCGCCCAGCCTTCCGCCGCGTGGCGGACGCGGAAGGCGCCCCAGGCTGCGCCGCCGGCGAGCGCGGCGCGGATCGCGTCGGCGGCGCCGGACGGCGCGCGTGCGTCCGCGTGCAGAAACCACAGCGCCTCGCCCGTCGCGGCGGCCGCGCCCGCGCGCAACTGCGAGCCGCGGCCGCGCGCTGCGAGCAGCACGTGATCCGCGCCAGCGGATTTGGCGCGCGCGGCCGTGGCGTCTTGGCTGCCGCCGTCGGCCACGATCACCTCGTCCGCCCCCGCCGCGCGCGCCGCTCCCACCGCCGCGGCAATCTCCGTCTCCTCCTCGAGCGCGGGGATGACGGCGGAGACGCGCATCAGCCGCGCATCCGGATGATGGACTTGAGCAGGCGCGCCGCGCGCGGCGTGAAGCGCCGGCGATTGGCGGCGTCGCCGAGGCGGCCCCACACCGAGGCCTGCGTCGGATAGGGATGGATCACGCCGGCCAAGGCCGTCGCCTTCATGCGCCGCGCCACGGGCAACAGCGCGCCGGCCAGAATCTCGCCGGCGTGCGGAGCGACCACCGTGGCGCCGCGCAGGCGCCCGCTCTCCTTCTCGATCACGATCTTGGCGAAGCCTTCGGTCGCGCCTTCGAGAATGGCGCGATCCATTTCGGCGAAGTCCATGCGCAACTCTTCCAGCTCGCAGCCGGCGCGCTCCTGCTCGCTCACGTAGAGGCCGGCGTGCGCCACTTCCGGATCGGTGTAGGTGCACCAGGCCATCGGCAGCGCAAAATGGCTGCCGCCTCCGAAGAAGAAGGCGTTGCGGATCACCAGACGCGCCATCGCGTCGGCCGCGTGCGTGAACTGCCACAGGCCGGTCACGTCCCCCGCCGCGAAGATGCGCGGATTCGTCGTGCGCAGCCGCTCGTCCACCTGCACGCCCTTCGTGGTGAAAGCCACGCCGGCTTCCGGCAATCCCAGGTCTTCCACGTTTGGCACGCGCCCCAGCGCCAGCAGAATCTGGTCGCCGCTGGCCTCGCCGCGTTCGGCGATGCGCCCGTCCGCGCCCTTGCGCGCCCAGTGCAGCACGCGCTTGCCGCCGCGCTGCTCGAAGCGGTCCAGCCCCGCGGACAACTGGAACGAGATGCCGTCCGCGCGCAACGCGCGATCCACCGCTTGCGAGGCGTCCGGATCCTCGCGCGGCAGCACGCGCGGATCGAGAGCGACGACGCTGACCTGGCTGCCGAAGCGGGCGAAGGCCTGCGCCAGCTCCGCGCCGATCGGGCCCGCGCCCGCGATCACCAATTCCCGCGGCAGCTCGGTGAGCGCGAACAGGGAAAGATTCGTCAGGCAGCCGGCTTCGGCCGCGCCGGGCAGCGGCAGCGACATCGGACGGGCGCCGGTGGCGATCAGCGCGCGCTTGAACGAGAGCGCCAGCAGCACTCCGTCTTCCTGCTCGACTTCCACGAGCTCGCGCCCGGCGAAGCGGCCGCGGCCGAGGAAGACGTCCACTCCCAACTTGCGGAAGCGCTCGGCGCCGTCGTTGGGCGCGATCTGCGCGCGCAGGCGGCGCATGCGCTCCATGACGCGCGCGAAATCGGGCGCGGGATCGGCGTTGCGGCCGCCGAAAGCCTCCAGCCGGCGCGCGCTCGCGAAGGCGCGGCCCGCCGCCAGCAGCGCCTTCGAGGGCACGCAGCCGTAGTTGAGGCAGTCGCCGCCCATCAGCTCGCGCTCGATCAGGGCGACGCGGGCGCCGAGGCCGGCCGCGATCGCGGCCGCCACGAGCCCGGCCGTGCCGCCGCCGAGCACCACGAGGTCGTAGCGCGCGGCGGGCTCGGGATTACGCCAATCGCGCGGCGCGACGGCGGCGCGCAGCGCGCGATCGTGCGGATCGCCGGGCAGCAGGGTCATGGCCGGCCTCCCGCGGCGGCGCCGTCGTCGGACAACGCCGGCGCGCCCTCGGCCAGAGCGCGGCGCGCGGCGCGGGTCACGAGCACCGTGACCAGAATGGTCGCGGCGAGTCCCGCGATCTTCAGCGCCAGGCCGAATCTTCCGGCGTCCGGCAGGCTGCCCGAGGCGAGACTCGTGAGATCCTGCACCGTCGAGCCGAGGTAGACGTAGAGGAACGTGCCGGGCAGCATGCCGAACCACGAGCCGAACGCGTAGGTGCCCAGGCGCAGGCGCGTGAGCCCAAAGAGATAGTTCACGAGGGAGTACGGGAACACCGGCGACAGGCGCACGAGCACCAGGATGCGCATGCCTTGCCGCTCGATCGCGGTCTGCAGGGCCTGGAAGCGCGGGGAGCCGGCGATGCGCCGCTCGAAGCGGCTGCGGAAGAGCGTGCGTCCCAGCAGAAAGGCGCAACTCGCGCCGAGCACGCTGGCCGGCGACACCACCGCGGTGCCGGCAAGGGGACCGTAGACGTAGCCCGCCAGCATCGTGATGAGCGCGCCGGGAATCATCAGCACCGTGGCGACGGCGTAGAGCAGGCCGAAGATCAGCGCGCCGGGCAGGCCGCGCGCCTGCACCCAGGCGACGAAGGCCGGCAGGCGCTCGTCGAGAAAGAGGAACCAGGCCGCCAGCGCGGCGCCGATGGCCAGCAGCAGCAGCGCGAGCCGGCGCATCAGGCCGCGGTCAGCGCGCCGGCTGCGGGTCCTTGTCCTTGGGGAGCCATGCGTTGAGGGACCAGTCGTAGTCGCGGTGCTTGATCTTCGCCGAGGACAGCTGCGGATCCTGGGCCACCGACTCGGGGCCGAAGTCCCGCAGCAGCGCGCGGATGCCGCCAGGATAGCGCTGCAGCTCGTCCTCGCTCCAGTCGAAGATCTTGGAAACGGCGAGGCGGCCGTCGCGGATTTCGACGTCGTTCTTGCCCGCATCGGCCAAGAACAGCCGCGCCTGCGCGGCGAGCTGCTCGTCGAGCGCGTCCGCGGTGTAGGCGCCGGCGCGCAGGACCGGGCAGGAGCGCGAGGCGCAGTTGATGGCGAAGTGGAAGAGCGGCGTGCGCGCCGTCCGCCCGAGGATGCCGTGCTCGATCTCGCCGAGCGAGAGCGGCTTGCGCCCGCCGGTCAGATGCTGGAGCGGGACGAAGCGCTTGTCGAACACGCTGCTGAAGAAGCCGCCCAGGTCGCGAATGCTCTTCACTCCGGGATTCTGCAGGATCAGCGCGACGGTCCAGGCGTTGTAGGCGTTGATCCAGAAGGCCTCGCGCTGCGGCGCGCTCCAGGCTGCGAAGTCCGCCGCGGGCACGGCCTGCAGGCTCGCCAGATAGGCGTCGAGCTCCGCACGCTTGCCGGCCAGACCGGAGTAGTCCACCAGGCCCTCGTGCACGAACTCGCGCAGCAGCCCGTCCCAGGCGGCGTGCGCGTGATCGAAGGCGGGAGCGGCCGCAGCTTCCTGCAGCAGCGCGAGCGCCAGCGAGAGGACTAACATGAAGGTCTTCGCGCCGCGTCGTCCGGCGTGACGCCATTGTCGCAAACGCCGCCCCCCCCTGCCGCGCTCGTCTTCGTCCGCTGGTGGGCGGAGGGGCCGGTGAAGACGCGCCTGGCCGCGGGCATCGGCGAGGAGGCGGCGCGCACGGTCTACCGCACGCTGGCCGAGGCGGCGTGGCAGGGGCTGCAGGATCCGCGGCTCGCGCGGCATCTGTGGATCACCCCTCCCGAGCGTCTGGCCGAGTGCTGCGCGTGGCTGACGGGCGCGGCGCGCGCCGCGGCGCAGCCGGAGGCGGATCTCGGCGCGCGCATGAGCCTGGCCTTCGAGACGGCCTTCGCCGGAGGCGCGCCCTGGGCCGCGGCGGTCGGCAGCGACGTGCTGGGCATGGACGCCGCGATGGTGCTGCGCGCCGGCGCGCTGCTGGAGCGCGCCGATCTGGCGATCGCGCCGGCCTTGGATGGCGGCTACGCCTTGCTGGTGCTGCGCCGGCCGCAGCCGGAGCTGTTCGCGGACGTTCCGTGGAGCACGCCGCGGGTTCTGGAAGTGACGCTGACACGCGCCGCGCGATTGGGATTGCGCGTCGGGCTGCTGCCGCCGGCGCGCGACGTGGACACGCCGGAGGATCTCAGTTTTTTTGCGGACCGTTTTCCGGACGCGCTGCCTTCCAAGCCTGCATGACGCCGCGCATGACGCGGTCGAAATCGGCGGGCAGGTCCTCGCGGCACACGCGGCCGGTCGTTTCGACGACGCGGCGGAACTGCTCGAGATAGACCTCGCAGGGCGGGCAGCGGCGCATGTGCTCTTCGACCGCCTGGCGCTCCGCGGCGCTCAAGGTGCCGTCGAGGAAATCGCTGAGCGCCTGGTAGAAGCGGTCGCAGCGGCCGGAATCGTGGCACTCGTTCATGCCTCGCCTCCCAGTTTGGCGGCGGCGCAGCGGCGCACCGCGGCGCGCCCGCGGTGCAGGATCTGGCGCAGATTGGCCGGGCTGACCTCGAGGGCGGCCGCCGCCTCGGCGCCGTCGAGGCCCTGCAGCGCGGACAGCTCGAGCGCCTCGCGCTGCTGCAGGGGCAGGCGCTCCATGCAGGCGCGCACCACCTGCAGGGTTTCGGCGGTCTCGCTCCAGGGTTGGAAGTCGTGGCTCTTCCAGCGGCCGGAGGAATCGAAGCTGTCGCGCTCCGGATCGAACTCGCCGATCGCCGCCTCACGGCCGCGTTTGCGCAGCAGGTCGCCGATCTTGTGGCGCAGGATGCCGTAGCCCCAGGCGCGCAGGCTGACGCGGCCGTCGAATTTCGCGGCGCCTTGCAGAATGGCGATCAGCGTCTCCTGCAGCGCGTCCTCGGCGGCCGCTGCGTCGCGCAGCAGGCGCCACGCGTAGCCGTGCATTTCGCGGCCGAGCGCGCGCACCAATTCCTCGGCGGCGGCCTCCTCGCCGGCGGCGATGCGGCGCGCCAGATCGAGGTCGGTGGCGTTCGCGACGGGCACGCGCGGATTCTATCCGAGTCCGCGCTCCGCGAGGAATGCGGCAAGCGCGGGGCACTGCGCGGCATCGAGCTCCACGGCGCCGGTCCACCCCGCTTCGTCGAAGGATCCGGACAACGTCGCGCCGGGGAAGAGCGCGGCGATCTCGTCGCGCGCCCCCAGCCGCGCGAAGGGCAGACGCAGCGGGACGGACTGCAGCACGACGATGCGCGCGCGGCCGGACTCCTGCGCGGCGCGCGCGGCGGCGCCGCCATAGGCGCGCACCAGTCCGCCGGTGCCGAGCAGCGTGCCGCCGAAGTAGCGCACGCACACGACTCCGGTTTGATCGAGTCCGGCGGCGTCCAGCGCCTGAAGCAGCGGACGTCCCGCGGTGCCGCCGGGCTCGCCGTCGTCGTGGAAGCGATAGTCCGCGCCGAGCCGCCACGCCCAACAATGATGACGGGCTTTCGGGTGCGCGGCGCGCACCGCCCCCAAGCGGGCGAGAAACTCTTCCTCATTCTTGACGGGAAAGACCCAGGCCAGAAAGCGCGAGCCGCGGTCTTCGACCTCGCCGAAGCCCTCGCGCGCCGGGCCGAAGCGCTCGGCCATGCTCAGGTCGGAAGATCCAGCAGCAGGCCGAGACGCTGGTGCGCTTCCGGACCGATCTTGTCCGGCGCCGTGAGCAGGCCCATGCGCGCGATGCCGCGCCAGGGCGAAGGCCCGAGCGCCGCGAGCGGGCGCAGCGCGCGCTGCACCAGATCGCGCGCGTTGCGCGCGTTGCGCGCCGCCACTTCCAGGATCTTCGCGACGTCCACGTCGCCGTGGCGCGGGTGCCAGCAGTCGTAATCGGTCACCATCGCCACGCAGCAGTAGCTCATGCCCGCCTCGCGCGCCAGCCGCGCCTCGGTGGCGTTGGTCATGCCGACCAGCTTGGCGCCCCAGGACCGGTGGATCTCGCTCTCGGCCAGCGTCGAGAACTGCGGCCCCTCGATGCACACGTAAGCGCCGCCGGAATGCACCGTCACCGGCAGGCCCGGCGCGGCTGCGCGCACGACGCGCGCCATGTCCGGGCAGACCGGGTGCGCCAGCGGCACGTGGACCACCGCGCCGCCGCCGAAAAAAGTCGTCTCGCGGCGGAACGTGCGGTCCACGAACTGGTCGGCGAGCACGAAGTCGCCGGGCGCGTACTCCTCGCACAGCGAACCGACGGCGCTCAGGCTCAGCAATCGGTGCACGCCGAGCGAGCGCATCGCCCAGACGTTGGCGCGGTAGGGAATCTCGCTCGGCGTCAGGCGATGGCCGCGGCCGTGGCGCGGCAGGAAGGCGGCGCGCACGCCCTCCAGTTCGCCGACGACGACGCGGTCCGAGGGCTGGCCGAAGGGAGTATCGATCTCGAGCTCGCGCGCATCGCGCAGGCGGTCGAGATCGTAGACCCCGCTACCGCCCAGGACTCCGACGGAAATCGCTTCCATGGGCGGCACTGTAGGAGTGCCCGGAGTCGTCCGGCCACTCGAGCTCGTGGCGGGACACCCACAGGCGCGGGCGGCGGCCGCCGCGCTCCGTCGGCATGGCGAGGCGCTTGCACACCAGCGTGGCGTACTGGCCGCGGCCGAGCGTGAAGCGCAGGCGCATCTTGTGCTTGAGACGGAACATCTCGTCCGGCTCGGCCGGCGCGGCGCGCAGGAATTCCGGTTGGATCACGACCGGCCGCGCCTCGCCGTGCGGACGGAAGCCCGAGCGGTCGAGGGCCAGGAAGGCTTCGATGCTGAAGCCTTCCGAGCGCAGCACGGACTCGTAGAGGCGGCGCGCTTCGACGCCCAGCTCGACGCCGGCGCCGAGCAAGGGCAGATCGCAGGCGGCGACGGCGGCCAGCGCCTCGGGCGCGATGTTGCGCCACACCGGCATCGCGCCGGCGTCGCCGGGCAGCCAGGCCAGATCGCCGCCGGTGACCGCCTGCTGCACGCGCAGCGCCACGGCGCGGTTCCACAGGTGCGACTGATAGGCGAAGAGATGGATGGTCTTCTCGCGCGAGGCCACGCCGCGTTCGAGCGCGCCGGCGAAGTCGCCGCGGTAGTGGCGCAGATGCTCGAACGCCGCCGAGCCGCGCGCGCCGCGCGTGTACGCGGCCAGGCCGTCCCAGTCGCCCCAGCGTTTGGCGATGCCTTCCTTGTAGAGCTCGATCCGCTCGCTGCCGTAGCGCGAGGGCGCGGCCAGCAACGAGCGCAGCGCCGACTCCGCGTCCCCCGCCATCAGGTGGCGCACGATGAAGCCCTGGCCGTGGCGCAGGCAGCCGAAGCGCTGGTCGTCGAAGTAATTCGGCAGGCCGTGGCGCTTGACGCCTTCGATGTTGACGCGGATCCGGCGCATGTCGTCGCCGATCAGGTCGCGGCAGAAGATCTCGAAGGCGTTGCCGACGCTGTCTTCGGAGGTGATCGCGCGCGGCGCGGGGCTGAGGCGGAAAATGGCCAGGCCCTCGGACTTCAAGCGCGCCGGCCGTCCGCCCAGCACCGTCATGAACTGCCCCGTGATGCCGTCCTTGTCCTTGAGCCCGGCGTAAGCCACGGCGTCGCGGTCCACGCCGCATTCCCCGGCCAGGAGGTCGGCGGCCTCGAACGTGGTCAGTCCGCGCTTGGTGACGCGGTAGAGGCTGTACGGACCGTCGCCCTTGAGGGAGGATTCGTCACGCAGCAATTCGGTGACGCGGAAATCGTTCTGCAGGCGTTTGAGGCGCATCTTCCTGCGGACGCCCCATTATGAGTTTGGGCGGGCGGCCGCGAACCGCTCATTCTACCCGGAAATCACACCCAGCGCCGCCCGCGCAGCAGCAGCCAGATGCTCAGGCCGATCACGGCCATCACGCCGCCGATGACCATCAGGCCCTGCGGATGATCGGCCATGGGAATGCCGCCCACGTTCATGCCGAGCATGCTGGCCAGGAACGTCAGCGGCATGAAAATTCCGGCAATCACGGTGAACAGATAGATGCGGCGATTGAGTTCTTCCGTCGCCTGCATGCCGACCTCCTCCATCAGCACGGCGGCGCGCTCGCGCGCGGCCTCCAACTCGTCCACCAGGCGCGCGACGCGGTGCGAGGGCTCGCGCAACAGCGTGCGCTGGTGCGGGCCGAGCGCGGCGTGCGGCTCGCGATAGAGGCGCTCGAGCACGTCGCGCTGCGGCATCAGCGACTTGCGCAGCGAGATGAGCTGGCGGCGCAGATCCACGATGCCGATGCGGTCCGATGCCTGCGCCGGATCGGCGACGGCCACCTCGCAGTCGTCCAGCCGGCTGCTGATCTCCTCGATGAATTCGTGCAGCGCGGAAGCCACCTCGCCGACGAGCTGGGCCAGGAGGTCGGCCGGCTCGCGCGGCGCCTGGCCGGCGCGCATCTGGCCCGCCACCGACTCCGCCGCCACGACCTTGACGCGGCAGAGCGTGACGATCTGCCGCGGGCTGATGAGGATGCGCAGCGACACCAGGTCCTCGCGCTCGTGGCCTTCGTTGAGGTTGGCGGCGCGCAGCACCACCAGCAGGGTGTCGCCAAAATGGCTCATGCGCGGCCGCGCGCGCGGCACCACGGCAGCCTTCAGGGCTTGAGGATCCAGTCCCGCGTTCTCGCTCAGCCAGGTCAGAGTGGCCTCGCCCAGGCTTTCGAAGTGCAGCCAGCGGTACTGCTCATCCGCCGCGGCAGGCGCCGCCGCAGCGTCGCGCGTCGGCAGTTCGCGCGCGTCGGCCGGGCCGACGGCGAAGCCGTATTGATAGCCGTGGGCGCGCGCCGCCATGGCCGGCAGATTAGCAGGCCTCGATTGCTGTCCTGGAATCCGGCACCCATGGTCTTCGACTTCCTCCGCCCACGCCGCCCCGAGAGCCCGCCCGAGCCTCAACCCTGCTGCTTCTGCGCGCAAGCCATCCGCGCCACCGAGCGCGATCCGGTGGAGTTGGTCGCCATGTACCCGGATTTGGCGGCGCAGCAGTGCTTTTACGCCCACGAAGCATGCCTGGCGGCGCGGCTGCACGCTTCGGTCAAGTTTCCCGAACTCGAAGCGCTCTAGAGCAGTTCGGACGCTACCGCCGCTTCTGGTCCGCGGCGCCCCAACGGCGCAACTGGCGCAAGGTCTGCTCGAAGTCCTTGGGATAGGGCGCGACGATCTCGATCAACTCCCCCCCCTCCGGCAGCCCGGCGGCGAAGCGCGGCAGGCGCACGGAATGCGCGTGCAGGGACAAGCGGTCGAGCAGCGGCTTCTCCGGCCGCCCCGGCTTCGGCCGGTAGGCGCGCTTGATCTGGGAAAGAAAGAGGGTGGGGCCGCCGCCGTAGCGCGTGTCCACCGCCAGCGGATGCCCGGCCTGCGCCATGTGCACGCGGATCTGGTGCGTGCGCCCCGTGCGCGGCCGCGCTTCGACCAGAGTGTGCGCGCGGAACACCTCCAGCGGCCGGTAGGCGGTGAACGCATCCTTGCCGCCGCCGTCCACCTTCATCTGGCCGGCGCGCCGCTCGTCGGGACCGATCGGCGCGTCCACCACGCCGGGCTCGTCGAGCATGCCGAGCACGATCGCGTGATAAACCTTCTCGACCGTGTGCGCGGCGAAGAGTCCGCGGTAGAAGCGCTCGGCCTCCAGCGTCAGCGCGAAGAGCAGAACGCCGCTCGTGCCGAGATCGAGCCGGTGCAGCCCGCGCGGCCGCTTCTCCAGCGGCCCGCCCTCGGCGCGCTCCTGCGCCCAGCTGGTGACGGCGCCGGAGAGGTGCACCGGATGCTCGCCCCAGCGGCTGGGCTCGACCGGCAGCCCGGCCGGCTTCTGGATCGCGAGCAGGTGCTCGTCCTCGTAGAGCACCTCGAGATCGAGGACGGGCATCGCCGCGGGCGCCTGCGCGGCCGGATCCTCGTCGAAGATCACGATCTGGCCGGCGCGCAGGACGTCGCCCGGCTGCGCCGGCTGGCCGTTCACCGTGACCAGGCCGGCGCGGATCATGTCGCGCAGCCGGCCCTTGGCCACGCGCGGGTAGTGCGCGGCCAGCAGCTCGTCCAGCGGGCAGCCGGCCCACTCGCCTTCCACCAGAAGAGGTTCCATCAGCGCGGTCCGGCGGCGCGGACGGAGGCACCGCCCGGCACCGGGATGGCCGCGCCCCGGGCCATGCCCGCGGCGTCGAGCAGCGTCCGCCGGCGACCTTCCCGCATCTGTCGATTCATTATAGGGGAAAGGGCCGTTGCACCAGCGCGATGCATCCGGCACAGTATCAGCGAGGCCTAGGTTGCCCGGCCGAGCTCCCCCCCCGAGCCACTCCGTGAACTCACAGCGTCCGTTGCGCATCCTGATCGTCGAAGACGATCCGGACGAAACCAATCTCTTTCTCTACGGTCTCACGCGCGAAGGCTTCCACGTGTCCGCCGTGGACAACGCGCGCTCGGCGCTGGACCGGATGAAGCTGGAGCGCTTCGACGCCGTGCTGTCGGATCTGAACCTCCGGGGCGGCATGCGCGGCGACGAATTCCTGCGCACCGTGCGGCGCACCCATCCGCACGTGGCATTCGTGATGCTGACCGGCGAGAAGGACGTGCCGACCGCGGTGCAGGCCATGCAGGACGGCGCCGACGAGTATCTGCTGAAGCCGAGCGGCGTCGCCGCGGTGGCCGACGCGGTGGTGGCGGCGCGGCGCAAGAGCGACCGCCGCTTCGAGAAGGAGCGGCGCGCGCGCCTCGCCGAGCACGGCGACTTCATGACCCAGTTCACCACCATCCGCACGCTGGTGAACACCCTCGAGACCAAGGACGTCTACACCCGCGACCACTCGAAGAAGGTGGCGCTGTGCACGATGATCATGGCGCGGGCGATGGGCATGGACCGGCCGCGCATGCGCGAGCTGCGCATCGGGGCGCTGCTGCACGACATCGGCAAGATCGGGGTGCCGCTGACGATCCTGCACAAGGAGGGATCTCTCACCTCCGCGGAGTGGGAAGTGATCAAGAAGCACACCACGGACGGCGCGCACATCGTGACGCCGCTGGCGAAGTACCTGCCGGAGGTGCAGCGCATCGTGCGCCACGAGCACGAGCGCTGGGACGGCAAGGGCTATCCCGACGGCATCGGCGGACTGGACATTCCGCTGGGTTCGCGCCTGATCATGATCGCGGACACCTACGACGCGGTCTGCTCGAACCGCTCCTACCGCAAGGCGCAGACGCCGGAGGCGGTGCTCCAGATCGTGCGCGAGGGCGCCGGCGCGCAGTTCGACCCGCAGCTGGTGCCGGTCTTCGAGGCCACCTACCACCTGTTCCCGAAGCCCTGCCTCTAGGCGCGCATGCGCGGCCTGCTCGCGGCCCTGCTGCTTTCAGGGGCGACCGCCGGCGGCGGCGCGCCGCACCCGGCGGCATTCTCGAGCCTCACGATCGAATTCACGGCGGAGGAAATCCGGCTCGGCCTGCGGATGCAGGAGCTGACCCTGGTCGAGACGCCGCTCTGGTATCTCGACGTCAACTCCGACGGCCGCACCTCGACCCGCGAACTGGAACGGGCCTGGCCGGAAATCGCCGCCTACGTCGCGCGCACCACGTGGATCACGCTGGACGGCCGGCGCGCGGAGTTGGAGTGGACGATCCAGGGATTCGACGAGCTCGGCGAAGGCCTCGACGACGGCGGCCAGGAGTTCAAGCTGGTTACGGCCGCCGCGCGGATGCCGCGGCCGGCGCAGCTCGGCAAGATCGAGATCCACAGCGACGTGTTCATCGAGGAGGGCAATCCCGAGCACCGCCTCGCCATCGTGGTGCAAGGATTGTGGGAGCAGCCGGCGCAATTCATCCTCGGCTACGCGGTGCGCGACTGGACGCTCGCGGTGCCGGGCGCGTGGGCGGCGCTGGGCCAGTACGCCTGGCTCGGCTTCGAGCACGTGCTCGCGGGCTGGGATCACCTCGCTTTCCTGGCGGCGCTGCTCTTCGGCGTCGCGAGCCTGGGCGGCATGCTGGCGGCGATCACCGCCTTCACGCTGGCCCACTCGATCACGCTGGCGCTCTCGGCGCTGGGCGTCTTCGCGCTGCCGGCGGCTGCGGTCGAGCCGCTGATCGCCCTGAGCGTGATGTGGGTGATCCTCGCGCACCTGCGCTCGGGCCCGGGGCGCGCGCACGCGTGGATTCCGGCCTTCGCATTCGGACTGCTGCACGGCTTCGGCTTCGCCGGCGTGCTCGGCGAGATCGGCCTGCCGCAGGAGGCGCGCCTCAGCGGCCTGCTCGGCTTCAACCTGGGAGTCGAAGCCGGGCAACTCGCCTTCGTGCTGCCGGCCGCTGCCCTGGCGCTGGCGGCGCGGCGCCTGCTGCCGGACGCCTGGCCGGCGCTGCGCCGGACGGCCGGCCTGATCGTGCTGGCATTCGCCGTATGGCTGGTTGGCAGCGGCATCCGCACCCACTGGCTGGCGCAGGATCTGCCCGGTCCCGAAGTGTGGGCGGTGGCGCTGACGGGCGCGGCGGCCGCGGCTCTGTCCGCGCTGCTGATTCCGCGGCTGATCGTGCCGGGCGGCGCGCCGGAGCACCGCCTCCGGCCGCTGGTGCTGCAGGCGGCGATGCTGGCGGGTTTCTACGCCGCCGGCGCCAGCCTGGCCGGCCTGCGCGGCTAGGCGTGCGCGCGGCACTGCACGGCAGGGCGCGGCGCGGGGATACTGGGGCCATGGCGCGCACGCCTGCCCGCGTCCAACGCCTGGTCCGCATGCTTGGCGGCGAGGTGCAGTATCTGCAGCTCGCCGAAGGGGACGAGGCGCAGGGCGAGCGCAAGCTGGTGATGGTGATCGGGCGCGCGTCGGCGGAGGAGATCGAGCGCTGCCTGCTCGGCACCGAGGAGGCGCGGCCGATGACGCACAAATTGCTGCACGACGTCATCACCGCGCTGGGCGGCCGGCCCGTCGAATTGGAAATCCACGCGCTGCGCGAGGGCACCTATTTCGCCGAACTGCGGCTGGAGCGGGACGGAGCGATCCGCGCAGTGGACTGCCGCCCCAGCGACGGCATCGCGCTGGCATTGCGCGCCCAGATCCCCCTGTTCGTGAGCGAGGACGTCTGGCGCGAGGCGACCAAGCAGGGATGAGTCGGCGGCGCGCCCGGAGCGCGCCCAGGGAGAGGTGCCGGAGTGGCCGATCGGACCGGTTTTGAAAACCGGAGTCCCGCAAGGGACCGCGGGTTCGAATCCCGCCCTCTCCTCCCCCCTGCGGCCTCTGGCCGCAATCAAAGGCTGTGAATCCTCTCTTCTCCTTGCGGCTCTTGGCCGCTTCCGGAGCTTTGCATCCAAGAAGATTGAAGATGAAGAAGGAGAGGATAGGATTCACAGCCTTTGATTGCGGCCAGAGGCCGCCTCACGGCGGCAAAGAGAAAGCTAGGAGAGATGGCAGAGTGGCCGAATGCGGCAGCTTGCTAAGCTGTTGAGCCGGGAAACTGGTTCCGAGGGTTCGAATCCCTCTCTCTCCGCCATTCCACGGCTCTCCTCCCCTCCCCGGTGAACCTGCATCCGGACCAGCTCCGCAACCGCCGCGTGCTCGTGATGGGCCTCGGCAGTTTCGGCGGCGGCAGCGGCGTGGCCCGCGCCCTGGCCGAACGCGGCGCCCGCGTCACCGTCACCGACCTGCGCCCGCCCGAACTCCTGGCCGAGGCGCGCGCCGAACTGGAGGGCCTGGACCTGGCCTGGGAACTGGGCGGCCACCGCGAAGAATCGTTCGCGCGCGCCGAAGCGGTGGTGGTCAATCCGGCCGTGCCGCCGAACTCGCCCTGGCTGGAGATCGCCCGCAGCCACGGCGCGATGCTCACCACCGACGTCAATCTGGCGCTGCACGCCGCCGCCCGCGTGCCGAGCTTCGCCGTCACCGGCACGCACGGCAAGTCCACGTGCGCCGCGCTGGCCGCGCACCTGCTCTCACATCTGCCGGGGCGCACGGTGCTGGCCGGCAACCTCGGCGGATCGCTGCTGCAGAACGTGACCGGACTCGGTCCGGCCGACCGCCTGGTCGTGGAGCTCTCCTCCTTCCAGACCGAAGTGCTCGACGCGCCGCGCGGATGGCCCAAGGTCGCCGCGCTGACCTGCCTGCGCTCCGATCACCTCGACCGCCACGGCACGCGCGAGGCTTACGCCGCCGCCAAGCGGCGCCTGCTCGAATTCCAGGACGCCTCCGGACTGGCGCTGGTTCCCGCCGGCGATCCCGAATCGGATCGCTGGGCCGCCGCCGCGCCGGGCGCGCTGCGGCGCCTCGACGCCTCCCTGCTCGCCGAGTGGGACCTGCAGCCCGCCGACCTGCCCTTCCGCGAGCCCTACCGCCTGCCTTCCCTGCTGGCGGCCGTGGCCGGCGCCTTGGAATTGGGCCTGCCGCGCGCGGCCCTGCGCGGGGCGCTGCGGAGCTTCAGCGGCCTGCCCCACCGCATGCAGAGCCTGCCGGATCTCGCCCCCTTCCGCGTGGTGGACAACGGCGTGGCCACCCACCCGGAACCGACGCAGGAAGCCCTCCAACATGCGGCCGAGCCCGTCGTTCTCCTGGTGGGCGGCAAAGACAAGGGCCTGCCCCTGGAAGGGTTGGCGGCGGCCTGCCGCCGCGCCCGGCGCATCGTCGCCTTCGGCGAGGGCGGCCGGCGGCTGGGCGGCGCGCTGGCCGCCGCGGGAACTACGTACGAATTCCACGCGCAGGCCGCTCCGGCCATGCGCGCGGCCGTGGCGGGGCTGGCGCCGGGCGAACTGCTGCTCTTCTCGCCGTCCTTCGCCTCCTTCGACGAGTACAGGAACTTCCGCGACCGCGCCCGAATGTTCCAGGAAATCTGCCGCGAAAGCCTCGGCGCGCGCGCAAAGGAACTGCAGTCACAAGTTGCCACGGCCGATCAGGAGACTAGAAGATAGGGCCATGCTCTGCGAGCGCTGCCACCAGAAGGAAGCCGCCGTACGGATGCTGGACGTCAAATGGACGGCCGGCGCGCCGGCGGCGCAGGCGGCGCATCTCTGTCAGAACTGCGCGCGCGCGGCCGGCATCGGGCTGCCGCACGGACAGGGTTTTTCGGCGGTGATCCAGATGCTGGCGAAAGGGCTGCTGCCGGGGGCGGCGGCCAAGAGCGCCAAGCCGGCCGCGGCCGGCGCGGAAGAGAACCTCGCCTGCCCGCACTGCGGGTGGACCCTGCGCGACCTGCGGCAAACCAACCGCTTCGGCTGCCCGCGCGACTACGAGGTCTTCGGCGACGTCGTCGAGGATCTGCTGGAACGCCTGCAAGGACAGTCCCGGCACTGCGATCTCCGCGAGGAGAGCGCGTTGGACCGCCTGGTGGGCGAAATGCGCGAGGCCGTGGCCCGCGAGGACTACGAAGCCGCCGCCCGGCTGCGCGACCAAGTGCGCGCCTTGGAGGCGTCGTTGGAAAAGGAGGACGCTCTGGACTAGTCAAGGCCAGAGCCGAAGCCTGCCGATAACGGAAAGCCGATACCCGCCAGGAAGGTTCCCGACCCATGTTCGACAAGTTCACTGAACGCGCCCGAAAGGTGATGAGTCTCGCGCGCCGCGAGGCGCAGCGCCTGCACCACGAGTACATCGGCACCGAGCACATCCTGCTGGGATTGGTGCTCGAGGGCCAGGGCGTGGCCGCGAACGTGCTGAAGTCCATGCAGATCGACCTCGACCGGCTGCGCCGCGAGGTCGAGAAGATCGTGAAGCCGGGTCCGGCCGCCGAGCCTTCGGTGCAGATCCCCTTCACGCCGCGCGCGAAGAAAGTGGTGGAGCTGGCGCTGGAAGAAGCGACCACTCTCAATCACAACTACATCGGCACCGAGCACCTGCTGCTGGCGCTGCTGCGCGAGCAGGAGGGCATCGCGGCCCACGTGCTGCGCTCGCTGGGCGTCAAGCTGGAGGACGTGCGCGAGGAAGTGATCGAGTTCCTGGGCGGTCCGTCCGAGCAGGAAGAGGAGGCCGACGAAGAGCAGCCGCAGGAGCCGCAGCAGCAGCCGCAGGGCAAGTCGAAGACCCCGGCGCTCGACACCTTCGGCCGCGACCTGACCGACAGCGCCCGCCGCGGCGACCTGGATCCGGTGATCGGCCGCGCGAACGAGATCGAGCGCGTGGTGCAGGTGCTGTCGCGCCGCACCAAGAACAATCCGGTGCTGCTGGGCGAGCCCGGCGTCGGCAAGACGGCGATCGTCGAGGGCTTGGCGCAATCCATCATCGGCGGCAAGGTGCCGGAGATCCTGCGCGGCCGCCGCATCGTCGCGCTGGACCTCGCCGGCATGGTTGCGGGCACCAAGTACCGCGGCCAGTTCGAGGAGCGCATCAAGGCCGTCATGACCGAGGTGCGCCGCGCGAAGAACGTGGTGCTCTTCATCGACGAGATCCACACCCTGGTCGGCGCCGGCGGCGCCGAGGGCGCGATCGACGCGGCCAACGTGCTGAAGCCGGCGCTGTCGCGCGGCGAGATCCAGGTGATCGGCGCGACCACGCTGGACGAGTACCGCAAGCACATCGAGAAGGACGGCGCGCTCGAGCGCCGCTTCCAGTCGGTGATCGTCGAGCCGCCGCAGCGCGATGACGCGGTGGCGATCCTGCACGGCCTGCGCCAGCGCTACGCCGACCACCACAAGGTCGAGTACACCGACGAGGCGCTCGACTCCGCGGTGGACATGAGCATCAAGTACGTCACGGCGCGGTTCCTGCCTGACAAGGCGATCGACGTGATCGACGAAGCCGGCGCGCGCCTGCGCCTGCGCACGATGACTCCCCCGCCGGACCTGTCCGAGCTCGACAAGCGCATCGAGGAACTCGAGCGCGCCAAGGAGTCGGCGGTCGGCAACCAGGACTTCGAGGCGGCCGCGAAGCGCCGCGACGAGGCCTACCAGCTGCGCCGCGAGCGCGAAGCCCGCGTCGCGCAGTGGAAGAACGCCGAAACCGAGGACCAGGCCCGCCCGGTGGTGGACCGCGAGATCATCGCCGAGACCGTGTCGAAGATGACCGGCATCCCGGTGACCGCGCTGGCCAAGGAAGAGGCGATCCGCCTCCTGCAGATGGAGGAAGAACTCGGCCGCACGGTGGTGCGCCAGGCCGAGGCCATCAACGCCATCGCCCGCGCCGTGCGCCGCTCGCGCTCGGGCCTCAAGGATCCGAACCGGCCGACCGGCTGCTTCATGTTCCTCGGGCCTTCGGGCGTGGGCAAGACCTGGCTGTCGAAGCAGCTGGCCCGCTTCCTGTTCGGCAGCGAGGAAGCGCTGATCTCGATCGACATGTCCGAGTACATGGAGAAGCACAACGCTTCGCGCCTGATCGGATCGCCGCCTGGATACGTCGGTTACGAAGAGGGCGGCCAGCTCACCGAACAGGTGCGGCGCCGTCCCTACTCGGTGATCCTTTTCGACGAAATCGAGAAGGCCCACCCGGACGTCTACAACATGCTCCTCCAGATCATGGAGGAAGGGCGTCTGACCGATTCCTTCGGCCGCCACGTGGACTTCCGCAACACGGTGATGATCATGACCTCCAACATCGGCGCGCACGTGGTGCAGGCCGGCGGCGGAGTGGGCTTCATCGCCAGCCAGGCCATGCAGGACACCAAGATCCGCGAGGGTCTGAAGGAGGAAGTGCACCGCTTCTTCCGCCCGGAGTTCCTGAACCGCCTCGACGAGATCATCTTCTTCAACCCGCTCGAGCGCTCGGACCTGTACCGCATCGTGGACATCGAGATGGCCAAGGTCGAGGCCCGCATGAAGCAGCGCAAGATCGTGCTGCACCTGTCCGACACCGCGCGCGAATTCCTGCTGCAGAAGGGTTACAACCCCGAATACGGAGCGCGGCCGCTGCGGCGCACCATCGAGCGCTACATCGAGGACCCGCTCGCCGAAGAGATGCTCAAAGGCGCGCTGCCTTCCAACTCGCTGATCGAGGTGGACCGCGTGCAGGGCGAAGAAAGACTGTCCTTCCTCCCCATTCCGGCCGAACCGGCCGAGGCCGCGGCGATCAGCCCCGGCTCCGAAGGGAAGCAGGACTAACTCTTCACCCTGCGACGCAGCGCGGCGGAAGACCACCACCAGAATCCCGCGGTGGACAGGACTCCGGCCGAAGCCGATGCCAGCACCACTCCCTGGATCGCGCTCAGGCCCAGCAAGTCGTGATGCCGGAGCGCCAGCCCGACCAGCGGAATGGTCAGGCCGAAAGTGCGCACCACGGTGAACATGAATCCCGGCATCGGCCGCTGCATGCCGTCCCAGGCCGCCCGCGAGATCAGGAAGGGCGCTGCGCAGAGAATCATCACCGGCAGCCACTGCATCGCCTCCACGGCGTAGACGCGCGTGGCCGGCGCGTCGCCAAGTGCGCGCGCAACCCAGTCGCCGGCGAGCAGGACCAGCGGGGCGACGAGGAGCAGCGCGTAGAGAGTGCCGGCGCGGATGCCCACTGCCACCTCGCGCTGCACGCGCGCGTGGTCGCGGGCGCCGTGCAGCCGCGCTGCCAGCGGCAGCATGGCCACGCTGGTGGCGATGATCGGCATGGCCATGAAGCGCACCGAGCGGTCGAAGATGGTCCACGCGGCCAGCAGCGGGGTGGCGTTGTCGCCGCGCGCGAGCATGACGTTCACGAACTGCGACTCCAGCGCCATCATCACGTAGGTGATGCCGGACGGAATGGCGATCGCCAGGATGCTGCGCACGGGCCAGGGCTCCAGTCCCGGCTGCCCCTGGCCGGATTGGCCGCGCCGCGCGCGCTCCAGCATGGAAGCGCGGCCCAGCGCGTACGCGAGCCCCGCGATGCGGCCGATCACCGTGGACAGCGCGATGCCGAAGATGCCCCAGTGCATCACGAAGACGAAGAACGCGTTCAGCACCACGTTCAGGCTGCTGGACAGGAGCCCGGCCCACATGGTGGAGCGCGTGTCGTGGTGCGCTTTGACGATCGAGTCCGGCAGGATGGACCAGAACGAGGTCAGCGCGCCGCCGGCCACGATGACGGTGGCGTAGATCTGGAACTGCCGCGCCACCACCGGATCCAGATCCATGTGCGGAATCCAGAACCACAAGCCGGCCGCCAGCGCCACGAAGGACGCGATCAGCAGGCTGATGATGCGCAGCGAGGCGCGTTTCAGCTGCTCGACCTTCGCGCCTTCGCCGGCCCCCATCGCCGCGGCCAGCCGCGCGGTGAGTCCGTTGCTGGTGCCGACCCAGAGCGCGATCTGCAGGAACTCGAAGGGCTGCGTCAGGCCGATCGCGGCGATCGACGCGTCGCCGATCGGCGTGCCGTCCGCGGCGTGCAGGAAGGAGGCGAAGGCCGCGTCGGCCCAGGCGAAGGTGGCGCGGAACCAGAAACTGACGACCAGCGGCGCCGCCAGCGGCAGCAGCAGCGAACCGCGCAGCCCCGCGCGCGCGGCGAGACCGGTCGGCGGCGCGAGGGACATGCGCCAAGGATAGGGGCGCAGGCGCGCCGGCTGCCCGCCGGAGCGCAACCGTGATTCGGCCGGCGCGCGGCCGGTATCCTTCCGGGGCATTGCTGCGCATCCGCCTGCTGCCCCTGCTCCTCGCCTCCGCCGCCTGCATGAAGGCGCCCGATCCCGCGGGCCTGAATCCGGCGGGCGCGCCGGGCGCCGGCGATCCCGCCGCCAAGCGGCCGCAGTTGGCGCTCACGGTTCCCGCCGACTGGCAGCCGATCGAGCCCGATCTCGCCTTCTACCTCCACAAGTGGCAGCTGCCCGACGGCGCGCTCGCCACCATTTCCTGGCTGGGTCCGGACGCGAGCACCGAATTCATCGTCCAGAACGTGCAGCGCTGGCTCGGCGAATGGACGAACGCGGCCGGCGAGCCGGTGACGGACTACGCCTTCGCCAAGTCGCAGAACGGCGCCTTCGCGATGCACCGCATCGAACTGACGGGCACGCTGACGGGCGTCCGCCAGCTCGGCGGCGGCGACCCGCGGACCGGCTGGAGCCTGGACGGCGTCGTGATCGAGACGGAGCAGGGCGCGCTGTTCTTCAAGCTCATCGGGCCGCAGGCGAGCGTGGCGGGCCAGCGCGACGCCGTGTGGCGCGCGCTCGGCGCCCTGCAGCTGCAGTGAAGCGCGCGTAACCGCCGGCGGGGCGGCGCGTCTTCCTCCGCGTGGAGGGAAGCCCGATCCGCACGTTGCTGGCGCTCAACGCCTGGCCCGGGCTCGGGCCCGCGCGCCTGAAAAAATTGTTGGCGGCTGCCGGATCCGGCGCCGCGCTCGCGCGCGAGCCCGAGCGCTACTGGCAGCTGCTCGATCCGCAGGCCGGCCGCTGCCCCGCCGCCGAGCATCTGGATCTGCTCGCCGCGCAGCAGGAGCGCGCGCTGCGGGCGGCGCAGGCCGCGGTGCTGACGCGCGAGGATCCCGCCTGGCCTCAATCCCTGGAAGATCTGGCGCATCTGCCGCCGCTGCTGTTCCTGCTCGGCAGCGCGGAAGCGCTGCACGACGAGGCCTTGCGCGTGGCGGTGATCGGCGCGCGCGCGTGCACTCCCTACGGCCGCGAGCAGGCGGCGCGCTTCGGCGCGGGCTTGGCCTGCCAGGGCGTGACGGTGGTTTCCGGCGCGGCGCGCGGCATTGACCAGAGCGCGATGCGCGCGGCCGTGGACGCCGGGGGCCGCGTGGTGGCGGTGCTCGGCTGCGGCCTGGACCGCCCCTATCCGCCCGACGCGCTGCCGCTGCTCGCGGAGATCGCGGCCGCCGGCGGCGCGGTGATCACCGAGTTCCCTTTCGGCATGACCCCGCAGGCCGGCAATTTCCCCCGGCGCAACCGGGTGCTGGCCGCGCTCTGCCGCGCGGTCGTGGTGGTGCAGGCCACGCGCAAGTCCGGCAGCATGAACACGGTGGCCTGGGCGCTGGCGCTCGGGCGCGAGGTGCACGCGCTGCCGGGCCCGGTGGACTGCGCCGCCTCGCAGGGGCCGCATCTGCTGCTGCGCGAGGGCGCGGCGCTGGCGGAAAGTCCGCTGGACGTGGTGCGCAGCAGCCGGAATCTGCTCGCGCCGGAAGAGCGCGGCCAGGAGCCACCGGTGCTCGAGTTGCTGCGCGAGTCGGACCAGAACCTGGCGCGCCTGAGCGAAGAACTCGGCCAGCCCGAAGACCTGGTGCTTCTGGAGCTCGTGCAGCTGGAGATGCAGGGCCGCGTCGTGCGGCGCGCGGGCGGCGTCTATCATCGCTGCGGACCATCCCGATCCCGGGACCACCCACCGCCATGAGACGCGCCGGCCGCATTCTCCTGCCGCTGCTGGCGCTGGGCGCCTGCGGCCAGGCCGAGAACGCCGCGCCCGCCGACGCCGGTCGAACGCTGACCGGGCGCATCAGCCTGTTGGAGCCCGGACTCTGCCAGGCGGTGGAAGGTCAGTTGAGCGTCGGCCGCGATGAATGGCTGACGCGCTGGTACGGCCGCGAGTCCGAGGCCGACGCGCCGGTCCTGCTCGGCGAGGAGCGGCCCAGCCTGATCGTCAGCACGCCTTCGCGGCTGCGCGTCAACCTCGGCGCCGCGGACGGTCCGCGGACGTTCCGCGCGTCGGTGCGCCGCGAGCAGCCCAGCCAGGATCCGGATCTGCGCGCCGAAATCTTCTGGCAGGCGCCCGGCGCCGAGCCGCGCTCGCTGGCCGCCGCGGTCCTGGCGTCCGAGGACGACTCCTGGCAGCACCTCGCCGCGGACCTCCCGATCGAAGCCGGCGATCTGTGGCTGATCGCGCGTCACGAGCATCCCGGACTCGCCGCCCAGGCCGGCGCGCGCGTCGCCTGGGGCAGTCCGGTCATCGCGCCGCTGCAGCCGCCGGATCTTCCCGACGTCGTGCTGATCACGGTGGACACGCTGCGCGCCGACGCCGTCGCTCGCATGCCCAACGTGCAGCGCCTCTTCGCGCCGGGCGAGTGGGCCGGCCGCGCGGTCGCGCCCTCGAACTGGACGCTGCCCTCCTTCGCCTCGCTGTGGACCGGCCTCGACGCCGATCAGCACGGCGCGGGCCGAGGCGCTTTCGGCGCGCCGGCGTCCGGCCCGGAAGCGCGCGCCTTCACCGCGCTCGGACCGGCGCGCACCTTCCCCGAGGCGCTGCAGGACGCCGGCTGGGCCACGGCCTGCGTGCATCAGAATCCCTTTCTCGAATCCTGGACCGGCCTGGGGCGCGGCTTCGACGCCTGGATCCGCACGCGCGACGGACTGCAGAGCAATCGCGGCGCCGCCGAAGGCTGGTGGCGGGCCAACGCGCATCGCCCGCGCCTGCTGGTGCTGCACTGGATGACTCCGCACCTGCCCTACGGCGCGGCCGACGGCGCCGATCCGCTGCAGGAGCGCGACTGGCGCCGCTTCCTCAGCGAGGATCGCACGCCGGAGGAGCGCCGCGCCTTCTTCGACCTTCCCGAAGAGCAGCGCGAGCAGGTCCGCAGCCGCTACTACGCCGAAGCCGAAGCCCTGGACCGCGAGCTGGCCGAGTGGCTGCCGGAACTGCTGGCGGGCGCGCGCCGCCCGATCCTGCTCTTCTACTCCGACCACGGCGAGGAATTGTGGGACGCGGGCTCCTTCGAGCACGGCCACAGCTTTGACGATTCCGTCGTGCGCGTGCCGGCGGCGATCACCGGAGACGGCATCGTCTCCGCGCGCCGGCTGGATGCCGCCGCGCCCGCCGGCCACCTCGGGTTGCATCTCCTGCATCTGCTCGCCGGCTCGGACGCGCGCATCGCCGAGGCGCTGCGCCAGACTTCCCGCGGCCTGCCGGCCTGCGGCTTCGCGCCCGCATGCCCGGGGGCGCAGGGCCGCGCGCGATCGATCAGCCCTCTGTACCGCGCCGAAGCCGAAGGTTTGGAGGTGGACGCGCAGGGCGCGCGCCGGCTGCTGCCCTTCCGCGGCGAGGGCAGCGGCGGCGCGGCGCCGGTCCTGGATCCCGCCACGCTGCGCCGCCTCGCCGAACTGGGCTACGCCGGCGGATGAGGATCAGGCGCTCGGCAGCAGGATCCGCGTGCTGACCAGATAGGCGACGAGCGCGATGCCCAACACGGCACCGCAGAAGAGCGCGGCGCGCCGCACGGTGCCGCGCAGGATCGCGCGCCGGTCGTCTTCGCGGTAGGCGCTCAGCACCGCGGACAGCACGGTGCCGAAGAAGATCAGCAGCAGCAGCATCACGAAGGGCGAGCTCATGCGCGCGCCTCCGCCTCCGCGGCCGGAGCCTTCGATTCCCAATCCTGCTCCACGCGCTGCCAGGCGTCGAGCGCCGCGATCACGTTGAACATCCCGGCCGCCGTCGTGAACAGCAGCCCGGCGTCCTGATACGGCAGCACCCGATCGAAGCGCAGCAGCGGCGACAGAACCGCGGCGATCCAGCCGGGCACGCCCAGGCACATCTGGCCGATCCAGTAGTAGGGATGGCGCTGGCGGTTGAAGTCGGCGAAGTCGCCGAGGCTCATGCCGACCAGGAAGAGCGTCAGGATGGTTCCGGCGTAGAGCCCGGCCTTGAAGTGGCGGCCCTGCAGGCGATGGCCGAGGCCGGGCAGCAGCAGCGTGGCGAGCGCCGCGCATCCGGGATGCACGCTCTCTGGCTGGCCGGCGGCGCGGCGGCGCGCGGCCAGCACGGCGCCGGCGGCGTGGGCGGCGGCGAAGAAGGCCAGCACGCCGCTCGCGCCGGACATCGCGTAGCCGAGGTGGCGCCAGGGCAGGGCTTCCGGATACTGCCCGCCGACTTCGACGCTCTGCAGCAGCGCGGCGGCGGCCTGCGAACCGACGAAATTGCCCATTTCCGGCGCCAGCAGGTAGCAGACGGTGGTGCCGAAGAGGCCAAAGGGCTGGCCGAAGTCCTTCTGCGTGTTGCCGGCGAGGTAGAAACCGCCGAACAGCAGGAGCTGGCACGCCAGGAACCAGGCGATGCCCTGCGCGCGCCGGCCGGCCAGCAGATGCCCCAGTCCCGGCACGAGCAGCGTCAGGATGATCGTCTTTCCCAGGCGCTCCCGCGCAGGCTGGTCCGCGGCCATGTCCCGCAAGAATACGCGCAGCGGCCTCTAGAATCCGTCGCGATGCCCGCGAGCGCGCCCCTTGCGTCCACCCGCTACCGGATTCTCTACCGGGACGTGGATCGGATGGGAGTTCTCTACTACAGCCGCTACTTCGATCTCTTCGAGATGGGCCGCACCGAGTGGGCGCGCGAGCAGGGCTGGCGCTACCGGGACATGGAGGATCAGCACGGCCTGATGCTGCCGGTGACGGAGGCGCGCTGCCGCTACCGCGCGCCGATCGGCTTCGACGACGTGGCGATCGTGAAGACCTGGGTCGAGGCCTGGAGCCGCGCCACCATCCGCTACGGCTTCGAACTCTGGAGCGAGGAGGCCGGGAAATGCTGCGCCGAAGCGCAGGTGGAGCTGGCCTGCCTGCGGCGCAGCGACTTCCGGCCGGCCGCCCTACCCGAGGAATTCAGCGCCATCCTGCGGGAGCGGGTGCCGGACCGGGAAGGGCGCATGCGGTCCTAAGAGGCTTGTTCACCAGCACTTAGGCTTGTTCGCCGGTGCGGACGGGCGGCCCGCTTGAAGAGCATGGTAATAGTGCTAAATTACCAGGATGCTGCGGCTGACCCGGCGCTCGGAGTACGGACTGATGGCCATGGCCTATCTGGCCGGCCGGGCGTCCGCATTCACGAGCGTGCGCGAGATCGGCGACCGGCTCGGCATCCCCCGCCGGCTGCTGGCGGAAGTGCTGAAGGATCTGGCGCGCGGCGGCATGGTCGAAGGCGCGCGCGGACCGGGCGGCGGTTACCGGCTGATCGGCGGACCCCATCAGATCGCGCTCGGCAAGGTCGTCGAAGTGCTCGAGGGGCCGATCCAGGTCGCCGACTGCTCCGACGGCGGCTGCTGCGAGCACGAATCGGCCTGCATCATCCAGACCGGCATGCGCTTCGTCGCCAGCCGGATCAAGAACGTGCTCGACGAATCCACTCTGGCCGACCTGGTCAGCGAGCCGCCGGCGGCGCGCGGCGTCTCGGCTCCCGTCTCCCTGCGCATGCCCGTCTGAAATGAGCGATTCCCGCGCGGTGTATCTCGACCACCAGGCGACCACGCCGGTGGATCCGCGGGTGCTCGAAGCCATGCTCCCGTTCTTCAAGGAGCGCTTCGGCAACGCGGCCTCCCGCAGCCACGCCTTCGGCTGGACCGCCGAAAAGGCCGTGGACGCGGCGCGCGCGCGCATCGCCGCCGGCATCGGCGCCGACGAGCGGGAGATCGTGTTCACGAGCGGCGCCACGGAATCCAACAATCTGGCGATTCTCGGCGCGGCCCGCATGTACAAGGACAAGGGCCGCCACCTGATCACGTGCGCCACCGAGCACAAGGCCGTGCTCGATCCGATGAAGTACCTGGAGCACGAGGGCTGGGAAGTCACCGTGATGGGCGTGGACGCCAAGGGGCACCTGGATCTCGAGGCGCTCGCAGCCGCGATCCGGCCCGACACCGTGCTGGTCTCGATCATGCACGGCAACAACGAGATCGGCACCCTGCACCCGGTGGCGGCCATCGGCGCGCTGTGCAAGTCGCGCGGCGTGCTCTTCCACACCGACGCGACGCAGAGCCTTGGCAAGGAGGAGATCGACGTCGAGACGATGGGCATCGACCTGCTCTCGGCCAGCGCCCACAAGATCTACGGGCCGAAGGGCGTCGGCATCCTGTACGTGCGCCGCCGGAACCCGCGCGTGCGCCTCGAGCCGCTGATGCACGGCGGCGGCCACGAGCGCGGACTGCGGAGCGGCACGCTCAACGTGCCGGGCATCGTGGGATTTGCCCGCGCCGCCGAGCTGTGCCTCGAGAACCGCGCAGCCGAGCAGGCGGCGATCGGCGCCCTGCGCGACCGCATGCAGGCGCGGTTCCTCAAGGATCTGACGCACGTGCACGTCAACGGCGACCCGCAGAGCCGCCTGGCCTGCAACCTCAACGTCAGCTTCGAATTCGTCGAGGGCGAGGCCCTGCTCATGGGGATCGACGGCGTCGCCGTCTCCTCCGGCTCGGCCTGCACCTCCGCCAGCCTCGAGCCCTCCTACGTCCTGCGCGCGCTGGGCGTCGGCGACGAGCTGGCCCACTCCTCGATCCGCTTCAGCCTGGGCCGCTTCACGACCGCAGATGAAGTGGACTACGCCGCCGGACGCACCGTCGAGGCCGTCAAGCGCTTGCGCGAGATGTCGCCCTTGTACGAAATGGCGCTCGAAGGCGTGGATCTCAAGACCGTCCAGTGGACGGGCCACTAGGAGTCACACATGGTCTACAGCGACAAAGTCGTCGAACACTACAACCACCCCCGCAACGTCGGGTCGCTGGACAAGTCCAGCGCGGACGTCGGCACCGGCGTGGTCGGCGCGCCGGAATGCGGCGACGTCATGAAGCTGCAGATCCAGGTCAAGGACGGCGTCATCGTGGACGCCAAGTTCAAGACCTTCGGCTGCGGCTCCGCCATCGCCTCGTCGAGCCTCGCCACCGAATGGCTGAAGGGGCGCACCATCGAGGACGCGGAGAAAATCCGCAACGTCGACATCGTCGAGGAGCTGGCGCTCCCGCCGGTGAAAATCCACTGCTCCGTGCTGGCCGAGGACGCCATCCGCTCCGCCCTGGAAGACTGGCGGCGCAAACAAGACAGCAATCCATCATGACCACCAAGACTCAGAACACCCTGATCCTCACGCCCGCCGCGGCGGCCGAGGTCAAGCGTCTCATCGCCGAGCACAAGCTGCCGGACACCGCCGGCGTCCGCGTCGGCGTGCGCGGCGGCGGCTGCTCGGGATTCTCCTACACCCTGAACTTCGACCTGCAGTCCGCGCCCGGCGACGAGGTGATCGAGGCCGATGGCGTCAAGATCTTCTGCGACCCGAAGTCGCTGATGTATCTGGCCGGCACCACCCTCGACTACACGAGCGGCCTGGCCGGCAAGGGTTTCCAGTTCGTGAATCCGAACGCCAAGGGAACCTGCGGCTGCGGCAGTTCGTTCGCGGTCTAGCCCGGGCCGCGTCTTCGCGCCCATGACCGCCGCCGTCGCGGACGAGGACCCCTTCCGGGTTCTCGGACTCCAGCCTTCGTACGCGCTGGCGCCGGAGGCGCTGCGCAGCGCGCTGCTGCGCGAGAGCCTGCGCTGGCATCCGGACCGGCTGCCGGCGGCGGGCGCGCAGGGCCGCCAGGAAGCGGAAGACCGCATGGCGGCCGTCAACCAGGCGCACGCGCAGCTGGCCGACCCGATCGGCCGCGCCGAGGCGCTTCTGGCGCGCGCGGGCGCGCCGATGCCGCGCGGCACCGACCACGTCTCCTGTCCCGGCGCGCTGCTGGCGATGATGGAGTTGAAGGAGGAGATCGCCGACGGCCGCGCCGCCGGCGACGCCGCGCGCATGGCGGCGGCGGCGCGCAATCTCGCCGAGCAGGAGCGGCGCAGCCTCGGCGAGCTGGCCGCGGCATTCGCCGCCTGGGAGGCGGCCGGCGCGCCTCCGGACAAGGCGCGCGAACTGCACGCGCGGCTGGCCGAGGCCACCTACCTGCGGCGCACCGCGCAGGATCTCGCGCGCGGCGTGGCGGCCGCCTGAGCCTGCGATGGAACTGCCGCTCGTCCAGGCCCAGCCGGCGCCGATTCTCGGCATCGATCTCGGCACCACCTTCTCACTGGTGGCGGTGTTCGAGAACGGGCGGCCGCGCGTGCTCCCGGGAGCGAACGGCGATCCGCTGCTGCCGTCGGTGGTCTCCTTCCCGGCCGGCGCGCCGCCGCTGGTCGGGCGCGAGGCGCTCGCGCGCACCAGCCTGGATCCGGCGCGCACCGTGCATTCGGTGAAGCGGCTGGTCGGCCGCAGCGCGGCCGACCTCGGTCCGGACCTCGCGTCTCTGCCCTACCGCGTCGTGGACGCGCCGGGCCGCGCGCTCGCGATGGTGGATCTGGGCGATCGCCTGGCGAGCCCGCAGGAAATCAGCGGGCTCGTGCTGAAGGCCTGCCGGCAACGCGCCGCGCGCGCGTTGGGCGTGCCGGAAGAACGGCTGACGCGCGCCGTCGTCACGGTGCCGGCCTACTTCGACGACGCGCAGCGCCAGGCCACGCGCGAGGCCGCGCGCCTGGCCGGACTGGAAGTCGTGCGCATGGTCAACGAGCCGACCGCGGCGGCGCTGGCCTACGGCCTCGACCGCCAGGGCGCGAGCCGCGTCGCCGTCTACGACCTCGGCGGCGGCACCTTCGATCTGTCGGTGCTGGAACTGCAGGACGGGGTCTACCGCGTGCTCTCCACCTGCGGCGACACGCGCCTCGGCGGCGACGATTTCGACCGCGCCATCGTCGAGCGCATGGCCGGCGAGATCCGCGCGAAGACCGGGCGCGACGTGCTCGAGGACGCCGGCGCGCGCGCCGCGCTGCGGATGATCGCCGAGGCGGTGAAGCGCCGGCTGTCGGGCGCGGAGGAGGCCGAGTTCGTCTATCACGATCCGGCGGCCGGCATCGCCTGGCGCCGCAGCATCGGCGTGATCGAATTCCAGAACTGGATCGCGCCGCTGGTGCAGCGCACGCTGGATCTCGGCGCGCGCGCGCTGGCCGACGCCGGGCTCAAGCCGGAAGACCTCGACGAGGTCGTGCTGGTGGGCGGCAGTTCGCGCGTGCCGCTGGTGAAGGCCGCGGTGCGCGGCTGGTTCGGGCGCGCGCCGCACGACCGCCTCGATCCCGACCAGGTCGTCGCGCTGGGCGCGGCGGTGCAGGCCGGCGTGCTCGGCGGCCAGCTGCAGGGCACGCTGCTGCTCGACGTGACGCCGCTGTCGCTCGGCATCGAAACCGCGGAAGGCGGCGTGGCGCGGCTGATCCCGCGCAACTCGGCGATCCCCGCGGTGGCGCAGGAAGGCTTCACCACGTTCGTGGACGGCCAGACCGCCGTGAAATTCACCGTCGTGCAGGGCGAGCGCGAAATGGGCCGCGACAACCGCGCGCTGGGCGAATTCACGCTGCGCGGCATTCCCCCGCTGCCGGCCGGCATGCCGCGCATCCAGGTCAAGTTCACGCTCGACGCCGACGGCGTGCTGCGCGTCAGCGCGCGCGAGGAGAAGAGCGGCGCGGCGACGCAGATCCTGGTCCAGCCCAAGCACGGGCTCACCGACGAGGAAGTCGAGCGCATGCTGCGGGACGCCTGGACGCACGGCGAGACCGACCTGCGCGCGCGCCGCCTCGCCGACGTGCGCGCCAAGTTGGAGATCGTCGCGCGCGCGGTCGAGAAGAATTTGGGCGTGGCGCGCAAGGCGCTCGAGCGCCGCGCTCTGATCCGCCTCGAGGAGGCCTGGGAGGACGCCGCGGACGCGCTGGCCGAGGAGCCGGCCGAAACCGGCGATCCCGACCGGCTGAAGGGCATTCTCGACGAGCTCGAGGAGGCTTCGCATCCGCTCGCCGAAGAGCTGATGAACCGCGTGGCGGCGGCCGCCGTGCGCGGCAAGCGCGTCGAGGAGCTCTCCTGATGGCGGTCTACCGCATCCGCTTCCTGCCGCAGGACCAGGTCGTCGAAGTGGACACGGCCGCGCCCTCGCCGGGACACGACGGCGAGCCCGGCTCCATTCTGCGCATCGCGCTGGCGCACGGCATCGAGCTGGACCACGCCTGCGGCGGCGTCTGCGCCTGCTCGACCTGCCACGTCATCGTGCGCGAAGGCGCGGAGAGCCTGCCGCCGGCCGAGGACGACGAGGAGGATCAGCTGGACAACGCGCGCGGCCTGACCTTGCAGAGCCGGCTCGCCTGCCAGGCCGTGCCGCGCGGCGACCGCGACCTGGTCGTGGAAATTCCGCAGTGGAACCGCAATCTGACCAAGGAGGGCAATCCGTGAGCCTCGAACGCCTCGGCTGGCTGGACGTGCAGGAGATCGGCTTCCGGCTGGCGGAAACGCGCCCGGACCTCGACCCGCTCCGGGTCCGCTTCACCGAACTGCGCGATCTGGTGCTGGCCCTGCCCGGCTTCGCCGGCGATCCGAAGGGCTGCAACGAGAAGATTCTCGAAGCGATCCAGATGGCGTGGATGGAAGAGCGCGAGCCTTAGGGCTTCACGCGGCGGCGCGCCGCAGGGGCTGCAGCCGCCAGTAGGTCAGCGAGCGCCAGGCCCATTCGAGCGGGCCGAAGCGGAAGGCGCGCAGCCACAGCACGCTGAACGCGATCTGAATCAGCGAAACGGCCAGCCACACCAGCATCAGCTGCGAGCGCGACAGTTCGCCGTAGTAGCCGAAGCCGTAGCCGAAGAAGAAGAACGTGCAGCACAGCGTCTGCAGGATGTAATTGCTGAACGCCATGCGGCCGACGGCGCCGAGCGCGGCGGTAGCGGCGCGCGCGATGCCGGCGCGCAGGACCAGGATCAGGGCCGCGGCCCAGGCCAGGCCCATGAGCCCGCGCGTGTAGGCGTAGGTCGCCTCGTTGAGCGAGCGCAATTCGAGCGCGCCGTTCGAGAAGCCGGTGGCGGCCCAGGCGCGCGCCCACAGGAAGGCGGCAGCCGCGGCCAGCAGCCCGGCGCCGATGAAAGTCAGATAGGCGGCCGTGGACAGCGCGCCGGTGAAGAAGCCGAGGCGCAGCAGGCCCATGCCGAGCAGCATCATGCCGAGCACGTCCCACACGAAGTAGTAGTAGAGATAGTCGGCCTGGAATCCGTGGTGATAGTCCCAGCGGTAGGCGAAGACGTCGGAGTAGCTGCCGCGCATCGCCGCCAGCTCCGGCTCGACGGCCGCGGGCTGCGGCGGCTCCAGGCGGCGCTCCCACCGCTTCTGCGCGGCCGCGAGATCGGCCGGCACTTCCTCGCCGGCGGCGGCCAGCGCGGCGGCCTCCGCGGCCTGCGCGCGCACTTCGGCGGCCTGATGGTGATGCCAGACCTCGATGGGCACGAACGCGCTGAGGCAGAGGATGCCCGCGACGATCTGCGCGCGCGGCCGCAGCTTGCGGAACGCGATCGCGATCACGCCGAGCAGGCCGTACATGTAGAGGATGTCGCCGGTCCACTGCAGCAGGAACCGGTCCACCAGGCCGAACGGGATCAGCCACAGGCAGCGGCGCAGCAGCAGGTCCGCCGACTCGCCGCCGCGGCCGCTGCGCTCCATGCGGTCGGCGATCAGGACCAGCCCGGCGCCGAACAGCATCGAGAAGAGGGCGCGCATCTTGCCGTCGAAGAGCGCGGCCTGCACGAACCAGGTCCAGAGGTCGGCGCCTTCCTGGCCGCCCCCCCCCGCCGGGTTGGAATAGGCGCGGAGCGGCTGGCCGAACTCGACCACATTCATCACCAGGATGCCCAGCACCGCAAGGCCGCGCACCACGTCCAGGGTCGCGACGCGCTCCTCGGCGGCGACCGGGGCGGGCCGGGGGGCTGCCGGGCTGGGCGAAGGCTGGTGCGAGAACTCGGGCGAAGGGGGGGGGGAATCGCTCACTCGGCGGCGCGCACCGTGGCTGCAGTGCTAGCAGCGCTACGGGCGTCGCGTTCGGCGCGCAGGACTTCTTCGGCCATGCCCCGGGCCGCGGCCAGCGGCGTGCGGTCCTCGCTCCGGGCGCGGGCGATGACCTGGGAGACGGTGTCGCCGATGCGCCGCAGCTCCGGCTCGAAGCTGGTGCGGCCGGTCCGCCGGTGGCACTCCCCCTCGATCAAGGCGCCGGCGTTGAGCACGAAATCCGGCACGAACAGAATGCCGCGCGCGGCGAGCTGCTCGGCCTGCGCGTCGCTCGACAGGGGGTTGTTGGCCACGCCGGCCACCACCTTGGCGCGCAGCCGCGAGACGGTGACGTCGTGCACCACGCCGCCCAGCGCCGCCGGCACGTAGACCTCGCACGCGGCCTCGGTGATGGCGGTCGGGTCGACGATCTCCACTCCCAACTCGCGCGCGGTCTCGGTGCGCTCGGCGCGCGGATCGGCGCCGATCACGCGCGCGCCGGCCGCCATCATGCGCCGCGCCAGCGCCAGCCCCACCGAGCCGAGTCCCTGGATGGCGATGGTCGCGCCGTCCAGGCCGCTGAGCCCGGCTTCGCGCATGGCCGCGCGGATGCCCCACTCGGCGCCTTCGGCGGTGGCTTCGCCCGCGGGGCGCAGCGCGCTGCCGCCGGCTTCGGCGTGATGCGCGAGGTGGCGCGTCCCGCGCGCCAGCGCGCGGCCGTCGGCCGGCGTGAATCCGACGTCCGGACCGGCCTGGTAGGCGCCGGCCAGCGCTTCGATCTCGCGGCCGAGCTGCTCCATCGCCGCGGGCCGGTCGGTCAGCTCGTCGGCGAGCACCACCGTCTTGGCTCCGCCGCCCTGCACCCCCGCCAGCACGCACTTGTAGGTCATCGCGCGCGAGAGCCGCAGCGCGTCCACCACCGCCTCGCGCTCGGTGCGGTAGGACCAGACGCGCACGCCGCCGAAGGCCGGGCCGCGTTCGACGTGGTGCAGAGCAATCCACGCGCGCAATCCGCAGGAGCGATCCTGCACGGCGAGGAGCCGGCGGTGGCCTCCTTGCGCCATGAGTTCGTGAAAGGCCATCGGTTGCTGAGGGAGCGGGTGCGGGGGGTGGCTCGGCCGGAAGATCCGGCCGGGCGCGTCGTCCTATAGTAAACGATAGAACCATGCGCACCTGCTCCACGCTCCTGGCGGCCGCCCTGCTGCTCTCCGCCTCCTGCGCGGCGCCGGAAACGGCTCCGGACGGCTCCGATCCGGCTGCGACGAATCCGGGAGCCGCCGCCGCGAACGCCGGCGCGAAACGCGAATCGGAATCCGTGCTGCCGCCGTCCGATCCGCAGGCGCGGCGCGTCGGCCACGTCATCCTCGAGTGCGACGGGCACCTGCGCTCGTGGACCGATCTGATGGCGATGCCGCGCAACGAGGACAACCAGCAGAAGATCGGCACGCTCTCGCTCGCGCTCGGCAGCCTGGTCGCCAAGAATCGCGAGATCCTCGAGGATCAGGTGGTCAGCGGATCGGCGCGCAACCGCGGCATCGCCTCCGCGGCGCTGGGATTCTGCGGCGACGCGGCCATCGCGCCGCTGATCGCCAGCAACGTCGCCTCCACCGATCCTCACGTCTCCTCCAAGGCCCTGCTCGGACTCGGAGTTCTGTGCGCGGAGGAGACGCCGCTGGCGCCGGTTCTCGACGCGGTGGTGCGCGCCGACGCCACGCCGGAGATGCTGAGCAACGCCGCCTTCTGCCTGTTCCAGCTGGCGATCAAGTACGAGAAGGATCCCGACGGCAGCATGACGGCAGCGTTCATGGAACTGCTGCGCAATCCGGAGGCCACGGTGCGCGCGCAGGCGGTGCTCGGCCTGGGCCTGATCAAGTCGCACAGCGCGCTGCCGCAGTTGATTGACATTCTCGCCGCGGATCCGGTGCCCACCCTGCGCACCGCCGCCGCCTATGCGCTGGGGCAGATCGGCGCGCCCGAGTGCCTGAGCCCGCTCATCGGCGCCTTGTCCGACGCTGACGCGGTGACCGCCGGCACCGCGCGAGCGGCGCTGGCGCGCTTCCACGGCCACGACCTCGGCCCGCAGCCCGCCGCCTGGCGCGCGGCGCTGGCGAGATGACCAGCCGGGCCGCGCGCGGCTCCGAGCGCGCCGGGCGCTTCACGGAATCCGTCATCCGCGAGATGACGCGCGTGGCGCGCCGCCACGCCGCCATCAACCTGGCGCAGGGCTTTCCCGACTTCGCCGCGCCGGAGGAGCTCAAGGAGGCGGCCTGCCGCTGGATCCGCGCCGACCTCAACCAGTACGCCACCACCTGGGGCAGCGACCGCATGCGCGCCGCGATCGGCCAGTGGATGGAGCGGCGGCGCGGCGTCAAGGTGGACCCGGACACGCAGGTGACGGTGGCGTGCGGCGCCACCGAAGCCACCATCGCCGCCATGATGGGAGTCCTGGATCCGGGCGAGGAAGTGCTGATTCCCGAGCCCTACTACGAGAACTACGGTCCCGACGGCGTCCTGTCCGGCGCGGTGCCGCGCTTCGTCCCGCTGGCGGCGGGATGGCGCCTCGACGTGGACGCGATGCGCCAGGCCGCCGGCCCGCGCACCGCCGCCGTGGTGCTGAACACGCCTCACAATCCCACCGGGCGCGTGTTCGGCGCGGAAGAAGTCAAAGAACTCTGCGCCTTCGTGCGCGAGCGGGACCTGATTCTGTTCACCGACGAGATCTACGAGGAAATCCTGTTCACCGGCCCGCACCGCACTCCCCTGCTGGAAGAGGGCATGGCCGAGCGCACGATCGTGATCAGCGGCGCGTCGAAGACTTTCAGCGTCACCGGCTGGCGCATCGGCTGGGTCGTGAGCCCGCCCGCGCTCACTCCCGGCATCCGCAAGGTGCACGACTTCCTCACGGTGGGCGCGCCGGCGCCGCTGCAGGAGGCGGTCGCCGAGGCCATGGCCTGGGACGAGGCCTACTTCACGGGCCTGCGCGAGGGATACCGCGAGCGCCGCCAGTTGATGGTGGACGGCCTGCGCCGCGCCGGCTTCCCCTGCGACGTGCCCGAAGGCGCCTACTACGCGATGGTGGACGTCAGCCGCTTCCAGCGCCCCGGCGAGGATGACGTCGCCTTCGCGATGCGGCTGGTGCGCGACGCCGGCGTGGCCACGGTGCCCGGATCCTCCTTCTACGCGCGGCCCGAAGACGGGCGGCATCTGGTCCGCTTCTGCTACGCGAAGAAGCACGAGACGCTGAACGCCGCCATCGAAAGGCTCTGCGCCTGGTCCGCCCGAACCTCGTGAGAATCGCGCTCCTCGCCTGCGCGCTGCTGGCGGCCTGCGGCAAGCCGCCGCCCGCCGACGGCGCGGCGCGCCTCGCGCTGCTCGCGTCCGAGCGCGGGCAGGGCGTCCTGCCGCCGCCGGGTCCGGCGTGGCACTTCCGAGCGCTCGGCCGCGTGATCTTTCCGTCCGAGCCCGCGCCGCTGCAGCAGGAGGCCGAGCTCTGGATCGGCGGGCCGGACCGGATCAAGTTCGTGATGACCGCGGCCGACGGCGGCGGGCGCAACGTGTTTCTGCTCGACGGCGGCGCGGGCTGCTGGGTGCGCACCGATGCCGAGCCCTGGCGCGAGTGGGGCAGCACCGAGCTGCTCGCCGAGAGCGAGGTGCGCTGGGCCCTGCTGCGCTTTCCCTGGGGGTGGGAAGCGGAAGTCCGCGCCGCGCCGGAAGCCGCGGAGTTTCGCCGCGCCACCGGCTCCGGCGAGTTGACGCTGGAGATCGGCGCGGACGGACTGCCCCGCGCCGCGAGTTGCTCCGGGGTGCGCGCCGAAGTGAGCGACTGGCGGGTGCTCAGCCACGGCGCGCGCACCGCGCCCTTCCGCTGGGCCTGGACGGGCCCGTCGGGCCGCCGCGCCGAGGAATACGACGAGCTGCGCGAGGACGCCCGATTCTTCGACGAGGCTTTTCGTCCCCCCCCCGCCGCGGGCGCGGGCCCGGCGCGCATCGCCGGCGGCGCGGTCGAGCGCTTCGGCCTGATCCAAGCACGCCTGTGGCGCGTGGAAGGCGCCGCGCCGGAGTCGGCGATGAACGAGCCTTCGTGGTGGCGGCACGAGGGCCGGCGGGTGGCGGCGGTCCTGCTCGAGCCCGGCGCGCCCGCTCCGGAGAGCGCGGACGGCGCGGCGCCGGAAGCCGCCGGCGGCGAGTGGTGGCTGCGCTGGAGCTTCGTCGGCCTCGCCGCCGACGCCGCGCAGACCGAGGCGGAACTGCTGAGCGCCGCCGAACAGGCGGGACTGAGCGTGCTCGGCCGGCCGTGGGTGCGTGAGACTCCGGACGACGGGCGCGCGCACGGGCAGATCGCGCTGGTGGCGGTGGCGCCGCCGGCCGCGCAGCAGCGCTGACCGCTATTCCAGCGGCAGTTCGCGCGGCCCGCCGGCCGGCGTGAACCACTGCACCTCGGTCTCGCGGCCGCAGGTTTCCCGGTAGGCGCGCGGCACGCGCTGCGAAAAGTCGGACTGCGCGTCGGGATGCACCAGCGCGACGATGCAGCCGCCGAATCCGGCGCCGGTCAGGCGCGCGCCGTAGCAGCCGGGCACTTCGGCGGCGGCCGCCGCCAGCGCGTCGAGCTCGGGCGTCGAAACTTCGTAGAGGCTGCGCAGCGAGCCGTGCGTCGCCGTCACCAGCGCGCCGAATTCGGCGAGGCGCCCCTGCCGCAGCGCCTCGGCGCCGCGCACCGTGCGCAGGTGCTCCTCGATCACGTGGCGCACGCGCCTCTGCAGGATCGGCGGCAGCAGATCGCGAAGGGCCTCGAAATCGGCGAGGCGCACGTCGCGCAGGCAGGTCACGCCAGGCAGGCGCTCCTGCAGGATCGCCAGCGCCTTGGTGCACTCCGCCACGCGCTGGTTGAAGGCGGAAGTCGCGAGACCGCGCGCCAGGCCCGAATCCACGATGGCCACCAGCGCGCGCCGCGAATCCAGCGGCAGATGCTCGCGCGTCAGCTCCATGCAGTCGAAGTGCAGCACGGCGTCCTCGCGGCCCAGGAAGATCGCCGTCTGGTCGAGGATTCCGCAGCGCACTCCGACGTAGCGCGTCTCGGCGGCGTGGGCGAGGCGGATGTATTCGTCTTCCTCCCGCTCGATGCCGAGCAGCGAAGCCACGGCGCGCACCACGGCGCACTCGATGCTGGCCGAACTGCTGAGGCCCTTGGCCATCGGCAGATCGGCCGAAACCGCCAGCTCGACGCCCGGCAGCGGACCCCACGCTTCGGCCGCCGCCCACAGCGCCCCCTCGGCGTAGGCCGACCAGCCGGCGCCGCGCCCGGGCCGGAGGTCGGCCAGCGGAATCTCGACGCGCTGGCCGGGGAACTGCTCCGAAGCCACCCCGAGCATGCCGTCGTTGCGCAGGCCCGCGAGCAGATAGGTGCCCTTCGACAAGGCCACCGGCATCACGCAGCCGCCGTTGTAGTCCACGTGCGCGCCGAGCAGGTTGGCGCGGCCCGGCGCGAAGAAGGCGCGCGGCGCGGCGCCGGGCGCGGCGGCGGCGAAGGCCGAGCGCAGGCGCGCGATCAGGGGGGCTGCAACCTCCAACTTCCGGCAGGTTACGATGTCTCGCCTCGGTCTCGCACGATGCTCCTCCGGCTGGCCCCGATTCTGCTCGCGTCGCTCCCCGCTCAGGAGCCTGCCGCGCCGGCGGCGCTCGACGCCGCCGTCCTGCGCCAGAACGGCCGCGATTACAGCGCCCGCCAAGTGCTGGACCGGGTGACGCGCTGGGACGAATCCCTGCTGCCGGCGCTGCGCAACGACGCCGAGTATTTGCGGCTCTACCTGGACTCGCCGGTCTTCGCCGACCACGTCCGCGCCTTCAGCGACGCGCTGCTCGCCGACGCCGAGGAGCTGCCTCCCCCCCCCGCCGCGAGCCTCGAGCGCGAGGCGCTGGCCTGGGCGGCGGATCGCGGCCTGCCGCAGAACGCCGCCGCCGCCCTGGCGCTGGCCGGGATCGAGATCGAGACCCGCGCGCGGCTGATGGCCGGACTGCCCGACCAGTTCAGCACCAACGAGTTGCGACAGCACATGCTGCGCTCGGTGCCGGAATTCTTCGGCCAACTGCAGATCTCATGGATCCGCGTGCCTTTGCTGAACCTGGAAACCGGCGCCGTCCTGCCGGAGAAGGACCGGCGCGCGCGCTACGAGGAGCTCGACGCCCTCGGCCGCAAGCTCCAGGCCGGCGAAGTCGAATGGGCGGACGCCGTGAAGGAGCACTCGCAGGATCCGCCGACGCGCGCGCGCGGCGGCCGCGTCGGCATCCTCGACCGCACCATGGCCGGCCGCTACGAGGAAGGCCTGCTGCGCCCGCTCTTCGCCGACCTCGGCTTCCGCCGGCCGGACGGCGCGCTGCTGCGCGGTCCGATTCTCACCACCCGCTGGGCCTATCTCGTGCGCATCGAGGCGCTCGTGGTGAACGGCGTGGTCGAGCTCGAGGCCGCGCGCCCGCGCGTCGAGCGCTCGCTGCGCGAGCAGCTGTTCCGGCAGCAGCTGGCGGAACTGTCCGCCGGAGTGGATCGTCAGGTGCTCCTGCCCTTGTCCCGATGAACGGACCGGTTCTCGCCTTGCGCGAGGTGGTGGTCCGCTACGGCTCCTTCACGGCGCTGCACGGAGTCACCGCGGACTTTGCGGGCGGCGCACTCGGCCTGCTCGGGCCGAACGGCGCCGGCAAGTCCTCGCTGCTGCGCGCGATCCTCGGCCTGGTCGCCCCCGCCGCGGGCAGCGTGACCGTCTTCGGCGAGCCCGCGAGCCGCAAGGGAGCGCTGCTGCGCCGGCGCTTCGGCTACATGCCGGAGCGGGATTCCTACATCGGCGGCCTGAGCGGAGTGCGCGGCCTGGCGCACCTGGCCGAAATCTCCGGGCTCCCTCCGGAGGAGGCCATGATGCGCGCCCACGACCTGCTGCACTTCGTGGGCCTGGGCGAGGAGCGCTACCGCGACGTCGGCACCTACTCGGTCGGCATGCGCCAGCGCTACAAGCTGGCCGCCGCGCTGGTGCACGATCCGGACATCCTGTTCCTCGACGAGCCGACCAACGGCCTCGATCCGCAGGGCCGCCGCCGCATGCTGGAGCTCATCCACCGCGTGCGCATCGAGCACGGCAAGCACCTGATCCTCGCCAGCCACCTTCTGCCCGACGTCGAGCGGCTGTGCGACCAGGTGTGGGTGCTGGACCGCGGGCGCCTGGTGAAGTCCGCGACCCTCGCCGAACTGACGGCGGCGGCGCGCGGCGCCAAGCGCGTGCGCGTGGCGCGCGAGCAGGCGGCGGTCTTCGCCGGCGCGGCGCGCGGCGCCGGCCTGCACGTGGAGAACGGCCGCGTCGAGGGCGAGTTCGTGCTGGCGCGGCCGGAGGCCATCGTCGAGCCGCAGGACGTGTTCGCGCTGGCGCAGCAGTCCGGCTGCACGGTGTACGCGGTGCGGCCTGCCGCCCGCTCGCTGGAGGACGCGTTCCTCGAAGCGCTGGAAGCCAACCGCGGCGTGAACGAGGGCCGGGACTGATGGTCTTCCGCGCCGGCTCCTACACGCGGTACGAAGGACCGCGCAGCACCAAGCCCGCGTGGTGGCCGCTGCTCACCGCGACGCTGCGTCGCGGATTGCGCTCGGTGTGGGTCAAGCGCATCACCGCCTTCAGCATTCTGATGGCCTTCGGCATGATGCTGATGTTCTACGTGCTGAACAAGGTCTGGCCGGACTGGCGCCGGATGATCGAGCAGGCGGGCGACGAGTTCGGCAAGCCCGAGGTCGAGGTGGACGCGCATTTCTATCGCGTGCTGCTCATCTTCTTCGTCTACCCCATCCTGCTCCCGCTCTCCATGATCTTCGGCTCGGAGCTGGTGGCGAGCGATCTGCGCACCAACGCGCTCGAGTCCTACTTTTCGCGGCCGATCACGCCCCTCGGCTACATCCTCGGCCGCACGCTGGCCTACACGGGTTTCCTGCTGGCCGCCACGCTGCTGCCCATGCTCATCGTGTGGTGCAGCGACGTGCTGACCGCTCCGCCGGGGCATCTCCAGGAGGTCGCCCACGTGCCGCTCGGCCTGGCCCAGGCGCTGATCCTGGTCGCGTTGGTCGTGTCACTGATGGTGCAGGCCGCCGCCACCTTCACGCGCAACGCCTACGGCGCCAACATCGTGCTGGGCGTCATCTTCATCTTCTTCGGGGCGCTGGGCGCGGCTTTGAGCGAGTCCACCAACAACGAGTCCTTCATCGCCCTGTCATTCCTGACCGACGTCTTCGTGGTCTGCTCGGCGAGCCTGGGCTTGCCGGTGGACGACGACTTCGGCTCGATCAGCGTGGCGTTCGCCGTGATGATCGGCACGGGCGCGCTCTGCTTCCTCTACCTGTGGCGCACGCTCAAGCGGCGCGTGTTGGTCGGATGAGCGCGCCGGTGATCCGCTGCGACGGCCTCTGCCGCTGGTACGGCGAGGTGCAGGGCCTGTCGGGCCTGAGCCTGACGGTCCACTCCGGCGTCGTCGGCCTGCTCGGGCCCAACGGCTCCGGAAAATCCACCCTCATGCGCCTGATCACGGGCCTGATCCAGCCCAGCCGCGGCCACGTCGAAGTCTTCGGCATCCGCATGGATCGCCCGGGCCGCCACGAGGTCTTCCGCCGCGTCGGCTACGCGCCGGGCGAAGACGTGCACTTCGAGAGCGAGAAAGCCGTGGACTTCCTGAGCACGATGGCCCTGCTCGGCGGCGCATCGCCCGCGCAGGCCGCCGCCGCGGTCGAGAAGGCGCTCGTGCAGGTGACCTTGCTCGACCGCGCCGACACGAAATTGTCAGCCATGTCGAAGGGCATGCGCCAGCGCATCAAGCTGGCTCAGGCCCTGCTCTTCGAGCCCGAGCTGCTGCTGCTCGACGAGCCGCTGAACGGCATGGATCCGGTGAGCCGCCGCGCCACCCTGGATCTGGTGCGCGCCTGGGGCGCGGCCGGGCGCACCGTGCTCTTCGCCTCGCACGTTCTGCACGAAGTGGAGGCGGTCACCGACCACCTCGTGCTCCTGCACCGCGCGCGCCTGCTGGCCGAAGGCAAGCTGGCCGAGATCCGCGAACTGGTGGACACCCGCCCGCGCCGCGTGCGCGTGGACGGCACGGGTCTCGCGCCCTTCGCCGCCAAGGCGCTTGCCGACGGCGTCGCCACCGGCGTCACCGCCGACGGCGACGGCTCGGTGCAGCTCGAAACGCGCCGCCTGCCCGAGCTGCTCGCGCTGCTCCGCGACCTCGGCGCGGGCGGTTCGGTCACGGGACTCGAGGTGGACGACGCCGACCTCGAGACGCTGTTCGCCATGCTGATGGAGGAAAGCGCTTGAAGCACGCCGTCGGCGCCACTTTCGCCTGGTCGCTGCGCCGCCGCGTCGGCGGAGCGCGCTTCCTCGGCGCGCTGGCGGTCTCGCTGCTGCCCGGGCTGAACATCGTGCTCAACGCGGCATTCGGCGCCAACGACCGCGAGCAGTTTGACATCTACCTGCGCTACGTCGTGCCGATGTGCCTCTACTTCGTCACTCCCTTCGTGACGATGATGACGATGCTGCCGGCGCTCGGCGAGCTCTACGACAAAGGATCCATCGGCTACCTCTACACGCGTCCGTCTCAGCGCTGGGTGCCGCTGCTCGGCATCTACGCCGGCGGCGTGACGGTCATGCTCATCCTGTTTGCCGCGGCCGCCTTCGTGCCGGCCGCCATCGGCGCGCTGACGACGGAAGCGGCCACACCTCTCGAGTGGATGCGGGTCGCCACCGGCCTCTTCGGAGCCCTCGCGCTGGCCGCAATCTCCTACGGCGCGGTCTGCCTCTTCCTCGGAGTGTGGACGAAGCGCGCCATCATGTGGGCGGCCGGCCTGCTGGTGTTCTGGGGCGTGGTGATCGGCTCCGTGCCGGGCTCGCTGCGCGCGACTTCGCTGCACCACTACCTCTTCGGACTCGTGCGCAAGTGGTGCGGCGTGACGGACGCCTGGACCGGCATGTTCCCGCCGGTCACCAACCCACCGGGGGTGATCGTCAGCCTGCTGGTCCTGCTCGGCTCAACGGCAGCCTTCTTCCTGATGGCGGCGCGCACCGCCGAGCGCCGCGACGTGCACTGATGGCTCTCGTCGCGCGGGCCGCGGACTGGCGCCGCCGCGCGGCGGATCTGCAGCAGGTCGCGCGGCCCGGCGCGGTGCTGCTGGCCGACCCGGCAGCCTTCGCCGTCGAGGAGATTCACAATCCGCACAGCGCCGGCGCCGACGGGGCGCCGAACCGCGTGGATCCGGCGCGCGCGCGCCGGCAATGGGAAGAACTGGCGGACGCGTATCGCCGCCTCGGCCAGCGGGTCGAGATTCTGCCGGCCGCGCCCGGCCTCGCCGATCTCTGCTTCAGCGCCAACCCGACCCTGTTCCTGCCGACGCCCGAGGGCGGCGAAGTCTGGGCGTCGCGCATGACGCACGCGTCGCGCCGCCCGGAGGTGGCGCTGCAGCGCGCCTGGTTCGCCGCGCGCGGCTCGCGCGCGCGCGAGCTGCCGGCCGGAATCACGCGCTTCGAAGGCGGCGGCGACGGCATTCCGCATCCAGGCCGCTTCCTGCTGCACGCCGGCGCCGGCCCGCGCAGCGAGCGCTCCGCCTGGGAGGCGGTCGCCGCAGCGCATCCGCAGATGGACGTTCTCGTCTACGAGTTGCGCGATCCGCGCTTCTACCACCTCGACACCGCCCTGGCCGCCCTCGACGAGACGCGCTGCCTCTACGTTCCGGAGGCCTTCGACGCCGCGGGGCTCGAACTCCTGCGCGCCGCCTTCGCCGATCCGATCGCCCTGGCGCCGGAGGAGGCCATGAACTTCGCCGCCAACGCCCACTGCCCCGACGGCCGCCACGTTCTGCTGCAGCGCGGCAGCCCGCGCGCCGAGGCGGAGCTGCGCGCGCGCGGCTTCACGCCGGTTCCCCTCGACACCGGCGAGTTCATGAAATCCGGCGGCTCGGTGTTCTGCCTGAAGCAGGCCTTCGCCGGCGCCTGACTAGAATCGGGGCTTGCACACGAACACCGCCCGTCTGGCCGCCCTGCTGCTGCTCACCTGCGCCTGCGCCGCCCCCACCGCGCCGGAATCCGGCGCCGAGGAGAGCGCCGACTCCACGCTGCTGCGCCGCGCCTCGCGCGTCTTCGACGGCCGCAGCGCGCAGGAGATCGGCTGGGATCGCGCCGTCGCGCGGCTGGCGCAGGCCGACGCCGTCTTCCTCGGCGAGACGCACCTCGACCGGCTGACGCACGAGGCCGAGCTCGAACTGCTGCGCGCCTTGTCCGCGGCGCGCGGCGGACGCGTGGCGCTGGCGCTGGAGATGTTCGAGCGCGACGCGCAGCCGGCGATCGACGACTATCTGGCCGGGCGCATCACGGAGGCCGACTTCCTCGCCCGCTCGCGGCCCTGGCCCAACTATCGCACCGATTACCGGCCGATGATCGAGTTCGCGAAGCGCGAAGGCATTCCCGTGATCGCGTCGAATCTGCCGGCGGACCTGCGGCGCAAGCTCGCGCAGGGCGGCGAGACCGCGCTGGCGGCGCTGACGCCGGCCGAGCGCGCGCTGGTGCCCGAGCGCCTCATCGAAAATCCGCCGGAGTACTGGGAGCGCGTCGAGCAGGCGACGCTGGGCCACGGCGCGCTCGGCATGGGCGGCGGCGGCGAGCGCCTCTACGACGGCCAGAATTTGTGGGACAACACGATGGCCGAGTCGGTGGCGCGGTCGCTCGCGCAGGATCCGCAGCGCCTCGTCGTCCACGTCAACGGCGGCTTCCACAGCGCGTTCTGGCAGGGCACGGTCTGGCAATTGACGCAACGCGCGCCGGGCGCGCAGGTGGCCACCGTCGGCATCGAGACGACTTCCGATCTGGCCGGCGCCGATCCCGCCGGCCTCGCGCCGGAAAACGACGTCCTGGTCGTCGTCGAGTCGCGCGCCAGCAGCGCCGACGGCGGCGAGCGCGCCGTGCAGGTCGCGCGCGAGCACAAGTGGCGCCTGCGCCTGCCGCCCGCGCCCGCCGCCGAAGTGCCGCTGCTGGTCTGGTTGTGCGACAACGGCCAGACGGCGGAGGAAGCGGTGCAATTGTGGCAGCCCGCGCTCGGCGACGAGGCAGCGATCCTGGCGCTGGAGCCTTCCTTTCCCTATTTGGGCGAAGACGGCATCCGCGCGGGCCGCTGGTTCTTCCCGGGCCACGCCGACGCCGGCGGCGGACTGGCGCTCGCCGCGGTGCGGCGCGCACTCGAGGAGACCGCGCTGCCGGGACTGCCGGTGGACGAGACCCGCGTCGTGGTGGCCGGCGAAGGCGCCGGCGCCACGATGGCGCTCTTCGCCACGCGCTACGCGCGCCGCGAGCAGTTCATGACCTTGGCCTTCACTCCCCTGGCGCAAGACGAGTTCGCCTTGATGGGACGGCCCTGGCCCCTGCCGGAGGACCGGCCCTCCCGCGGGGTCGTGATCTTCGACTCCGAGGAGCGCGAAGCGGGATGGAGCGGCTTGAAGACGGAGGACGACGCCTTGCGCCTCGTCACGTCCTCGGCCGCGTGGTTGGAGGATCCTGCGGCTGCCGACGAATCGCAGGTCAATGCCGTGCGCGTCGCCCTCGGCCTGACCTCATCGGAGCCGAGCGCCGCGGCCGACGAGCTGCTCCAGGGCGCTCCTTCGCACCCGCGCGCCCAGTTGCGCGCGCGGACGCTGGCTCGCCGCGCGCGTGCGGCCGGCCTGACGGAGACGCCCTCGCTGGCCATCACGGCCGCGGCCTTCGCCGACGGCTCGCGCCTGCCGCGCTCCTCGGGCTCCTTCGGGGGCACCACCATCGTGGTGCTTCCGGCCGGCAGCTCCGAAGAAGAGATCGCAGCCTGGAAGGCGCTGGAGAATCCCGACGTGATCCAGCAGCGCAGCCGCTTCCACCGCCTGCGCATCGCCCACGGCGACGGCGAATTCGCGCCGCTCGCGGTGATCGAGCGCCTGCGCGCGGAGAACGCGCAACGCCGCGACTTCCTGCTGGTGCCCGCGGAATTTTGCGCCGAGGCCGGCGAACTGCGCGCGCTGCGCGAGAGCCTCGGACCGCTGACCGCGGAACTGCGCATCGAAGTGCTGGCCGGCCTCGGCGACCGGCTGCCGGTCGGGCCGTGATCCTCGGCGCCCTCGCCCTCGCCGCCGCCGCCCTCGCGCAGGATCCGGCGGAGTTCCTGATCGTGCGCAACGCCGCCGTGCCGGAAGGCGCGGCGGTGGCGGCGTCCTGGCGCGCGTGGCGCGGCATGGAGGCGGCGCCGGAAATCGTGCTGCGCGCGCCCGCCGACGAGGTGATCGCGCGCGGCGTCTACGAACGGGACGTGGCCGGCCCGATCCGCGCCTTCCTGGCCACGCCCGAGGGCGCGCGCGTGCGCTGGCTGGTGCCGGTGCACGGAGTGCCGCTGGGCATCGGCGAGCAGCCCGGCCTCGACGGCACCGTGCGCACCGAGCAGCAGCGCAACGAAGCCGCAGTGGATTCCGAGCTGGCCCTGCTGCGCGAGGCGGCGGTCAAGAATGACGGCTGGATCGAGTCGGCCCTCTACGATCGGGACGCCCCGCTCGGCTCGTCTGACAATTTCCTGGGCGTGATCCGCCTCGACGGCCCCACGGCCGAGATCGCCGCCGGACTGCCGGAAAAGGCGGTGCTCGCCGAGCTCTTCGGTCCGGGCGGACGCTCCTTCCTCGACACGCGCGGGCTCACCGACGAGCAGGACGGCTACGGCTACCGCGACGTGCACATGCGCACGGTGCGCGCCGCCTGGGAGCGCCTGGGCCTCGGCTTCGATCACGACGACGTCATGGACGTGGCGGATCCCTCCGCGCGCGAGGATTTCCTGCACTACGAGGCTTGGTACGCCGGCGATCCCTCGGCCTGGCGCGGTCTGCCGCGCTTCCGCTGCGGCGCGATCGCCGTGCACCTGCACTCCTTCGCCGCGCACAGCCTGCGCAATCCGCGCGCCTACTGGGTGGCGCCCCTGCTCGCCGCCGGAGCCACCGCCACCTTCGGCACGGTCTTCGAGCCGTACACGGTGGGCTTCCCCTACGAAGGCATCTTCTGGGACCGCATCGCGCGCGGCTGGACCTTCGGCGAAGCGGCGGTCGCCTCGTCGCAGCTCGTGTCCTGGCAGGCGGTCTTCCTCGGCGACCCGCTCTACCGCCCCTACGGCGCGGATTTCGCGGCGCGCCAGGCGGCGCAGCGCGCGGCCATGGGCGCCGCTCTGCGCGCCTGGCCGCAGGTGCCCGTGGATTCCCCCTTCGCGGGATTCCAGCCGGCGTGGGCCGGGATCGACCGGCGGCTGCGCGCGATCCTGGCGGCGGCCGCGGCCGGCGACGAGGACGAAGCGCTGGCCGGACTCGACGCGCTGCTCTTCCTGTGCCGCGGGTGGGAATTCGACGCCGCCATCGCGCAGGCGCTGGCCCCCGCACTCGCGGCCGACCTGAAGCGGGAATTGTCAGATCTGGACAAGGCGCTGGCCAAGGATCCTGCCGACGCCGCCGCGCAGGCGCGCCTGCGCGCGCGCGCGCAGGCCGCCGGCCTCTTCGGCCTGGGCGAGCGCCAGGCCGAGATCGCGGCGAAGTTGCGCGAGCGCCAGGATGCGCTGGTCGAGAAGGCGCTGGCCGAGAAGCGGCCGGCCCTGCGCGGCGGCAAGCTGCTGGCGCACTGGCGCTCGCTGCGGCGGGCCGAGCGCTGCGAGCTCGCGGCGCGCAGCGCCGAAGCCGGCGCGGCCCGCGCCGCGCTCGAGGCGGACGCCGATGCCGGCCCTGCGCTGCAGGCCGAGGCCGAAGCGGCCCTCAGCAAAGCCCTGCGCGATGCCGAGTCCCTGCTGCGCAAGGAGAAGTTCACCGAAGCGGAGACTCTGCTGCTGCGCCTGCAAGCCGAGCATCCGCCCTGTCCGGCGCAGGAGACGCTGCGCGCGCTGCTCACGCAGGCGGCCGCAGGCCGCGCCGGCTGATCACTTCGGCGCCGCGGGCGGCGGTCCGGCGTGCTGGATGATGCGCATCTTCAGCGCGACGCCATCGGCGCCGTGCTCCTCCCACGCGAGGGCGAGCGGCAGGCCTTCCGCACCTGCCGAAAAGGCCGGCCAGTGCGCCTGGCTCGCCAGCAAGCGCGCGGACTTCGCGCCCGGCTCCAGGAGTTTCAACTCACCGGCCGCGCCGCCTTCGATCCAGGCCAGGTAGGCGCCACGCACGCCTCCTCCGGCCGCCAATTCCTTTCCTTGGCCGAGCAGTTCCTCGAGTCCGCCGGCGGCGCAGCGAAAGATCTTGTCGTCCCGGCTCCACAGACTGAGCAACGCGTCGCGCTGCGGCACGAGGCCGCCGGGCGCCATCGGGCAGCCGGCCAGCTTCCAGGATCCCTGGCCCAGCTTGACGGGCGGGTCGAAGCCCTGCGCGGTGCCGTGCGCGAGCCACATGTCACGATTCCCGTCCAGCGAATTGCGGAAGAGCACGTGCAGCCGTCCGGCAGAGTCGAAGGCGGCGGTCGGCGCGCAGCATTCGCAGACGGAACCGGCCGGCGCCCGGTAGACCCGCAGATTCGGCTGCCAGCTGCGCCCGCCGTCCGCGGAGAAGGAGGCGTAGACCTCCATCGCGCCGCTGCGCAGGTCCAGCCACACGCAGGCCAGCTGGCCGGCGGGCGCGCGCGCCATGTCGTGCAAGCCTTCGCGCGCGGCGCCGGGCTGATCGGTGACTGCGAAGGGTCCGGTGAAGGTGAGCCCGCCGTCGGCGGAAACCCAGGACCGCAGATCGCCCTCGATCTTGGCCGCGCGGTCGAAGACGATGGCGCTCACGCAGACGGCGTCGGCGTTCACGGCGATGCGCGGCCCGCGCCGCATGCCCGCAATGGTTTGGGCGCCCTGCAGCAGCCGCTCCTCGCCGCCGGCTCCGAGCGCGTCGAACGTGCGCACGGCCACCTGGCGGCCGTCCCGCGCGTACGCGACGTGGAATCGCGGCCGGTCAGCGCTCATGCCAATCGCCACCTGCGGCTGGCTCACCGGCCCCTCGGCCACGGTCCAGGGTTCGACTCGATCCCCCTGCGGCCAAGCCGTCAGCAGGAACAGCACGAGGCTCGGCGTCATGCCGGCGGAATCAGGCGCCGGCGGCCGCGTGCGCCACCCGTTCGACGGCCGGCGCCGGCTCCGGCGCGGCGCCATGCTGGCGCATCGCCAGCGCGACGAGCCGGTCGCACAACTCGGGCAGGCCGACGCCCGCGTGCTCCATCAGGCGCGGGAACATCGAGATGCTGGTGAACCCCGGGATCGCGTTGATCTCGTTGAGATAGAAGCGTCCGGTCTTCGTGTCCATCAGGAAGTCCACGCGCGCGAAGCCGTCGAGGCGCAGCACGCGGAAGGAGCGCAGCGCCAGCTCGCGCAGGTGCTCGGACATGGCGGCCGGCAGATCCTGCGCCGGCACGAAGGTCTCGGCCGAGTCGTTCTCGTACTTGTTGGCGTAGTCGTACCAGCCGTCCTTGACGCGGATCTCGCCGGGCAGGCTGACGATCGCCGGCTCGCCGTCGAGCACCGCGACTTCCAGCTCGCGCGGCTCGCAGACCGCGGGCTCGACCAGCGCGTAGTCGCCGTGGCGGAACGCCTCGTCCAGGCCGGCGCGCAGATCGGCTTCGTTCATGGCCTTGCTGATGCCGACGCTGCTGCCGAGCCGCGCCGGCTTGACGAAGCAGGGCAGGCCGCGCGCGCGCGCGATCTCCGCGGTCAGCGCCGCGGGCCGCGCGCGCCACTCGCTGACGTGCAGGTCGGTCCACGACACCACGGGCACTCCGGCGCTGCGCAGCACGTGCTTCGACAAGGACTTGTCCATCGCCAGGGCGGCGCCGGTGCAGCGGCTGCCGACGAAGGGCAGGCCCAGCAATTCCAGCCAGCCCTGCAGGGTGCCGTCCTCGCCGCAGGGGCCGTGCATCACCGGGAACACGCACTGCGTGCCGAGCGGCAGGCGCGGCGCGGTGCCGGATTCGAGCGGCGCCTTGCCGTCGAGCAGACGGGCCGACGCTTCGGGGCCGAGCCAGCGGCCCTCGCGCGTCACGCCGACCAGGCGCAGGTCGTAGCGCGCGGGGTCCAGATGCGCGATCACCGTGCGCGCGGAGCGCAGGCTGATCTCGTGTTCCTCCGACTGGCCGCCAAAGACGACTGCCAAGACCAAGGGGCGGTTCGTGACGGGCACGTCTTGCAGCCTAGGACTTGGAGCGCCCGATTTCACCGTCGTTCCTACGCGCCGCGCGGCACGGCGTTTGCAGCAGGCTGGTAGTCTGTTGCGCCGATGAAAAACCCCCGCGTCGTCGCGCTGCTGGCTGCTGCCCTGGTGGCCGCCCTGCTCTTCGCGCCGGTCCTGTTCGCGGGCTTCCTCTACGACGACCACGAGCTGATCACCCGCAATCCGCGCATCGGCGACTGGTCCCTGCTCGGCGAGGCCTTCGCCAAGCCCTTCTGGGAGGTCATCAGCCCGCTGCGCACGGCGGCGGGCTTCTACCGGCCGCTGGGCGCCTGGCTGCTGGCCGGCTGCCATCACCTCTTCGGCGACTGGGCCGGCGGCTTTCACCTCGTGTCGCTGCTGCTGCACGCCGCCTGCGCCGCCGCGGTGGCGCGCCTGGCGCTGGCTGTGGGGCTTGCGGTGGGCGCCGCGGCGATGGCGGGCGTCTTGTTCGCGGTGCACGGCGCGCACGTCGAGGCGGTGGCCTGGATTTCCGCCGGCCCCGATCTGCTCGCCACGCTGCTGGCCCTCCTCGGCCTGACGGCGGTGGTGCGGCATCGAACCAAATCCGGAGCCGCCTGGCTGCTGGCCGCGATGCTCGCGAAGGAGGCCGCGCTCGGCGCCTGGCTGCTGGCGCTGGCCTGGGTGCTGCTGTGGCCGGTGGTCGGCGACCGGCGGTGGCGGCGCGTCGCGCCGCTGCTCGGCGCCGGCGCCGTGCTCTATCTGCTGCGCGTGCAGGCCTTCGACTCCTTCGCCGCGGGCTTCGACCGGCGCAACACCTGGCATTACTTCGCGCCGCTCGAGGAGATCGTTCTCTCGCTGAACCTGCTCGGCCGCTATCTCTGGTTCCTGGTCTGGCCCTGGCCGCACGCGCCCTTCCAGCCGCTGCGCGTGGATCAGGCGTGGAACAGCGCCGGCGCGCTGATGCCGGCTCTCGCCGCCGCGCTGATCGCGCTGACCGCGCTCGCCGCCTGGCTGCGCAGCGTCCAGCGTTCGGCCTTCCGCTTCATCGCGCTCGGACTGCTCTTCGCCGGCCTGGCGCCGGTGTTGAACACGCGCGCGCTCGGCCAGTATCCCTTCGAGGAGCGCTTCCTCTACCTGCCGAGCGCCGGCTTCACTCTGCTCGTGGCCGGCAGCGCCGCGGCTCTCGCCGGATGGATCAAGATGCCGCGCCTGCTTCCGGCCTGTGCCGCGCTGATCGCGATCCCCCACGCCGCCAGCGTGGTGCCGGCGCTGCAGCCCTGGCAGACCGAAGAAGCGTTCTTCGACTGGGCGCGCCGCGCCAGCCCGAACGCGATGACGCCGCACCTCGGCTACGCGCGCGTGATGCTCGAGCGCGCCCAGATGTCCGCGAACGCCGACGACCGGGCCCGCTGGTCGGACCGCGCGTTCGAGAGCTACCAGGATTCGCTCGCCATCGACGTGGACACGTGGTTCGTGTCGGCCATCGAGCGCGAAATGGGCAACCTGGGCCTGGCCGACTCGCTCTTCGTCGGCGGCGACGTGCGCGCTGCGCGCGAGGTCTACGAGCAGATCGTGCTGCACTACCGCGAGTCGGCGGTCGGCTACCTGGGCCTCGGCAACTGCGCGGGCTACACCGCCAATCAGGCCGGCAGCGCCGGGGACAACGCCGAGTTCGCCCGCCTCTGGACGCAGGCGCTCGGACACTACGAGCGCGCGTTGGAGTTGGACCCCGGCCTGCTCCCCGCGCAGGGCGGGCGCGCGCAGGCGCTGGCCTCGCTCGGCCGCTTCGAGGAAGCCCTGCCCTTCGCCGAATCCTGCTTCGCGGCGGAACCTGACAATTTCGACTACGCCACCAGCCTGGCGTCCATCTACTTCGAGCTGGGCCGCTACACCTTCGCGCAGCGCGCCTACGAGCGATTCCTCGCCGCCGCGCCGCAGCATCCGCAGCGGCCCATGGTCGAGCAGACCCTGGCCAGCCTGGCCGCCATCCGCTCGCAGGCCGGCTCGTCCCCCCCCCCGCGATGACCGGCCCGCTCGCCCCGGGGCAGCTGCTGGTCGCGGCGCCCTCCCTGACCGACCCGAACTTCGAGGGCACGGTGCTGCTGCTCTGCACGCTCGAGAAGAGCGGCGCGGTGGCGCTCGTGCTCAACCGCCCGCTGGGCATTCCGGTGCAGCAGGTGCTGCCCGCCGCCGCGCTGCCGGCCGCGGCGCTCGGTCCGCTGCTGTGGGGCGGGCCGGTCGGGCTGAACCAGGTCTTCCTGCTGCACCAGTCCTCCGTCTCCGCCGAAATCGGGCGGCCGGTGGGCGGTGGGCTGCACTTCGGCGGCGGACTCGAGGATGCGCGGCGCATCGCCGAGGCGGGCGGCCGGTTGCAGTACTTCGTCGGCTACAGCGGCTGGGGCGAAGGGCAGCTCGAGGAAGAACAGCGCGAAGGTTCTTGGCTGATCCTCCCGCCCGCGGAAGGCGAGATCTGGAAGTCCGAACGCGCCTGGCAGTGGGAGCAGTTGGTCGCGCGCGCCGCGCCGGATTTATCCTGGATGCAGAGCGTGGATCGCCCCGACCTGAACTGACGCGAACCGAACCATGGAAGCCGCCGGCAGCGCCGCAGCCCCGAAGCCTCGATTGCTCCGGAGCCTGCTCGCGGGCGTCGGACTGCAGCTCCTGGCGGTGACGCCCGTGGCCCTGGTCCAGGCGGGAATTTCCCTGGAGGCCCCGCTGGTCTTTCCGATCGGCGCCACGGTGCTGGCCGGCGGCCGCAGCAGCGTGGAGATCTTCGAACTCACCGTGGACGCCGTGCACGGTGACCGCAGCGACGTCTTCGCGGAAGCGGCCTGGTGGTACTACTCGATCGCCGGCGCCCAGGTGCTGGCGGTGGCGGCGCTGCTGGCCTGGCGGCGCCGGCGCCGCGGATCGTTCCGCGATCCGTGGGCGCTGGGATTGCTGGCGCTAGTGCTGATCAACGCCGTCTTGGCATTCCGCTGGCCCTGGTGGGGCACCTGAACCACGCCCCGGCCGGGATTCCCGTCCCGAACCGGCGCATTTCTCGCCAAAGGGGCGTTCCGGCGTCTAAAATCGATCTCCCTGATGAAACTCGCTGACGTGGTCTCCCGGGTCCTCGACGGTCGTCGGATTAGCCCGGCGGAAGCCGTGCAATTGCTGGACGAAGCGGACTTGGCCACCCTGGCCTTCCTGGCCGACGAGGTGCGCCGCCGGCAGCACCCGGAGCCGGTGGTGAGTTACATCATCGACCGCAACCTGAATCCGACCAACGTCTGCGTGACGGACTGCGGGTTCTGCGCCTTCTACGCCAAGCCGAAGGACGCGAAGAAGGCCTACGTCCTCGACCGCGAGACGATTTACCGCAAGGTGCAGGAGACGGTGGACGTCGGCGGGATCCAGATCCTGATGCAGGGCGGGCACCATCCCGATTTACCCGTGGAATGGTTCGAGAGTTTGCTTGGAGATTTGAAATCGCGCTGGCCCAAGCTTCACCTCCACGCCATGAGTCCGCCGGAAATCGAGCACCTCGGGCGCGTGTCGAAGATTCCGACGCTCGAAGTGCTGCGCCGCCTGCAGGCCGCCGGCATGGACTCGATGCCCGGGGGGGGCGCCGAGATCCTCGTGGACCGCGTCCGCGACGAGATCGCCCCGCGCAAGACCCGCTCCGCCGTATGGCTGAAGATCATGGAAGAGGCGCACTCCCTGGGCATGCGGACAACCGCCACCATGATGTTCGGGCACGTCGAGACGCCGGCCGAGCGCGTCGAGCACCTGGAGCGCCTGCGCGAGCTGCAGGATCGCACCGGAGGATTCACCGCGTTCATCTGCTGGACCTTCCAGCCGGGCGGCAATCCCATGGGGCAGAGCATGCTGGCCGGCGGCTGGCGCAAGGCCACGCACGCCCCCTACTTCCGCACGGCGGCCGTGGCGCGCATCTTCTTGGACAATTTCGCCAATCACCAGGCTTCCTTCGTGACCCAGGGCAAGGACGCGGCGCAGCTGGCGCTGCGGATGGGCTGCAACGACTTCGGCAGCGCGATGCTCGAGGAGAACGTGGTGAGCGCGGCCGGATGCAGCCAGCTGGTGAAGCTCGACGAGATCGAGACGGCGATCCGCGAGGCCGGTTTCGTGCCGCGCCGCCGCAACCAGCGCTACGAGATCGTGGACGAGCGCGGCCCGCGGCCGCTGCCCGGCGAACTCGCGGATTGCGGCGCCGCCGCCACCGGGCGCGGCGCTCCCGCTCCCCTTCTGACGGCGGGCGCGGCATGAAGCGCGCGCTGCCCCTGCTGCTGCTCGCCGGCGCCTGCTCGACCCCCGAGGAGTACGCCGCCGCCGCCGACTCGGAGGTCTACGAGCTGCTCGACGCGCGCCGGATGGAGCTCTTCAGCGACCCGGCCGGATTCCGCGTCGAGCCGGCCGCCGAGCGCCTGCGCCTGAAGCTGCTCGCGGAGCCCGATGCCCTGACCGAGCCGATCTCGCTGGTGCAGTCCCTGGAGATCGCCGCGTCCAACAACCGCGAATACCAGCAGCGCAAGGAAAGTCTCTATCGCGCGGCTCTCAACCTCACGCTCGAGCGCTGGCGCTTCAGCACCATCTTCACCCTCGACGGCTCGGTGGGCATCGACGGCGTCGGCACCGACGCGGGCGTGGCGTCGGCGGACGCCGACCTCGGCATGAGCAAACTGCTCGGCACCGGGGCCAACATCGTCGGCAGCATCGGCGGCAGCCTGTTCCGCGTGATCAGCACCGGCGACGGCTGGGACGCGCTGTCCGACCTGACTTTGTCCGTGACGCAGCCGCTGCTGCGCGGCGCCGCGCGGGAAGTCGTGATGGAGCCTCTGACCCAGTCCGAGCGCGACCTGATCTACGAAGTGCGCAACTACGAGCGCTTCCGCCGCACCTTCGCGGTGGACGTCGCCAACGAGTACTACGCCATCCTCGTGACGCTCGACCAGATCGCCAACGAAGAGGAGAACCTGCGCGGCGTGCGGCTGATCGAGGAATTGTCGAAGGCGCGCACCGAGGCCGGGCGCCTGAACGCAATCCAACGCGACCAGGCCAGCCAGGACGTCCTGAGCTCGGAATCCAGCCTCCTGCAGCTGGTGGCGCGCTTCGGCCAGCAGCTGGACAGCTTCAAGCTGCGCCTCGGCCTGCCGCCGGAGGCCGGCCTGCGGCTGGATCCGGCCGAGCTGGTGCTGCTGCGCGAACTGGACGGCTCCGACCTGGAGCTGCTCGATTCCGACGACCTCACGCTCGGCGCGCTCGCGCGCCGGCTCGACCACATCAACACCGCCGAGGCGCGGGTGGACGCCGAGCGCCGGGTGCGCATCGCCGCCGACGCCCTGCGCGCCGGACTGGACATCGAGGCCACCATCGGCTCCACCAGCGAGGAGGGACATCCCATCTCCTACCGCTCCGGCGTCACGCCCTGGTCGCTCGGACTCGGCTGGGATCTGCCGATTGACAATCTTCCGGAGCGCAACAGCTACCGCTCCGCGATGCTGGACCTCCAGTCGGCGCTGCGCACCGAAGAGAGCTCGCGCGACACCGTGCTGTCCGGCCTGCGCGACGACCTGCGCCAGGCCACCAACGCGCGCGAGCGCCACCAGGTGCAGCTCACCGCCGTTCTGCTGGCCGAGCGCCGCGTCGAGAGCACGCAACTCAACTTCGACGCCGGCCGCCTCGAGACGCGGGATCTGCTCGAAGCCCGGCGCTCGCTGCTGAGCGCCCAGAACGCCGCGACCTCGGCGCTGCGCGACTTCGCGATTTCGCGCCTCCGCCTCTACAGCGACCTCGAACTCCTCGAGGTCGGACCCGACGGCATTCACGTTTCCGCTCCCGCCGCGCCATGACCACTCCGACTCCCCGCCGCCGCAGCCCGATTCCGATCGCGATCGCCCTGGTCGCGCTCGCCGCCCTCGCATGGGGCGGCTGGCGCGAGAACGGCTGGTTCCGCGAAGAGGCTGCCGCCGAAGAAGCCGGCTACAAGGTGCTGCGGCAGCACGTGGACATCACCGTGAGCCAGCGCGGCAACCTGTCCGCGCGCAACGCCGCCAAGGTCTACAGCGAGCTCGAGGGGCGCGCCGCGATCCTGGAGATCGTGGACGAGGGCGCGATGGTCGAAGTCGGCGACGTGCTGGTGCGGCTGGACTCCTCGGCCCTGGAGGACCGCAAGGTCGCGCAGGACATCGCGGTGCAGAACGCGCGGGCGGCCCTGACCAAGTCCGAGCAGAACCTGCAGATCCAGGAAAGTCAGAACACCAGCGACCGCGCCGCCGCCGAGCAGAAGCTGGACTTCGCCAAGACCGACCTGAGCAAGTACCTGAACGGCGACTGGCCCAAGAAGAAGCTCGAGGCCGAAGAAGCCATCAAACTGGCGGAGCAGGAGATGTCGCAGGCGAAGGACAAGTTCGAGTGGTCGGAGAAGCTCTACGACAAGGGCTTCCTGACCCGTTCGGAACTGGAGTCGGACACCCTTGCGCTCGCCCGCGCGGAGATCAAGCAGCAGCAAGCGATCCGCACCAAGGACCTGCTCGAGAATTACGACCACCCCAAGGAGGAGCGCCGACTCGAGGCCGCAGTCGAGGAGGCGGTGCGGGAACTCGACCGCGTCAAGCTGCAGGCCAGCGCCCGTCTCGTGGACATCACGGCCGACGTCGGCACCAACAAGGCCAAGCTCGGGCTGGAAGTCGAGAAGTTCGCCAAGCTGAACGACCAGATCGCCAAGGCGACGATCAAGGCCCCGGTGGCCGGCTACGTGGTCTACCGCCGCTCGGAGGGCGGAATGGGCCGCGGCAGCGAGACGATCCAGAAAGGCACCGAAATCCAGGAACGGCAGGAGATCATGAGCATTCCTCAGGCCGGCGGCATGATCGCCGAAGCCAGCATCCACGAGTCCGTGGTGCAGAAGGTGCGCTCCGGAATGCCGGTGCGGCTCAAGGTGGACGCGATTCCCGGCAAGGAATTCCGCGGCGAGATCGCCTTCATCGCGCTGGTGCCCGACAGCAACTCCTGGTGGGCCAACCCGAACATGCGCCAGTTCAAGACCGCGATCTCGATCCTGGATCCCAATCCCGAGATGAAGCCGGGCATGTCGTGCAACGTGGACATCCTGGTGGACTCGGTGGACGACGCGCTGGCCGTGCCGGTGCAGGCCGTCTACCGCAGCGGCGGGCTCACCATCTGCTTCGTCGGCGGCGCGACGCGGCCGGTGAAGATCGGGCGCAGCAGCGACACCTGGGTGGAGATTCTCGAGGGCGTGCGCGAAGGCGAGATCGTCGCGATGTCTCCGCCGGCCGGCTTCAAGCCCGAGCCGGAGCCGCAGCGCGAGCCCGAAGCGCCGCCGGCGATGCCGAATCCGGCCGGCTACACCGGCCCGCCCGCGGGCGACGAAGTCAAAGGTCCCCCGTCCGGCGAATCCGGCGGCGGATCGGGCGGCGGGCCGGCGCAAGGCGGCGGCCGCGGCCGGCCTTCCGGCGCCGAGCGGCCCGAATCGGGGAGCCGCAATGACGGGCGCTGAGCCGGCCGCTGCCGCCGGCGGGCGGCAGCCGGTCGCCGAATTGCGGGACGTGCGGCGCGTCTACCGGATGGGCACGAACGAGGTTCGCGCCCTGGACGGCATCAGCGTGTCCTTCGGCGCCGGCGAGTACTGGTCCATCATGGGCACCTCGGGCAGCGGCAAGAGCACGCTGCTCAACATTCTCGGCTGCATCGACCGGCCGAGCTCGGGCAACTACATCGTGGACGGCACGGACGTCGCCGATCTCGACGACGACGGGCTGAGCGAGCTGCGCGGCACCCGCATCGGCTTCGTGTTCCAGTCCTTCAACCTGATTCCGCAGCTCAACGTGCTGGAGAACATTCTCGTGCCGGTGTTCTACCGCGACGTGCAGCCGCCGGGCGCCGAGGAGCGCGCGCGCATGCTGGCTGAGCGCATCGGCCTGGGCGGCCGCTTCGACCACCGCCCCACCGAGCTGTCCGGCGGCCAGCAGCAGCGCGTGGCGATCGCGCGCGCGCTGATCAACGATCCGCCGATCCTGCTGGCGGACGAAGCCACCGGCAACCTCGATTCGAACACCGCGCGCGAGATTCTCGGCCTCTTCGACGAGTTGCACTCCCTCGGCAAGACCATTCTGCTGGTCACGCACGAGCCCACCGTGGGCGCGCGCGCGCAGCGCACCCTTCACCTCAAGGACGGGCGCGTGGACCGCATCGCCGAGGGCGTCAAGCGGTGACCTTCGCCGCCTTCATGCGGACGGTGCGGCTGGGCTTCAAGAGCCTGCTGCTGCACAAACTGCGGGCCCTGCTGACCACGCTGGGAGTGCTCTTCGGCGTCAGCAGCGTGATCGCCATGTTGGCCATCGGTGAAGGCGCCAGCGAGGAGGCGCAGCAGCAGATCCGCGAGTTGGGCTCGCAGAACGTGATCCTGCGCGGGGTCAAGCCGCCGGACGACGTCGCCAGCGCGCAGACCACGCGCGTCATGGTCTACGGGCTCACGCGCGCCGACCTCAAGCGCTGCGAGGATTCCTTCCCCTGGGTCACGCGCGCGGTGCCGGTGAAGCAGCTGCAGCAGGAAGTGCGCCTCGGCGAGCGCGCGGGCAACCCGCGGGTGCTGGCCACGATCCCCGAGTGGATCGAGGTCACCGGCCGCATCCTGTCCGAGGGCCGCTTCCTCAGCGCCGCCGACGAGGCTGCCACGGCCAACGTCTGCGTGGTCGGCTACGAAGTGGCGCGCTGGCTGTCGCCGTTCGATTCGCTGCTGGACAAGAATCTGAAGATCGGCGCCGACTATTTCCGCGTGGTGGGCGTGATGCTGCCGCGCGTGCCGCTGGGCAGCGACCCCGGCCAGCCGGGCATCGAAGTCACCGGCGAGGTGCTGATTCCGCTGTCCACCGGGTCGCGCTGGTTCGGCGAGATGCAGGTCAAGATCCGCGCCGGCTCGCGCGAGATGGAGCAGGTCGAGCTGCACGAGATCGTGCTGGAAGTGGACACGCCGGAGAACGTGCCCGTGGCGGCGGCGGCGGCGCGCGAGATGCTGGCGCGCAACCACACGCAGAAGGATTACGAGCTGGTGGTGCCGCTGGAGCTCCTGGCCAAGGCCGAGGAGACCAAGCGCATCTTCAGCATCGTGCTGGGCAGCATCGCGGGCATTTCGCTGCTGGTCGGCGGCATCGGCATCATGAACGTGATGCTGGCCACCGTCACCGAGCGCACGCGCGAAATCGGCATCCGCCGCGCTCTCGGCGCCAAGAAGCGCCACGTGATGATGCAGTTCCTGGTCGAGTGCGTGGTGCTGGCGGTCGGAGGCGGCCTGGCCGGCATTGCGCTGGGACTGCTGATCCCGGTGATGGTCGAGCGCTACGCCGACATGCGCACGATCGTGACGCCGGCCGCGCCGCTGCTGGCCTTCGGCATCTCGGTGGCGACCGGCTTGATCTTCGGCCTCTATCCGGCCTGGCGCGCCGCCAGCCTCGATCCGGTCGAAGCGCTCAGGCACGAGTAACGCGGCAGGCGGCGTCCTTCAGGGCCGCTCGGCCAGCGCGAGTTCCGCGCCGAGTTCCAGACGGAACCGCCCCCGGCCCGATTGCACCAGCCGGATCTCGGGGCAGCGCTCCTCGAGCCTCCGGCGCAGCAGGATCAGGCGGCTCTCCAGATTGTCCTTCACCGGCGGCAGTTGCAGCGACTTGTCGAGACGCAGGCGCCGGTTGGTGAACTCGCCGGCATCGCCGGCCTCGCGCTCGCGCAGGATTTTCCACAGGATGCGCGCCGGCAGGCTGCGCACCAGGTACTCGCCGTCCACCAGCACGCATTCGTCGCCGCGGAAATATTCCACGGTCAAGCGCGCGCGGCGTGCGGGGCGGGCAGCCGGTTCGCCGTGGCGCGGCGGGCGCGGCGGCAGCGGCTCGGAATCTTCGGCGCGCTCGCGCAGCTGGGCGTTCTGGATGGCGATCGCCAGGAAGCCTCCCAGCACCTCGAGATAGGCGCGATCTTCCTCGTGGAAGCGGTAGGAGCGGTCGGCCTCGACGCACAGCACGCCCAGCAGTTCGTCGCGCACGAGCAGCGGGATGCCCAGCTGGCTCTCCGGTTGCGCCAATCCCGGCAGCGGAATGCGCCGGTTCTCGGGGCAGAGTCCGCGCGCCTGGGCACGCTTGGCCACGGCGTCGGCGTAGAGCAGCTGACGCATCATGCCGGAGATGCGGATCGGCTTGCGGGCCTCGGCGACCATGCCGATGATGCCTTCGCCGAATCCGACTTCGGCGCCGGCGCCGCCTTCCGGATAGCCGCGAGTCGCGATCGTCTCCAGCCGGTCGGGCCGCTCGCCGGCCAGCAGGATCATGGAGTGGCGGAAGCCGAAGAGCTGCTCGAGGGTCTCGAGAATCGCGTCGAGCAGGCAATCGAGGGTGGGCGCCAGCTGGATCCGCTCGGACAGCGCGTGCAGGGCCTGCATGGTGAAGGGCAGCCCGTCGGCCGCCGCGGGCCGCGCGCCCGGAGTCGCCGCCGCCAGGCCTGCTTCGTAAGCCACCGGCTCCACGCCGAGCACCTCGTACACGTCGGCGCCGAGCAGTTTGAAGATGCCTTTCAATCCGCTGTACGAGGCGATGGCTTCGATGCGCAGGCGCATGGATTCGAACAGCGGTCCGCCGGTTTCGGTGCGCACGAAGCGCAGGCGCAGCTTGTAGACCTGCAGCGTGTCCGGGTCGATCAGCCTGACCATCGCGCGCGGATTCTCGGCGACGTTGCGCTTGCTCTTGTTGAAGAACTGGAAGGAGAGCGCGACGTGGCGCGCGTCCACGTAGTCCACGTGGCTGATGATGGCCGCATTGGGCACGCCGGCCCGCGAGCAGGTACAGAGCCAGGCCGGGATCAGGCCCTGGAAGCAGGGCGCGAGAGTTTCGAGCGGGATCACGGCAGCGGCTCCCCAGCTCCCGGGCCCGGCGTCTGCTCGAAAAGCTCCGTGACCTGGATTTCGATCGCCGTGCAGGGCCAGGACTTCCAGCCGGCGAACGCGGCGGCCGGGATGCCGATCTTCTCCAGGTCGGCGCCGAACGCTTCCAGCTGGCGATCCACTTCGGCGCGCTCGTCCTCCCGCGCTGGACGTGAGCCGATGCAGATTCCCTTCACCTGGCAGGCGCGATGGCTGGTCGGCAGGTCGAAGTCCAGCGCGATCGCGGGATGCTCCCTCAGGTTGCGCAGCATCTCGGCGGCGGCGTCCACGTAGAACCACGCCGTCAAGCGCTCCCCCCCCTCGTGCACGCGCGCGGCGCAGGCGGCGACGCCGTCGGGGTTCAAGTCCGCGTCGCGGGTGGCGACGACGATGGACAGGCCGGAGCTGAGGAACTCCGCCAAATCGTCGGAGATGCGGGCTTTGCGGGCCACGGAGCGATTGCGCGGGATCTTAGGGTTTTCTTAGGAATTGTCTAGCGATCATTCAGGATCGCGGAGCCTCGCTTCACCGGTAATTTCCTCAGCCCCGGACGCACTCCCGCGGCCGGCCCCCCATCTGACACGAGGAAACGACGATGAATCCGAAGACTCTTCTGACGATCGCCACGCTCGGCGCGGGCGCCGCGGCGCTCGCCTTCCAATCCGCCGGCGCCTCCGCGGCTCCGGCTGGCGACGAAATCGCGCGCGGCTCCTATCTGGTGAAAATCATGGGCTGCAACGACTGCCACACGCCGTGGACCATGACGGCGCGCGGCCCCGAGCCCGACATGGCGCGGCAGCTCTCCGGGCATCCGCAGTCGGAGTCCATCACGGCGCCGCCGGCGCTGGGCGAAGGCCCGTGGGTCTGGGCGGGATCCGGCACCAATACCGCGTTCGCCGGCCCGTGGGGCGTGAGTTTCACCGCGAACCTGACGCCTGATCCGGAAACCGGACTCGGCAAGTGGACCGAGGAGACCTTCATCTCCGCGATCCGAGCGGGCAAGCACGAAGGCCAGGGACGGCCGATCCTGCCGCCGATGCCTTGGCCGATGTACCGCAACGCGACGGACGAGGATCTGCGCGCGGTCTTCGCGTATCTGCAATCGCTGCCCGCCATCAAGAATCGCGTGCCGCAGCCGATCGATCCGCCGGAGGCGCGGTGATGCACGGACAGGCGCGCAAAGCGGGCGCCACGCTCGCGCTGGCGGCGATCACCGCCTTCGCGTGGGCGCCCGGCGCGGCGGCGGACGCGGAGGCGCGCGCCGGCGCTCCCGCGGCGCCGCCGCCGCAGCGCTTGTCGCAGACCGGGCTCTATCTCGCCGACGGCACGGTGGATCCGCGCAACCGCCCCTTCGCGCCGCAGTATCCGCTGTGGACGGACGGTGCGGACAAGGAGCGCTGGATCCGGCTGCCGGAGGGGAAGTCGATCGACGTCACCGACGTCGACGCCTGGCGCTTCCCCGCCGGCACGATCCTGTGGAAGGAATTTTCCTGGAAGGGACGCAAAGTCGAAACGCGGATGCTGGTCGCGGGCGAGGACGGCTCGTGGACCTTCGCGACGTACGCGTGGAAGGAGGATCAGAGCGACGCGCTGCTGGCGCCGGAGCAGGGCATTCCCGGCGCCTACGAGATTGCGCCGGGCAAGCGGCACTCGATTCCGGGAGTCGCGGACTGCGGCGCCTGCCATCTGTCCGCGCCGTCGGCCGTGCTGGGATTCGGCGCGCTGCAGCTCTCCGACGACCGCGATCCCCTGGCGCCGCACGCCGAAGCCCTGCAGCCGGGCGATCTCACGCTGAGCGCTCTCGTGGACGAGAATCGATTGCAACCCGCGCGGCCGGACTTGAAGCAGAATCCGCCGCGCATCCGCGAGCAGGATCCGGTGGCGCGCGCCGCGCAGGGCTATCTGTCTGCGAACTGCGGCGCCTGTCACAATCAGAGCGGGCCGCTGGCGCGCCTGGGATTCGGTCTGCTGCACGACGCGGGCGGCGCGGCGGCGGCTCCCGAGCCGGCGCGCGCGACCGCGGCGGGATTTCCCGGCCGCTTCCTGGTGCCGGGCATCCCGGCGGAAGAGTCGCGCATCGTGGCGCCCGGCGCGCCGGATCACAGCGCGCTGCTCCACCGCATGAAGTCGCGCCGCGCCTCCACGCAGATGCCGCCGCTGGGAACGGTGATCGCGGACGAGCAGGCGATCGAACTCGTGCGAAAGTGGATCGAGGGGCTGGATGGCTGATCCTGGACGTTGGACGCGGGCCGGACTCTAGGCGAAGAATAGTCAGAAGTCGGACGAACGCGAGGCGGGACGGCGTCTAGAATCGTCAGTGATGAAGAACCCATGGCGGGCGCTTGCCGTGCTGCTGGCGCTGATTCTCGGGCTCGTGATCATCCTGCGCAGTCCAACAGCTCGCAGCGCCAAGATTGAGACAGCAGGCGCCCCGAACACGGTGTCCTCGCCCGTGGAGCCGGCGGAGGAACGGCGGGACGCAGCGAGTGGCGGCGCGATCCGGGAGGCGGCCTTGAGCTCCGAGGCGGGAGCCGACGTCGCCTTGCTCGTGAGACTGGTGCATCCGGACGGTCAGCCGGCGGAAGCCTGGTGCACGTTTCACCCGGCGGATGGCTCCAGAATCTGGACAAGGTCGAGCCATGGCGTCGGCGTGCTGCTCGGAGTTCGCCCCGGTCCCGCCCAATTCCGCATTTCCGGCCGCGGCTACTACTCCCGCGTCGAGGACGTGATGGTTGCCGCGGCGCCTGCCGAGCAGGAGATCCGCCTGATCGCGGAGCCCTCGGCTCGGATTGCCGTGCGATTCATGGCACCGGACGGCCGTCGCCTGATTGAAGTGCTGAAGGAAAGTCTGCCCGCGCATCAAGCGTATGGCGTGCTGCCGTCCCTCTTCGCCATGCGCCAAGGCAATCTTCCGGAATTCACTCCACGGGGCGACTACTACTATCAAAGTCCGGATGCCATGTGGAGCACTTCGCAGGAACTTGTCAATCTCCCGGATGATTTGGATGGAGAATTGTCCTTGATGACTCCGCCGCCCATGATGCTGCATGCCTTGCTGCGGCATCGCGCGGTCGGCATGCAGGCACTCGAGGCGCCGGCCGAATCCCTCGACTTCGTGGTCGATCCTGAGCGCTTGCTGGCGGAGCTTGGCACGATCCGGGTCCGTTTATTGGACGGCACGACCGGTGAACCATTCGCCAGCGGCATCAGCAACCACGTGAATCTGACTGGGGCATCGTCCATCCGTCCTTTCCCTCGCACCGATGAGGGCAGCTTCCTCATGGAGGGGCTGCCACCAGGCGCGTACCTCCTCTCAGCGAGCGCGATGGATCGAGCCTCCTTGCGCCAGTTTGTGCTCCTGGATCCGGGCGCAGAGTACGACGCTGGAGAGCTCCGGCTCCCGTTGCCGGCATCTGCCAAGTTGCGTCTGTTCGATCCAGAGGGCATGCCCATCTCCGATGCGCTGGTATTGGCGCTGGACGTCCGAGGCCTGTCAAACCTCTTCATGGTCGGTCAAAGTTCTCACAAAACCAATGCCGCAGGCGAGGTTGAAGTTGGACGCAAGGAGTCCGTCGAGCATTTGTTCTCCTTCGTGCCGCCTATGGAGTCGAAGGCTGGCGCCGGATACATGCGCCTCACTCCCAGCATCACCGCTGGAACAACGCACGATGTCCGGCTCCAGCCGGGCATCCCGGTGAAATTGTCGGGCATGGGCCAAGACCTTCTGCAGCTTGGAATGTGGATCATGCTCGACGGCCTCGCACCGGTGCCCATCGGCCGGTACGCCAACCTCCCGAGCACGATCCTTCTGCCCCCGGGAATGCACGCCTGGATGCTGACGGATGCGGCAGGGCGCGAGGTGAAGCGCGGGGCGCTGCTCGTGGCAGGAGACATGACGGAATTGCAGGTCGAGGTGCCGCTGCCGTGACGCGCTGGCAGCTCGTTTGCGCAGCCGAGCTGGTCCTGATCGGACTGGCCTGGTGGATGTTGGGTGGGGATCCCGCGCCGGCCGCCCCGGAGTCGGGCGGCGCGACCCATGCTGCCCCCGCCGCGACGGCGGCGCAGCCGCTGAGCGCGCCATCCTCCTTGAACAGGAGCCCGGAGGAGTTGAAGCCGGCCGAAGCAGCCGCATCACGAACCCACACAAGCGCTCCTGCCGCATCCTCTAGCCTGGTCAGCTTCGTCGGTCTCGTGCAGGACGAGGCGGGCGCGCCCGTTCGCATGCCGCAGATCACCATTCGCCGCGCCGGCGAGGCGATCGAGTATTACTCCTGCAACCCGGAGGAAAATCATTTCTTGCTCGCCGACCGGAGGCCGGGAGCCCTGGATCTGGAAATCTCGGCAAACGGATTCGTTTCCTGGCAGGGCACGGTAGCTCTGGCTGAGCAGCCTTCGATTCAACGGCACAACTTTGCTCTGCGGCGCGCGTGGCGAGTGGTCGTTCAGGTCAGAACCAAGGACGGCAGCGACTTCATTGCGAGAATGAGCGAGCGGCTGGGCGTCCCATCCTTCCGCATGCGCCTTCATGTGAGCGTCGATCGCGAGAGGCAGCCTTCGGACCTTCCCGCGCGATCCTGGATGCGAGGGAAAAACGAGTTCGCGGAATTCATCTCCAGCCAGATCATTGATCCCACGGTGCCCAAGAACTGCGCCGGCGTTCTGGATCTGGCGGTGGATCCGCCGCTGATTGCCTCGGCTTGGCTGGGCCGGCATTATCTCGGATCGGCGCCCATCGAGGCCGGTGCAAGCGAGATCGTGATCGTCGCCGACGAGGAAGCGCTCGTCGCGCGCCTCGCGAGCGTTGTGGTGCGCGTCGTGGACACTGAGACCGGGGAGCCGATCCCGGGTGCGCGCGTGAAGGTGTCTCCCACCTGGACTTCCGGTGGCGCGACTCAAACTACCGACGCCGCGGGCCGCGCCCAACTGAGCAATCTGGTGCCCCAGATCTACGATCTCGACGTGAGTTGCGACGGATACGCCAGCACGTTCCGCGAGTTGATCCTCGAGCCTGGGGCGATGTTGGATTTCGGCGACGTTCGCATCGGACGGCCCGGGGAGATCCTCGGCATCGTGTTGGATCCGGACGGTAAGCCGGTGCCGAACCTGCGCTTCTCGGTCTTCCCCACCGGCGCCTGGACCCGTCCAGAAAGTGCACGACGCTATTCATCGCGCACCGATAGCGAGGGCCGCATCCGAGATCCGGCCGGCCCGGAGCGTTATCAAATCATTGTGTCCAGCCCGGAGTTCAGCCTGCAGGCGGAGGACTGGCCGCGCGGCAGCGCCGAGTCGGAGGTGCGCACGATTCGGCTGCAGCGCGGCGCGGAAGTCCTTCTAAGTTTCACGGGCGAGCACAGAGACCGTCGAAGCGTCTGGCTACTGGACTCAGCGGGGAGATTGCTCTTTTCCAGCGCCGTTCCAGCCTCGTACAGCCCTTGGCCGCTCAAACTCGCTGGCGGTTCCTATCTCTTGAGCGTGGAGGATGAACAGAGAAACCACGTCGCCACTGTGGACCTGCGAGTTCCTGATGGCGGCGGGCCGGTTAGCGTCGAGATTCCTTGACCAAATTTCCGAATGGCACGGTGAACGCCCGGGCCGGACGATTGCAGGGCTCGGCCGGGAACTCCGCGAGTCCGATGCGCACTGCGCGGTCATCCGCCGCATGCCGCAGAGTTCCACCTAACCGGTCCCACAGGCTAGTCAGCACCGCGAAATTGGAATCGGTCTCGGCGCGCGCCTGCGAGTGATGCACGCCGTGCAGGCGCGGCGTGACGATCAACCAGGACAGCGCGCGGTCGAGGCGCGGCGGCAGGCGCAGATTGGCGTGGTGGAGGAGCACCGCTGATTGGAAGGCCAGGCCGTAGCCGAGGAAGACGGCATCGGGCACGCCGAGCAGCAGCAACTGGATCACGCGCAGTCCGATGGACAACAGGATCTCACCGGCGTGGAAGCGCAGCGCGGTCGTCACGTCCAGGTCGGGATCGGAGTGATGCACACGATGAAAGCGCCAGAGGAAGGGCAGCCGGTGATTGGCGCGATGCCAGAGATAGAAGCTGCCGTCGAGCAGGAGCACGCCACAGACCATTGCCGCAGCCGGCCCGAGGTCGAGCGCCGGCATCAAGCCCCAGCCCTCCGCGTCCAGCGCCCCGCGCAGCCAGGCCGCGGCCGGCACCACCACGAAGCTCGCCGCCGCCAGCTGCGTCAGCGCCAGCAGGAGATTCGTGCGCAATCGCGCGCCGAACGGTTGCGTCCGCGGCCGCAGCGGGAAGCGCCGCTCCAGCCCCGCGAGCAGGATGCCCCAGGCGGCCAGCGCGGCGAGCAGGACGAGGGCCATGGAAACGCGCGGCAATCCTACGACTAGAATCGCTTCGTTGCGCGACCCCTGGAAGGTTCTCGCTCTGATCCTAGCTCTTGCGCTCGCCGCGTTGATCCTGCTGCGCATGCGGCCGGAGGAACCGGCGCCGGAGCAGGCTAACTGGCAGGAGACGGCCGGCTCGAACGCGGACTCCCCCACCCAGGTCGAGAGTTTGCGGCGCTCGGAGGTTCGATCCGGGAACGAAATGGCGGGCGGCGCCCGCGCGGCCGTGGATCTGCTCGTTCGTTTCGTGGACGAGGCCGGAGAATCCGTCGCCGCATCGTGCACCGCGCGGCTGCCGGACGGCAGCACAGTCCATGCCCGCCCCGGAGACGGGATGTGCCTGCTTTACGACCTCCCGCCCGGAGAGGTTCGGCTCAAATCCTATGGAAGAGGCTTTTTCGCGCGCGAAGAGCGGCTCCTGCTGGCGCCGGCGCCGGACGTGCAGCAGCACGAGATGGCCTTGGAGCGCTCGGCCGTCATTCCCGTGACCTTCGTGACTCAAGACGGACGCAGGCTCTCCGCAGCCCTGCGCGAGCGGTTTCCTCTGGCTGACAGGGCGGCCTCCATGCCCTACTTGCTCGCGACGAGAGACGGCGTGCTGCCGCATCTCGGCCTGACTACACGCGACGAGTTCTCCAGTCCGCACGCGAACTGGTCCGCGCAGAACCTGTTCGCCGATCCTTCGGACCCCGACGGAACCCTCTCGATCTGGAGCCGGCCGCCTCTGATGCTGCACTTGATGATGCGCCATCGCGAGATCGGCAGGATCGCGCTCGAGGGACTGCCGGAGAAACTCGAGCTCGTCGTGGACCCGGAGCTCGCTGCCGCTGAGCTGGCCTCGGTGCGCATCCGCATTCTGAGCGGCGCCACCGGCGCTCCGGTCACGGAAGGCAACATCATGCTGATGGGCGGACGCGTCGGCCTCGGCCTTCCAAAAGTCGGAGACGACGGCAGCTTCGAGCGCGCCGGCCTGCCCGCGGGCATCTACGACCTGATGGGCTACTTTGGAGAGGCCGGCCGCTTCTCGCAGCAGATCGTCCTGCAGCCAGGCGAGAGCCTGGATCTTGGCACGATCCGCACTTCCGCGCCGGGATCGTTCACGATTCGATACCGCACACCCGATGGCACTCCGGTCGCCGGCGCCAGCGGATCACCCTGGAATCACCAGCGCTGGCCGCGTTGGGCCGGATCCTCGCAGGGCACGTTGGTCAGCGATCCTTCCGGCGTCATCTCCGGAGAGGGCCTGCTGCCGGGCGAGTACTCCATCGCGCTCACGGCGCCGGCGGACGCTGGATGGGCGGTCGCCGCGGCCCGCTGCACGGTGCCATCCGCGGCGCCGGTCGAAGTCGTGGCGCGGCCTGGAGCCCTGGTGACTTTCGCCGCAGCCGAGGAGGAATTCCCGCGCCATCAACTCTGGATTCTGGTCGATGGCTTTGCGCCCGTGCGCGGCGGCGGTTCCTCGTCTCTGCCCATGACGCTGCGCCTCGCTGCCGGCCGCCATGCCTGGATCCTGGTGGATTCCGGAGGCGCGGAAGTCCGGCGCGGCGAGGCGCAGGTGAGCGAGGCTCTCGATCCCGTCCGCGTGGAGGTGCCACTGCCATGAGCTCATGGAAAGTCATTTGCCTGGCAGAGGCATGCGCCATCCTGCTCGTCTGGCTGCTGTGGAGCGGACCCACTGACATCGGGACGGCCCCTGAGGAACGCACCTCATTCGTCGAGGCTCCGCCAGTTCTTCCAGCCTTGTTGGCCGATCCTTCCGCTTCCGCTGCAAGTCCCGCGACGGAGAAGGAGGCAACCACACCGTCCGGAACACAGCTGAGGCCTTGGTCGCAGCCCGCATCCGGAGTCCTTCTGCTCGCGGAAGTGACGGACGAACACGGTGAACCGGTGCGGGACGGCTTCGGCAATTGCAGGCAGGAGGGCGAGGAGTCGAAGCAGCAACTGTCCTTGCGGAGCGATCACCGACTCGTCTTGTCGGGATTGAAGGCCGGACCGCTCCACGTCGAACTGCGCTGCGAGGGATTCCTGCCATTCCAACGCACGATCGACCTCGCGCCGGAACCTGGCATCCAGAGGACCATCCTCCGCTTGGAGCGGGCACGGCGCGTCCTGCTGCGCGTGCACGTGTCGTCCGGCGAGCCGCTCGAGGCTTGGCTGCTGCGCGAATGGAAATGGACTCACTCGAACTGGCGCCTGGTGGCGCGACTGGCGCGGCAGCCGCTTTCCGGCGATCTGGAAGCTCTGGAGCACCATCAATACGGCAACGAGCTCGGGGAATTCCTGCCTGCGGACGGGCGCACGCCGGATCTGCCGAAGGACTGCGCCGGAGCCCTGGACGTGCGCGCGCAGGCGCCGCTCCACGTCGGAGCCTGGCTGGGAGTCGCCTTTCTCGGCACCGTTCCAATCGCGGACGGGGTGAAGGAAGTGACGATCCTGCTGGACGAACGCTCGCTGCGCAGTCTGGCGGCGGAGGTCAGACTCCGCGTGGTCGCTGCCGATACCGGCGCGCCACTGAAGGATGCGCGCGTGAGCGTCAGCTTTCCTTGGGGCGGCGGCTCGACCCTGCGAACGGGCGAAGACGGCAGGCTCACGTTCCCTCAGTTGGCCCCGGATCAGCGCGACGTGGTGATCAACTTGCCGGACCACGCGGAGGGATACCGGGCGCTGGAGTTGCGGCCCGGCGAGCGGCTGGATCTCGGCGACGTGCCTCTCGGCCGCGCCGGACGCATCCGCGCCCGGCTGCTCGGCGCGGACGGCACGCCCCTCGGCCAGCACGTCTACCAGTTCTTCCCGACCGGCTCGTGGACGCGCCCCGAAGAACCGCGCCGGATCAGCAGCCGCACCGACAAGGAAGGCTGGCTCGACTTCCGCGCGGGACCCGAGCGCCATCAGGTGATCGTCGGCGGCGGCGCGCACGGCGTGCAGGCCGTGGTGTGGGAGCGCGGCATCGAGGAGCCGGGCGAGCGCGAGATCCGGCTTGCGCCCGGCGCGGAGGTCCGCATCCGCTCAACGCAGTCTGCCGACCTGCCGCGGGCGCTCTGGCTGCTCGATGCGGATGGCCGGATCTTGTCCAACTATTGGACGACATCCGCGTCGCCGCGGACGATCGTCCTCGCGCCAGGGACCTACCTCCTGCGCGTCGAAGACCTGGACCGCAACTTGCTCGGCACCTTGGATCTGCGCGTGCCCGAGGGCGGCGGCGACTTGGAAGTCGCGCTGCCCTGACGCCGCGCCACCGCCAGCCAATCCCACGGTCCCGGCAGACCGCGGAAGTCGCGCGCGTCCTGGCCTTCGTCGCTCCACGGCACGCGCACCTTGCGCAGGCATTGCAACTCGAAGCCCCAGCGCGCCAGCGCCTCGCCGATCTCCTCCGCGGTCCAGAATTTCTGCGGATCGCCCGCGCGCCGCACGATTCCCTCGCGCGACGGCCGCAGCGCCTTCAAGCCGCGCGCGCGCGCGGCGTCCGCCGCGTGCTCGATGGATTCGCGCGCCGGCAGCACCAGCAGCAGCGTCGCGCCCGGCCGGGCCACCGCCGCCAGCGCGCGGCCGATGGACTCGCGCTTGCGCGCGCTCGCCGAAGTGACGACGTTCATGCAGGCCAGCACGTCGGCGGCGCGCGGCAGGCGGCGCCCGGCGCCGGCGGCGTCGGCGCAGACGAATTCGGCGTGCGCGTGCGCGCGGCAGCGGCGCCGCGCCAGCTCCAGCACGGGATCGGCGAAGTCCACGCCCACCGCGCGCGCGAACAGGCCGGCGTGGCGGCGGATCAGAGTCGCCGGACCGCAGCCCAGATCCACCAGCACTCGGTCGCGGCGCCGGCCGGCGGCCTCCACCAGCGCGCGGCGGATGACTCCCTCGGAGTCGTTGCGCGGCGTGTCCGTGACGTCGCGATCGAAGTCGCGCGCAAGCTCGCGCCAGCGCCGCCGGTCCATCAGCCCTGCTTCTCCGCCGTGTGGAACATCAGCTCGCTGCGGTAGCGGTCGAAGAGCGTCGGCTTGCTGAGCGTGCCGAGGAAGCGGCCTTCCGCGTCCACCACCGGCAGCACCCAGGCGCCGCTGGTCTCGAAGCGCCCCATCACGGTGAGCGCGTCCTCGTGCGCCCCCACCCGCGGCACGCCGGCCTCCATCACCGTGTCCACCGGCGTCATGCGCCGCAGCATCTCGTCGAAGATGACGCCGCGCAGGCTGGTGATGTCAATCATGCCGAGCAGCCGCCCGTCGCCGTCCACCACCCCGAAATGGCTGTGCGAGGTCCCCGGCAGCAGGCGCGCCAGATCCTCCAGCGTGCGCCCGGCCTCGATGCGCGGAGCCTGCGGATCCAGCAGTTCGCTGGCGCGCAGGTCGGCGAGGATGCGGCGGTCGGTGCCGGGCCGCAGCAGCGCGCCGCGCTCGGCCAGCTCCCACGTGTAGTAGGAGTGACGCAGGAAGGTGCGGGACACCAGGGTTGACAGCACCGCGACCAGCATCAGCGGCAGCGTGCCGCTCCAACCCTCGGTGGTCTCCAGCGCGAGCAGGATGCCGGTGAAGGGCGCCTGCATGATGCCCGACACGAATCCAGCCATCGCCGCCAGCGCGAAGAACGCCGGCGGCGCGAAGCCGGCGTCCGGCAGCAGCGCGTGCAACGCCACGCCGAACATCGCGCCCAGCGCCGAGCCCAGCACCAGCGAGGGCGCGAAAATGCCGCCCGGCGCGCCGCTGCCGATCGTGAGCGTCGTGGCCACGGTCTTGGCGGCGCCGAGGATCGCGATCGCCAGCAGGCCGTCGCCGAGTCCGCCGGACAGGGCCAGGTTGACCGTTTCGTAGCCCTCGCCGATCGCGCCCGGCTGCGCGACGCCGATCACCCCGACCAGCAGCCCTCCCACCATCGCCGTCGCTCCCGGCCAGCCGAACCAGCGCGTGGCCTGCGCCCGCCGCACGATGCCTTCGAGGCCGACGATCAGCCCCACCATCGCCACCGACAGCAGGCCCGCGCCCGCCCCCAGCACCGAGCAGGCAGCCAGATCCGCAGAATGCCAGACCATCTCGCCCGGCAGCGCGAAGGCGCCGTCGCGCCCGAACACCAAGCGCCCGATTTCCGTCGCCACGGTGGCGCTGATGGCGATCGGCAGCACCGCGCCGAGAGTCCACTCGGCCAGCACCACCTCCATCGCGAAGATCATGCCCGTCAGCGGCGCGTTGAAGATCGCGCCGATGCCTCCGGCCACGCCGCAGGCCAGCAGGATCACGCGTTGCCGCTCGCCGACGCGCACCACCGCGCCCAGCGCGCTGCCGACCGCGGCGGAGCTGAACACGGTCGGGCCCTCGAGTCCGGCCGATCCGCCGCTCGCCACGTTCACCATGCTGCCCAGCATGCGGCTGAAGATCGAGCGCGGCCGCATCGCGCCGCCGCGGCGCGAGACCGCTTCGAGCACCGCCGACACTCCGTCGCCGGCCGGCTCGCGGAACACGAGCCGCACGATCCACACGCCCAGCAGCGCGCCCGCCGCCGGCAGGAACGGCGCCCACCACGCAGCGCGGAAGTCGGACAGCAGCGCGAACAGCTCGTGCACTCCGCCGCGCAGCAGCACCGCCAGCACCGAGGCGGCGGCGCCCACCGCCACGGCCAGGCCGGCCAGAACCCAGGGCTCGGAGCGCGCGCCGCGCGCGCGGAACAGCGCGGACTCCTTCATGCGGGCGGCTCGAGCTGCGCCGCCAGGGCGAGGATCTCCGCCGCGCCGGCCCGCCGCTCGAGCGCGCCGTGGAAGCGCGGCTCGCGCAGCAGGAAGGCGAGGCGCGAGAGCGCCTGCAGGTGCAACTGCGGGCTCGGGCTCAGCAGCAGGATCGCGGTGTGCACGGGCCGGCCGTCGAGCGCGCGCCAGTCCACGGGCTGCGCCAGCAGGGCCACGAGAATCAGCGGCTCCGGCGCGAAATCGGCCGAGGGCGTGCGCGGGTGCGGCAGAGCGACGCCGGCGCCGAGCCCCGTGGAGGCCATCGCTTCGCGCGCCTGCAATTGCCGCAGCAAAGCCGCGCGGTCGGCCGCGGGCGGCAGCGGCGCGGCGGCGACGAGAGCGCGCAGCACCTCGTCGGGCGTGCCGCCGGCGAGATCCTGCAGGATTCCGCCGCGCTCCAAGGCCGCGCTCACCGGCGGCAGCGCCGCGCCGCGCGGACCGGCGGCGCTGCCTTCCCGCAGGCGCAGGCCCTGCTCCCGCGCCCAGGTCTGCAGCTCCTCGATGCCGACCTGGAAATCTCCGGTCGGCTGCAGCACGCCCAGGCGGCCCTGCCGCGCCCAGCGCCGCACCGTTTCGGCGGAAACGCCGAGCCTTCGCGCCGCCTCCTGCAAGTTCAATTCCATTTCCTGAACGGATTCTAGCGGTCGGCCCGGCGCGGCGCGCGGTTAGGATTCCGGCGATGGAACTCGCGCTAGGCACCCTCGAGGCGCGCGCGGCGCGCAGCGGCCTGGCCGGCATTCCGGCGCGGGTCCGGTCCGGCGAGCGCCTGAGCGCCGAGGACGCGCTCGCGCTGTATCGCAGTGACGACCTGGCGCTGATCGGAGCGATGGCCCAGGAGGTGCGCGAGCGGCGCTGGGGCCAGGACGCGTTCTACAACGTCAACATCCACATCAACTACACCAACTGGTGCAACAAGTTCTGCTCCTTCTGCGCCTTCCAGCGGCGGCCGAAGGACGATGGCGCCTACTGCCTCACGCCCGAGCAGATCCACGATCAGCTGAAGGCCGCCAATCCGGAGGCCACCGAGGTGCACATGGTGGCCGGCGTGTGGCCCGCGCTGCCCTACGAGTACTACCTGGACATCTGCCGCGCGGCCAAGGCGGCGCGCCCCGACATCCTGGTGAAGGCGTTCACCATGGTCGAGGTGGATCAGATCGTCAAGACCGCGAACAAGCCGGTGCCCGAAGTGCTGGCCGACCTCAAGGAGGCCGGCCTCGACTCCATGCCGGGCGGCGGCGCCGAAGTGTTCAGCGAGCGCGTGCGCCAGCAGCTCTATCCCAAGAAGATGGGCGCGGAGCGCTGGATGGAATTGGCGCGCGGCATTCACCAGTTCGGCTTCAAGACCAATTGCACGATGCTCTACGGCATGACCGAGACGCTGGAGGAGCGCGTGGATCACCTGGTGCAGCTGCGCGCGCTGCAGGACGAGACCGGCGGCTTCCAGACCTACATCCCGCTGGCCTTCCACCCCGCCAACACCGGGCTCGAGCATCTCCCCTTCCCGAGCGCCGCCGAGCGCCTGCGCTCGGTGGCCATCGGCCGGCTGGTGCTGGACAACGTCCCGCACGTGAAGGCCTACTGGGTGATGCTCGGCATCGCCGTGGCGCAGACCGCGCTGCGCATGGGCGCCGACGACCTCGACGGCACCGTGACGCAGGAGCGGATCTATCACGACGCCGGCGCCGAGACGCCGCAGGGTCTGACGCGCGCCGAGCTGCACCACCTGATCCGCGAGGCCGGCTGCCTGCCGGTCGAGCGCGACACCGTCTACCGCGTCCGCCGCCGCTACGAGCGCGAGGATCCGGCGCCGGCCGGCCCGCCGCCGCTTCCGGTCCTGCCGCTGGCCGTCTGAAGCGGTGCTGCGGGTCGGAATCGTTCCCTATTTGGTGGCGCGGCCGCTGACCGACGGCCTCGGCGCCGATCCGCGCGTGCAGTTGACGGCCGCGGTGCCGTCCCGGCTCGCGCGCGGGCTGGCCGACGGCTCCCTGGACGTGGCGCTGGCCTCCTCCGTGCTGAGCGCCGCGCCGCCGCGCCTGCCCTTCTGGCTCGACGGGCCCGTGATCGCCTCGCGCGGCCCGATCCGCTCGGTGCTGCTGTTCCTGCGGCCCGGCCTGCGCTCGCCGCGCGCCGTGCGGCTCTGGATCGCCGACCCGGCCAGCCGCACCGGCGTCGCGCTCGCGGAGATCCTGCTGCGCGAGCGCTGGGAGGCGCCGGCCCGGCGCCTGGACGCCCCCGCCGGCGCCGATCTCTTCGACGTCGCCGAAGCCGCCGATGCGGACGCCGTGCAACTGATCGGCGACGCCGCTCTGCGCGCCTGCGCCGAGCGGCCGGAGTGGCAGGCGGTGGATCTCGGCGAAGCCTGGTGGGACCATCTGCGGCTGCCCTTCGTGTTCGCCGGCTGGATCGGGCGCTCCGGCCTCGATCCCGCCGCCGGCGCCGCGCCCCTGGCGGCAGCCGCCGAGCGCGGTCTCGCGCGCCTGCCGGAGATCGCCGCCGAAGCCGGCCGCCTGCACCCGCTGGGCCCGGACTTCGTGCGCCGCTACCTGCTGGAGGATCTCTGCTGGCGCCTGCCGCGCGCTATTCTGTCGGAAAGCCTCGACGCCTTTGCCCGGCGACTCGAAGCTTGAAGCGCCCGCGGATGCCGCCGCACGAAGCACTGCCGCTCTTCCCGCTGCCCGGACTCCTGCTCTACCCGGACGCCGTGGTGCCGCTTCATCTCTTCGAGCCGCGCTACCGCCAGATGATGGCCGACATGGTGCAGGCCGGCGAGGATCGCATGGTGATCGCGGCGCTGCGCCCCGGCTACGAGCCCATCTATCACGAATCGCCGCCGGTGTTCGACGTGGCCGGCGTCGGGCGCATTCTCAAGTGCCACCGCCTCGCCGACGGCCGCTGGAACATCGTGCTGCAGGGCCAGCGGCGCGTGAAGCTGCTGCGCGAGGAGGACACCGGCCGCCTCTACCGGCGCGCGCGCGTCATGGAGCTGTTGGAGCCGCCGATCCCCGAGCCGCAGGCCGGCTCGCTGCGCGAGCGCCTGAGCCTGAGCCTCGAGCATCTGCTCGGCGGCGGCCTTTGCCTGCCTGCCGACGCCGATCCCGGCTATCTCGCCGACGTGCTGCTGCTGCAGCTGCCGCTCGAGCTGCCCGAGCGCCACGGCCTGTTCGCCGTGGTGGATCCCGAACTGCGCGCCGAGCGCGTGCTCGAGGCGTACGCGCGCGCGCGCGCCGCCGCCGCGCCCCGTCCGTCCTTCAATCCCGATTGCAACTGATCCATGGCCTATCCCGCAACCCTGGTTTTCGTGCACGGCTGGTCCGTCACTCACACCAACACCTACGGCGGCCTGCCGCAGCGCCTGGCCGCCGAATCCGCGGCCACCGGCCGCAAGCTGAAGGTCCGCGACCTGTGGCTGACCAAGTACGTCTCCTTCCACGACGAGGTGCGCGTCGAGGATCTGGCGCGCGCCATGGAAGCTGCGGTCCGGCGCGAGCTCGCCGACTTGATTGCCGCCGGCGAGCGCTTCGCGGTGATCACGCACAGCACCGGCGGGCCGATCGCGCGCGAATGGTGGTGGCGCCACTACGTGGAGGACAAAACCACGGGCGTCTGTCCGATGAGCCACCTCGTGATGCTCGCGCCCGCCAACTTCGGCAGCGCGCTGGCGCAGCTGGGCAAGGGCCGGATCAGCCGCATGAAATCCTGGACTGAAGGCGTCGAGCCCGGCGCCGGCGTGCTCGACTGGCTGGAGCACGGCAGCCACGAGTCCTGGCGGCTCAACGAGGCGTGGATCCGCGGCCGCTTCGGCAAGCCGTCGGAGAAGGGAGTGTTTTCTTTCGTGCTCACTGGCCAGACCATCGACCGCAGCCTCTACGACCATCTGAACGCCTACACCGGCGAGAGCGGCAGCGACGGCGTGGTGCGCGTGCCCGCCGCCAATCTGAACGCGTCGATGATCCGGCTCGAGCAGGGCGCCGGCGCCGAGGCCGGCGCGCTGCTGCCGGCCGGCAAAGCGCTGCACGCGCCCGCCACCGCGTTCCGCATCATGACCGGACGCTCTCACTCCGGCACGGACAAGGGCATCATGAACGCGGTCGAGCCGGATCCGAATGGCGAAGGCATCGAGGTGACGCGGGCCATCTTGCGTTGCCTCGCCGTGGCCGACTCGAAGGACTATGACAAATTGGGGGCCGCCTTCGCCAAGGAGACCGAGCGCATCCAGGCCGAGGAGAAGGTCGAGATCCAGGTGATCCCGATCCTGCCGGACCGCGCCTTCATCCACGACCGCACCAGCCTGGTGATCTTCCGCCTCAAGGATTCGGAGGGCTACCCGCTGCACGATTTCGATCTGGAGCTCACGGGCCTCCAGGACGACCCCGACCTGCTGCCCGAGGGCTTCTTCAACGACCGCCAGCGCAATCAGCGGTCCAAGAACGTCCTCACCTTCTTCTTCAACTACGACCTGATGGTCGGCAGCGACGCCATTCCCGATCCCCGCGAGAAAGGCCGCGTGCTGCGGCCCTCACGGCTGGGCGTGGATCGCCTGGGCCTGCGCATCACGCCGCGGCCGAGCGCGGGCTTCGTGCACTATCAGGCCTGCAGCGTCGCCGCCGATCCCGCGACCTTGCGCGCATTCATCCAGCCCAACCAGGCCACGCTGGTGGACATCGTGCTGCGGCGCATGGTGCACCGCGAGGTGTTCGAGCTCGAGCGCGGCGACGCGCCCCGGGCCTCCTTCAAGAAGGTCAAACCCGGCGGCGAACTGATCGGCTAGGCCCTTCAGCGCGGGAGAAAGCGCGCGGCCACCGGGAAGTGGTCGCTGCAGCAGCGCAGGTCGGCGCCCGGCAGGGCGTCGACCACGGTGGCTTCCTTCAACTCGGCCGCCAGCGCCGGCGTCAGCATCAGATAGTCGATGCGCGAGACGTAGGGCTCCCGGTGATAGCTGGTCTTGTCGGTGCCGGCGCAGGCGTCGGCCAGTCCGGCGCCGCCGGCGGCGCGCGGCTGCAGGAACAATTCGACCGCCGGCTGGCCGGCCACTTCGTTGAAGTCGCCGGCGACGAGAGCGCGCCACTGCGGATCCCGGTCCAGCTCGGCGCGCAGGATGGCGACCGCGGCGCGCGCCTCGGCCTCGCGCACCACGTCGGCGCCGTCGCCGCCCTGCTGGGACTTGAAGTGCACGACGAAGAGGTCGGCGTTGATCGCGCCGCCGATGCGCACGCGCAGAAAATCGCGCTGGAAGCGCTGCTCCCGGCCCTGTGCGTCGGGGAAGCGGCGGTGGCGGTAGCTGGTGACGGAGTCCACCGGCAGCCGCGACAGCAGCGCGACGTCGATGCCGCGCCCGTCGTTGCCCTCGACCAGCACCGCCTGGTATCCGGAGTCGGGCAGGTACTGGGACACGAACTCCTCGAGCGCGAATCGGTTTTCGACTTCCTGCAGGCACACGACGTCGGCGTCGAGCAGGCGCAGGGCGTCGGCGATGCGCTGGCGCCGCGGCTCGCTGACGAAGGACGGCTCGGTTTCCTCGTCCTCGCGGAAGGGATCGTCCCAGCCGTCGAAGAAGTTCTCCAGGTTCCAGGTGGCGATCTTGAATCCCGGCGCGCGCGGCGGCGCGGCGGCGCGCCCTCCCGACTTGCGGCCGCTGGCCGCGGGCGGGCCGCCGGAAGCCAGGCGCAGCTGGCCAGGCTGCCCGGCCACGATTTCCGGAGTGCCCTTGTAATCCTTCACCATTCCGGTGACGAGGACGTCGCGCTCGAGGAAGTACTCCTCCGGCGGCCCCGGGAAGTCGCACCAGGCGCTGGCGAAGATCACGACCTGAAACGTGCCCTTCCAGTCCTTCGTGAAATTGAGATGCACGACCTTGTCGGTCTTGTGGGCGCGCACCACCTTGCCGCGGATGGTCGCCGTCTTGCCGACCCACTGCGCGGCGTCTTCCCAGGACACGGCCTGGGCCGCGTTCGGCCGCTCGACCTCCGCGTCCAGCCGCGGCCAGGCCTTGAGCGCCGCGGGTTCCTGGGGGGGGGCCGCCAGCAGCAGCGCGCCCGCGCACAGCCCGCCCGCCAGGAGCCCGGCGAATTTCACGCGATCCTTCCGGCCGCGCGGCAGGCTTCCAGCACTTTCGCGATGGCCGCGTCGGCGGCGAGCGGCGCCCGCTCGCCGGGGCGGGAGCGCTCGCTCCACTCGACTCCGCGCGCCGCGGCGTCGCGGCCGATCACCATGCGCATCGGCACGCCGACCAAGTCGGCGTCCTTGAACTTCGCGCCCGGCGAGACCTTGGGGCGGTCGTCCCACAGCACGTCCACGCCGCGCGCCTCGAGGCCGTCGTGGATCTCCAGCGCGAGCGCGTCCTGCGCCGCGTCGCCGGGCTTCATCTGCACCAGGTGCACCGCGTACGGCGCGATCGGCAGCGGCCAGATCATGCCCTCGGCGTCATGGTTCTGCTCGATGGCGGCGGCGGCCACGCGGCTCACGCCGATGCCGTAGCAGCCCATCCACATCGGGCCCTGCTTCTGCTGCTCGTCGTTGAAGGTGGCGTTCATGGACTCCGAGTACTTGGTGCCGAGCTGGAAGATGTGCCCGACCTCGATGCCGCGCGTGATCTCGATTTCGCCGCCGCCGTCGGCGCTGCGATCGCCGGCCATCGCCAGGCCGAAGTCCGCCGTCTCCGGCTGGGGCAGGTCGCGCCCGAACCACACGTCCAGCCAGTGCGCGTCGGTTTCGTTGCCGCCGCACAGGAAGCCCTGCACGCCTTCCACCGACCGGTCGGCCAGCAGGCGCACACCCGGCTTCAGCCCGATCGGCCCGGCGAAGCCGACGGCGGCGCCGGTGGCTTCGCGCACCTGCTTCTCGTCGGCCAGCGCGAGCCGTAGCGCGCCCAGGTGATTGGACAATTTCACTTCGTTGATCTGACGATCGCCGCGGCACATCACCGCCACCAGCTGCTCGCGGTCGGCCCAGCCAGCCTGATAGAGCACGGTCTTGAGCATGCGCGCGAGCGGCAGATCAGGGAACAGTCGCCGCAGATCCTCGCAGGACTTGGCGCCCGGCGTGGACTCCTTGTGCTTGGCGCGCTCGGACGGCGCCGGCGGCGGCGGCGCGATTTGCGACACGGCCTTCTCCACGTTCGCGGCGTAGCCCGTGGCGCGGCAGACCGCGATGGCGTCCTCGCCGGAGTCCGCGTCCACCATGAATTCCTCGCTGCCGCTGCCGCCGATCGCGCCGCTGTCGGCCATCACCGGCGTGAAACGCAGGCCGCAGCGCGTGAACACGCGGTGGTAGACGTCGCGCATCTGCGCGTAGGAGGCCTTCATGCCCTCCGCCGAGGCGTCGAAGGAGTAGGCGTCCTTCATGATGAACTCGCGGCCGCGCATCAGGCCGAAGCGCGGGCGGATCTCGTCCCGGAACTTGGTCTGGATCTGGTAGACCGTGACCGGCAGCTGGCGCCAGGATTGCACCTGCCGGCGCACGAAATCGGTCACGACTTCCTCGTGGGTCGGGCCCAGGCAAACCTCGCTGCCGCGGCGGTCGTGAAAGTGGAACAGGATGCCGTCGTTGACGTAGCGGTCCCAGCGGCCGCTCTCGACCCACAATTCCTTGGGTTGGATGGCCGGCATCAGGATTTCCATGCAGCCGGCGCGGTCGTGCTCCTCGCGCACGATGGACTCCACCCGTCGCAGCACCCGCCACATCATGGGGCCGTAGACGTAGATGCCGGCCGCCAGCTTCTGGATGAAGCCGGCCCGGGCCATCAGGGCGTGGGAGCGCACCTCCGCGTCGGAGGGTTCCTCGCGCAAGGTGGCAAATAGCGTGCGGGTGAGTCGCATGGGCTCGCGAAGGGCGGATTGTAGGCCCGCTCCTCCGGGGACTCACGGCGTAGGATGGAGGGTGTTGGCCAAACGCCTCGCCCTGCCCGTGCTGCTGGTGGCGCTGGCGCTGGCGTTGTGGCTGCTGATGCAAGGAGGCGGCCCGCCGGCGCCGCCGGCCGCGGAGAACGGCGGGGCCGCGGCGGACGTGGAGCCCGGCGCGGCCGGCGAACTCGCGCGCGGCGACGGCGGCGTGCGCACCGAGGTCGAGCCCCAGTCCGGCGCGGACCAAGACGGGCCGGCCTTCACCGGCGCGCGTGAACTGGGCATTCCCAGCTTCACCGGCACTCTCCTCGGAGCCGACGGCAAGCCGCTCGCGAACGTCGCCGTCGCCGCCTCCGGCTTGATCGGCTGGTCGGCCAGCGCCAGCGCGCCCGACCGCGCCGAGCGGCTGGCGGCGAATTTCACCGCGCGCAGTTCCGCCGACGGCCGCTTCGCGCTGCCGGAGGCGCCGCGCGACGGGCTGCGCTTCGACATTCTGTTCGCGCATCCGGACCACGCTCCGCTGCGCCTGCTCAACCAGCCGGCCTGGCCCGGCCGCACCCGCGACCTGGGCGAGCTGCGTCTGACGCGCGGCTGCGCGCTGAGCGGCCGCGTGCTGACGCCGGACGGCAGCCCGGCGGCCGGCGCCGAAATCCTGGCGTTCGCCGATCCCGCGCTCAGCACTTCCAACAAGGAAGTGCTGCAGCTGGATCCTCTGCCCGGCATGAGCGCCTGGAGCGACCGCGAGGGCGCGTTCCGCATGGAGCGGCTGCCGCCGGGCCGCCTCCGCGTTCGCGCTTCGGCCGCCGGCTTCGTCGCACCCTGGTCTCCTCCGCTCACGGCGCAGGAGGGCGAGGAGTTGACCGATCTGGTCTTGCAGTTGCGCAGCGGGCGCGTCATCAGCGGCATCGTGCTGGATGCGGCGCGCCAAGCGGTGCCGGGCGCCGCGATCCGCGCGCGCGCCACCACCGGTTCGCCCTGGCCGAACCATCAGCAGGAATCGGAGACCACGGCCGACGTAGGAGGAGGTTTCACGATTCTGGCCGCCGAAGACTTCAGCGAGGTCGAGCTGCAGGTCAGCGCCCCCGGCCATTCCCTGGTCCGGCGCAACTTGCGCCCCGCGGATCTGGAAGCCGCGCCGCTCGAGATCGTGCTCCAGATCCTGCCGCAGGTGCGCGGCTTCGTGACGGACGAGACGGGCGCCGCCGTCGCCGGCGCGCAAGTCGCTCTCACGCCGCAGACGCAGACACCCTTCCATCCGCGCGACCGCCTCAGCCTGGCCGCCACCACCAGCGGCGCCGACGGATCCTTCACGCTCGCGTTCGACATCGGCCTGCTCAGCGGCTCCAGCCGCGTGGACGTGTGGGCCTGGGACGACGGGCACGCGCCGTCGGCGCCCGCGCGCCTGGACGTGCGCAACGGCCGGCTCGATCCTGCGCTCTTCCCGCTGCGCCTGCGGCTGCCGGCCGGCCTGACGCTGAGCGGCCGCGCGCTCGGCGCGGACGGCGCGCCGCTCGCGGGCGCCCGCATCCACCTGCGCAAGCTGCAAGCGCCGCGCGCCAATCGCATGCCCAGCCTGGAAGCCACCGCGCGCGGCGGCACGGTGGTCGCGCGCGCGGCCTCCGCCCGCGACGGCGGCTTCCGTTTCGGCGGCCTGGCGCCCGGCGACTACCGCGTCGAGGCCCATCACGATTCCTGCTCGCCCGGCGAGTCGGAGGATCTGGCGTTGCTCGAGGATTTGTCAAACCTGGAGGTGCGCCTGCCGGCGCGCTGCGGCATCGCCGGCAGCGTGGAGGGCGAACTGAGCGCGTTCCCGGCGCTGCAGGTGCTGGCGGTGGCCCCCGGCCGCGAGGCGCTCGAGGCCGCGGTGGATCAAGCCGGACGATTCCGCTTCGAGAATCTGGCTCCGGACGTGTACTCCTTGACGCTGCGCCCCGCGCCCTGGGGCGGCGGCCAGAAGGTGTTCAGCTTCGCGTCCGGAGCGCCGCTGGCCCGCTTGGAAGAGGTGAACGTGCCCCCCGGCGCGATGGTGCCGGCGGTGCTGAGCCTCGAACTCGGAAACTTCGGGCAGCTCGAGGGCCGCGTGCTGGCGGGCGGCGCGCCGGCCGTGGACTACGGCGTGTTCCTCTTTCCGAGCGGGCTGAGCCCGGATCCCGATCCCAGCCTGAGCGCGCGCCAGCAGCTGGCCAGCATGCGCCGCAGCACCACCGACCGCGACGGCCGCTTCCAGTTCGCCGGGCTCGAGGCGCGCGAATGGCTGATCGTCCTGTGCCAGCCCGGCGGCGAGCCCGACGGCCTGCGCAGCAAAGGATTTCCCGAGCAGGTGCGCGGCCTCGATCGTCGGCGCGTGACGATCGGCGCCGGCGCGCTCAGCCGCGCCGACTTCGAGCTGCGCTCCGGTACGCTGCTGATCGCAGTGAGCAACGCCGCCGAGCGCGTGTCCGAGCGCGAGATCAGCCTGCAGCCGCTGGAGGACGCCGGCACCGTGCGCTCGGTGGTGGTCGGGCGCAAGGGCGCGCGCCTCACGCGGATGCCGAGCGGCACCTACTCCGTGACGCTCGGAGGCGGCGCGACCACCGAGACGCCGAACGTGTTCATCCCGCCCGACGGCGCGGCGACGCTCACGATCGAACTGCCGGTGCGGCCGCCGCGGCGCGACTGAGGCATGCGCCGCGCCCTCTTCGCCCTGAGCTTGATTCTGGCGCCGGTGCTCGTCATTCTGCTGATCCTGCAGATCGGCGGCGGGACCGGCCAGCCGGATCCGGTGGAGCCGGTGCAGCCGCTGCCCGAGGCCGGCTCCCCCCCCCCGACGCGCCGCATCGAGTTCCGCCTTCTCGGGCCCGACGGCCAGCCGGCGCCGGGCGCGGTGTGCGTGATTCTCGAGCCCGAGCTCGCGCGAGCCGAAGTGGACGCGGCGGGCCGCGCGACCGCCGAGCTGGCGGCCTCCGGCCCGGTTCTCATGATGGCCTGGGCGCCCGGGCACGAAGTGCTGGAAGCCGGCCCGTGGAGCGCGCCGCCGGACGGCGGCTTCCGCCTCGCTCGACTGAGCGAGCCGGAGCGCGCCGCGCAGGAGCCGCTCGAGCTGGTCCGCTGGGAGCTGCAGGTGCTGGGCCGCGACGGCGCGGGCCTGGCGCAGGCGCTGGTGCTGGCGCGTCCGGCCGGCGCGGAGGAAGCGCCGCCGTGGATCGGACTCGCTGACGCCGACGGCCGCGTGTCCGTGATGGCCGCGGACGGCGCCTTGGACTGGGAGGTCTATGCGCCCGGTCGCCTGCCGCGCGCGCCGTGGAGGCTGCTGCGCGAGAATCGCGAGTGGAGCGCGGGCGGCGGCGCTCAGGAATTCCGCCCCGCGTTCGGCTCGCTGGAAGTGACGGGCCTGCCCGCCGGCGAGGCGGTCGAGCTGCTGCAAGGCGGAGAAGTGCGCGATCTCACGGTGGCCTCGCTGGAGGGAATGGTGAGATGGCCGGTGCTGCCGCCCGGCGCCTGGACCATTTCCGTCGCCGGAGGCGGCACCCGCGAAGTGGAATCGGACCTGACGGATCAGATCCTGAGCTGGACGGCGGAGTAGCCGCGCGGCTACGGAACTCTCACCGGCTCCAGGCGGCCGCTGAGCAGGTCTGGATCGGCCACGAAGCGGAACACGGGGCGCCCGCCGAGGCCGGCTTGCTGCAGCGCTTCGGCCAGGGACAGGGAGCGCGGCTCGCGCACGAAAACCGTCTCGTCCGGACGCCAGCCCGGGCGCGAGGGAGTGTAGTACTTGACCGTCACGTCGCCCTGGACGCCGCGCTGGCTCGGCGAGTAGAGAATCACGGAGCCGGCCGGAGCCGCGCCCGCCGCGCGCTGCGGGGCGGAGCGCAGATCGCTGAGCTGCTGCACTTCGCCGAAATTGAGGGCGAAGGTCAGCGGCCCCGCGACCAGCGCCGCGAGCGCGAATCCGCGCCGCGCCGGTTCGGGTGCGGCCTGCAGCACCATCAGCGCGCCGCAGAGCAGGAATCCCAGGGCCTCGTAGCAGTAGAGCGGGCCGAGATACGCCTGATGCCCCTGATACCAGTGGAAGGCGTAGGCGAAGGGGCCGAGCACGGCGAACAGCAGACCGGCGCCGCCGTCGCGCCCGCGCAGGCGCCACAGGCCCCAGAAGCCGAGCGCGACCGCGCCCAGCATGCCGGCGAAGGCCACCGACCAGCGGCCGGCCTGATCGAGCAGGCCCTGCACCGCGTCGCCCTTGCCGTAAATGTCAATCGGCTCGCCCGCGATGAAGGGCCCGTAGCGCAGCGCGTAGAGATGGTAGGGAATGGCGAAAGGATTCCCGGTCAGGGCCTGCTGATAGAGCATCAGTCCGATCACCCACGGCAGGCCGCCGAGAACCGCGCCCGCGAGCGCCGGCGCGCGCCGCGCCGAGCCGAGCATGCCCACGCCCAGAGCCACCGCCAGCAGCGCGCCGGTCAGCGGCCGGCCCAGCATCACGAAGCCGGTGCACGCGCCGGCCATGGCGCCGAAGGCCGCGGCCCGGCCGGAACTCACCCCCCCCTCGCGGATGCGCAGCATCGCCCAGTAGGCGCCCAGCACCGCCGGCAGCGCGAAGACCTCCGACTGGACCGAAGTCTGCACGAGCAGGAAGAAGGGAGAGAAGGCGAGCAGCAGCGCCGCCAGCGCCGGCGATCCGAGTCCGAGGCGGCGGGCAATCGCGGCCAGCAGGAGCACGTCGAGGATGCCGGCGATCAGGGTCGAGAGCAGCGGCCAGCCGGCCAGCGTGCCAGGCAGGAGACCGAGCGCCGTGCCCGGCGAATACTTGGGATAGCGGATGCCGCGCTCCTCGTCGCTGTGCATCTGGAAACGGTGGAAGATCTCGGGCGGCCGCGGAATCGGCTCCGCCAGCCGGCCTTCGGCGAAGAGCTCGGCCTGATAGAGATAGGCGCGCTCGTCGTTGGTGATGACGGTGTCGAGGCGCAGCGCGGCCAGCGCGGTGGGCAGCGCGGCGCCGATCAGCGCCAGGCACAGAAAGCTGCCGTCGGGGAAATCCGGCAGGCGGCCGCGCAGCAGCCAGGCCAGCGCGAGGCCGAGCGCCAGCGCTCCGCCGGCGACGGCGAAGTCGCGCGGCTCCAGCGGATCCTTCAGGAAGAAGACCGCGCACAGAGCCGGCACGGCGCCGAGCGCCAGCGCCAGAAGCAGAGACTTGCCAGTGACCGAAACTTGGGGAAGCAAGGCCTCCAGGTTATCCTCGGCGCATGGCGCTTGCCTGGCTGGTGCGCGCGCAGATGGTCTGCGCCGCGGGCATCCTGATCTGGATGGCGGCGGGCCTCGGCGCCGCCGCGCGCGACGGCTTCGAGCCCGGCCGCGAGCGCTACGGACAACTGCCGGTGGACGCCGCGGGCGCGGTCGCGCCAATTCTGTCGCGCCTGCCTCCGTCCGGCGGACGCGTGCTGATCCTCGGTGCCGGCGAACTCGCGCCGCTGATCGAGGGCCTGGAGGCGACAGGCGTGGAGGTGCGCCGTCTCACGACCGGCGATCCGGCGCCCGCCGCGTCCGGCGTGGACGTCCTGGTCGTGGCCGAGGCGCGCCCGGAATTCCTGCGTCCCGACTTCGCGCGCCTGGCGGGCGTCTTGCGCGGGAAAATCGTGTTCGACCTCACCACGTTCGCCGACGAGGGCGCGGCCGACGCGGCCGGACTGGAGATGGTGGTCTATGGCCGCCCGCAGTGGCCCGCCTGGCTCGATCCGGAATACCGCGCCTTCGTCGAGCACGTGCGCGCGCGCGTGCCCGAGGACGCCGCCATCCTGCTCGTGCCCAGCACCGCCTATCTGTCGGTGCTGCCGCGTTCGCGCTGGTTCCTGCACCTGAACTACGCCCTCTCCCCCCGCCGCCTGCATCTGTGGCGGCCCGAATTGGCGAGCGGCTACGTCATGCAGTACTTCTCCTGGGTCGAGGCGGTGAACGCGGCTGCGCCGTGGACCGGCGCGAAGTACGTCCGCATCAAGGATCGCGCGTTGACGCGGCTCCTGGAGTCGGAATCCGCGCCCACCCGCAGCCTCTCCGCGGTGGAGATCGAGGCCGCGCGCCGCATCGGCGCCGAATGGGTGCTGCTCTTCAACCCCAACACCGGCTTCCGCCTCGTGGACTGGGAATTGCTGCCGCTCGATCGCGTGCGGCGCTGGTCGGAGTGAATCGTTGACCGTCTTCGGCGCGCTGCTGTTCTGGCCGGTGGCCTGGGGCCTGGGCCGGATGCTGCTGCCGGCGCGCGCGCTGCTGCCGCGCAGCCTGTGGGAGGAAGCGTGCGCGGCGTCGCTGCTCGGCGCCGCGCTGATCGCGGTGATCGGCACGGCCGGCGTCGCGGCGCGCGTGCCCTTCGCCGCGATTCACGGTTTGACTTCGTTCGCCGGGCTCGCGGCCTGCGGCTGGCTGGCCTGGCGCCGGCGCCGCGCGCCGGACGCGCCCTGGCTGCCGCTCGGATGGCCGCTGCCTCTGGCGCTGCTGCTCGGCGCGCTGGCGCTGGGCGCGGCCGGCCTGACGCTGGCGATGCCGCTCAACGAAACCGATCCGCTGCTGCACTTCGGCTATCGCGGGAAAATCATTCACTACCACTCCACGGTGCTGAACGACGCGCTGCTCGGCATGCACGGCCCGCTCGACTACGGCCGCATCGCCACGCACCCCAACTATCCTCTCGGCGTGCCGCTGCTCGAAGCGTGGGCCGCCCAGCTCGGCGGCTGGAGCGACCGCTGGGTCCAGGCGCCCTTCGCGTGGCTGGCCGCCTGCCTGCCCGGCGCGGTGGCGCTGGGCCTGCGCGGCGTCTCGCCGGCGGCGGCGCGCGGCGGCGCGCTGCTCGCGGCCTGCACGCCGATGATCTACGTCGCCAATCTCTACGCCGATCCGGCGCAGGATCTGGCGCGCGCCGGCATGGGCGGCGCCATGAATCTCGGCGGCGGCGGCGACCTGCCCCTGGCGGTACTGTTCGCGCTCGGCTGCGCGCTGCTGCTGCGCGCGCACGCTTCCGGCAGCCTGCGCGCCGCGGCCGCCGCGGGCCTCGCCTTCGCGGGCGGCGCCATGATGAAGAACGAGGGCCTGGCGCTGGCGGGCGTCGCGTTTCTAGCGACCCTGCTGGCCGCCGCGCTGCCGCCGCGTCCGCGGCTGCGCGTCGCCGCGGCCTGCTGGCTGACCGCGGCGCTGTGCATCGCGCCCTGGCTGCTGGTGCGCGCCCAATTGCCCGCGATCGACGAGAATTACGGCGCGCAACTCAGCGCCGCGCGCGTGCTGGAGGTGCTCGGCGGCATGGAGGAGCTGCCGCACATGCCGGGCGACGCCGGCGACGAAGGCGCGACCGGAGTCAGCACAGCAGGATTGCTGCGCCGCGATCTGGTGGCGCGCGCCTTCGGCGAGGAGCTCGTGGATCTGCGCACTTGGGGCCTGCTGTGGCTGGCGGCGCTGGCCGGGATGATCCTCGCGCTGCGCCGCTGGCGCGATCCGCAGCTGCGCTGGCTGGCGCTCGTGGTCGGCGGCGGCCTGCTGCTCTACGCCCTGATCCTGCTCGTCACGCCCTGGCACTTCCCCAGCCTGCGCGAGAAGGGAATTCCGGAGCGCCTGATGATTCATCTCGCCGGACCGTGCGCGCTGCTCGCGGCCGCCGCTTTTGCGCCGCGGCCGAAGCCGTAGAATGGCCGCGTGTTGCCTCGCGCCGCCGCGACTCTGACCGGGCTGTTCGCGCTGAGCCTGGCCGGCTGCGCGGGCGAGTCGGGCCCGCCCGATTACGGCGACCGCCGGCCCGTGATCCTGATTTCGATCGACTCGCTGCGCGCCGACCGCTGCACGCCGTATGGCCACGTGCCGGAGTTCGCGCCCGGCGAGCAGACCACTCCCTTCCTGGCGCGCATGGCCAGCGAAGGCGTGCTGTTCGAGCGGGCCTCGAGCGCCTCGCCCTGGACCCTGCCCAGCCACATGAGCCTGCTCACGGGCATGCATCCGCGCGAGCACGGCGTGCGCCTGCGCACCCAGCGCGCCGGTGACGGCCTCGAATTGCTCAGCGGACGCCTGCGCAGCGCCGGTTATCAGACCGCCGGCTTCTTCTCGGGGCCGTTCCTGCATCCGGTGTGGGGATTCGGCCACGGCTTCGACGTCTATCAACCCGGCGCGGACTATCTGGCGGACGACCAGAACACGCGCGCGCTGGCCGGCGCCTGGACCGAGGAGACCGAGCAGATCCACGACCGCTCGCACTTGGACAAGGAGTGCGCGGCCCAGGTCATGGGCAAGGCCCTCGGCTGGCTCGAGAAGAAGGATCGCTACCGCAAGCCCTTCTTCCTGTTCCTCCACCTCTGGGACCCGCACTACGACTACTATCCGCCGGCCGAGTACCGCAGCCGTTTCCTGCCGCAGGACGACGGCTCGGTGACTGGCGACGAATTGTTGAAGGAGGACGTGCCGCTGACTGACGATCTGCGCGCCGGCCTGATGGCGCTCTACGACGCCGAGATCCGCTACACCGACGACTGGATGGCGGCGCTGGACGCGAAGCTGCAGGAGTGGGGCATCGCCGACGACGTGATTCTGCTGGTCACCTCCGACCACGGCGACGAGTTCATGGAGCACGGCAACCGCGGGCACCACCGCACGCTCTACGAGGAAGTGATGCACGTGCCGATGCTGCTGCGCGCGCCGGGCCTCGCCCCCGCCGGCCGCCGCATCGCGGGCAGCGTGTCCATCAACGACGCCGCGGCGACGCTGCTCGATCTCGCGGGCGTGCCGGGCTGGCCCGAGCGCAGCGGCCGCAGCCTGCGCCCGTTGTGGGCCGAGTCCGACCGCGATTACACCGTGCGCATGGACCTGCTGCGTCCGGCGCAGAAGATCCAGCTGCTCGGCTGGCGCGAAGGCAAGGACAAGATGATCTTCGACAGCACCGCCACCCAGGGCCTGGTCTTCGATCTGGACGCCGACCGCGCCGAGCTCGCCCCCGGCGTTTTCGGCCCGCGCGATCCGCATGCGGTGCTGCAGCGCGCTCTGGCCGCCCTCAACGCCGAGCCCCGCACCCCCCCCTATCCGCCGGGCTCCGCGGCCGAGCCCTCGCACGTCAGCGAGGCCTTGAGCCAGGTCGGTTACGTGGACGATAAGTAAGCATGAAGGTCGCCATCGTGGGCACTGGATACGTCGGCCTCGTGGCCGGCACCTGCTTCGCCGAAATGGGCAACCAGGTCTTGTGCGTGGACATCGACGCGAAGAAGGTGGCGCGCCTGCAGGAGGGCCTGATCCCGATCTACGAGCCGGGACTGGAAGAATTGGTGCGCGCCAACGTGCGCCACGGCCGCCTCCACTTCAGCACGGACCTCAAGGCCGCGGTCGAGGCCTGCCGCGTGGTGTTCATCGCCGTCGGCACGCCCTCCACCGAGGACGGCTCGGCGGACCTCGGCGCCGTCTACCAGGTGGCCGAGCAGATCGGGCGCTGCGCCAACGGACCGAAGCTGATCGTGGACAAGAGCACGGTGCCGGTCGGCACCGCGGCGAAAGTCAAACAGCGGGCGCAGGCTCAGACCAAGCACCCGATTTCCGTCTGCTCCAACCCGGAGTTCCTGAAGGAAGGCGCGGCGGTCGAGGACTTCCTCAAGCCGGACCGCGTCGTGGTCGGCGCCGAGAACGCGGAGGACTTCGCGCTGATGGAGGACCTGTACAAGCCCTTCGTCCGCAACGGCGCCCCGATCCTGCGCATGGATCCGCTGTCCGCCGAGATGACGAAGTACGCCAGCAACGCCATGCTGGCCACGCGCATCTCCTTCATGAACGAGGTGGCGCGGCTGTGCGAGCTGGTCGGCGCGGACGTCAGCCTGGTGCGCCAGGGCGTCGGCGCGGACGTGCGCATCGGCAAGGCGTTCCTCTATTCGGGCATCGGCTACGGCGGATCCTGCTTCCCGAAGGACGTCAAGGCCATCATGCACACGGCGCGGCAGAACGGCTACGAGTTCCGCATCCTCGACGCGGTCGAGGAAGTCAATCTGGAGATGAAGCGCCTGATGCTCGGCAAGATCGAGGCGGTGCTGGGCGCGGATCTGCGCGGCCGCAAGATCGCCCTGTGGGGCCTGGCCTTCAAGCCGCGGACCGACGACATGCGCGAGGCGCCGGCCCTGGAGCTGTGCGCCGGCCTGCTGCAGCGCGGCGCCGTCGTGGCCGCGCACGATCCGGAGGCGGTCGAGAACGCCCGCGCCATCCTGGGCGACGCCGTGGAGTACGCGCACGATCCCTACGAGGCCCTGGAGGGCGCCGACGCCCTGATCCTTTGCACCGAGTGGAACGAATACCGGCGCCCGGACTTCGAGCGCATGGGCAAGGCCATGAAACGGCGCCTGATCTTCGACGGCCGGAACATCTACGGGGACGAGCTGATCCGCCAATTCGGCTTCGAGCGCCACGGCGTGGGCGTGCCTGCCATCGGGGCCTCCCCGGCGCCGAGCCGCGTGCAGTCCTGACCAGCGGCGAGCTTTAGAATGGGGCCGCCCATGGCCCGCACCGCCCCGAGCTTCGCCTCCCTCGCTCCCGACCTGCACCGCTACGAGAAGGTCGGCGACATGGTGGATCAGCTGATCGACCTGATGCTGAACCACCGCCAGAGCGGCCACCCGGGCGGCTCGCGCAGCAAGCAGCCGCTGCTGGTGTCTCTGACTTTGTCCGGCATCATGCGCTGGGACATCCGGCATCCGGAGAAGGGTCTGCAGGACCGCTTCGTGCTGGTCGCCGGCCACTGCGCGCCGGTGATCTACGCGATGCTGGCGATCTACAACGAGGCGCTCCTGCGCATGCACGCGCGCACGAAGGATCCGAAGTATCTCGTGCCGCACGCCGCCGAGCGCCAACTGGTGTGGAAGGATCTGCTGCGCCTGCGCCGCAACCAGGGCCTGCCCGGCCACGCCGAGGCCGAAGGCAAGACGCTGATCTTCCGCGCCAACACGGGCCCCAGCGGCCACGGCGGCCCGCCGTCGGTGGGCATCGCGATGGCGCTGAAGGCGGCCGGCGTGGCCGACGAAGTCAAGGTCTTCGCCGTCGAGGGCGAAGGCGGCCTGACGGCGGGCGCGCACCACGAGGCCAAGCACACGGCCTGGGGCCTGGGCCTCGGCAACCTCAACTATCTGGTGGACTGGAACGACAACGGCATCGATCCGCGCGTCTACTCCACGATGGTCTACGGCGATCCGCAGACGTGGTTCGACGCGTACGGCTGGCGCACCAGCGGCACTCCGCACGGCCACGAGTACGAAGCGGTGCTGAAGACGCTGCTCGAGAACGTGTTCGCCACCGATGCCTCGCCGAAGTGCAGCTGGTTCCAGACCACCAAGGGCCGCGGCTACGGCGTGACCGGCTTCAAGTCGCACGGCGCGGCGCACAAGCCGAACTCGGACCTGTTCTGGCAGACCAAGCGCGAATTCGCGCAGCGCCACGGCGTCGAATTCCAGGGCATGGGCGGGCCGAAGCCCGACTCGGCCAAGGATTTCGAGGCGCAGACCGCCGCCAACATCCAGGTCGTGCTGTCGCTGCTCGACGACGCGGAGTTCTGCCAGTGGCTGGCGGACCGCCTGGTGGCGGTCGGCGATTCGGTGCCGGTGACGCTGCCGGGCATGCTGCTGAGCGACATGGATCCGTCGCAGGATCCCGATCTGACCGATCCGGCGCGTCTGCCCGAGAAGGTGTTCTTCAAGCCGGGCGAGAGCCAGCCGAACCGCAAGGGATTCGCGCACGTCGGCGCCTATCTCAACTCGGTGGGCCGCAAGAAGTACGGCCGTCCGGTGGTCATCGCCTGCAGCGCCGACCTGGCCGAGTCCACGAACATTCTCGGATTCGCCGAGGAGTTCGCGGGCAGCGAAGGCTACGGCTGGTACGACCGCAACAACAATCCGCGCGGGGCGCTGCTGCCGACCTGCATCACCGAGTTCGGCAACTCCGGCCTGGTGTGCGGCCTGGCCAGCACCAATTTGTCAAACGAGCCGGAGAAGAAGTTCCAGGGATTCTGGGCCGCTTGCTCGACCTACGGATCCTTCTCCTATCTCAAGTACGGGCCGATGCGCCTGTACTCGCAGCTGGTGCAGGACTCTCCGTTCAAGCACGGCAAGGTGATCTGGGTGGCCGGCCACAGCGGCCCGGAGACCGCCGAAGATTCGCGCACCCACTTCGGCATCTTCGCGCCGATGGTGACGCAGCTGTTCCCGCGCGGGCAGGTGATGGACCTGCACCCCTGGGAGCCGAACGAAGTCGGCCCGGCGCTGCTGGCGGCGCTGGCGGCGAAGGGCGCGCCGATCGTCGCGCTGCACCTGACGCGGCCGAACGTCACGATTCCGGACCGCGCCAAGCTCAAGATGGCCTCGCACATGGAGGCGGCGAAGGGCGCGTATCTGATCCGCGACTACGATCCCGCGCGGCCGAAGGACGGCTGCATCTTCGTGCGCGGAACTTCGTCCACCGCCAGCCTGATCAAGCTGCTGGAGAAGGGCGCGTTCGAGGCCCCCGGCATGAACCTGAAGCTGGTGGCGGCGATCAGCCACGAGCTGTTCATGCTGCAGCCCAAGGCGTGGCGCGAGAAGCTGGTGACGAAGGAAGACTGGTTCAACAGCACCGTCATCACGAACGGCGGGCGCATGGCGATGTGGCTGTGGGCCGCGCACCAGACTTCGCTGCAGTACGCGATGTCCTCGGACTTCGACGACCGCTGGCGCACGGGCGGCTCGGTGGACGAGATCATCGCCGAGGCGCATCTGGATCCGGACCACCTGCTCGAAGGCATCAAGCGCTTCGTGGCCGACCGCGACAAGCGCTTCGACGCCGCCGGCCTGCCGGCTGAGTTCGCGCGCTGATCAAACGCGTCAACGCGGATCGCCGACGACGGCAATCAACTCGCCTTTGCTGTTCACCTCGATCGTCAGATCGGTCCGCTTGAGCGCTGCGATTTGCACCTTCCCCGACCAGAAAGAATCATCCGATCCAGAAACGGTCTCGGTTGTCTCGCAGTCCGGGTAGCCGCCAAGAGTCACCTCAGTCAATGGACCGCGCATCGTTACGGTCCACAGGCCAGGTTCCAGGACTGCGTAAGGAACTTGATCGTCGCCATACTGGATCCTGCCGCGATCCCATTGATGAGGAGCGCGCGATTCTGCACCGACCTCTTTGCCGTCCGGCGACACGAGGCGAATCTCTGCCGGTGATCCCCGGGTGTGCAGCATGAGGCCTCCCCCCCACCGAGTGGTGACGTCGACGGAGAGCGTTTCGCCAGCGCGAACCTCAATCCGTTCCGGCTGCACCAAGCCGAAGGGCTCGAGCGCGCCGAGGCGGAGTTCGCAGGGGGTCGTCCTGCGCACCAGCGGACCATCCGCGAGGCCAGCCAGGTCCACGTCCGCCGATAGGGAGTCCATCAGCTTGCCGCCTTCCTCAGGCAGCGCGTAACGCTTGACGGCGACGCGACGCGACGTGAATGCCTGGGACTGGCCAGCGGTGAAAGTGATCGAGGCAACGGGCAGATCCACGTCCATTCTGCGATCAGTCTCATTGATGTAGGCGCGCGGAATGCCTGATGTGACCATCCAGGGATCGAGCGGAGCCACGCGCACGGGCAACCTGCCCGCCGGAAGGTTGGGCACGTACCACAAACCATCGCTGTCGGTGAGACCGCGATAGCGCCCGGCGTGCACTTTGATGGCGCCTTCCAGCTCACCGCCGATGCGAATGGCGCACTGCGGAACCGGAACTCCGTCGGCTGTTATCCGTCCGGAAACAGCTCGTCGTTCGCGGAAGTCGAACTCGACGCGCTGCGAAGACTGCGCCAGAGTCCTTGATCCGAGCGTCAGGCGATCGCCTATGAAAGAGTCGTTCAATTTGAACTCGGCTTCTCCGAAAGGCAGCACCAGCAAGGCTTCCTCGGTGGCAAGTCGAAGCGGCTCGAAGTAGGTTGCTAGTGCGACCTTTGGTGCAGCCGACTCATCTGCACTCCCGTCTGAGCGGGTAACGACGAGCGTCATCGGCTCGAGGTATCCGCCCTCGAATCCGCGCAGCACGACTTGCGTCCGCGCCAATGGGGGAAGGGCGATGGAGACAGGCTTCCCGGTAACGAGCTCCTGCCAGAGTAAAAGAGTTCCAACCGCCACGTGGCGCACCACCACTCCCGTGCGCTGACCGCGCCATCCGCTTGAGATTCGGAATACCCCGTCGGCCGCCACTGGGTGCCAGCCGCAATGCTGCTCCTGCGGAAAGCGATTCCAGAAGCTGTCGCCGATCAGCGCCGCCGTGGCGACTTCGAACTCCTCCGCCAGGAATCCTGCCGGTGGCGCAAGTCTGCCTTCCAGAACGCCGGAGGCAACGGAAATCGTGAGCGTGTGCGGCGGTTTGAGCGATTGCTCGCCTTTCAGCCGGCGCATCAGCCTCCATGCGCCCGCATCCACGCGGAATTCGTCAAAGCCGTACTCATAGTCCGCGCCGATCACGGCCCAGCCGTCAGCTCCCGTCGTCCAGACCGCGGGCGAGTCCATTCCAACGCCGATACGCGCGCCGACGATGGGAGCGCCGGACTCGTCCGTGACCCGCACGCGCGCAGGTGCATCCGCTCGCAACTCGATCGGCTCCTCGATCGCGTCGGTTGCTCGCTGCCGATGAACCGAAACTCGTTGCGGCAGGCGCCCTTCCATCTCGACGAGAAGCCAAAGGCTCTCCGCGGCCGGCAGCAACGCGCGGCCTTCGGAATCCGTGGTCACACCAGCGTCGGGAAGGGGCAGCAGTGCCACGTCCACCAGCGCGGCGTCGCGGACGGGGGGATCCCTCAGTGCACAGACTTCGATGCGAACACCAGCGAGCGGCCGCTTCTTCGCCGAGTCCACCACTTGGACGGACTGCGGATGATCCGGCTGCAGGATGATGCGCTGCACGCCCTCAGGCAAGGGTCCCGCGTGCCCAATCTCGTAGCCACGCAACCACACCGTGCAACTCGCATAATGCGGCGCGTCGTCTGGAACTTCGAACTTGCACTCGGCATTCCCGTCGCTCCCGGTGGTCGCCGACTCACCCCGGCGCGGCAGGATCAGCGCGCCGGCAAGCGGCTCGCCGCGATGGTCCACGACCTCGAAGGGAATCGTGCGGGTGACGTGTGTCGGCTCTCTGCCCGGTAGATCGCTGGGCCACTCAGCGGCAACCGGGGGCGGTTCTGGCTGCTTGCCGCAGCCAGTGGACGCCAGTCCGATTCCGGCCAGCAGGAGGCAGGTCGCGACCGTGTACTGCAGCATTCCTTGCATGCTGAAATCCTAACGACTAAGCGAGTCCGAGATTGGGCGATTCCTGCCTGGATGCAGAAAGCGGTGCGATTTGTCAGGCGCCGCGCACTCTCCTTCGAACCAGGCCGCTGACGACGTCGGCGGCCAGCACGAGGCCGGCGCCGACCAGCACCAGGAACATCAGTTCGTCGTAGCGGAAGGCGCTGCGCGCTTCCATCACGTAGTAGCCCAGCGACACGACGCCGAGCATGCCGAGCACGGTGGCCTCGCGCACGCACGTCTCGAACCGGTAGAAGAAGTACAGCAGAAAGCGCGGCAGCGCCGCCGGGAACACGGCGACGGCAGCCAGCTGCCGGCGATCGGCGCCGAGGCTGCGCAGCGCGCGCAACGGACCCGGCGGCAGGTTCTCGATGGTGTCGGCGCCGAGCCGCGTGAGGATGCCGCTGTTGTGGATCGCCAGCGCCAGCACCGGCGGCCAGGCGTTCGGGCCGAGCATGGCGAGCAGCAGGAACGCCCACACGTACTCGGGCACGGCGCGCAGCAGCACCGCGCCCAGGCGCGTGAGGCCGGCGATGAGGTTCCAGAAGGCGTGGCACCAGCGGCTGTGCCGCGTGTTGGGCACGTAGGGATCGCAGATCATCAGGCTGCGCGCGCCGAAGGGCGCGAAGATCAGCATCGCCAGCCACGACAGCACGATGGCCAGCACCGAGATGCCGAGCGTGGCCGCGGCGCCGCGGCCGGCGGCAATGCGGTCGCCGGGCTCGTCGGTCCACTGCGTGCGCACCCAGGCTCCCAGCGTCGTGGCCGGATCGCCGTCGCGCAGCGGCCGTGGGATCACCTCCTCCGCCACGAAGCTGCGAAGATTGGCGAGGCGGCGCTCGCTGAAGAGATCGGCGAGGGAGAAATCGCCGGCCGACCAGGAGTAGACCGCCAGCGCGGCGAAGGCCAGCAGGCTGGCGCGCAGGAAGAGGTCGCGCGGGCGCGCGCGGCGCAGCGCGGCGATGCGGGCGGCGGCCGCGCTCACGCCACGAACCTCCGGCGCAGGCGCGAGGACCAAGCCTCCAGCAGCAGCACCAGCGCGATCATCGCGTAGAGATAGGTCCAGACCTCGCCGTAGTGCAGATTCTCGAAGGACAGCTTGAGGTGATAGCCGAGCGTGGGAATGCCGAAGAATCCGAGCACCGCGGCGGCGCGCACGCTGCACTCGAAGCGGTAGAAGGCGTAGGCCGCGAGATCCGGCGCGGCGGCGGGCAGCAGCCCGAAGAGGAACCGCTGCGACGGGCTGGCGCCGAGGCCCTCCAGCGCGTCGGCGGCGCGGCGCGGCGCCTCGTCCAGCATTTCGGAGAACACTTTCGCCAGCGTTCCGCCGTAGGGAATGGCGATCGCCAGCACGCCGGTCGCGGGCGAGAGCCCGAAGGCGGCGAGGAAGAGCACGGCCCAGAACAGTTCGTGCACCGAGCGCAGGCCGATCACGAATCCGCGCACGGTCCAACGGATGGCGCCGCCTGCGCGCCCCCGCCCCTGCCACCAGGATTCGGATGCCAGGCAGCCGAGCGGCAGGCCGATCAGCAGCGCCAAGGTCATCGCGGCCGCCGCGAAGACCACGGTGATGCGCAGCGCGTCCAGGACCTTGAGCAGGAAGGGGCCGATGCCCGCCGGCAGATCGGCGGCTTCGTAGGTCAGAGCAGGCGTGAGGGCCGCGGCAAAGAAGTCCCGCGCGATCTGCAGGCCGCCGGCGCGCGGGATCAATTGATCGAGGCTGAGTCCGAGCGCCAGATACGCGAGGACTCCGGCAGCGGCGATGGCGAGCAGAGTCCAGCCGCGGCGTCCCATCCGCGCCGGCCGCGGCAGGCTGCTCGCAAGGCGATCAGGCGGCACGCGGCCCCTCATCGAGCTGGTAGAGCGCGCGGAAATCGGATTCTGACAATTGATCGGGCGGCGCATCGAAGGCCACCCGCCCCGCGCGCATGCCGACGACGCGCGGGAAGAGTTCGCGCGCCAGGGCGAGATCGTGCAGGCAGCAGATCAGGGTCAGGCCGCGTTCCGCCGCCAGCTCGGTCAGCAGATGGATCAGGTCGCGCGCGCGCACCGGGTCCACGCTGGCCACCGGCTCGTCGGCCAGCAGCGCCTCGGGCTCCTGGAACAGCGCGCGCACGATGGCCACCCGCTGCTGCTGGCCGCCGGACAGCGTGTCGGTGCGCTGATAGATCTTCTCCTCGATGCCGACGCGCCTCAGCAGCAGGTAGGCCTGTTCCAGATCCAGGTCGCCGGGCCGCAGCAGCGAGCGCAGCGAACTCCAGAAGCCGCGCCGCCCCAGTTTGCCGGCCACCACGTTCTGGATCACGCGCAGATTCGGCACGAGCGCGTGATCCTGCGGCACGAGGCCGACGCGCGCGCGCCAGGCGCGCAGGTCGGAGGCCGGCAGCGTCGAGAGATCCACGCCGTCGAACAGAAACTGCCCGCCGGTCGGCTGCGTCACCCCGTTGAGGACGCGCAGCAGCGTGGTCTTGCCGGCGCCGCTGGGCCCGACCAGCGCCAGGCGCTCGCCGGGCGCGACGGCGAGGTTCACGCCGGCGAGAACCAGGTTCCCGCCGAGCGTCACCTCGACGCCGCGCAGATCGAATGCGGCCGCAGTCACGCCGGGTCCGCGGCCACCGGGCCTATTTGAGGAGGTCGAGTTGGACCGCCACGTTGTGCGTGGTCTGGAAGTCCTCGTTCGTGGCTGGGATCATGCCGTCCTTGCGCTGCATGGCGCCGAGCACGGCCGGATCCGTGATGCCCACGATGGCCTTCTGCAACTTCTCGGTGAAACCCTTGCCGTAGCGCTCGTCCAGGATCGGGTGCGCGGTGAAGTTGTAGTCCGCGTACTCGGGGGTGGTCCAGATCTTCACGCACACCGCCGGATCGAGTTTGCCGTCCTTGACCATCGAGTCGTAGGTGACGTAGTTCATCGCGCCGGCCTGAAAGGTTCCGGCCTCCACCAGCTTCGCGGTCTGGTCGTGTCCCGTCGAGTACTGGTTCTGCTTGCCGAAGAACTCCTCCGGGCTCATCTTCGTGTTGAGGCGGATGAAGTGCTCCGGCATCAGGCGCCCGCTGGTCGAATTGGACGGCCCGAAGGTGAAGCTCTTGCCCTTCAGCCCCATCGGGAACGCTTCGTCGGGCGCGATGCCCGCGTCCTTGTGCGCGATGAAGTAACTCTTGAAGTGCGGATCCACCTTGCCGGTGGCGATGATGCGCGCGCCGGGCACTTTGGCTACGGCCTGCACGCTGGTCAGCCCGCCGAACCAGGCCAGCTGCACGTCGCCGGTCTTGAACAATTCCACCGAAGCACCGTAATCGGCGGTCGGCACGTACTCGACGGCCACGCCGAGTTCCTTGCTCAGGTAGTCGCCGACCACCTTGTACTTGGCCGCGAGTTCGGTGGTGTTCTTGTCCGGAATCGCCGTGAACCGGAGCGGCTCCTTGGAAACGGCAGGAGCGTCGCCGGATTTTCCGGTCAGGGCGTCGTGGGCGGCCTCGTGGCTGCAGGCGAAGGTCAGAAGGAGAAGGGAAGGAACCAGGGCGGGAAGCGCACGGCCCCCGCGGAGGGAAGTCGGTTTCATGAAGGAAGGTCAGAGGATAGCGCCTCTAGACTGCAGTCGTGGCACTTTCCCTCGTACTGCTACTCCTGCTGCCCGAGCAATCCGCGCCCGATCGAGAGGCTCTCTTCGAGCAGGTCGCCGAACTGGTGCGCGCCGAAGGCTTGCCGACCGCGCCCGCGCTGGGCTTCGCGCTGCGCGTCGGCGACGAAGAGCGCGCCTGGGCCTGGGGCTTCGCCGACGTGGACGACGCGCGCGCCGCCACGCCGGACACGCGCTTCCGCCTGGGCAGCGTGTCGAAGTGCCTGACCGGCGTCGCGGTCGCGCTGCTGTGGCAGCGCGGCGCGCTGGATCTGGACGCGCCGGTGCAGAAATACCTGCCGGATTTCCCCGTGAAGGAGGAAGGCGTCATCACGCCGCGGCTGCTGGCGGCGCATTTGTCGGGAGTCCCCCACTACGGGCCCGGCGACCGCTTCGAGCCGGGCACGTATCACAAAGTGGCGGACGGGCTGAAGATCTTCGCCGCGCATCCGCTGCGCCACGCGCCGGGCGCGCGCTCCACCTACAGCACCTACGGCTTCAACCTGCTCGGCGCCTGCGCCGAGGCGGCGGCGAAGCAGGAGTTCCGCGCGTTCCTGCAGGCGGAGGCCTTCGCGAAGCTCGGCATGACCGACACTCTCGCGGAGCATCCGGGCGCGGACCTCGGACCGGCCGCCTCACTGTACGAGACGGTGTTCGGCAAGCAGATCGAAGTGGCGCGCGACGACATCGCCTACAAGTGGCCGGGCGGCGGCTTCCTCGCCACGCCGCGCGACCTCGTGCGCTTCGCGCGCGCGCTGGAGGCGAAGAGTCCGCTGCTGGAGCCGCGCGCTCTCGAATTCCTGCGCACGGCGCAGACGACGGCGGACGGCCAGTCCGTCGGCTACTCCTGCGGGTTCCGCGTCGGCCGCGACGAGGCCGGCCGCGTCAGCCTCAGCCACGGCGGCGCGCAGACCGGCGCCAAGGCCTTCTTCCTCTCCTATCCCGATCAGCGCGTGGCAGTCGCGATTCTCGTCAATCACCAGGCTTCGCCCATCGGCGACGGCCGGCTGGCCGAGCGGGCTGCGGCGCTGCTGCTGGCGGCAACCGCCGTGAAGTGACCGCGACTCAGCCCGGCGGCTCGCCACGCCACGGGCGGTTGCCGTACCGCTCCAGCGAAACGGAGTCGGCGAAGTCCAGAAATCCGGTGCGCGGGAACGGAGGCGCCAGCGCCTTGCCCACCGTCACCATCAGCAGCGGCGGATGATCCGCGTCGAGGCCGAGGGCGGCGGACACCTGCGCAGGATCGAAACCGATCATCGGGCAGGAATCCAAGCCCATGTCCTTGGCCACCAGCATCAGAGCCATGCCCGCCAGGCCCGCGCTGCGGCAAGCTTCGTCGCGGAGCAACTGCTCCTTGCCTTCGTAGAGGCCGTGAATGAGACCGGCCATGCGCGCGCTGGTTTCCGGCGGCGCGTGGCGCAGGTACCGATCGGCGCGCCGATGGCCGCTGAAATCGCCGGTGATGATCACGTCCACCGACGCGTCGCGCACCGGCGCCTGCTTCCATGATGCCAGCCACAACTTCTCCTTCACCGCCGGCTCCGTCACGACGACGAAGTGCCAGTTCTGCATGTTGAAGGAAGTCGGGGCCAATTGCGCGTGCCCGATCAAATGCCGCAGCTCCGCCTCGCTGAGGCGGTGCTGCGGATCGAATTTGCGGATCGAGCGGCGGGCGGTGAGCGCGGCGAGCAGTTCCAAGCCCGGTCAGCGTAGCGCGTTCCGCAGCAGGCGGTCCTGCGTGTTGGTGGGCACCATGATGCCGCCCTGCGAGGACACGTAGAACTCCAGGTCGCCGTCCCCGTCGCCGTCGAAGAGGGCGCCGCCGCCGCAGATGAAGTTCGCGTAAGGCGCGCCGTTCAGCAGGAAGAAGTCCGGATCCTTGACGAAGGTGCCGAGCGCGCCGCCCTGCGCGCCGCCCTGGTTCACGAACAGTCCGGGATAGCCGCCGATGGTGCCCATCGGCTGGAAGAACTCGTGCGGCATCACCACCGCGTCGAGGTCGCCGTCGTTGTCCACGTCGCCGGTCTCCACCCAAAGACGCAGCAGCAGCTCCGCATCCGCAGTCTCCGGCCACTGCGCGGGCGGCGCGTCGAGGAAGACGCCCGGCTGCGCGGGGCCCTGGTTGTAGAGCAGGTCGCCGGTGTTGAGCGGATCGGAGCTGACGTGGCTCTGGGCGAACAGCAGATCCAGCCAGCCGTCGCCGTTGAGGTCGGCGACTTTGACGTCGCTGGTCTTGTCCACGTAGAAGGGCAGGCGCACGCTCGACTCGTCCGCGTAGACGCCGCTGCCGTCGTTGATCAGCAGCATGTCGTCGCCGCCGATGCCGGAGGTGCGGCCGACCGTCAGATCCAGGTCGCCGTCGTTGTCCATGTCGCCGAGCGCGACGCAGGAGGACGTCCAGAGGTCGTTGTTGAAGGGCGCGTTCTGGAAGCCGAGGTCCAGCGTCCAGGCGCCGCCCTGATTGCGCAGCAGCGCCAGGGTATGCGGGCCCTTGGAGGGGTTGTGCTGGGCGCCGTCGCAGAAGACCAGATCCAGATCGCCGTCCGCGTCCACGTCGCCGATCGCGGGATCGAGCGCGGCGCCCAGGCCGGTGAGGAGATCGGCGCGGCCGTACGCGCTGCCGAAGCGGCCGTTGCCGTCGTTGAAGAAGATCACCGGCTCGAGGGTGGCGCCGCTCGCGTCTTCGCGGCCGAGGATCAGCAGATCCTGATGGCCGTCGGCGTCGAAGTCGGCGAACTCGTGGGCGAAGCAGGACTCGTTGTCGGCCGGAGTCAGGCGCGCCGCGCTCTGGTCCGCGAAACTGCCGCCCTGGTTGGTGAAGAACTGCATGCCTCCCGCGGTGCCGGTCGGGCCGGGAGTCGTCGCCACCGTCAGATCCAGATCGCCGTCGCGGTCGTAGTCCACCGCGCGCACCGAGCCGCTGCTCTGCGTCTGCGACGCGGGGGGCAGGCCGCCGGTCGCCTGCTGGAAGGTCGCGCCGCGCTGCGCGTCGCCCTCGAGCAGGGTGCTCCAGGAGAGCAGGATCTGGCCGTTCGCCGCCAAGACCCCCCCCTGCACCGCGATCTGCCGGCCGGTCATGACCAGGCCCGGCGCCAGCGGAGCGTTCACGCCAAAGAGCCCGTCCGGGCCGATCTGGCCGGCATACACGCGGGCCTGGTTGTATTTCACGAGCAGCACTCCGCCCGGCAGCGCCAGCGGATTCACCGCGGCGGGGCCGAAGAGCAGGCGCGCCGGGGCGCCGATCTCGGTGCTGCGCAGGCGGGCCTGCAGGGCGCCGCCGGTTTCCAGGTGGCCGGCGGTGAGTTCGGCGCGCAGAGCGGCGCTCTGCTGCTGAGCCGGGGCGGCGGCGCCGAGGACCGGCAGCGCCAGGGCGACGAGTGCGAGGCGGAGTGTCATGGATTGAGACGAGATCCTAGTTGAGACTGGTTCTCAGGTCAAGGGCGGAGGCCGTGCTACCCTCGCCGGGCCCGGCGTCATGCTGCGCACCTTCCTCCGCCGCCTTCTCCACCCCCGCCCCCGGACCATGCTCGCACCCGGCACCCCCGCCCCGGACTTCAGCCTGCCCGACCACCTCGGACGCACCGTCCGCCTCACGGACCTCCGCGGCAAGCGCTTCGTGCTGTGGTTCTTCCCCAAGGCTGACACCCCGGGCTGCACCAAGCAGGGCTGCGCCTTCCGCGACCACAGTCCCGCCTACACGGAGCGCAAGGTGGAGATTCTCGGCGTGAGCGTGGATCCTCCGGCCGCCAATCGCGCCTTCGTCGAAAAGTTCGGGTTCCCCTTCCGCCTGTTGTCAGACGAGAAGCGCGCCGTGGCGATGGCTTACGGCGCCTGCGAAACCGCACAGGATCAGTACGCGCGCCGCATCACCTACGTGATCGGGGCGGACGGCAAGATCGAGCAAGCGATCGAGACCAAGGATCCGGCGGGCCAGGCCGCGGCCCTGCTCGGCTCCACCCCCGCCTGAACGCGGCATGCTCAAGCGGCTTCTGGGACTGCAGACCGGCGAGGCGCTCGCGGTCCTGCGCACGGCGCTGACGGGTTTCCTGGTCTTCCTCGGCTACGGCTTGCTCAAGCCGCTGCGCGACGAGATCACGACCACGCGCCAGACCGACATCTCCGACCTCTGGACGGGCACTCTCTTTCTGGCCCTGCTCGCCACGCCGATCTACGGCTGGCTCGCCGCCCGCACCTCGCGCCGCGTCCTGGTGCCGCGCGTCTATCTGTTCTTCGCGCTGGTCTTCGTGGCCTTCTGGCCCCTCCTTCACAATCTGGATCCGGAGGGCCGCGGCCGCCTCTGGACGGACCGCGTCTTCTACGTCTGGGTCAGCACCTACAACCTCTTCGTCATCAGCCTGGTGTGGGCGCTGGCCGCCGAGGCCTTCCGCAGCGATCAGAGCAAGCGCGTGTTCGGCCTCGTGGCCGCCGGCGTGTCGCTCGGTCTCGTGAGCGGCAACAGCGTCACGGCCTTCCTGGTCGGATTCGCCGGCGTGCAGGGTCTGTTGTTGATCGCGGCCGGCAGTCTTGTGGCTGCGGCCGTGTGCGCGCGCGGCATCATTCCGCACGCAGCTGCGCCCTCCGCATCGCCGCAAGACGCGTCCAACGAGCGCGTCGGCGGCAGTTGGGCGGCCGGGCTGCGGGACCTCTTCGTGGATCCCTATCTGCGCGCGGTCACGCTTTACCTGCTGCTCTATCTGGTCGGCAGCGGCTTCATCTACATCCTCAAGAACGAGCTGGTCGCCGACGCCTTCGCCGACCGCGACGCGCGCCGCGCCTTCTTCGCGCGCGTGGATCTCATCACGAATTCCGCGACCTTGATTCTGCAGCTGCTCGTCACCGGCCGCTGGCTGCCGCGCTTCGGCGTCGCCATCACGCTGGCCATGGTGCCCCTGGTCACGCTGGCCGGCTTCGGCCTGCTGGCGGCGGTGCCGGTCCTGCTCGTCATCGTCGGCTTCGAGATCGCGCGCCGCGTCTCCGAATTCGCCATGAGCAAGCCGGCGCGCGAGGTGCTGTTCACCGTCAGCGGGCGCAGCGGGCGCTTCCAGTCGAAGCCGGTGCTCGACACCCTCGTCTACCGCGGCGCGGACGTCGGCGTGGCCAAGGGCTGCGAAGCCCTGCAGGAGGCCGGCTGGGCGCTGCGCGGCCTGGCCCTGGTGGTCCTGCCCTTCGCGGCCGCCGGAGTGTTCCTCTCCTGGCTGCTGGGACGCATGTACGAGCGGCGCGCAGCCGCCGCGAAGAGCGCTACTCTGTCCGCATGAAGCGCCCCCTGACCACCCTGTTCCTGGCCGCCGCCGCGCTGCTGCAGCTGTCCTGCGCCATCGTCGTGCGCGAGCCGGAGGCCGAGCACGAGCACGGCGCCGCCGCCGCCTCGACCGTCGCGGTCCTGCCGCCGGTGACGAAGGCCACCTGCGTCATGCACGCGACCGCCGGCAACGAGACGGTCAAGGGAGTCGTCAAATTCACGCAGGCCGAGGGCGGCGTGATGATCGAGGCCCGCATCGAGGGCCTCAAGCCCGGCCTGCACGGCTTCCACGTGCACGAATGGGGCGATCTGGATTGCCTCGACGGCATGTGCACCGGCGGCCACTTCAATCCCACCGCGGAAGCGCACGGCGGTCCGGACGCCTCCATCCGCCACGCCGGCGATCTCGGCAATCTCGAGGCCGACGCCAGCGGCGTCGCCGTCTACAAGCGCCTGGACACGCGGCTGAAACTCAACGGGCCGGACGGCATCCTTGGCCGCGGCCTGGTGATCCACGCCAACCCCGACGACTTCACGACCCAGCCCACCGGCAACGCCGGGGCGCGGCTGGCGACGGGCGTGATCGGCAGCGCGAAGCCCTAAGTAGCCTTTCTGCAATGACTTAGGGAGGCTTGCGTTACCTGTGATATAGTGCTATATATCACTTGTAGCGCAATGCCCGTCTCCCTCTCCGTCCAGCCCGGCACCGAGGTCCCGATTTATCGCCAGATCGTGCGCCAGGTGGTCGAGGCCATCGCCGCCGGCAGCCTGTCCCAGGGCGAGCGCATGCCTTCGCACCGCGAGCTCGCCATCCTGCTGGCGGTCGCTCCGCTGACGGTCAAGAAGGCCTACGACGAAATGGAGGCGCGCGGCCTGCTGGCCAGCCGCCAGGGCGCCGGCACCTTCGTGATCGGCACGCCGGCCGACGCGCCCAGTTCGCAAGCGCGCCGCGCGCCGCTGCGCGAGTCGGCGCGCGCGCTCGCCGCCGAGGCGGCGCTGCACGGGCTGAGCCTGGAAGAACTTCTGCAACTCGTGCGCGCCGAGCATGCGCGCCTGGAGAACGAACGATGAGCACTCCCCTCTCGATCCGCGGCCTGCGCCGCCACTATCGCCTGGAGCAGCCGGTGCTGGAGGGCGTGGACCTGGACGTGCGGCCGGGCGAGATCGTCGGCCTCATCGGCCGCAACGGCGCCGGCAAGTCCACGCTGATCAAGCTCGCGCTGGGACTGCTGCAGCCGCACGGCGGCACGGTGCGCGTGTTCGGACTCGATCCGCTGGCGCAGCCGGTCGAAGTCAAACGGCGGGTCGGCTACGTGGCCGAGGACCAGATCCTGCCTTCCACCCTGTGCGTGGACGATCTGCTGGCTCTGCACGCGGAACTGTTCCCGACCTGGGAACCCGCGGCGGCCGAGTCCATGATCGAACGCTTCGGCCTGCCGCGGCGCCGCCGCATCCACGCGCTGAGCAAGGGCCAGGCGCGCCAGGTTGCGCTGATCTGCGCCCTGGCGCACCGCCCCGAACTGCTGCTGCTCGACGAGCCGGCCAGCGGACTCGACCCGGCGGCGCGCCGCGAATTCCTCGAGCTTTCCATCGAGCGCCTGTCCGGCGCCGGCTCGGCCATCCTCTTCTCCTCGCACCAGATGGGCGACGTCGAGCGGCTGGCGCAGCGCATCGTGTTCCTCGACGGCGGACGCGTCGCGCTGGAGTGCCCGGTTGACGAAATCGCCGCGCGCCACAGCCTGGCGGTGGTGCGCGGCCGCTGGGAAGCCGCGCAGTTCGCGCAACTGCCCTGGGTGCTGCGCGTGCGGCGCCGCGAAGACTTCACGCACGTGGTCCTGGCCGGCAACGCGGACGACGCGGCGCGGGAGCTCGGCGCCGGCTTCGGCTGCACGATCGTCAACTCGCGCCCGCTGCCGCTGGAGGAGCTCTTCGTCGAACTCACGGGAGCCGAGCGGTGATCGCCGCCCTCGTCCGCCGCGATCCGGACTTCCGGCACCTGCGCTGGGGGCTGTTCTTCGCCGCGCTGGTCGGCGCCTGGTTCGGCTGGATCTTCCGAAGCGAGCTGGCCGACGAAGTCAGTGCGCGCGGGAAATTCGCCGCCGGCACCTCGCTGCTCTGGATGGGCGGCATCTCGTTCAGCCTGCTCGGCGTGCTGGTCGGGCTCGGCGGCGTGCGCGCCCATGCGCACTGCCTGCCGCTGCCGATCCCGGGCCGCCAGTTGTTGCTCGCGCGCTGGACCACGCTGGCTCTGCTGCTGATCCTGCCGCTGCTCCTCTATCTGGGCATCCTGGCGGCATGGTCCGGCTCGGCCGAGTGGGCGCTGCGCTTCGCGCGCGCCGGTCTCAGCGCGGCCTTGGCCTGGTGCCTCGCGCTGGCACTGCTCACACGCCTGCATCCGGCGCGGCCGCGCGCAAGCTTCCGTCTGACCGCGCCGCTGCTGCTCCTGTTCGCGCCGGGTCTGACGTGGCTTCTGCACTGGGCCGATTCCGCCGCGGCCTACGCGGCCGCCGCTCTCGCCGCCGCTCTTCTGCTGCTGGACGTGCGGCGCGCAGCGCCCGCTGCGCTGATGCTCGCTCCTCAGGCCGCGGACCGCGCCGCCGAGGAAGTCCGTGCTGTCAGAGGCAAGCCGGCGCGCGCCCTGATCCTGCGCGCGGTGCTGTTCCATCCCGGAGCACTGCTTTACCTCGGCCTGCTCGGATTCCTGGTGCTGATCAGCTGCGGCACGGATGGCCGCCTCACCGCCTCCGCCTACTGGTTCATGGTCTCCTTTTGGAGCCTGTCCTCCTTCGTGGCCAATTCTTCCGTCCTACGGGTGACGGACACTTTGCCGCTCTCGCGCCGCCAGATCTTTCCCTGGATCGTGGGTCCGACCGTGCTCGGGCTGGCAATCTCCGTGCTCACGGCCGTCGAGGTTCAGAGCCTGGTTCTCCATGCGGAACGGCCGGGCATCGTTCGGCTCGAATGGAACACCGCGGCGCATCCGATCCATCTCGACGTCAGCGTGCCGCCGCGCTTCTGGCAGCTCAGCGAGCGCGGCGGCGAGACCGTGACGGGTCCGGACGGCACGAGCGTGTTCTCGCCGGCGCGCACGATCCTCGGCCGGGCATCTCCTTACTACAACCCCTTTCACGTCGAGCCGGACTCGTCCGACACGTTCGTCGCCTGGCAACTCGGCCGGGCGCTGAGCGAAGTCCACGGCTACGTGGCGGACGCACCGCTGCAAGTCGAGCGCGACGCGAACGGATTCCTGATCGCGGAAGGATGGTTTCCGGACGACCTGCGGCCGCCCGGGCCCGGTAAATATGCTCCGGCGCGGATCCTGCTGGTGATGACGGATTGGTCCCTCGCCCTGCTCCTGGCTCTGCTCATCGCCACCTGGAACGCCAAGCCGGCCGTCACGCGCCTCGGCCAGAGGCTTCAGGCGCCGCTGGTGTGGGTGGCGGTTCTGGTTTTGACAATTTTCGGATCGATCTTCCTGCTGGATCAGATCCACGGACGCGAGGCGGACTGGGTGCATTTCCTCGCTGAGGATTGGCTGACGCGCCGGCCGCTCGTGCTGGCCTGCGCGTGGCTGCTCTGGATGGCGCTCAGCGTCCTCTGCTGGCGCTGGATGCGCAGCCGCTTCGAGCGCATGGAAATCGGCCCGCTGCCGCTGCGCACCGAAGAAATGACTCCGCGCGCGCGGCGCTGGCTGCGGATCTAGAGGTTCCGTCCTGCGGAAACCTCCGGAATGGGCAGCGGCGGCAGCGACGCCACGCGGCCGGCGGAACCGGCCGCGAATCCGCCCTGCACCGCGTGAAAGCCCGCGGTCAGCGGCTGCCAAGTGCGGCCGCCGTCGCGGCTGAAGTCCGTGCCCTGCGGCCCGGTGCAGATCCACGCGTCCTCCGCGGGCAGCCACGTCAGACCCGATCGATAGCCGCCGGGCGGCGCCGCGGACAAAGTCCACGTCAGGCCGCCGTCCTCCGTCCACGCCGCCGTGCGCTCGCGCGCGTCGGGCAGAAGATAATCGCCGCCCACGATCACGCCTCTGCGCGCGTCGGCGAACGCGACGGAAAAAATTCCGGCCGACTCGCGCCCTTGGAACAGCGGCGAGTCCGCTGCCTCCCAAGTGCGGCCTTCGTCGGAGGAGCGCCACACGCGCGCCGCGCCCGCGCCGCCGGTGCCGATCCACGCGAACCCGCCCGGCTGCACGCACACGCTCGTGCCGCTCGCCGCGAACGCGAACTCGCCTGGCCGCGTCGGCGGCGCGCGCAGCGCCGGCGCCCAGCTGTCGCCGCCGTCCTCGGTGCGCAGGATCATCAGCGCGCCGGCCACCGGGTCGCCCACGAGCAGGCCGGACTGCGCGCTCCAGAAAGCGATGCCGTCGAAGAATCCCTCGGCCCACGGGCAGTCGAGGATTTTGCTCCACGCGCGCCCGCCGCTTTCCGTGCGCCACAGGCCCGAGGCCGCGCCCGGGCCGGCGGCCATCAGGATCGCGCGCTCGGCGCTCCAGGCATGCACGTCGCGGAAGTCCAGGCCGGCGGAATCGGCCGGCGACGGCAGCGCCTGCCAACTGCGTCCCGCGTCGCGCGTGCGCAGCACCGTTCCCGCGCTGCCGCTGGCCCAGGCCAGATCGGCGTCCACCGCGCACAGGCCGCGCAGGGAGGGCGCGTCCGCGGCCGGCGGCGCCCAGGGAACGGGAGAGCCGGCGCAGGCCAGGAGGCCGGCGCCGGCAGCCGCGGTCAAGAAAGCCCGAAAGCTCAGGCGACCGGCGGGATGTCCCGGTCCATCACCGTCTTGCGGCCGTCGGTCTTCGCGTTCTCGATGGCGCGGTCGCAGAGTTGTTTGACCACCTCGGAGAGGCGGACGGCGACGCCGCCGGAGGTGTTCATCTCCGACTTGCCGCGGATGTAGTCCTTCACCTTGGACTGGACGATCAAGATCTCGGTGTCGCTCATGGTTGAGTGAGGTTCGTGGGGGGTTGACGCAAGGGGCGCCGCAGTCAGTCTAGAGCGTCCCGGAAAGGTGCGGGGCCGCCCTTTTGGGACGGCCCCCCCCGCGGATCGCGCGCGGCGATCCGCGCTTCAATCCCGGACTCGGGCCTCCACTTCCCAAGCAAGAATCGTGCCGGATCCGTCGTCGATGCCGTCGAGGCGCAGTTCGACGAATTCTCCGGCCTGCAATCCGGCCAGCAGCGAGGCCAGTCCGGCGAGGGTGAGCAGTCCGTCGTCGCCTTCGAGATGCGCGCCGTTCGGAACGCGGGCGACGATCGAGCCCGCCGGCGGGGCGCCGCCGAAGGGATCGTCCAGCTCTTCGATGCTGAGACTGATGGTGCCGGCGCCACTTTGGACTGCGGTGAGGACTCCCTCGAGAGCGCCGGGCTTGACCTTCACCTTCGTGGCGCTCAGGGTGGCCGCATTCGGCGCCCCGGCGAGCAGTCCGTGCACCTCGATCTTGAGCCCGACCAGCAGATCCCCCGCCAGCAGCGCGGGTTCGCTCTCCGTGTCGAGCCAGATCCGGCCGGCGCCGCCCAGCGCGACCGTCAGCGGACCCGTGACCGAACCGGAAATCCACGCCGGCTCGTCCGAATCCAGTTGCATCACGAAGCTTCCGTCCAGGCCGGAGACGTCCGTGATCGTGCCTTCGTACTCCGCGCCGTCGCCGTCGAATTCGACGCCGGCGGCCAGAAAGGGCATCGGCGCGGCGAAGTCCAGGAAGTGCACGTACGCCTCGGCGCCGGGCACGAGTCCGGCGGACGTGGACGCGCCGCCGTCCTCGATCGAGAAGATCGTGCCGGAATCCCAGGCGATCTCGAGCACGCGCGGATTGCCCGCCTGCGCCAGCACCGGAGCGACGAGGGACGAGCCGCGGCGCACTTCCTTCCACAGGAAAGTGAAGGTCTGCGCGCCGGAATTCACGGCCAGCACGTCGCCCTTGATCTTCACCGGGAAGGACAGGCCGTCCTCGATCTCGACGCGCGTCGCCAGGATGAGCCCGGCGCCGGAGAAGCTGCCGTGCACCTCCACTTCCGCGCCGGGCTGCAGCGCGGCGAAAAACTCGGCGACGGAGCCGAGCAGCTGCCGGTCGTCGCCGTAGAGCAGGTCGCCGTCGTCCACCGCCACGGTCACCAGTCCGAAGGAGACGCTGCCCGTGTCGTCGAGAAGCTCGGCGGCGAAGCGGCCCGCCGTCGGATCTTCGGAGATCACGCGGCCGCGGAATTCGTCGAAGCTGGAATCCTCGAACTCGTGCTCGGCCTCCACTTCCAGTTCGAAGACCAGGCTGCCCGGCGCGCTGCCGTCGCGCAGCGACTTGAGGAGATCCACGTCGATCAGCAGATTCTGGAAGGATCCGCCAACCGTGAGATGGGAGGTGTCCAGAGCCAGGAAGCTGGCTTCGTCGGTGGAGCGCGTGACCGTGACCGGCACCGCGGCGCCGGCCTGGTCGTAGGCCAGCACGGTGGCCGGATCGACGCTGACCCGCACCCCGGTGTAGACGCCGGGCGGCGGGCTCACGAGGCCGAGCAGCGAGCGCGTGCCGGCCAGGCCCAGCAGGTCGTAGTTGCGGGGCGCGGCCAGCAGGTTGGCGGTGAAGGCGCCGTCGTCCCGGCGCAGCTGGATCACGGTGAGGTCCGCGCTGAACAGCGAGAGTCCGTCGGTCGGCGCGTCGGTGAGAAGCAGGCCGAGGCTGCCGGAGGATGAATCGTCCTCGCCGCCGCCGCCGCCGCAGGAGGTGGTCGAAATCAGCGCCAGCCCGGCCATCAGGACCGCGGCGCCGCGAAGTGAGAGGAGGTTGCGCATGGGTAGTCCCCAGGAAGGGCGTGAATTCCTGTTCCCTCCCCTCACCGAATGCGGCATAGTCTCACACCATGGATCGCCGCAGCCTGCTGAAGTCGGGATTGGCCGCCCTGGCCGCCGGGGCCCTGCCGGGAGCGCCCGCCGCGGCCTCCGCCGCCGCCTCCCCCCCCGCCGCCGGACGCGCCGTGCGCGCCCGCGGCGAGGAATTCCAGCTGGCCTACGCCCCGCACTTCGGCATGTTCGAGCAGCACGCCGGCCCGGACCCGGTGGCCCAGCTGGAGTGGGCCGCCGCCGAGGGATTCCGCGCCTGGGAGGACAACGGCATGGCCGGCCGGCCGCCCGAGGAGCAGGAGCGGATCGCCCGCGCCATGGAGAGACTGAGCATCCGCATGGGCGTCTTCGTCGCCAACTTCGGCACCGCCTTCCAGGAGCACACTTTCACCAGCGGCAAGCAGGATGCGCGCGACAACTTCCTGGCCGATCTCAAGGCCGCGGTCGAGGTGGCGAAGCGCGTCAACGCCCGCTGGGCGACCATCGTGCTCGGCACCGACGACCCCTCGCTGCCGGCCGGCTTCAAGCACGCGCACGCCGTGGAGATGCTGCAGCGCGGCGCCGAGATCTGCGAGCCGCACGGCCTGGTGTTGGTGATGGAGCCGCTCAACCAGCGCGACCATCCGGGCCTCTACCTGCGCACCAGCGACCTGGCCTGGTCGCTGTGCAAGGCCGTGGGCTCGCCCTCGGTGAAGATCCTGTTTGACATCTATCACCAGTCCATCAGCGAGGGCAACCTGATCCCCAACTTGAGGCACTGCTGGGACGAGATCGCCTACTTCCAGATCGGCGACAATCCCGGGCGCAAGGAGCCCGGCACCGGGGAAGTCAATTACCGCAACGTCTTCCGCGAGATTCACGGCCGCGGGTTCCAGGGCGTGCTGGGCATGGAGCACGGCAACGCCCGGCCCGGCAAGGAAGGCGAGCTGGCGCTGCTGCGCGCCTACCGCGAGGCCGACACGTTCTGATCCCGGCCGAGCCTCAGGCCTGCGCCGCGAGCTGCTGCACGGGCTCGCGCCCGTACACCGGCTGCACCCACTTCTGGCGCTTGCGATAGGCCTTCGCCGGCGTCAGACCGGCTGAGCGCAGCAGGCGGCGCAGTTGCGCGAGTTCGGCGCTGCTGTCCACGACGATGCGCAGTTCCCAGCCCTTCTTGTAGGCCTCGGCTCCTTCCTTGCGCCGTCGGGCGCTCGGCCGGCGCAGGCAACTGTTGCGCTGCAGAAAATAAGCCAGGGAGGCGGGTTGCGACATCCAGGACGCAGCCGAACCGGCTGCGCGAATCAGTGTAAGACCTGCGGGCCTGAGCGGAATGCTAAAAAGCGGAAGTGTTCGCCGCCCTCGCCGCCTTCGCCCTCCTCGCCGGCCAAGATCCTGGTCCGGCCGTTCCGAGCCATCAGAGCCCCGGATTCAGCTTTCCGCAGCCGGACGCCGCCGTCCTCGTGACGGAATCGGCCAATGGGCAGGTCTTCTTCGTCGAACTGAGGCAGCCCGGACAGGAGAGCGGACCTGCCTTTCTCAAATTGTTCAGCATCCCCAATCAGGGGGGGGCATTGGACGCCGCGACCCTGCTCGGCCTCGGCGCCCAGGAGTTCGGCGGGCTGGCCGCTGCCGCCGGCCTCGCCGGCGGGCCCATCGCGGAGGGCGTGATGGCCGTGCCGGGGGGGGAAGCCGCCACCCGGTCGCAGGAATTCCGCAGCGCGGACGGCCTCGCCGTCGCGCGCTCGCGCTTCGTGCTCCTGCAGACCGCGCCGATGGCCGCGGGCGCGCTGATCTGGATCGCGCCGGGCCAGCCGGACGGGTTGCTCGGGCAGGCCGAGGCCGTTCTGGCCGGCATCCAGGTCCTGGCTTTCGACGCCGAGGCGCTGCAGCCCGTCGAGCGCCACGGCATCCGCTTCGCCCTGCCCCTGTTGTGGGTCAAGGAGGAGCAGGAGCAGCCCGGCACCGCCAGCATCAGTTGTCAGGGAATGGCCGGCTCCGTGTTCGCGTCGGCCGGATCCTCCGGCATGTTCGGCGGCTGGATCGGCGAGGCGTTCATCCTTGACAATCAGCGCGCCGACGCCGATCAGATCGCGTCCCGCTTCGGCGGCAGCGTGGTGCGGCAGAACGCGTGCATGCGCCTCGCCGGCGAGCAGCTGCACGTCGGCCAGCGGTTCCAGATCCGGCTGCAGGACGGCACCGAAGCCGAAATCCGCAACGCCGTGTTCTCCGACGAGGGACTGAGCCTGTGCCTGATCGGCGCCCTCTACGCGGCCGTCAACCGGCCGGCGATGCTCGGCTGGATCGATCGCATGGCCGCGGCCGTGACGATGCCGCAACGCGTGACCCAGCAGATCGAGACGCGGTCCTGGTCGGGGATCAGCGTGCGCTTCCCCGAGCGCCTCGAGGTCGAGCAGCGCGAGCCCGGCGCCTTCCTGCCCGGAGGATGGAAGTTCACGATTCCCCACGACGACGACCCGGCCGGCCACAGTTTCGAACTGCGCGTCTGGCGCGAGGATGCGCCCGCTGCGGGGGCGGACGCGCAGAAGGAGCTGCGTGCGAGCCTCGACGATCTGACGAAGCTCTGGACTGCCGCGGAGGTGGCCGACGCGTCGCCGTCCGCGGGCGAGGCCTTCGGCCGCCCGGCGGACGTGCTGCAGGCGACCCTGACGGAGAACGGACTGACGTTCCTCGTGGACGCGCGGCGCGTGGCGACCGCCGGCGGGGTCTATCGCAGCCTCGCCATCTTTCCCGCGGACCTCGCGGCGGAGCACCGGCCGGTGCTCGACCTGATTCTGGAGCGCAGCAGCTTGTGGACGGGCGAAGAGCCGCTCGCCACGACTCACGGTGCGCGCATCCGGATTCCGGACCCGAGCTGGGTCCTGCGCGACTACCGATCCGGCGGCAGCCGCTGCTTCGCGCTCTCGAATGCCACAGGGATCGTCGTGCAATGCGCGCCGGAGCCGGACCTGACGCCGGATTTCGACCTGGCCGCGGAACTGGCGGTGGACTACTACGCGGGCGACGAGGTCCAGGAGCGGCTGGACCTGCAGATGGCGGGAGGCACCTTGCCCGCCGTGCGGACCTTCTCCACGTTCGACGACGAAGGGCGCGAGGTGACCATGATCGAGTTCCACGCGCTCACCGTGCACGAGGGCCTCGTCTGGCATCTGGCGGCTTCCGGCACCGCCGAGCAGCGGGCTGAGATCCTCGCGGCCCTCGCCGGAATCGCGCTACCGGGCCGGTAGGCCCTGCAGGTAGCCGGAAAATTCGCGCGACGTGGCGAAGGGTCTCCGCTCGGCCGAGTGATCGTCGTAGCGGAACAGGAAGATCGCCTCAAGGTAGTAGGCGAAGCCTTTCCAGAAGCCGACGGTGCCTTCGCGCAGCACCACGTGCGTGGTTTCGTGCAGGATCAATTCGGCCATCGCCGCGGGGCTGCTGACGCCGCCGAAAGGATTGCGCAGGAAGGAATTGTCAAGGATGCGGTCGGCGCCCGGCTCCTCCTTCCCCACGACGAACCCCCAGGAGCGCTCCTGCGCGCTGAAACCGGCCAGCAGGCAGAGATCGCCCCAGGCGGTGCAGCGGACGCGGATCGGCCAGTCGCGACCGCCGGCGCGGAACGTCATGCCCTCCTCCCCCAGATCCAGCCGGCCGGCGGGCAGCGTCTGGCGGGCTGGCGATTCCAGGAAGGCGTTGGCCAGCGCAACGGCCTCGGTCCAGTTCGCCAGAGCCAGCTCGCGCTCGGCGGCCGGACCGACGGCCTCGCGCAGGCTGGCCGGCGTCACCTCCATCGAGGCGCAGCCGGGCAGCAGCAGCGCCGCGGCCAGAAGCGCGCCCCGCAGGCTCACGCGTTGCGGCGCTTGCGGCGCCGGACCAGGTGCGGCAGGAGCCAGAGATAGACGCCGGTGACCCACAGTCCCAGCAGGATGAAGGCGACCGGCAGCCACACGAAGAGTTTGACTTTGTCGTGGAAGAATGAGCCGTCGTGAATCTGCTCGATGAGGTCGGAGCGGCGGTAGGTCGAGGCCAGCAGGCTGCCGTCGAAGGTGTCGATCTGCAGCTCCCAGTGATTCTTGCACTGCACCTTGAGCATGCCGCGGCCGACGCGCACGTCGAGGCGGTCCACGTCGTCCCAGGTCTTCACGCCCGCCTCCGGCACCGATTGCGCGACTTCGAGCACGCGCGACCAGGGGATCGCCAGCTCGGGATTCGATCCCGTCAGGGTCGGCGGCTGGACCCAGGACCAGTCCTTCTTCAATTGCAGGAACACGCCGGAGCCGATGATGATCAGCAGCGGCAGGGCGGCGACGAGCGCCCCCCAACGGTGCAGTTTGCGATGCCAATGCGCGGCGGTCATCGTGCGTGGCGCGGCCGGCTCAGGAGTGCGGCGTGCTGCCGGGCTTCGCCGGCTTGCGGATCAGCAGGATCAGCGCGATCAGCGCCGCGGCAAGTTCCAGAACGGTGATCAGCGTCATCTGCCAGCCTTCGCGGCCGTCCTGCACCAAGCTGACGAGGCGCGCCGAGCCCGCGCCGGCCAGCGCGCAGGCCACCAGTCCGAGGCCGGTTTTCACCCCTTTCGGAAACATCGCGCAGACGAGCAGGAACGCGCCGAGGCCGAGTTCGAGCCCGCCGTAGAAGGCGCGGACCTCGGTGCGCGCCGAAACGGTCTCCATCTTCAGCCCCACGTGCCGGGTGAGCGCCTCCGGGTCCTGCAGCAGCCAGAAGCCGAACCCTGCGAAAGTCAGGCCGATGAGGACCAGGTACGCGCGCGCCATCCGGAGATCCTAGGGCTGCGCTGAGCCAGTGCTTTCGTCCCGGCGCGCGCCATCGCGTCCGAGATCAAGGAGCCGGGTTCTGCGCCTCTTGGTCAAGAGGCGCGGGTTCCGGCGACGCCGAGATCGGGCGTGAGGGCCGTGTCCGGGGCGGAATGACCGGTTCAGCGCAGCCCTATCTCGGGATGGCGCGGCCCCGCGTCCACGGCAGTCCCGCCGCGTCCAGCGTCTGCTTGAGCGTGGCGAGTTCCTCTTCGACCAGCTGCCGGATGCCGTCGATGACGGCCGCGTAGTCCTCGCGCGCCATCTCGAACTGCTGCTGCTGGGTCCCGGTGGGGCCGTGCGTCCCGCCGAGCACCGCGAACAGCGTGCCCTGGAGGCGATTGAGAATCGCCGGCTTGGTCTCGGCGCCGTAGCGCGCGGGCAGGCTGTCGCCGGCCAGCCGCTCCTGCGCGTCGAGCAGCGCGATTTCGAGACGGCGCGCCTCCTCCAGCCAGTCCGCCTCGGCGCGGCGGTCGCCGCGCAGCAGGTCGAGCATCTCGCGCACCTCGGCCAGCGAGGCGTCGAGCACGCGGCGCGTGCCCTGCACCTGCCTCTGCAAATCGAGCAGCTGCTCCTGGAAGGCTAGGAGCGCGGCGCGGTCCATGCCGGGCAGGGCCGGCGCGCCGACCGACTTCACCTCGAAGCTCACCGGCTCGCCCAGTGGCGTCGTGGTCTCGCCCTGGCGCCGGTACGCGCGCGCCGTGTAGACGCCGGGAGGCGCGCGGCGCCCCCCCCGCGCCGCGGATTCGGCGAAATTCAAATCCCAGCTGCTGCGGTGCAGACCGGCGCCGGTGGAGCAACTGACGCGGCTGACGAGGGCGCCGTCGGCGGCGAGCACGTCCAGCCAGAGTTCCGGCGGGCGCTCGCGCTCCTCGGCCTTCAGCGCCTCCCAGCTGGGCAGCGGCACGTCGGCGCCCTCCTTCTTGAGCTTGCCTTCTGCCTCCTGGCGCTGCGCCTTCAGGCTGCGCAGCGGATCGCGCAAGTAGTAGGTGAAGACGGCGCCGTAGTCCGGATTGGGCGTGCTGAAGAAGGAATCGCCCTGCGAGCCCTTCGCGCCGCCGAGCAGGTCGTTGGGCACGAATTGCAGCGCCGGGCGCGGAGCGAACAGCAGGAATTCCTCGGCGAGACGCTCCTCGCTGAGTTCGCGCAGGGGCGCGAAGTCGTCCAGGACGTAGAACCCGCGGCCGAAGGTGGCCACCACCAGGTCGTTCTCGCGGCGCTGGATCTCCAGATCGCGGCAGGGAATGGTCGGCAGGCCGCCTGACATCTTGAGCCACGCGCCGCCGCCGCTCAGGCTGCAGAACAGTCCGTACTCGGTGCCGAGGAACAGCAGCTCCGGCTTGACGTGGTCCTGGATGATGCGCCAGGCCACGTGGCGCGCCGGCAGATCGCCGGCGATCGAGGTCCAGGTGCGTCCGCGGTCGGCGCTGCGGACGACGTAGGGGCTGAAATCTCCGGTCTTGTGGCGGTCGAGCACGGCGTAGACCACGTCGGGGTCGAAGCGGTCGGCCTTGACGTCGTTGACGAACGCGTACTCGGGCGTCTCCCCCATCTTGTCACAGCGGCGCCAGGTCCGGCCGCCGTCTTCCGTCACCTGGATCAGGCCGTCGTCGGTGCCGGCGTAGATCAACCCTTCGACCACCGGCGATTCGGAGATGGACGTGACGTTGCCGTACTGCGACATGGCCCGCAGATCCCACAGGGCGTCCACGCTCCAGACGCGGTCCATGATCTTCAGGGTCAGGCGGTTCTCGCCGCGCGAGAGGTCGGGGCTGATCGTGGTCCAGGAGCTGCCGTGATCGTCGCTGCGGTGCAGCACCTTGGATCCGAAGTAGACGCGCGAGATCGAGTGCGGGCTGAGATGGATCGGCGAATCCCAGTTGAAGCGGAAGTCCTCCTCGCCGCTCGCCGGGCGCGGGCGGATGTCGATGGCCTCGCCGGTCAGCCGGTCGAAACGCTGCAGATAGCCCTCCTGGGACTCGCAGTACACGACGTCGGGATTGGAGGGATCGATGGCGCAGTCGTGGCCGTCGCCGCCGATCAGCACCCGCCAGTCGGCGTTGGTGACGCCCTGCGCCGTCAGCGTGCGCGCCGGCCCGTACTGCGTCGCGTTGTCCTGCGTGCCGCCGACCACGTGGTAGACGGGCCAGTCGTAGTCCACGTCCACCTTGTAGAACTGGGTCAGCGGCAGGTTGGCGAAGAACTGGAAGGTCACGCCGCGGTCGCGGGACACGTAGAGGCCGCCGTCGCAGCCGACCAGCAGGAAATCGGGATCGGCGGGATGGAAGGCGACGGCGTGATTGTCCACGTGCTTGTGGTCGTTGCCGATGCCCTGCCACGTGGCGCCGCCGTCGTCGGTGCGTCCGAGCACGACGTTCGCCTGATAGACGGAGCCGGCGCGATGCGGATCGGCCCACAGTTCCTGGTAGTAGTGCGGCCCGGTGCCGCCGCTGACGTAGTCGCTCTGCTTGCTCCAGCTGGCGCCGCCGTTGTCAGAGCGCCAGAAGCCGCCTTCGCCGCCGGCCAGCTCGATGGTCGCGTAGACCACGTTCGGATCCTGCGGCGAGAGCGCCAGCCCGATCTTGCCCTTGTCGCCGCCGGGCAGGCCCTGCTTGAGTTCGGTCCAGCTCTGGCCGCCGTCGGTGGATTTGTGAATGCCGGATTCGGGCCCGCCGTTGATCAGCGCCCACACCGTGCGCTGGCGCTGGTGCGTGGCCGCGTAGATCACGTCGGGATTGCGCGGATCGAGCGCCACGTCGGTCACGCCGGTGTACGGGCCGGCGGCCAGGATCGCGCGCCAGCTGCGGCCGCCGTCGGTGGTCTTGTAGAGGCCGCGCTCGCCGCCGGCGGACCACAGCGGGCCCTGCGCCGCGACGTAGACCAGATCGGGATCGCGCGGATCCACCACGATCTTCGCGACGTGCTCCGTGGCCTTGAGGCCGAGGTTCTCGAAACTGCGCCCGCCGTCGCGGCTGCGGTACACGCCGTCGCCCCAGCCGACGTGGCGCCCGCCCACCGCCTCGCCGCTGCCGACCCAGATCACGTTCCGGTCGTGCGGACTGATGGTCACGCAGCCGATGGAATACGAACTTTGACCCTCGAAGATCGGCTCCCACGTGGTGCCGGCGTTGACCGTCTTCCACAATCCGCCGGAGCCGGCCGCCGCGTACCAGGTGTTCGGGCGCTCCGGATCCACCGCGAGGTCGGCGATGCGGCCTGACATCAGCGCCGGGCCGATCGGCCGGAAGGTGAAGGCCGACAATGCCCCCGCATCGAGTTTTTTCTCCGGCGCGGCCGGATCCGGCTCCTGCAGCGGAGTGAGAACGATCAGAAGACAAGCGGCGCCGAACAGCATGGTGTTTCAGTCTAGGCGCGCGGTCAAAAAAGTTGTTGGCAGATCAGCGTTTGATTGTTAGTATGGCTCCCCTCATGGCAAAGAAACCCACTCAACACTACCAGCAATGGTCCCGCGCCGAGCTGGCCCTGCTGCGCAAGCTCGCCAAGTCCGGCAAGTCGGGCGCCCAGGCCGCGAAGGTCCTCGGCCGCAAGCCGCAGGCCATCTATCAGAAAGCCAGCCGCGAGGGCATCGGCTTCACGGGCAAGTCCCGCCGCCGCTAAGACCGGCCTGGCGCCCGGCTCCAGCCTGACGGCGGCCTGTTGCGGCAGCCGTGAGCGGTTAGGATTCCGGGCGCCATGATTTCCAAGTCAGTTCTCCTCGCTTCTCTCCTCGCTCTCACCGCTTGCGGTGGCGAGGAATCCCAGGAAACCACCGGCGCCGACGAGAAGGCTCCGGCCGTCGCGGCGTCCGGCACTGCGCAGACCCTCGAGGCTGCCTGCGCCACCTGCGTCTACAAGATGCCCGGCGTGAAGGGCTGCGCTCTCGCGGTGCAGGTCGAGGGCAAGCCCATGCTGGTCTCCGGCGTCCCCCAGCCGGGCCACGACTCCGGACTCTGCGAGCACGCCCAGCAGGCCGAGATCACCGGCCAGGTCGAGGGCGAGAAGTTCGTGGCGGCCAGCTTCCATCTGAAGCCCTAGTCGGATTCCAGGCGGCGGCCGCTCGGCAGCAGCCTGCGCTCTGCTAGGGTGTTGGTTGTGCGACCAACCAAGACCTCCCCGAGCGCGCTTCCGGCACCCGCCGCCGGCACGCGCGAGCGGCTCGTCGAAGCCGCAATGGAACTATTCGTTTTCCAGGGCTACGCCGGCACCGGATTGGCGCAGATCGCGCGCCAGGCCGGGGTCCTGCCCGGTTCGCTCTACTACTTCTTCCCGACGAAGGAGGATCTGCTGCTGGCCACGCTCGAGCGCCGGCGGCAGACGCTCTACGAGGGCGTGCTGGCGCCGATCTGGGAGCGCGAAGCCGACCCGATCGAGCGCGTGTTCGGCCTGCTGGCCGGCTACCGCCGCATGCTCGAAGCCACCGGGTTCCGCCACGGCTGCCCGATCGGCAACCTCGTGGTCGAGGTCGGCGAAACTCACCCGCGCGCGCGCGCCTTGCTGACGGCCAACTTCGAGGGCTGGCTCGATGCCGTGGAAGAGTGCTTCGCGAACGCACGCCCGCGCCTGCCCGCGCGCCTCGACCCGCGCCGGCTCGCGGTCTTTGTCCTCACCACCATGGAAGGCGCCGTGATGCTCGCGCGCAGCTATCGGAATTTCGAAGCCTATGACGCCGCGATCGTCCAGCTGCGCGACTACGTCGAGCAGCTCCTCGCCGACGGCGCCCATGAGCGCGCCTCCTCCGCCAAGTCAAACCGCCCGCGCCGCCGCGCCTGACGTCACGCCATGCTCATCCTCCTGCTCTTCGTCGCTCAAGATCCGATGCGCTCCCCGGAGCCCGAGCTCTACCGCGCCCAGATGGCCGCAGCGGAATCCGCGCTGCGCCTGGGAGAACTGACCGTCGCGCGCGGGTGGCTGGACGAAACGGCTCCCGCCTGGCGCGGATTCGAGTGGCGCCTGCACGACGCCAGGCTGGACGAGTCTGCCACGGTCTTCAAGGATGGCGCCGGCGACGTCACGGCGCTGGACGTCAGTCCAGACGGCGCCCTCCAGGCCTGGGGCCACGGCGACGGCGCGGTGGAGCTGCGCGGCGCAGCCGACGGCGCCCTGATCGCGCGCCTCGGCCAGCATGCCGCGGCCGTCTCCTTCGTCCGCTTCGACCCCGCCGGACGCCGCGTCGTCTCCGCCTCCCACGACCGCACCGTGAAGATCTGGGATTGTGAGACGCGCGCACTGGCGGTGGATTTTCGCGGCCACGGCTTTCCGGTCGGTGGCGCGGCCTTCAGCCCGGACGGCACCCTCGTGGGGTCGTGCTCCTACGAGCGGCCTGACGGCGGAGTGATCGGCACGCTGCATCTCTGGAACGCCGCCGACGGCAGCCTCGTGCGCACGATGAACGGCGGGCGCAAGCCGCTGGTGGGCGTCGAGTTCTCGCCGGACGGCCGGAGCATCGCCGCAGGCTCGTGGGCTTTCTGCGCCTTCGTATGGGAGGTCGCAAGCGGCGAGCCGCGCGCCTTCCCGATTCCGGACGAGGGCATCTACAACGCGGTGGACAGCGTTTCCTGGTGCGCGGACGGCAGCCTTCTGGCCGCTTCTTCGCGCGACCGCACAGCGCGAGTCTGGCGCAGCGCCGACGGCGAACTGGTCGCGACGCTGCGCGGCCATGCCGGCGAGGTGCAGCGCGTCGCGTTCGCGCCGGACGGCGCGCAGATCGCCACCGCATCGTCGGACGGCACCGTCAAGTTGTGGAGCAGCTCCGGCAGCCTGCTCGCGACGCTGCAGGGACACGGAGCCGCGGTCGCGGATCTGCGCTTCGCGAAGGACGGCCGCAGCCTGGTCACGAGCTCGCTCGACGGCAGTGTTCGCACCTGGGACGCCGACGCCAGCCGCTACGGCGGCGCGCGGCTGCAGGCCAGCGGTGCGGCCTACGCCGCGCGCTGGAGCCCGGACGGACAGCGCATCGCCACCGCCAGCTACGACGGGCGCATCGCCCTGTGGGACGGCGAGAGCCTCGCACCTTTGACTTCCTGGCAGGCTCATCCGCCGGGCACGTCGTGCCACGCGCTGGGCTGGACCGCCGACGGCCAGTCGCTGGTGTCAGGCAGTTGGGAGCGCTTCGTCCGCGTGTGGGATGCCGGCACGGGGTCAGAGCGGGCGGCCTTCGAGCAGGACGCCGGCACCGCCGATCTCGCCGTCAGCCCGGACGGCCGCTACGCCGCCGCCTGCTCCGGCAAGACGGTTTGCGTCTACGACCTGGAGCGCCTGGAGCGGACGCACGTCTTCGGGGGCCACACCGCCGGCGTGCTTGCCGTCCAATTCAGCCCGGACTCGCGGCTCTGCGTGTCGTCAGGCCGCGACGGCCGCGCGCTGATCTGGAAGGCTGACACAGGCGCTCTGCTGCAGGAGCTCGCCGGGCCCGCGCCGGACGTGGCCGACGCAGCCTTCACGCCGGATGGCCTGCAGGTGGTGGTGGCGGGCAGCGCCGGCATCGTGCAGCTGCACGACGCGCGTACCGGCGAGCGGCTGCGGGTTCTGGTGCAGCTGCGCCACGGCGTCAACCACTTGGACGTGCTGCCGGACGGCTCACGCGTGGCTCTGACGTCCGACGCGCTCGTCCTCGTGGATCTCGCGCACGGCCGCGACGTCGCCCATCTGCGGCCGCACGCGGAGCATCCCTACGGCCTGGACTTCGACGCGGGCGGAACGCGCCTCCTCAGCTGCTCGAGCGACGGCTCGGTGGCGGTGCTGGACACGCGCCGGCTGCGCGACCGCCCCAAGCCCGCGCCGGCGGCGCGTTGAGGCGCGGGATTCTCAGCTCAGAATGCCCTGCACCACCTCGCCGGCCACGTCGGTGAGGCGGAAGTCGCGGCCCTGGTGCCGGAAAGTCAGACGGCGGTGGTCGATGCCGCAAAGATGCAGCATGGTGGCGTGCAGGTCGTTGACGTGCACGACGTCTTCGACGGCGCGATAGCCGAGCTCGTCCGTCGCGCCCCAGGCCGTGCCGCCCTTCACGCCGCCGCCGGCCATCCACACCGAGAAGGCCAGGATGTGGTGGTCGCGGCCGTCGCCCTGCCCCATCGGTGTGCGGCCGAATTCGCCGCCCCACAGGATCAGGGTGTCGTCGAGCATGCCGCGCTGCTTCAGATCCTTGATCAGGGCGGCCGAAGCCTGGTCCACGTCGCGGGCGCTGCGCGGCAGCTCGGTGGCGATGCCGCCGTGATGATCCCAGGCGCGGTGATAGAGCTGGATGAAGCGCACGCCGCGCTCGGCCAGGCGCCGCGCCAGCAGGCAGTTCGAGGCGAAGCTGCCGTCGCCCGGATTCTTGACGCCGTACATCTCGCGGATGGAGTCCGGCTCGCTGCTCCAGTCGGTCAGCTCCGGCACCGAGGCCTGCATGCGGAAGGCCATCTCGTACTGGCGCATGCGCGTCTCGATCTCCGGATCGCCGCGCTCCTCCGCCTGCATCGCGTTCAACTTCCCGATCTCGTCCACCGCGCGCCTCTGCGCCTCCGCGCTGACGCCGGCCGGATTGCTCACGTAGTGCACGGCGTCGCCGCGGGCGTGGAACTGGATGCCTTGGAACCGGCTCGGCAGGAATCCGGCCGACCACTGCCGCGCCGACACCGGCTGCTGGCCGCTGGCTCCGGCCGAAGTCAGGACGATGAACCCGGGCAGGTCGTCGGTTTCGGCGCCGAGGCCGTAGAGCAGCCACGATCCCATGCTGGGCCGGCCCTTGATGGTCGAGCCGGTGTTCATGAACGAGTGCGCCGGATCGTGGTTGATCTGCTCGGTGTGCATCGAACGGATCACGCACAATTCGTCGGCCACGCCGCCGAGATGCGGGAAGACCTCGGCGATCTCCAGTCCTGACTGCCCGAATTTCTTGAACTCGCAGAAGGGTCCGAGCGCGTTCAGCGGGTGATTCTGGAGCTGCGCCAGCTGCTGTCCGTCGGTGAACGAGGACGGGAACGGCTGGCCGTGGATGCGCTTCAGCTCGGGCTTGAAGTCGAAGCTCTCGAGGTGCGAGGGCCCGCCCGCCATGCACAAGTGGATGATGCGCCGCACGCGCGGCGGATGGTGAGGCGGGTTGACGATGCCGGTCCAGCGCCCGCTCTCCTGCGCCGGGCGCGCGGCGCGCGCCAGCGCCGGCCCGAGCAGCTGCGCCAGCGCGACGCTGCCCAGGCCGAGGCCGGCGCCGCGCAGGAAGCCGCGGCGGCCCAGTCCGGCAGGCTCAGAATCGGGTGATGCTTTCATGGAGGTTGAGGATCACGCGGCACACGCAGGTCCAGGCGGCGAGCTCGACGGCGTCGGCCTGGGCCGGCCGCGGCGCGATGCCGGCGGCCAGCAGCGCTTCGGCCTGCGCGGGGTCGCGCCGGAATTCCTCGCGCTGCTGGAACAGGAAGCGGTGCAGGCTGGCCTGCTCGGCCTCCGCGGCCGGCCGGCCGAGCGCGCGCAGGAACGCGGCGTCGAGGCGCTGCGCGGTGCTGCCGGGCTGCGCGAGCAGCTGCTGGGCGAAGACGCGCGCCGCCTCGGTGAAAGTCGGATCGTTGAGAAGCGTGAGCGCCTGCTGCGGCGTGTTGGAGTACGCGCGCGCGGCCGTGCACTCGTCGCGCGAGGGCGCGTCAAAGTTGGCGAGCATCGGCTGGAGGAAGGTGCGCTGCCAATGGGCGTACACCCCGCGCCGCCACTGCCGCTCGTCGGCGTCGGGCTGATACTCGCGGTCCGGGAACTGCAGCGGCGCGTAGTAGCCGGCCTGCTGGTAGGGATGGGCGCTCGGCCCGCCGACCTCGAGATTCAGCAGGCCGGCGGCGAACAGCGCGTTGTCGCGCACGAACTCGGCCTCGAGGCGGCGCGGCATCTGCCGCGCCAGCAGCCGGTTCTGCGGATCGCGCTCCAGCAGATCGCGCCGCGCCGCCGAACTCTGGCGGTAGGTCGAGGACAGCACGATCCGGCGGATCAGGTCCTTCACGCTCCAGCCGTCCTGGAAGTCGGCGGCCAGCCAGTCGAGCAGCTCCGGGTGGCTGGGCCAGTCGCCCTGCGCGCCCAGATCGTCCGGCACCGGGGCCAGGCCGGCGCCGAAGAACAGCTTCCAGGCCAGATTGGAGAAGGCGCGCGCCGCCAGCGGATTGTCAGACGAGACCAGCCAGCGCGCGAGGTCGAGACGGCTGAGCCGCGCGCCCGGGGCCGCCGCCGGCTGCGGCAGGAAGTGCGGGACGCCCGGCTCGACCACTTCGCCGGTCTCGTCCTGCCAGTTGCCGCGCTTCAGCACCCGTGTCACGCGCGGCTCCGCCGGCACGCTGACCACGGTCATGGCCTTGCCGCCGCGGCACTCGAAGATGCGACGCTGGAGTGCGCGGGCGCGCGCGCCGCCGGGGTGGCCGCTCGCGCCGCCGATCAGCCACAGGCGATCGCTCGCGGCGCGATCCGCGCCGGGTCCGGCGCCGGGCGCGTCCTCGCCCGCGAAGGGCGAGAGCGAGACGCGCACGCGGCCCGCGGCGGCGTTGGAGATGGTGACTTCGAGACGGTCGCCCTCCGCCGCCGCGAAAGGCGCGTCCATCCACAGGATCGCGGTCTGCAGGCTGCGGTGCTGCGCGGCGGAGGTGCGCCAGCCCCAGTCCAAGCCCAGCACCCGGGCGCCGTTGAAGTAGGACTCCTCCTTGTGATCCGCCTCGCCGTGGTAGAAGGTGTGGTTGGATTCCTCGCCGTTCGCGCGGCGCAGCTTCGCCGCGAGGCCGATGGAAGCCGAGCCGCCCTGGCCGCCGCGCAGGATGCTGCCGCCGTGCCGCTCGTCGGGCAGCAACTCCAGGCGCAGCACCGCGACCGGCCCAGGCTCGAGCGGCATCAGCAGGCGCTGCGTCTTCGAATCGCCGACGATCAGCACCGAGCCGTCCTCGAGCACGCGCGCCGGCGCCGCGGCGTCGGGCGCGGCGTCGGCGGCGGGCAGCGGCTCCAGCACCTCCGGCGCCGGCACGGCCCAGCCGCCGGGATGCCGCTGCGCGAACTCCGCCGCGGCGCGGGTCCAGGCTGCGAAGTCGGCGGCCAGCGCGGGATCGGCCGCGCGCTCGCTCGCGGCCGCCGCCGCCTCGGCGCCGATGCGCTCCCGCAGGTCGGCGATGCGCTGCTGCAGCGCCCGGTTGCTCACCTCCAGCTCGGGCGGGAAAGGATGGTCGTTCGACCAGCCGCGCAGATCGGGATTGGGCGTGTAGTCGTAGTCCTGATAGACCCCCCACTGCCGCAGGTCGGCGAAGAAGGCGCCCAGTTGATAGAAGTCCTTCGTGCTGAAGGGGTCGAACTTGTGATCGTGGCATTCGGCGCAGCCCATCGTCGAGCCCAGCCAGATGGTGCTCACGGTGCGCACGCGGTCGGCCATGTGCTTGGCCAGATACTCGCCGGGCTGCGCCCCCCCCTCGCGCGTCACCATGTTGAGGCGGTTGAACCCGGTGGCGATCCGCTGCTCCTCGGTGGGATCCGGCAGCAGATCGCCCGCCAGCTGCTCGAGGGTGAACTGGTCGTAGGGTTTGTCGGAATTGAACGCGTCGATGACGTAGTCGCGGTACGGGAACGCGTTCATCCCCTGGTCGCCGTGATAGCCGACGGAATCCGCGTAGCGCGCCAGGTCCAGCCACAGCACCGCCATGCGCTCGCCGAAGTGCGGCGAGGCCAGCAGGCGCTCGACCTGCCGCTCCCAGGCGCCGGGCGCGGCGTCGGCGAGGAAGTCTGACATTTCCTCCGGCGTCGGCGGCAGTCCGGTCAGGTCGAGGCTGAGGCGGCGCAGAAGATCGCGGGCTCCGGCCTCCGGCGCCGGCGCGATGCCCTCGCTTTCGAGCCGCGCCAGCACGAAGGCGTCCACCGGCGTGCGCACCCAGGCGGCGTCGCGCACCGCGGGCGGCTCGGGGGCGCGGACCGGCAGATAGGACCAGTGCGCCTGATAGACGGCGCCTTCCTCGATCCAACGGCGCAGGGTGTCCTTCTGCGCGGCGCTCAGCGGCTGCCGCGTCTCCGGCGGCGGCATCTGCTCCTCGGGATCCTCGGAGAGGATGCGCAGCACCATCTCGCTCGCTTCCGCGTCGCCGGGCACGATGGCGCCCTTCTCCAGCGCCACCTCGCGCTGATCGAGGCGCAGCTTGGCCTTGCGCTTGCCGGCGTCCGGGCCGTGGCAGGCGAAGCAGCGGTCCGAGAGGATCGGCCGCACGTCGCGGTTGAAGTCCACCGGAGGCGCCGGCCGTTCCGGCGCCGCCAGCGCCACTACGGCCGCCGAACCGAGCGCCAGCAGCAGGCCCAATGCGGCCCTCAGCGCGGGAATCGGCAGCGGTCGAGTGCGGAGCATGCCCCGCGCCGAGAATAGCGGATGCCGGCCCGGACGGCGGGTGTCCCGGGGTCAGGCCGCCGGCGCGCCGACGCGCTCGGCCACGATCTCCAGCACCAGCGGCGTCAGCATGCGCGTCTCCGGATCGGCCTCGGCGGCGGCGAAGTCGCGCTTCGCGGCCGCCGCCCATGCGGGATCGGCGGCGCCGAGCGCCACCAGGCGGTCGATGCCGATCTCCACGAAGGCTGCGGGCCAGCGCCACATCGGGTCGCGCGGCCGCACGCAGAAGACGCGCGGCGCCGCTTCGCGCACGCGGAAGCCGTGGCGGGCGAGGAGCGGCAGCAGCGCGGGTCCGACGTCCGGCTCGCCGCCGGAAGCGCGCCACGTCTTCATGACCCGCTGCACGAATTCCTCGTGCGGGGCGCGGCGCGGCGCGAAGCGCCAGGTCTGGTAGTCCCCGTATTCGTGGAAGATCGCGAGGCCGCCCGGGCGGATCGCCGCCGCCAGCTTCTGCACCAGCAGCTCGGGAGAGGAGACGAAGGCCGCGACCCAGCGGCACCAGGAGGCGTCGAAGCTGCCGGCCGGCAGCGGATCGGTCATCAGGTCGAGTTCGTGATGGTCCACCTGAGACAAGCCCCGTGCCGCGCACGCCGCGCGCCCGACGCCGGCGAAGCGCGCCGAGCGCTCGACGGCGGCGACCCGCCCGGCGGGTCCGACGATCTCCGCGAGATCGAGAGTCGCGTAGCCAGGGCCGGCGCCGACGTCCAGCACGCGGCTGCCGGCGCCGATGCCGCAGCGCTGCCAGCAGTCGAGCACCGTCGGCCGCCACACGCGGTGCTGCAGGCCGAGGCGCTGCACCTCTTCGTCGTGCGTGCCGAGCACGTAGTCGCGCTCGGCGGCAGGAGCGGCTCCGGGCATCAGCGCTGCACCGCCGTGAACGATTCGGCGAACTCCTCGATGCGCAGAACTGAGTCGAGGGGCACGTTCTCGAAGGTCTGCACGGTGCCGCTGGCCGGCCACCGCACGCGCACGCGCACGGGGCCCTCAGCCTGGCCCAGGCCCAGCTCCAGGCGCAGCGGATTGCAGCCGAAGCTGCCGCCGGAGCCGATGACGCCGTACACGGTGCGCGCCGCGCCCTTCTCGGCGATGTCCACTTCGATCTTGGCGCCGACGCCGAAATGGTTCGACTTCTTGCCGACCAGGCGGATCTTGAGCCAGTGGTTGCCGAATCCTGGATTGTCAAAGTAGACGTTGCCGTAGCCGTCGCCCGGATACGCGCCGCCCATGCGCACGAAGATGTCCTGGTCCCCGTCTTCGTCGATGTCCGCCATCGCCACGCCGTGCCCCTTCTGCAGGTGGCCGACGCCCGCGGCGGTGGTGACGTCCACGAATCGGCGGCCGCCCTGATTGTGATAGAGGACGTTCGGCACCAGGCCTTCGTAGAAGGGATATCCGGTGGCCAGATAGAGGTCCGGGTAGCCGTCGTAGTCGAGGTCGCCGAAGTTGGAGCCCATCGGCACCGTCGCCAGCGTCAGGCCGGTTTGCGCGGCCACTTCCTTGAATCCTCCCTTGCCGTCGCCCTGGTAGAGCTTCGGCTGCTCGCCCTTGTGCGGAATGCCCAGATAGCTGGCGGCGACGATCGCCACGTCGGGCGGCGAGGTCGGGCTGCCGAAGGAGCTGGCCCAGACGTCGAGGTGGCCGTCCTGGTTGAAGTCGAACGCGATGCAGGGAAAGCTGCTGATCGGCTGGTCGACGCCGGCCGCCTTCGCCACGTCCTGGAACTTGCCGTCGCCCTGGTTGAGATAGAGCCGGTTCTCGGCGGCCATGTTCGTGACGTACAAGTCGGCGAATCCGTCCTCGTTGAAGTCGCCCCACACGACGCCCTTGGTGTACCTGTCGTTGGTGACGCCGGCGGACTTGGCGACGTCCTTGAAGGTGCCGTCGCCCTGGTTCTGGAACAATTGGCTCGGAGCGACGCACTCGGGGTCCGACTCGTTGCCGACGTAGAGGTCCAGGTCGCCGTCGTTGTCATAGTCGCCCCAGGCGGCCGCCTGCGTGGGCGCGTGGAACTCGCCCATGCCGGCGCTGAAGGTGACGTCGCGGAAGTTGCCGCGCCCGTCGTTTTGCAACAGAGAGTTCGGATGGCGGCCGCCGGCGCGCCACCAGGCGCCGCGCAGGACGTAGACGTCCACGTCGCCGTCGTTGTCATAGTCGGCCTGCACCATGTTGAGGCCGCCGGTGAGTCCGATCAGGCCCGCGGCCTCGGTGCGGTCCTCCCAGCCGCCGGTCTCGGTCTGAACGAAGTAGCTCGGGTTGGCGGCCGTGTCCGAGTCCGTGACCAGGAGGTCGAGGCGGCCGTCGCCGGTGAAGTCCTCCACCACGGCGCCGCCGGACAGGCCCGGGTGCGCCACGCCTTTGGCCTGCGCCACGTCCGTGAAGCGCGGGAAGGGGGCGCCGGAAGAAAAGACCTTGGGGCTGATCCGGTGCGGCTCCGGCACGCCGTCGGGCCACTCCCCGAGCGTCATGGTGACGACGTTCAGCGCCCAGCGCGCCTTGATGGACAGCAGGGATCCGGGCTTCACTGCAGCCAGGGTGGCGAGGAATTCCCCGGCCGCCTTCTCCGAGCCGCTGCGGTCGGCGTGGATGCCGCCGCCTTGGATCGGCAGGATGCAGCTGTCCGGCGTGCGCACGTTGCAGCAGTTGTTGACCTCGCCCTGCCGCATGTACGCCACGCCCAGCTGGAAGTGCGCCTCGCCGAGCACGCGCGGCGGCACGACCTGGCCGGCCGCGACCGCCTTTTCGACCTCGATCAGCGCTTCCCGGTAGTGGCCGATCGAATCCTCCACGGATCCGACGCGCAGCTCCTCCAGAGCCAGGGAGATGAGCGTTTCGAACCGCTCGGTGTTGCGCAGGGGATGGGTCGTGGTGGCGAGCTTGGCCTTCAGCTCTCCGATGATGTCGTAACCCAGGTAGAGGTTGTCGCGCTTGGCCTGCGCGTCCACCTGGCGCAGGAGTTCGAGCATTTTCTGGAGCCCCTCGTCCTGGCGCGGCGCCGGGGACGCCGCGGACTCCTGAGCCGCGGCTCCCCCTGCGGCGCAGGCGAGCGCAGTGAGCAAGGTCAGGAGGCGCGGCAGGGTGGACATGGCATGACCGTATCGGTCATCTTAGCCGCCAGGCTCCACACTTCCCTTCTGCGCAGGAATGGGAAGGCGCCGCGGCGGCGTGCACCGTTAAAGTGAGTCCATGGCCATGCCGCATCGGCGGTACCTTCTGATCCTGAGCCTGATATTCGCGGCGTGGTGGCTGGCGCTCGCCATAACCCCGCTTTATCGCACGATTTGGCTGCTCGAGAACGTGCTGGTGCTGGCCGTGGCGGCGCTCCTGTTCGCATGGCGCCGGCGCCTGCTCTTCTCGCGCGTTTCTTACACGCTGATGTTCATGTTCCTCTTCCTCCACGAGGTGGGAGCGCATTACAGCTACTCCGAGGTTCCATACGACGCCTGGTTCGAGTGGCTGACGGGCCGAACCTTCAACAGTCTGGTCGGATGGGAACGCAACAATTTCGACCGCATCGTGCACTTCAGCTACGGTTTGCTGCTGGCCTACCCGGTGCGCGAGATCTTCCTGCGCGTGGCCGACGTGCGCGGCTTCTGGGGCTTCTTCCTGCCGCTCGATCTGACCATGTCCACCTCCATGCTCTACGAGCAGCTCGAATGGGCGGCCGCCGAGCTGTACGGCGGCGGCGTCGGCCAGGCCTACGTCGGAGCGCAAGGCGACGTCTGGGACGCCCACAAGGACATGGCCCTCGCCAGCCTGGGCGCCCTCATCGCCATGCTGATCACGTTCGCGGTCAACTGGCGCTACCAGCGCGACTTCAACCGCGAGTGGGCCGACAGCTTCCGCGTCAAGCACAAGGCGCCTCTCGGCGAGGACGAGCTGGCGCGCATGACCAAGAACCCGCCGTCCGGCCGGTAGAATATTATTCGCCATTGACGAATACTTATTCGGTACCTACGATATCCCCTTGGACACCCCCGCCGCCCGGCGCGCCCTCCTCGCGAACATCCTGCGCGAGTCGGGCGCGGCCACGCAGGCCGAGCTCGCCCTCGCCCTGAAGCGGCGCGGGGTCCGGACCTCGCAGCCGGTCCTCTCGCGCGACCTGCGCGCGCTCGGCGCGGTCAAGCAGGACGGCGCCTACCACCTGGCCGACGCCCAGAGGGTCACTCCGCTCGACTCGCTGCGGCCGCTGCTGCGCGGCCTGCGCGACGCCGGCCCCAACCTCCTGATCATCGCCTGCGAGCCTGGCTCCGCCAGCGCCATCGCCCGCGCGCTCGAAGCCGAGGCCATCCCCGGCATGGCCGGCACCCTCGCCGGCGACGACACCATCTTCATCGCCGTCGAGCAGCGCAAGGCCGCCCGCGCCATCCGCGACCGCGTCGGCGCGCTGCTGTGAGCGCCGCACAACCCACTTCCGCCCCCATGCGCATCCTTCTCGCCTACTCCGGCGGCCTCGACACCTCCTTCCTGGCGGCGCACCTCGCCTCCCAGGGCCACGAAGTCCACACGTGCACCGTGGACTGCGGCGGCATGGACGACGCCGAGCGCGCCGACCTGCACCGCCGCGCGCTGGCGCTCGGCGCCAAGTCGCACCGGCTGGTGGACGCGCGCGCCGAAATGTTCGAGCGCGTGCTGCGCTGGCTGCTGGCCGCCAACGTGCGCCGCGGCGGCACCTATCCCCTCTCGGTCGGCGCCGAGCGCGGCCTGCAGGCCGCGGTCCTCGCGCGCGAGGCGCAGCGCGACCGCTTCGACGCTCTCGCCCACGGCTGCACCGCGGCCGGCAACGACCAGGTGCGCTTCGAGTCCGCGCTGGCCATCGTCGCCGCCGGCCTCAAGGTGCTCGCGCCGATCCGCGACGAGCCGCGCGAGCGGGCCGAGCAGATGAGCTGGCTGAAGGAGCGCAATCTGCCCGTGCCCCCCGCCGGAGGCCGCTATTCGGTCAACGCCGGCCTGTGGGGCCTGACCATCGGCGGCGGCGAGACCCTCGACTCCAAGGAGCCCTTGCCCGAGTCCGCTTGGCGCTGGACGCGCGATGCCCAGGCCGAGCGCACCTTCCGCGTGCGCTTCGAACAAGGCGTGCCGGTCGCGCTCGACGGCGCCGCCGTGGACGCGGTGGCGATGATCGAGCGCCTCAATCACGAGGCCGGAGCCACCGGCGTCGGCCGCGGCTATCACCTCGGCGACACCGTGCTCGGCATCAAGGGGCGCATCGGCTACGAGGCGCCCGCCGCCGAGGTTCTGCTCTCGGCCCACCGCGAGCTCGAGAAGCTGGTGCTCACCGAGGACCAGCGCATCGTCAAAGACCAGCTCGGCGACCAGTACGGCCGCATGCTGCACCAGGGCCGCTTCTTCGACCCGCTGATGCGCAACCTCGAGGCGCTCTTCGCCTCCACCCAGGAGCACGTCAGCGGCGAGGCCACCGTGCACTGCGCGCACGGCCGCGCGCTCGTGACCGGACTGACTTCTCCCTTCTCGATGATGGCCGCCAGCGACGCCAAGTACGGCGAGCGCCCGGCCGCCGGCGCCGATCCGGCCGGCCCGCGCGGGCTCGCCCGCGTGTGGGCCGAGCCGGCGCGCCTCTACGCTCGCGCCGCCCACGCCGCCGAAGGAGCCGCCCGATGACCCGCGTCCTGCTCGACAAAATCGCTTCCGTCACCGCGCGCCTGCAGATCGGGCGCCATGCCGTGGTCGGTTCGGACATTCCGGCCGTGCCGGGCACCGTGCTCGCCTGCCGCGTGCTGACGGCGAAGACCACCTACAACACGCTCGAGAACCTGCACGGGCGCATGGTCGCGCTGCAGCCCGGCGACGTCATCGCCGGCGCGCTCGGCCACCGCGACGCGCTGCACGGTTTCGCCGGCCGCGTGCCGGACGCCGTCGAAGTCGGCGACAAGCTGCAGCTTCTCAACCTGGGCGGCGTGATCGGCACCGGCGCGAGCTCCGTGCCGGGCCTGGGCTCGCCCTTCGAGCTCGAAGTGCTGGGCGCGATCCTGCACTTCCCCCACCTCGGCCAGCGCGTGGGCGTCACCGCCAACATCGCCGCCGGCGCGCTGCCGGCCGCGCCTCTGCCGGCCAAACTGCCGCCGATCGTCGTGCTCGCGGGCACTTCGATGGACGCCGGCAAGACCACCGCCGCGGCGGTGATCGTGGCCGGACTCAGCGCGCGCAATCTCAAGGTGGCCGCCGGCAAGATGACCGGCGTGTCGCTGCGCCGCGACATCCTGCAGATGGAGGACAGCGGCGCAGCGCCGGTCTCTCTCTTCACCGACTTCGGCGTCGTCACCACCAACGACGCCAACGCCGTGGCCGCCGGCCACTCCCTGGTGGCGCACCTCGCCGCCAGCGAGCCCGACGTGATCGTGCTGGAGCTGGGCGACGGCCTGCTCGGCACGTACGGAGTGCGCGCGCTGCTCAGCGACCCGGGCTTCCGCGGCGCCATCACTGCGATGGTGCTCTGCGCCCAGGATCCGGTCGGCGTGTGGGGCGCGGTGCAGCTGCTGCGCGAGCGCTGGAGCCTCAAGCCCGCGGTCGTCAGCGGCCCGGTCACCGACTCGCCGGTCGGTCAGCGCTTCTGCCGCGAGGAAATGGGCTTCCCGGCCTGGAATGCGCTCAAGAGCGGCAAGCAGCTGGTGCGCGCCGTGGTGTCCGCGCTCGGCATCAAGGAGCCGGTGCCGGTTCCATGATGGCCGAGATTCCGGTTCACGTCGCCGGCGCGCGCGGCCTGCTGGCCGGCGAATTCCTGCGCCTGCTCGCCGCGCATCCGACGCTGCGCCTGGCCGGGGCCTACTCGCGCGGCGGCGCCGGCGCGCTGAGCGATTGTCATCCGCAACTCGCGGGCGCCGGCCAGCTGCGCAGCATGGACCTGCTCGCCGACGATCTCGCCGCGGCGCTCGCGCGCGGCCCGGCCGCCCTGGTGCTGGCGCTGAATCACGGCGAATCCGCGCCGGCGTGGGCCGTGCTTGCCGCACGCCTCGGCCGCGCCGCCGACGCGCTCACGGTGGTGGATCTCGCGGCCGACTTCCGCCTGCCCGCGGCCGACGATCCGGCGCCCTGGAGCTACGGCCTGCCGGAACTGCATCCGGTGGCCGCGGGCGCGCGCCGCGTCGCCGCCGCCGGATGCTTCGCCACCGCGCTGCAGCTGACCATCGTGCCCGCCGCGCGCGCCGGACTGCTCGACGCCGGCCAGCCTTGGATCGCGCACGGCGTCACCGGCTCGAGCGGCAGCGGCGCGCAGGCGAAGCCGGCCACGCACCATCCGCACCGCCATGACAATCTCTGGGCCTACGCCTGGGACGGGCACCGCCACGAGCAGGAGCTCGGCGCGCGCCGCAATTTCAGCGCGCCGCCGCCTCTGCACTTCGTGGCCTGCTCCGGCCCGTTCAGCCGCGGCATCCACCTCGCGGCCGCGCTGCCGCTGGCTCGCCCGGTGACCACCGCAGAGGCGCGCGCCGCCTACGCGCAGGCCTTCGGCGCGTCGCCCTGCGTGCGCGTGCTCGAGAGCGGACCGGCGCAGCTGCGCGCGGTCACCGGCTCCAATCGCGCCGATCTCAGCGTCGGCGTGCGCGGCGGCGTGCTGCACGCCTTCTGCGCGCTCGACAACACCATCAAGGGCGGCTCCGGCCAGGCGCTGCAATGCCTGAACCTGGCGCTCGGCCTGCCCGAAACCTCCGGCCTGCCTCTCGCCGGCCTCGGCTTCTGACATGACCTCCGCCGCCCTCGCCTCCGCGCCCGCGCTCGCCGAGTTCCCCGCCTACAAGCGCCTGCCTCTCGACGTGGCCGGCGCACAGGGCTGCGAAATCCTGCTGCGCGACGGCAGCCGCCTGCTCGACCTCTACGGCGGCCACTGCGTGAACACGCTCGGCGCCGGCGATCCCGCGCTGGGCGCCGTGATCGCGCGCCAGTGGGAGCGCCTGTCCTTCGCCACCAATCTGCTCGACCACGAGCCGCGCCGGGAATTCCTCGCCGCGTTCGAGAAGAACCTGCCCGCCGGCTCCTGGCAGGTCTTCTGCTCGAACAGCGGCGCCGAGGCCAACGAGAACGCGCTGAAGCTGGCGCTCAAGGCCACCGGGCGCCAGCGCGTCGTCGCCTTCCGCGGCGCCTTCCACGGCCGGACCGCCGGCGCCGGCGCCGTCACCGACGGCAAGCAATGGTGCGCGCCGCCCTTCGAGGTGGCGCGCGCAGCCTGGGGCTCCGCCGCCGAAGTGGACGGGCGCACCGCCGCGGTGATCCTGGAGCCGATCCAATCGCTCGCCGGGGTGGTGGATCCGCCCGCGGGCTTCCTCGCCGCGCTGCGGGCCGCCTGCGACGCGCACGGCGCGCTGCTCATCTACGACGAAGTGCAGACCGGCAGCGGCCGCCTCGGCGCGCCCTGGGCCGGCCAGCACTACGGCGTCCTGCCGGACCTCTTCACCACCGCGAAGGGCGCGGGCGGCGGCCTGCCGATCGGACTGACGGTCGCGCGCGCCGGCGCCGTCTCACAAGTCCCGGGCAACGCGCTCGGCAGCACGTTCGGAGGCGGCCCGCTGGCGCTGGCTGCGGCCGCGCACGTGGCGCAACGCATCGCCGCGCCCGGATTCCTCGCGAACGTGCGCGCGGCGGCGGCGGTGCTGGCGCAGTGCGCCGGCGCCGGCCCGGTGCTGCGCGTCCGCGGCGCCGGCCTGCTGCTCGGACTCGAGCTGCGGCCCGGCCTGACCGCCGCGCAGCTGCGCGACGCGCTGCTCGGCCGCGGCATTCTCGCCGGCACTTGCGACGATCCGCAGGTGCTTCGCCTCTGCCCCCCCCTCACGCTCACGCCGCAGCAAGCGCAGCGGCTGCCCGAAATCCTCTCCGAACCCGGCCTGCTCCCGTGACGCCCGCCGTCGCCACTCGCGCCGCCCTGCGCGGCCTCTACCACCTCGGCGACCTGCCGGCCTCGCAGGTCGCGGCCCTGGCCGCGCGCGCGCTGGAACTGCGCGCCGGCTCTGCGCCCGCCAATCTGAGCGGGCGCGCGCTCGGCCTCCTGTTCCTGAACCCCTCGCTGCGCACGCAGGCTTCCTTCCAGCGTGCCGCCGCCAAGCTCCGCCTGGACCTCGTGAGCCTGCAGGGCGACAAGCTGTGGACTCTCGAAACCGCCGACGGCGCCGTGATGGACGGCGCCGCCGCCGAGCACGTGCGCGAAGCCGCCGCCGTGCTGGGGCGCTACGTGGACGTGCTCGGCCTGCGCTCCTTCGCGACGTTCCGCAGCCTGGCCGAGGATCTGGCCGATCCCCTGCTCAACGGCTTCCGCCGCCACGCCGGCGTTCCGGTGATCAACATGGAGAGCGCGCTCTGGCACCCGTGCCAGGCGCTCGCGGATTGGACGACCCTCGACCAGTTGCAGGTGCCGCAGCGCGCCAAGTTCGTGCTGACGTGGGCCTGGCATCCCAAGCCGCTGCCGCAGGCGGTGCCCAATTCCACGCTGTGCATGGCCGCGCAGCGCGGCATGGACGTGGTGCTGCTGCATCCTCCGGGCCTCGAGCTGCACGAGACGGTGCTGGCCGAGGCGCGCCGCCTCGCCGCCGCTTCCGGCGGCCGCGTGACGGTCACGCACGATCGCGCCTCCGCGCTCGCCGGCGCCTCCGCGGTCTACGCCAAATCCTACTCCAGCCTGCGCCACTGGGGCGACGCCGCGGCCGAGGCGGAATTCCGCGCCGGCCTGCGCGACTGGTGCGTCACGCCGGAGTGGCTCGCGCCCGGCGCGCGCTTCTTCCATTGCCTGCCGGTGCGCCGCAACGTCATCGTGACGGATGCGGTGCTCGACGGGCCGGCCAGCGCGGTGCTCGACCAGGCGGAGAACCGCCTGCACGGTCAGACCGCGCTCCTCGAACACGTTCTCGCCTGACAACCTCCCGACCGCATCCGATGATCGAACTCGTCACAGCCGCTCCCCACATCCGCCTGCAGCGCGGGCGCATCCTGGTCGTCAAGGTCGGAGGCTCCTGCCTCGAGCGCCGCAAGGATCTGGAAGCCTTCGCCGCCCAGGTGGCCACGGTGCACGCGCTCGGCGCGCTGCCGGTGCTCGTGCACGGCGGCGGACCGCAGGCCGACCAGCTCCAGCGCGCGCTCGGCGAGGAGGTGCGCAAGGTGGACGGCCGCCGCGTCACCACGCCCATTGCGATGCGCGCCGTGCGCATGAGCATGGCCGGCGAGATCAACGGCGAGGTCGCGGCCGCGCTCACCGCCGCGGGCGCGCCGGCGGTCGGCTTGTGCGCCGCATCGGCCGGCATCGCCGTGGCCCGCCGCCGCGCGCCGATGCAGACCACGCAGGGCGTGGTGGACTTCGGCGACGTCGGCGACCTCGTGTCCGTGGACGCCAGCCCGCTGCGCGCTCTGCTCGACAACGGCGACGTGCCGGTGGTGTGCCCGCCGGCCGGCGACGGCCTCGGCGGCTTCCTCAACGTCAACGCCGACGTGCTGGCGGCCGAACTGGCCATCGCGCTGGGCGCGGCGAAGTTGGTGCTCGTCACCGGCGCCGCCGGCGTGCTGAAGGATCCGGCGAACCCGCGTTCCCTGCTCTCGGTGCTCTCGCTCGAGGAGCTGCGCGAGCTGCGCAAGGCCGGCTCGCTGCGCGACGGCATGCTGGTGAAGGCCGCCGCCATCGAGCGCGCGCTCACCGGCGGCGTCGAACGCGTGCACGTGCTCGGCGGCGCCGATCCGCAGGCGCTGCTGGTCGAGCTCTACACCAATCACGGGGCCGGCACCATGATCACCCGCGAACCGCAGGGCGCGCCGGCCGCGGCGCCGGCGGCTGCGGCCATCGCCGGGGCCTGACGTGGACGCCGCCGGCCTGCTGCGCGATCTCGTCGCCGTGCCCAGCCCTTCCGGCGAGGAAGCGGCCCTGGGGGCGGAAGTCGCCGCGCGCCTCGCGCGCGCCGGCTTCGAGGTCGGCCGCGCGGGCGCCGGCGTCGTCGCCGAAGCCGGACCCGAGCGCGGGCCGGTGCTGATGCTCTGCAGCCATCTGGACACCGTGCCCGCGGGCTCCTCGTGGAGCGCCGATCCGTGGCGAGTCGAGTGGCACGAGGATCGTCTCACGGGCCTCGGCGCCAACGACGCGAAGGCCAGCGTCGCCGCGATGATGGCGGCGGCCTGCGACTGGCTGGCGGCGGGCGCGCGCGGCGGATTCCGGCTGCGACTCGCCTTCAACGCGCTGGAGGAAACCACCAACCGCGGCATGGAAGAAGTGCTGGCGGCGCGCGGACTGCCCGACGCGGCGGTGATCGGCGAGCCGACCGGGCTCGAGGTGGTGCGCGCGCAGTCGGGGCTGGCGGTGCTCGAGGCCGAGTGGCAGGGGCGCTCCTGCCACGCCGCGCACGCCGGGCGCGTCGCGCACGACAACGCGCTGCTCAAGGCGGCGCGCGACCTCGCGGGTTTTCCGGCTTGCCTGAACGTGGGCGAAGCGCATCCGCTCTGCGGCATCAGCACCGTCGCGGCCACCGTGCTGAATTCCGGCGAGCGCCACAACAAGGTGCCCGACCGCGCGCTGGCCGTGCTCGACGCGCGCCTTGCCCCCGGCTGCGACGCCGACCGCGCGCTCGCGGCGGCCGCGCGGCTGCTGCCGCAGGCCAGCCTGCGCGTGCGCTCGGCGCGCCTGCGCCCCTTCGAGACCGCCGCCGCGCATCCGGTCGTGCGCGCGGCGCTGGCCGCCGCCGGCCGCGACGCCGCGATCGGATCTTCCACGATGTCGGACATGGCGCTCCTGCAGGGCGTGCCGGCCGTGAAGTGCGGCCCCGGCCGCACCGAGCGCTCGCACACGCCGGACGAATTCGTCACGCGCGACGAACTGGAGGCCGGCCGCCGCTTCTACGCCCGATTCCTCGAACTCGCGCCCGTTGCGCAACCCGCATGACGCACAACCGCCCGATCTGGGACCGCGGCCAGGCCGTGGACGCCGAAATGCTGGCCTTCACCATCGGCGACGACTGGGCCATGGATCGCGCGCTGGTCGCGCACGATCTGCGCGCCTCGCTGGCGCACGCCGACGCGCTGCGCAAGGCGAAGGTGCTGGACGCCGCCGCGCACGCGAAGATCCGCGCCGGCCTCGAGGAGCTGGAGCGCGAGCACGCCGAAGGTCTGTGGACGGTGGAGCCGGCCGACGAGGACGTGCACAGCGTGGTGGACCGGCGCCTGACGGAGAAGATCGGCGAGGACGGCAAGCGCCTGCACACCGGGCGCAGCCGCAACGAGCAGGTCGCCACTGCGGTGCGGTTGTGGCTGCGCGAGGCCGCCTCTCTGACTGCGGAGGGTCTCAACGGCCTGATCGCGGCGCTCGACGAAGTCGAGACCGCGCGCGGCAAGCTGCCGCTGCCGGGCTACACCCATCTGCGCCGCGCCATGCCGTCGACCCTCGGCGATTGGGCCGGCGCGCATGCCTCGGCCTTCCGCGCCGACGCCGCCGACCTGGGCGCAGCCGGCGACCGCTGGCGCAAGTGCCCGCTCGGCAGCGGCTCCGGCTACGGGCTGCCGCTCAAGCTGGACCGCCGATTCCTGGCGCGCACGCTCGGCTTCGCCGGGCCCGAGCATCCGGTGACCGCGGTGCAGCACGGGCGCGGGCGCGCCGAACTGGCCTATCTCACGGCGCTGGAGGGAATCGCGCTGGATCTCGGCAAGCTGGCCGCCGATCTCTGGCTCTACACGAGCGCCGAGTTCGGCTTCGCCGCGCTGCCGGAGGCCTTCACCACCGGCTCGTCGCTGATGCCGCACAAGCGCAATCCGGATCTGCTCGAGCTGGTGCGCGCCCATGCCCGCCAAACGGTGGCCGACCGTGCCGCGCTTCTGGCGGTGCTCGCCGACCTGCCGAGCGGCTATCACCGCGACTTTCAGCTGATCAAGCCGCCGCTGTTCCGCGCCCACGCGCGCGTCGCCGCGATGCTGCCGCTGCTGGCGCGCATGCTCCCCCTGCTGCAGTGGCAGGAGGAGGCGCTGCGCAGCGCCGCCGCCGATCCGGCCCTGCAGGCCACCGCGCGCGCCCTGGAAGCGGCCGCCAAGGGCGTGCCGTTCCGCGAAGCCTACCGCGCGGTGGCCGGCGAGGAGCCTAAAGAGGCTCGGTGACGAGGTTGCTGACGCGGCAGCCGGCGTGCTCGACCGCCTGGAAGTGAGCCGTCCGGCCCCGCAGCGAGGGCGGGATCAGAATTGTCAGAGACGCGCCGCCGCCGCCTCCGGCGTTGGCGGAGCCGAGGACCGACGGGTTGGCGATGTCCAGCGCGACGCCGCCGCAGCCGGGCACGGCCGTGGATCCGGTCTGCAGGGACGCCAGGAAGTAGACGCGGAAGCCGGGGGTGCCCCAGCTCGTGAACAGGCCGTTCGGGCCGCCGGCGGCGCCGGGCACGATCGGCTCGAGGGTGAACTCGTACTCGATCAGGTAGCCGAGGACGGTGGCCAGCGAGTCGGTGAGATCGTTCCAGGTCGAGGCGCGCGCCGGCGCCGGATTGTGAAAGAAGTGCAGCGCGTTCTCGGTGTTGCCGGAGTTGCTCGGCTCGCCGGCGGCCCAGTTCGTGAATCCCCATGCTTCGCCGGTGACCCAGCCCCAGCCGCCGGCCGGCTCCGCGGAGCCGGGCGCCTGGAAGCCGCCCAGCCACGGGCCGATGTTGGAGTTGAAGCCGTCCGCGTACCAGAACTGCGGCGCGTCCACGAGGCCGAAGCAGAAGGCGTTCTCGCCGGCTGAAGCGGCCGTGGCCAGGTGGCCGCCCGCACCCATCGCGCCGGCGTGGGCCGCGTGCCAATCGACGCCGCCCGGCTCGTGGACGGCCTCGTACCAGTGCCCGTTGCCGCCGGCGCCGGGGGACCAATGAACCGCCTGAGCGGCGGAGAGAGCGCACAAGATGAGGGAGATCGTCATGTCAGAGGGGTTGGAGTTGGAGGAGCGCGCCGTCGCTGTCGCCGAAAGATTCCACGGGACAGCCGAGGGCGTCGAGCAGCGAGACGTAGAGATTGCACAGACGCGTGTCCTTCGGGCACGCCAGATGCCGGCCGGTCACCGCGCGCCCGCCCCAGCCGCCGACCAGCGCGATCGGCAGGTCGAAGGGCTCGTGACGGTTGCCGTCGCGCAGGGCGCCGGCGAACATCAGAACCGTGTTGTCCAGGACGGTCTTCCCCTCCTCGCCTTCGGGGAAGGAGCGCAGGCGCAGCGCCAGCTCGGCGACGCGCGCCGCATGCCACTCCTGGATCAGTTGGTAGGGCCGCCACTTCTCCTCCTTGTCCTCGTGGTGCGAGAGCTCGTGGTGCGAGCCCGGCACGCCCGGCAGGAAGGAGAAGTTCCGGCCTGACACCGAGTTGCCGAACATGAACGTGGCGTAGCGCGTGGCGCCGGTGGCGAAGGCCAGCGCCAGCAGCTCGAGCATGGCGCCGACGCGGGCCTGGAAGTCCTCGGCTTCGAGATCCGCCGGGCGCTCGGCCTCGGGCAGGCCCGCGCCCGCCTCGCGTAGCGCGCGCACGCGCTCCAGGCGCCGCTCGACCTCGCGCACCGACTCCAGGTATTCGTCCAGCTTGCGGCGGTCGGCCGCGCCGACCTGGCGCTGCAGGCCCGCGGCTTCGGCCGCGACGAGATCGAGGACCGATCCGGTGGCGGGATCGCCGGCGCGGCGCCCGCCGCGGAAGAGGCGCTCGTAGACGCGCACCGGATCGATCTCCTTGGGCGCCGGCTCGTCCGGCGACTTCCACGACAGGGTGGCGCCGTAGACGGTGCTGTAGCCCATGTCCACCTGGCGCGACGCGGGATCCATGCCGAGCTCGAGCGAGGGCAGCAGCGTGTCCTGGCCGAGCCGCTGCGCCGCGAACTGGTCCACGGTGGTGCCGCAGCGCACGTCGCGGCCGCCGGTGCGCCGCACCTTCGCGCCCGAGAGAAGTGAAGTGGTCTTGACGTAATGGCCCTCGCCCTCGTTGGCGTTCCAATTGCGCAGGTTCGAGGGTACCAGCAGCAGGTCGCGCACCGGCGCGAGAGGCGCCAGGGTCTTGGACAATTGGAAGGTCTCGCCCTCGCCCGACGGCGTCCAGTCCGGCGCCCACACGCCGTTGGGCATGAAGAGGCATGCGAAGCGCAGTTTCGCTTGCCCCGCGCGCCCGCCTGCGGGCGCCTCAGGTAAGGGTGCTCCGATTCCCGCTCCTGTCCTTCCTCCTCCCATCGCCTCCAGCCAAGGCAACGCCATCGCCGCTCCCGCGCCGCGCAACAGCGCGCGCCGGGAGATCGGGCTCGGGGGGGGGCTCATGGCAGAGGGCTCACGGGGAGGCGCGGCGGGTCAGAAAGGGCGGGCTCTCCACGATACCCAACAACAGCGCGCTGAAGCGGCCGTCCTGGGCCAGACAGTCCGCGGCCAGCCGGTCGAGCAGCGCGCGGTCGGCGTAGGCGCTGGCGCGGCCGACGGCGTAGACGAAGAGGCGATCGGCGGCGGCGCGGGCGAAAGCGTGCTTGCGCGCCAGCAGCGCGTCCTTCAGGCCGGTCATGCCGGCCAACTCGGTGCCGTCGGGCAGGAGGCCGCGCGCGTCCACCGGGCCGCCGGCGTCGGCTTCGCGCCACTTGCCGATGCCGTCGTAATTCTCGAGCGCGAATCCGAGCGGATCCATCGCGGCGTGGCAGCCGGCGCAGGCCGGATCGGCGCGATGGCGCTCGAGCCGCGCGCGCGGCGTCTGGCCGTCGTCCACCTTGTCGTCCTCCGGCAGCTTGCCGGCTTCGGGCGGCGGCGGTTTCGGCGGATCGGCGAGGAGCGACTCGAGCACCCAGCGGCCGCGCAGCACCGGGCTCGTGCGCAGCGGGTAGGAAGTGATCGTCAAAGATGCGCCCCAGGCCGGCGCGCCGCCGCGGTTGCGGTCCGGCAGAGCCACCTCGCGCATCGCGCCGCCCTCGACGCCCGGCACGCCGTAGTGGGAAGCGAGGCGGTCGTTGAGGAAGCTGGTGGGCGCGTCGAGCAGCAGCAGGATCGAGCGGTCCTCGCGCGCCAGCGCCTCGCAGTGGAGCGCCGCCTCCTCGTAGAACGGCTGGCGCAGGTCCTTGCCGTAGAAGTCCGGGTACTTGCGGATGTCCACCGCCAGGTCGAGAACGCCGCGGAACCCGAGCCATTGCGCGAAGAAGTCGTCGGCCAGCGCGCGGATGCGCGGATCGGCGAGCATGCGCCGCGCTTGCTGCGCGCGGCCCTCCGGGGTCAGCAGGCGGCCGTCGGCGGCGGCGGCGAAGAGCTCCGCGTCCGGCATCGTGGACCAGAGCAGGTAGGAGAGCCGAGACGCGATCTCCCAGCCGTCGAGCAGGCGCGCGCGCTGTCCCTCCGGAGCCGGCAGGTCGCGCTCGACGCGGAACAGGAAGTGCGGCGAGAGGAGCGCGGCTGCGAGGGCGGGCCGCAGCGCCGCGGAGAAATCGGCGCCGCGCGCGCGGGCTTCCGACCACAGCGCGAGGCGCTCGTCGATTTCGGAAGTTGTCGCGGGACGGCGGAAGGCGCGCGGCAGGAAGGCCGCCAGGACGGCGCGAGCCGCGGCCGCGGAATCCGCACCCGTCTGCTCCCCTGCCCCTCCCTCCTGTTCCCCCACCCCAGGCGCGAGCAGGCGCGCGCGCGCGGCGGCGTCGGCGAAGACGGCGTCGAGCGTGGTGTCCACCGCGTCCAGGTACTTCTCGGCGAGCAGCGGCGAGACCCAGAGACCGCCGCCCATCGAGTCGAAGCCGTCGGCCGTCGGATCCTCGGGCAGGTCGCGCGCCGGATCGTGGGCGACGCCGAAGAGGTCGCGGACGGTGTTGCGGAATTGGGAACGATTGAGGCGGCGCAGCACGACCTCGCCCGGATCGCCGGCGGCTGCGGCGTCGGCCTGCGCCAGCAATTCCGCGGCCGCCGCCACTGCGGCGGCGCGCTCGGCGGCGGACGGCTGCTTCTCGGCCTCCGCCGGCGGCATCTCCCCCCCCTCCAGCATCGCGCGCAGGCCGAAGAGCAGATCGGGATCGCGGAGGAAGTCCGCGTCGGCGGCGAAGGGCGCCAGATCCACGCCGCCCTTCGGCTTGGCGCCGCCGTGGCACTCCGCGCAGTAGGCGCGCGCGAAATCGGCGAGTCCGGCCGGCGCCGCCGGCGGCCGCGCCGCCAGCGCCAGAATCGCGCCGGCCAGCGGCAGGACACAGGTCGCGAGCGGCCGCAGCGGGAAGCGCGACGGCATCGCCCGCTCCTACAAGGCGCGCAGCGCCTCGACGGGCTTCAGGCGCGCGGCGCGCACCGCGGGAATCAGCCCGCCGAACAAGCCGAGCAGGAAGGCGAGAAGGAAGGACTTGAGTGCCAGGCCGAACGACAGGTCGAAGCCGAAGGACACGTCGGTGAAGGTGTTCCAGTTCATCATGCCCGTGCGCAGACCGTCGAACGGCAGCGCGATCAGCAGGCCGAGCGCGCCGCCGAGCAGGCCGATCAGCGCCGACTCGAGCAGCAGGGCGAGCACCACGTCGCGGCGCCGGTAGCCGATCGCCATCAGCACGCCGACCTCGTGGGTGCGCGAGGAGATCGCGGCGCTCATGGTGATCGCGGAGCCGATCACCGCGCCCAGGGACATGATGACCGTGAGAATGCCGGCCAGCACGGTCAGCATTCCGCCGAGGCGGTCGGTCTGCGCCAGCATGTAGGCCTTGTCGGTCATGAACTTGGAAGCGACGCGCGAGTCGTCCTCCAGCGCCTGGGCCACGGCCTCGACGTCGGTGTTCTCGCGCAGCGCGGCCATCACGCGCTGGTAGTAGGGCCGGTCCAGCGCCTCCATCATGCGCTCGACGTCGCCCCACACCTCGCCGCCCTGCGCACCGGCCATTTCGTAGACGCCGACGACCTGGAACGGAGTGGTGTTGAGCACCAGCGTGTCCCCCACCTGACAATTCTTCATGCGCTCGGTCAGCGGCTTGCCGACCACGATCTCGTCGCTGCCCCACTGCAGCCAGCGGCCCTCGACGATGCGCGCGCGATCGCCGTGGATGGCGAGCGAAGCCGGCTGGATGCCGCGCAGGGGCACGTTTGTGTTGCCACCGTTGACCTGCTCGAGGAACACGGCCAGGAAACTCTCGGCGGCGGCCAGCGGCCGGCCGTCGGGCCCGGGCGCGATCTCCGGCCGCTCCTTGATGATGATGTCCACGCGGTCGCGGCTGATGCCGCTCTCGCCCTCCGAATTCGCGCCCGGCCGCAGATAGATGCCGACGTCTTCGCGGCCGCCCACGTCGTAGGCGCGGCGGAATCCGTCGCGCAGCGAGAACACTCCGGCGAACACGGCCACGGTCATGGCCACGCCCAGCGCGGTCAGCGCCGTGGTGGATTTGCGCACCGCCAGATTGCGCAGCGGATAGGAGAAGGGAAGTGCCATCAGCCCTCGTTGCGCAGCGCTTGGGTGGGACGCAGGCGCGCCAGCAGCACCGCCGGCGCGAGGCCGGACACCGCGCCGACCACCAGCAGGGAGCCGACGCCCAGCAGCAGAGTCTGGTCGGCGACGGCGAAGTTGGGAATCATCGTGCCGAGCGAGCCGCGGATGCCGGTTTCCATGCCTTTCGTCAGTCCGACGCCGAGCGCCACGCCGAGCGCGGTCAGCAGCGCCGCCTCTCCGAGCATCGAGCGCGCGATGGCGCCGTCGGAGAAGCCCAGCGCCTTGAGGATGCCGGTTTCCGCCACGCGCTGGCGGCCGGCCAGCAGCAGGGCGTTGATGACCGCGAAGAACACCGCCACGACGATGGCGCCGCCGATCATCGCGACGAACATCGGCACGTTGCCCATCATGGACACGAATCCGGCCTGGAATGCGCCTTCGGTGGTGGTGGTGGTGCGCTGCGGCCCGTTGGTGAAGAGGCCGTCCACGGCCGCGATCACCGCCGCCGAGTCGGCGCCGGGCTCGAGGTTGATGGCGTAGGCGCCGCAGCCGTCGGGGCCGCTCGCGAGTCCGGCGTCGAGGCTCTCGAGCAGGTAATCCTGCCTGAACCACATCGTCATGCCGTCCACGTTGCTCTTCAGCGGCTCGTAGAGCCCGACCACCTTGAAATCCCAGGCCGCGCCGCCCTCGAGCTGGAAGATGGTGCCCATGACCGGCACCGTGTCGCCGACCTTCCAGCCGTACTTGCGGCCCAGATCGGCGCCGATGAGGCAGCCGCGGCGGTCGGCGCGCAGCGCTTCCAACGCCGCCGGGCCGGCCGCGGCGCCGGTGACGCCGCCCGGGCCTTCCACGATCGCCATCTCCCGCTCGTACATCGGGAAGAAGGAGTCCGGCTTCACGCCGAACTGCGCGAAGAAATTCTTGGGCGACTGATAGTAGCCGCCGAACCACTGGAAGGGCGTGACGTCGTCCACCCCGTCCACGCCGCGGATCTGCGCCTCGTAGCCGCGCGGCAGATCCACGTAGAGGCTCACCGAACTCTGCATGAAGAGGCGCGCGCTCGAGGCCTGCGTGACGGCCGAGTTGAGCGAGGTCAGCAGCGAGATCAGGAAGCAGAGCAGGAAGAAGGCCAGCCCCATCGCGAAGACCGTGAGGCCGGAGCGGATCCAGTGCACCCGCGGGTGCCGGAACGACAGAATCCAGGGCGTCGCGCTCACCGGACCGCCGCCTCCCGCAGCGCCTCCACCAGCACGCCCTTGTCGAGGCGCATGGTCTTGCCGGCCTTGCCCGCGGCGGCGAGGTCGTGCGTGACCATCAGGATGGTCTTCTTCATCTCCTCGTTGAGCCGGCGCATCAGCTCCATCACTGCGTCGGCGCTGGCGCGGTCGAGGTCGCCGGTGGGCTCGTCGGCCAGCAGAATGTCCGGATCGGTGGCCAGCGCGCGCGCGATCGCGACGCGCTGCTCCTGGCCGCCCGACAGCTGCCGCGGCCGGTGGTGCATGCGGTCCTGGAGGCCGACGATCTCGAGCGCGTACTCCGCCTGCTGGCGGCGCTGCGCCTTCGACAGCGGCTGCAGGTTCAGCGGCAGCATCACGTTCTCGAGCGCAGTCAGCACCGGCACCAGGTTGAAGGACTGGAACACGAAGCCGACGTGGCGCGAGCGCCAAGCGGCCAGCGCCGAGCCGCGCAGCGCGTCCACGCGCGTGCCCGCCACGTGCACCTCGCCCTGGTCCGGCACGTCGAGGCCGCCGGCCAGATTCAAGATGGTGGACTTGCCCGAGCCGCTCGGCCCCATCAGGGCGATGAACTCGCCCGAGGCGACCGAGAAGTCCATGGCGTCCAGCACGATCAGCTTTTCGCCGCCGCGCACGTAGATCTTGCTGACTTTCTTGAATTCGATTTGGGCAGCCATCAGGCCTCCTTGCGTTGGACTCCGTCGCCGTCCTGCAAACCCGCGGGCGGGTCCAGCACGACCATTTCATTGCCGACGAGCCCGCTCTCGACGCGGGCCATGCCGTCGGCGCGCTCCTCGCCGACCGTGATCACGCGGCGCTCGACGCGCCCGTCCGCGAACAGGAAGACGGCGGTTTCGGCGCCGCGCACCAGCGCGCGCGCGGGCACCAGCACCTCGACCGGGCGCTCGCCGCCGCCCGCCTCGGGCACGAAGACCGCGCGCACGCTCATCTCCGGCAGGATGCGCTCGTCGCGCTCGAGGAATTCGACGCGCAGCTCCACCGTGGCCTTCTGCCGGTCGGCGGTGGGCCAGATCTGGCGCACGCGCCCCTCGTAGGCGTCCTCGGGATAGGCGTCGAGGTAGATGCGCACCGGCGCGCCGGGGCGCGCGGCGCCGAGGCTGGCCTGCGCCAGCTCGACCTGCACCTCGAGCGTCGAGAAATCCACCAGCGTGGCCACGGCGCCGCGCGCGTTCGGACCGGTGGCGCCGATCGCGCTCACGACTTCGCCGACCTCGGCGTTCTTGCGCGTGATGACGCCGTCGAAGGGCGCGCGCACCGTGCTCTTCTCGATCATCACTTCCACCTCGCGCACCGCCGACTTCGCCGCCGCCAACTCCGCCTGGGCCGAGACGATGCCCGCCTGCTGGCTGCCCACCGCCGCCTCGGCCGCGCGCCGGCCGGCCTCCCACTCGCCCAACGCGGATTCGGCCGTGTCCAACACTGCCTGGCGCTCGGCGCCCTGCGCCACGAGGGTGCGGATGCGGGCCACGTCCTGCTCGGCCAGGCGCAGCGACGCGGCGGCGCGCTCGGCTTCGGCCCGCAGGCGCAGCAGGTCCTGCTCGGCGCGCGCCACTTCGGCGCCGAAAACCAGCACGCTCTGGCGGCTGCGCTCGAGAGTCGCCTCGAGCTGCTCGGTGTCGAGGCGCGCGATGAGCTGGCCCTTGACCACGCGCATCCCCTCCTCGACCGGCATCTCCACCAGGCGGCCTTGCATGTCGGTGGACAGCGCGGCCTGGGTGCGCGCGACGACGTAGCCGTTGGCGGCCACGCCGCTCTGCGCCTGCGCGCCTCCGACGCGCTGGACCCGCCCGAGCTCGACGATCACCGAGCCCATCGCGTCGGCGAACCAGCCGGCGCGCCAGCCCAGGAAGCCGCCGCCGGCCAGCAACGCCAGCACGAGGATCCACGGCAGCCAACTGCCGCGCCCGCGCGGCGCCGCCGAGCGGTCGATCTTCAAACGCTGCAGGTCGGGCGCCTCTTGCACGCGGCGTCAATGATAGGACAAAGCGCGGGGCATCTCTAAAATCCGCCCATGCCGCCGGAATCGGGCATGGCCGAGCACTGGACGGGAATCGACAGCGCGATCCTCGCGGCCTACATGCTGGGCATGCTGGGGATCGGGGTGATCGCCATGCGGCGCATCAGCGCCTTCGAGGATTGGTTCATGGCCGGCCGCGGCCTGACGACGCCGATCCTGGTCGCCACCCTGGTCAGCACCTATTACGGGCTGGACGTGACGTTCGGCTCCTCGGAGACGGCGTTCGAGGAGGGCGTCAGCGCGTTTTTCGCCTATTCCGCGCCGTTCTACCTGGCCTACGCCGCCTGCGCGCTGCTCGTGGCGCCGCGGCTGCGGAAAATTCCGGCGCGCACCCTGCCCGAGGCGGTCGCCCACTTCTACGGGCCGTCGGCCGGGCGCGCCGCCGCGTTCGCATCGTTCTTCTACAGCGCGCCGATCCTGTCGGTGGCGGGCATGGGACTGATCGGCCACGCGGTCTTCGGCTGGGATCCGCTGCTGGCGGCCGCGGGCGGCGCCGCGATCGCGCTGGTCTACACCCTGATGGGCGGCCTGCTGGCCGACGCGCTGACGGACACGGTGCAGTTCGCCATCATGTGCCTCTCGGCGAGCGTCGCGGCGGCCTTCGCCCTGCACGCGCTCGGCGGCTGGGAAGGATTGTCAGAGAGACTGGACCCGTCCCTGCTGCGGCCCGGCGGCGACCTGCACGTCTCCGATCTGCTCGTCTACGGCCTGGTGGCGATGAGCCCTCTGATCGAGCCGGCCTTCTACCAGCGGATCTTCGCCGGCGTCGGCATCCGCGCCGTGCGCAACGCCCTGCTGATCGGCCTCGTGATCTGGGCGGCCTACGACTGGATCATGGTGTTCCTCGGCCTCGTCGGCCGCGACATGGTGGCCACGGGCCAGCTGGACGCCGGCCTGGATTCCTCCTCCATCCTCCTGCACGTCTGCGGCGAGCTGCTGCCCACCGGCGTGCTCGGGCTGTTCGTGGCGGGCCTCTTCGCGAGCGCGATGAGCACGGTGGATTCCTACACGCTGATCGCCGCCGGCAACCTCGTGTACGACGGGGTTCAGCCGCTGCGCAAGCAGCCGCTGTCCGACCGCGCGCTGCTGCATTGGACGCGCGTCGCCGCCGCCGTCACGCTGGCGGTGTCGCTGCTGCTCGCGCTGCGCTTCGACCGGCTGCGCGACGCCTGGATCTTCATGGCCACGGTGCTGATCTCCACGGTGATGGTGCCGATGACGGTGGCGCTGTTCGCCCCGCGCCGGGCGCGGCCGCGCGCGGGCGCCGCCGCCGCCTGGACCGGATTCGCCTGCGCGATGGGCCTGTTCCTGTGCTTCGAGATCTTCGGCGTCTACGATCCGGAGGAGGAAACGCGGCTCCTGCTCGGCGCGCCGCGCGAGTGGGCGCTGCTGGCGTCGCTGCCGGCCTCCGCCCTCGCGTTCGTCGCCGCCAGCTTCGGACGGCCCGCGGAGGCGCGATGAACGCCGTCACCTGGATCGCGATCGCGATCTGCGGCCCCGGCGCGCTGTTCGTGTTCGGCTGGTTCCTGCGCGATCTCCTGCGCCTGCGGCGCGGCCACCGGGACCGCCGCCAGCCGCCTCCGGCCTGATCCGGCCGCGCGCCGCCTCAGGCCTCGCGCACGGCGCTGACGATGGCGCGCACGTCGGCGGCGCGCGTCGGCTGGCCGTAGCGCTCCTTGGCGCTGAAGTGGATGGCGCCGGCGCCGGTGGCGCGCAGCAAGCGCGCGGCGTTGGCGGCGCGCACCCCGCCGCCGGGCATGATTTCGATGCGCCCCATCGCGCGCTTCATCAGGTGCGCCAGACGCGCGATCCCGTGCTCGACGCCGAGCGGATCGCCGGACGTCAGAACGCGCGCGCAGCCGGCCGCGATCAGCGCCTCCAGACCGGCGTCCTGGTCCGCCAGCGCGTCGAACGCGCGGTGGAACACCAGCGGCAGCGGCGCCGCCGCGGCATGGAGCTTGTCGAGAGCGGCGCGATCCACCAGCCCGTCGCGGGTCAGCGCGCCCAGCACCAGCGCGTCGGCGCCGGCTGCGCGCAGTTCGGCGGCGCGCGCGCACATGCCGTCGAGCTCGCGCGCGTTGTACGCGTAGCTGCCCGCGCGCGGCCGCAGCATGGCGACCAGCGGCAGCTCCACCGCCTGCTTGACGGCCGTCACCAGCTCGGCGGGCGGCGTCAGTCCGCCGCCGGCCAGTTCGAGGCAGAGCTCGAGCCGGTCCGCCCCCCCCGCCTTGGCCGCGCGCGCGTCCTCGACGGTCTCCACGCAGACCTCGGCCACGACGGGGAGTCGGATCATGATGCGCGCGGTTCGGGCAAGCGGGATGCGCCGGGAATAGGAGGCTGGCGGTCGAGGTCCGGCGGCTCAGTTTAAGCGCCGTCGGAGGTCCAAGGCTACGGCCTTCCCCCCCCCTAAGCGGCCTCCCAATGCCTGCATCCGCGGGTGCCGGGTATAGTCCGATCCCCTCCATGAGCGCAGCGTTCCTGCTCCTGGCCGCCGTGCCGCGGCCTTCTCTGACAAAATTCCAGGAGCCGGCGCAGGGCCAGGAAGTGGTCGTCACCGCGCCCCGCTCCGAGCTGCCGATGACCTCCAGCGCCGCGAAAGTCCAGGTCATCACCCACGAGGAGCTGGCGCGCACGCTCGAGCGATCGCTGCCGCGCGCCATCGGCGAGGCCGCCGGCGTCTGGATCCAGGAGTCGAACCTGGGCGGCGGCTCGCCGGTGATCCGCGGCCTGACCGGAAACCAGGTGCTGATCATGGTGGACGGAGTGCGCATGAACGACTCGACCACGCGCTTCGGCCCGAATCAGATCCTGAACACCATCGATCCGGCGATCGTGGACCGCGTGGAGATCATCCGCGGCTCGTCCTCGCTGCTCTACGGCTCGGACGCGATCGGCGGCGTGGTGGCGATCTGGACCAAGCGGCGCGCACCGGCCGGCGCGCTGGGCGACGGGAGCACCGGCGGTTCGCTGACCGGCCTGTACGACAGCGCCACCGACGGCGGCAGCGGCTCGCTGCAGCTCGACGGCGCCACTTCCGACTGGGGCTTCCTGGGCATCGCCAGCGGCGCCGCCTGGGACGATCTCGAGGCCGGCGGCGGCGAGGTGCAGGAATCCACCGGCTACGAGACCGCCTCCGGATTCGGCTCGGCGGACTGGCAGCTCAGCCCGGACCGATCGCTGCGGCTCACGACCATGCTGCACCGCGATTTCTACGTGCCGCGCACCTTCCAGGTCGTGCCCGGCTACGGCCAGACCGAGGCCAGCTACGCGCAGTACGACTTCGCGCTGCAGGAGCGCGAGCACGCGATCCTGACCTACGACGACAGCGAGACCGGCGGCTTCGCCGACCGCATGCAGGTCCGCCTCTTCGCGCGCCAGTACACCGAGCAGCGGCTGCGCCGCCGCACCGGCAGTTCCACGCAGAGCTTCGGCGAGACGCAGGTGGACACCCTCGGCTTCGGCGCGGACTGGATCAAGGATCCGGAAGGCAGCCACCGCTTCACCTGGGGCCTGGACCTGACCGACGATCACGTGGATTCCACCGACACGCAGACCGACCTCCCCAGCGGCGCGGTCACGACGGGCGACGGCGAATTCGCGCCCAACGCCAGCTACACCTCCTTCGGCGCCTTCGCGCAGGACGAGATCGTCCTGCCCGCGAACACCTACGCCACCCTGGGCCTGCGCTGGTCCTACTTCGACTTCGGATTCGACGATCCGGGCAATCCGCGCGTGACCGGCGACTTCAGCGACCTGACCGCCAGCAGCGAGATCTCGCACGACTTCTCGGACAGCGTCAGCATGACGGCGACGCTGGCGCAGGGCTTCCAGGCGCCGAACCTCGAGGACCTCGCGAACGACGGCGACTTCGCCGGCGGCACGGAGCTGGCGAATCCGGACCTGGATCCGGCGCAGAGCCTGATGGGCGAGATCGCGCTGGACGTGTACGAGGAAGGCTGGTCGGGCACGATGGCGGTCTTCGCGACGCGCATCGACGACTACATCGGGCGCCGCCTGATCGACGAGGGCGCGCCCGGCGTGTCCGGCGACGAGACCTATCTGCGTTCCAACGCCGGGCATCTGGACCTGTGGGGCGTGGAGCTGCGCTCGCAGCACGCGATCGGCGCCCGCGGCACTCCGTGGTCCTTCGAGAACGTGGCCAGCTGGGTGCGGGGCAGGCAGTACGACGACACGATCGATCCGAACACGGGCGAGGCGCCGCTCGACGGCGTGGAGGCGCGCCGCATTCCGCCGGTCAACGGGCGTCTGGGCCTGGTGTGGCGCGAAGCGCGCAGCAGCATCGCGTGGCTCGACGAGGCGCAGCTGGCATTCGTCTGGGCGCTGGACCAGGAGCAGCTGCACCCCGAAGACGCGAGCGATCCGCGCATCGATCCGACCGGAACGGACGGCTGGACGACCTGGAATCTGGACTTCGGCGGGCCCTTGTCCGCGAGCTCGCGCTGGTCCGTCGCGTTGGTGAACCTGCTCGACGAGAACTACCGCGTGCACGGCTCCGGCATCGACTCGCCGGGCCGCTCGATCGTGTTCAGCCTGCTGCTGGAGTTCTAGTCCAACGCCACCTCCGCAGCCGGCGCCGCGGGCCGCGCGCCAAGCCGTAGAATCGGCGCATGCTGCGAGCGGCGCGGACGATCCTGGGAATGGCCGGCTTGACGCTGGGCGCCTGCGCCTCGCCCGTCGAGGTTCAGGCCAATCTCCAGGGCTTCGGCCTGGCCCCGGCGGAGCTCGCGCCGTACCGGGCCTTCGTCATGGCGGCGGATCCGGAGAGCCCCCATCCGCTGCGCGACCAGGCGGTGGCGCAGCTGATCGCGGACGAACTGGCGGCGCACGGACTGCAGTTCCGCGGCGTGCGGGAAGCCGCCGCCGCGCCGGACGAATTCGCCGTGCAATTGCGTTTGACGATTGACGAGAGCAGCGTGGAGGTGCCGGAACAGGTGCACCTGCAGGACACCTACTGGCCGGGCCACGGCTGGCACTCGCCGGGCTCCTGGCACACGAATGCCTGGGTCAGCGGCGGCTACACGATCCGCCTGTTCCGGCACGCGCTCGAACTGCAGTTCCGCGACGCCGCCGGCCGCGAACTGTGGCGCGGCGATCTGACGACCGTCGGCGAGTGCGGGGATCTGATGGCCGTGCTGCGCGCCTGCCTGCCGGCGCTGCTGGCCGAGTTTCCCGCCCCGAGCGGCGCCCCGGCGGACCGCCGTTTCGAGGTGGCCGCGATCGTGGAATGACGGGCGGCGCCCGCGGCGATCACTCGCGCCGGAAACTGCGCCACGCCATGTAACCGCAGCCGGGCATCAGCACCGCCGCAATCTGCCACCAGCCCGTGTCGGGGAGAGAGTCGGGCTGGGTCACGCCCACGAAGATCAGGCCGAGGCCGGCGAGGCACAACAGGATCGTCGCTGCGCGGCCGATCGGCCGCCGGTAGAAACTGCGGCGCTGCCGCGGCGCGCCGGCGGGCGCGGCGGCCGAGGCGCCGGCTGCGGGAAGTCCCGGCGCGGCCGCGAGGCTCTGGAACGCGGCGGCGAAGTCCTCGAAGCTCTCCTGCGAATCCGCGCCGTCGCCGGCGCGGAAGCGGATGCGGTGGCCGCCGCGGAAACGGATTTCCACGTACCGCCGGCGGCCGGCGTCGCGGTACAGGTCCTCGTCGAAGATCCACGACTCCACGCTGGTCCAGGGATGCAGCCGCTCGCTGCGCGCGCGCTCGGCGTCACGGCCGTCGAGCCAGGTCTCGCGGATGCCCGCCGGGCTCACGCCGCACTCCAGATGCTGGACGCGGCGCGAGGCCATCCAGAACACCGGCACGGCGAGTCCGAGCGCGCCGATCAACACGTTGCCGCCGCTCAGCGCCAGCGCCGCGAACATGCACAGCAGACCCGCGGCCGTCATCCGCAGCAGCAGCCTCCCGTTGCGTCCGCCCTCCACTCCCTTGCTGCGGTACAGGAAGTCCCGGCCTGCGCCCGCGGGCGCGGCCGACGCCGCCGCCGCCGCCGGCTCGGGCTCCGGCGCGGGCATCTAGAAGATGCTGCGAATCGCCAGCAGCATGCCGAAGATGAACATGGGAATGCCCACCGGCGCGCCGAGCACCGTCATCGTGAGCGCGACGCCGGCGATCATCAGCAACAGGCCGAGCAGCGCGGCCAGCAGCCGGCCGAGCAGCTTGATCAGCGCCGTGAAGGGCCAGAACAGCAGGGAGGGGCGGGCGGTGGCGGCCATGCTCGTGAGTTTACGATCCTAACGCGCGCGCGCGCGCAAGTCCTCGAGATCGGCGGGCAGCGGGGCTTCGATCTCCAGCCGCTTGCCGCTGCGCGGATGCGCGAAGGCCAGGCGCCAGGCGTGCAGGGCCACGCGCCGGCTGCGCAGCGGCAGCGCCGACTCCTTGCCGCGCGCGTACTTGCGCTCGCCGACCAGCGGATGGCCCGCGTGGCTGAAGTGCAGGCGGATCTGGTTGTAGCGGCCGGTGCGCAGGTCCACTTCGACTTCGGTGCAGGCCGGATGCGCCGCGAGCACGCGCCAGCGCGTTTCCGCCGGCTGGCCCTTCACCGCCACGCGGGCGACGCCGCCCTGCTCGAAAATGGGGAAGTCATAGCGGCCGGAGCCGGCGCGCAGGCGGCCGTTGACCAGCGCCCAGTAGGTCTTCTGCACCTTGCGCAGCCGGAACAACTCCTCCAGCGCGGCGCGCGTCTCCGGGTCGCGCGCGAAGAGCATGACGCCGGAGGTTTCGCGGTCGAGGCGGTGCACGGCCAGCGGGCCGAGGCCCAGCCCGCGCAGCCGGTCGAGCAGGGTCTTGCCCGTGGCATTCGGGGTGGGCACCGACAGCAGGCCGGCCGGCTTGTTCGCGATCAGGAGGAATTTGTCCTCGTGGAGGATCAGCGCGCGATCCTCGTCGGCGGCGGCCGGCATCGTCATGATGGGCATCGTAGATCCGCGATGCCCGCGCCGTCCCGCCGCAAGCCTTCCGCCGCGCAGCCGCGCGTCAGTCTGGCGCGCGCGCTGTCGAAGCTGGGACTCTGCTCGCGCACCGAGGCTGCGCGCTGGATCGCCGCGGGGCGCGTTGAGGTGGACGGCCGCGCGGCGCGCGATCCCGACCTGCGCGTGGATCCGGCGCGCAGCCGCATCCGCGTGGACGGCGCGCCGGCGCGCGCGGAGGGCAAGGTTTATCTGATGATGAACAAGCCGCGCGGAGTTCTGACCACCCGCGAGGATCCGGAAGGCCGCCCCACCGTCTACGGATTGTTGAAGGATTCCGGCCTGCCGTGGGTGGCGCCGGTCGGGCGGCTGGATCAGGCCAGTGAGGGCCTGCTGCTGTTCACGAACGACACGCGCTGGGCCGATTCCCTGACGGATCCGGCGCGGCACGTGCCGAAAACCTATCACGTCCAGGTGGCGGGCCTGCCGGGTCCGGAGGAGCTGGCGCGCCTGCGCGCGGGCGTGCGCGAGGGCGGCGAGTCGCTGGCCGCGCTGGAGGTGCGCGTGCTGCGCGCCGGGACCAAGAACTGCTGGCTCGAAATCGTCCTCGACGAGGGCCGCAACCGCCAGATCCGCCGCATGCTCGACGCGCTGGGCTACGAGACCATGCGCCTCATCCGCGTCGCCATCGGCCCGCTCACTCTCGGCGATCTTCCCAAAGGCGCCGTGCGAAAAATTCGGAGTCGCTCACCGCATCAACGGTGAGCGTGTCCGCATCAAACCGTCGCGAATTCACGGCCGCTGGGCATGGTGCGCAGCCAGCGGACTTTCTGGATGGATGGCTCGCGCGAGAGGGAGGTCTGGATGGCGGCGACCAGGTCGGCTTCGGCTTCGGCGCTGCGGCCAAGCACGACCGAGAGGAAATCGCGGGAGCGCTCGAACACGACTTGCCAGCCGTCCACGCCCTGCCAGCAGATGCGGAAAAGGTGCTGGCCCCGCGCATTGCTGCAGCGCAGGAGCCAGGAGTCGCCGCTCGCGACTGGCTCGGAGAGCTGCCAGCCGGTGGCCTGAAGCTGGGCGCGCATCCATTCGGCCAGATCCTCGCCGAATGGCAGCGGCGCGCCGTTGCGGATTGGCAGTTTGCTGTGATTGAATCGACTGGTGTGAAAGCGCAGGGTAGATCGGATCATGGCAGTCCATCCCCCTTGGCGGACGCCGCGGACGCGCCTTGAGCCGCAATTCCGGCCCTTTCAGCGGCGGAATCGCATCAGGTAGTTCTCTTCCAGGCCGGCGACGGCCGGGGAGTCCACGAATTCGAAGCCGGCGGCCTCGATCTCGGCCCGGAACACCTCCTGGCCGGCCCGGACGTGGCCCAGCAGCCACTCGCTCGTCAGGCCCTCGACCCGCTTGAAGTCCACCACCACCAGCAGGCCGCCCGGGCGCAGCGCGCTGCGGATCGAGGCCAGCGTCGCCTGCGGATACTCGAAATGGTGATAGGTGTCGCAGAGGAAAACGACGTCCACCGATTTCCGCGGCAGCTCCACGCTCTTCTCGGTGCACAGCACCATCTCGACGTTCTGCCAGCCTTCGGCGGCGCGGCGCTGCCCGAGATGAGCGATGAATCCGGCCGACAGGTCCACCGCGTAGACGCGCCCGGACGGTCCGGCCGCGGCGCTGAAGAGCGGCTCGAAGAGCCCGGTGCCGGCGCCGACGTCGGCGATCTCATCGCCTGGCCCGACGCCGCAGCAGGCGGCGATCGCGCCGGCGGCGCGCGCGATCTCCCGCGACTCGCCCTCGAAGCGCTGGACGTAGTTGTCCACGTCCACGTCGGCGGAGAGATAAGGCTCGTTGATGCCAGGCTTGACGCTCTCGGTCTCGGGCGGCGGCGCGGGCGTGGCGCAGGCGGCGAAAAGGAAGATCAGGGGCAGGAGTCGGCGCGGCGGCATTCGTCCGCAGAATACGCGCGAGCGCCGCTAGGCTGATCCCGTTGCGAATCCGCCTGACCTCGCCCCCGCTCCTGCTGAGCGCCGCGCTGATGCTGGCGGCCCTGATCCTGCTCGCGTGCTCGCAGCCGCGGCTGGCGGAACCGCCGGAGGTCACGCTGGCCTTCGACCGGCCTGACGAGACGGAACTGGGACGCCTGGTAGCCCCGCAGGCCGCGGCGCATCCCGGCACCTCCGGCCTGGTGCTGCTGCGGCACGGCCTCGACGCCTTCGCCGCGCGCATCGGCCTGATGGAGCGCGCCGACCGCGCCATCGACCTGCAGGTCTACATCTTCCACGACGACGTGACGGGCCGGCTGTTGATGCAGCGCATGCTGGCCGCCGCCGATCGCGGGGTGCGCGTGCGCCTGCTGCTCGACGACATGGGTTCGGCGGGCATCGACGACCTGATCGCCGCGGCCGATCTGCATCCCGGCCTCGAGATCCGTCTGTTCAACGCCTTCGCGCGCGGACCGCTGCCGGGCCTCGCGCGCTTCCTCGACATGATGCTCAGCCCGCGCCTGCTCAACCACCGCATGCACAACAAGCTGTTGGTGGTGGACGGCATCGCCGGAGTGGTGGGCGGCCGCAACGTCGGCGACGAATATTTCGACGCCCACGAGGGCGTGAACTTCGCGGATCTGGACCTGCTGGCCTTCGGTCCGGTGGCAGCCGAGCTCGGCCGGAATTTCGACGGCTACTGGAACAGCCCGCACGCCATGCCCCTGCCGGCCTGGCGCGCGCTGCGGCGGGACCAGAAGGACTATGACAAGTTGCGCGCCGAGCTCGACGCGCACCTGCAGGAGCAGCGCGGCTCGCGCTACGAGGAGCGCCTGCGCGCCTCCGACCTGGTGCAGCAGGCGATCACGGGCGACCTGCAGCCGATCTGGGCGCCGGCGCACGCGGTCTGCGACCTGCCGGAGAAGATCACCGCGCGCGGCGAGGAAGTCGCGGCGACGCTGCTCATCACCCAGATGGGAGAACTGCTGCCGCAGGCCCAGCGATCGCTGGACATCGTCTCCCCCTACTTCGTGCCGCGCACGGCGGGCGTCGCCTGGCTGACCGAAAACGCCGGAAGGGGCGTGCAGGTGCGCATCCTGACCAACTCCCTGGCCGCCACGGACGTCGTCGCGGTACACGCGGGCTACGCGCCGACCCGGCGCGAACTGCTGGAGAACGGAGTGGCGCTGTTCGAACTGCGGCCGCGCGGCGAGGAATTCGAGGAGATCCACCGCCAAGGAATGTTCGGCTCGTCGAGCGCCAGCCTGCACGCCAAGACGTTCACCATCGACCGGCGCATCGTCTTCGTCGGCTCTCTCAACCTGGACCCGCGCTCGGTCGTGCTCAACACCGAGTTGGGGCTGATCATCGAGAGCGCGGATCTGGCCGCGATCCTGACCGCGGACTTCGACGCCCTGAGCAGCGAGCGCTTCAGCTGGAGGCTGGAATTGCAGCCTGACGGCGATTCCGCGCAGCTCACCTGGCTCGGGGCCGAGGACGGCCAGCCGCTGGAGTTGCATCAGGAGCCCAACACCTCCTGGTGGGAGCGCTTCAAGGTCGGTCTTCTGCGCATGCTGCCGATCGAAGGGCAGCTCTGATCTCTCAAGGGCCCGCCTTGGCGGGGCCGGTGCGCAGGTAGACCCAGACGAACCCGTGCATGGTGCTGCCGGCCTCGAGCGGCGTCAGCGCCTCGTGGATCTTGGAATAGCGCTCGTTCCACGCCTTCTCCTCTTCCGGGCCGAGGTCGCCGGGATAATTCTGACTGAGCGTGTCGCGCTCGGCGCGCAGGCGGTCGCGCTCGGCGATCTGCTCCGGGCTGAGCACCGGCTCCGGCTGGGCGCGGCTCATGAAATCCCCCACCAGGAGGTCGGGGCGGCCGTCGCGATTCCAGTCGGCGACGCTGCACTTGGCGCGCATTCCGGGGCGCTGCGGCTCGGCGCCAGCGGCCAGCACGGATTGCTCCCAGTCGATGCCCGGGATCAGCGGGACGCCGGCGGCGAATGCGGGCGCGGTCTTGCTGCCGGCGTTGCGGTGGAGGATCACCGCGCCGTCGCCGGCGCCGACCAGCAGATCCCACAGGCCGTCGCCGTCCCAATCGGCGACTTCGGGGCCGGCGTCGCCCGCCACCTTGAGATCCCCCTGCGCGTCCCGCACCGCGCGCTTCGCGCCGAACGCGGCGGCCTGCGGCGTGCCTTCGTTGAGAATGAGAATGACGCGGCCGGAAATGTTGCCGACCAGCAGGTCGAAGTCGCCGTCGTTCTCCCAATCCACCAGCGCGGGCGAGGCGGCGAGGCTGTCCATTTCGGGCTGATCGTCGCTCTTCCAGGGCGGACCGGCGTTGAGATTGCCTCCGTCCTTGGACTGCAGAACGTGCGCCGGCGCGAACTTGCCGCCGCCCAGCCCTCGGAACAGGGTCAGGTCGCCCGGCCAGTAGGAGCCGCTGACGAGATCGAGATGACCGTCCCGGTCGAGGTCCGCGAACTGCGGACTGAATCCGACGCATCAGGACGCGGCCACGCTGGCGGGGGCGTCGCCGGCCAGCAGCAACTCCATTTTGTCAAACGAAGGCGCGGCGTCTGTGCCGGAGTTGCGGTACACCCGGCACGTGCCCCCGCCGAACTGGCCGACCAGCAGATCCCGCTTGCCGTCCCCGTCGAGATCGTGCAGGCGCGGGTAGGCGTGGCCGACGTCGGTGCTGATCGGCTCGCCGGCGGCGTGGACGCGGAACGGTGCGGCGAGCTCCGCGGTCGGAGCCTGCGCGAGGGCGGCGAGGGTGAAGAAGAGCATGGAGCGAGTCTACTGCGAACCTAGCCCTCGGCCGCTTCGTGAGGACCGTAGAATCCCGGCTCTCCGAGCCCTGCCGCGGGACGCCCGCGGCGCTCGGGCGGCCCGACCCCGCAACGCACGTCTCCCGATGTCTCCCAATCTCTGGATGAATCTGTTGTCCGTCGCCATCTTCCTGGGCATGGCGGGACTCTACGCCGGCGGTCACCAGCTGGCGGTGTACCGCGAGCGCAAGGGCCTGATGCGCGAGGCGGACGGCCTGACGGGCGCAGCGCTCTTCGCGCTCTTCGGCCTGATGGTGGCCTTCAGCATCTCGGGCTCGATCGGACGGCTCGAAGCGCGCCGGCAGCTCATGTTGCAGGAGGTGAACGCCATCGGGACCGCCTATCTGCGCCTGGATCTGCTGCCGGCGGAGGCTCAAGCCTCCTTGCGCCCGGAATTCCGCGAATACTGCCAGGTGCGGCGCGACAGCTACGTAAGTTTGCCCGACGCCGAGGCCCGCGATCTCAACGATCGACGGACGGCTGAGATCCAGCAGCGCATCTGGCAGCGCAGCATCTCCGCGACCGCCGACGCGGAGCCCGCGTCGTCCCGGATGCTGGTGGTGCCCGCGCTCAACGCGATGATCGACCTCTCGACGTCGAGCTGGATCGCCGCCCGCACCCACGTCCCGTTGGTGGTGATCGCGACGATCTTCGCGGTGGCGCTCTACTGCGCCTGGCTCGCCGGTTACAGCATCCGCGAAGTCAGGAATTTCGGCTGGGTCAACATGCTCGGCCTCTCCGGGGTGACCGCGCTGATTCTCCACGTGATGCTCGACATCGAGTTCCCCCGCCTCGGCTTCGTGAACCTGGACGACTACAACGTGCTGTTCGACCAGCTGCTTCTGACCATGCGCTAGCCATGCCAGCCACGGCCGCCGAGCTGATGGTCTGGCTGGAGCGGCGCGGCAGCGCGGCCGGCCGCGCGGCCATGGCGCGATACAACGTCCCCGCGGAGCGCGCATTCGGCATCGGCGTCGGCGCGTTGAAGAAGAAGGCGAAGGAGATCGGCCCGGATCACGCCTTGGCGCAGGAGCTGTGGCGGACGGGCTGGTACGAGGCGCGCATGCTGGCCGTCTTCGTGGACGAGCCCGCGCGAGTCACCGCGGCCCAGATGGAGCGCTGGCGCCGCGACTTTGACAATTGGGCCATCTGCGACACCGCCGCCTTCGCGCTCTTCGACCGCACGCCGCACGCGTGGAGCAAGGCCAGGGCCTGGGCCGGCCGCAAGGAGGAGTTCGCGCGCCGCGCCGGATTCGCGCTGATCTGGAGCCTGGGCGTGCACGACAAGCAGGCGCCGGACGCGAAGTTCCTGGCATGCCTGCCCCTCCTCGCGGACGGCGCGGAGGACGAGCGGCGCTGGGTGCAGCTGGGCGCGGACATGGCTCTGCGCTCGCTCGGCAAGCGCAACCGCCGGCTGAACGCCGCCGCCATCGCCTTGGCGCGCAAACTGGAGAAGTCGGAAAGCGCGGCGGCCCGCGGCATCGGCCGGCGCGCGGTGAAGGAATTGTCCGGCGCCTCGGTGCGGCGGCGCCTGGCGCGCGCGGACTGAATCTCAGCGCGCCGGCAGGAGCAGCAGCACTTCGCTTAGGGCAACCTCGTCCAGATGCCCCATCGCGTCGGCGACGACGGCGTGGAGATGGGAGCGGCGATCGTGGTGCGTGAAGACGCCGGCGGAATCCGGGGCGTAGAAGCCGACCAATTCGACCTTCGCGTCCGTCGCGCCGTACCGCCGCGGCGGCGGGCCCTCGGGATGCGCGGTGGGACAGGCGCCGGCCAGGACGTGAAATTGCAGGGAGGAGGCGCGGCCGCGCACCCGCACCGGCAGCGGCGCGGAGGCGTCGTGGCCGCGCGCGGCGAGGGCGGCGGCGATCGCGTCCTCCAGAGCCGTGTAATTCGCGCAGTCGGGCAGCGGCACTCGCTCCCAGATCGTGACGTGCGCGAGCAGCAGCAGCGCGGCGCGCTCGCCGGGCGCGGGCGGCCGCAGCGCGATGCCGCCCTGCGGCGCGGGCTCCGCCACCATCACCTCGCCTTCCACCACCGTCACTTCGCCCATCAGCCCTTCCAGCGCGCCCACGGCGAGAACGCCGGGGCGGGCCGCGGCGCTCAGGTCCACGCGGCCTTCCGAGCGGCCGTCGCGCAGAACCTCCGCCATGGTGCCCCAGCTGCGCACGGCGAAGCGGCCGTCCGCCGCCGGCGCGGCGCAAGATCCGAGCAGCAGAAGGCAGAAGGCGAACCTCATGGATGCGAACCCGGAGCGGGCTTTCGCATGCTAGCGATCCAAGATTTCTGCGACAAGCCGGATCGCGCACGGGGCCGCAACTCACCTATCCTCGACAACGGATGGAGTTGAACCACACCATCGTCAACGCCCGCGACCCGGAAGCGTCGGCGCGCTTCCTCACGGAAATCCTGGGCCTGCCGGCGCCGGTGACCTTTCTGCACTTCCAGGTGGTGGCTCTGGAGAACGGCGTCAGCCTCGACTACTGCCGCGACGATGGACCGCCCGAGATCCAGCACTTCGCGTTCCTGGTGAGCGAGGCCGAGTTCGACGCGATCTTCGCGCGGATCCGCGCGCGCGGCGTGGCGTTCCGTCCCGGCCCGGGTCCGGGCCACGCCGGGCAGATCAATCGTCACGACGGCGGACGCGGCCTCTACTTCGACGATCCCGACGGGCACGTGCTGGAGATCATCACGCGGCCCTACGGCGGCGGCGCCTGAGCAATCAGCTTCCCGCGCGCAACATGGCTTCCGCGACGGCCGCATCCCCGGGCCGCCCGGTGGCGGCCAGGCCGCGGGCGGCGCCGGCGCGATCGGCGGCGGAGCGGTTCTGGCCCAGCTTGGCTTTGCCGGTCCACTCTTCGACGCGCATCTCGAAGCCGACGATCCCGCCGAGCAGCGCCGCCTGCCGGCGCGCCGCCTCCGCCGGGGGCTTGCTCCGCCCCCACTCCGGATCGAAGCGCTCGGCCAGCCGCGTCAGCAGCGCGCGCAGCCAGTCCGCGTCCTGGACGGCGCGCGGCCGCCCGATCGCGTGCGCGGCCAGATAGTTCCAGGTCGGAACGTCGGCGTGATCTTCGTACCAGCGCGGCGACACGTAGGCGTGCGGGCCGCGAAAGACCGCGAGCGCCCGGCGCGCGCCGTCCCAGCCCTGCCAATGCGGATTCGCGCGCGCGACGTGGCCGCGCAGCCAGCAAACGCCGCCGGATTCTTCCTCGGCGAGCAGCGGCAGATGCGTGGCGAAGGGCGCGCCGTCCAGTTCGGAGCTGAGCAGCGCGAAGGGATGTTCGCGGGCGATCTGGATCGTCGGCGGCGGCGCCAGGCGGGCGTAGGCGGGGACGTACATGACGGCTCAGTATCGCGCGACGCGGAGGCCGCCGCGCTCTACCATTTGCGCCATGCGCGCGCTGCTCTGGGTCTTCGTCGCCACCGGCCTCGGCTTGGCGGTGCGCGGCCTGCGGCCGCCGGCGCCGCTGCCGGCAGACGCGCCGGAGGCAGCCTTCTCCGCGGAGCGCGCCTTCCCGGTGGTGGAAGCGCTGGCCTCGGCGCCGCGCGCGCAGCCCTCCCCGCATCACGCGGAGTCGCGCGCTTACCTCGCGGAGCGGCTGCGCGCGCTCGGACTCGAGCCGGTGGAGCAGGAGGCGGTGGTGGACGGCCATCCGGTCGTCAATCTGCTGGCCCGGCGCGCGGGCACCGGCGTCAAGCCCGGAGCGGTGCTGCTGTCCGCGCACTACGACTCCGTCGCCGCAGGACCCGGCGCCGGCGACGATGCGATGGGCTGCGCCGTCCTGGTGGAGGCGGCGCGCGCGCTGCTGACGCAGCCACCCGCCGCGCGCGACCTGATCCTGCTCTTCACCGACGGCGAGGAGATCGCGCTGCTGGGCGCGCGCGCGTTCCTGCTGGGCGGCGACGGCGGCGCGCCGCCGCATCCGTGGGCCCAGGACGTGGCGCTGGCGCTGAACTTCGAGGCGCGCGGCAGCGGCGGCCCGGCCTGGATGTTCCAGACCGGCCCGGACAATGGCGCCCTGATCGGCGCGCTGACGCGCGCGCCGCATCCGGCTGGCTCCTCCCTGGCCAAGGCGGTCTACGACCGCATGCCCAACGACACGGATCTGACAATTTTCCTGAACGAGGGCATTCCGGGCATGAACTGGGCATGCCTCGACCGCTACGCTTCCTATCACACGGACCTGGACACGCCGGAGCGTCTGCATCGCGGCACGCTGCAGCACATGGGCGAGCAGGGGCTGGCCGTGGCGGACTGGGCGCTGCGCTTCAGCGGCGACTTCCGCTCGCCCGACGCCGTCTACTTCAACTTGCTGGGCGGCCAGTTCGTGGTCCATCCGCTGGCCTGGACGCGCTGGCTGGCGGTCCTGCCCGCGCTCGGCTTGGCGCTCTGGCTGCGCCAGAACCGCCGCAGCTGGAACGCCCGCGCCCGCGGCCTGCTCGCGTCGCTGATCATCCTGACGGCGGCCGCCGTGCTGGCCCTGGTGCTGCGCGCGACCGTGCCGGAACCGTTCACCGTCGTCGCCCTGGTGACGGCCTTCACGCTGCTCGCCGTCTGGCTGGTGCACCGGCGCGGCCACGGCCAGGATCTGGCCGCGGGCTCGCTCGCGCTCTGGACCGTGGACGCGATCTGTCTGGCGCTTCTGCTCCCCGAAGGCGGCTTCCTGCTGATGCTGCCGGCCTGCGTCTGCCTGGCGGCGCTGCTCGTGCCCGCATCCGGCGCCGCCGGACTTCTGGCCCGCGGCGCGGCGCTGATGATCGTGCTGAGCCTCGTGGGCGCGTGGATCTACAACCTCGTGCTGGCGCTGGGCATGCCGGGCGTGCCGGCCCCGGCGATCCTCGCCGCATTCACGGTCGTGCTTCTCGCCCCGCTGTGGAATCCTGCGCGCGCGGCGCCCAGGAGCTGACGCCGGGCAGCATGCGGTAGAGCGCCGCGTGATACAGAGCGCGCGGCAGCAGCCGGCGCAGCATGTAGAACACGCGCGCGTCGAGCGTGACGGCCTGGCGCAGTGGCGGCCGGCGCCGCAGCGCGCAGCGCAGGATCTTCCGCGCGACGTCGTCGGGCTCGGCCGTGGCGCGGCGCATCAGGCGCGCGATGAAGGGCGCCATGTGCCGGTAGTAGGCGGCGTAGTCGCCGCGCTCCGCGTCGAGGCCTTCCTGGCGCGCGCCGCCCGGGTGCAGGACGTGTTCGAACGAGTCCGAGCGGATGAAGCCGGGCTGCACCAGCGTCACGCGCACGCCCCAGGGCCGCATCTCGTACCACAGGGCCTCGCTGGCTCCTTCCAGCGCCCACTTGCTGGCCGAGTACGAGCCCATCGTGGGCATCGCCATCATGCCGCTGACGCTGCTGACGTTGACGATGCGGCCCCAGCGGTGCGCGCGCATTCCGGGCAACACCAGCCGCGTCAGCGCCATCGGCCCGAGATAGTTGACCGCCTGCTGCAGGCGCTCGTCGGCCTCGGTCATCTCCTCGAGGGCCGCGCGATAGGAGACGCCGGCGTTGTTGACCAGCACGTCCACCCCCCCCCAGCGGCGCTCCGCCTCGCGCACGGCGGCGCGCTGCTCGGCCTCCGCGGTGACGTCGAGCGGATGGCAGGCCAGGTTCGCGGTGGACGGCCCGACAGCGGAAGTCAAAGTGGCCAGCGAAGTCGCGCGCGCGGTCAGCAGCGCGCGGCACTCCCCGCGCTCCGCGGCGGCGGCCAGCCGCCGCGCCAGGGCGAGGCCGACGCCCGACGAGCAGCCCGTCGCCAGAAAGACGGGCGGGCCGCCGCGGGCCGGGGCAGGGAAGCCCGCAGCGCGCAACGGCCCGAGTCTAACGGGGGCTACCCGGTCTTAGAGCACTTCCAGCCACAGCAGGTTCGAGTCGTGCCAGAGGCCGGCCTTGCGCGCGGCGAACTCGACTCGGACGGTGCGCCCCGAGAGATTCGCCGGCACCGGCCCGCCGGTGAAGGAGAAGGTGCCGGAGGCGGTGGTGGTGCCCGTCGTCAGCGCTGCCGCGCCCGGCCCGACGTTGAAGCCATGGCCGGCGTACGTGATGCCGCTCTGCGACATGCTGTACAGCAGCCAGCAGTCGGCGGAGGCCGGCGCCGCAGCCGCCGACCAGGTGGCGCTGCCGCCGACCGATGCGACCGTGCTGCCGGTCAGGAAGATTCCGTCCTCCCCGTTGGCGCGCTTGCGCATCATCACGTTGTAGGCGCCTCCGGCGTCCGGCACCCACGAAGCGGTGCCGAGAATGATGCGCGTGCCGTCCTCGTTGACGCGCGCGCCGTAGCTGAACAGCGTGGGATGCACCGCGCTCCAGGGGAAGGGAATCTCGACGAGCTCGGTCGTGGCTGCGCTGCGATCGCGCAGGAAGTGGCCCGCGCCGCTGAAACCGGCGACGAGGCTGTTGCCGCAGCTGAAGACCGCGTAGCGGCCGTCGTCAGAGACGTGAGGGCGGCCGGCGCCGAGGCCCGTGAGTCCGCCGCTCTGGTCGAGGCTCAGGAATTCCAGGCTGCCGGCGGTGCGGTCGCGGAGGAAGGCGTCCGGCGCGAGGTTCGAGTCCCCCGCCAGCAGATCGGCGGCGGCGCTCTGGAAGGCGACGAAGCGGCCGTCGCCGGTGATCTCCGGATACTCGCTGTTGCCGGAGCCTTCGAAGCCGGTGGTCGCGCTGACGCTCACCATCTCGGTGGTCTCCGCGCCCACGTCGCGCACGTAGCACTGCAGCCAGGCTCCGACCGAGAGCACGGTCGCGGGTCCGTTGCTGTTGAAGGCGACGAGGGTGCCGTCGTCGTCCATGCTGAGATGGAATCCGGTCACGTTGTCAGTTCCCAGGTAGTTGATGCTCATCAGGTACGTCTTGGCGCCGGCGCGATCGCGCAGGTAGACGTCGCTGCTCGCGTCGCCGTCGAGGCTCGACAGGTTGGTGGCGTAGGTGGCGAAGGCGACGAAGTTGCCGTCGTTGCTGACCGCGGCCGGCTCGGGATAAGCGTCGAGATTGCCTTCGAGGCCCAAGTCGCCGACGCTCACGCGTTCGGTCGTGCCCAGCAGGCGGTCGCGCAGGAAGACGTCCTGGCGCGCGTTCAGGTCGCCGGTGATCAGGTTGTCCGCGCCGGAGCGGAAGACCACGTAGCGGCCGTCGTCGCTGACGCTGGGGAACGCCGCGCCGTCGTTGCCCTGAACTTCGGCGCTGGACACGCTGATCAGTTCCACGGTGCCAAGCAGGCGGTCGCGCAGGTAGACGTCGCGGACGCCGTTCGTGTCAGACGGGCCGTAGTTGGTGGCGAGGCTGTCGAAGACGACGAAGCGGGCGTCGGCGCTCATGCGCGCCGAGCCGGCGTCGGCGTTCGAGATGATTCCGGAGGAGTTGACGTTGACCGTCTCCCAATTGGGCGACTGGAGGGCGGCGAGGACAAGCGGGAGGAGGAGGTTCATGGTGGTGGGTGTTGGGGCCGTCAGGTCAGCGCACGCCCGGCCCGACTTGGGACACGATCCGGCGAATCGGCTCGATCTCCCCCATTCAACAAGTCTCCGCTATTGTTTCTTCGCCGCGCCGCGCACGGCTTCCACCAATTCCGTGCGCTCATCGCGCCGCGCATCCTCCGCCGGCGTCAGGCTCAACAACTCCTCCGCGAGAGGCAACGCCTCCGCGTCCCGGCCCAGCCGGTGCAGCACGTTCACGAGACTGGACAGGGTGACCAACAAGGAACGATGGCCCGGACGCAGCTTCTCCCGGCGGATCTCGAGCGCCTTCTGCAGCGGTTCGACCGACTCCTCGTCGCGGTGCTGCGCCGCTAGGAACAAGCCCAGCGAATGCCACGCGCCCGCTGTGACCGGATGCGAATCGTCGTACACCTGCCGGCTCAGGCGCAGGTTCTCGCGGAACATCAACTCCGCCTCCTCCACCTTGCCGAGCCGCTCCTTGGTCTCGGCCAGCATCTGATAGGGCGCCAGAAAGGCGGTCGAAAGTTCGCCGTGGCTCGCGCGCCGCGCCGCGACCACCGCCTCGAGCATCGGCTCGGCTTCGGCGTGCTTGCCCTGCTTGACCAGCAGCGAGGCGAAGTTGCCGCGCATGCTGACGGCCTCGCCGGAGTCGGCGCCGTGCAACGCGACGGTTCCGGCCAGCGACTCGCGCAGCAGCGGCTCGGCTTCGTCGAGGCGGTTGCTGCGCCAGTAGAGATGGCCGAGATTGCCGCGGTTCTCGCGCTCCTCCGGCGAGCCGGCGCCGTAGAGGCGCACGTGCCCCTCCTGCGCGAGCAGGTACCAGCGCTCCGCCTCCGGGAAGCGTCCCTGCGCGTTCATCAGATTGGCCAGCTGGTTCATGGACCGGAGCGTGCGCTGGTCTTCGGTGCCCGCCGCGCGCAGGCGCAGATTGACGGCGTCGGCGAGCAGCGGCTCGGCCTTTGCGTAGTCGCCCAATTGAAAGTACGCGCCGCCGATCGCCATCATCATCGCCGCGTTCACTTCCAGATCCGCCGCGGGCTCTTCGCGAATCCGCCGCGCGCCGCGGTCGAGCACGTCCTGCAAGGTCAGAGCGGCGCCGCCGCGCGCCTCGGGCGTGCCGGCGCTGAAAAGTCCCAGCAGGAACGCCTCGGTGCGCCGCGCGATCTCCTCCTGGCGCAGCGCGTTCGTGGCCGCCGCGTCCGCGCGCCGGCTCTCGGCGCGGGCGTCGGCGTACAGATACGCCACGAGCACGAAGGCCAGCAGCGTCGCGCCGCAAGCGGCGGCGAGCGCCGGGCGCCGCTGCACGAACAGGCTGGCGCGGCTGGGCCAGCCGGGCGGACGCGCATGGATCGGTTCGCGCGCGAGGAAGCGGCGCAGATCAGCGGCCATCGCGCCGGCGTCCTGATACCGCCGGCCGGGACTCTTCTGCAGCGCCTGCAGGCAGATCACCGCAAGATCGCGCGGCACGCGCGAGCGCAGGCGGCGCGGATCGATCGGATCCTCGAACAGGATCTTCTGCACCACCTGCTCGCGCGTGTCGCCGGGGAAGGGCACGCGGAAAGTCAGCGCCTCGTAGAGCGAGGCGCCGAGAGCGAAGACGTCGGTGCGGCGGTCGAGCGGCAGCCGCCGCGCCGCCACCTGCTCCGGGCTCATGTAGCTGGGCGTGCCGACGTATTCGCCGGTGCGCGCCAGATCGGCCTCGGCGGCAAGGCTCGCAAGCCCGAAGTCGGCGATCTTGGGCTCGTCGTCCCGGGTCAGCAGCACGTTGGCCGGTTTGACGTCGCGGTGCACGATGCCCGCCTCGTGCGCGGCGTGCAATGCGTCGGCCGCCGCGGCAAAGATGCGCGCGACGCGGTCGAAGGCGTCGGCCGGCGCCGGCTTCAGCGCCTGCAGCTCCGCGATCCAGTGCGCCAGATTGCGCCCGCCCGGCACCAGCTCCTGGACGATGAAGTGCGCGCCGTCCTGCTCGCCCACCGCGTGCACCGTGACGATGCCCGGGTGCGCCATGCGCCCCGCCACCTGGCCCTCGCGCTGGAAGCGCTCCAGCCACCGGTCTGACAATCCCAAATGCGGATGCAGCAGTTTCACCGCCACGCGGCGGTCGAGCGAACGCTGCCGCGCCTCCCACACGGCGCCCATGCCGCCGCGGCCGAGCTCCTGCAGCAGGTCGTAGTCGCCGAGCCGCGCGGGCGGCCGCGGCGCCGCGGCCGGCCCGGCGGCGGCGCCGGAATTCGCCGCAGGGCCGCTGGCGGCGAGCGCCTCGTAGTCGGCGAGAATCAGCAGGAAATCCGCGCGCACGCCGGGCGCCAACTGGGCCAGCAGCTCCTCCGCCTGCGCCGCCTGGCCCGCGCCGCGCAGGCGCAGGTAGGAGCGGAAGGCGCTTTCCGCGGGAGAATGATCAGAGCGCGCCTCGCTCATCCGGCCAGCTCGCCTGCGCGCCCGATCGCGCGTTGCACCGCCTTGCGCGCGGCGGCCACCGTCAATCCTTCCGCCGCGCCGATCTCTTCCCAATCGCGGCCCTGCAGCCAGCCGCGCAGCAGGCGCGCGTCGCGCTCGGGCAGGCGCGCCAGCAGCGCTGCGAGGCGCTCGAGCTCCTCGCGCGACTCCGCCTCGGTCACCGGCGAGGGCGTGTGCGCGGCGGCCAGGTCCTCCGGCGCGCCCGCTGCGCGCAGGTCTTCGCGCCGGTGCCCTGCCTTCATCCGCCGCGAGCGGTCCGCCGCCTTCCAGCGCACGCGCCCGGCCAGCAGCGCCAGGAATTGCTCGCGCGTGACGAATTCGAGTTCGAACACCTCCGGCCACAGATCGCCCATCACCGACTGCACGAGATCGCAAGTGTCGAGGAACCGCCGCAGGCCCGGCCCCGCCTGGCCGTGGCTGATCCGCCCCAGCTCCAGCGCGAGATAACTCGCGAACTCCTCGGCGACGCGCCCGTCTTCGCGCGCGAGGCGGTGCAACTGTCCGAGCACGGCGTCACTCAGGCTCGCGCCGCTCCGCATCCTGGCCAGCACCAGCGCCATCGCCGCCGGCTCCGCGATGGCGCGCGCCGATTCCGGACCCAGATGCTGCGCCGCGAAGTCGCGGGCCGGTCCGATTTCAGGCGGGGTCGGAGGATTCGTCATCCACCGGCCCCATCCTACGCCTTGGGCTCAGGCGCCCGCGGCCGGGCTCGCGCTGGCCGCCTTCGCGGCCGCCTTCTGCTGCTTCGCCTGATCCTTGAGGCGGCGCTTCAGTTCCTTCTTCACGTCGCGGGTCACGCGCTCTTGCAGCACGATCTCCAGCGCGCCCGCCGGGCTGCCCGGCGTTTCGCCGGCGCTGGCCGCCACCGGCGGCGGAGCGCCGGGGCCGCGCGCTCCCGGGCGCCGCAGCACCACCAGCCACGGCCGGCGGAAGGCGCCGAAGAAGCGGCGCCGCGCCAGCACGCGCACGGTGTCGCCGTGGATCAGCGCCTTGAGCGATCCCGCCCACTTGCAGTCGCGCTGCAGCGCGCCGACGGTCGCGAGACCCGCATCCACGCCCTGCCGGCGGCCGACCAGCTCGAGGCAGGCGCAGCACACGCCGTCCAGCATCTCGCTGGTGCAGACCGCCTGCCGGCACAGCCCGCAGGGCTGCGTCTCGGCGACGTCCACCACCAGGCCGCTGATGCCGCAGTGCAGCGCGCGGTCCTTGCCGATGCGCTTGCCTGACAATTCGCTGATGGTCAGCTCGTCGGCGAAGACCTGGCGCTTGCTGGCCTCGCACAGCACCAGCAGCTCCTTGGCGCCGCGGTCGCCGCTCATCTTCGACACGCCGAGGAACTGCGGCAGCATGCGGCGGCCGCTGCGCGAGCAGGACTGCAGCAGGTCGGGGCGCACGCGCTTGCCGCTGGCTTCGCAGGTCTGGAGGTAATCCTCCAGCACCTTGTTGCCGCTCACGGCGCAGGTGCCGATCAGCGAGGGCAGCACGCGCTTGCCAGTCGCCGTGCAGGTGACCAGCTCTTCCGGCAGGGCCGCGGCGTTCGTGACCTCGCAGCGCGCCACGATGTCCTCGCTGATCTCGGCGCCGGACACCGCCGAGCGCACCAGGTTGGCGCGGAGGGTCTTCTTGCCGGTGCGCTCGCACGCGACGAGCATCTCCTTGATCACTTTGCTGCCCGTGAGCTCGTTGATGCCGAGCAAGGAGGGCATCACGCGCTTGCCGGTGAGCGAGCACGTCTCGAGCACGCCCGGCGCCACCAGCTCGTGGCTGGATTCGCAGGTCTCGGCGACACGCCGCAGGATGCGGCGGCGCGAGTCGGCGCAGCTGACGAACTGATCCGGGTGGGCCAGCACGCCGGTGGAGGCGCAGCGCTCCAGCTTGTCCGGCAGCGCCGGACGGCCCGTTTCCCCGCACTGCGCCAGTTCGGAGGCCAGCACCTGGGCGCCGGTGACCGAGCAGGCGCCGAAGCGCTCCGCCAGAGTCATCTTGCCGGTGCGCGGGCACTTGCGCAGCAGGCGCTGCAGCACGCGCTGGCCGCTGACGTCGTCCACGCCCATCAGCGAGCGCCGCGCGCGGCGGCGCGAGGCGGCGCAGGTCTCGAGCGCCTCGGGAGCGCACGGCACGCCGGTTTCCTCGCAGGGAATCGTCTTGTCGCGCATCAGCAGGACGCCGGTCTCGCCGCAGGTCACCAGCAGGTCCTTCGCCACGCGGCGGCCCGACACCGAGCAGGTGCCGACGTGCTCCGGCGTCGCGCGCCGGCCCGTCACCGAGCAGGTCTGCAGCAGCGAGCGCCGCACGCGGCGCCCGGTCACGCCGCAGGCCTCGAGGCCTTCGGGCAGCACCGGCACGCCGGAAGACGCGCACGTCTCGAAGAACTGCGGCCGCGCCTTCTTGCCGGTCTCCACGCACACGCGCAGGAGTCCGTGGCGCACCTCGGCGCCGGAGACGTCGCAGCGGCCGAGGCCTTCGGGCAGCACCAGATCGCCGGATTCGGCGCAGCGCCGCAGGTGCGACGCGCAGCCGAACGAGCCGGTTTCCTGGCACACGACGCCCTCGTCGGGCAGCAGGCGCGCGTCGCAGCTGCCGCAGTTGCGCACCTCTTCCGGCAGCGCCATGCGGCCGCTCGTGGTGCTGCGGATCATGCTCTCCGGCAGCGCGCGCTTGCCGCTGACCGAGCTGGCCACGAAGAATTCGTCGAGGCAGAGCTGGCCGCTGACCGGATCCTGGAACAGCAGGTCGCGCGCCACGCGCTTGCGCGAGCGGGCGCAGACCGCGATCTCGTCCGGCAGCAGCAGGCGGCCGGAAATTTCGCACGCGACGAGCTCGTCCGGGAACGCCCAGCGGCTCGACAGCGCGCTGCGGACCATGTCGGCCTTCGGGCCGGCGCGACGCGACAGAGCCGAATGCGCGATCTCGTCCTGCAGGAAGCGGCGCCCGTCCTCGAGCGCCACGCCGCAGGCGTTGCACGCGAGGCTGCCGGAGCTGAGCTTCTCCAGGTGCTCGGAGCAGGACATCTTGCCGCAGCCGGCGCACGCGGCGGCGTGCTCGGCGCAGCGCTCCTTGCCGCATTGATCGCAGCGGCGCAGGCCGGTGCCGGCGTCGGAGTGCTCGGGGCAGAGGCCCGTCATGCAGCCGGGCGTCGCGCAAGTGCGGATCGAGCCGGCGGCCACGAGGTGCCCGCCCGCGCAGGCCCAGAGTTGCGCGCCTTCCTGCGCGTTCGCGGGCATCGGCAGCTTGTCCAGCAGAACGCCGCTCACCGGCACGCAGCGGAACTGCAGCGGCCAGGCGGAATTCTGGTCGCGGTGGCGCACGCGCGCCTCGACGGTGGCGACGGTGTAGAGCACGCCGACCATGCCTTCGACCGTGGAGCGCAGCTCCGGCGGCGCGGGCGGGCGGTTCGCCGCCGCCGGCTTGCCCAATTCCTGCGCGACGAAACTGGCGAGATCGGAGCGCTCGCGCGCGCTTTCCTCGGCGCTGGCCTTGACGCGGGCGAAGGCCGCGTTGACGGCTTCGGCGCTGCGTCCGTTCAGCTCCTTCACCGCCGGCAGGCGCGAGCCGTCCGGGGCGGGCAGGGTTTCGGGCGCGTCGAGATAGGCCTCCAGCTTGTGTCCGGCGGTGCAGGACTTCAGCTCGCAGATGGCCTCGTGGCGGTGCGGACCGGCCACGGCCGCGACGCGCAGATTGAGGGAGCCGGCGACGACTTCCTCCGCGCACACCAGATTCAGGCCCTCGAGAATCAGCCCGTGCGGCGCGATCTGCTCCTGCAGGCGCTTGGCCACGCGCTCGAGCGGATACTGCCGCGCGTCGGCAAGGAAGTAGCGCGAGCCGTCGCGAAAGCGCGCCAGCAGCTTCTGCCAGGCCCACGATCCCGGCTCGCAGACCAGCGCGCGCTCGTCGGCGGCGGGGAGGCGCGCGAGCGAGCGTCCCGGCTGCTCCGGGGTGCGCAGCTCGAAGTGGCGCGCGCCCTCTTCGAGGACGATGCGCTTGTCGTCGGTGACGTGCCAGCCGCCGGTGCGCAGCTCGAGGCTCGCGGCGACCAGCTGCGGCACGGTGTAGCGCGCGGCTTCGCGCTCGAGCGGCGGGCGCACGTTCTTGGAGATCGGGCCGAGCGCGCCCAGGGCGCGATCGGTGCTGCGCCGGCGCTCGGAGCGCGCGGATTCCGCCTGCTTGCGCTTCTCCAGCAGGGGCAGCAGCTCTTCCTCGCGCGGCGCGCCCTGGTGGAAGGAGGCGACGCGTTCGAGCAGGAAGCGCTGCCACGCGCCTTCGCCGTGGAAGCCGAGATCGGCCAGCCAGCCGCTGACTTCCTCCGGCTCGAGCTCGTGGAACCCGAGGCGCTGCTGCGCCCCGTGCACCGCGATTTCCTCCGCGGTGCCCTTGAGAATCAGGCGGCGCACCACGCTCTTGCTGGAGTCGGCGGCGCCGAGGTGCTCGAGGCGGGCGACGTGCTCGGCCGGCTCCAGAGGCAGGTCGAAGTGGATCAGGTCGGTGACGGTCTTGATGACCTGGCCGCGCGCGGCCGCGTCCGGCGCGATGAGCACGCGCCGCTCGCCCAGCACGAAGCGCTGGATGGCCAGACGGTTGAGGCCGTCCTGCCCTTCCTTCAGCGCGTCCGCCTGCTCGAGGAATCCGGCGGTGGCCAGCGACTGCGCCACTCCACTCGCGGTGGCGGCGCTGCGCACGCAGATCAGCAGGCGCGCGTTCTTGTCCTTCAGCGCCTTGCGCGCGAGGTTGGCGAGCTCCGCGGTCTTCGCGGTCTCGCGCATGCTGCGGCCGCGCACCACCAGGTCCTGGAGCATGCGGCGCAGGCCCGGCTCCTGGATCAGGTTGCGGGCGATGGCCTTCTCGACCGCCTCGGCGAAGTGCCAGGGGCCGCCGAGCACCGCGGCCAGATAGTGGTCGCGCGCGGCCTCAGGGAAGCCGGCGGCGGCGCGCCAGGCCAGTTCGGTGTATTCCTTCTCGCGCGGCTGCGGATCCACGAGGTGATCCTTGACCGTGCGGCGGCTGCGCTTGGCGCCGGCCTCCGGGGCCGGGCGCGCGTCGCGGCGCATCCACGCGGAGAGCCGCGCGCGGAATTCGTCCTCGGATCCCTTGCGCGGGAAGCGCGCCTGCGCGTCGCCTTGCAGGAAGAGCTGCACGAACTCGTCCCACGGTCCGAGCGGGTGCGGCGTGGTGCCGCGCACCAGCTCCAGCACGCGGTGCAGCGTGACGAAGCCGTCGTGCATCGGCGAGGAGCTGCGGGCGAAGACGAAGGAGCCGGTCTCGTCGCCCAGCGCCTTGCGCAGGTTGCGGACGGATTCCGCGGGAGCCTGGTGGGCTTCGTCGATCAGGAAGAGCTTGAACGCGCGGTCCGCCAGCTGCTGCGAGCGCCGGGCTGCCGTCTCGAAGTTCATGACCCAGCAGCCGTTGTCGCGCAGATGCGTGACGTCGTCGTCGCCGCAGGCCTGGGCCGGAAGGCCGAAGCCGTCGCGCAGGCGCTCGATCCACTCCGCCATCTCGCCGGCGGGGCAGATCACGAGCAGCGAGTCGGTCTGGCCGCGCTCGATCAGCTCGGCCGCCGCCACCGCCATGGCCTGGCGCACGGCGTCGCCGTCCTCGTCGCAGAAGACCGCGCGCGGGCCGAGGTCGCGCAGGAAAGCCAGCGCGTGGCCGATGACGGCGTCCGCGGGCTCGAGCTGGCGCCGCTGCAGGCACAGGAAGTCCTCGCGGCGGTTGAGGTCCAGGCCGCGGGCGAGGTCGTGCTCGCTGATGGCCAGCCGCAGGCGGAAAGCCTTGCGATCTGGCGCAGCAGCCTGCGCGCTCTCGGCTAGCCAGCCGGCCAAATCGGGCGCGGCGAAGGGCACGAACTGGGGAACTTGGGCGGCGGGAACGCGAGTCCCGACCGTCCCCGGATTCACGGAGGGCGGCTGATTGCTCATGGCGAGGAGGACAAAGCACTCCTTTATCGGCCGCCGCCGCCCCCCCACTGGAGCCCGGTTCCGGCGAGATTCGGCCCGGAATCGCGCGTCTTGGCGCCGGCACCGAAGGACTTCCTTCTAGAATGGAGGAATGCGGATCCTGGCTCTTCTGGCCGGCACCCTTGCGGCCTCCTGGGCCGCGGTGCAGGAGCCTGCGGCCGAGGCCGGCGAGGGCCTGCGCCTGTTCCGCGAGGTGGTGGCGCCCACGTTCGCGAGCAACTGCGCCGAGTGCCACAACCCGGAGAACCGCAAGGGCGATCTGGATCTCACCACGCAGGAAGGCCTGCTCTACGGCGGCGAGAACGGCAATCCGCTGGAAGGCGAGGATCCGCTGCTGCTGCAGCTGGTGGAGCACCGTGAGAAACCGTTCATGCCGAAGAAGAAGCCGCAGCTGCCGGCGGCGACGATCGCGAGTGTGAAGCGGTGGATGGAGTTGGGCGCGCCTTACGAGGGCGCGATCGTGCCGCAGGCGGAGCAGTGGTGGTCCCTCGGGCCGTTGCGCGCGGGCGCGCCGCCCGCCGGCGGGAATCCCGTGGACGCCTTCGTGCGCGCGGATCTGCGCGCGGCGGGCGAGGAGCTGCGGCCCGAGGCGGAGCGCGGCGTGCTGATCCGCCGCCTCTGGCACGACCTTCTGGGACTCGCGCCGACGCGCGCGGAAGTCGAGGCCTTCTCCGCCGACCGCCGGCCCGACGCGTGGGAGCGGCTGGTCGAAACCGCGCTCGCCAGCCCGCGCTACGGCGAGCGCTGGGGCCGCCACTGGCTGGACGCGGCGCGCTACGCCGACAGCGCCGGCTACGAATTCGACCTCGAAAGGCCGAATTCGTGGCCCTATCGCGATTTCGTGATCCAGGCGGCGAACGAGGATCTGCCCTGGGACCAGTTCCTGCGCTGGCAGCTGGCCGGCGACGAATTCGCGCCGGAAGACGGGCGCGCGCTGGCCGCGACCGGATTCCTCACGGTGGGTCCGCGCGTGGACAACGAAGTGAGCGAGCAGCTGCGCTACGACGAGATCGACGACATGATCGCCACCACGGGCTCGGCGATGCTGGGCCTGACCGTGGCGTGCGCGCGCTGCCACGATCACAAGTACGATCCGATTCCGGCGCAGGACTACTACGCGCTGACGGCGGCCTTCGTCGGCACCGAGTTCGTGGATCTGCCGCTGGGCGCGGGCGTCGAGTGGCGGTACTGCACCGAGGATCCCGGCGCCGGCTGGGCCGCGGAAGAATTCAGCGACGCCGGCTGGGCCAAGGGTCCGGGCGGATTCGGCACGCAGGGCACGCCGGGCGCGATGATCGGCACCGAGTGGAGCGGCGAGGAGATCTGGCTGCGCCGCGAGTTCGACTGGGGCGACGCGCCCTTCGGCCTGTGGCTGCATCACGACGACGGCTTCGAAGTCTGGCTGAACGGGGAAATGATTCACCAGGCCGACGGCTTCCTGACCGCCTACGAATACCTGGAACTGCCCGACGCGAAGCCGCGCAAGGGCCGCAACCTGCTGGCGCTGCGCTGCCGGCAGGACTGGGGCGGGCAGTACGTCGACGCTCTGCCGCTGACCCGCGAAGACCTGCAGAAGGCCGGCCGCGGGCAGCAGATGGTGCTGGCGCTGCGCGACCGCGGTCCGGAGCCGGCGCCGGCGTGGCTGCTCGACCGCGGCCTCGCGACGGCCAAGAAGGAGCCGCTCACGCTCGGCTTCCTCAGCGCCGTCGGCGACGGCAGCCGCGCGCCGGAGGACTATCTGGAAGAGGCGCGCGGCCTCGTGGACACGGGGCGCACCACCGGGCAGCGCGCGGCGCTCGCGCTGTGGCTGACCGACGCCGAGCACGGCGGCGGCGCGCTGGCGGCGCGCGTGCAGGTGAATCGCATCTGGCAGCATCACTTCGGCCGCGGCCTGGTCGGCACCGCGGGCGACTTCGGCATCCAGGGCGACGCGCCGCTCCATCCGGAGCTGCTCGAGTGGCTGGCGGCGGAATTCGTGCGCGGCGGCTGGAGCGTGAAGGCGATGCACCGCCTGATCCTCGGCAGCGCAACGTGGCGCCAGCAGAGCGGCGGCGCGGAGCTGCGGCGGCTCGAAGGCGAAATCCTGCGCGACCGCATCCTGCAGACCAGCGGCTGCCTCAACCTGGAGATGGGCGGGCCGGCGGTGATGCCGTGGATGCACCCGGACGCGATCGCCACCGGCAGCACCAAGAAGTGGCGCGAGAACGTGGTGGACGGGCCCGCGACCTGGCGCCGCAGCGTCTACGTGATGGTGCGCCGCAGCGTGATGTTCCCGATGTTCGAGGCCTTCGACGCGCCGCCGGCGCAGCAGGCCTGCACGCGGCGCAACGTCACGACCACGCCTTTGCAGGCGCTGGCGCTCCTGAACAGCGCGTTCGTGCGCGATCAGGCGCGGCATTTCGCGGCGCGCCTGGAGGCCGAGGCCCCGGAAGGCCGCGCCGAGCAGGTCGAGGCGGCCTTCTGGCACGCGCTCTCGCGCGCGCCGACGGCCCGGGAGCGCGAGGAGGCGCTGGCATTCCTGCAGAAAAGTCCGCTGGCCGATTTCTGCCAGGTGCTGTTCGGGACCAGCGAATTCGCTTATCTTGACTGAGTCCGCATGCCGCATCCGCGCCGTCTGACGAGTTCCCGCCGCGAATTCCTGCGCACCGCCGGCGGCGGCTTCGGCATGCTCGCGCTGGCGGGGATGCTGCAGCGCGAGAAGCTGCTGGCGCAGGAGCCGGCGCTGCCGCACCACGCGCCGAAGGCGAAGTCGGTGATCTGGCTGTTCATGTACGGCGGGCCGTCGGCGGTGGACACCTTCGATCCGAAGCCCGAGCTCGACCGCCTGCACGGCCAGCCCTGCCCCGCCGGCATCAAGACCTTCTTCGAGGACGGCATGGGGCCGCTGATGAAGTCCCCCTACGCCTTCAAGCAGCACGGGCAGAGCGGCGCCTGGGTCAGCGAGGTGTATCCGGCATTGTCCAAGTGCGTGGACGACGTCGCGTGGATCCGCTCGGTGCACGCCACCAGCAACAATCACGCGCCGGCGATGCTGGAGATGAACTCCGGCCTCACGCGCGTGGGCTTTCCTTCGTGCGGATCGTGGCTGACCTACGGCCTCGGCAGCGAGAACGAGAATCTGCCCGGCTACGTCGTGATGTACGACCACCGCGGCGGGCCGATCGCCGGTCCGCAGAACTGGTCCGCCGGCTTCCTGCCCAGCGAGCATCAGGGCACGCCCTTCCGCGCGCAGGGCCAGCCGATCCTGGATCTGGCGCGGCCGGAGGACGTGGACGAAATGCACCAGCGCCGGCAGCTGGACCTGCTCAGCGACTGGAACCGGCGCCATGCCGAGGCGCGGCCGGGGGCGAAGGATCTGGACGCGCGCATCCGCAGCTTCGAACTGGCTTCGCGCATGCAGATGACCGCGCCGGAGGCGATTGACATCGCCGGCGAGAGCGAGGAGACGCGGCAGCTCTACGGCTTGGATCGTGACATCAGCCGCTGGTACGGCACGCAATGCCTGATCGCGCGGCGGCTGGTCGAGCGGGGTGTGCGCTTCATCCAGCTCTACTCGGCCGGCGGGCACCAGCAGGATTCCTGGGACGCACATTTCGGCCTGAAGGAGAACCACGATCTGCACTGCCCGGAGACCGACGTGCCGATCGCCGGCCTGATCACCGACCTGAAGCGGCGCGGCCTGCTCGACAGCACGCTGATCGTGTGGGGCGGCGAATTCGGCCGCATGCCGATGAGCCAGGGCGCCAACGGCGGCCGCGACCACAACCCCGACGGATTCCTGATGTGGATGGCCGGCGGCGGCGTGAAGGGCGGCGCCTCGCACGGCAGCACCGACGAGATCGGCCTGCGCGCGGCGCAGGATCCGGTGGAAGTGCACGACGTGCACGCGACGATCCTGCACCAGATGGGCATCGACCATGAGCGGCTCACCTACTTTCACAACGGCCGCGACTACCGCCTGACCGACGTGCGGGGCAAGGTGCTGAAGGGAATCCTGGCGTGAAGCTGCTGGCCTCCTGGGTCGCCGCTCTTGTCGTGGCCCTGCTGGCAATTTGGCTGTTGATGCGCGGGGAGCCGGCGCCGGTCGCGCCGGCGGCCGAGGCGCAGGCTGACCAGTCGGCGGCCGCGCCGGTGTCGGCAGCCGCCCTTGAGCGCGCGACTCTCGAGCCTGTGCGGGAAACGACGACTCCATCCGGCGTCAGCGTGTCCTTCACGGACGTGCTCGACGGCGCGGCGCTGACGCCGCGCGCGGTGGTCCAACTGGATGTGGAGGGCGCGCGTCTGCTCACGGCAGCTGCCGATGGCAGTTTCGCAATGCCGGGGGAGCCGAGCGTGGTGGCGGCGTCGTTCGCCGCGCATCTGCCCGTGCTGGCGGTGCTGCGGCCTCAACTCGGCGACTCGAATCTGGTGGTGAACGTCTTCCCTTCCACACGCATCAGCCTCGAGTTCGAAGGCTGCGACGCGAGCGTGCTGCCGCCGGATGCGCAGATCACGCTCGGCTTGCACGGCGGCATTCCCACCCTGCAGCGGCCCGATCATGGCCAGGCCCAAAATCTCTTTCGCCCCTTCCTGCCCTGGGGACGCCAGCATGGCCGTCCGGATCTGACGCTTGCGCCCGCCGCATGGTTCAACTTTGAACAGGCGCAGGAGTGGCGCGAGGGCGCCCTGCGGCATCTCAAGTCGCGCGGCGTCGACGGAATCGGGGCCGTGTCCGCCATGACCCTGGCGATGCTGCCGCTCGAGCACACGGTCAATGGACAGCCGATCGTGATCGAAGGCGCGCCAGCCGGTCTCGTCTACTCCTGGCGCACTTCCCTGCACCTGGAGCAGCGTGAGCCCGCTGCGCCGGAAGGGCAGCCGACCTCGGTCACGCCGGAGGGAGGACGCAGCGGCCGGTTCGGAGTCGAGGCAGGCGGCGTCACCGTGAAGCTGGCGTGGGCGGCGGCAGCGGGAATCCGCGGCCGCATTCCGCTCGAAGGTCTAGCTGGTGAGATCCTGCTGCCGATGGCACGTTTGAGCGCGGTAGCGCGCGGCGGTCCCAGCGCGCCAGTCAGCGGCACGCTGACTGGACGCGAGATTGCCGCGGTGGATCCGGTGGACGGCAGTTTTCACTTTCCCAATCTGGCGCCCGGTGAATACCAGTTGGATGCGGGATGGTCGATCGGAAAAGACCTGTTCATCAGCTCCGCCCGCGTCCACCTCACGGCAGGACAGCAGCAGGACGTCGGCGTCTGCGCCGTAGCCTCAGGACCGCCGCTGCGAATTGAAATCGAACTGAAGGACCTGCTGGGCCGGGTCATGCTGCCGGAGGAGGTCTTTCTGGACAGCGTGATGGCGCGCCGCCTGGTCCGCGTGCACCAGACCACTCAGGATGCGGCCGAGCCATCGCCCTTTCTCGAACTCGAGTTGCCGTACACCGGCGTGTTCCGGCTGCACGGACTGCGTCCGGGATTCGTCTTCACAACGCCGGGCCTCGAAGATCCGGATGCGAAATTGCTGCGCCAGGGCGTGAGCTACGTGCGCAGCGACGTCGCGGAGGCCCGGATCACGTTTCCGGAAGTCCAGGAGACTCGCATGAGCTGCATCGTGCTGGCGGGAACGATCCCCGTCACGCTGCGCTTCGAGTATCCCCAGGATGGACTCGACCGGAGCTACACGCTCTATCTGACTCACGTGCAAAGCGGCACCCAGGTGCCGATCGGGAATCTGCATCAGGTCCTGAGGCCGAGGGAACGGACGACCGAGGGCGTGATGGATCTGACCCCGGGAGCGTACGAGGCTCTGCTCCTGAGCAGCATGGCGTCCCATGCCAAGCCCGGCGAAGTGCATCACTACTCCTTCACCACGCTCAACGTCGAGGCCGACGGCAGGCCGGTGACGCTGAAGCTGGAACCCGGCCTGCAGGCCCGCGGCCCGGCGAATGCGGCCGAATTGCGCACGACCGATGACTCGGCTTTCTTCATGCTGCGCTCGATCGGCGGAGTCGAGGTGCGTGCGAAGGCGGTGATCGTGGGCCGGTACGGTTCCGACGGCAACTTCGCCATGCACGGCGTCCCGCGCGGCGCCGTCCTGCAGCAGAACCGCGACCCCATCTCCTGGGTCGTGAACGAATCCGGAATCCTGGCGCCACTGCGCTGATCAGGCGGCTTGGGGCGCCGCGCCGGGACGCGTGAAGATCCGGTAGAGGCCGGGCAGCAGCACCAGCGTCAGGAAGGTGCTCGAAATCAAACCGCCGATCACCACCGTGGCCAGCGGGCGCTGCACTTCGGCGCCGGTGCCGTGGGCCAGCGCCATCGGCACGAAGCCCAGCGAAGCCACCAGCGCGGTCATCAGCACCGGCCGCAGGCGCGTGACGGAGCCGCGCACGATGGCTTCCTCCACTCCCAGACCCTCGCGGCGCAGTTGGTTGATGAAGGACACCATCACCAGTCCGTTCAGCACCGCGACGCCGGACAGCGCGATGAATCCCACGGCCGCGGAGATCGAGAAGGGCAGGTCGCGCAGCCACAGGGCCAGCACTCCGCCTGACAAACCGAGCGGAATGCCCGTGAACACCAGCAGCGCGTACTTGAGGCTGCGGAAGACGCTGAAGAGCAGCATGAAGATCAGCAAGAAGCAGACGGGAACCACCACCAGCAGCCGCGCGCGCGCCGCCATCAGGTTCTCGAACTGTCCGCCCCACTCGAGATAGCCGCCGGGAGGCAGCTCGACGCCGCGCAGCTTCTCCTGGGCCTCGGCCACGAAGGAGCCGAGGTCGCGCCCGCGCACGTTGGCCTGCACCACGATGCGGCGCTTGCCGTTCTCGCGGCTGATCTGGTTCGGACCCTCCTCGATGCTGATGCGCGCCAGCGCCGACAGCGGCAGGTACCCGGCCGGCTCGCCATCCGGATGCAGCTCGTCCGAATTCCCCCGCGGCAGCGGAATGGGCAGGGAGCCGATCGCGTCGAAGTCGCGGCGCACTGCGTCCGGCAGGCGCACCATCAGCTCGAAGCGCCGGTCGCCTTCGAAGACCAGGCCGGCGGATCGGCCGCCGACCGCCGCCGCGATCACGTCGTGCACGTCGCGGACGCTGATGCCGTGCCGTCCGAGGGCGGCGCGGTCCACGTCCACGCTCATCGCCGGCAATCCCTCGGTCAGCTCCACCGCGACGTCGGCGGCGCCGGGAATCCGCTCGAGGATTGCGGCGATCTCTTCGGCCGCCTCGCCCATCCGATCGAAATCGTCGCCGAAGACCTTGACCGCCACGTCGCTGCGCACGCCCGCGATCAGCTCGTTGAAGCGCATCTGGATCGGCTGCAGGAATTCGTAGCGGCTGCCGGGCACCTGCGACACCGCGGCCTCGATGCCGGCGATGACTTCGGACTTGGGCGCCTTCGGGTTCGGCCACTCGGCGCGCGGCTTCAGGATGATGAAGGTGTCCGAAGTGCTGGGCGGCGCGGGATCGGCGGCCAGCTCGGCCGTGCCCGTCTTGGAATAGACCAGCGCCACCTCGGGCACCGCGCGCAGCGCCCGCTCGACCTCGAACTGGATCTGCAGGGACTGCGACAAGCTCGTGCTCGGGATGCGCAGGCCGTGCATCGCGATGTCCTTCTCGTCCAGCTCCGGGATGAACTCCTGGCCGAGCCGGCCGAACAGCGCCAGCGAGCCGGCGAATGCCAGCACGCCGGCGGCCACGACGCCCCAGCGCCAGCGCAGCGCCCAGCGCAGCGTCGGCTCGTAGGCGGTCTTGGCGGCGCGGATGACGGCGCTGTCCCGCTCGCGGACCTTGCCGCGGATCAGGATCGCGACCAGCGCCGGCACCAACGTCAGAGACAACAGGAACGCCGCGAGCAGGGCGAAGATCACCGTCGTCGCCATCGGCGTGAACATCTTGCCCTCCACGCCGGTCAGCGTCAGGATCGGCACGTAGACGACGATGATGATGGCCTGGCCGAACGCCGAGGGCTGCAGCATCTCCTTCGCGGCGGCCGTGACTTCCTCCAGCCGCTCCGGCAGGGTCAGCAGCCGCCCTTCGCGGTGCTGGCGCAGGCCGAGCCGGCGCAGGCAGTTCTCGACGATGATCACGGCGCCGTCCACGATCAGGCCGAAGTCGATCGCGCCGAGGCTCATCAAGTTGCCGGTCATGCGCGTCTGCACCATGCCGGTCGCGGTCATCAGCATGGACAGCGGGATCGCCAGCGCGCAGATGAGCGCGGCGCGCGCGTTGCCGAGCAGCAGCAGCAGCACCACGATCACCAGGAGGGCGCCCTCGATCAGGTTCTTCGACACGGTGGCGATGGTCGCGTCCACCAGCTTGGTGCGGTTCAGAACCGTCTTGGCGCGGATGCCGGCGGGCAGGTTGCCGTTGATCTCGCGCAGCTTCGCGTCCACCGCCGAGGACACGATCCGGCTGTTGGAGCCGATCAGCATCATCGCGGTGCCGACCACCACCTCGCCGCTGTTCTCGCTGCCGGCGCCCGTGCGCAGCTCCCGGCCCAGCACGACCTGGGCGACGTCGCCGACGCGGATGGGCGTGCCGCCGCGCTGCCCGATGACCACCTCGGCGATTTCCTCGAGGTTGGCGATGCGTCCGGAGGCGCGCACCACGTAGGCCTCGCCCTTGTGCTCGACGTAGCCTGCGCCGGTGCTGACGTTGTTGTCCTCGAGCGCCTCGATCAGGTCGGCGAAGGTCAATCCGTAGCTGACCAGCTTCAGCGGATCCGGCTGCACGTGATACTGCTTCACGTATCCGCCGATCGAATCCACCGCCGCCACGCCCGGCACCCCGCGCAACTGCGGGCTGATGATCCAGTCCTGCACCGTGCGCAGATAGACGGCGCGCTCGAAATCTGACGTCAGATCCGCGCCCTCCGGCGTCCGGTACGTCTCGCCGGGGCGCTCGTACTCGACGACGTACATGTAGATCTCGCCCAACCCGGTTGAAATCGCGCCCATGCGCGGCTCGGCGCCCGGCGGCAGCTTCTCGTGCGCCTCGGCCAGCCTCTCCATCACCTGCTGGCGCGCGAAGTAGACGTTCACGTCGTCGTCGAAGACCGCCGTGACCTGGGAGAAGCCGTTGCGCGAGAGCGAGCGGGTGTACTGGAGCCCGGGCACCCCCGCCAGCGAGGTTTCGATCGGAAAGGTGACCTGGGTCTCGATCTCGCCCGGCGACAGCGCCGGGAACAACGTGTTGATCTGGACCTGGTTGTTGGTGATGTCGGGCACCGCGTCGATCGGCAGATGCTGCAGGGACCAGGCGCCCACCGCCGCCACGACCACCGCGGCCGCAACCACCATCCAGCGGTTGCGGATCGACCCGTGCAGGACGCGCTCGAGCATGGCGGCCTCCTAGTGCTCGTGCTTGGCGGAGGACTTGCCCAGCTCCGCCTTGAGGATGAAGGTGCCCGTCATCACGACCGGCTCGCCCTCGCGCAGGCCGTGCAGCACCGGGAACATGCCGCCGACCGGCGGGCCCAGGGTCACCGGACGCTTGAGAAAGATGCCGGGGTGGTCCGCCAGCGGCACGAAGACCACCGGCTGGCCCTCGATCGTCTGCACGGCCGAGTCGGGCACGGCCAGCACCGGCGCCGCGCGGGCGGCCTGCTCGCCGCCGGCCGTGATCCGGGCGCGCGCGAACATCCCGGGCCGCAGGAGCCCGTCCTCGTTCGCGACTTCGACGCGCAGCTGCGCGGTGCGCGTTTCTTCGTCCACGTCCGGACTGATGAAGGAGACCGCGCCCGAGCACGGGCGATCGGGATAGGCCGCAAGCTCCACGCTCACGGCGGCGCCGATCGTCAGTTCCTGCAGCCGCGACTCCGGCACGTCCGCGAGCAGCCACAGCCGGCTCATGTCGGCCAGCACCAGCAGCGGCTCGCGATCCGGGCCGACGATCTCGCCGAGCGTGAGATCGCGCCGGATCACGCGCCCGGCGATTGGCGCGAGGATGCGGTGGCGCGAGGCCATCACGCCGCTGCTCTCCAGCTCCCGGATTTCCGCCTCGGTCATGCCGAGCAGGCGCAGCCGGTTGCCGGCGTCGCTCAAGGCGGCGCGCGCGTTGCGCACGGCGGCCTCGGCGGCCAGCAGATCGGCCTGGCGGCGCTGCACCTCGGTGAGCGAGATGCTCTGCTGCTCCTCGTAGAGCTTGCGGGCGCGCTCGTAGGAGTCGCGCGCCACCTCGACCGCAGGCGCGGAGGATTCGGCGAGCGTCCGCTTCTGCAGATAGTCGCTCTGCGCGGCGCCGAGCGCCGGGCTCTCGACGACGGCGAGCACCGCGCCCGCCGCGACGAGATCGCCGAGACGCGCCGGAATGTCAACCACCCGGCCGGGGACCGCCGCGCCCACCTGCGCCATGCGCTCCTCGTCGTAGGCGAGGCGCGCCGGGGCGGCGAAGGACGGAGTCAGACGGTGCAGCGCGGCCGGCTCCAGCTGCACGCCGAATGCTGCCTGCGCCGCCGGCAGGATCCGGATCTGGCCGTAGCGCTCGTGGAAGTTGCGCTCGGCGGCGGCGTGGATCTTCCGCTCGCCGCTCAGGAAGACGGTCTGGAACTCGTCGGCGAAGTGCTGCGTGAAGAGCGCGTAGCGGCCTGCGGCGGGCGCGCGCACGGCGAAGCGCATCTCGACCGGAGCCGCGAGCAGCAGCTGGAAGAGCTGCTCGCCGGGCGCGAGCTCGCCGCCCGGCGGCACCGGCACCGGCGCGCCGGCGAAAGCGCGGTCGGCCGCCGCGGCGGCGGCGGTGAACGCCGCGTCCGTGGCGTCCGCCACCGGCACCAGCGCGAGATCCATGCTGGCGTCCGGACCCGGCTGGATCACGAGTTCGCAGAGGCCCTCGGGCAGCTCGTAGATGCCGCCCCACTCGTAGCCGTGTTCGGGAGCCGCGTCCTGTTGCGCGGCCGCCGGCGCGGCCATCAGGGCCCCGAGCATCGCGGCGCGAGCAATCAACGAATCGGTGAAGGGTTTCATGGCTTGCTCTCCGCTCAACGCAGCACGACGGATGCGTCGTGGACTCCGGCGGCAGCCGCCGCGCCGCCGACGGACCGGTGCAGTTGCACCAGCGCGAGCGCCGTCTGACGCTCGGTGAGAATGGCCAGGGTCTGCGCGGCGCGCAGATCCTGCTCGGCCAGCAGCAGCGGCGTGAGATCGCTCTCGACGCGGTACACGTCTTCCGTGGCCTGGCGCCGCCGCTCTTGCAGCGGCAGCAGCTCCCCGCGGATGCGCTCGAGTTGGGCGCGTCCGGCAAGGATGTCCTGATAGGCGAGGCGCACCTCCTCCACCACCTTGCGCCGCGCCAGCGTGAGTTCGTGGCTGACCGCGATCCGCTCGGCGCGCAGGCGGTCCGCGCGCGCCTGGCCCTGGTCGAACAACGGCAGCGGCGTGCTCACCGCGGGGCCCAGCGACCAGTCGCCGTCCTTCTCGGCGCGCACGCCCGCTTCGCCGCCTTCCCACGGCAGCAGACCCAGCAACTCCTGGTCCCCGCCCAGCGCGGAGAATCGCCAGTGCAGCGCCAGCAGTTCGGGACGCTGCTGCAGCGCCGTTTCGATCCACAAGTTCTCCGCGGCGAGCTCCTCGCCGGGCGGCGACCAGGGATCGAGAGTCCAGGCCGCCGCGCCGGACGGCTCGCCGATCAGGCGGGCCAGCCGCAGCCGCTCGTGGCGCTGGCGCTGCTTCGCCTCCGCGACCTCGACCTCCAGATCCACGCGCTGCGCCTCCAAGGCGGTGAGATCGCCGCGCGTGCCTTCGCCGGAATCGAGCCGATTGCCGGCGACGTCCGCCAGCCGGCGCAGCAATGCGACGCGCGCCTCCAGCTCCGGCACCAGACGGTCCCAGGCCTGCGCCATCACGTACTGCTCCTGCACCGCGGCGGCGACGTCAAGCGCCACGCGCACGGCGCCGGCCGCCGACTCGCGCAAGCGGTCGTCGGCCGCGCTGGCGCGCTCGCCGGCCTGCAAGGTGCGCACCAGGTCCTGGCCCAGGCCCAGCTCGATCTGCGGGCTGCCGGAGCCGAAGCGCAGCACCACGTCGAGAATGGGATTCGGCAGCAGGCGCGCCTGATCGGCGTCGGCGAGCGCGATGCGCACCTGCGCCAGCGCTGCCTGCAAGCCAGGATCGGTGGTGACTGCGCGGCGCGTGGCGTCGGCGAATGTCAGACCAGGTCCGGCGGCCACCTCGTCGAGCGGCCCGCCCTCGACGCGGAACGTCAGCGGCGCGCCCAGTTCGAGAGCGCCGGCGATCGCGGCCTCGGCCCCGGGATCGGGGCTGGCGGATTGGCAGGAAAGGCCGAGGCCTGCGGCCCCGAGGAAAGCGAGAATGCGTGCGTACGGCATGAGAATCCCGAAGCTGGAAGTCGAACGAAGAGGCTGCTCCCGCGGGAGCCGCCAGACGGACGAAGGGCGGCCCCGCAGGGTCCGCCCGAAGCTTCAGGATCGATCAGGCCCGCAGCACGCGCGGGCAGGAGCCCCCGCCGGGCAGATCCGGCCGCGTGCGATCGGCGGCGATTGCGAGCGGACGCCCGCCCGGCAGCTCCGCGGCCGCCGGAGCGCCCGGCTCGGGCAGATCCAGCGGCAGCAGCGCCGGGATCTGCAGCGCAGCCGCGCTCGAGCGCGGCAGATGCGTGAACAGGAGGCTGCCGGAGAGATCGCGGCAATCGCACTCTTCGGTGGCGGGAGAGTTGTCCTGATCCTCGATGCCGCAGCAGGGCTGCAGCAGGGACTCCAGCGCGAGACCGGAATCCGGCTCCTCGCACATCACGAAACTACCGTGCCCGACCAGACTGGTCAGGAGGTAGATCGCGAGGAGGAATCGGGCCATGGCGCGACGGCTTCGAGTTTATCGGTTTCCGGCGGCCGCGGGGCAAGTGGCATTCCGCGGAAACCCGGCCAGGAGGAGCCGGCCTCGCCGATAAGGTAGGGAATGCTGACGATCGCCCTCCTCTTCCTGCTGCAGGAACCCGCCCCCGAGTCCGCGGTTCCCGCCTGACCCGTGTGACCCGGCGAGGGTCAGCCGGTCCGTTGGACCGGCGAAGAGGAGATGGAGCGCCCCTTCACGTTCAGCGTGCGGTGGATTCCCAATTCGCCGGTCGAGCGCGCCGAGCTGCGCAACATCCTGGCCTGGCGCGCGACGCAGCGCCTGAGTCTCGCGCTCGAGAACAACACGCTGGAGCAGGAGTGGCTGCTGAATTTCAATTTCGCGGCCTCGATTCCCGGCGAGCACGTTCCGTATCTCGGACTGATCGCCGGCACCAGCAGCGACCGCATCGGCACGCCGGACGGGCGCTCGTACTTCCTCACGGCGCCCATCAGCCCGCCCGAGGACTTCGCCTTGCCCGTGACCGCCTACGCCGGCGCGGCCTACGGCACCTTCGCCAACGATCTGCGCGCCATCGGCGGATTGACCTGGTGGTTCGGCGCGAACACTTCGGCCACGGTGCAGCACGACGGCGAGCAGATCCACCTCCTGGCTTCGCGCAATCTCGGCGAACTTGGCCCTGGGCACGCGAGCTGGTCGGTGGACCTCCTGCTGGTCGAAATCGACGATTCTCGCTATTTCGGCGCGACGGTTTCGACGCGGTTCTAGAGTAGTGCCCTGGACCAGCGATGGGGGTCGGGTCAAGATGGACTTCAAGCACCACTCCGACTTGACTGAAATCGGGGGGCACACCATCAGGAGTCACGATCGAAGCGACGCACTCCACGATCTGGCGCCCAAGCCGGATGGCTTTGGCAGCTAGACGCCACCGCTGCTTTTACGTCAGGGGAGCCGGCGATTCCCGATCTGCTCCCGCAGGACCCGGCTCTCCTCGACTAGGCAATCGATCACCCACTGCTGCTCCCGGTGCACCCAACCCAAAACCGCCAGCAGGAGCACCCGGAAGGGAAGGAAATGAGTTCTCATGGGCAAATTATTACTGGGTCTAAGTCGTTTGGGATGAAGGATTTACATCCGGCTGAGTTTTTCATCTTACGGTGGATGTTAAGAAGGACAGGCTGAGCAATTACACCCAACGGCCAACTCACAACACAGACGAACTTCATCAGAAAGTGATGGAGGATAATATCTCGTACTCAGCCCAATTGCCTCTAGGCAAGGAATAAAGTCTAAGTGACCAGAGTTTACTGTTTTTGCCCGACATAATTACAGTACACCATGTGTTGTCGCCTGAAAGTACTGGCTTGCTCAAATACATCCTGTATTCCGATCTCCGACTGTCCGACTCGACAGAGTCGTTTTTTTTCATCGCGCCAGTAACTTGGTCAAGGAAGCCGACGGGAAGTTCGTGCCAGAACGCGACAAGATGCGCATGCTCAGGATACGCAGGCCACACACTTACAATGTTCTCGCCAGTTAATGGATAATAGTTGCATTGTTCGGCAGGGAACAACACCCGAGAAGCCTCATGCCGCACTGCAGCCGAAAGTACCAAGGTCAACTCAGCATTTAGAAGATTGCTCTGCATGTCTCTGACAAGACCCTTTGCCGCCTGGCCAAACCGACTTGACGACCCTAATCCTGATGAACCATCGCAACTAAAGACTGCGAGAAGAAGTACAATGATTATCGGGGTGGTGCGCGACATCCTATGTCTTCCTCAAGGCTTCTTATTGCCTATCTTATCACTCAGGAACTTGCCGGCTGCGTCGCATGCGTCCTTATTCCCGCCCAGACAGTTTTTCATTTTTTCCGCCGCCTCATCGTAATCTTCATCAGTATATCCTGGAGCATCCTTATGCTCACAATTCTCCTTGTTCGTTGCCTCAACCTGACAGGACGAGTGAAATCCTTCGTGAAGCAAGGTTCCTCCTACTGAATCCCCGACCTGTTCCCGCGCGCAAGGGCAGCACTGATCGCCTGAGTTTCCTAGATTGCTTCTGTTGTTGTGCGAATTCATGCCATTCGGATTTCCGATGGCACGAATGATAAAGGCCGTCACATCTGCTCCACCAATTACCTTCGTCTCTACCTCAATGTTGAACGAGTACTTGATCACTATGGAGTTGTCATCCTGAGTAAAACCATTGGGCCAACTTTTCCCAATTTGGCAGCCGAAGCACCAACATTCAATGCGCTGGCTGCATAGATTCCCCATGTAATCTTTAAGAATTGGATCATTCCCAACATTAACGATGCCTAGCCGATAATAAAGACAGAGAGTCAAGCGACCGGCCAAAGCTGGACAAACATCTACGCCTCTGGTGTAACAGGCCTGAATGGGATCGCTAGCTTGAAGTCCAAACGGATCACTTAGACTTAGAGGATTTGTAACGTAAACAAAATTCCTTCCGGTATCGCGCATCGTCAGGCCGTCCTTCCACGCCACCGTTTGATGATGTGAAACTTCTCGAGGACCGCGAGGATCGCCTCGCGCTCCGCTGCGCGCCGGGCACGCTTGCCCTGGACGCCTTGCACCGCCCGTCGCCGGGCCGCGCATACCGTGGAGTAAAGCTTCGCACGACACACTCGACTGTACCACCAGGGAGCATCGGCGCAAGCCTGCTCCGCGCTCTTCCATCCCAGGCAGGCTCGCGGCTTCTCATTCAGCACCGCGCACGCCTGCTCCAGCTGCGCCTCAGCCTCCTCTCTCACGACCACGCAGCCCTTCCCCAGGCCCGTGATCTCCTTCAGTTCCCTCATTCCTCTCTCCGCCCGAGGATTATGCTGCGGCACCCTTGGCAGACTCGGCAGCACGATCACTCTCTTCTCTGCCAATCGCCTCACCACCTCCGGCGACCGGTTCTTCCAGCCATTGTCCTCCCGCAGCACCAGCGGCCAGCCCCTCCGCACCGCTGCCCGCTCCAGCGTGTCCAGCACGCTCGCGCCCACTCCCACGAAACGCCGCGTGCCTTCGTCACGCACGACTTCTTTCATCACGCTCTTCCCCTCCGCATCCCGGCCCACGTGCGTCCCGTCGAGGCACCACACGCCGCCCTGCACCTGCACCTCCACGTGCATCCGCGCTTCCGCGCGTCTCTCACGCGCTGCCCGGGCCCGCTCTGCCTTCCACGCCTTCACCGTCTCCCGTACGACTCTCAGCGGCTGTGCTTGGCCCAGAATCCGCCACGCGGCCAGGCCGCCCATCGCGCCCCGCGCCGCCAGCAATCCACACACCTCCGCATGCGTCGCCTGGCGATCCCACTCCGCCCGCCGCGGCCGCCCCGGACTCCCCGCTGCCGCGTGCTCCCACGTACCCAGCGTCCGCACGCTCACTCGCAGCCTCCCCGCCAGCCACCCCCGGTCTCCTCTTCGAAGTCCTGCTCGGCGCAGGATCTCTCCGGCGCGTCTTCGGCTCTCCCGAGACTGTCTTTTTTTCCCCCGCTCCCTCTGACCGAGGAAGCTCCCGCAGCACCGCCATCAGCTGCTCCAGCACTTTCAATCGTCGCTGCAGGTCCTCGTTCTCTCTCCGCAGACGCATCAGCTCCTTCTCCTCGCTCGTCTTCATCGGCGCTCCCCTCCTCCGACGCGGCTGTTTCACCAAGCCCACCACCATACCGCTCAATCCCGCCTTCGTGAGCTGCCACACCCGCACCGGCGGAAGCTGCAGCTCCGCTGCGGCTTCCGCCTTCGTCCTTCTCCCGCTCCAGTAATCCAAAAGCACCATCGCCCGCCGGCGCGCCGCTTCCCGCGCTTCCACGGACGTTTGCTCCCAAAGATCCGATACGCCTGCCGGCGCCTTCGTCATCATCACTCGCGCCCTTTTCGCCATTTGCCGCCTCCGGCGCTGCTCCCAGCGCCTCCGTCGAAATCTCTCGCTCGCCCTCCGATGTCCGCATCACCAGCTTGCCCCGCTCGCCGTGCAAGCTGACTTCCTGATCGCCCACCCGGCCAAACAGGTACACGCTCGTGCGCTTTTCTTCTCCCACTGCCGCTCCTAGCTCGTTCTGCAGGCCGGCTTCGATTCCCTTGCGCACCGCGCTCTCCGCGCCGAAGAATCGGTCTGCTGGTGTCACGCCATCAATCCCCTGATGCGGACGGAAGAAGTTGTAATGGTGGAAGTAATGCCCCAGGCGCTCTCGCGCCTCGCCCAAGTCTTGCGGCCGCACACGCTCCCAAAACTCGCTCTTCACCGTGCCCCACAGGCGCTCCGTCTTCCCCAAGGTCTCTGGGTGGTGACTCCGCGACACCACGTGCTGGATCCCGTCTCGCTCGAGCTGCTTCTCGAAGTCCGATCTTCCCCGCCATGCGAAGTACTGCCGGCCCTGATCCGTCAGCACCTCCTCCGGTTTGCCAAAGCGCGCAATCCCGTCCAGCAGGCACTCGATCACCATCTCCTTCTTGTGGTGCGTCGCCAGCGACCACGACACCACGAAGCGGCTGTGATCGTCCAAAAACACCGTCAGGTAGAGGTGCCGCGACTGTTTCGCCAGCCACAGCTGCGTGATGTCCGACTGCCAGAGCTGATTGGGGCGCGCCCGCTCGAAGAAGCGGATCTGCGCCGGGCCCCGGCGCTGTTTCGCTTTCTCCTTCGGCCGACGCGTCCCCGCCGCCTCCAGGACCTTTCGCACCGTCGGCACGCTCGTCTTCACGCCGCGGAAGCGCAGCAGCCAGTCCCTGACTTTGCGCAGTCCGAAGTCGGGGAAGCGCTGCTGCAGCGCCAGGATTGACTGCTTCGTCGACTCCGGCGTGCCGGCGCGCCGTCCCGACGGATACGCCTTGCGCTCCAGGCCCTTTGTGCCCGAGACCGCGTACTGCTTCCGCCACCGCGAAAGCGTCTTGTGATTCACGCCCCACAGGCGGCCGAAGTCCTCCAGCGACAGCCCCGACTTGGCCTGAGCCTCCACCGCCTGGCGGCGCTGCGCCACGCTGTAGCGGTTCGCCGGCACGCCGGCGCGGTTGCGAGGGTTTGGCTGCGGCGCAAGGCCGGGCTCGCCGAGCTTGCGCAAACGCTGACGCCACTTCGACAAACTCGCCAGCGAGATTCCCTGCTCGGTACACCACTCACGCTGTGCCTGACCGCTCCTCTCCCACGCGCGGATCAGCTCCAGTTTCTCTGCCGCGCTGTAAGTCCGGCGGCCCCCGGGAGAGCCCGGGATCCCGGGCTCTCCCGGGGGGCTCTGCTCACTCGCTTCCTTCTGCTCTTCTTCGCTCATTTCCGTCCTGTCCTGCCTCTCCCAGAGGCCCTGGGGTGGCTCGGATGGACGGCCTGATCTACGCGGTCATACCGGAAGTAATTTCGTTACACGGCACAGCCACCGCAGGGGCCGCAGCCGCCTCCGCCGCCAAGCAGCGCCGCGGGACCCCAGCGCGTCACGCCGTGCAGCGGAGGGTCCGACTCCACGCGTCCGCCCAGCGAGCACAGCGGCCAGTCCTGGAAGCCCGCCGTCAGACTGGGACTGCCGCCCAGATAGGGCAGCGGGCCTTCGCGCTCCGGCGTCCCGATCTTGATCGGCTCGGTGCCGGGGATCGGATCTCCACCGGAGTAGAAATAGAGCCCGGAGCCCGCCAAGGCGGCAAAAACCAGCCCAGCGGGAAGAAGCGAGGCGCGAAGATGGGACTGCATGGCGTATCCGAGGACGGAGCGGCTTGAGGAAGGGCAGTCGAAAGGAACAGTTCGGCTCTAGAGAAGAAGCCTCACCCGGTAACGCACATTTCGATTGGCCGCCTGGCCGAGCGCATCCGCACCTCCACAATCGCGATATGCGATCTCCTCGTAAGAGCATGCACGATCAGGAGATCCGGCGCGCCACTCGCGGTCCGACCCACAGCAACGAGCCGCCGACCCCGCTACAGCGCCGCCGCGGCGATGCGGTCCATCGTGCGCGCGGTGGCCAGCGTCTCCGAGAGCGGGTGCCGCGCCGGCTCGAGGCCGCGCACTAGCCGCGCCATGTGCGCAATCTCCAACTCGAAGGGGCTGGGGAAGCCGACGTCGAGAGCCTGGCGGCTTGAAGCATTCTCGAGCAGGATCCGCGGCCGCTCCTGCCAGCTCACCCATGGATGCTCGAGCGTGATCGAGCCGCTCGCGCCCTTCAGCACCGCGCGCTGGGCGAACGGCGCGTCGAATCCGCACTCGAAGGCCGCCTCCACGCCCTCCTCCCATTCCAGGCGCACCTTCAGGTGCAGGTCCACGTCGCGCGCCGGATCGAAGCGCGCCGCGTCCACGATCACGCGCGCCGGTTCGCCGCCGATCTGCCCCAGCGTGAAATCCGTGCAGTAGCAGCCGACGTCGAGCAGCGCGCCGCCGCCCCATTCCTTCACCAATCGGACGTCGTCGCCGCCAGCCATCTCGAACGTGAAATGGCTGTCCACGCGGCGCAGCGCGCCGATCGCGCCCTCGGCCACCAGCTGCTTCGCCAGCGCGATCTGCGGATGGAAGCGGTACATGAACGCCTCCACCAGCTCGCGGCCCGCGCCCGCGGCGGCGCGCGTCATTTCCACCACCTCGGCCGGATTGCGCCCCAGCGGCTTCTCGCACATCACGTGCTTGCCCGCGGCCAGCGCCGCCAGGGTCAGGGCGCGGTGCTCGCCGTTGTGGGATGCCACGTAGACCACCTCCACGTCCGGGTCGTCGCAGAGCGCGCGCGGATCCGCGTAGGCGCGGCGCGGCTGCAGGGCCTCGGCGCGGCGCAGATCTCGGCTGGAAGCGGCCGCCAGCACGGCCTCCGGCACGGCCCGGATGGCCGGAGCGATGGAGCCGCTGGCGATGCGGCCGCAGCCGACGATGCCGAAGCGCACGGGATCGGCGGGCATCCCGGCGATCATACGGGCAGCCCGCGCCCAGGTTCCCGCGCGGGAACAGGACGGCAGGTTCGCGGCGTCGGAGCCGCGGCATGACATTTGCTGCATTCCGCATCATGCTCGCCACCGCCGCCTGCGCTCTCATCCTCGCGTCCGCCCTGCCGCCGCAATGCCAGGAAACCACTCTCACCGGCTCCCAGGCCACGGATCTCTTCGGCTGGGACCTGGCCAGCCCCGGTGACCTGGACGGCGACGGCCATCCGGAGATCCTGATCGGCGCGCCGCAGTCCTACGTCGGCAACGGCTACGCGGAGCTGCGCTCCGGGCGCAGCGGCCTCGTGATCCAGCGCTGGCCGGGACTGCAATTCGACGAATCCTTCGGCAGCGCGGTGGCCGGCGCCGGCGACGTGGACGCCGACGGCGTGCCGGATCTGCTGATCGGCGCGCCCTACTTCGACGCGCCGGGCCTCGCCGGCGCGGGCCGCGTGCTCGTGTATTCCGGCGCCACGCTCGCGCTGCTGCACGAAATCCACGGCGCGCAGGCCGGCGGAGTGCTCGGCTTCACCGTGGCGGGCGCCGGCGACCTGGACGGCGACGGCCACGGCGACTTCATGGCCGGCGAGCCTGGCAACGACCAGAACGGCGGCCGCAACGGCGCGGTGCTCGTCTGGTCCGGCGCCACCGGCGCGCTGCTCCGCACGCACTTCGGCATCACGTTCTCGCGCTTCGGCCAGTCCATCGCGAACGCCGGCGATCTCGACGGCGACACCGTCTCTGACATTCTCTGCGGCGCCTACGGCGAGAACACGCCGGACCTCGACGCCGGCGCCGCCTACGCCTACTCCGGCGCCACGGGCGCGCAGATCTTCCGCATCCAGGGATGGGAAGCGAACGATCTCTGCGGCGCCCTGGTCATGGGCGCCGGCGACTGGGACGCGGACGGCCGCGCCGACTTCGCGGTGAGCGCGCCGGGCGCCGGCGCGTATGGCGTGGTGCGCATGATCAGCGGGCGCACGGGCCTGGATCTGATGGATCTCTACGGCGCCGCAGCAGGATTTGGCAACGGCCTCGCCGCCGGGGATTACGACGGCGACGGTCGCGTGGACCTTGCGGTCGCCGCCACGCTGGCTGACGGGCAGCAGCCGAACAGCGGCGCGGTCGGCGTGTATCTCGGACCTTACGGCACGTCGCCGACCGTGTGGATCCCGGGCGAAGCCACCTGGGATTTCTTCGGCGCGCGCATCCTGATGCTGCCGGACCGCGACGGCGACGGCCTCAAGGAGCTGGCCGTGTCGGCGCCGCACAACGACCGCTTCGCGCCCGACGCCGGCGCCGTGTCGCTGCTGATCTGCGGCCAGCCGCGCCTGCTGCCGCCGACGCCCGGCTTCGCCGGCGTCGTCAACACCCTGGTGGTGGACGGCCTGCGCGCCGGAGCGACGGCGCACTATCTCGGATCGCGCCAGCTCGGCAGCGCGCCGGTGCCGGGCTGCGCCGGCGAGCAGTTGGATCTGGCGCATCCGCGCCTGCTCGGCAGCGCCGCGGCGGACGCGCAAGGCGTCGCGCGCCTCAGCATCCTGGTGCCCGCCGGACTCAGCGGCGCGCTGATCGCGCTGCAAGCGGCCGATCTCGGCGCCTGCAGCACCACGCCGCCGCTTCTGCACCGCTTCCTGTAGCGCTCCCGTTCAGGGCTTGGCCGGGCTGGTCCCGCCGCGGAAAATGAAATAGACCGCGCCGAGGATGCACAGCCCGGCCCACAGGTAGTCCCACTTCAGCGGCTGCTTCATGTAGAAGATCACGAAGGGCGCGAAGACCAGCAGCGAGATGACTTCCTGCAGGATCTTCAGCTGCGGCAGGCTGAAGGCCGCGGCGCCGATGCGGTTCGCGGGCACCTGCAGCAGATACTCGAAGAGCGCGACGCCCCAGGAGATCAGCGCCGCGACGATCCAGGGCCGGTGCGCCAATTCCTTGAGGTGCGCGTACCACGCGAAGGTCATGAAGACGTTGGAGAGGGCCAGCAGGCCGGCGGTGCGCAGCAGAACGGGGAGGTTGTCCATGGGCAGGCTCCGTACAATGCCTGCGTGATGCGCGTTCTGCATCTGCGCGTGAACGGCGACCCGGTCGAGACGGCGGCGCCCGCCCACTGGACCCTGCTCGAGCTGCTGCGCTACCAGCTGGGCCTCACCGGCTCCAAGCAGGGCTGCGACAAGGGCGACTGCGGCGCCTGCACGGTGCTCGTGGACGGCGTGCCGACCCTGTCCTGCATCACGATCGCCGGCCTGGCCGAGGGCCGGGACGTCACGACCATCGAGGGCTTGCTGCCGCTGCATCACCAGGCCGGCGGCACCGGGCCGCACCCGATTCAGGACGCGTTCGACCGCTGCGGCGCGTTGCAGTGCGGCTTCTGCCAGCCGGGCATGATGCTGTCGGCCAAGGCGCTGCTGGACCGCGTGCCCGATCCGACCCGCAAGCAGATCCGAGAGGCCCTGTCCGGAAACCTGTGCCGCTGCACCGGCTACACGCAGATCTTCCAGGCCGTGGAACTCGTGGCGGCCGAGCGCGCCGGCCGCGCTCCGGTTCCGCAATCCTGGCGCCGCGCCGGCGACGAGCCGAGCGGCGGCGATTGTCCGCACCGCAGCGGCTCCGTTCCGCAGAGTCCGGGCGAGGTCTGACCTCCGGCGCCCGTGCTATTCTCTCCCTCCGCGACACCACTACCTGCCATGCACAACCGATTCCGCAACCTTCTCATGGCGGCGCTGCTGCTGCTGCCGGCCGCCTGCGCGTCCAGCCCGGGCAACCCCTGCACCTGCGGCGATCCCAAGACCGATCTCGAGGGCTGCGCCAACGAGATCTGCATGAGCGGCGAAACCAATCCCGACAACCCCGACTGCGTGTGCGGCACGCTGTCCATCAAGGAATAGAGCCAGGACCCGCCACCATGAAACGCATCCTCCCTCTCGTCCTCGCCGGCATGGCCGCGATCGCCCTGCTCGCCGGTCCGGCCGCCGCCCAGGAGCAGATCAAGCGCAAGGACGGCACCGTCCTCAAGGGCCGCGCCACCGCCTACGACTCCGCGCAGCACGTCCTCTCCTTCCGCACGGACGAGGGCCAGGATCTGCGGCTCACCCTCGACGAGCTCGACAAGCGCTCGGTGTACGTCGTGAACTCGAGCCTGGTGAAGAAGGACAACGCCAAGGGCCAGCTCCAGCTCGCCAACTACGCCCGGGACATCGGTCTCTACGCCCACTCCGGCCGCCACTACAACTACGCCGAGAAGGCCGATCCGACCATGAAGGCGGCCATCGACGTCGAACGCGCGCGCGCGCGCAAGCTGGCGGCGGACTTCTGCATGAGCAACGCCCGCACCGCCATCGCCAAGCAGGACATCAAGGAGGCCGAGAAGTGGCTGACCCTGCTGGTGCAGAAGCTGCCGGACGAGCCGCAGGCCGCCGAAGCCGCCCGCCTGCTCGAGCAGCACTATCTGAAGGAGCGCGCCGCGCGCGACGACGAGTTGGAGAAGAAGCACTCCGACCTGATCCAGAAGGACCTGAAGAAGGGCAAGGAGCACTACGACCGGATGATCGAGCGCACGCGCGACGGCCTGACCGCCCGCAACAGCTCGAAGGCGCAGACCCTGTGGAAGGGCGCGATCAACGACGGCGAAGTGGTGCTGAGCGAGCTCGACCGGCTGGCCAAGAAGTACGCCGACGACGCGATGATCCAGGAAGGCGCGGTCAAGTATCGCGGGCTGACCATCGCCCAGATGGTGGACGCGAACCTGCACCTGGCCAACGACGAGGTGATGAAGGACAGCTACAACCAGGCGCAGAAGTACGTCAACGCGGCCCTGGCGCTGGATCCGAAGAACGCCGACGCGCTGGCGCAGCGCTCGCGCATCGAGACCGCCAAGAACAACCTCGAAGTCGGCCTGGGCATCGGCATCGGGCTCGGCTGGCGCTGAGCCTTCGGCCGGCCTGTCGAATCCCGGGATTCAGCCATGCCCACCTACGTCGTGAGCACGCGCGTCGCCGCGCCTGCGGAGCGGGTGTTCGAAGTCTTCACCGACGTTCCGAGGGCCGCCGAGCGCATTCCTGGCATCGCGAAGGTCGAGATGCTGACCGAAGGTCCGTTCCGCGTCGGCACGCGATGGCGCGAGACGCGCATCGTCATGAAGAAGCAGGCCACGGAGGAGATGTGGGTCACGACGGTGGATCCCCCGAGGAGTTACACGGTCGAGGCCGAGTCCCACGGCACCCACTATGACGCGCGCTTCGAGTTCAAGCCCGACGGCGACGGCACCCAGGTCACTTGGACCTTCCGCGGCACGCCTCTGACTTTCGGCGCGAAGCTGATGTCGGCGGTTCTCGGGCCTCTCTTCAAGGGAATGATGAAGAAGTGGCTCGCGGCCGACCTGGAGGCGCTGCGCACGGCGTGCGAGGGGAAGGCGTCGGCGGCCGGGGCGGGCCGCGCGGGCTGACGCGAGCTTTTCGGGTCAGGATTGATCGACGGTTGAGGGCGCTCAGCCCGCAGTGCGGGAGAGCCGCCGCTCCTCGCGGCCGAGTCCATGAATGGAGACGTGCCGAGCTTCATCGTGGATGCGCTCCGGTGCCGCCACCCTCCCACCTTCCTACAATCCTCCCATGGCCGCGCGCGACCGCCACGGACCCGAGGCGCCCTGGGGCGAATTCCAGGTTGTCGGCAAGGCCAACCGGAAGGTGGATGGCCTGGCGAAGGCAACCGGGCAGGCGGTCTACACCGACGACATCGCGCTGCCGGGGATGCTGCACGCGAAGACGCTGCGCAGCCCGCACGCGCACGCGCTGATTCGCGCCATTCGCACGGAGAAGGCGCTGGCCTTGCCCGGCGTGCATGCGGTGATCACGGGGCGCGACCTGCCCACTCCCTACGGCGTGATTCCGTGGACGCCGGACGAGACGGCGCTCGCGGTGGAGAAGGTGCGATTCATCGGCGACGAGGTCGCGGCGGTGGCGGCGGTGGACGAGGACACCGCGAATGCCGCGCTGCAGTTGATCGAGGTGGACTACGAAGTCCTGCCGGCGCTGCTCGATCCGGAGGAGGCGCTGCGGCGCAAGGACGTCACGATCCACGCCAGCAAGAAGGGCGACAACGTCAGCAAGCACGTGCTGCTGGAGTTCGGCGCCGTGGACGCGGCGCTGGCGGCCGCCGACGTGACGGTGGAGGGCGAGTACTCCTTCCACGGCACCACCCACGCCCCCATCGAGCCGCACTGCGCCGTCGCGCAGGCCGGCGCGAACGGCCTGCTCACGGTCTGGTCTTCGACGCAGATCACCCACTACGTGCACCGCGCGCTGGCGCGCGTGCTGCAGCTGGATCCTGCGCGCATCCGCGTGATCCAGCCCTGCCTGGGCGGCGCGTTCGGCGGCAAATCGGATCCCTTCAGCCTCGAATTCTGCGTGGCCAAGCTGGCGCTGATCACGGGCCGCCCGGTCAAGATGCTGTGGACGCGCGAGGAAGTGTTCTACGCACACCGCGGCCGCCACCCGATGCAGATGAAGTACCGCACCGGCGCGCGCCGGGACGGCACGATCACCGGCGTGGACGCGAAGATCCTGATCGACGGCGGCTCCTACTCCTCCTTCGGCCTGGTCACGACCTACTACTCGGGCCAGCTGCTGACCGGCCCCTACGCTTTTCCGGCCTACCGCTTCGACAGCACGCGCGTCTTCACCAACAAACCGCCCTGCGGACCCAAGCGCGGGCACGGCAGCGTGCAGCCGCGCTTCGCCTTCGAGGTGCAGCTGGACGAGGTGGCCCGCAAATTGGGAATGGATCCGATCGCGATCCGGCGGCGCAATTTCGTCGGCGAGAACGTGCAGACCGTGAACGGCCAGCGCATCACGAGCAACGGATTCCTCGCTTGCCTCGACGCGGTGGAGAAGGCCAGCCGCTGGAAGGAGCGCTGGGGCCGCATGCCGCGCGGGCGCGGTCTGGGCGTCGCGGGCTCGATGTACATCTCGGGCACCAACTACCCGGTCTATCCCAACGACATGCCGCAGGGCGGCGTGCAGATCAAGGTGGACCGCAGCGGCGTGGTCACGGTGTTCACCGGCGCCAACGACATCGGCCAGGGTTCCAACTCCGCGGTCGCCTACCTGGTGGCCGAGGAGATGGGCCTGGATCACCGCGACGTGCGCGTGGTGTCCGCCGACACCGATCTGTGCCCGGTGGACCTCGGCGCCTACAGCAGCCGCGTCACCTTCATGGTCGGCAACGCGTGCATCGACGGCGCGCGCAAGCTGCGCCGCCAGGTGGTGGAGGCCGTGGCCGCGCACTGGGGCGTCGCGGCCGGCCGCGTGCGCCTGGTCGGCGGCCGCGTCTACGACGAGGAGGACCGCGCGCGCGCGATGAGCAGCCGCGAAGCCTTCCACCTGGCCGAGGCCAAGTTCGACACGCTCGGCGCCACCGGCTCCTACAACACGCCGAAGCTCGGCGGCGATTACCGCGGCGGCACCATCGGCGCGTCGCCGGCTTACTCCTTCACCGCGCACGTCGCCGAAGTGGCGGTGGACGAAGAGACCGGGCGCGTCGAAGTCGCGAAGATCTGGTGCGCCCACGACTGCGGCCGCGCGCTGAATCCGCTGCTGGTCGCCGGGCAGATCGAGGGCTCCACGTACATGGGCGCGGCCGAGGCGGTGATGGAGGTGCACGAGCTCAACCGCTTCCACCTGCACAGCGGCCCCTCGCTGCTCGACTACCGCATGCCGACCTCGATGGACGTCGCCGACTACGAGGCCTTCATCGTCGAATCGGTGGATCCGGAGGGCCCCTACGGCGCCAAGGAGGCCGGCGAGGGTCCGCTGCACTCCTCCATTCCGGCCATAGCGAACGCGGTCTTCGACGCCGTCGGCGTGCGCGTGCGCGACCTGCCCATCACTCCCGCGAAGATCCTGCGAGGCCTCCGTGCTGCGACTGCCTAAGTTCGACTTCGCCGAGCCGTCCACCGTCGACGAGGCGGTCGGCCTGGTGGCTGCGCGCGCGCCGGGGCAGGCGATGTTCGTGGCCGGCGGCACCGATCTGGTGCCGAACATGAAGCACGGGCTGTTCACGCCCGAGCTCGTGGTGTCGCTGCGGCAGGTGGCGGAGCTGCGCGGCATCCGCGTCGAGGCCGGCGGCGGCCTGCGCATCGGCGCGATGACCACGCTCACCGAAGTGGCGGAGAATGCCGAAGTGATCGCGCGCGCGCCGGCGCTGGCGCAGGCCGCCGGCCTGGTCAGCGGCCCGCAGCTGCGCAACATGGGAACGCTGGGCGGCAACGTGATGCTCGACACGCGCTGCCAGTGGTACAACCAGACGCACTTCTGGCGGCAGTCGCTCGGCTACTGCATGAAGAAGGACGGCACCGAGTGCCACGTCGTCAAAGGCGGCAGCCGCTGCGTGGCCGCCGCCAGCAACGACACCGCTCCCGCGCTGATGACCCTCGACGCCGAGCTGGTCTTCCGCGGCGCCGCCGGCCCGCAGAGCTTCAAGGTGGACGAGCTGTGGCAGCCGGACGGCATCTGGAACAAGCGCGTGGGCCGCCAGGATCTGTTGGTGGAGATCCGCGTGCCGCCGGCGCCCGGGCATCGCGGCGCCTACGGCAAGCTGCGCGACCGCGGCGCCATGGACTTCCCGCTCTTCGGCGTGGCCGTGCGGCTGGACTTTGGCGCGGATGGCGCCGTCTCCGGCGCGGCTCTGGCGACGGTGGCGCTGCAGGCGCGGCCCTGGCGTCTGCGGCACACGGAGGCGCTGCACGGCACGCGCCCGGGCACGCCGGCCTTCGAGGAGGCTGCGGCCGAAGTCGCGCGCCAGGCGCACAAGCAGTGCATCCCGATGCCCAACGTTCCCGGCGATCACGACTACCGCCGCGAGATGGTGCCCGTCTTCGTCCGCCGGACTTTGCGGGCGGCGGCGGGAATCGCGGGTTAGTCTTTCCTGCCCATGAGTTCGCTCCTCGGCGCGATCCTGCTGCTGGCCTGCGCCGCGCAGAACGAAGGGACGCCGGTGCCGGCCTTCCAGCCGCCGCTGGCGCGCAAGGATCTGGGCTCGTGGTGGACGGCGCACGCGGCTTCGGGCGCCGAGATGCCCGGGCAGAAGCGGCCCTGGCAGACGGAGCTGGCGCAGGGCGTCGCCCAATCCTGGCAGGAGCGCCGGCCGCTCCTGCTCTGGCTCGAGGAGGGCCATCCCTTCGCCGCCGCGCCGGCCCGCGCGCTGGCCGCGCGCGCGCCGTGGGAGGCGCCGGAGCTGGCCGCGCCGCTGCGCTCCTTCGTTCTGGTGGCCGACGATTTGTCAGAGATCCTGCGCCGCGACGGCCGTTCCGCCGCCTGGCTGCGCCGGCTCGCCGGCGAAACGCTCCTCGCTCCCGGAGTCCTGCTGGCCACCGCCGACGGCCGCCTGCTCGGCGCCTGCGACGGCCTCGACGCCGCCGCCACCGCCGCGGCGCTGGCCGCCGCGCTGCGGCAGTGGGAGGAGCTGTCCGCCTCCCTTCCCCCCCCCGGCATTCCGGAGGCGCCCGGTCCGCTGCCGCGCGAGCCGCGCGACGCCGACGCGTTCCCGCTCGACGGCCTGGCCTTCGAGATCCTGCACCGCCGGCTGGAGGACGCCGCCGCCGGCGCTCCGGAGGAGTACTTCGGCTCGTTCTCGCGCGACTTCCTGTGGTTCACGGGCGCCGAGCGCGGCATGATCCGCCCCTCCGGGCCGGGCGCGAACTCCAGCAAGCCGTGGCCGCCTCTGCTCGCCGCGCGGCTGGCGCGCGCGGCGCTCGCCGACGGCGCCGAGGGCCGTTGGCTGGACTGGGCGGCCGGGGATCTGCAGCTCGCCGAACTGCAGTCCACGGCCCAGGCGCGCCGCCAGGGCCGCGTCACCGTGCAACTGACGGGGCGATTCGTCGCCCAGCAGGGCGGCGCCTGGAAGAGCGAGACGGAGGATCCATTCGGCGCGGCCCGCTGGATCGGCGGCTCGCCGGAGGCGCGCGGCGCGCGCGCGCAGGCTCTCGGTTGGATGGAAGTGGACGTCAAGACCGGCGCCGTGCTGTTTTGTCAATTCCTGGTGCTCGCGCAGCACGTGGACGAAGGCGGCGTGCGCGAGTCGGCGGCGCTGCTGCGGGCGCTGGGCAACGGCGAGGAGGGCATGCGCTACGCGCCCGGGCTGCGCGAAGGCGCGGATGCCGCCGGCGGCGTCCTGCACCGCACGCTCTTCGCCGAGCAGGAGCCGGAGCTGGACGGCTCGCTCGCCGAGCCGGTGTGGGCCGGATCGCCGTGGTCGCAGGATTTCGACGGCGCTCCCGGCAGCCGCGCCAAGGCCGTGTGGAACGCCGACTTCCTCTTCCTGGCAGCCTGGACCGGCGCACCCGATCTGACCGTGGAGATCGGCGCGCCGGAAGGCGGACCGGCGCTGCCGCTGTTGCTGCACGCCGACGGCACCGTCGAGGGGCTGGAGGGCGCGCGCTGCTCGGTGCGGGTGCATGGCGAGGGCGCCGGCCGGGCTTGGGTCTACGAGCTGCAGCTGCCTTGGGCGCGCGTGAACCGCGCCCTGGAGCGCGACGTCATGCCGCAGCAAGGCGCCGTCTGGAGCCTTGCGTGCCGCGCGGGGGCGGGATCGCTGGCGGCGCGGCTGGTGCTGGAGCCTTCGCGCGCGCAGGAGCAGAGCTTCGGCAGCGGCGCCGTCGGCGGATTCCGCTAGCGGCGCGCGGACCGGCGGCTCGCTGCGCGGCGGGGCCTAGGCCGGACGGCCGAGCAGGAAGCCCTGGCCGTAGGGAATGCCCAGATCGCGCACGACCTGCAGATCGGTCTCGCGCTCGATGCCTTCGGCCACCGTCTCGGCGCCCCACGTGGCGACCACGCGCAGCATGCGCTCGAGGATGCGGCGGCGGGCCTCGTCGTCGGCCAGCATGTGGATCATGGCGCGGTCGATCTTCACGACCTCGGGCTCGAGCTGGATCAGCGCCTCGAGGCAGGACCGGCCGTAGCCGACGTCGTCCATGGCCACGCGCAGGCCGGCGGCGCGCAGTTCCAGCACGTACTGCAGCATCTTCGCGGCGTCGCCGATCGTCTCCTTCTCGCTGATCTCGATGCAGAAGCGCGAGCGCTGCCCCTCCGTGGGCAGCATGTCGACCAAGGTCCCCACCGGCACGTTCATCAGCGTGCTCGGCAGGATGTTGAGGTGGCAGGACAGGTCGGCGCGGATCGCTTCGCAGCCGCGCGCGCAGGTGGCGAAGGCGTTCAGGTCCACCTGGCGCGCCAGGCCGGAGTCCATCGCGAAGTTCAGGAAGTCCTCGGGGCTGGCCAGGGCGGCGCAGTGGCTGCGCGAGAGCAACTCGTAGCCGTGCAGCTCGTTGGTGCGCAGGTCGAGGAGCGGCTGCTTGACCGAGAAGAAGTTCGCCGGATTCGAGATTTCCTGCACCATGTCGGTGTAGGAGATGGTGCGCAGGTCCTCGTCCTTGAAGATGCTGGCGTCGGCGAAGACCTGGCCCTTGCCCAGGCGCTTGGCGCGATGCAGCGCGCGCTCCATGCGGATCAGCATGTCCTGCACCAGCTCCTGATCGTGGCCGGCGGAGACCAGGCCGACCGAGGCGTTGATGCGCAGCTGCGGGAAGCGCTCGGAGACGACCGTGCGCTGGACCATGGCGTGGATCTTCTCGGCCACCAGGCGCGCCTCAGCGCGCCGGGTGTTGGGCAGGATCACCAGGAACTCGTCGCCGCCGACGCGGGCGACGTGGTCGGTGCCGCGCACGGCCTGGGTGAGGATGCGCGCCACCGCGATCAGCACCGCGTCGCCGACCGAGTGGCCGTAGACGTCGTTGATCTTCTTGAAGTTGTCGAGGTCCAGGAACAGCGCGTGCATGTCGCCGCCGTCGCGCTTGCGGCGCTCGACCTCGCGATCCAGGACGCGCGAGAAGCCGCGGCGGTTGAGGACCCCGGTGAGGGCGTCGAGGTGAGAGAGCTGCTCGAGGCCGTCGAGCAGCGCCTTGCGCTCGGTCACGTCGAGGCAGACGCCGAAGATGCGCGAGGCGACGCCGCCGGCGCCCCGTTTGACGATGGCCTGGCTGGAGACGTAGCGCGTCTCGCGGTTGACGAGGACGCGGTACTCGACGTCGTAGCGGCGGCCGTGCGTGAGCAGTTCGAAGACCGCGGTCGTGACCTTGCCGACGTCTTGCGGATGCACCGCGGCGAGGAAGTCCTCGTAGGTGCGGGGGCGCGTCGTGTGACCGTTGCCGTTGGCGTGTCCGTTGCCGTTCGCGTGACCGTTCCCGTTCTCCGGCTCCTGATCCCAGCCGAGCAGATCGCGGAAGCGCGGATCGCCTTCGAAGGAGCGCGAGCCCAGGTCCCAGACCCAGGTGGCCATGTGCGAGGCCTCGAGCGCGAGGCGCAGGCGCTCCTGCCCCTCCTCGGTGTCGAAGCCGTCCCAGGCGGTGCCCGGCAGCGCGACGCGCAGCTCGTGGCCGGCGCTCTGCTGCACGACTTCGGCGTAGGCGATCAGCGCCTGCGCGTAGGCCAGCGCGGCGGCGTGCGCGAGTTCGGCGGGCAGTCCGTTCGGATGCTGCGCGAGCAAGGACTGCAGCGCCTCGGCGTGCCGCGCTTCGAGGACGTGCGCCGCGGCGCCCGCTTCGGCAAGTTCCCGGCCGATGGCCGCGGCTTGACGCCGGGCATCATCCTGCTGCTCACCTCGGAATCCGTGAATGCAATCGAGGTAAACCCGAGAGGCGGTCGGAACGGCCATGAAGGGGTTCTTCCAGGGGTCTCATCGGACCCCGCCCCCTTCCGGCTTGATGGGAATTGGCTATTTCGGCGCGGATTCCGGGTTGAGCCAGGTCAGCCCGGCGCGGGCGGCGGCGACCACTTCCGGGTCGGGGTCCTCCAGCAGGCTGATGAGCAGCGGGAGGGCCTCCGGGGCCTTCAGGGCGCCCAGAGCGCGGATGGCAGACAAGCGAACCTCTTTGTTTTTGCTCTGAATTTGCTTGAGGAGGGCGGCGGTGGGGCTGCCGCCGACGCCGGTGGCCTGCCAGGATTCCCAGAAGGCGCGTTGTTCTTCGATCTCCTTGAGGCGCTGGAGGCCCTCGCGGGCGGTGGAAGCGACCTTCTGATCGGCGTCGGAAATGGCCTCCAGCAACACCGGCACAAACCGCGGGTCGGTGGTGTTGATCATCGCCCGCAGAACGAGGGAGCGATCTTGGAGGTCCGGGAGCTGCCAGGCAGCGCGAATGCGGTCTGTCGCGTCGAGCGACTTGGCATGCTTGGCGGCGACGTAGGACATCCAGCCGGCGAATTCCGGATCCCGCCAGTACCGGACCAGCTCTTCCTGAAGCGCCAAGTAGGCCGAGCAATCCCTCAGTAAGAAGTTCAACGCGACATTGCGGGGTTGCCCGTCACTGGACTGGAGAAAGATGCGGGCCACCTCGAGTGCCTCGGCTGAGCCTGGGCGCAGCCAATCGCGTGAGTCGGGATCGCCCGGGAGCACTTGAGTATCCAGCATGCCAGCGCGGACCATGGCCAATGCAACGGCCGGCGCTGCAGCGGATCGGGTGAGTTCCGAGGATCCATGGAGATAGGTTGCGATCCAAGAGGCTCGGGAAGGATCGGTCATGAAATCCAGAATCGGCTTCCAGTCAGCTTCATTTTCACTGCGCAGCGCGTGACCGACGAGGAAACAGTTCACGTTGAGATCAAAGAAAAGTTGCAGCAGGTCGGATTGATCTCGCAGGTTGAGAGCATCCGGGACATCCTGGTAGAGCACCGATATGGCGGTCGTGAGATAGCGCTGGTCTGCTTCCGGCAAAGAGCGCCAACCCTGCAGCATGCCTGTGATTAGCTGGCCATCTCGACTAGCGTCCGACTGGAGATAGGGTCTGGCAGCTTCGTAGCGCACCTTCCAGGTCAGAGAAGGATCCAGCAACACGGAGCGCAAGTCGTCGGAGAGTCCCAATTCCGACCATTTGCCAAAGATCTCCTCCCACTCACGGAAGTCTGGATAGAGCTTGTAAATCTGACGAGCGCGATCGAGATTCACGTCCTTGGCATTCGCTCGCAGGGCCATCTCGAGCGCCTCCTTGGGTGCAAGGCGCTGATAGGTTGCCAGGTCGTTCCAGATGCTTGAGCACAAAGGGCCTTTGTATTGGCCAATCATGAAGAGCAACACCTCCGAGTGGAGTGGCGGCCCTGATGCCAGCGCCTGATCCAGAGCGTCGGCGTCATTCATGCCCACCGCGGCAAAGGCCAGCAGGCTGCGCAGTGACTCATTGGCGAGTAGTTCATTCGGCACGTCAAGCGCATGCTCCCAACCCGACACCAACGGGGGTTGCCATTCGATAACTCTCATGCGCGATGCCTGATCCCTGATGAATGCATCCTTGACCTGACAGTCATTGGCGAGGCGCATTACGATTCTCTCTAGGCTTTCATTGCCGACTGGCATGGCCCAGTTGTCCAATCGAATGCGGGCCACCGTCACGAGGTAACGAGCCACGTCCGTCAGTGCTCCAGATGAGGCCAAATCCACGACCTCCTGAATGCCAAATTGAGAAAGCGCGTTCCCCGCCGCACGGGCCAACTCAGGAGGTGCCTCGCGAGCGACGGCGAGAAGGAGTTTCCTGGCCGCCTCCTCCTTATTGCCGGTCAGTTTCTCGATGATCCGGCTCAGAAGGTCGCTGTCCGATGCCAGGGCATAATTCAGGATTGTGAGGTCAGCAGTATCGTCGATCCGCAGGAGAAAATTCGGAAGCAAGGCCCCGGCGCTGGCAGCTCGCTGCTGGTCACCGGAGCGGGATTGCGTGAGCCAGAACTGGAGGGATGATTTGCGGGCAGTGAGGTCTCCTGCGGCCCTTCCACTCCCAAACACCGTGAGATAACTCAGGGTCGACATGTTCTTCGATATCCTGAGAAGTTCTTGGACGTACTCGTCATCGGCGATCGCCCAACCGAGCTGGACGGCCTGGATCACAACGGATGCTTCCTTCGGATCCGATTGCCAAGTCTCGATTAAGTTCAGGATGTATGGAAGCAGCGACCGCCCGTAGGTGTCAATCAGCCAGTCACCCGTACCTTGCTTGACGACAGTCTCTCGAAAGTACTCATCGAACGCGGGATCCAGTCCATTGGATCCCACTCCCAACTGCCCGCTGAGTGTCGCCAGCTCACGGTCCACATAGGCAGCCAATGCCGTCCCCCGCGCCCCGCGCTCGATGCCGGGGATCAGCGCCGCGGCCTCGTCCGTGCGGCCGGCTTCGGCGAGCGCTTGCGCCGCCAGCACCAGCACCCACGAGGCCTGGCCCGCGATCTGCGTCACCTCGGCCTTGTCCGCGAGGGCGAGCAGGATGTCCGCCGCCTCGCCGGGTTTGCCGCGCACGGCCCACAGGTGCAGCGCGCGGCGGTACGCGTCCTCGGTCTCGCCGTCCCACTGCATGAAGGGCTCGGTGGGCGCAGGATCTTGACGCACGTCTGCCGGCAAGGCCAGCGGAAGGAGGGAGAGGGAGAGGAGGACGGCGATCAGCATGCCCCTATGGACGCACATCCGGGGTCACCGCTGTGACACCGCTCCGTCAAATCTACGTCAAAAGCCTCCCGCCCTCAGGGATCGAAGCGGTAGCCCACCCCGCGCAGGGTGTGCAGGTGCCGCGGCCGCTCCGGATCCTCCTCCAATTTTTGGCGCAGCCGGAACACGTGCGTGTCCACCGTCCGCGTCGCCGACGCCGGCCGCGCCTGTCCCCACACCTCCACCAGCAGCCGGTTCCGATCCAGCGGCTCGCCCGGATGCGCCAGGAAAAACCGCAGCAGCTCCGCCTCCATCCGGTTCAGCCCGAAGCGCTTCCCGCCGCGCGTCAGCGAATAAGCGCTGAAATCCGCCTCCACCTCGCCGAAGCGCACCTGCGTCACGGCCGGCGCCTCGCCGGCGCGCCGCAAAATCGCGCGCAGTCGCAGCACGATCTCCCGCAGCGGCGCCGGCTTCACCACGTAATCGTCGGCGCCGTACTCGAATCCCAGAATCCGGTCCGCGTCCTCGCCGCGCGCCGACAAGATCAACACCGGCAGCGGATTGCGCGCGCGCCGCAGGCGCCGCAGCACCTCCAACCCGTCCAACCCCGGCAGCATCAGATCCAGCACCAGCGCGTCGAGCGCGCCCGCCTCCGCGCGCGCCAATCCGGACGCGCCGTCGGCGCATTCCTCCACCGTGAAGCCCTCGCTTCGCAGACCGTCCACCAGGCCCATGCGCAGGCCGGGCTCGTCTTCGACGACCAAGAGGCGCGCGCTCACGCCTCCGCCCCAACCCCTGCCCCCGCAGGCGGAAACTCCAGCACGAAGCGAGCGCCGACGCCGCCCGCTCCGCTCTCGACCCGCACGCGGCCGCCGTGCGCTTCCGCCGCGGCCTGCACCAGCGCCAGCCCCAGGCCCGCGCCGGCGGACATCGGCGCGCCGTCAGGCACGCGCTCGAAGGGCTGGAAGATGCGCTCGCGCCAGGCTTCCGGCACGCCAGGACCGCAATCCTCCAACTCCACCACCAGCCGTCCGCCCTCGCCGCGCGCGCGCAGCACCGCCAGCCCGCCGCCGGCTGCGTACTTGCGCGCGTTCTCCAGCAGATTTGCCAGCACGCGCTCGATCACCTCGGCGTCCAGCGCCGCCTGCGGCAGCGTCTCCGCGATCTCCTCGCGCAATTCCATGCCCGCATCTTCCAGCCGCGGCCGGTGCTCCGCCGCCGCGCGCCGCAGGATCGGCGCCGGATCCTGCAGCTGCGGCTCGACGCGGAAGGATCCGCGCTCCAGCCGCGACACGTCCAGCACGTCGGCCACGAGGCGCTGCAGCCGCCGCGCGTCGCGCCGCATCGCCTCGAAGTACTCGCCCTGGCGCTCGGAGCCCGTGACGCGGCCCTCCGCCAGATTGTCAGCCAAGAGCGCCAGCGAAGCCGCGGGCGTGCGCAGCTCGTGGCTCACGCCCGACACGAATTCCACGCGCAGGCGCTCGAGCTCGGCCTGCCGCAGCAGCGCGCGCCGCCCGATCCATCCCACCGCCAGGAACGCCGCCGCCAGGAGCGCCGCGCCCATCATCAGTCCGTTCTGCCGGCGCGCGATGGCCGCAGTGTAGGCCTCCGGCCGCACCAGGATCAGGCGCCAGCCGCCGGGCATGCCGGGCGGAGCGGCCACCGCGCCCAGCGTGGCGCCCGCGCCCGCGGCCGCATCCGCGGGATGAACTTCCCACGAGCCGTCCGACGGCAACAGTTCGGCCCAGGCGCGCTGCAGGCTGGCGCGCAGCGCCGCTTCCTCGAACACCGCGCCGCGCCGCGCCGCGGGATCGAGCAGCGCGCGCATGCCTCCGGGCAGGAGCAGGCCCTCCGGCGCCGGATCCTCCGCGATCGCGCGCTCGAGCGCGCCGCCCCAGCCGAGCAGCAGCGCCGCGGCGCGCTCCTCGGTTGACAATTGCGCCGAGCCCGCGCCGCCGCCTTCGCGCAGGAAGCGCAGCTCCCGCTCGACCTCGACGGCCGGCAGCGGCAGCTCGCCGGCGATCAGCTGCTGGCGCAGCAATTCGCGCGTCAATTGAGCGCTGCCGGGGTCGCCGCCGGCCTCGAGCGCATCGGCGAGGCGGTGCGCGCTCAGCAGACCCAGCGGGCGCCCGTCCAGCAGATCGGCGGCGCCGGTCTCGCCGCGCAGCGCGGTGAGCTGCTCGGCGGCCGCGCTCCAGTCTTGCGCGCGCGCAGCGATCTGCGCCGCGAGCAGCCGCAGGCGCGCGCGCGTCGCCGCCTCGCCCGGCGCGGCGCTGGCGAGGCCCTGCGCGCAAGCTTCCATTCCCGCGGCCGGATCCGCGGCCGCCTGCCGCGCCTGCAGCAGCCAGCCCTGCGCCGGCGTGAACTCCAATTCTCCTTCCGCCGGCTCGGCGTCCTGCAGCGGACGGCCCGCGGCGGGCGGACGCGGCGCGAGCAGCAGTCCTTCGGCGCTCCAGCGCACCGGCGCGAGCGGCGCGGGATCGGCGGCGGATTCGGCAGCGCCGGCGGAGCCAGCCGCAGCGGCCGCCAAAAGTTCTTGGCGCCAACTGCGCCCGCGCGCGGCGAGGCTGGTTTCAAACGCTTCGGCGTCGGCGAGCGCCTGAGCGCGCCCCGCCATGCCCGGATTGCGGCTGGTCCACCAGGCCAGCGCCGGCGCGGCCGTAGCCAGGGCGGCGAAGGAGAGGAACCAGATCAGGGCCCAGCGCCTTCGTGACAGCAGGATCCGCGGCCGCGACACGGCCTGATCTTATGCGGGCGAGCGGGACGCCCCTTCCCGGGGCGCCCGCAGGCTTGGAGACAGGCACTTGCGCGCGCGGCGGACAGGCGCCGCGTGCACAAGATTTGCTGCGCTGGGAAGAGCGGTCTCCCTCGATCGCGTAACCCCCTGCCGGGTGGCGAAGTCAAATATTGACGTTCGCTCTCCGCGTCCGATCAACCCAATGAGCGCATTCCTGATTAAGATGGGACGGCACCAATTCAAGATGTTCCTCCCCCTCCTCTTCAGCCTCGCCTCCGCCCAGCTTCCCGAAGATCCCGGCCCGCACGCCGTCGGCTGGCGCAATCTGGCGCTGCAGGACCAGCGCTTCGGCCAGGGCCTGGTGGACGTCCGCGTCTACTACCCGGCCCTCAGCGCGGGCCAGGATGCCCCCGCAGACCCCTCCAGCGGCCCTTTCCCGCTGGCGGCCTTCCAGCACGGCTGGCTGGGCACCGCCGACGGCTACGACCTCATCTGCACCCAGCTGGCCAGCTGGGGTTTCTTCGTCTCCAGCACCAACACGGAGACCGGCCTCTTCCCCGACACCCGCGAATTCGCCGAGGACACGCGCGCCGCCCTCTGGTGGCTGGAGGACGAGTCGTTCCGCCCGGGATCCTGGATGGAGGGAATGTGCGACCCGAATGCGCTTTGGAGCGCGCTGGGCCACTCCATGGGTGGCGGCACTCTTTCACAATTGATCGCGGTCGAGCCGCGCGTGCTGAACGTGGTCGGGCTGCAGGCGGTGAACGTGCCGGCCGGCGCCGGGAACTTCCAAACCTACGGCGGCAGCGCCTGGTGGGTCGCGGGCAGCGTGGACAATCTGGTGCCGCCCGACGAGGTGCGCGAATGGTTCGACCGCGCCTCCGTGGCCTCGCGGCGCGACGCCTACTGGGAGCTCATCGGCGGCGGCCACAGCGGCTGCACGGACAGTCCGCCCACCAACGAGCCCCTGTCCGCGGCCGAGCAGCAGCGCATCATCCGCCGCCTCGCAACCTGCATCCTGCTGGCCGAAGTCCGGGGCGAGGAAAACCTGCTGAGCTACGCGCTGGGCGCCGGCGCCTTCGGCGAGCCGCTGCTCACCGAAAGCCTGTGCGCGGAGCCGCCGCTGTGGGTCATCGAGGGCGGCGCTTCGGTGCTGGCGGGCCTTGCCGGGCGCAGCGCGAACCGCGCCGGACTGGCCTGGTCCACGGACGTGGGCCAGTTCCAGACGCCTTACGGCCCGCTCGGCTTCCGGCCGAGTTCGGCGGTGCTCGTGTTCGCTGGCAACGCCGGCGCCGACGGATTGGCCGAGCAGGTGATCGCGCCGCATCCCTCGTGGTCGGGCCGCACGGTGGGCTTCGCGGGAATCGCCGCGGGCGCGGGCCGGCCGCCGCAGTTCAGCCGCACGGGACTGGTCCAGTATCCCTAGCAAGACGGCGGAGGCGGCGCGGCCCGGGCGTAGAATCCCCGGACCATGATCTTCCCCCGTCTCCCTGTGGCCGCCGCGGCGCTCGCCGCGCTGCTCGGCTTTGGCTGCTCTTCGGCCGATACGGATGCGACCGCGACTGCGGCGCCGGCCGCCGCCGAGGACTTCTACGTCCACGTCAACCACGAGTGGCTGTCCGAGAATCCGGTGCCGCCGGAATTTTCCTCCTACGGCGTCTTCCACGAGATCAACGAGCGCAATCTGGAAGTGCTGCACGAAGTTCTGGAGGACGCGGCGTCCCGGCGCAGTCATCCCGACCTCGACCGCGACCTGCAGCTGGTCGGCACCTTCTGGGCCAGCGGCATGGACGAGGAGACCATCGAGGAGCTCGGCATCGAGCCGTTGCGGCCCGAGCTGGAGATGATCGCCGCGATCAAGACGCGTACCGCGCTGATCGACGCGATCGCCAAGTTGCACGCGGCGGGCGTCGGCGTGGCGTTCGGCGCCGGCCCGGAGGCGAGCTTCGTCAATCCCGAGCAGACCGTGCTGTTCCTGATCCAAGGCGGCCTGGGCCTCCCCGAGCCGAGCTACTACCTGAGCGACGAGGAAGAGAAGGTCGAGATGCGCGAGGCCTACGTCGCGCACGTGACCAAGATGTTCCGCCTGCTGGGCCAGGACGGGTCCGGCGCGTCGCGCGACGCCCAGCGCGTGCTGGCGCTGGAGACGCGCATGGCCGCGACCTCGCTGATGCCGAACGAGATGCGCGACATGAACAATCTGGCCAACGAGATTTCGATGACCGCGGCCGAGGAGGCGGTGCCCAATCTGCTGCTGCGCCGCTGGATGGAGGGACTGGGCCTGACGCCGCCGGAAGTCGTCAACCTGGCCACCGTGCGCTATTTCGAGGGCCTCAACGCGATCATGGCCGACTCCAGCCCGGACAGCTGGCGCGCGTACCTGCGCTTCCATCTGGTCAGCACCTTCGCGCCGATGCTGCCCGAGGACTTCGTCGAGGAAGACTTCGACTTCTACCACGCCACCCTCCGCGGCGAGGAAGAGATGAAGCCGCGCTGGAAGCGCGTGCTGGCCGCGACCGAGGGCGCCGCCGGCGAGGCCGTGGGCAAGGCCTTCGTCGCGCGCGCGTTCACGCCGGCGGCGAAGCAGATGGCCGAGGAGATGGTGGCCAATCTGCTGACCGCTTACCGCGAGAATCTCGAATCCCTCGAATGGATGGGGCCGGACACCAAGGCCGAGGCTCTCAAGAAGCTCGAGGCCTTCGGCGTGAAGATCGGCTACCCGGACGAGTGGCAGGACTTCTCGGCGCTGCAATTCACGGAGGGCGAGTACCTGCGCAACGTGATCGCGGCGACGCACTTCGCCACGCAGGACGGCCTGGAGAAGGTCGGCAAGCCGATCGATCCCAAGGAGTGGGGCATGACGCCGCAGACGGTGAACGCCTACTACCACCCGATGCGCAACGAGATCGTGTTCCCGGCCGCCATCCTGCAGCCGCCCTTCTTCGGCGAGACGCAGGACGTCGCCGCCAACTACGGCGCGATGGGCGCGATCATCGGCCACGAGATCACGCACGGCTTCGACGATCAGGGCAGCCAGTTCGACGCCGACGGCGTGTTCCGCGTGTGGTGGACCGAGGAGGACCGCGCCGAATTCACGCGCCGCGCCGACATGCTGGTGCAGCAGGCCAACGAGCACGAGGTGCTGCCGGGCCTGACGCTGAACGGCGAGCTGACCCTGGGCGAGAACATCGCCGACCTCGGCGGCCTCAAGATGGCTTACCGCGCGCTGCAGCTCTCGCAGCAGACGGCGCCGTTGGAGTGGCTGGACGGCCTGTCTCCCGAGCAGCGCTTCTTCAAGTCCTGGGCCACGGCCTGGCGCGAGAACAGCCGCCCCGAGTCGCTGAAGATCCAGGTCGCCACCGACCCGCACGCCACGAACGAATTCCGCTGCAACGGACCTCTGTCGAACCTGCCGGAGTTCGCCGCGGCCTGGTACGTGGAGAGCGGCACGCCGATGGCGCGGCCGGAAGAAGCGCGCGTCGTGATCTGGTAGCGCGTCAGAAGCAGCGGGCGGAGAGCCACTGGACGACCCGGTTCTCCGCCCACCAGCGGTCGTCGTCGTCCCAGTCGGCGGAGCGCGCGGGCGCGGCGGCGTAGAAGCCGTTGTGCCCGCCGCGGCTCGTCAGGAGCACGCGCAGATTGGGCCGCGCGTGCAGGCCCGCGAGGTCGCGCGAGTTGTAGGGCACGAGCGGATCGTCCTCGGCGTGGATCACGAGGCCGGGCAGCTCGATGCCGGGCAGAGCCTTCAGCGCGCTGGCGCGGTTGTAATAGTCGTTGGCGCTGCGGTAGCCGAAGGAAGGCGCGGTCCACAGATGGTCGAAGCTGTAGAAGTCGCGGAAGCCGTTCGCGGCGTCCCAGGGATAGAGGTGCGGATAGAGCTCGGCCTTGCCCTTGAGGGCGCGGCGGAATCCGCGCAGGAAGTTCCGCATGTAGAGTTGGTTCATCAGGCCGGTGTGCATGGCCCGGCAGCAGGTGACGAGGTTCAGCGGCGTGCTCACCAACGCGATGCCGCGCACGTCGGCGGCGGGGCGGCCGCCCCATTTGCCCGCGGCGTGCGCCAGGATCGAGCCGCCGATCGAGAAGCCCGCCACCCCCACCGCGCTGCGCGGATGGTGCGCGCCGACCCAGGCGACCAGGGCGTCGAGATCGGCCGTCAGGGCGGCGCTGTAGAGCGTGGGCGTGCGGTCCCAGGTCTCGCCGCAGTTGCGGATGTTGAGGCGCAGCACCGAGAAGCCGCGCGCGAAGGCTTTGGCGCCGGTGCCCAGCATGTAGGGCGAGCGCGCGCTGCCCATGAGGCCGTGGATCAGGATCAACACGGGCGCGTCGGCGTCCGTCTGCCAGTTCATCTCCACCTTCACCGCAGTCTCCGCGTCCACCGGCAGCCAGAAGTCCCTTCCCTCGGCGACGAAGGCGTCGAGGCCGCGGCGCAGTTTGGCGCCGGCGATGGTCATCGCGTGGCGCTCGCGCAGCAGCGGATGGGGATAGAACGGCGGAAAACGCAAGGTGGAGATCAGGCGTCGCGCAGCGCGGTGGCGAAATATTCCGCGTCGGTGAAGGAGTCCACCTGAATGGCCGCGTCGCGCGCGCGCTCGGCGCGGGCCAGGATCTCGGCCTCCTCGCGGGTGAGCACCGCCTCTTCGATCGCCTTCGCCACCAGCTGGTCGAAGGGCAGCTTGGGCAGGCGGCCCTGCTTGACCGCGCGGCGCAGATTCTGCGCCAGCTCCTCGGCGCGGTGGCAGAGCTGCAGCGCCTCCTCCAGGCGCGCGAGCGGCTCGGCCTCGCCGCGCGGGCGGAAGAGGCCGGATGTCAGACGGTCGCGCGGTTCGCCCGGCGTCTGCAGCGCTTCGGCGATGGCCTGGCCGTCGTCGTCGCGCGGTCCGGCGGAGAGCGGGTTCATGCGCGACCAGAGGCCCACGGGGCCGCGCAGCATCCAGTCGACGCCGGGATGCCCGAACTCGCGGAAGATCGCGTCGAAGCCCTCCTGCATGCGCGCGAAGGCGTGGTCCATGGTCCAGCGGTAGAAGCAGCGGTCCTCGCGGCGGCAGCCTTCGCCTTCGAAGCGCTTGATCGCGGAGGAGGCCAGGAACATCCAGGAGAAGACGTCGCTGAAGCGGCCGGCCAGCGCCTCCTTGCGCTTGAGCGCGGAGCCGTGCAGCGCCATCGCGAGGTCGGCGGTCGCGGCGAAGCTGGCCGAGGCCCAGACCAGTTTCTGCAGGTCGCGGCGCACCGCGCGCGAGCCCGGCACGCGCGCCGCGTGGCCGCGCGTCAGCGAGAGCACCGTGGAGCGGCAGACGTTGGAGGCGACGTGGCCGACGTGGCTCCAGAAGGCGTCGTCGAAGCCCGCGAGATCCTTCTTCTCCAGCGCGGCGATCTCCTTCTGGGCCCAGGGATGGCAGCGGATCGCGCCCTGGCCGAAGATCATCAGCGTGCGCGTCAGGATGTTGGCGCCTTCGACGGTGATGGAGATCGGCGCGGCCACGTAGGCCTGGGCGATCGGGTTGCGCGGGCCGCGGCTGATCGCGGCGCCGCCGAGCACGTCCATCGCGTCGGCGAGGCGGGCGCGCATGATCTCGGTGAAGTGATACTTGGCGATGGCGGAGACCACGGCCGGCTTCGCGCCGCCGTCGAGGGCGCCGCAGGTGAACCGGCGCGCGGCCTCGAGCAGGTAGGCCGAGCTGCCGAGCCGCGCGAGCGGCTCCTGCACGCCCTCGAAGCGCCCGATGGCGACGCCGAACTGCTTGCGCACGCCGGCGTAGGCGCCGGCGACGCGCGCCGCGTTCTTGACGCCGACCGTGCTCTGCGCCGGCAGCATGATGCCGCGCCCGGCCGCCAGCTGCTCCATGAGCATGCGCCAGCCCTGGCCGGCGCGCGCCGGCCCGCCGATGATCGCGTCGATGCCCACCACCACGCCGTGGCCTTCGAAGGGGCAGTTGATGAAGGGCACGCCGAGCGGGTCGTGGCGGCGGCCGCGCACGATGCCCGGCGCGTCCTCGGGAATCAGCGCGCAGGTGATGCCGAGCTCCGCGCCGCGGCCCAGCAGATTGTCAGGATCCTTCAGCTGGAAGGCCAGGCCGATCAGGTTGGCGCGTCCGGCCAGCGTGATGTAGCGCTTGGTCCAATCGAGGCGCAACTGCAGCGCGCCGCCCTCGGACTTGAACACGGTTCCGGTGGCGCGGATGGAGCCGGCGTCGGAGCCGGCGTGCGGCTCGGTCAGGGCGAAACACGGCAGCAATTCGCCGCGCGCCAGGCGCGGTAGCAGCTCGGACTTCTGCGCGTCCGTTCCATAGTGCGCCAGCAGCTCGGCCGGGCCGAGGGAATTGGGCACCATCACCGTGATGCCAAGCGGCAGCGAGCGCGAGGACAGCTTGCCGATCACCTCGCTGACGGCGTAGGCGGAGAAGGCGAGGCCGCCGTACTGCTGCGGCACGATCAGGCCGAAGAAGCCCTTCTCGCGCAGGAAGGTCCAGACTTCCGGCGGCAGGTCGCGCCGCTGGTGGATCTGCCAATCGTCGCTCATGCGGCAGACTTCTTCGACCGGACCGTCGAGGAAGGCCTGCTCGGCCGCGCTCAGGCGCGGCTCCTTCTCGGCGAACAGGCGCTCGAAGTCCGGGTCGCCGGAAAAGAGCTCGCCCTCGAACCAGACCGTGCCGGCTTCCAGCGCCTCGCGCTCGGTGGCTGATATTTTCGGCAGCAGGCCGGCGCGCTCGAGCAGGCCCATCAGCGGCGCGGTGATCAGCGCGCGCCGCAGCGGCGCGAGGTTGAACAGCAGCGCCGCCGCGAGAAAGGGCAACCAGATCAGCCAGTGGGCGTCGGCGGCGAACAGCCAGGCGGCGAGAAACGCGGTCCAGGCGATCAGCGGGAAGCCGAAGAATCCCAGCGCCAGCAATCCGGCGAGCAGCAAGAGGAGGAGGAAGAGCGGGCTCACGGTTTCAGGCGGCGTTCACCATGCGGAGGGCGCGGCCGATGGTTTCGGCGGCGAGGCGCTCCGGTTCGACGTGGGAGTCCATGCGGCCGGCGATGCGCAGCGACACCGCGCCGTGCAGCAGGCACCACAGGGCGTGGGTGGTGAGGCGCAGGTCGGCGCCGGCCGGGCTCAGCGGCGCGAGCGCGCCGGCGAAGATCTCGAGGTTGCGGCGCGCGCGGCGGTACTTCTCGGCGGGATAGCGCGCCATCCGCGCCGGGTGCAGCAGGAACATGATCTCGTAGTACTCGGGATTGGCGTGCCCGAACTCGAGGTAGGCCCGGCACAGTCGCTCGAGGCGCGCGGCCGGCGCGGCCCGCGGATCGTCCGCCTGCTCCAGCGCCGCGTGCAGGGCTTCCATGCCTTCGTCGATCAGGCCGTGCACCAGCGTGTCCTTGCCGTCGAAGTAGAGATAGATGCTGGTGGCGGAGACGCCCACGCGCGCGGCGATGTTGCGCATCGAGAAGTGAGCGTAGCCGTGCTGGATGAGCTGACTGCGGGCGGCGTCGAGGATGCGGCGCCGCAGGCCCGGCCCAGCGCCGCGGCCGGGTTTGGCGGCGGTGCGGCCGATTTTCTTGCGCGGGCGTTTGGTTGATTCTGCCAAGCCTCCGAGTTTACACTGTTAAGGTCGAGCCGTCACCTCGACCCTGCGCATGCTCCGCTACGCCGCCCGCCCCGACGCGCCGCGATTGGTCCTGGCCGCCGGCCTGCGCACCCCGTTCGTCAAAGCGGGCGGCCTCCTGGCGCAGGACGACGCGGGGCGCCTGGGCGCGGGCCTGTGCCGCGAACTGCTGGACCGCAGCGGCGTGGATCCGGCAGCGCTCTCGGAGCTGATCGCCGGCTGCGTCGGCCCGCCGTTCACGCAGGCCAACGTCGCGCGCGTGATCGCGCTGCGCGCCGGCGTGCCGCGCCCGGTGCCGGCGCGCACCGTCGCGCGCAACTGCGCCAGCGGATTCGAAGCCGTGACGTCCGCCGCCGCCAACCTGCTGGCCGGCATCGGCGATCTCTATCTCTGCGTCGGCGTCGAGCACATGAGCGGCTATCCCCTCGCGTTCAACCGCGAGGCGACGGACTTCTTCGCGCGGCTGGCGCGCGCCAAGAGCGCAGGCGCGCGGCTGCGGGCTCTGTCCCGCTTCCGCCCGCGCATGCTGCAGCCGCGCGTCACGCTGATGGAGGGCCTCACCGATCCGGTCACCGGCCTGATCATGGGCCGCACCGCCGAGATTCTCGCGCGCGACTGGGGCCTGACGCGCGAGGAATGCGACCGGTTCGCCCTGCAGTCGCACCAGCGCGCCAAGGCCGCGCGCGACGGCGGCCGATTCGCGCGCGAGATCGCGCCGACTTTCGCGCAGGGTCCGCGCGCGATCGAGCACGACGACGGGATCCGCGACGACCAGACCCTGGAGGCGCTGGCGAAGCTGAAGCCCTACTTCGAGAAGCCCGACGGCATCGTGACGGTCGGCTCCTCGAGCCAGATCACCGACGGCGCCGCCGCATTGCTGGTCTGCCGCGAGGACCGCGCGCGCGAACTGGGCTTGCAGCCGCTGGCGGCGCTGCGCGCGTTCGCCTGGGCCGGCCTCGATCCCGCGCGCATGGGCCTCGGCCCGGTTTACGCCAGCGCGGCGGCGCTCGACGGCGCGGGATTGCGCCTCGCGGACATGGAAGTGGTGGAGATCAACGAAGCCTTCGCCGCGCAGGTGCTGGCCTGCGGCCGCGCGATGGCCAGCGCGCGCTTCGCGCAGGAGCATCTCGGCCGCGCGCAGGCTCTGGGCGAGCTGGATCCGGCGCGCACCAACCCGAACGGCGGCGCCATCGCGCTCGGCCACCCGGTCGGCGCCAGCGGCGCGCGCCTGCTGCTGACCCTGGCGCTGGAGATGCAGCGGCGCGGCGCCCGCCTGGGACTGGCCACGCTCTGCATCGGCGGCGGCCAGGGCGGCGCGGTGGTGCTGGAGGCGGCATGAGCGCGTCTGACAAAATCTGGGAGCTGCTGCCGCTGCCGAAGGACGCGCCGCCGCCGGGATCCTGCATCCGGATCGAACGCCCCGAGCCGGGGCTGGCGGTGCTGATCCTCGATCCTCCGCACCGCAAGATCGCGGTCTTCGACGCGCCGCTGCTCCGCGACCTGGACCTGGCGCTGGCCGGGCTCGAGCAGGACGCGGCGCTGCGCGGCCTGGTGCTGACCGGGCGCGAGCCCCTCTCCTTCGCCGCCGGCGCCGACGTGGAGGGCATCGCCGGACTCAAGGAGCCGGCCGAGGCGCGCCAGATCGTGCTCGCGGTGCACGCGCTGTTCCTGCGGATGGAGCGGCTGCGCGCGCGCACCGTCGCGGCGGTCGGCGGCCCCGTGCCCGGCGGCGCCTGCGAGATCTGCCTGTGCTGCGACGTCATCGTGCTGGCTGACGACGACAAGTCCCGCATCGGGCTGCCGGAGACGCTGCTCGGCATCCTGCCCGGCTGGGGCGGCACACACCGCCTGCCGGAGCGCATCGGCCTGCCCGGCGCGCTCGACGCAATTCTCACGGGCCGCCTGTACTCGCCGCGCAGCGCGCTCAAGGCCGGGATCGTGGACCGCCTCGCGCATCCGGAACGCCTCGTCGCGGTGGCCACGGAGATCGCCATGGGCCGCGCCCCCTCGCCGCGCCGCGCGCGCGGCTGGAAGGCCTGGGCGGTGGACCGCAATCCCCTCGCGCGCGCGGTCATCCGCAGCCAGGCGCGCAAGCAGGTGATGTCCAAGACGCGCGGCCGCTATCCGGCGCCGCTCGCCGCGCTCGAGATGGCGACTTCCGCGTTCGGGCGCGCGCGCGAAACCGCCGCGCAGATCGAAGCCGAAGCCATCGCGCGGCTCATCACCGGGCCGGTGTGCAAGAACCTGGTCGCGATCTTCTTCGCCAGCGAGGCCGCGAAGAAACTCGGGCGCGGCCCCGCCGGCGCTCCGCCGCGCGCGCTGGAGCCCGCCGTCGTCGTCGGCGCGGGCGTGATGGGCGGCGCGATCGCCAGCCTGCTGGCCGAGCGCGGCGTCGCCGCGCGCGTCTCGGACCTCGACCGCAAGGCGGTGGACGCGGCGCTGACGGCGCACCGCCAGGACGTGCTGAAGAATCTGCGGCGCAAGCGCCTGCGCCCCCACCAGGCCGACGCCGCACTCGACCGCCTCGCCGGCAGCACCGCGCTCGACGGCCTCGGCCGCGCGCAGATCGTGATCGAGGCCGTCGCCGAGCGCATGGAGGTGAAGCGCGCCGTGTTCGCGCGCATCGCCGCCGCCGCGCCGGCGGACTGCATCCTGGCCACCAACACTTCCTCGCTCTCGGTGACCGAGATCGCGCGCGAGCTGCCGCATCCGGAGCGCGTCGTGGGCATGCACTTCTTCAACCCGGTGAAGAAGATGCCGCTGGTCGAGGTCGTGAAGGGGAAGCAGACCAGCGATGCGGCGGCCGTCGAAGTTGCGGCGCTGGCGCTGCGCCTGGGCAAGACGCCGGTGATCGTGCAGGACGTGGCCGGATTCCTCGTGAACCGCCTGCTCGGCCCCTACCTCGACGAGGCCGTGCGCCTCTTCGCCGCCGGCGCCGATCCTGCGCGCCTCGACCGGCTGATGCTCGACTTCGGCATGCCGATGGGACCGCTGCGCCTGCTCGACGAAGTCGGGCTCGACGTCGCCGCGCACGCCAGCGCGTCGCTGCACGCCGCCTACGGCGAGCGCATGACGCCGTGCGCGGCGGTGTCGGAACTCATGAGCCCGCAGCGCCTCGGCGTGAAGACCGGGCGCGGCTTCTACGTGCACCCGCCGCGCGGCAAGGGTGAGCCGCAGCTCGCCGGCGATCTGGCGCGGCTCCAGAAGGACTCGAGCGCGCGCGGCCTCGGCGACGAGGAGCTCGTGGACCGCATGGTGCTCTCCATGGCCAACGAAGCCGCGCGCTGCCTGCAAGAGGGCGTGGTCGCCTCGCCGCAGATGCTGGATCTCGCCACCGTCTTCGGCATGGGCTTCGCGCCGTTCCGCGGCGGGCTGTGGCGGCACGTCGAGGCCACGGGCCAGGCGGAGGTGGCGCAGCGCTTGCGCCGCATCGCCGCGGCGCCGGACGTGGCGGGCCGGCCCGGCGGCGCCGCCAAGTTCGAGCCGGCGGCGCGGCTGGCCGGCTCGGACGCGATGTAGGATGAGAGCATGGCGTTCTCACGCCGCGCACTCTTGAAATGGAGCGGCTACGGCGCGTTGGCGGCGCTGCTGCCGCGCGGCCGCGCGACCGGAAGCCAGGATCCGGCTGCCAGCCAGTCCGGTCCGCCCGATCTGCGGCATCTCGCGCACGGGCTCAATCTGCTCTGCGGCGCCCATGCCAGCGACGCCTTCCGGACCGGTCACGCCGGCGGCGCGGTGATCTCAGCCTATTACCTGTGCCGCGAGGAGAAGCTCGAGGCGGGCAGCGCGGACGTCATCCGCAAAGCGCTCGAACAGCAGTACCCGCTGGCCCCCGATCCCTTTCCCGCGGAGCAGCCCGCGGCCGGCGGAGTCCAGCCGCTGCTCGCGGCGCTGGAGGAAGGAATCGATCAGCTCTGCCGATCCGGACACGACGTGATCTTTCTGTCCCTGGCGCTGAAGGCGATGCACGAACTTCCGCAGTCGGCGACGCCGGCGCGGCTCGAGGGGCTGCGGCGCACGATCCAGGCGCTGGAGCCGCGCACGCGGGGCACGGGCGACCTGGCCGTGCCCGCGTCGGTGCCGGAATTCGCCGAGTTCGTGCTGCAGGAATTCCTCGGCAGCACCGAAGGCGGGCCGGGCCAGGGATACTCCGGCCACGTCCTGACCCACGGCCGCGCCATCCTCGACCTGCGCGCGCTCGGCCACGAGGCCTTCGCGCAGAAATGCCTCAACGCCTACCAGCTGGCGATCAAACAGGCGCGGCCGCGCGCGCCCGGCAAGGACTACAAGGCCGAGCGGCCCAAGGTGGAATTCCTGCGCCCGGACGCCAAACAATACTGGGAGCGGCGCGCAGCCGCCGGCTCCGTCGAACTCGGCCACATGTTCAAGTACCCCTACGGCTTCTTCGGCCTGATTCGTCAATCGAAGAATCAGGAGCTGAACGAGGTGTGCCTGGCCAACAGCCATCGCCTGTTCCGGAGTTGAGCGCGCGAAAAAAAACACCGACGCCGAAGTTCCGATCGGCGCCGGTGTTCCCCGCACCGGCCTGCCAGGTTCGCGCGGTCCGCAGACCCTGAGCCGAACCGAGCGCCGGCAGCCGGCCGGGGTGAAGCTCTTGGCTTCGGAGACGTCCTGATTACGGGGCTCCGCGGCCCGTGTTGGAGAAATCAGAGCGGCTGATTGGGGTCCCGCGGGGGGGGCAGAACCTCTTCCCGCTCGCGCTTGGCCATGCGGCGGTTCAGGAAATCGCCGGCCAGGAGGGCCAGGCCGATGAAGAACATCAGCGTGCCGACCCATTGGGGCGGGCCGTCATGGTCCGTGGCCAGCAGGAAGGCCGCGCCGATGGCGATGCAGATCAGGCCGCTGCGATAGGGCTGGCGGTGGTTGCTGCGGCGCGCGGTCGGTTCGTCGGCCAGCAGGCGCTCCAACATCTTGGGGTCCTGGCCGCCCTGGGCCAGCCGCTCCATGGCGCGGTAGCGCGCCTCCTTGTTGCGGTTGTCGAAGTAGAACCAGGCGATCGGGATCGACATGGTCATCACGATGGCGATGATCGGAATCAGGATTTCGTCCATGCCTGTCCGACCTCAGCGTTGCATGCCCGGTTGCGCGCTTTTCTCCGGAAATAAAAAAAAGGGGCGACAGCCTTGACCCTGACCCGATGGCTGCCGCCCCCCTCCCGCTTTGGGAGTGTCCCTAACGTTGATGCTCCTTCCATGAGTCGTAGAGGCTCATGGCGAACCCGAAGAGCACGACGGCCAGGAAGCCGGCGATCATGAGGACCGCAGGCACCAATTCGACGGGTTGAGTGCCTTCCGGCACGGGGAGAAGCGAGTAGATGAACGTGAGCAGAGCCTGCATGGCGGTATCGTGAGGAAGTTGGGGGTTTGCTGGCGAAGGGTCTGCCGTTGAGACATACGGGCGAGTTCCGGGGTTGCAGTAGGATTTTTGGCGCTTCCCCCGCAACCCGGCGGCCCGGGCGGCGGTCCCACCACCCAGAACGCTGGAACACCTCGCCCACCTTCAGGCGGCAGACTTCCTGCCGGTGGACGCCGCAAATTCCCGGCGCTTCGTGGAAACGTTCACGCCGGTGGTGGCGGCCCAGGTCGCGCGCTTCCGGATGCCGCACGATCTTTCCCAGGACGCGGTGCAGGAGACGATGATTCGCGCCCTGCGCGGGTTGCCCAGCTTCCGCGGGGCTTCACGTCTTACGACGTGGATCTACACGATCGCCTTCCGTGAATCCGTGCGCCAGCGCGAGCGCTGGCAGCAGGAATTCGGATCCCAGCCGGAAGCTTGGGATCCCGAGGACGCCCGATCCTCCGAAAAGGCGTTCGAGGCGGCCTCCGGCGCCGAGGATCTGGCGCGGGTGCGCCGGGCCATGGAGCGACTGCCCGATGACCAACGCCTGGCTTTGGGATACCATTACCTGGAGAGCATGTCCGTGGCCGAGATCGCCGACCTCATGCAGAGCAGCCCCAACACCGTGAAGTCCTGGCTCAAGCGCGGGCGCGACGCCCTGCGCGCTGAGTTCGGCGTCGCGGACGCGGAGGAATGTCAAACCCAGCCGGGCGCATCCCATAGCTCGGGCGCATCCCATGAATAACCGCCGCCTCGAGGAACTGCTGCGCGATCCGCAGGCGCACGGCCCGCAGCCGCGCCCGGAGGAAGTGCGCGTCCTGCAGGAAGCGGTGCTGACGCGCTTCGCCGCCGACCACGTGATGAAGGCCGTGCCGCCGCGGCCCGTGCCGGCGCTGCTGTGGTTCGAGCGCGGCGCGCTAGCGGCGGCGGTCGCGTTCACGATCCTGGCGCTGACCGACTGGCTCGGCAGCCTCTGGACCGAGGCGGACTCCGCGCTGCGCAGCAAGCTGCCCTCCGCGCCCGACGAGGGCTGGCTGCGGGCGGCCGCCGACGCGCTCATCGCGCAGCCGGCGGTGGGCGCCGCCATCCTGGGATGCGCCGCGCTCCTGCTGCTGCCGCCGGTGCGGCAGACCCTGATCCGCGAGCTGCGTTGAGCGCGCCCAGCGCCGAGACCGACGTCCTCGTGGTCGGGGGCGGGATCGTGGGGCTCGCGTCGGCGCTCAGCATCCAGCAGCGCCTGCCCGGCCGGCGCGTGACGGTGCTGGAGAAGGAGACCGAGATCGCGACGCACCAGACCGGGCGCAACAGCGGCGTGATTCATTCCGGCATCTATTACAAGCCGGGGTCGCACAAGGCGCGCAACTGCCGCGAGGGCAAGCGCCTGCTCGAGAACTTCTGCGAGGAGGAGCGCATTCCCTTCGAGCGCTGCGGCAAGGTGGTGGTCGCGACCAGCGAGGCCGAGCTGCCGCGCCTGGAGACGCTGCTCGAGCGCGGGCGCGCCAACGGCGTGGCCTGCGAGCGGATCGGGCCCGAGCGCCTGCGGGAACTCGAGCCGCACGCGGCGGGCATCGCCGCGCTGCACGTGCCGGAGACCGGCATCGTGGACTACGTGGAGGTGTGCGAGCGCCTGGCGCAGCGCGTGACGCGCGCCGGCGGCCAGGTCGTGACCGGCGCCAAGGTGCAGGTCATGCAGGAAAGCGCGCAGGGAGTGCGCGCCGCGACCGGCGCCGGCGAGTTTCACGCCAAGCTCGCGGTCAACTGCGCCGGACTGCACAACGACCGCGTCGCGCGCGCGAGCGGCGCGCGGCCGGAGGGGCGCATCGTGCCCTTCCGCGGCGAGTACTACGAGCTGGCGCCGGACGCGACTTCGCTCTGCCGCAACCTGATCTACCCGGTGCCGGATCCGGCGTTCCCCTTCCTCGGCGTGCACTTCACGCGCAGCATCGGCGGCGGCGTCGAGTGCGGTCCGAACGCGGTGCTGGCGCTGGCGCGCGAAGGCTACACCTGGGCGCAGATCAGCCCGCGCGACTGCGCCGAAACGCTGCTCTTCCCAGGATTCTGGCGGCTGGCCTGGAAGCACGGGCGCACCGGCATGGGCGAGGTGTGGCGCTCGCTGTCGCGCACGGCCTTCACGCGCGCGCTGCAGCGCCTGATTCCCGAGATCCGGCCGTCGCATCTGCACCCGGCGCCGGCCGGGGTGCGCGCGCAGATGCTGCAGCGCGACGGCGGTCTGGTGGACGATTTCCTGTTCGCCGAGCAGGAGCGGATCGTGCACGTCCTGAACGCGCCCTCGCCGGCGGCGACCAGTTCTCTGGCCATCGGCGCGGCGGTGGCGGAGAAGGCCGCGGCGCGGCTGGAAGGCTAGTTCTCGGGCGCGGCCTGCGGCGCCGCGTCGAGGACGGCGACCAGGCGGGCGATGTCGGAGGCGAGCACTTCGACCGCGGCTTCCGCGGCCGCGTAGCCGTCCGCGTCGAAGCGGATGCGGTAGGTGCCGGGCTCGAGCACGCCGGCCACCACCATGACGGTGGCGGGCGGGAAACTGGGCTTCGGCGCGCGCTGGCGCTGCTTGCCGTCCTCCACCAGGTTCAGCAGGTTGCCGACGTGGCCCGGCCCGGCGAGCACCGTCGCGCGGATGGCCGGCGGGTCCGCGGGCAGCACCGTCGAGCCGCCGAGGTTGACGACGATCTGCAGACGGCCGCCGGAGCGCGGACGCCACTCGAGCTCGCGCACGTCGCCGGCGCGCACCTCCACCGTGACCGTCTCGGGCTGGGCGTAATTGTCAAAGTCCTCGCTGGCGGAGCTCATCGTCAGAGACCAGACCCCGGCGGGCGCGTTGCGGATCTCCGCTCCTCCCGCCGCGTTGCTCTGCCAGACGCCGAGCACAGCCTGTCCGGTGCGCGGGTCGCGCAGATCGAGCTTGAGCCGCCGAATGGGCTCTCCGGCGGCGTCGGCGGCGCGCACCACGATGCGGCCGGTGCCGGCGACGGGATCCAGCGGCAAAGAGGCGCGGGTCAGCCACGGCTCGGATGGCACCGGGACGAGGGCGCTGCCGGCGGCCTGCGTTCCGGACACGCCGGTGATGCGCATCCACGTGGCGCTGTCGTAGAGCACGACGACCGGCAGGTCTTCGGGATTGGCGTAGCCGCCCGTGAGCTTGCGAAATGTCGAACTGTCGGGCGGATCGCTGCCGGGCGCGGCCGAGCCGTGCACCTCGTACAGGAGGGTGCTCATGCCGGAGTCGAAGTCGGGCGCGTCCACCAGCAGCATGCGCCAGGGAAGGATGAGCAGATGCCCCTCCGCGGCGGCTCCGGCGCGCAGCCAGCTCGTGCCCTCCGTCGCCCCCCCCTGCGGATGCAGCGGGATCACGGCGCCCATGGCGTGGCAGGCGGAAGCATGGTCGTCGAGCGTGAGACCCTGCACGCGGAAAGCGCCGGCGGCGTCGGTGATGGTCCAGGCGGCGAGACGGCCGTCGTCGGACCAATCGCCGTTCGGATCAGGATCGCGCATGTCGAGTTGCGCGCGCGCGGTGAAGGACAGCCGCACCTGAGGCGCGGGCGATCCGTCGGGAAGGATCAGGCGGCCGGCGAGCTGGCCGGAGCCGCGCAACGTCAGATCGCCCAGATCGAGATCCTGGCCGGGCAGGGCCTGCAGACCGGGCAGGCGCAGCACCCCAAGATCGTGATGGATGCGCAGTTCGAAGTCCTTCTGCGCGGGCGCCGGCAGGCGAAAGCGCCCGTTCTCGTCCGTGCTCCACAAGGAGCCGGGCAACTGAATCCGGCAGAAGGCCGCGGGCGCGCCGTCCGGCGCCAGGATGCGGCCCGTGACGCAGATTCCCGCCCGCAGCACCAGGTCGCAAGTTCCGCCGTGAAACATGAATCCGGTCGACAGCGCCCTCATCGCCGGGCGGCCGGCGGAGGGATCGCAGAGCAGGCCCGGCAGGTTCCTCTGCCAATCCCGATGATTCGCAGCGGGCGGACCGGACAGCCGGATGAGATAGCGGCCCTGCGCGTCGGTCTCCGCGGCGGCGAAGTCAGGGCGACTGCGCATGAGGTTGATCGCCGCCCCCACGCCCCATCCTGAACTCACGCCGGAGACCAGGCGCACGGTCTGCTTCGGGACCGGCTCGCCGCGCTCGCTCCAGACGGTGCCGCGCAGCACCCAGCCGCCGCCCTCGGCGGGCGCCGCGGCCGCCTCGCTGCGGCCCTCGTCCGTGCGCAACTCGTCGCGCTCGACGTCCGACGAGACCGGCGGGGTCTCGCCCGTCGCGGCGCCGAATTCCGCCGCGTCCGTGCCGTCCGGCTGCCGCCCGGGCTCCGTGCCGCGCAGGATCCAGGCCAGCGCGACGGCCAGCAGCAGCAGCAACGCGACCAGCAGGCGGCGACTCATCCGGTTCCCTCCAGACTACTCCTCGGCAGCTCCGTCTGCGGGCCATCAACCGGTATGATGTGCCGGCACGGCTATTGGCCCTGGCGCTCGATTTTTGACGGTCTTCATCACTCATACGCCCGACCGGGCCCGCTCACCATGCGTAAGACTCTCGCTTTCCTGCTCGGTCTCCTCGGAGGCCTTCTCATTTATCTGATCACCGCGATGATTTTCCTGGCCACCGGAACCGTGCCGCCGTGGTTCGCGGCACTGATCGTGGTGCTGGGCGCACTGGTCTGCTCCACCATCATGTTGAAAGGCACGCAATGGCCCATGCAAGTGCTGGCGCGCGGCAGCGTGATCGGGGGCGTGCTCTGGGTGTTCATGATTCCCGCGACGACGGTGCTGGCGGCGAAGGGAGCCGCGCACGTGGTCGACTCCAACGGCTCGGGCGCCGAGCAGGCGGGAGCGTTGATCGGCAGCGGCCTGATCGCCCTGATGGGCGTCGGACTCTCCGTCACGATGATCGCGATCTGCGTCGTGACCTACGTCATTGCGCGCCTGATGCTGCGCGCAACAGGCAAAAAACCCAGGCGCAGGCGCTAACGGCGCAGCGCCTCCGCGAGCGAGAGGCCGGTCAGAGGGTCGTGTCGATGCCGTTGGAGGCGGCAGCCACGTTGGACGGCTTGATGGGTCCCGTCAGCGGGAAACATGCGACCTGGAACAGGACGTGCGAGTCCACCGGATTGGCCGGCACTGCCACGGAGGCGTTGAAATTCGCGCTCCGCACGCCGAGCGAGTGCAACCGCACCCCGCTGAGCGCCACCTGCCGCGTGAAGGCGCCGCCGCCTCCCGCCATGGTCGCCTGATCGCAGACGTCGGTGCCGCCGATGCCGTCCGGCTGGCACAGCAGATAGAAGCGGCCGGTTCCGCCGACTCCAGTGACCTTGAAGTTGAATGGCAGGCCGTTCTCGACGGCGCCGGCCGCCTCGAAGACCAGCGTGTCCAGGGGATTGCTGCCGAAGCAGCTCTGAACGTCAACCGGCGCGCCGTAGAGGGCGAATTGGAAGTCGGTGTGCATCCCGAAGTTGAAGCATCCGCCGGAGACGTAGGCGCCGAAGAAGGCTCCGCTCCAGTCTCGCCAGTCGAAGGTCGGCTGGCTGCCGGGGGGGGGAGGTCCGGCGTTGATGAACGGCCCCAGATAGGCGGAATTCGCGTTGATGGAAGTCACCGACCAGCCGACGGAGCCCTGGGCTCCCGACTGGGGATTCGAAGAGTCGGGAAGAGTGCACTCGAAGCCGCCGGACAGATCCACCGTCACGTTCCAGCAGCCGGCGCCGGGCAGGCCGTCGATGCGGTAGAAGCAGTCGGCGAAGGAGGGCACGCCCGGAATCCAGGCCGAAGGCCCGATGCAGGCGACCGTGTCGGTGTACAGGCTGAGATAGGCGTCGAAATAGGCCGTGTAGCCGCCTTCGCAGTAATTCCAGGCGACGCCGTTGACCTGCTCCTGTCCTGACAATCCGCGATTCGGCAGCCACGCCGAGTCCACCCACTCCTGCTTGTCGCCGGGAATCGCGCCGTAGAAGTAGGCGGAGCTGCCGGTCAGATCGTAGAGCACGTCGGGGCCGATGGTCCGGTTGGCGCCGTTCGTGGCGGTGAATCCCTGGTCGAAGTCGTAAGTGCCGTAGCGCAGATTGGATACGGGCTGCAGGGTCGGGACGGGAGCCTGCTGGGCGGCCGTCGTGAGAATGAGGAGGAGGAGTGAGCTCATAGGGTCGTGTCGATGCCGTTGGAGGCGGCGTCCACGTTCGCCGGATTGACCGGTCCCGTCAAGGGCACGCGGATCACTTGGAACAAGGCGTGAATGTTCACCGGAGCCGGCGGGATGGCCAGCGAGCCGCTGAAATCCTGACTGCGGGTGCCCAGCACGAACGTCCTCAAGTTGCCGAGCGACACTTGCCGGGTGAATGAGCCGCCGTTGCCGGCCGTCGTGGCCTGATCGCAAACGTCCGTGCCGGAGCCGTCCGGCTGCACGAGGAGGAAGAATCGCGCAGCGCTGCGAACGTTCGACACGGTGTAGTTCCAGGTCGTGCCGTTCTCGACGGCGTCGTCCGCTCTGAGGTTCAGCGTGTCCAGCGGATTCGCGCCGTAGCAGTATTGGACGTCAGCCGGCGCTCCGTAGAAGGCGACCTTGAAATCTCCTCTCCCGACGCCGAAGGAGTAGCAGCCGCCATGCGTGTACGCACCGAAGTAGAGTCCGTTCCAATCGCGCCATTCGAAGGTCGGCTGGCTGCCCGGAGGCGGGACGCCGGCGTGCAGGAACGGTCCGAGGAAGGGTGAGCTGTTGCAGTTGAACGGTGTCACGGACCAGCCGATCGTGCCCTGCGTGCCGGACTGCGGATTCGCGGCGTCGGGCAAGGTGCACTCGTAGCCCTCGGAGAGGTCGACCGTGACGAACCAACAGCCGGATCCCGGCAGTTGATTGACGCCGTAGATGCAATCCGCGAAGGATGGCGAGGCCGGGATCCACGCTGACGGGCCGGCGCAAGCGACGGTGTCGGTGTAGAGGCTGACGTAGGCGTCGAAGTAGGACGTGTAGCCGCCTTCGCAATACATCCAGGCCATGCCATTGACAAATTCTTCGCCCGACAGGCCGCGGTTCGGCAACTGGGCTTCGTCCAGCCACTCCTGCTTCTCCGAGTTGCCGCCGATCGCGCCGTAGTAGTAAGCCGGGCCGGACAACGTGCTGAACAAGATGTCGGGCCCGATGGCGCGGTTGGCGCCGCTCGTCACGGTGAAGCCGTGCTCGAAGTCGTACGCGCCGTACTGCAGATTCGAGACGGGCTGCAGGCTCGGGACGGGCGTTTGCTGCTGAGCGACCGCGCTGGCGGCGAGGCCAGCAGCGGTCAGGATCGTGAACAAGGGAGAAGCCAACGGGTACTCCTTCCAGGGAGGCGCTGACAGCATCAGCATACTCCTGAACCGGCTCCCCCGCGCCACGATCCTGTCAAACCTGCCAAACTGGCGCTGGAGGCCTGGGGATCGGCTCTGCGCGCCGCTAGGATGCGTTCAGAGGCCACCCTCCATGAACACCCCCGCCTTCCTCATCGCTTCCCTGCTGGCCCTCGCGCCGGCAGTTTCCGCCCAGCAAGAGAAACCCGGCGCCCAGCCGGCCGACGCCGGCGCCGTGAAAGCGGCGAAACCGATGGTCCCGCAGACGGCCTGCCCCGTGTCGGGCAAGCCGCTCGGCACCAAGGCCGATTTCGTCAACTATCAGGGCCATCGCATCTACACCTGCTGCGCGAAGTGCCCGGCGAAGATTTCCGCCTTCCCCGACCTCTGGCTCTTCCGCATGGCCGCCGAGGGCTACGCCCCGGAGAACGTGCAGACCACCTGCCCGGTGTCCGGCGAAACGCTGGAGAACAAGGACAACTTCGTCGAAGTAGGCAGCATGAAGATCTACACCTGCTGCGAGAAGTGCGTCAAGAAGGTGAAGGCCGATCCGGCGCGCGCGATGGACACGCTGCAGGGCCGCAAGCCGCAGGCCAACTGCCCGGTGAGCGGCAAGCCGATCTCCGGCACCGACAGCTTCGAGTTCCAGGGCACGACGATCAAGACCTGCTGCCCGAAGTGCCCGGAAGCCTTCAAGGCCGAGCCGGAGAAGTACCTGAAGGCCATGGCCGAGCGCAACGAGTACGTCGAGCAGACCCAGCCGGTCTGCCTGGTGCACCCGAACGAGAAGATCACGGAGAAGACCTTCTTCACGACCGCGGGCCCGATGCGCTTCTACTTCGCCAAGAAGGATTGCATGCAGCAGTTCTTCAACGAGCCGGCGAAGTACGTGCCGGCCCTGGCGAAGATGGTTCCCGCCAACAACAACAAGCCGGCTGACGCCGCGCAGCCCGCCAAGGAGCCGGCCAAGCAGCCGAACAACTGAACGGCGGCGACTTCCACAAGCCGAGCTTCGCCCAGGCCCTGCGCCGGCGGCTGAAGCTCGGCTTTCTCACTTTCTGCGGCCCCGCGGTCCGGCTGGGCCGCCCGAGGCGGACGATTCCTAACGGTACCGGTCTTCGCGCTGCAGGAAATCGCGCACGTAGTACAGCACCCCATCCTCCAATTCGGTGAAGCGGCCGGGGAAGCCGGCGCCGCGCAGGCGGCCGGCGTCGGCCTGCGTGAAGTACTGGTACTTCTCGCGCAGTTCGGCCGGGGTGTCGGTCCACTCGAGGCGCGGCGGCTGGCCCATGGCCGCCGACACCGCCTTGGCCAGGTCGAGGAAGGAGCGCGCCTTGCCGGTGCCGCAGTTGAACAGGCCGCTGACGCGCGGATTGTCCAGCAGCCACAGCATGACGGCCACGCAGTCGTCCACCCAGATGAAGTCCCGCTGCTGGCCGCCGTCGGCGACGCCGGGGCGGTGCGAGCGGAACAGGCGGGCCGGCTGGCCGGCGCTGAGCCGCTCCCACACCTGCAGCGCCACGCTGCGCATCGGGCCCTTGTGATATTCGTTGGGGCCGTAGACGTTGAAGAACTTGAGTCCGGCACACTGCGGCGGCAATGGCGCGCCCTGCGCGTGCAGGCGCGCGATGCGGCGGTCCACGAAGTGCTTGCTCCAGCCGTAGGCGTTGAGCGGGCGCAAGGCGGCGAGAGCCTCGGGCGTGTGGTCGTCCACGAAGCCGGCCGAGCCGTCGCCGTAGGTGGCCGCGGAGGAGGCGTAGATCAGGCGCACGCTGCGCCGCGCGCACCATTCGGCCAGATCCAGCGTCAGCCGCACGTTGTTGGCGACGATGGCGTCGGCGTCGCGCTCGGTGGTGGCGGAGATCGCGCCGAGATGGAAGATCGCCTCGACGCGGCCGTGCGCGCCGTCGAGGAAGCTGAACAGATCCTCCGGGCGCACGACGTCGGCCAGCTCGCGCTTCGCGAGATTGCGCCAGCGCTCGTCGCTGCCGAGCCGGTCGGCCACCACCAGATCGCCGCGGCCCTCCAGGCCGGCCAGCAGGTTGCTGCCCAGGAAGCCCGCTCCGCCGGTGACCACGAACATGCGCCGGATTCTACTCGGCCTTAAGATGATCGCGTGGGTGGCGACCGGCCCTTCGAGGATCTCTTCGCCAAGATCGGCGTCAAGGGCGCGGGCGGCGATCCGGCGGCGGAGGCGGCCGCGAAGGCCGCGGCCCAGGACGCGGCCAAGCCGCTGCGCGAAATCGTGCTCGGCTACGAGCGGCGCGCCGGCGGCGGCAGCGTGACCACGCTGCGCGAGGTGCCGGCCCATCAGCGAGCCGCGCTGCTGGCCGAGCTCAAGCGTGGCCTCGGCTGCGGCGGCGCCCTCGACGCGGCGGCGGGCCTGATCGTGCTGCAGGGCGATCATCGCGCGCGGCTGACCGCCTGGCTGGAGAAGCAGGGCACGCGCGTGCGCGGCGAGCGTGGCTGAAGCGGCGCCGCCGGAGGCGGAGCCCGGCTGGCGCCCCCCCCCGCGCGGCGGAATGGCGCGAGCGCTGCTGGCGTTTCCGTTCGCGCTGCTGCTGGCCTTTCTGGTCGCCGGCGCGGTGCTGCTGCTGCTGGTCCTCGCCCCCGGCTTCATGCGCCGCCGCCAGACCGCCTGGGTCCAGGCCTGGGGGCGCATTCTGCTGGCCCTGTTCGGCGTGCGCGTGGAGGTTCACGGCGCCGAGCGGCGCCGGGCCCCGGGCGCGGCGCTGCTGCTCTTCAATCACGTCAGCCTGCTGGACCTGATCGTGCTGGCCACGCAGTGGGACCGGAATTCGACCGTGATCTACAAGAAGGAATTCCACCGCATCCCGGTCATCGGCATGGTGATGCGGCGCCTCGGCATGATCGCGATCGACCGCGAGGACCGCGAGCAGGCGGTGGCCAGTCTCGCTGCCGCCGCCGCGCTGGTGCAGGAGCGCCGCTGCAAGGTGTTCATGGCGCCGGAAGGCACGCGCTCGCGCCGCGGCGGGTTGCAGGAATTCAAGCTCGGCGCCTTCCATCTGGCGATCGCCACGCGCGCGCCGGTGCTGCCGGTGGTGCTGCGCGGGTTCCGCGAGCTGAACTCGGCGCGCTCGTGGCTGATCCGCTCCGGCACGGTGCGCGTGGATTACCTGGAGCCGGTGCCGACTCTGGATTGGCGGACGGAGACGGTGCGCGAGCACGCGGCCGCGGTGCGCGCGCTCTACCTGCGGCTGCTGCCGCCCGCGCCCGCGGACTGAATCCGGATCAGGACTGCCAGATGCCGGCGGAGGAATCGCGGCCGACGATGCGCAGCGGCTTGCCGTCCGGCACGCACAGATAGCGCGCGAAATCCTTCACACCCACGGCCGCGAGCACTTCCTCGTCGAGCAGGCACTTGCCCTGCACCGCTTCCGGCGGCAGCGCCAGCACGGCCAGCACCGCGTCGGCCAGGATCGCCGCCTTGCGCCACTGCGCCGGCCCGCCGAGGCCGTGGTTGATGGTGGCGAAGGATTCGATCGCGGTCACGGGCCACAGCGCGCAGGAGCGCAGCCCGGCGTGCCCCCACTCCTGCGCCAGGCCCACCGCCAGCAGGCTCATGCCCAATTTGCTGATGCCGTACGCCACCTTGCCGCCGAGCAGGCGCAGGTCCAGCGGCGGCGACATCTGGATCACGCAACCGCCGGCGCGCAGCAGATGCGGCAGCGCGTAGTGCACCGCGCAGTAGGCGCCGCGCACGTTGACTTCGTGCACCAGGTCGAAGCGCTTCGGCGGCGTGTCGGGAATGCTGCGCCAGTGCAGCGCGCCCGCGTTGTTGATCAGCACGTCGATGCGCCCGAATTCGGCCGCTGCGGCCGCCACCATGGCCTCGACTTCCTCGGGCGCGCGCACGTCGGTCTTCACCGCGAGCGCGCGGCGGCCGAGGGCGCGCACCTCTGCAGCGGTCTCGTGGATCGAGCCGGGCAACTTGTCGCGCCCCTGCTCGCTCTTCGCCGCGATCACGAGGTCGGCGCCGGCGCGCGCCAGGGCCAGCGCGATCTCCTTGCCGATGCCGCGGCTGGCGCCGGTGACGATCGCGACCTTGCCGGTCAGGTCCGGCGGCGGGAACGGCGGGGCGGCGCTCATCTCAGGCCACGCTCCCGGCCTTCTGCTTGGCGATTTCCTCGTCGCGCAGCACGCGGCGCAGCAATTTCATCATCGAAGACTTGGGCAGCTCCGCGCGGAACTCCCAGAGGTGCGGAACCTTGTACGCCGCCAGCTGCTCGCGGCACCAGGCGTCCAACTCCTCGGGCGTGGGAGGCGGCCCGCCCGGCTTCGGCACGATGAAAGCCTTGACGTTCTCGCCGCGCCGCGGATCGGGCACGCCGATGGTGCAGGATTCGAAAACCTTCGGATGCGCCATCAGCACGCGGTCGATCTCGTCCGGATACACGTTGTAGCCGCCGCACAGGATCATGTCCTTCTTGCGGCCCACGATCTTGAAGTAGCCGTCCTCGTCCATCACCGCGAGGTCGCCGGTGAAGAGCCAGCCGTCGCGCAGGATCTTGGCGGTCTCCTCCGGGCTGTTGAGATAACCCTTCATCACCTGCGGCCCGCGCAGCAGCAGCTCGCCGGCCTGGCCCACGGGCAGCGTGACGGCCGCGTTCTCAGGATCCACGATCTTGGCGTCCGTGTCCGGCACCGGAATGCCGATGTGCCCGATCTTGCGCAGCCCGCGCAGCGGGTTGACGGTCGCGACCGGCGAAGTCTCGGTCAGGCCGAAGCCTTCGGCGACGATCGCGCCCGTCAGCTGCTCGAAGCGGCGCTGCACGTCCTCGGGCAGCGGCGCGCTGCCGCTGAAGCAGTACTTGACCGAGGACAGGTCCAGCCGGTCCACTCCGGGAAACTCGTTGATCGCGTTGTAGAGCGCCGGCACCGCCGGAAACAGCGAGACGCGGTGCTTGACCAGGTTCTTGACCATGGTCGGCAGGTCGCGCGGGTTGGCCTGCAGCACGATGCAGGCGCCGCCGGCCACCGGCCAGATGGTGCCGACGGTCAGGCCGAAGATGTGAAACATCGGCAGCGCGTTGAGCAGCACCTCGCGGCCGGGCTCGAGCCCGGTGAACCAGACGCTGCACTGCTGCGCGTTGCAGGACAGGTTGCGGTGCGTGAGCTCCGCGCCCTTGGACACGCCGGTGGTTCCGCCCGTGTACTGCACCACCGACACGTCGCTCATCCGGATGCGCGCGGCCGGCGGCGCGGGCGGCGAGGCCTCCAGCAGCCGGCGGAACGCGTGCACGCCGTTCTCGACCGGCCACTTCGCGCTCAGCGGCGGCCGCGCGCGCCGCAGCTTGAGCGGCGCCAGCAGATTGAGCGGAAAGCGCAGGTATTCGCCGATCGAAGCCACGACGTAGTCGCGCACCGGCAGCCGGTCGCGGATCGCGCGCACCTTCTGCATCCAGAGCCAGTCGCCGGTGACGGCCACCGTGCAGCCCGCGTCGTTCCACTGGTGCTCGATCTCGCGCGCGGTGTAGAGCGGATTGGTCATCACCGCCTGCGCGCCCAGCCGCTGAATCGCGAAAAAGGCGATCACCGCCTGCGGCAGGTTCGGAAGGTGCACCGCGACGCGATCGCCGGGCCCGACGCCCAGGCCGTGCAGCGCCGTGGCGAAGCGGTCGGACAGCTGCTTCAGTTCGCGGAAGTTGCAGCGGAAGTTCTGGAAGATCAGCGCCGGCCGCTCGCCCCAGTCCTGCGCGGCGCGCGCCAGAAGGTCCGGAACCGTCAGATCCTCGTAGCGAACGGAGACCGGCACGCCCGGCTCGTAGTGCCGATGCCAGGGCCGGGGGTCCATGCGGCCCAGGATAGAGGCACCGCGTCTACTGCACTACGCCGGCCAGCACGTTGCTGACCTTGCCCGCCTGCGCCGCCTGCATCCAGTAGGACTTGCCGGCCGCGCCCACGGGCACCGGCAGCATCCACATCAGCGAGCCGCCGACGTCGGTCATGGTCGGGCCGGCCAGCTGCATGGGCGCGGCCAGATCCAGAGTCACGCCCAGTTGGCTGACGTAGGTCGAGCCCGGACCCGTGAGCGAGGCGGCGAGCCAGGCCGGCGCGCTCGGCAGCGCGAGGTCGAGGTGCAGCATGGCCGTCGCGCCGGCGGTGAGCACGCCTGTCGCGGAGAGCACCGAGTCGCCGCCCGCGCCGCCGCTGCCGTCGTAGCCGTGGATGCGCAGGCTGTAGTCGGTCCAGGTGCCGGCCACGTTGGCGCCGAGGTCGGCGACCTTCACGGTCCAGACGCCGGCGGAGTCCTCGCCCCAGCAGCGGAACGTTGTGAAGACGTAGCCGACGAGGTCGTCCTGCGAGTCGAGGCGCTTCTTCGACAGCAGCGACACGGTGCCGCCGGGCGAGGTCACTTCGATCTGCAGGTCGCCGACGTAGTTGTGGTCGGCGTTCATCACAAGCTCGACGGTCTCGACCGTCATCGCGGTGGCGACGTTGACGGTGCGCGTCAGGCCCGCGGAGTTGTTGTCGGGAATCGCCTGGTTGACCGCCTGAGCGCCGGTGTCGTGCAGCTGCGCGGCGCCGACCGGGGTCCAGATGGATGCCAGGTTCACCGCCGCGGCGGCGTTGAGCGCGCCGAAGCCGTAGCTCTCGCTGACGCCGCGGCCGGCCGCGTTGTCAGACCAGGAGGAATGATTGGGATCGCAGGGGCGCGCCGACTCCACCAGCAGGTGCTGCACGTCGCGCACCGTGAGCGCCGGATTCGCCTCGAGCAGCAGCGCTCCGACTCCCGCGGCCAGCGGGCAGGCGGAGGAAGTGCCGCCGAAATTGTTGACGTAGCCGCCGGGGCCGCTCGTGGTGAAGATGCCCAGCGATCCCCCGTCGGACTGCGCCGCCAGGAACATGGAGGATCCGGTTTCGTTGTACCAGGAGCGCTGGTCGCCGTCGGTGATCGCGCCCACCGCCACCGTCAGGCGGCTGGAGGCGAACGGATCGTAATCCATGCGGTCGCCGGTGCCGCCGTTGCCGGCCGCCCAGAAGAACACCACGCCCAGCCCGCCGCGCCCGTTCTGCGCCGCGTCCTCGAGCGCGGCGCGCTCGGCGCTGGTCATGTGCTTCAGCGTGTTGTCGTCCGGCGGCCCCCACGAGTTCGACTTCAGATCGTTGATCTGGTTGGCGTAGCCGAACGCGATCGCGTTCTGGCTGGCGAATCCGAAGTGCATCTTCGACCACTCCGCGCCGTAGGCCGCGCCCACGCCGCCGAGGCCGTTGCCTTCCGCGGCCGCCGCCACGCCCGCGCAGGAAGTGCCGTGGTTGTCGCCGCCGCCCGTCTGACTTCCGGCCGCGTTGAAGTTCGGCGCCAGATCCGGATGCGTCTCGTAGATGCCGGAATCGATCACGCCGATCACGACGCCCTGGCCGGTGATGCCCGCGTCCCAGGCGCCGCGCAGGTTGGCGTCGGCGATGGGAGTCACCGTGTTGTGCAGATGCCACTGCTGCGAGAAGCCGGGATCGGTCGGCAGGCTGCGCAGGGCCAGCGGCGGTGCGGCGTCGAGGTAGGCGGCTGCGGCGCCGAACACGGCGGCCAGCGCCTCGCGCAGTTGCAGCGCGGCGCGGATGCTGCCCGCTTCGACCAGCCAGAAATCAACCAGCTCGCCGAGCGGCGCGACCGTCGCGCCCTCGCCGGCGATCAGGCCGAGCAGTTCGCGGTCGGAGGTCTGCACGATCAGGCGGCTCGAGAGCCGCCAGCCCGCGGTCGGCGCCGGAATGCGGCCCTGCTTCGTGGCGAGATCCTGGTTCTGGCGCAGCGCCGCGGATTCCGCCGCGTCCGGCGCGTCCACCCAGAAGAGGGCGCGGTCGCTGCCCACGTCGGCCCACAGGAACTCGCCGGCGCCGGTCGGGGCGGCCGGCTGCTGGAGGAGCGCGCTCAGGAGAAAGATGGTGAGCATGGGATGCAGCGGGACAGCCTCTGTCGTATAGGACCAGACTGCCGGCAGACTGGTTCATGGATTTGTACCCTATGAATGGACCGGGGGAGGCCGATTTCACCGGTGCCAAGGAGCCCGTTCCGCCCGCGCCGACCATGCCCGGACCCCCGCCGCACCCCGCCCGCCTCCCCATCGAGGACCTGGAGGAGCAGTCCCGCTTCGAGGCGATCCGCTCGGCCGGCCCGGGGGGCCAGCACCGCAACAAGGTCTCGACCGGGGTGCGCCTGACGCACCTGCCGACGGGGATCCAAGGGATGGCCACGGAGCGGCGCTCGCAGCTTGAAAACAAGACCATGGCCTTGTCCAGATTGCGCCTGCGGCTGGCCCTGGACTACCGCAGCCTGCCCCGGGACGAGGATCTCCGGCCGGGCGCCGTCTACCAGCCCAGCCCGGCCTGGACCCTGCGGGTGCGGAGTGCGCAGATCCGCGTCCGGGACGGGCACCCCGACTTCCCCGCCCTCCTGGCCGAGGTGCTGGACCGGCTGGAGGTCCACCGCGACGACCTCGAGCGCACCGCCGCCGACTTCGGCGTCACGCGGAGCCAGCTGGTGAAATTCCTGGCCTTGGAGAAAGCCGCGCTGGCCCGCCTCAACGAGCGGCGCCGCGAGCGCGGCGAAGGCGCGCTGCGCACCGGCTGAACCGCCCGATCGGCGTCCGCGCCTAGTAGCTGCGCCCGAGGTGCACGCCGGCGAAGAACAGGCCGACTCCGAGCACCTGGTTCAGCAGCAAATTCGCCATCGCCATGCCGTAGGCGCCCTGGCGCATGAAGTCGCCGGTTTCGAAGGCGAAGGTCGAGAACGTGGTGAATGCGCCCAGGAAGCCGGTCAGCATCACGGCGGAAAATTCCGGGCTGATCGTGAAGCGTTCGCTGGCGCGCTCCGCGATCCAGCCGAACAGAAAGCATCCCAAGGCATTCGCCGCCAGCGTTCCCCAAGGAAATCCCGGGCCGATCCAGGACAGGCAGAGCCGCTGCACTCCGTAGCGGGCCACAGTGCCCGCGGCGCCGGCGACGGCGATCCAGAGAAGGGTGATCAAGCGCCCGTATCCTATTGGCCGTTCATGGTCCAGGTCACCGCTTCCGCGCTTCTCCTGGCAGGCCTGGCCGCCGGCGCGTGCAGTCCGCGGGCCCCGGCGCTGACCGAGGCCGATCTCGCTCCGGTTGGCACCGTGGCGGAGTTCCAGTTGACCGATCAGGACGGCGCCGGCTTCGGCGCGGCGGACCTGGCCGGAAAGGTCTGGCTGGTGGACTTCTTCTTCACCTCCTGCCCCAGCTTCTGCCCGCTCCTGACCGGCGCGATGTCCGCGCTGGCCCGCGAGTTCGAGGCGGAGCCGGGCCTGCGCTTCCTCAGCATCACGGTGGATCCGGCGACGGACACGCCGGAGGTGCTGCGCGCCTTCGCCGAGCGCGAGAAGCTGCCGCAGGCGCGCTGGAGGCTCCTCAGCGGCCCGCGCGAAAAGATCGCCGCGCTGTGCGAGCAGTCCTTCTTCCTCGCGTTCGGCGAGTCCGACGGCGCCACCGGCGACATCACCCACTCCTCCCGCATCGTGCTGGTGGACGCGGCCGGCCGGATTCGCGGCTACTTCGACGCGCTCGATCCGGCGGAGCAGACCAAGCTGCGCGCCGCGATCCGCGCCGTGCTGGCCGAGAGCGCCGCCCTCTGATGGACCCCGCCGTCTTTCCCGCCTTCAACGCCGTGATGAACAGCGTGGCCTGGCTGCTGCTGCTGCTCGGGCTGTGGTACGTGAAGCGCGGCCGCATCACGGCGCACCGCAACGCGATGATCGCGGCCTTCGCCAGCTCGATCCTGTTCCTGGCGAGCTATCTCTTCTTCCACTTCTACTACAGCATCCGCGTCAGCTACGCCGGGCCGGACTGGGGCCGCATGCCCTATCTGATCATGCTGCTCACGCACACGGTGCTGGCCGCGTTCGTGCCGGTGCTGGCGATGCGCACGATCTGGCTGGGCCTCAAGGACCGGCGGCCGCAACATCGCCGGCTGGCGAAGATCACCTTTCCGATCTGGCTCTACGTCTCGCTGACGGGCGTGCTGATCTACTTCGTGCTCTACCGCTGGACCGACTCCGGGGAGCTGGCCCTGCAGGGCCTGCGCACGATCCAGGAACTGGACGCGCAGCCGTGAACACCGCCGCCGCCCACCGGTTCGGCCTCGCGATCGTGGCGGCCGGCGCGCTGGCGGGCATCGTGCTGATCCTGCGCGGCGCCGGCGGCGGCGGAGGCGAGCCGGCCGCGCCGCCTCCGGAGTTCGCCACCGCGGAGGAGCGCGAGCTCTTCGATCGCCTGGCGGCGCTCTTCGGCGCGCCGGAGCAGCCGCGCGCCCCGGCCGGCTTCGAGGCTGCCGGGTTGCCGGCGGCGGGCGCGAACGGCGACGCGCATCTCGGATTCGGCCGCCGCGTCTGGCGCACCCAGTGCCTGCACTGCCACGGCCACGACGGCAGCGCCAACACCACGACGGCCGCGCTGCTCAATCCGCGCCCGCGCGACTTCGGCCTGGGAATCGTCAAATTCACGAGCACCGCCGCCGGCGCGCCCGCCACGCGCGCCGATCTCGAGCGCACGATCCGCCAGGGCCTGCCTTTCACGGCCATGAGCGGCTTCGACGCGCTGCCTGAATCCTCGCTGCAGACCGTGACCGACTACGCGCACTGGCTGCTGCTGCGCGCCGAGACCTGGTCGCGCGCGCTCGCGCGGCTGGACGCGGGCGAGCCGGCGGCCGCCGCGTTCGACGCGGCGGTGGCCGCGACGCTGGCGGCGCGCGCGGGCGCGGCGGCGCAGCCGCTGGCGGTGCCGCCCGAGCCTCCGCTCGACGCGGCGGCGGCGGCGCGCGGCGCGCGCATCTACGCGGATCCGGCGATCGGCTGCGCCGGCTGCCACGGCGCCGAAGGCGCGGGCCGCGGCCCGCTGGTGTGGGATGCCGCCGCCGAGAAATGGCTGCTGCAGGACGCGTGGGGCCTGCCGGCGCAGCCGCGCGACCTCAACTCCGGCCAGTTCCACGGCGGCGCCGCCCCGGCCGATCTCTTCCGCCGCATCCACGCCGGCGTCAAGGGCACCCCGATGCCCGCCTTCGGCGACCGCCTCGAGGCGGCGCAGATCTGGGATCTGGTCGCGCACCTGCGCAGCCTCTCGCAACGATGAGCCCCCCCCCGCCGGCGCTGCGCCGCGTGCACGCCCTCGCGTGGGCGGCGCTGATCGTGACCATCGGCCTCACCGTCGGCATCGGCGGCACGATCACCAGCGCGGAGGTCGGCATGGCCTATCCGACCTGGCCTGACATCAACGGCGGCAGCCTCTTCTCCTTCTTCTACGGCGAGCTCGCCGCGCGCTTCGGCTGGGGTTCGCTGATCGAGCACACGCACCGCCAGGCCGGCGCGCTCACCGGGCTGCTCGTTCTCGCCGCGGCGCTGGCCTCGTGGTTCGGCCGCGGCGTGCCGCGCGCGGTGCGCCTGCTGGCCGCCGCGGTGCTGCTCGCCACCGTCGCGCAGGGACTGCTCGGCGCCGGCCGCGTGCTGGCGAACTCCTACGCCGGCGCGGTGGTGCACGCGCTCGGCGCGCAGGCGGTCGTGCTGCTGATCGTCGCGCTGCTCAAGCGCTCGGCGCCGGCCTGGAGCGACGCGCCGGCGACGGGCAGCGCGGCGCACGTCGCGCGCCTGCGCCTCTGGAGCGGCGCCGCCCTGGCGCTGCTCTTCCTCAATCTCTTCGCCGCCGCCAGCCTGCGCCACAAGCAGGGCGCCTTCGCCGCGCACCTCGTTCTGGCGCTGACGGCCGCCGCGGCGCTGCTGCTGGCAGCCTGGTTCACGCGCACCGGATTCCGCGGCGCCGAGAGGCTGCGCAGCCTGGCCCGGCGCATGCACGCGGCCCTGGGCCTGCAGATCCTGCTGGGCGCGGCGTCGTGGCTCTACCTGCTCGGCCCGCTCGCGGACGAGTCCGGCAGCGCGCGCGGGCTTTTCGTCGGCCAAGCCGTGCTGGCGACGGCGCACCTGCTCTGCGGAGTGCTGGTGCTGGCGGCCGCCGGCGCGCTGTGGATCGAGGCGCGCTGGCGCACGCGCGCCGAGGAGGCCGCGTGAGCGCCGCCTCCGACTGGGTGATGCTGACGAAGGCGCGCATCCAGCTCTTCGCCACCCCCGCCGCCGTGGTCTGCGCGTGGATCGCCTCGGACGGCGAGCTGCGCTGGCTCGACGCGCTGCATCTGGTGATCGGGCTGACGCTCGTGGCGTCCGCCTCCGCGGTGGTGAACCAGCTGCTGGAAATCCGCATCGACGCCAGCATGCAGCGCACGCAGGCGCGGCCGCTGCCGGCCGGCCGCGTCAGCCCGCGCGCGGCCGCGACGTTCGGAATCGCGGCCTTCGCCGGCGGCGCCGCGTGGCTGCTGATCTTCCTCAATCCGCTGTGCGCCTGGCTCGCGGTCGTGATGTTCGCGAGCTACTGCTTCATCTACACGCCGCTCAAGCGCCTCACGCCTCTCAACACGATCGTCGGCGCCTTTCCCGGCGCGCTGCCGCTGCTCGTCGGCTACGCGGCGGCGGGCCGCGGCCTCGACCTCGCCGCCGGCGTCCTGTTCCTGATCCTGTTCCTGTGGCAGTTGCCGCACTTCTTCTCGATCGCCTGGCTCTATCGCGAGGATTACGCGCGCGGCGGCCTGCAGATGCTCTCCAACGTGGATCCCTCCGGAGCCGTCAGCGGGCGCCAGGCCATCCACTGGGCCCTCGCGCTCGTGCCGGCCAGCATGCTGCCCTGCGTCTTCGGCATCGCAGGGCGCCTGTACTTTTACGCCGCCTTCTCGCTGTCCATCCTGTTCCTGATCACGGTGATCGGATTCGGCCTGCGGCGCAGCGATCGGCGCGCGCGCATCGTGCTGTGGACCAGCCTCGCCTACCTGCCGCTGCTCTTCGCCTTCCTCGTGATCGACCGCAACCTGCGCCAGCCATGACCCAAGCCCTCCTCACCGTGCGCGACGCGCAAAAAAGTTACGGAGCGGTCGCCGCTCTGCGCGGCGCCGGCTTCGAGGTCGGAGCGGGCGAGCTCGTGGCCCTGCTCGGCCCCAACGGAGCCGGCAAGAGCACGCTGATCCGTTGTCTCACGACTCTGCTCAAGCCCGACGGCGGCGCTTTCACCATCGCCGGCGCCGACGTCGTCGCCGATCCGGCGGCGGCGCGCGCCCACTTCGGCTACGCCGGCCAGGAAGGCTCGCTCGACAAGCTGCTGACCGGCGCCGAGATGCTGCGGTTCCAGGCCGGCCTCGCGCATCTGCCGCGGGCCGAGGCGCGGAGCCGCGCCGCGGAATTGCTGGAGCGCTTCGGTCTGACGGAAGCGGCCGGCCGCGCGGTCGAGACCTACTCCGGCGGCATGAAGCGCCGCCTCGATCTGGCCTGCGCGCTGCTGCACCGCCCGCGCGTGCTGATCCTCGACGAGCCCTCCGCCGGCCTCGACTACGAGGCGCGGCTCAGCCTGTGGGCCCTGCTCGGCGAGCTCAAGCGCGACGGCGTGGCCATCCTGCTCGCCACGCACGACTTCGAGGAGGCCGAGCTGCTGGCCAGCCGCTGCGTGCTGCTTGCGCGCGGCCGCGTCGCGGGCAGCGGCAGCCCGCAGGATCTGCGCGCGGCGCTGGGCGAGTGGATCGTCGGCGCGGCGCTGCACGCGCGCCCGCGCCCCGGCGACCGCGAGATCCTGGCCGATCTCTTCGCCGCCGCGCCCGGCACCTCGCTGCCGCCGCTGCCCGGCGGCGCCGAGTACGCCAAGGCGGTGGGCCCGGCGCCCGCCGACGCGCCGTGGCTCGACCGCATCCGCGCCGAAGCCGCGCGCCGCGGCCTGGCGCTGGCCGCGCTGAGCCAGCGCCGGCCCACGCTGCAGGACGCCTATCTCGCCGCCACCGCCGGCGCGGAGGCCGTCTGATGAGCGCGCACTTCTGGCAGGAGACGCGGATCCAGGCCTGGCGCTGGTTCCTGCACACGCGGCGGCGGCCGGTGGTCGTGATCAGCGGGCTGTTCCAGCCGCTGATCTGGATGACCCTCTTCGTGCTGGTCTTCCGCAATTCGATGCAGCAGGTGCTCGGCGGCTCCTACCTGGCGTTCGTCACGCCGGGAGCGCTGCTCTTCACCGCGTTCAACGCCAGCCTCAACGCCGGCGTGCCGCTGCTCTTCGACCGCGAGCTCGGCTTCCTCGACCGCCTGCGCGTCGCGCCGCTGGCCGACCGCTTCTCGATCGTGCTGGCGAGCGCCATCCACATCGCCGCCATCACGCTGATGCAGTGCGCGGTGATCCTGATCGCCGCGCTGGTCTTCGGCGTGCGCTTCCACGGCGGCGCCGGCGGAGCGCTGACCGGGTTCGCCGCGCTGATGCTGGTCATCCTCGGATTCACCGCAGTGTCGCTGGGCCTGGCGTTCCAATTCCGGCGCCACTTCGAAATGATCGCGGTGGTGATGATCGTGACGCTGCCGCTGGTCTTCCTGTCCAGCGCGTTCGCGCCCCTCGAGCAGCTGCCGGCCGGCCTGCGCAGCCTCGTCGTGCTGAATCCGGTGACTCTGGCGATCGAACCGCTGCGCCTGGTCTTCAGCGACTCCGGCTGGAGCTTCACCACGCCGCTGGCCGACACCTGGTTCGGAACGCTCACCCCGCTGCACTGCTTCGGCGGCCTCGCGGCCTTCGCCGCGCTGGCCGGCCTGTGGAGCCGCAGCGTGCTGCGCCGCAAGCTGAGTTGAGCGGCCGGAGCGCACCCGCCCTCAGTTCGACAGCGAAGTGATGCCCGACTGCACCGCCTGCACCAGCGGGATCAGGCTCGAGCCGATGAACACGTACTCGCGTCCGGACTCGCTGTCGCCCATCAGGTTGTAGCCGAATCCGGCCTGCACCACGCCGTTCCACAGGCCGAAGTTCACGCCCATGCCGATCTCGATCTCCTCGCGGGCGTCGAAGTTCAGGATCGCGGCGTGCAGGCCGGCGGCGGGCTGAAACACGCGCATGGTGCCGGCCAGGAAACCTTCCTCCTCGGGACGCGGCAGATAACTGTGCAGCCAGGACACCGCCGACACGAAGCGGAAGTCGGCGGCGCCGGGCACGCGGTCCAGCGAGCGCGCGAGCACCACGCTCGGATGGATGTCATTGTGCCAGCCGAAGCGCGTCACGCGGAAATGCGCCTCCATCGGGTCGCCGACCGGTTTGGCGTCCTGCAGCAGCGTGCTGCGCAGCACGATGCGGTCGCCCATCTGGCGCGAGGCGAGCGAGAGATCGAATTCCGTGGCCGGAACGCGGTCGGCGGGCACTTCCAGCGTCTTCGGCACGCTGAGATCGGGCGGCAGCTCGCGCAGGCTCACCGACAACGTCAGATTGACCGCGCGCGCCGCGAGCAGGCCTGTGCGCTCGTGCAGGTCCTGCCAGCCGCGCATCTCGACCAGCGCGGCGCTGCTGCCCCAACTCGCGCGGATGCTGTCGCGCAGCTCGCCCGTGAGTCCGTCGAGGGCCTCTTCGACGCCGGCGATCAGGTCGGCCAGAGCCAGGACTTCCGACGCCAGCTGCGCATCGGCCAGCGCCTCCGCGACGCCGCCGCCGAGGCCGCTCAGATGGCCGCCGGCCGCCGCGTCGCGGGCCCGCGTGAAGGTGGCGGCCGCCGAGGCCAGGCGCGGTCCGAGGCCGCTCAGCGCCGCGCGCGCGCTGCTTTCAGCGAGGCGCGAGCCCAGCGAGTTGACCGCCGGCTGCAGCCGCGCCTGCGCTTCGCCGCTCAACTGCGCCAGGAAACTGCGCAGCGCGCCCTGGCTGGCCTCGGCGCGCGCCGCCAGCGACTCGGCGCCGAGTTCCCGCGCGAGCACCGTGGCGTCGGCGCTGAGCTGCGCGTACTCGCCCACCACCCGCGCGGACAGCGCGTACACGGAGGCTGACAGCGCCGCGCGCTCCTGCAGATATCGTTCGGCGGCTGCGGCGGCATCCTCAGTCTGGTGCGCCAGCTTCTGGAAGCTCAGCAGCTCCTCGCCGGCCAGGAACAGGCCGTAGCGATCGCGCCGCTCCATCTGGCCTTGGCGCAGCAGGTCGTAGCCCTTCAGGTGCAGTGCCACCGGATCGCGGCCGGGCGCGTACAGGAAGGCCTCCATGCGCAGGGTGAAGCCGGAGCGCGCCGCTTCCGCGAGCAGGTCGTGTTCGAACTCTGCCAGGTCGGCCTGCAGGGTGGCGGCGCCGGGGACGGCGGCCAGGTCTTCGTAGCGGGCCCGCGCCTCCTCCAGGGCCGACAGTGCGCCGGCGCGCGCCGTCGGCTCGGCACGCAGCAGCTCCTCGTAGGCGAGCACGACGGATTTTTGCGCCAGGACCAGTTCGCTGAGCGCGGCGATCCGCTCGGTCAGGCCGAGGCTGCGCGCACCGAGGCTCTGCAGCGCCTGGAGGGCCGTGCCCTCCTCGCGCAGTTCGGCGCCGATGGCGGCGGTGTCCACCCGCACCTCGACGCGGCTGCTCTGGTCCACGTAGGCCGGCTCGACCACCCGCGCCACCTCCTTGGCGGCCGGGTCCGGATTGCTGATGCCGTGGCGTCCGTCGTCGGCGGCCTCGGCCAGGAACACTCCGCGCTCCAGGGCGGACTCCGGCGGCCGGATCACCATCTCCGAGGTGCAGGCCCCCGCGCACAGGGCCAGCAGCAGCGCCGGCGGCAGCAGCCGCCCGGTCCGCCGGTCCGGTTCGGGGATGGGCATCGGTTTGGCAGGTATTCTGATCATCCATGCATACCATCCGCAAGTTTTCCTTGCTCGCCGGCCTGGCCGTGGCGCTCGGCGGCGCGGCGCCGGCGGACGCGACGCCCTCTCCCTCGCCCTTGGACGATCTCGCCTGGCTGGCCGGAACTTGGCTGCAGGAGGACGAAACCGGCCTGCTGATGGAGGAAACCTGGTCGGCGCCGCGCGCCGACGCGATGGTCGGGATGTTGCGCATGGCGCAGCGCGGCAAGGTCAATCTGTACGAGCTGATGAGCATCGAGCTGGAAGGGCCGGCGGGATCCGCCGGCGGTCCGCTGATTCCAGGGCAGGAGCCGGGCGCGGGCGGCGCGCCGCAGCGGCTGGTTCTCCGGCTGCGCCACTTCCACCGCGGACTCGCGCCCTGGGAGGCGGAGAAGGACGGTCCTTTGACATTCAGCGTCCTGCGCCTCCAACCCAACGAAGTCGTCTTCGAGGACCCCGCCCGCGACTTCCCGAACCGGGTCCTCTACCGGCGCGACGGGGACCTGTTGACGATCCGCCTGATCAGCTCCTCGCCCGCCACACGTGAGGACCTGGAGTTCAAACTCAAGCGGGCTGGCGCCTGAAAACGCGCATTTCGGCCTTCCGGCGGCCGTTTTCGGGATAAGTTTGGGCATGGAACAGAAACAGCGTGGTTCCGCAGTGGCCGGCCTATTGCTCGCCGCCGCGGTTTTCGGCGCCGCCGGCTTCGCCGCGGGCGCATTCTCGGACGAGTCCGCGGCGCCGCAGCAGGGCGCCATCGTCAACGGCCGCTACGTCGCCAACGCCTCGCCGGCGCTGCCCGATCCGGCGGCGCAGCGCAAGGAGATGATCGCGGCGCTGCATTCGATCGACGGCAAGATGGCCGAGCTCGACGCGCGACTCGTCAGCCTCAAGGAGAGCCTCGACGCGATCGAGCGCCACGAGCGCGCCACCTATCTGCTGCTCGGCAGCCAGAGCGAGGCGTCGCCGAACGAGAAGAACCGATAGCGCCGCGCCACCGCCTCGGCGTAGGCCGCCTTGACGAAGGCCAGGCCGTCCGGGGCGCCGCAGCGCTCGGCGAACGCCGCCACCAGCGCCAGCAGTGTGCTGCGCGGCGTGTGGAAGTTGGTCAGCAGCGCGTCCACCGCGCGCCACTCGTGGCCGGGCGCGATCAGCAGGCGCGTGGATCCGCGCTCGCCGCGCGCCCAGGCCTCGAGCGCGCGGCAGGCGGTGGTGCCGGCCGCCACCACGCGGCCGCCGCGCCGCCGGCAGGCCGCGACCGCCTCCTCCAGCTCCGGCGGAATGATGAATGATTCTTCGTGCATGCGGTGCTCGGACAGGGTCGGCGCCGTCACCGGAAGGAAGGTGCCCTGCCCGACGTGCAGGCTGAGGCGCCCGATCTCGACTCCGCGCGCCGCCAGCTCCGCCAGCAGATCCTGATCCAGGTGCAGGCTGGCGGTCGGCGCGGCCACCGAGCCCGGCACGCGCGCCCACACCGTCTGGTAGCGCTCGCGATCCTCGGCGCACTCCTCCGGCTCGCCCGCCTGCTCGCGCAGGCGCCGCACGTAGGGCGGCAGCGGCGTGGAGCCGTGGCGCTCGAGCCACTCGGCCCACGAGGGCGCGGCGGGCTCGCCCATGCCGATCTCCCACAATCCGGGGCCGAGCTTCGCGCCGAGGATCAGACGGCCGCCCCCGCCTGCGAGCAGTTCCAAGCCCGGCCGCAGCCGGCCGCCGGAGAGCATCGCGCGCGCGCCGCCGCCGGCCTGCTCTGACAACCACAATCCCTCCGCCAGGCCGCCGCTCTCCTTGCGCAGGAGCAGGCGCGCCGGCAGCACGCGCGTTTCGTTCAGCACGAGCAGGTCGCCGGGCTCGAGCAGCTGCGGCAGCTCCGCCGCCGCGCGGTGTTCCAGCGCGGCGCCGCGCGCCACGAGCAGGCGCGCCGCGGCGCGCCGCGCCGCCGGATGGCGGGCGATCAGATCCTCGGGCAGCGGGAAATCGAGATCGTCGGCGCGCAGATCGCGCACGGCCGGTCAGGAGCCCTGGGCCCAGCGGCGCAGCGCGCTCATCTGACGATGGAAGTCGTGGTCGCCGAAGCCGAGCGGATTCTTGAAGAAGGCGGCGGCCGCGCCGAGCTGGCCGCCTTCGCCGCGCTCGTGGGCCAGCAGCGCGATGCGCGCCAGGTCGATCACCAACGGCGCCGCCAGCGCCGAGTCCGAGCCGTGCCAGGTGAACTGCAGGCTCATGCGCGCGCCCAGGAAGCCCTCGAAGTGCACGTAGTCCATCGCCGTCTTCCAATCGTGCAGACTGGGAACGAAATCAATGCGCACGCCCGTGTGCAGGCGCGGGTTCGGCAGGATCTGGTGCAGCGCCGCGTCCTTGTTCGCCATCTTGCCGGCGGCGCGCTGCGGATCGGACAGCGCCGCGCCGTCCTTGTTGCCGAGCATGTTGTAGCCCTCCCACGACAGCACGTTGAGGCTGCGGTCGCGGAACATGGGCGCCAGCGCGGTCTTGAGCAGAGTTTCGCCCGTCTTGCCGTCGTTGCCGAGCACCGGCACGCCGCGGCGCTTGGCGTATCCGGCCAGCGCCGGCACCGCGGGCCCGGGCGACGCGGTGAAGTTGACGTAGGGCAGGCCTTCGGCGACGGCGGCGACGCCGTAGAGCAGGGAGCGCGACAGATCCGGCGGCGCGAGCTCGAGCAGGTCCAGAGGCTCGGCGTTCTCGTCGTCCCAGCCGGGCGGCAGGCGGCGCAGGCGCTCGGCCGAGGCCAGATAGACGACGACTCCGCGGCGCGTGCGCGGCTGGCTCATCCACTGGCGCAGGTCGGCGCGCAGGGCTTCGACCTGCCGCGCGACCGGCGCCTTGATGCGCTCGGCCGAGCGCTGATCCACCAGTTCCGCGTCCTCCGGCTCGGGCACGCCCGGCGCCAGATCCATCTCGAAGCGGTCGCGCATGCCGCCGGCCAGGTCCACCAGGTCGCGGGGCAGCACGCCGGTGCGCGCCATTTCCTCGGCGGACCGGTGCGCGTTGCCGACCACGTCCCAGCCGGCGCAGCGGAAGCAGGCGGGATCCAGCAGCCTCACGCCCTGGAAGACCTCGGTCGCCGTCACCAGGCCGACCGGCGGCACGCCGCTGCGCAAGGCTTCGAGTCCGTGCAGCACCGTGGTCGCGATCGCGCCGCGCGCGCCCACCATGTACAGGCCAGCTTTGTCGGGATCCGGACTCACTCGGCAGCTTCCGCGCGATGGCGGAGGTAGCGCTCGATCGCGCCGCGCTCGCGCGCCGCGGCGCCGGGCGGCAGCAGGATGCTGCCCTCGGCCGCCGCGGGATCGAGCGGCCGCCATTCTCCCTGCGCGCCCGCGCTGCCGCCATCCCGGAGCGCTTCGTTCCCGGCGTCCGCGAGCGGCGGACGCGCGGAGGCGGCGGGCGGCGCAGCGCCGGGCGCGGCCGCGGCGCCTGCGGCGGCCGGCGGCGCGTAGCCCGGACGGCTGTCCTGCCAGGCCAGCGCGAAGAGCGCGGCCGCCGCGAGCAGCGCCGCCGGGATCCACTCTGCCACCGGCTCGTGGCGGGGCCGGCGCCCGGCGGCGGAGCGCGCCAGCAGTTCGCGCCACTCGGCGCCGGCCGTGCTGGACAGAGCCGAGCGCAGCAGCGCGTCCGCATCCGACTCCGGGCTCAGCGCCGCCGCGCCGCCGCGGCCGCGCGCGGCGGCCCAGAAGGCGCCGAGCATCGCCAGCGCGGCCGCGGCGGCGGCGGCGGCCGGCCCGGGCGCGGCCCAGCCTTCGAGGCGCGCGCTCAGCCCCACCGCCAGCGCGGCGCCCGCGGCCGCGGCGGCGGCTTCGGCGCTGCGGCGGGCCAGCAGGCCGCGGCGCGCCCGGCGCGCCAGCGACGCGGCGGCGGAACTCACAGCGAGGAGGGATCGATCCGCTCGCGCGCGAAGGTCACCTTCACCGGGTGGCCCATCGGCGGCAGCAGGAAGATGTTCGAGTACCAGGCGTCCTGATTGTCAGAGTCGGGATCGCTGCCGGCGAGCAGGTGGTTCGCCGGCTCGAAGATGCAGAGGCTCACCAGGTTGCCCTCGCCCTGCGCGGCGAAGAGCTCCGGCGCGTCCTTGTGCGGCCGCACGAAGCGCGAGCCGAGGTAGACGAACTTGCCGCGCTCGTAGGTGCCCTCGTCGCGGGAGTTGATCACGAGATCTTCCGCGCGGTAGAGGAACGGCTCGGCGCGCTCTCCGATCTGCTCCTCCCAGCTCACGTACAGGTAGAAGCCGTCGCCGCTCGCGGGCTCGACGACGTAGGGATCGGCGCCGTTCTGGATCTCTTCCAGGGTCGGTTCCGGCTCGACCGGGGCGATGCGGCCGTTCTTCCCCTTCTCGACGCCGAGCATCAGCATCGCGGCGTTCAGCGCCTCGGCCGAAACGCCGCTGCAGGACAGCAGGGATTCGTAGTCCTTGCCCTGGGGCTGCAGCACCAGCAGGTACTCGAGCGGATCGCGCAGATTGCTGATCTTGGCGTCCAGCTCGATGGTCTTGGCCGCGAGGTTCACGCGCACGCCCTGCTCGGCGAAGCGCGCCACCAGGGCCGCCTGCGCCGGATCCTGAGCGGGCTCCTGCGCGGCATCCCGCGGCCGGAAGCCCGGCAGCACCGCCGCGAATCCCGCCGCGGCCAGCGCGGCTCCGCACCACCATCCTGACTTCATGACTTCAGCATAACGGCGGCGCCGCGGCCGGGTTCAGCCGGCCAGTCTCAATCTCCGCCCTGCGCGGCCTCTTCCAGCTCGCGCCGCTTCGCCGCGGCCAGCTCGCGCTGCGGGAAGCCCGGAGGCACGAGGCGCTCGACGGCGATCCACGCTTCCAGCGCCTCCTGGGCGGCGCCGGATGCCTCCAGCAAGCCGGCGTAGCCGATGCCGAGATCGGCCTGCAACGGATGCAGCTCGCGGCCGCGCCGCGCCAGGCGCAGGGCGAGTTCGATGTCGCCGAGCTCCACCGCGGCCTCGCGCGCGGCCTCGGTCAGGATCTCCGCCTCCGACCAGCCCGCGAGCAGCAGCTCGAGCCGCGCGCGCGCCTGCTCCGGCGGCTGACAGCGCGCGTCGGCCAGGATCTCGCGCTCGGCGATCTGATCGTGAAAGAGAGTCCAACCGGCGCCCTCGGGCGCGAAGGCCTGCGCCAGGAGCAGCGGATACTCGCGCAGGAGCGCCGGCTCGGCCAGCAGCGCGCGCAGGCTGCGGCGCGCGTCGAGCGGCGCGGCGGCGCGGGCCGCGCGCAGGGCCAGGACGCGCACGCGATTCGCCTCCGCCAGGTCCTGTCCGTCGAGCTCGTCCAGCCAGCGCACTGCCAGTCCGGCGTCCACCGCGCTCCACATTGCCGCGGCGGTCCACAGCGCCTCCGGCGCGGTGCGAGCCGGATCCCAGGAGTCGAGGAAGGGAGACATGGGGCTCGACTCGACGCCGGGCGCCAGCGTCCGCGCCGCGGTAGCGATCGCGTCGAGCTCGGACCAGGCGTGCACGCGCTCGTAGAGGTCGCGCCAGTTCTCTTCGCCGGGGCGGCCCTCCACGGCGAGTGCCTCCAGGGCGGCCGCGTAGGCCTCCGCCAGCACGGCGAAGCCCGCGGGATCGGCGCGGTTGGCCAGCGCCTGCCAGGCCGACGCGCGCAGCGCCCGGCGCTCCTCGGCGTCGGCGAAGCCGGCTCCCGCGCGCGCCAGCGCCAGCGCCGCGTCGCGCTCCGCCGGCGCGCCGTGCTCGACGCAGCCGCGGATCAGGCTGTCTGACAATTCCCACTCGGCCGGCGGATCGGCCAGCCATTCCGCAGTCAGGCTCCCGGCCGCGCCGTTGAGCAGCAGCTTCTCGAAGGCCAGCGCGCGGATCGCGGGAGTGAACTCGCTGCCGCGCGCCAGGGTCTCCATCCAGTCCAGGTCCTCGGCCTGGCCCAAAGCGCCGAGCTTCTGCACCGCCTGCAGCTGGTCGATGCCCTCGCCGAAGCGCGCGAGCTCGCGGAGATAGGCCAGGGCCTCCATGCTCTCGGCGGCGTGCGCCAGGGCCAGCGAGGTGCGCACCGGCTTCGGCACGTCCGGATGCGCGAGGATGCCGCCGATCAGCGGACGCACTTCCGGACTGACGGACAGCGCGCGCACCACCACGAGCGCCGTCGATCCCGAGGCGAAGCCGCCGCGGGCCAGCCAGTCCGCGGCCTCGGCGCGCGCCTCCGGCAACGGCGATTGGGCCAGCACCGGCATCCAGGTGGCCGCGGCCGCGAGCGAGGTGGATTTCTCGATGCTGCGGTAGGCGTCGAGCACCGCCTGCTGCGAGGCGAATCCGGCGAGCGAGCGCAGCGCGAGCGAGCGCTGCGTCGGGCTGCCCGCGCGCACCAGCTCGTGCAGGCGCGCGGCGATGGCCGCGTCCGGACCGCCGGAAGCCAGCGCGTCGAGCGCGAGATTCGCGTAGCCGGACGGCGCCTCGATCGCGAGGTCGAAGACGGCGCGGCGGCGCGCGGGATCGCGCTCCATACGCCCCCACATCTGCAGCGCGTATTGGGTCGGCGAGCCGTAGCCGTCGCGCGCGATCGCCTCGAGCAGCGGCACGTCCTCTTCGAGCAGCACATTGCGCCAGGCGGCGAAGGCCTGGCGCAGGAAGCGCTCGTCGGAAGCCGGAGAGAGCGCGGGCTTCAGGCGCGCGATCGCCGGGCGGCCGAGCGCGAGGATCGCGTGCTCGGCCAGATCCCCGCGCACGCCCGGATGCACTTCCTCGTCGAGCGCGGCGCCGAAGATCGCCTCGATCACGACGCCCTGCGGCTGCGCCTTCAGCAGCGCGGCGATCTGATCCAGCGAAGGGCCGCCGGCCACTTCCTTGCGCAGCGCGAGCGCCAGCCGCCGCGCGTCCGCCGGTCCCAGCAGGCCGCGCAGGCGCGCCGGCGCGGCGTTGCGCTGCGCGAAGGGCTTGCCCTCGAGCCAGGCGGCCAGCACGCGCGAGGCGGCGGCGGCGCGCGCATCTGCCGGCACTTCGAAGCCGCAGGTGCGCGCGGGCGCGAGCAGAGCCAGGTCGAAGGCGAAGCGCCGCGCCGGATCGGCGTCTTCCAGAATCCACGCGGCCGGCGGCGCGGGCAGCCCGTCGAGAATCCAGGATTCCAGTTCCGGCGGGCCCGCGTCCTGGAAGGGCGCGAGCGCCAGCGCGAGAGCGGCGGTCAGCATGCGGGATGGTGCGGGGAACTGCGGCTTCTGTGCTCGAGCAGGGCGGCGCCGAGAGCCCAGGCCAGGTCGGAGGCGATCAGCGCATCTTCGCCGATCCGCGCCGCGAGCAGGTCGGCGGCGCGGCCGTGCAGCCAGACGCCGAGGCGCGCGGCGTCGAGGGGCGCCAGGCCCCGCGCCAGCAGCGCGCCGATCAGGCCGGCCAGCACGTCGCCGGTGCCCGCGGTCGCGAGGCCGGGATTGCCCGTGGGATTGCGCCAGATGCTGCCGCCGCGCGCGCCGACCAGGGTGCCGCCGCCCTTCAGCACGACGGTCGCGGCGCTGCGTTCGAGCAGCGCGGACAGCGCCGCGGGCCGGTCGGCCTGCACGCGCGCGGCGCCTTCCGTCCAGCCGAGCAGCCGCGCCGCCTCGCCCGGATGCGGCGTGAGAATCACGCCGGCGTCGGCCGTCGCCCAGTCGCCGCTGCGCGCCAGCGCGTTGAGCCCGTCGGCGTCCACCACCGCGCCGATCGCGCCGCGCGCGCGCAGCAATTGCGGCAGCCACTGCTCGGCGCCGGCGGCGGCGCCGATGCCGGGGCCCGCGACCAGAGCCTGCGCGCGTCGCGCCTCCGCGAGCATCGCCGGCAGATCTTCCGGAGCGAGCGCGGCGCGCGCGGCGTCGCCGCAGGGATGCAGGAGCGCGCCCGGCACCGCGGCCGTGAGTTCGGAAGTGATCGCGCCCGGGCAGCAGATCACCGCGTAGCCGGCGCCGCCGCGCAGAGCCGCTTCGGCGGCGAGGGCGGCCGCGCCCGCCATGCCGCGCGAACCCGCGACCAGCAGAACGCGCCCCATCGCGCCTTTGTGGGCGTCCGGCGGCCGCGGCGGCAGGGGCGGCAGCTCGTTCTCCGGCATGAGGCCAGGGTACGCTCGCCTCGTGTCGGACGGCGCACCGCGCTCGGCGAAACTCGAGTCCTACGGGGATCCGGAAGTGGCTGCGGCGTACGATCGGCGCTGGTCCGGCGCGCTCGGACGCCGGCGCGATGCGCGCAAGGCGCGCGCGCTGGAGCGGGCGCTGCAGCGTCTGGCGCAGGCCGCCGGCGAGAGGCCGCGCACCCTGCTCGACGCGCCCTGCGGCACGGGCCGCTTCAGCGCGCTGTGGCCGCGGCTCGGCTACGAAGCGCTCGGCGCCGATCTCGCACCGGCGATGCTCGGGCAGGCGCGGGCGAAGCATCCGCAGGCCCGCTTGATGGCGGCCGATCTGGCGCGGCTGCCGCTGCGCGACCGCGCGGTGGACGCCGCCGTCTGCGTGCGCCTGCTGCATCTGGTGCGCGAGCGCGAAGAGCGCCTGTCTTTCCTGCGCGAATTGCGCCGCGTGTCGCGCCTGGGCGCCGTGGTGGACTGGCGCCACGGCCGCACGCTGCGCGTGTGGAGCCGCCGCCTGCGCTGGCGCCTCGGCCTGCGCGAGCGCGCGCCGGCCAATCCCTCGGAGTCGGAGATCCGCGCCGAAATGGAGGCCGCCGGCTTCGCAGTGGTGGCGCTCCTGCCGGTGCACCGCGCGCCTTTTCTCTCCGACAAGGTCCTGGCCGTGGCCCTGGTGTCCTAGAATTCGCCGTGGCCATGCCCAGCGGATACGAAGCGGCGCTGCAGGGACTCGCGCTCGCCGACGGCGGCAGCCGGGCCTGGCTGGAGATGCGCGGCCCCGACAGCGCCGACTTTCTGCAGCGCGTGCTGACGAGCGATCTGCGGCGCCTTGCCGCGGGCGGCGGCCAGTGGTCGGCGCTGCTCGACGGGCATGGGCATTGGATCGCCGATCTTCTGCTCTTCCGCGTGGGCGCGGCGGCCGATGAGGTGTTCGGCCTGGACGTGGAATCCGCCCTCACGACGACGCTGGCTCAGCGCCTGGACATGCTGCGCTTCGGCGAGCGCCTGTCCTGGAGCGATCCGGCCGCGCAGCCCGCGCGCCTGCTGCTGCTGGGCCCGGGCGCCGCGGCCGCGCTGCAGGCGCGCGGCCTGCCAGAGCCGCCGGATCGGGAGGGATTCGGCATCGTGCGCCACGAGTCCCTGCTGCTGCTGCGCCGGCCCGATCGCGGCGCGCCCTGCGTGGAGTTGCTCGGCGGCCGCGCGGAACTGGCCGTCCTCGAGCAGGGATTCGCCGCGTCCGGCGCTGCGCGCGCCGACGCCGCGACGCTCGAGACCCTGCGCATCGAGGCCTTCATCCCCCGCCACGGCGCGGACTTCGACGGCGAGTTCACTCTGCCGGTGAGCGGCGAGTGGCGACGCGCCTCGGTGACGAAGGGCTGCTACTCGGGGCAGGAGGTCGTGGCGCGCATCAACACCTACGGCGAGGCGCCGCGCCAGCTGTGCCGGCTGGTTTTCGAAGGCGGCGCCGACATGGGCGGCGCCGAACTGCTCGATGCCGACGGCCGCAGCGCCGGATCCGTCAGCTCCTGGGCCCTGTCGCCGCGGCTCGGCCACGGCGTCGGGCTGGGCACGCTGCGGCGGCGCGCGGCGGTGAACGGCGCGCAGCTGACCGCCGTGCGCGACGCGGAGCGCGCGCGGTTGCGCGTCGAAGTGCCGGTCAAACAACTGGGATGAAACAGCGCAACCTGACCGGACTGGCCATTCTGCTGCTCTTGGTGGCAGCGATCTTCTTCGGCTCGGTGATGTGCCCGCCGGCCAGCGAGCGCGGCGATCCTGAGGCCGCGGCGCCGGCCGCAGAAAAGCCCGACGCCGCGCCGCCGCTGCCGGCGCGGGATCCCGCCGAGCCGGCGCGCGCGGAGACCGGCGGCGCTCCCCCCCCCGCGGTGGACGAGGTGCTGGTGCGCGTCACCGATCTGGACGGCCGGCCGCTCACTGGCGCGGAGATTTTCCTGCTGTGGGCCGACAAGCCCGGCGCCAGCCCCGCGGCGCGCGCGCACAGCGGCGAAGACGGCACCTGGCTGTTCCAGCGCCTGCCGCAGGCGCGCTACCGCCTGCACGCCGCGGCCAGCGGCTACTTCCCGAGCGCGGAGCACCAGGAGGTGCAGATTCCCGCGACCGCGCGGCCGGAGATCGCGCTGCCGCTCGAGCGCGGCGGGCTGATCACGGGCTTCGTGTTCGGCATGGACGGCATGGAGCGGCCCTTCGGCTGGCTGCGCTTCCGCGACGTGGACCGCGGCACCAGCGTGCTGGTGCTCAGCGACGAGCGCGGCTCCTTCAGCTCCGGGCCGCTGCGGCGCGGCGCCTGGGAGGTGGTGTGGATCGAGCACGAGCAGGCCGAGCCCGATCCGCGCCTGAAGTGGACCGCGAGCGCCGAGCCCGGCTCGCAGATCGAGCTGCTGGTGACCGTGGACGAAGTGCGCCCGGGCGGCGAAGCCCGCGCCGGCCGCGCCGTCGGCATCGTGCCGAGCGGGCGCGGCGGCTGAAGCATTGTCAGATTGAGCGGCGGCGCAACAGCGCGAAGGAGGCGCCGAGCAGCAGGACCGCGAAGGCGAAGCGCTGGCCCGGATTCCACTGCGTCAGCGCGCGCGACGTCACCACGGCGGGTTGCAGCGCGACGCGCGCCCCGGCGCGGGCCCAGGGACGCTCGGCGATCCACGCGGCGGCAGCGGGGCCTTCGCGGTAGTACCAGCGGATGAAGCTGCGGCCCGGCGCGCTCGTGGCCAGGTATTCGTCGCGCAGGCCGCGCAGGGCCAGCACCTCGGGCGCGTCGTAGTCGCCGTGCGCGGCGGTGGCGACGAAGCAGCCGCTGGATTCGCCGTCGTCGGAGCCCGCGCCGACCAGGAACTCGAAGAGGCCCTTCTGGCCGCCCGGGTTGGTGATCTCCAGCTCGTGCAGGCCGCCGGCGATGCTGGGCAGGGTGATCTCCATGCTCGTGCCCGGGATCGCGGCTTCGATGTCAGCCTGCGGAATGGCGACTCCGTTCAGCTCGACGGCGATCTGGCCGATCGCGCCGCCGAGCGCGTAATCCACGAATCCGCTGCCGGCCAGCGCGGTCAGCGTCACGACCTCGCCGGCGACGTTGGGCGTGACCGAGCCGCTGAGCGTGGCGGTCAGCGGATCCGCGAGCAGCTGCGGGGTCAGCAGCGTGCCCTGCTGCGAGACCGGCGCGCCGTCGAACCAGCAGAACGCCGCGTACTGGTCCGTGCTCTGCGCGGTGGTCAGGTCGAAGTCGAGGGCGAAGGCGTCGAACGTGTTGTAGCCGCTGATGCCGCCGTCCGGATGGCCGCCGAAATTCGGATCCGAGTTGCGGTTGAGCGGATTCGGCTGCGCCGCCTCGATCTGCACGCCGGTCTCCGTGCCCGCGAGCACGTTGCCGTAGAAGTCGGAGGTGACGTCGGCGAGATTGTTGGTGTCGTTCACCGTGCTGGACATCACGGCCACGTCGTAGTCCACGATCACGCAGAAGCCGACGGGGCAGGAGACGAGCGCGCCCTCGCTGAGCACGCCGAGCTCGGCCATCAGCGCCAGGCCGACGCCGGACGCGGTGCCCGTGCCGTCGATGAGGTTGGCCTGCAAAGCGGCACCCACCGTGGCCACGTTCAGCAGGTTGCCGCCGGAGCCGGCCGCGTGGGCGAAGATGCCGACGCTGCAGCCCGCGAGGCGGTTGCGCTGCACGACGAATCCGTTGGTGATCAGGCCGTCGCCTTCGGCTTGCAGCACGATGCCCTCGTCGTAGTCGCCGAGAATCTGGTTGCTCGTCAGGCTGCCGTCGTCGAGCGCTCCGTCGGAGACCAGCACGGAGATGGCGCGCGTGCCCGCGCCCGCGGCGAAGTCGCAGCCGATCAGGTCGAAGCTCTGGCCGACTGCGCTGGTGCTCAGCACCGCGCTGAAGCCGACGAGGGAGTCGCTGAAGCTGCAGTTCTGCAGAACCAGGCCGTCCACCGAGCGTCCGGACTGCACCGAGAAGAGCGTGGAGGCGTCGGTGAATCCGATGCCGCTCATCGCCGTCTCCGCCGTGACGTTGCCCGCGAGGTTGAAGAGCAGCCCGGCGCCGTTGCCGTCGAACACCGGAATGCCGCCCAGGCCGCTGATCAGCACCCCGCTCTTGAGGCCGATCGGGAAGGTCTCGCCGGAGCCGGTCGAGTAGGTCCCTGGCACGCAGAAGATGTTGTCGCCGGCGTCCGCCTGGGTGAGGGCGTGGGTGAGGGTCTGAAAGGCATCGCCCTGGCTGAGGCCGCCGTTCAGATCGTCGCCGAGCACGGGATCCACGAACCAGCCTTGCTGGGCGGAGAGGGTGCTCGAGGTGGCGAGAAGACTAACTACAAGTCCAATTAATTGTGTTTTCATGGGCGCGGGTGCGGGCCGTCGAGGCTCCTTGGCCTCATCGGCTCAGGAGGATCGTACTTGCATGCCTTCCAGCAGGGAGCGGCCGGTCATGACGGCGGGTTGCTCGAGGGACATGGCCTGGAGCAGGGTCGGGGCGACGTCGGCCAGGATGCCCATCGGCCGCAGGCGCGCGCCTCGGAAGCGCTCGCCGATCAGGACGAAGGGCACCGGGTTGGTGGTGTGCGCGGTGTGCGGCTGCTGCGTGACGGGATCCCACATCTGCTCGGCGTTGCCGTGGTCGGCGGTGATGGCCACCGCGCCGCCGCGCGCCAGCGCGGCATCCACGACGCGCTTGAGGCTGGCGTCCACAGCGCGCACCGCGGCCTCGGTGGCCTTCTGCAGCCCGGAGTGCCCGACCATGTCGGCGTTCGCGTAGTTGATCACGTAGAGATCGGTCGCGCCTTCTTCGAGACGGCGGCAGATCTGGTTGGTGACCTCCGGCGCGCTCATCTCGGGCTGCAGATCGTAGGTGGCGACCTTGGGCGAGGGCACCATCGTGCGCTCTTCGCCGGGGTAGGGCTCTTCGCGGCCGCCGTTGAAAAAGTAGGTGACGTGCGCGTACTTCTCGGTTTCCGCGCAGCGGTACTGGCGCAGGCCGTGCTGCGAGGCCAGCTCGCCGAACATGCTGACCAGTTCCTCCGGCGGGAACGCGACGGCGCAGGGAAAATCCTGGCGGTACTGCGTCATCGTGGCGAGATGCGCGGCGGGACGCCGGCCGCGCGTGAAGGCGCGGGCGTCGAAATCCGCGCCGGCCAGGAAGGCCTCGCAGATCTGGCGCATGCGGTCGGCGCGGAAGTTGAACGCGACGAGCGTGTCCCCGTCCGCCAGCGGGCACGGCGCGCCGATCACCGCCGGCTGCGCGAACTCGTCGCTTTCGCCGCGCGCAGCGGCCTCCGCCACGGCTGCGCGCGCATCGGCGGCGCGGAACGGCGCGCGCGCGTGGATCAGCAGGTCCCAGAAGCGCTGCGTGCGCTCCCAGTTGCGGTCGCGGTCCATCGCGTGATAGCGCCCGCAGACCGTGGCGATGCGCCCGCCGTGGCGCGCCAGCATCTCCTCCAATTGGGAAAGATATCCCGGGGAGGAATGCGGCGGCGTGTCGCGGCCGTCGAGGATGGCGTGGAAATGCAGGCGATCGCCCGGCAGGCCGGCGGCGCGCGCCAGCTGCAGCAGCGCCTGATAGTGGCCGGCGGTGGCGTGCACGCCGCCGTCGCCGATCAGGCCAAAGAGGTGCAGCTTGCCGCCGGAGCGGCGCGCGTGCTCGATCGCGCCGCGCAGGGCGCCGTTGGCCGCGAACTCGCCGGTCTCGATGGCATGATCGATGCGCGTGATCGTCTGGTAGACGACGCGGCCTGCGCCCATGTTCGTATGGCCCACTTCGCTGTTTCCCATCAGGCCGAGCGGCAGCCCCACTTCGCGGCCGCTGGCGGAGAGCAGCGTGCGCGGCCAGCGGTCCCACCAGTCCAGGAAGTGCCGGGCGGGCGCGCGCGTGATCGCGTTCCAGTCGGTGTCGGGGGCGTGGCCCCAGCCGTCGAGAATGATCAGGAGGGTCGGCGGGCGGGGCGGCATCGAGGGAAAATGACCGGCCTCGCGGCGGCGCGGTTCGTAATACGATAACGAAGGCCATGCGACTCCTCCTCGCCCTATCCGTTGCCGCGCTGACCGCCTGCAGCACCACGCCCACCGGCCGCAGCCAGTTGAACTTCATGTCCATGGGCGAGGAAATGCGCCTGGGCGCGGAGGCCTACGACGAGATGCTGGCCGAGGAGAAGCTGATCACCAGCGGCCCGCAGTACGAGATGGTGCAGCGCCTCGGCAAGCGCCTCGCCGCCTCGGCGAAGGATCTGTATCCGAACAGCGGCGCGCAGGAATTCCGCTGGGAGTTCGTGTTGATCGACGATCCCAAGATGGTGAACGCATGGGCGCTGCCCGGCGGGAAGTGCGCGGTCTACACCGGCTTGCTGCCCGTGACGCAGGACGAGGCCAGCCTCGCGGCGGTGGTCGGCCACGAGGTCGGACACGCGATTTCGCGCCACGGCGCGGAGCGCATGAGCCACAACATGGTGCTGCAGGGCGCCCTGGTCGGCGCGAGCTTCTCGATGCGCGACATGGACGGCGATCAGCAGATGGCGATCATGGCGGCGCTCGGCGCCGGCGCGACCGTCGGCGTGATGCTGCCCTTCTCGCGCTCGCACGAGTCGGAGGCCGACGAGGTCGGTCTCTATCTTTCTGCCAACGCCGGCTACGATCCGAACGCGGCCATCGGCCTGTGGGAAAGAATGGGCGCAGCCAGCGGCGGCGGCGGCCCGCCCGAGTGGCTGTCCACGCACCCGAGCGAAGCCACGCGCATCGAGCGGCTGAAGGAAATCATGCCCGAGGCGCAAACGCTGTACGAGAAGGCGCTGACGCGCGATCGCAAGCCGCGCTGATCAGGACTCTCTCAGCGCCAGGTTCGGCCAGTGTCCGATCCGGTAGTGCCGTTCGAGTTCGATCCAGACCTCCAGCAGATCGCTCCAGCGCAGGGAGGGATCGACCCGGATCTGCCTCAGGTTGTAGGGCGTCCTGCCCAGCTGCGCGAGCGCGCGCAGGGATGAGAAGTAGCTCGAGTCGCCGCCACCGCGCTCATGGGTCTCGATCACGATGGAGACGATTGCGCCTTGGCCATCGCATTTCACGGTGACGTTCGCGGGTTGAGCCATGCTCGGAGTCATCCAGACGTACTCGTACTCCCGGACGTCCGCGCCCACCCGCAAGTGGACAGATTGCGCTGCAATCGGGGCGCCGGTGGCGATCAGGGGCAGGACGTCGGCGCAGCGCGCGTCGGGAGGGAAGGATCCGACCATGAGCACGTCCCCCTCGAGACGAACGCCCACCATGGCCGCGGGTCCGGGCGGCGACGGGCGCGAGCAAGACGCGGCGCAGACCAGAGCGAGGACGAGCCATTGCGGAGCGGCGCGCGCCAGCATCTGCTCTCTCTTCATGCGCGCGACTTCAACCGATACCACAGCGAGCCGCCGCCGGCCTTGCGGCCCTCCGGCAGCATGCGCGCGGCCGCCTCGGCCTGGAAGTTGGCGGCGTACTTGCTGCCGAAGAGCACTTCGGCGCGCGGGTTGTCCAGGAGGTAGGCGTAGAGCAGGTACTGCTCGGTCCAGTAGATGTGGCGCTCGAGCGCCTTGCGCGGCGGGAAGCCGAAAGGCAGGAAGACGTCGTGCGAGTGGATCAGCATCTCCTTGCGCAGCTCGGGCATGACCATCAGATAGAGCATCAGGCAGTCGCTGCCGATCTTCACCGTGTGCGTCGAATCGATGAACCACAGGTCGGCGGACTCGACGATCTGCAGCAGTTCCTCCGGGGAATGATCCTGCACCGCCTTGCGATGAATCGTCTCGACGGTCCTCACGCTGTCCAGCCAGGGCTTGGGATAAGGCTCGATCAGGACCTGCGATCCGCTGCCGTTCCGGCGCAGCGCCGCGTCGGCCACGAGAGTGGAGTAGCCGCTGCCGATTTCGACGATGCGCTGCGGGCGGAAGCGCCGGATCACGCAGTAGTACGCCGCAGCGTCGAGCGAGGTGAACGCGCCGTTGTCCCAGTAGTAGCCCTGGGGCAGGACGTCGTCGCCGTCCGCGGGTGGGCGGAACTCCTCGGCGAAGGGCCGCAGCTCCTCCAGGAAGGCGTTCATCCGCGCCGCGTCGAAGATCCGCGGCGAGTGATACGGCCCGCGCGGGCCGAAGCGCTGCTCGAAACTGCCCTCGATTTCCGCCACCGAGGGCAGGTTGGAATAGAAGTTGGAAGGCACCACGTTGACCTTCGCCTCCTGCAGCCGCCGCCGCTGCTCGGGATCGGTCCACAGCACGCGCCGCGCCAGGTCCACCAAGGTCTTGAACTCCTTCTCGCTCAAGGGCGGCGCGACGACGTGGCCTTCGCTCTTCATGTCCCGCCGAGGTTACCATTCCCGCCACGATGAGCAGCCCGAGCTTGCGCGTGGGCGTCGATCTGGGCGGCACCTCCGCCAAGATCGGTCTGGTGCGCGACGGCGAGCTGGTGCGGCGCGCCCAGGTGCCCAATCCTCACGATCTCGAAGCCTGCGTCGCGTCCATCGTCGGCGCCGTCGAGACCATGATGGAAGGCCAGTCGCCGGACGCGGTAGGCGTCGGCCTGCCGGGCGTCACCGACGACGCGCAGCGCGTGATCCTGAGCGCGCCGAATCTTTCCTTCCTCGAGCATCAGGAATTCGCGTTCGCACTCGAGCGCCGGCTGGGCGTGCCCGTCAAGCTCGAGAACGACGCCAACGTCGCCGCGCTCGGCGAGGCGCGCTTCGGCACCGGCGCCCACTATCCCAATTTTCTGCTGGCGACTCTCGGCACGGGCGTCGGCGGCGGACTCGTGCTCAACGGCGAACTGTGGCGCGGGCCCGGCGGCATGGCCGGCGAGTTCGGTCACGTCACGGTCGGTCACACTCTCGTCTGCGGCTGCGGCTCGGTCGGCTGCCTGGAAGCCGTCGCCAGCGCCCGCGCGATGGAGCGCGCCGGCGAAGAAGCCATCGGACGCTCGGTCGCGCTGCCCGAATTGATCGGCCTGGCCTCCGGCGCGCGGCCCGATCCGCGCGCGCTCGCCGTGTTCGAGCGCGCCGGCCGCCACTTCGGCGAAGCGCTGGCCAACGTCGCGCTGCTGCTCGACCTGCGCGTGTTCCTGGTCGGAGGCGGCGGCGCGCCGGCGCTGAAGCTGCTCGAGCCGCACGCGCTCGCGGTGCTCGACCGGCGCGCCTTTGGCCGCCACGCCGCCGATTTCACGCTGCTGCCGGCGCGCCTGGGCAACGACGCCGGCGTGCTCGGCGCCGCGATGCTCTGAGCCGCGGCTCTCGCTGCAGCCCTAGTTGCCGCCGACTTCCTTGCGGATCTCGGCGAGCATCTGCTCGGCGTTGTCGGCGGTGACTTCGGCGTTGGCCTTGGCGGCGGCCTCCTCGACCGTCGGCACGACCTTGAGGATCGCCTCCTCGTCCATCTCGACGCCGGCCGCGCCGCCGCCGGCGCCCGTGGCCGAAGCCGCGGCGCCGCCCGTGCCGGCGCCCGTGCCGGACGCGGGCTGCTGCTCGTCGCCGCCGGAGGGAGCGGCGGCCGGGCTGCGCTGCATGCCGGCGTTGGGATCGGCGGGCGGCTCCTCTTTGGAACCGCAGGATGCGAAGCCCATCAGCAGGGCGGCGGTGAACAGGAGGTGCGTGCGCATGGGTGCTACTCCGGCTTCTGATCGGGTTTGTCCTTGGCCTTCTCGCGCGCCTTGTCGGCGTCCTTCTTGACGTCCTTGATCTTGGCGTCGGCCTTGTCGCCGGTCTGATCCTTCATGGCTTCGCGCGCCTTGGCGTTCTTGGGCGGCTTCACGGGCTTGCCCTTGCCGTGCTTCTCGAGGAAGGCCAGCGCCGCGTCCACCTTCTCGTCGCCGTGCTGGCTGCGCAGCTTGGCGTCGCGCTTGGCGTGGTGCTCGTCGTTCTTCAGCCGCAACTCCGCCACCTCGGCGAGCATCTTCGCATTCTGCTTCTCGGTCGCGATCTGCTCGATGCGTTCGAGCTGCGCCAGCCGCTTGCGATAGCGCGCTTCCTCGAAGGCCACCGGCTTCAGCACGTCCTTGTTCGCGCGCGCGCCGCCGGCGCCGGGAGCGCTCTTCGCCGCGCCTTCCTGCGCGGCAGGGTTTTTCGCCCCAAGGTCCTTTGCCGCGGCGTCCTTGCCGGTCTTGACCTTGGCGTCGAGGGGCTTGTCCTTCGGCGGCGCAGTTTCCTGGGCGAAGGCGGGGGCGGCGATCAGCGCGAGCGCGCCCAAAGCCGACGTGAGAATGCGGAGGGGTGAGTTCATGGTCGTTGCCGAGCAGCCGATTCTACTGCGGGAGCCAGCGCGAGCGCAGCAGTTGGCGCGGCGCGTCCACGAGAACCGAGGTCTTGAATTCCTCGCTCCATTCCTTAAGCCCCCAGAAGGCCTCGGCATTGGCCCGGAGGTCGCGCACGCCCGGACTGGGCCAGTCCGTGCCCCACAGGACCTTGCCCTGCAGCTCGGGCAAGCGCGGCAGCAGTTGCGGCAGCTTGCGCGGCGGGATGCCGGAGAGGTCGAGGCGCACCCGCTCGTGGCGCCGGCACAGGAACCAGGCCTCGTCGTACCAGAGAGGCCGGCCCGCGTGCGCCAGCACCAGGTCCAGCCGCGGAAAATCCACGGCCACGTCGTCGCAGTCCATCGGATTGCCCAGGCGCGAGCGCGCGCCGGGGAAGATCGAGGTGCCGGTGTGGATCATGACCGGCACGCCGCGCTCCTCGCAGGCCTCGTAGACCGCGCGCAGCCCGGGCAGTTCCCCGCGCAGATAGGCGTTGGCGGCGAATTCCTGGTGCGGCGGATGGATCTTGATGCCGTCCACGCGCAACTCGTCCAACAGGCGCCGCATCTCCCCCGCCGCGTCGGCGCAAAAACCCGGATGCACCCCCCCCCAGGCGAAGAAGACGTCCGGCCGCCGGTTGCGATAGGCGGCGATCCAGTCGTTGCAGCTGGCGTCGAAGCCCATCAACCGCGGCGAGACGTAGTTGATCAGCCCGACGCGCGCCACGCCCTGCGCGGCCAGATGCTCGGCCAGCGCCTGCGGATCCTGCTGGAAGCGCAGGATGTCGCCGACGTCGTCGCGGCCCTTCTCGATCGTGGCGCGCGGCGCCGCCTTGATCTGCGCCCACGGCTGGATGTGCACGTGGACGTCGTGAATTCCGGCCGGCGCTGCCACCGGCGGATTCTAGAACAGCTTCAACTTCGCGACCTTGTGACCCGGAAAGAAATCCTTGCCCGGCTCGAAGCCGAACGAGTGGGCCAGCACGCTGGCGTAGACGTCGCGGAAGTCGGTGCTCACGGGCAGATCGCGCCCCTGATACAGCGCCTTGGGCGCGAGGCCCTCCCACTTGCCATGCACCTGCCCGCCCTTCACGCCGCCTCCGATCAACCACATCACGCCGCCGTGGCCGTGATCGGTGCCGTTGTTGCCGTTCTCGTGCGCGGTGCGGCCGAACTCGCTCACCAGCAGCACCGTGGTGGAGGCCATGCGCGGCCCCAGCTCGGTGACGAACGCGTGCAGGCTCTGCGCCAGTTCCCGCATGCGCGCGGCCATCTTGCCGTCGGCGCCGCCGGCGTTGGTGTGATCGTCCCAGCCGCCGTAGTCGAGGCCCGCGACTTCCAGGCCGGCGTCGGCGCGAATCACCTTGGACAAAATCGCCAAGCGCCGTCCGAACTGGCTGTCCGGATAGTCGTTGGGGGAAGCGGCCGCGGTCTCGCGCTCGTCGCGCGCGCGCCGCCGGTCGCGCGGATCGGGCCGCGCGCCGCCTTCCTGGCCCGCGCCCGGGCCGCCGGCGGCGTCGCCGACGATCTCCTGGAAGCGGCGCAGGGTCTCGATCGTCATGCGTCCCGACTCGACCACTCCGGTGTCGTCGTCCTCGCGCCGGCCCTGCATGTCCTCGCCGCCTTCCATCATCCCGCTGCCGTCGCCGTAGAAGTCCTCGAAGCGGTCGAGAGTCTGGTCGCCGCGCTTGCGGTCGAGATTCGTCGGCACCGCGAGCACCTTGTACGCGCCGCGCAGCGAGCGCGGCAGCAGATCCTGCATGCCGAGCGCGCGGAACTCGCTGGCGCCGCTCGGCGCGCTGGCCGCGAGGAAACGATTGATCCAACCCTGGCGCACGCTGCGATCGCCCGGTGCCGCGTACTCCATCCAATCCTGCGCGTCGAAGTGGCTGCGCGTCGGGTGCGGCGAGCCGGCGCACACGATCGGCGCCAGCAGCTTCGCGTCCCAGGCCGGCTTCAGCGGCGCCAGTGCCGGGTGCAGCGCGAAGGTGCCGTCGAGAGGCAGCACGCCCTCGGCCTCGCCCAGGCGCAGCGTGGGACGGCCGGCGAGGAATTCCTCGTTCTTCCAGGGCAGCAGCATGTGCAGCGCGTCGGCGCCGCCGCGCAGGAAGATCACGACCAGCGCCGGGCCCCCGCCGGCCGCCGGCTCCTGCGCGCCGAAGAGGCGCGCGCGCGGCAGCGCGAGGCCGGCCGCCGCGGCTGCGGCGCTCCACTTCAGGAAGTCGCGGCGGTCGAGGTGGTGCAGGTCGCTCACTGTTTCTGGAATTCGGGAGAGCCGAGCAGGAGGCCGACCAGCTGCGGGCCGAGCTCGCGCAGATCCGGCACCTTCTTCTTGGCCAGATAGTCGGCGGTCACGCTGGCGAGGGCGGCGCGCGTGCGCTCGCCGGCGCCTTCGGGCAGCAGCAGCAGGCTGAGATGGTGCTGCCAGGTTTCGGGCGGAGCGTCGTCCGGCACGGCGTTCCAGAACTCGCGAGGAATCTTCACTCCGCGCAGGCGTCCTTCTGACAAGTCCATGGCGAACTGCCAGCGCAGAGCCAGTACGCCGGGATCCAGCCACGCTTCGGCGGTGTCGTACCAGCCGGTCGGATCGTCGCAAAAATAAACCGGCTGGTTCATGCTCTGCAGAGTCCAGGTCAGCGCCTGCGCGTCGCTGATCTCGGCGCCGGTGGCGCGCAGCGCGCTGACGACGAATTCGTAGGGCGTCTTGAACTTGGCCTCGAAATTGCGCCGGGACCAGAACTCTTCGCTGGCCACGATCGCGCGCACGGTGGCCGTGAGATCGCCGCCGGACTTCAGGAAGGCCTTGGCCGCGGCGTCCACCGCCGCCGGCGGCGCCTCGTCGTTCACCAGATAGCGAGTGAGCTTGGTGGCGATGAAGCGGGCGGTGTTCTTGTGGCCGGCGAGATGCTGCAGAATGGCCTCGCCCTGGCCCGGGCCGCCCTCCTTGTCCTCGCTGAAGGTCTTGCCCAGCACGCGCTTGTCGCTCTCGACGTGCATGTCGGCGCGGAACGTGAACTCCTGCGAGGCGCGGCGCCCGGCGTCGTAGGTCCAGCCGGTGAGGGCTTCGGCCAGCGCCACGACGTCCTCCTGCTCGTAGCCGTTGTCCACGCCCAGGGTGTGCAACTCCAGCAACTCGCGCGCGTAGTTCTCGTTGAGCCCGCGCTCGGCGGCGATCTGCACCTCTTCGGAGGCGCGCGCCTCGGATCCGGTGCGGCGCTTCACGTTGCGCTCGATTTCCGCCAGCTCCTGCTTGGTGGGCGGGCGGCGCGACACCGCGTTGTCCAGGTAGTTCAGCATCGCCGCGTGGCGCGCCGACGCCCGCAGCATGTCCTCGAACTTGCCGAACACGTTGCGGCGCAGCACCATGCGCTCGTAGTCGTTGATCTGCACCTCGATGGCGTCGCCCTTGGTGAAGGAGACGTTGAAGTGGTTGCGCCAGAAGTCGGTCAGCACCTCCTCGGCGCGGCGGTCGGAGAGCACGGCGCGGTAGAGCACGGACTGGATCAACTCGCGACCGGGCTGGCGGCGGCGCTCGCGCAACTGCTGGCGCTCCTCGTCGCTGAGGTCTTCCTCTTTCTTGCCGCGGCCGACGTAATCCTGATAGACCCACTGCGACGCGCCGGCCGGCGAGAGTTCCAGGGTCTCGAAGCCGGCGAGCGCCGCGGCCAGGCGCGGATCCTGCGCCGGCGCGGGGCGCAACTGCTCGTCGAGCCAGGCCTGCTCGCCCATCTCCAGCAGGCGCTCCACGTCGCCCGGCGCCGGCCCGAAGCCGAGACGGTTCAGGAGGTGCACGGCCCGTTCGCGCGGATTCAGCGGCGCTGGCGCGTCTTGCCCGGAGGCAGTCTGCGCCGGGAACGCCAGCAGGAGCGCGCACAGGAGTCCGGGCATCGTCACCATCCTAATCCTTATCGCCCGGTGAAACACCGGCAACCGGCCGGCGTTTCGCCCTTCCGCCCCCTCCAGGTCATTCCCAGGCGTAGAAGCCCTGGCCCGATTTCTTGCCCAGTTTGCCGGCGGCGACCATCTCGCGCAGCAGGCGCGGCGGCGTGAAGCGCGGGCCGAGCTCGCGCGCCAGGTACTCGGCGATGCCGAGGCGCACGTCCAGGCCCACCAGATCGGTCAGGCGCAGCGGGCCCATCGGGTGGCGATAGCCCAGCTCCATCGCCTTGTCGATGTCGGCGGGGCTGGCGACTCCCTCCTCCACCATGCGGATCGCCTCCAGCCCGATCGCCACGCCGAGGCGGCTGGAGGCGAAGCCCGGAGCATCTTTGACGACGATCGGCTCCTTGCCGAGCCGCCGCCCCAGCGCCAGCGCCTCGTCCACGGCCGCGGCGCCGCTGCGCGGACCTTGCACGATCTCAAGAAGCGCCATCAGGGGCACCGGATTGAAGAAGTGCATGCCGAGAAAACGCTCCGGGCGCGCGAGGCCCGCGGCGATCGCCGCGATGGACAGCGAAGACGTGTTGCTGGCCAGCAGCGCGCCGGGCGGCGCCGCGCGCTCGACTTCGGCGAACAGATGGCGCTTGAGATCCAGATTCTCCGGCACCGCCTCGATCACCACCTGCGCGCCGGCGCAGGCCTCGGCCAGGTGAGTGCTGCCGCGCACGCGCGCGCGCACCGCGTCGGCCTCGGCCGCGGGCATCTTGCCCTTCTCGACTCCCTTGGCCAGAAAGGCCGCAATCCCCTTGAGGCCGCGCGCCAGCGGCTCCTCGGCGACGTCGTACAGCGTGACTTCCAATCCGGCCTGCGCGCAGACCTGGGCGATGCCGTGGCCCATCGTGCCGGCGCCGAGCACGGCGGCGCGCGCCGGCGGAGCAGCGGGGGTCGAAGCGTTCATCGGGGCGTCAGATTAGGGCTTCTCATTCTCCCGCCAAGCCGCCCGCGCCGGCGAAGTTGTAGATGACGCCGAGGCGGTAAGAGCGGTCGAAGGTGTCGTAGCCGACGTCGAGGCCCATGCCGGTGTCGCCCCACAGCCACAGCAGCCCGGCCGAAGCCGCCGGCGCCCAGTCGAGGCTGTTGGTGTCGCGGTCCACGTTGCCGTAGGCGTCCACCTCGCTGTCCAGCTCGTAGAGATAGCCGAAGCCCGCTCCGCCGTAGACGGCGAAGGCGTCGGCGAATCGGTAGACCAGGCCCGCGTCGATCGCGATCGCGCCGGTGTAATCGTCAATGTAAGGATCGTCCTCTTCCTCGTACTCGTCGTCGTCCGCGTTGCCGACGAAGAATGCCGCGCCCGTGGCCACGTCCACGCGCACCTTGGCGTAGTTGCCCCAGCCGCGATAGCCGCTGCCCCAGTAGCCGAACGTCATGCCGGTGCGCGCGCCGTCGCCGTTGCCGCGGCAGGCGAGGCCGACGCCCAGCGCGTCGAGCGGCACGGGTGAAGGCGCCGGCACCGCGCAGGACGCGGCGGCGGCGAGCAGCAGGGGCGCCGGCGGGAAGCGCACGGGCATCAGAATCGCACGGCCCAGACCAGCTTCAAGGCCAGTTCGCGGGCCAGCGGCTGAATCACCCCCAGCGGGGTCTCCTCCCAGCCGGTTTCGACCACGAAGAACAGCTCGCGGCCGTCCTCGAGGACCCAGTGCAGGCGCGACTGCAGGCCGAGGGTGTCGGATTCGTTGTCGGCCTGCACGAGGTTCTGCCAGGACAGGGCAGGCGAGAAGCCGTAATCGAAATTCAGGCGTTCGAGCCGCGTGACGAAATCGCCGTCCGGCAGGCTGCCGCGATTCTCCTCGTAGGCGAAGCTGCAGCGCAGGCTCGCGTTCGGCCGCCAGTTCAGCGCGGCGCCGTAGGTCTGCAGCGTGCCGTCGTAGAAGGATCCGGCGGCGGCGCTGAGATCCGCGGACAGCGGCCGCGTGTCGGACCAGGAGTAGAGCAGGCGCAGGCGCTCCCAGGCGTAGGAGCCGGCCGGCACCTCGACGCCGCCGGCGATCTCGAAATCCGCGGACGGCCGGTCGCTGTCGAGCAGGACTTCCGTCGTGAACTGGTCGCCGTCGTGCCACTCGACCTGGAACGGCTGCAGGCGCACGTTGCTGGAGATCAGCTCGCCGCCGAGATCGGTCCACAGCGTCGGATTGACGGCGAAGCCGTAGCGGCGCACGCTGTCGGAGAAGGGCCGCGGCTGCCATTCCACGTTCGCGGTCGTCAGCCACTCGCCCGGCCGGCGCACGAAGCCGAGGCCCGGCCGGAAATCCTCGTGGGCGCCGAGGCTGCGCAGCCCGTACTGCCAGTCGCTGGTGCGCAGGCTGGCCTCGACGCCGAACGCGCCGCCGCGCGAGTCGCTGCTCTCGTCGTCGCTCGCAACCGCGAACGTGCTGAGCGTGAAGTTGCCCGGCAGCAGGCTCGTGCTGCTCCAGCGCAGATCGGCGCCGGCCACGGTGTTGCTGGCGTCCGCCTCCGGATTGCCGGAGGTCACCAGGCCGCCGACGGCGAGGTCGCCGCCCAGGCGCAGCGCCGGCCGCAGCACCAGCAGATCGGCGTCGGGCACGCCGATCTCCTCCACCTCGCCGGTGTGCACTCCCAGGAATCCGACGTCCAGCGGTCCGGCGCGCCCGGCCAGGCGCGCGCCGACCTCGAGCGGCACTTCCGCCTCGTTCACCAGGCCGATGCGGCGGCTGAAGTAAGGCAGCAGGTTGCCGCCGCCGCTGCCGAAGTTGCCGCCCTGCTCGCCGAACTGGAACAGCGTGCTGTCCTGCAGAAAGAAGTCGCGCTTCTCCGGGAAGAAGAGCGGATAGCGCGAGAGGTTCACCTGCCGCTCGTCCACTTCGGTCTCGGCGAAGTCGGTGTTGAAGGTGACGGAGGCCGTCAGCTGCGGCGTGAGGCGCCAGGAAATTTCGCCGCCGAGATCGGCGTCGAGGCCGTCGGACTCGAAGTCGGAGCCGTCGCTGCCGCGGAGTTTCGCGTAGGGCCGGAACTCGAGGCCGAGGCCGTGCCGCGCCTCCGCGAAGCCCGTCAGATCGCCGGCCTCGCGCACCGAGGTGACGCGGAACGCGCGCGAGGGCGCGGACCAGCGGCTGATGCTGCGGTCGGCGCCGCGGAAGCGCTCGAAGTTGGCGCGCCAGACGTCGCCCTCGCCGAAACTCAACGTGGCGAAGGGAATGCGCACCTCGGCGACCCAGCGATCGTCGAAAACGGCGATTTCCGCCTCCCAGAAGCCGTTCCACGGCTTGTTGAACCGGCGGCCGTTGTCGCCCACCAGCGCGTCGCCGCGCGAGCCGGCGGCGGACAGCTGGAAGAAGTAGGCGGTGCGCCCGTCCCTGAAAGTGTCGAACAGGAACTCGACGCGGTCGTCCGGATCGAGGAACGCGTCGCGCCGCATGTTCTGCAGCACCATCCGGTCCGGCTCGGGCTCCCAGAACGTCATGCCCAGATAGAGAGCCGAATCGGTGCGGAAGATGCGCACTTCCCAGGGCGGCTCGACGTCCAGGCCCTCCTCCGGCTCGACGGTCCGGAACGCGTCGAGCACCGCCGCCGCGCGCCAAGGCGCCTCGTCCAGGCGCGCGTCCAGCGTCACGGTCCCCTCGGCCAGCGTGGGAACGTGCGCGCGCGGCCGATCGGCGAGCGGATCCTGCAGCGCCGCCCACGCCAGCGCCAGCGCCAGCGCGATCATGCGCGCGCCGCGGCGGCTTCCTGCAGCCGGATCATCTTGCGCGCCAGCCCCGTGAGTCCAACCGCGTCCTCCCGCACCGCGCGCGGCCCGCCGCTCCAGCCTGCGGCCTCGAACACGCGCACGCGGATGCGATGGCGCGTGATCACGTGCCGCACTTCTCCGATCTCCTGCAGCGCGCGCGCGCGGCCGCAGCCGAGGCTGCGCCATGCGGCCGCCGGATCGAGGCCGGGCGTCGCGGCGAGCGTCGGCGGCTCCCACAGTCCGGGATTCCAGCCGCCCGCGCGCTCGCGCAGCAGCCAGCCGCCGCGCCGCACGCCGACGAAGCCCAGCAGTGCCACGTCGCGCCAGGCCACCGCCGCCTTCGCGCGCGGCAGATCGGCGGCGTTGCCGGCCGCGCGCGCCGCGCAGGCGGCCGCGAGCGGGCAGAGTTCGCAGCGCGGCGCCGCGGGCGCGCACACCGTGGCGCCCAGTTCCATCAGCGCCTCCACCATCAGGCCCGGCGCGCGCGCGGCGCGCACCAATTCTCCGGCCCACTGCTCCGCCGCCTGATGCAGCGCGCGCGCATCGGCCGGCAGATCCAGTCCCAGCACGCGCGCGGCCACGCGCTTGACGTTGCCGTCCACGGCCGCCACCGTCTCGCCGTGCGCCTGGGCCGCGATCGCCGCGGCCGTGTAGGCGCCCACGCCGGGCAGCTCGCGCCAGCCCGCCGCGGTGTCCGGCAGGCGGCCGCCGCGCTCGCGCACCACCATTCCCGCCGCCGCGTGCAGCATGCGCGCGCGCCGGTAGTAGCCGAGTCCGGCCCAGGCGCGGAGCACGTCCTGCTCCGGCGCCGCCGCCAGCGCCCCCACGTCGGGATAGAGCGCGAGAAAGCGCTCCCAGTACGGACCCGCCACCTCGACCCGCGTCTGCTGCAGCATCACCTCGGCGATCCAGGTCGCGTAGGCATCCCGCTGGCCGGCGGCCCGTCCGCGGCGCCAGGGCAGATCCCGCTGCTGCGACAGAAACCAGCGCTCCAGGAGGGAGCCGAGGTGGGCAGCAGCCATGGGAGCGGACAAGATACGGAGGAGCCCTCCGTCTCATGCACCGCTTCTTCCTCGCGGCCGTCCCGCTCTTGCGCGGCGCTCTGCTGGCCTGCCTGCTGGCGGGCCTGTCCGACGCGCTGGCGCTGGCGCTGGGCGGCGGCGCCGATTTCCGGGCGCTGGCGCAGGGCGCGGTCCTGCTGGCGCTGGCGATGGGCATCGTGCACGAGGGCGCCGGCGCGACCCCCTTCCATGCCTCCTACCTGTGGCTGGCCCTGGGCGCGGCTCTGCCGATGTTCTCCGGATTGGCGCCGGCGACGGCGATCGGCGGCCTGATCTTCCTGCTGCCGCTGCGCGCGCTCGGCGCCCGCCTGTCGGGCATGCTGGCGTTGGAGGAAGACGCGGCGCGCTCGCTGGCGCTGCATCTCGCCGGCGCGATGCTGGGCCTGGCCTGGGCCGCCGAGCACGGACTCGGGCTGCTCGGCTATCTACTGGCCTTCGCCGGCTGCGGCCTGCTGACCGCGCGCCTGCCGGCGCCGGCGCTGGACCGCTGCGAGGAGGAAATCTCCGTGCGCGAGCGCGGCGCCAACCGCCTGACGCGCTTCGCCGCCGGCGCCGGCCTGACCTGGAGTTTCCTCCTGCTCGCCCCCGCGGCGCGCGCGTTCGACGCATCCGGCGCGCACCAGGACGCCGTGGCGGTGCTGTGCTGCCTCGTGCTGGTCGGGGCTGGATGGTGGACGCTCGGCGCGATCGCGGCGCAGAGCCCGCGCCGTCCGGTGTGGGCCGCGCTGGCCGCCGCCGCCGCCGGACTGCTGCTGCCCGTGATGAGCGGCGCGCTCGAGCAGATTTCGCGGCCGCTGGATTTCGAGGCGCGCCTGAGCGCGGGATTCCTGCGCAGCATCGGCGGCGCCGACGCTCCCCGCCTGCCGGAGGAGCACGGCCTCTATCTGCCGTGGGTGCTGCTCGTCACCGTCGCGCTGCCCGCGATTCTCGGCGGCGTGGCGCTGCGCAGCGCGCTCGGCCGCAAGCCCGGCGGCTCCGACGACGTGGCGCCGCTGCTCGCGGGCGCGGGCGCCGCTCTGGTGGTGTTCTCGCTGCCGCTCGGAGCCGACGGCACGGCGCCCTGGCTGGGCCTCGCTGCGATGATCGCGCTGCTGGTGGCCGCCGCCGCCGATCTGATCGGCCAGCACGGCCCGCTGGCGCCGCGCCTCGCCGCCGGCGGGGCCATCGCGATCGCGGCGGCCTTCCTGGCGCGGGATTTCGGCGCGCCGGCCGTCGCCTATCCGATGCAGGATGCGCGCGAATGGATGATCGCGCTGGATCCCGCGGGCCGGCCGCTGAACCTGCCCGGGCGCAGCGCGCCGGCCCGCGTCGTCGCGCACGGCGGCGAGCGGCCCGAGCAGTATCTGGCGAGCGGCCGCAACCGTCTCACGCCCGAGCTCGACGCTCCCGGCTTGTGGGCGCGGGACCTGGATCTGGCGCTGCAGTGCGCGCCCGGCGCCCGGCGCGTGCTGCTGGCCGGCGCGCCGCATCCGGCTTCGCTGCGCGCGCTGGCCGCCGCGGGCGTGCAGTCGGCGACGCTGGCCGCGGATCCCGCGATCACGGCGCTGCTCCGGCTCCGCGATCCGGGCGGCTACGGCCTGGAATTGTCAAACGCGCCCACGCTGGCGCGCGCGACGGGCCGCTTCGACCTGGTGCTGCTGCGCTCGCAGGCGATGTGGGACGAGGACCAATCGCTGCTGCGCCCGTGGGCCGCGACGCAGGCGCGGCATCATCTGAAGCCGGGCGGCGCCTGCGTGCTGGCGCTGGATCCGGAGCAGCTGGTGCCGGGCACGATGCCCGCCCTGGCGGCAGCCTGGCGCAAGGTCTTCGCGGCCTCCGCGCTGCTGGTCGAGCCGGACGGGCTGCACGGCGCGCGCCTGCTGCTGGTGGGATGGAAGGAATCTGGAGCGCTGCCTGCCGAGCTTCTGCCGCTGGCCGCGCCCGCCGAGTGGCTGGAGCGCATCGCCGATGCGGGCAGCATCCCCGATCTGATGGCCCCTCTGCCGCGCGGCCACGGGAAATTGTCAGAGACCGCCTGGCGCCTGGTGGACGAGCTGCGCGCGGTGCGCCGGGCGCAGGCGGTGCTGGAGGAGCTGGTGGCGGCCGGGATCGGGGCCGCGGAAGGCGGCGCGGATCCCGCGCCGTGCATGCTGACCTTCGCGGCGCGGCAGTACGCGGCGCAGGAGTACTCCTCTCATGACACCTTCCAGTCCACGGGCGCGGACGCGGTGGAAGTGTCCGAGCCGGCGCTGGAGGAGTTGCTGCGCCTGGCTCGGGCCTGGCCCGAGTCCGCCTGGCTGCGCGCGACGTGGGCCGACGCCGGATCCACGCTGGCGGCGAAGCGCGAGGTGGCTCTGGTGGAGAGTCATCTCGGCCGCTTGCGCGAGGAACTGGGCTGGCGCGACCCGGGCATCAGCCTGCCGCTGGCGCAGGCGGCGCTGGAGGTGCTGGACGAGGAGCGGGCGCGGGAATTGATCGACGAGGTGCTGCAGAGCCATCCGGACAGCGAGGAAGCGCGGCATCTGCGCGCGGTGCTGGCGGGCGAGGAGCCTCTGACGCCGGACGCGCACGCGGGCCACGGGCACGACTAGCCCTTCGAGGCTGGCCGAAAAGATTCGCGTCACCGGCGCGAGAACGCAGCGTCAGCCCGTTGATTGCGTGTCCTGCCGCGCGCTTCGACCGGCTTCGCTGCCGCCATCATGGGCGCGGCTGCGCTGGCCCCGCCGCTGATCGCGGCGCAGAGCCCGACTCTCGCGGAGATCGACGCGAAGCTGCGCGCCGCCGAGGATCGCGAGTCCTACGAAGCGGGCGCGGCCGACTGCGCGAAGGCGCTCGCGAACCTGCGCAGCCGCGAGGCCATGGAACTGCGCCTGGAGCTGTTCGACCTCCGGCTCGACACCTACCGCGGCGTCTTCCTGCGCGACTGGTTCTACGCCGGCATGGGGCGCGCCGAGTCGGCGGAGGAAAGCGGGCTGCTCGCGCGCGCGGCGGCGGACAAGAAGCGCAGCCCGCTGCTGCGCGAGCTCTGCCTGCAGGCGCTGGCGGAGGCGCCGGCGCCGGTCGCCGGAGAACTGCTCTTCGACGACGGCTTCCTGCGCGCGCCGGATCGGATCCGCCGCGCGTGGCAGGAGGCCGCGGGCCGCCGGCTGGCGCTGGAGCGCGCGCACTTCGCCAAGCCGGCGGCGGCCGCGGCCGCCCGGCAGCTGCTGCTCGAGGCCGGCGCCCCCTTCCTGGGCCACGCCCATCTCGAAACGTGGACCGCCGAGGAGCAGAACGCCATCGTCAAGGCGGCTCACTCGGCCAAGGATCCGGCGGATCGCGCCGAAGCGCTGCGCGTGCTGGCCACGCGGCGCGAACAGGGGGCCTTGTTCGCGGCTGCGGCGGCCGCGGCCTGGAAGCGCGAGGAGCGCGCGCCGCGCGCGGCGGCGCTGGCGGCGGCGGCCGAATTCGACGCGTACGAGGCGGTGCCCGCGCTGCTGAACTTCCTCGAAGCGGAAGCCAAGGAGGATTCCGCGCGCTGGACGGTCGAGACTGCCACGGCGCTGCGCCTGATCACCGGACTGCCCTTCGGCCCGCAGCCGGACGCGTGGCGCCTCTGGTGGAACCGCGAAGGGCCCGCCTGGCTCGAGGCGCGCCGCGGCGGAGCGCCGCCCGCCCTGCGCACCGACCTGCGCGGGGGAATTTCCGACACGGTGGCCGGCGGATTCTTCGGCCTGACGGTGGACAGCAAGCGCGTGGCCATCGTGGTGGACGGCTCGGGCAGCATGAGCAGCAGCCGGCTCGGCGAGCTCAGCACGGTCGAGGCGGCCGGCCGCGAAGTCACGCGCTTCTGCTCCAACCTGCCGCCCGGCGGCGTCTTTCAGTTGTGGGTCGTGGAGAAGGCGCCGATCGCGTGCTTCCCGCAGGCGGCGCCGACCAGCCGCGCCAACCTCGAGAAGGCCGGGCAATTCCTGCGGTCCCGACCCTATCAGGGCACTTCCGCGGTGGTGGACGCGCTGGAGGCGGCCATGCTGGATCCGGAAATCGACACCATCGTCTTCGTCGGCGACGGCGGCAGCAGCGCGGGCCGGCATCAGAAGGACGAGTACGTGCTGGCGGCCGCTCTGCGCCTGCACCGCCGCCACGGCGTGCGCATCCACACCGTGCTCGTCACGGACAGCCGCGCGCACGAGGACCTGATGCGGGCGCTGGCCTCCGGAACCGGCGGGCGGATGGTGCGGCCGGCGGACTGAGCACGGAGTCTGCGGGTTGCGGATGTGGATAGCATTTAGGAATGTGCTTTCTAGTCCGCGCCCTCCCCGCCGCGATGGCGGCCGTCCTGCTGGCCGGCGCCGCCGCCGGTCAGGAGCTGATCACCGAATTCTGCGCCTCCAACAGCACCCGGCTTCAGGACGAAGACGGCGAGTACTCGGACTGGATTGAACTGCACAACGCGGGCCCGGTCAGCGTGGATCTGGGCGGTTGGCACCTGACGGACAGCGCCGGCAACAAGACCAAGTGGCGGCTGCCCTCGCCCACCGTGGTGGCGCCGGGCGGATTCCTCGTGGTTTTCGCCAGCGACAAGAATCGCGCCGTCTCCGGGCAGGAGCTGCACACCAACTTCAAGCTGTCCGCGGGCGGCGAGTATCTGGGGCTGGTCCAGGCCGACGGCCAGACGGTGGCGAGCGAGTACGCGCCCGCCTTTCCCGCCCAGTTCAACGACGTCTCCTACGGGCTGGTCTTCGCGCCGCTCGTCACTTCCGCGCTCGCGTACTTTCCGGAGCCCTCGCCGGGCGCGCCCAACGGCAACGGCGGGCCGTTCGTCAAAGAGGTCACGCCTTCGCTGGCTCAGCCGGGCGACGGCGACGACCTGGTGATCACCGCCGAAGTGGTGCCGGTGGCCGGCCAGGCGCTGACCAGCGTGGATCTCCACGTGCGTGTCATGTACGCGCTCGTCAGCCACCATCCGATGCGCGACGACGGCATCGCGCCGGACGCGGTGGCGGGCGACGGGCAATGGAGCGCGCTGATTCCCGCCGCGCGCTCGCGCCCGGGAGAGATGTTGCGCTGGTACGTCACGGCCGCCGACGCGGCCGGCGGCAGCGGCCGGGCGCCTTTCTTCGCCAACCCCGTCAACTCCGCCGAGTACTTCGGCACCATGATTCCCGCCGCGGGCGTCGCCTCACCGCTGCGCGTGCTGTACTGGTTCATCGAGCACCCGGCGCTGGCGAACAGCAGCGGCGGCACGCGCTGCTCGCTCTGGTTCGAGGGCGAGTTCCTGGACAACCTGTTCGTGCGCCACCGCGGCGAGAGCTCCCTGTCCTGGCCCAAGCGCAGCTACAAGTTCGACTTCAACCCGGGCAGCCACGTTCTGTGGGATCCGGAGCTCGAGCGCATGGAGGAGATCAACCTCAACTCGACGTGGTCTGACAAATCGTTCGTGCGCCAGCTGCTGTCCTGGGAGCTCTACGCGCGCTCGGGCGCGCCGGCCTGCGAAGCCGAGATGATCCGGATCCATCAGAACGGCGATTTCTTCAGCCTCGCGGTCTTCGTCGAGCAGGTGGACGAGACGTTCCTGGAGCGCAGCGGCCTGGACGGGGACGGCGCGCTTTACAAGATGTTCAACGAGCTCACCGACGCCCACGCCGGGGTCGAAAAGAAAACGCGGCAGAACGAGGACCATGCGGACCTGGAGGAGCTGGTCGCGGCCTGCCAGCTGAGCGGGCCGGCTCTGGAGCAGTATCTCTTTGACAACGTGGACCTGCCGGCGGTGATCAACTACCTGGCGGCTACCACGCTGCTCCACGACAACGACCACGTCGGCAAGAACTACTACCTCTACCGCGACAGCGAGGGCGACCGGGAGTGGCGTTTCCTGCCGTGGGACAAGGACCAGACCTGGGGCCGCAACTTCACCGCCCAGGGCGGCGTGCTGAACGACACTCTGTGGTCGGAAAAGGATCCGCAGAGCCATCCGCTTTTCGGCGACGCGCAGCACCAGAAGATCGACCGGCTCTACAACCGGCTGATTGACGCTTGCCATCGCCAGCCGCGCATCCGGGAGATGTACCTGCGGCGCCTGCGCAGCCTGATGGACGAGATCCTGCAGGATCCGGGCAAGGTGCCCGCCGGCGAGCGCCTGCTGGAGCGCCGCCTCGAAGAGCTGTACGTGCTCCTGCGTGCGGACGCGGCCGCCGACGCCGCCGCCTGGGGCGTTCCCAACTGGGGCGCGCCGCAGGGTTTCGCGACGGCGCTGGACTTGCTGCGCAGCGACTACCTGAAGGGCCGCCGCCATCACCTCTTCGTCACCCACCGCGCCTCCGGCCTGATCCCGCGCGCGCAGTCGGCGGATCTGCGGCTCGACTTCGCCGGCTCGGAGTCCGATCCTGCCTCGGGACTGCAGGCCGAGGAATGGCTTGCCCTGCGCAACTTCAGCGCCGAGGCCGTGGATCTGTCGGGCTGGAGCCTCGAGGGCGGCGTGAGCTTCGAGATTCCGGGCGGCACGGTGATCGAGCCGGACGGCCTGCTCTACTTCTCGCCGGACCTCCGGGCCTTCCGCAGCCGCGCCGTCTCGCCGCGCGGCGGCGAGAGCCTGCTGGTGCAGGGCCCCTATTCCGGCGACCTCCAGGCCGGCGCATCGGTCCTGCTCTACGACCGCGAGCGGCGTCTGCGGAGCGCCGCCGGCACGGGCTTCGTCCTGATCGCCGAACCCGCGCGCGGCGGCGAGACTTCCTGGATCAACGTCGCCGGCGCCACGCGCGGCGGCTCGGTGGGCCTGGGCGCGTCCACGGCGGGACCGGGGCCGACCCTGACCCGCCACGGATTGGTGGCGCTGACCCTGCCGGTGCGGCATTTCGCGCCGCGCCGCGCCGATGGAGACGGCGGCGCCGGATGGCAGTGGACCGCGCCGATCCATCTGTCCGGCCGGCCGATCTGGCTGCAAGCCGTGGACCTCCGCACCGGCCGCCTGTCCAACGGGTGCGAGCTGCTGGTGAAGTAGAGATCGGCCCGAAGTCCTTGTCCGGCAAGGACTTGCGTACGATTAAAAGAATATCATATCGGTTAGTCTTGATTTCCGGATAAATTCCGATAGTGTTGTCGTGAATAGCGGGGCGACCGCCCCGACACGCCATGACGGAACACTCCCCCGCCGCGTCCGGCACACGCCTGGAGCGCTTCTCCTACGACGACGACATCGTCCGCAAGTTCGTCTACGCGACCGTCCTGTGGGGCGTCGTCGGGATGCTGGTCGGACTGATCATCGCCCTGCAGCTGGCCAATCCGGCCTTCAACTTCGGCGAATACCTCAGCTTCGGCCGCCTGCGTCCGCTGCACACGAACGCGGTGATCTTCGCGTTCGCCGGCAACGCGATCTTCGCCGCCGTCTACTACTCCACGCAGCGCCTGCTGAAGACCAGGATGTTCTGCGACAAGCTGTCGCGCATCCACTTCTGGGGCTGGCAGGCGATCATCGTCAGCGCCGCGCTGACTCTGCCGCTGGGCATCACGGCCGGCAAGGAGTACGCGGAGCTGGAGTGGCCGATTGACATTGCCATCACGCTGGTCTGGCTGGTCTTCGCCTGGAACTTCTTCGGCACGCTCAAGGTCCGGCGCGAGCGCCACCTCTACGTCGCGCTCTGGTTCTACATCGCCACCATCGTCGCGATCGCGGTCCTGCACGTGTTCAACTCGCTGGCGGTGCCGGCCTCGCTCTTCAAGTCCTACTCGGTTTACGCCGGCACGCAGGACGCCTTCATGCAGTGGTGGTACGGCCACAACGCGGTGGCGTTCTTCCTGACGACGCCCTTCCTGGGCCTGATGTACTACTTCCTGCCCAAGGCGGCGGAGCGGCCGATCTTCTCGTACAAGCTGTCCATCCTGCACTTCTGGTCGCTGGTGTTCATCTACATCTGGGCCGGCCCGCACCACCTGCACTACACCGCGCTGCCGGAATGGCTGGCCACGCTGGGCATGCTCTTCTCGGTGATGCTGTGGATGCCGTCGTGGGGCGGCATGATCAACGGCCTGCTGACGCTGCGCGGCGCGTGGAACAAGGTCGCGGCCGATCCGATCCTCAAGTTCTACGTCGTCGGCATCACGTTCTACGGCATGTCCACCTTCGAGGGGCCGCTGCTCTCGGTCAAGGCGGTCAACTCGCTGTCTCACTACACCGACTGGACCATCGCGCACGTGCACGCCGGCGCGCTGGGATGGGTCGGCTTCATGGTCTTCGGCATGATCTACTGGCTGACGCCGCGCCTGCTGCAGACCAAGACGATGGCGAAGCCCGGCTGGGTCGGAATGCACTTCTGGCTCGGCACCATCGGCATCCTGATCTACATCGTGGCGATCTACGTGGCCGGTCTCACGCAGGGCCTGATGTGGCGCGCCTTCGACGCCGAGGGCTACCTGCGCTATCCGGACTTCATGCAGACCGTCACGCAGCTGATCCCGATGTACTGGGTGCGCGTCGTCGGCGGCGGCATGTATCTCGTCGGCATGGCGATGTGCGGGATCAACCTGATCCTGACCTGGAAGATGCGCCCCGCGCGCTACGAGGAGCCGGTGTTCGAGGCGCCGGCCCTGGCCGCGCCGCCCGCCCCCGCGCCGTGCCCGGCCGGCACCGGCGCGTTCGCGTGGTTCCGCTCGATGAACTGGCACCGCGCCTGGGAGGCGCGCCCGCTCAAGTTCACGGTGTGGACGACGGCGGCGGTGGTGGTCGCCACGCTGTTCGAAGTGGTGCCGACCTTCGCCATCGAGTCCAACGTGCCGGTGATCAGCGCGGTGAAGCCCTACACGCCGCTCGAGTTGATGGGCCGCGAGCTGTACATCGCCGAAGGCTGCTACAACTGCCACTCGCAGATGGTGCGGCCGATGCACCACGAGACCGAGCGCTGGGGCGAGTACAGCAAGGCCGGCGAATCGGTCTACGATCACCCCTTCCAGTGGGGCTCGCGCCGCATCGGGCCCGACCTCGCGCGCGTGGGCGTGCGCGTGCCCTCCGCCTCGTGGCACCTGCGCCACATGCGCGAGCCGCGCGACCTCTCGCCCAATTCGATCATGCCGGCCTACGGCCACATGCTCGAGAAGGATCTCGACTACGGCGCGATCCCCAGCCGCGTCGCCGCCATGCGCCGGCTGGGCGTGCCCTACGACGAGGCGCAGTTCCAATCTTGCGTGGAGGACGCGCGCGCGCAGGCGCGGCTGCTCGACGCGGAGCTGAAGCGCGACGATCCGAGCTCGCCCGCCTTCGCGGAGAAGGAAGTGATCGCGATGATCGCCTATCTCAAGCGGCTGGGCACCGACACCGCGGGAGGCGCGCAATGAACCTGTCCGATCCCGCCTTCTGGCGCACCGCCGCCACGCTGTTCTTCTTCCTCTTCTTCTGCGGCGCCGCGGCCTGGGCGTTCTTCTCGCGCCGCGCCCGCAACTTCCGCCGCGACGCGGCCCTGCCGCTCGAGGACGGCCAGCCCGCGCCGCAGGAGCGCTCCAGCCATGAGTGACAAACTCTCCAATCACAACTACGACGGCATCCAGGAGTACGACAACCCGCTGCCCGGCTGGTGGAAGATGCTGTTCTGGGCCACGATCCTGTTCGCGATCCCCTACGTGATCTGGTTCCACATGATGGGCAACACCGTCGCCGCCGGCTACGCGAAGGAGCAGGAGGCCGCAGCAGCGCTCGAGGCGTCGCGCGTGCGCCTGGACCAGTCGGCCGCGGGCCTGCTGGCGCTGATGAGCGATCCCGAGCATCAGGCCGGCGGGAAGAAGATCTGGGACGTCTACTGCGTCGCGTGCCACATGCCCGACGGCGGCGGCATCGTCGGCCCCAACATGACCGACGACCACTATCTCAACGTGCGCAAGATCGAGGACATCCCCGGCATCGTGCGCGAAGGCAGGCTGGACAAGGGGATGACGCCGTGGAAGGGCATCCTGTCCGAAAATCAGATCGCCGAAGTCAGCGCCTACGTGGCCGGGCTGCGCGGCACGAAGCCGGCGGTGGCCAAGGAAGCTCAGGGCGAGGTGATTCCGCCGTGGACGAGCAACTGACGCTGCTCGAGCCGCCGGAGCGGGTGCTGTCCACCCTGAACCAGGACGGCACGCGCCGGTGGCTGCGGCCGAAGGTGGCCATGGGCCGCTGGTGGCGGCGGCGCCGCATCGTGGCCTGGGCGCTGATGGCGCTGTTCACGCTGATCCCGTGGATCGAGATCGGCGGGCGCCCGCTCATGCGCTTCGACCTGGTGACGCGCAACTTCTCCTTCTTCGGCATCGCCTTCCGCCCCACCGACAGCCTGCTGCTGATGCTGCTGCTGCTGTCCATCTTCCTGAGCATCTTCCTCGTCACGGCGCTGGCCGGCCGCGCCTGGTGCGGCTGGGCCTGCCCGCAGACCGTCTATCTCGAATTTTTGTTCCGTCCGATCGAGCGCGCGATCAAGAACAAGGCGCTGCGCTGGGCGGCCTTCACGGTGCTGGCCCTGCACCTCGCCAACACCTTCCTGTCCTACTTCGCCGGACCGCGGGCGGTGCTGTCCTGGTCGTTCGGATCGCCGGCCGAGCATCCGGCGGCCTTCGCCCTGGTGCTGGGCACGACCGCGCTGATCCTCTTCGACTTCGGATGGTTCCGCGAGCAGATGTGCACCATCGTCTGCCCCTACGCGCGGCTGCAGTCCGGCCTGCTCGACCGCGACTCGCTGATCATCGGCTACGACGCGCAGCGCGGCGAGCCGCGCGGGCGGCTCAAGACCGGCAAGGAGGCGGGCGCCGGCGACTGCATCGACTGCAATCTCTGCGTCGCCGCCTGCCCGACCGGCATCGACATCCGCGAGGGCCTGCAGCTCGAGTGCGTGGCTTGCGTGCAATGCGTGGACGCCTGCGACGCGGTGATGGACAAGATCCACCGGCCGCGCGGCCTGATCCGCTACGCCTCGCAGAACGCGCTGGCAGGCGCCGGCCGCAAGGTCTGGCGCGCGCGCACGCTGATCTATCCGATCATCATCTTCGGATGCGTGGCGGGACTGGTCATGGGCCTGGCCGGCCGCGATCCGGCGCTGGTGCGCCTGCTGCGCGTGCAGAACGTGCCCTATCTGCCGCAGGCCGACGGCACGGTGCTGAATCCGGTGCGCCTTTCCATCGAGAACCGCGGCGAGGAGGCGCGCACCTACGCGCTCGAGCTGCTCGAGCCGGACGGCGCGCGCCTGCTGGCGCCGATGTTCCCTCTGACGATTCCCGCCGGCGAGGAGCGCACGGTGGTCCTACAAGCCGTGATTCCGGCCGGCGCGTTCGAGGACGGGCGGGTCGAGGCCAGATTGCGCATCGCCGACGGCGCCGGCTATGAGAGGATCCTGAAGGAAACGTTGCCGGGTCCCTTGCATCACGCCGAGGAGGACGACGATGAATGAAGCCGCCCTCTGGAAGTGGTTTCCCGTGCTGCTGCTGGGCGCAACGCTGATCTTCGCCGTCTGGCGCGTGGCTCTGGTGGTCAACGACCCCTCCTTCGCCGCCGACGAGCAGGCCTACGCGCACGGCCAGGCCTGGGACGCCGAACTCGCGCGCCGCGCCGCCACCGACGAACTGGCCTGGCAGCTGCAACTCGAGCCGCCGCCAGCCTCCGCCGCCGGCGAGGGCCCGGTGCTGCTGCGCGTGCGCGACGCGGCCGGACGCCCCGTCGAAGGCCTCGCCGGCAGCGTGATCGGATTTCACAACGCGCGCGCCGGCGCGCCGCGCGCCGCCTCCTTCGCCGACGGCGGCGAGCCCGGCCTGTACCGCGCGAGCCTGCCGGTGGATCGCGCCGGCCTGTGGCAGTGGGAAGTCAGCCTGAGCGGCGCCGCCGGCGCCTGGCACGGATTCCTGCGCGAGGAGGTCGCGCGGCCGTGAGTCCCGCCTTCCTCGCCGGAATCTTCGGCGCGAGCCTGATCGGCAGCCTGCACTGCGCCGGCATGTGCGGCGGCATCGCCTGCTTCGTCGCCGGAACCGCCTCGCGCGGGCGCAGCATCCTGCTCTATCACTCCGGCCGCCTGATTTCCTACACCGCGCTGGGAGCGGCGGCGGGCGCGGCCGGAGCGGCGCTCGATCTGGGCGGCGAAGCGGCCGGCATCGGCCGCGCCGGCACGATCGCCGCGGCGGCGCTGGTGATGGCGACGGCCGCGTGGATGCTGGCGCGCGCGCTGGGCGTGCGGCTGCCCGCCTTCCCGGCCAAATCGCGGCTCGGCCGCGCCTACGCGTCGGCCACCCGCGTCGTCGCCGAGGCGGATCCGGGAGTGCGCGGCCTGGCGCTGGGATTGTTGACTGCGCTGCTGCCGTGCGGATTCCTGTATCTCTTCCTCGCGGCGGCGGCGGCCAGCGGCGGCGCGTTGGCGGGCGCCGCGACGATGGCGGCCTTCTGGGCGGGCACGGTGCCGGCGCTGTTCGCGGTGGGATTCCTGGCGCAGCGGATCACGCCCGCGATCCGGAAGCGCGCGCCGGCGGTAGCGGCGGGATTGTTGCTGGCGGTGGCGCTGACGGCGCTGGTGCCTCGATTGAGCGCGCCGGCTTTTGCGGGAACGGAGAAGGGAGGAGAGCCGGCGTGCTGTCAGGAGTAGGAGCGGACGGAAGAGGCAGAGCACAGCCTTTGAAGCGGCCAGAGGCCGCTGGGGACAGGAAGCCCGCAATGGCCGCGTGCGGCCATTGCGGCCTTCTCGTCCCCCCAGGGCTCCAGGACTTCTGCTGCGCCGGATGCCGCACCGTCCACGCGGCGTTGCGCGAATGGGGATTGGAAGAAGGCTGGAGCCGCCGCCTGCGCGAATCCAAGTCCGCGCCCCGGCCGGCGCGCGCGAGCGGCCGCAGCTTCGCGGAATTCGACGATCCCTCGCTGCTCGCGGCCTGCGCCGACGTCCAGGACGGCCGCGGCCGGGCCGAGCTCTACCTCGAGGGCGTGCACTGCGCGGCCTGCGCGTGGCTGGTCGAGCGCCTGCCCAAGATCGTGCCGGGAGTGGAGTCGGCGCGGCTGGATCTCACGCGCGGCGTCGCCGAAGTGCGCTGGGATCCGGCGCGCGTCAGCCTGTCCGCCGCGGCGCGCGCGCTCGACCGCCTTGGCTACCCGCCGCATCCGGCGCAGCGCGGCGAGGCGGAACTGCGCCGCGCCGAGGAGCGGCGCGAGCTGGTGCGCATCGGCGTCGCCGGCGCCATCGCCGGCAACCTGATGGGCATCGCGTTCGCGCTCTACGGCGGTTCGCTGCACTCGATCGAGCCCGCCTTCCAGAGTTTCTTCCGCTGGACGTCGCTGCTGCTCGCCGCCCTCTCCCTGGCCTGGCCCGGCCGCGTCTTCCTGCGCGGCGGCTGGAACGCGCTGCGCGCGCGCGCGCCGCACGCCGATCTGCCGATCGCGCTCGGTCTGCTCGCGGGCTTCCTGGGCGGCGCCTGGAACGTCTGGCGCGGCCAGGGCGAGGTGTATTTCGAAGCGGTCGGCATCCTGGTCTTCCTGCTGCTGACCGGACGCTTCCTGCAGCGACGCCAGCAGCGCCGCGCGCATGATTCGCTCGCGCTGCTGCACGCGCTCGCGCCCGCGGTGGCGCGCCTGCTGGACGCGTCCGGCCCGGCGCGCGAAGTGCCCGTCGCGGCCCTGCGCGCCGGCGATCGGGTCGAGGTGCTGGCCGGCGCGGGCGTTCCGGCCGACGGCCGCATCGTCGCAGGCAGCTCCGGTTTCGACCTCGCGCTGCTCACCGGAGAATCGCGGCCAGTCGAACTGGGCCCCGGCGCGGCCGTGCACGCCGGCACCACCAGCCTGACTTCGCGCGTGGTGATGGAAGTCGAGCGCACCGGCGCCGAAACGCGCGTGGGGCGCATCGCGGCGCTGGTGGCCCGCTCCTCCGCGGAGCGCGCGCCGATCGTGCTCTTCGCCGACCGCATGGCCGGCTGGTTCACGGCCGCGGTGCTGGCGATCGCGCTCGGCACGGCGTTCTTCTGGAGCAGCCAAGGCGCCGCCGTGGCTCTCGACCGCGCGATGGCGCTGCTGCTGGTGGCCTGCCCCTGCGCGCTGGGCATGGCCACGCCGCTGGCGCTGACCGCCGCCATCGGCCGCGCGGCGCGGCGCGGCTTCCTGGTGAAGCGCGGGGCCGCGCTCGAGCGGCTGGCGCGGCCGGGCGTGCTCCTCCTTGACAAAACCGGAACCTTGACCGAAGGGCGCTTCGCCCTGCGCGGCTGGAGCGGAAGCGCCGAGGCGGCGCAGCTGGCGGCTGCGCTCGAGGCGCAGGCCGCCGGGCCGCATGCCGCCGCGCTGCGTTCCCTGGCGCCGCGCGGCGTGGAGCTGCCGGCCGTCACGGACGTGCGCCTGATTCCCGGGCAGGGCGTCGAGGGCTTGGTCGGCGGCCGCCGCGTGCTGGCGGGCTCGCCGGCGTTCCTCGCGGCGCGCGGAGCGCCCGCGCCCCCCGCGCAACTGGAAGCGGCGCTCGCGCGCGGTCTGACGCCGGTCGCGGTCGCGGTGGACGGCCGCTGCGCCGGCCTGGCCGAGCTCGGCGACGCGCTGCGGCCCGGCGCCGCGAAAATGGTGAACGATTTGCGCGCGCGCGGCTGGGAGCTGCGCATCCTTTCGGGCGACCATCCGCGCGTGGTCGCGGTCGCCGCGCGCGAGTTGGGCATTCCGGCCGAGCACGCGCGGGGGGGGGCCTCGCCCGAGGACAAGGTGGCGGCGGTGCAGGCCGCGCGCGCCGCCGCCCGGGGCCGCGCGGTGGTGATGGTGGGCGACGGCGTCAACGACGCGGCGGCGCTGGCCGCGGCCGACGTCGGCGTGGCCGTGCACGGCGGCGCCGAGGCCAGCCTGCAGGCCGCGGACGTGCATCTCGCCGGCGCGGAGGGCTTGCCGGCCATCGTCGAACTCTTGGCCGGCGCCCGCCGCACGCTCGGCGCGGTGCAGCGCGCGCTGCTGGTCTCGCTGGCCTACAACGGAGCGGCCGTCGCGCTCGCCGCCGCCGGCCTCATCTCCCCCATCCTGGCCGCCGTCCTGATGCCGATCTCCTCCCTCACCGTGGTGGCCCTGGCCTTCCGCGCCCGCACCTTCAGCCCGGCGGCGGCATGAGCCTGATCTTCATCGTGCTGCCGATCGCGCTGGCCGTGGCCGCGGTGGCGGTGATCGCCTATCTGTGGGCGGCGCGCTCCGGCCAGTTCGACGACCTGGAGACTCCCCGCCACCGCATCCTCTGGGAGGACGAGGCGGCGGGTCCGGCTGACGCCGAGGACGAGCCTACTTCCCGAAGCCGCGAATGATCTGCACCAGGCCCTGAACGACCTCGGGCTTGTTGGCCAAGTCGGGACTGGGCGGCATGTATTGACTCTTGCCCATCGCGGCGCCGCCCTGGACGATGAACTTGGCGAGGTACTCGTCGTCCACCTGCGCCTGCCAGGCCTTGTCGGTGTAGTTGCGCGGCTTCGGGTTGAGGCTCGCGGCGTTCGGGCCGTCGCCGACGCCGGTTTTGCCGTGGCAGGTCGAGCACAGGGTGTCGAACTTGGCCTGGGCCTCTGCCTTGGCCTCCGCGGAGATCGTCACGGCCTTGCTGCCGCCGCCGCAGGAGAGAGCCACGGCGCCCGCGCTCAGCGCGCCGGCGAGAAGGATGGTGCGAGCAGGGTTCATTCCAGGAGGATAGCCCCGATAATCAGACTTTCAAGTCTTGATTAGAAGAACCTATTTTCTACCAAATTATCTGGAATAGGCTTGAGCATCCCGCCTGCGTCATGCGAACTCCCCCCGCCGCCGTTCCTCCCCCCGCCTGGTGGACCTGGGCGCAGGCGCTGCTCCTCCTCGCCGGCCTGGGCATCTTCGCCGCGCTCTGGCTGCGCCCGGCGCTGGGCCTCGACCTGCTGTGGAACGTGCTGATTCCGGCGGCGCCCGCCCTGCTGCTGCTGGCGCCGGGACTGTGGCGCAACCTCTGCCCTCTCGCCACGGTGGCGCTGCTGCCGAACCGCCTTCAGCGCTCGCGCGGACTGCGCATTCCGAAACGCGCGCAGGCGCAAGTCGCGCTGGCCGGAGTCCTGCTGCTCTTCCTGCTGATCCCGCTGCGCCGCATCCTGCTCGATCAGGACGCGACGGCTTCCGCGCTGCTGCTGGCCGGCGCCGGACTGGCGGCGCTCGGTTGCGGCTTCCTCTTCGAGACCAAGGCCGGCTGGTGCGCGGGCCTGTGCCCGGTGCGGCCGGTGGAGACGCTGTACGGCGAGCGTCCGCTGGCGACCTTTGACAACGCGCACTGCCGCAGCTGCGAGTTCTGCGCCGCGCCCTGCCCGGACTCCGAGCCGGCGCCGCGGCCCGGCCACGGCTCGGAGTCGCGGCCGGCGCGCGCGGTCGAGTTGCTGATGATCGGCGCCTTCCCCGGCCTGATCTGGGGCTGGTTTCACGTTCCGGACTGGACCGGAGGCGAGGACTGGCGCGATCTGACATCCACCTACGGACTGTGCCTGGGCATGGCCGCCGCCACCCTGGCGCTCTACGCCGGCCTGCGCGCGCTCGCGCCCGCTGCGCGCCGCCTGCCGCTGGCGCGCGCCTTCGGCCTGTCCTCGATCGCCTGCTACTACTTCTACCGCCTGCCCGCGCTGATCGGCTTCGGGCTCTTTCCCGGCGACGGCACGCTGGTGGATCTCCGGACCGCGCTTCCTGCCTGGACGCCAATCGCGCTGCAAGGAATGACTTTGACTTTGCTGACGCTCTGGCTGCTGAGGCGCGGCGATCCGCGCAAATCCTGGCTGCGCCGGCCGGCTCCGGCCTGGAAGTCAAGAATGAAGGTGTGAGACGGGGCGCAGGGCGCCTGCGAGCCTCGCCACCAGCGCCGACTGCACGGCGGCCGCGGTCGGCGGCGGCTGGCCCAGCGCGCCGAGTTCGGCGGACATCGTCGTCATGACGTCGGGATCGAGGCCGCAGGGATCGAAGCGGCGGAACCAGTCCAGATCCGTGCTGACGTTCAGCGCCAGGCCGTGCCAGCTCACCCACTTGCGCACCGCCACGCCGATGCTGGCCAGCTTGCGGCCGTGGACCCAGCAGCCGGTGTTGCGCGTATCGCGGCCGCCCGCGAGGCCGAAATCATTCATCGTTGCGATCAGCGCGTCCTCCAGCGCGTGCAGGTAGGCGTGCAGATCGCGCGCGTCGCCCTCGAGGCGCAGCAGCGGATAGGCGACGATCTGGCCGGGGCCGTGGAAGGTGGCCTTGCCGCCGCGGCCGATCTCGTGCACGGGGATGCCCAGATGCGCGTACTGACTGGGCGAACCCCCGCCGCGGCCGATCGTGATCACCGGATCGAACTCCGCCAGCAACAGGTGATCGGGCTCGTCCCCCGCCGCGATCGCCGCCACCAGCCGCTCCTGCAGCGCGTTCACCTCCGCGTAGTCCGCGCGCCCGAGGTCGCGCACGACCCACGCGGGAGAGCGCGAGAAGCGCATGCCTACTTCGAGGAGCGGATCGCGTGCGGCGACATGCCGTGCACGTCCTCGGCGGCTTCCATGAACACTTCGCTGAGGGTCGGGTGCGGGTGGATGGTCATGGCGACGTCGGCGGCGGTCAGTCCGGCCTCGATGGCCAGCGACGCCTCGGTGATGAGGTCCGTCACGTTGGGGCCGACCATGTGCACGCCGAGCACGCGGTCGTCGGTCGCGTCGGAGATGACCTTGATCAGTCCATCAGTCTGGTGCAGCGACATCGCGCGGCCGTTGGCGCCGAAGTTGAAGCGGCCCACCTTGTAGGCGATGCCCTTCTCCTTGCACTGCGCCTCGGTGAGGCCGGTCCAGGCGATCTCGGGATCGGTGAAGATCACCGCCGGGATGCACTTGAAGTCCTGCGCGACGCCGGCCTGGCGCGCGATCGCGCCGGCGGCCACCAGGCCCTGCGCCGAGCCCTTGTGCGCCAGCATCGGGCCGTGCGTCACGTCGCCGACCGCGTAGACGTGCGGTGTCTTGGTCTGACATTGTGCGTCCACCTCGATGAAGCCGCGCGCGTCGGGCTTCACGCCCACCGATTCCAGGCCGATGTTCTTCGTCACCGGGCGGCGTCCGACCGTCAGCAGGATGGCGTCCGCTTCGAAAGTCTGGCGCTGACCTTGGATTTCCGCGGTCACTTCGACGCCCGCGCCCTTCGGCTTCCACTCCTTGGCCGCGGATTTGAGGTGTATGACGATGCCGGCCTTCTTGGCGCGCCGCTCCACCACTTTGACGAGTTCCGGATCGGTGCCGGGCAGCAGCTGCTCCATGAACTCGACCACCGTCACCTTGACGCCGACCTGGGCGTAGAACATGCCCAGCTCCATCCCGATCACGCCGCCGCCGATCACGAAGAGCGACTTCGGCAGGGCCTTGGGCGAGAGCGCCTCGGTGCTGGACCAGACCAGCGGGCCGAAATCGAATCCTGGAATCGGCGCGGGCTCGCTGCCGGCCGCGATCACCAGATCCGTGCACTGGATGGACGTGAGACTGCCGTCCGGCATCTTGACCTCGACCAGGTTCGGCCCCTTGATGACGCCGCGGCCGCGCACCCACTCGATCTTGCGGCTCTTGAAGAGCATGCCGACGCCGCCGGTGAGCTTCTTGACGATTCCGTCCTTCCAGGAGATCAGTTTGGACAAATCCAGCGTGGGCGCCGCCACCGTGAAGCCCATGTCCGCGGCGTGGCGGCAGTGCTCGGCGAAGTGGCCGGCGGAAATCAACGCCTTCGACGGGATGCAGCCCCAGTTCAGGCAGGTGCCGCCGAGGTTGTCCTGTTCCACCACCACCACCTTCTTGCCCAGGTCGGCGGCGCGAATGGCGCACACGTATCCGGCCGGGCCTGCGCCCAGCACCACGACGTCGGTTTTGATCGCGTTCATGCGGCTTGATGCGGTTTCTTGGGTAGGATCTTAGCGTTGCGCATTCCAGCCCTATGCCTGCTGGCGGCGGCCTGCGCCACGCCTGCGGACGGCGAGCCGAACCCCGCGCGCGGCCACGGCATCCGCGTGGAGGCCGCGGCCACCCGCGCGGGCCAGCCCTTCGGCGAGCTCAAAGCCGAAATGTGGCACGAGCGCGAGCGGCGCCTGGAATTGCTCGGGCCGGAGCCGGCCGCGGGCGGCGCGCGCCGCGGACTGGAACTGCTCCTGACCGGCGACTTCAACCGCGCCGGCGAATTCTGGGGCAAGGTTCGCGTCACGGAATTCGAACGCGCAGCGAACTCCTTGGATCCGGTCTATCTGGGCGAGCCGCTGCAGGAGCGCCTGGGTCCGACCACGGCGCGCTTCTGGAATCTGACGGTGCCCGGCCGCGACGGCGACTACCGGCTGCGCATCGAGATGCGCTACGACGTCTGGACGGAAATGGAGCGGGCTCGGCCCTTCTGAGGACTGCCGCGGCCGAGCAGCCCGGGATTTAGACGGTAACCCCGGAGCGCCGGGTGCGTGGATCTGGTTCGGAGGAAACATCCATGCACCGCATCTCTCACTTTTTTCCGGCCGCCGCGCTGGCGGCCCTGATTCCCGCGCTCGCGGCTCCGGCCGCGGCGCAGCAGCCGCCGGCGGCGGCCGGCGCCGGCGCGGCGCCCTGCGTGCCCGAAGGCGGCGGCGCCGCGCCGGAGTACCGGCGTCCGCCGCTGGGCCAGCCCGGCGATCCGGTCGAAGCCGAATGGCTGAACTCGCCCGGCACCGGCGACGGCAGCGGCGATCCGCAGATCCGCGAGCGGGACCCGATTTCGGGCGACGACCCGATGGGGCCGGCCACGCCCTCCGCGGGCGGCGACACGGCCTCGGCGCCGATTGACAATTCCGGAGGCGATCTGTCCGGGCCGAACGGCGAGCCCCAGAACGGCGGCAGCGAGGGCCCGTGCATCGAGGTCTACGTGGAATGGACCTACCGCTATCCGGTCACTCTGCACAAATCTCACGGTGCCTCCCTGTGGGGCTTCTCCGGAGGCGAGTCCGAAATCACCGTGGTCTGGAAATACGGCAAGAAGCGCTCCAAAGTGCGGGAGATCTGCCCGTGCTGAGGAAAGGCGCGATCGCGGCGGCGGCGCTGCTGGGGCTGCTGCTGATCCTGGGTTGGCTGGGAAGCGGCGGGCCGGAGGCTGCGCCGCTCCCCCGCCCGCAACGGGAAGTCCCGCAGCCCGGGCCGCCCGCCGCGGCCGCGCCGCTGGCGGCGGTGGAGCGCACGCCGGCGCTTGGCACGGCGCCGGAAGAGAGCGCCGAACCGGCGGCCGCGCCCGCGCCGGAGACCGGAGCCTTGCGCGGACTGATTCGCGACGAAACCGGCCTCGCGCTGCCGGACGCAGCCATCTGCGTGGTGCAGGATCCGCTCGACGGCTCGCTGCGGCAGAGCCGCTGGGCGCGCAGCAACGCCGACGGCTACTTCGAGATCGCCGCGGTGCCGGCCGGACTCTGGAGCCTGCGCCTCGCGCGGCGCGGGCCGCGGCTCATGCAAGCGGAGAGTTGTCAGGGCGAGGTGCAGATCCACGCTGGCCAGACTTCCTGGGTGGAGGTGGCGCTGGAAGGTTCGCGCACGCTGACCGGCCGCTTCCTGATGGCCGGCGAGGACGGACTGGGGCTGAGCCTCGTGCTGCGCAGCGTGGATCCGCCGGTGCGGCAGGTCGGCGAATCCGTCGCGGTGATGAGCGCCGAACTGGAGCAGCTCGAGGCCGATCCCGAGGCGAATCCGGAGGAAGCGCGCTCGGGCGAGTTCTGGTTCTGGGGCCTCGCCCCCGCCCGCTACGAGCTCAGCGTCTATCTGGACGTGGCGCGCCAGCGCTGCGTGCGCCGTGAGGTGGACCTGCGCCACGGCGACGGCGACCTCGGCACCGAGGTCCTTCGCTGGGAAGACTTCTTCAGCCCACGGAGCGCCGCGGATTCGCGCTGAATCACGCGAGATTGGCGCTGGTGGACTGCGAAATGCCCTGTTTCCTGACAGTGCTATGATGGGCAGGACTGGGGTTCAATCATGCTCGAACTGCTGCTCCTCCTCCAATCCGATCGTATTTCAGTAGGAACGAGCGGCAGATGGCCAGGAACGAATGGGATGGAGGCGGTCCAAGGACTCGCCGGTCCCGAGATCCTCATCACGGGATCCCTCCCGGAATTCTACGGCTCGGGCGAGCGCACTTGGACAGCCATGGAATGGGATCCGTCTGCGCAGGAGTACCGATTCGGGCAGCACTCCGATTTCCCCGAAGCCGACATCGCTCTGCTCGGACTGGCTCAGGCAGACGGAGTCGGCCCTAAAGAAATCGTGGTTCTGCTCGAAAACGGCAGAGTCGAGATCCGAGACGCGGCCACCAAGAGCCTGATCTCGAGTTGGCAATCGGCGCTCGTCCAAGCCAAGAGCTTCGCCGCCGGAGATCGAACTGGCGACGGGTTGGACGAAATCTACGTGAGCGGCACGAATGGATTGGTAGAACACATGTCGGATGGCACCCTGCTGCGCACGTGGCTCGGCGCGACTCGCGGCTACGGCGGCTCGTACGTGAGCATCGGACAGGTGGATGGAGATTCTTCGCTGGAGATCGTCTGCCACGGCGGCTTGCTGTTGGATGCCGCGACCGGAGCGATCCAGTGGTCGTTGGGCAGGCCCTGGGGATACAACATCCGCTGCGGGGATATCGACGGGGACGGTCTGGATGAAATCGTCAGTGCCGGGTTCAACCAAGACGGGATTTACGCCTGGGACGCGAATCTTCAGGCGCAGAAGTGGTTGTACCCCATTTCAGGCGTACCTTGGATCTGCCTCTTCGACGAGAACAGTGACGGCAGGGACGAGGTGCTCATTACGATGAAGCCAGGAATGTTCCCGGAGTACCGCATAGGAGTGCTCGATGGCGTAACGGGCACGCTCGCACGTAGCATGGTGACGAGCCTCAAGGGAGATCGCGCATTCCTAGTCGCCGATCCGGATCAGGACCAGGAGTTCGAACTCATCACGGGCGCGGACTCCATACTGAGCTCAGGGATCAATCACATCGAGGTGCGCAAATTGTCGAGCGGCACACTCGAGTGGTTTGGCGATCTGCTCGGCGCTCCGTTCCAGTCAGCCTGCTTGGCAATTCTCGAGCCGGGAGCCCTCCCTCTGCTCTACTCGGCCGTCAGCAATCACAATGACTCGAACGGCAGAATTTTGGTATTGGATCCTGACCGCCTAACGAGACTGGGCCTCTCAGGTCCAGTCGGGCCCGGTGGCTACCAGGTCTGGCTCAATTCCATGATTCAGCACGACCTCGATCTCGACGGTGATGACGAATTGATCACGGCCGCCGAGGAGCGCGACGCTGGGTCGATTCAGGTTTGGGATCATGCGTCGGGATTCGACCTGAACCTTCTCTGGTCATCACCCGCCCGCACCGAGCGCGACACGATCGAGCTGCTCGCCGCGGGAGACGTCGATGCGGATGGGAAGGTCGAGATCGTGGCGGCATCCGCATGGAATTCAACCGCAGGCACTGGAGTGTACATCTACACTTTCGAGTTCGGCTCCACCGCTCCCGAATGGACGAGCCCGCCCTTAGGCTCCCAAGGGCAGGACCCGCTGGCGCTCACAGTTTCGAATCTGGATGCCGATCCAGCACTCGAGATCTGCGTTCTCCTCGAATCCGGGATCGTTCACGCCTTCGACGGATCGACCCATCAACTCCAACACAACTGGGTTGGTCCTTTCACCGCGATGGCGGCGGTTCCGGGCACCGACATGCTTTTGATGGGCGACGCGAACGGAAGGGTTGGCTTGCAGCGGCCCAACGGATTTGGCGGCTTGATCACGCTGAGAACCGGTAGGCCGGCGCCTGAACTCGTGGACGAGATCAACGTAGTCGAGCTCAGTGCCGGGTTCCGCGTCGGAGTTTCGCAGGGTGGGATCTACCGGCTCCTGAAGGTCGACCTGGCCTCCATCACGCATGAGTTCGGACCTCACGGACGCGATGCTGGAACCAGGCCGGCGGTGCATCCGACTCGGGACTGGATCTACCTTCCCGCGGCAGCTGCGTTGTTCAAGTATCGGTATTAGCCCAGGTCCAACGCCCGCCTCGGTCATACCCTACGGGTCTTCAGGCCCTCGTCGAGTTTGGCGAGGAACTGCTCGGTGGTCAGCCACTTCTGCGCCGGCCCGATCAGGATCGCCAGGTCCTTGGTCATGAATCCCGACTCGACGGTGTCGACGCAGACCTTCTCCAGGCTCTCCGCGAAGGCCTGCAGATCGGAGTTGCCGTCGAGCTTGGCGCGGTGCATCAGGCCGCGCGTCCAGGCGAAGATCGAGGCGATCGGGTTGGTGCTGGTGGGCTTGCCCTTCTGGTGCTCGCGGAAGTGGCGCGTGACGGTGCCGTGCGCGGCCTCGGCCTCCACCGTCTTGCCGTCGGGCGTCAGCAGCACGCTGGTCATCAGGCCGAGCGAGCCGAAACCCTGCGCGACGGTGTCCGACTGCACGTCGCCGTCGTAGTTCTTGCAGGCCCAGACGAAGCCGCCGCTCCACTTGAGCGCGGCCGCCACCATGTCGTCGATCAGCCGGTGCTCGTAGACGATGCCGGCGGCGTCGAATTTCGCCTTGAACTCGGCCTCGTAGATCTGCTGGAAGATGTCCTTGAAGCGGCCGTCGTAGACCTTGAGGATCGTGTTCTTGGTGGACAGATAGACCGGCCACTTGCGCTGCAGGCCGAAGTTGAGGCAGGCGCGCGCGAACCCCGCGATGGACTCGTCCAGGTTGTACATGCCCATCGCCACGCCCGGCGCCTTGAAGTCCATGACCTCATGCGTCACCGGCGCGCCGCCGCCGGCCGGCGTGAAGGTCATGGTCAGCTTGCCGGGGCCGGGAATCAGGAAATCGGTGGCGCGGTATTGGTCGCCGTGCGCGTGGCGGCCGATCACGATCGGCTGCGTCCAGCCGGGCACCAGCTTGGGGATGTTCTTGCAGATGATCGGCTCGCGGAAGACGGTGCCGCCCAGGATGTTGCGCACGGTGCCGTTCGGCGACTTCCACATCTTCTTGAGGCCGAACTCCTTCACCCGCGCCTCGTCCGGCGTGATCGTGGCGCACTTGACGCCGACGCCGTGCTTGAGGATGGCCTTGGCCGAATCCACCGTCACCTGGTCCGCGGTGGCGTCGCGGTGCTCGATGCCGAGGTCGTAGTACTCGAGCTTCAGATCCAGGTAGGGCAGGATCAGGCGCTCCTTGATGAACGCCCAGATGATGCGGGTCATCTCGTCGCCGTCGAGTTCGACGACCGGATTCTGAACTTTGATCTTGGCCATGACGCGGGGATGCGGGAAAGGGATCGAATAGGATAGCGGAGCGTGGACCGGCCGCTCCGCCTCGGAATCAGCGCCTGCCTGCTGGGTCAGGAAGTGCGCTACGACGGCGGGCACAAGCGCGACGATTTCCTGATGGGCACGGTCGCGCCCTTCGTGGAATGGGTGAGCGTCTGCCCGGAAGCGGAAAGCGGCATGGGCGTGCCGCGCCCGCCGGTGCGCCTGGAGCGCGCGGCCGCCGGGGCGGGCGCAGGCGCGGGCGCGGAGTTGCGCCTGATCGATCCGAAATCCGGCGCCGATCACGGCCCGTCGCTGCGCAAGTTTTCCGCGCGGCGCGTGGCGGCGCTGGCGCAGGAGGATCTGGACGGCTACGTGCTCAAAAAGGATTCGCCGAGCTGCGGCCTCGAGCGCGTGCGCGTCTACAACGCGAGCGGCATGCCTGAGCGCAAGGGGGTCGGCCTCTACGCCGCCGCGCTGCTGGAGCGCCTGCCGCTGCTGCCCGTGGAGGACGAGGGCCGGCTCAACGATCCGGGAATCCGCGAGAATTTCTTCGAACGCGTGTTCGCCTATCGCCGCCTCAAGGCCGCGCTGCATCCGCGCTGGACCGTCGGCGGCCTCGTGCGCTTCCACACCGCCGAGAAATCATTGCTGATGGCGCACGATCCGCAGGCTTACCGCGAGCTCGGCCGCCTGGTGGCGGGCGCGAAGGCCCTGCCACGCGCGGAACTGGCCGAGCGCTACCCAGCCGCCTTCATGCGTGCGCTGCAAAAGATGGCCACGCCGCGCAAGCACCAGAACGTGCTGCAGCACATGCAGGGCTACTTCAGCGAGCAACTCACGGCCGGCGAGCGCGCCGAGCTGACCGGCCTGATCGAGGACTACGGGAACCGCCTCGTGCCGCTGATCGCGCCGGTGACGCTGATCCGGCACTTCGTGCGCCGCTTTGACGTCCAGTATCTCGCCGGACAGAGCTACCTCGAGCCGAGCCCGAAGGAACTGATGCTGCGCAATCACGCCTGAGGCGGATCGCTGCGCAGGAGCGCGTGGCCGTAGAGGAAGTAGATCGCCAGCGCCAGCAGGCCGAAGGCCAGCGCGACGACGGACACCGCCAGGTGCCCGACGACGAACCAGTTGAGGCGCAACAGATTCCACTCGCCGGCGGCGAAGCCGCGCAGCAGCAGGCCCACCGCCTGCGCGACGCTGATGGCGAGGCGCGGCCCGCACAGCAGCCGCGCCGGGAACAAGGAGGCGCAGCGCGGCAGCAGGAAGCAGGCGGCGCCGGCCGCCCAGATCAGCGACGCAGCCAGCAGGAAGCCGAGCAGTTCGGCATTCTCGTGGAGCGGGCCGCCGGTGACCGTCGCGGCTTCGGCGCCCAGCGCGGCGCGCGCGCGCCAGGCGGCCAGAGCCAGAGCGGCGCCGGCCAGCGCGGAAAGCAGCAGCAGGCGGCGGCGCATGCGCTCCTCGTCCCTGCGGACGAGCAGCGCGTCGCAGGCAAGCAGGGCCAGCGTCGCGGCGGCGATCCAGACCACGCCTCCATCCTACTCACGGAAACCGGCGCGCCGGACACCGGCGACGGCGCCCGCTCCCGCGGTCAGGCCAGATCGCGGCGGTTTTCCGGCTTGAGCGGCAGATCGCTGGCCAGAATCCCTTCGTAGCAGGCGCGCACGCGCTCCAGATAATTCTTGAAGCGCGGCAGCCAGTCCATCGTCAGAGCCTGCGGGCCGTCACAGAGGGCGTGGTGCGGATCGGGGTGGAAATCCACCAGCACCATGGACGCGCCGACCAGCACGCCCTGGCCGGCGGCGTGGAAGATCTCCGGCAGGCCGTCGGGCACGATGCGCAGGCGCCCCACCGAGTGGCTGGGATCCACGCACACCGGCAGGCGCGTCTGCGCGCGCAGCACCGGCACGTGCGCGAAGTCCACCAGGTTGCGGTGCGGCTCGCCGAGGTGCGACTTCACTCCGCGCAGGCAGAACACGACGTTCGGCTGGCCCTCGCTGGCCACGTACTCGACGGCGTTGAGCGATTCCTCGAGCGTGATGCCCATGCCGCGCTTGAAGAGCACCGGCAGGCGGGCCTGCTGGCCGGCCTGCTTCAGCAGTTCGAAATTCTGCGCGTTGCGCGTGCCGATCTGCAGCATCACGCCGGTGGCGCCGCCGCACAGGTCGAGCGCGGCGAGAATCTCGTCCATCTGGCGGGCGTCGCAGATTTCCATCGCGATCACCTTCACGCCGTGCCGACCGGCCGACTCGAACACCCAGGGCAGGCAGTCGCGGCCCAGGCCCTGGAAGTCGTAGGGCGAGGTGCGCGGCTTGTAGGCGCCCATGCGCGTGCAGTTCAGGCCGTTGCGCGCGAGTTCCCGCATCATGATCTCGACGTGCTCGGGCGTGTCCACCGCGCACAGGCCGGCGCACAGCACCACGGAGCTCTCGTCGAAGCGCACGCCGTTGTACTCGAAGCCGACTTCGGCCTCGCCGCGGCCGTGGCGGCCGATCACGCGGTACTTGTGAGACACGCGCACCACGCGGCGCACGCCCGGGAGGTCGGCGAAGAGCTGCTCGGGCACTTTCTGCGTGTCGCCGATCAGGTGCACTTCGGCGACCGATCCGCCCTGGCCCACGAAGCGGTGGACGCGGGGCTGCACGCCGGCGAAGCGGCGCGCCTGTTCGACGACGAATTCGACCGCCTCGGGCGGCGCGTTGGCTTTGAGCGTGACGATCATGATGCGTGGCCGGCTTGGTGGCGGCGCGAGAAGTTGAGGATGGCGCGGAACACTTCTTCCATCGCCGCCGCGTCGAGGCCGAGCGCTTCGGCGCGGGCGCGGCGCGCCGCGAGCAGCTCTTCCTCGCGCCGGGGATCGCGCACGCCGCGGCCGGCGCCGGCCTTGGCGCGGCCGGCGCGCAGGGCGAGCTCGGCGCGGCGCGCCAGCAGTTGCAGCAGCTCGCCGTCGAGCTCGTCGATCAACTCGCGCGCCTCCTTGAGCTGCGGCGGCGTGCCGGCGGCGTCGGCGAGGCGCAGCGCGGCGCCTTCGGAGTGCGCGATCTCGTCCGGCTCGGGCGGCGCGCACAGCATCGCGTCGGTCACGATCAGCGCCTCGAGCAGGCGCGCGCGCGCCTCCGAGGCGTAGGGATTTTCGCGGTGCAGCGTGGCGAAGAGCTGGCCGGCGTCGGCGCGCGCGCTGCGCACGGTGCGGGCGATGCCGCCGACCGACGGTGGCGCGCAGGGAACTTCCAGGTCGATGCCGCAGTCGAGGAATCCCTTCGCGACGAAGAACGCGAGCGCGTGCGTCGCGGCCATGGTGCGGTCGTGCTCCTCCGGTTCCATGCGCAGGATTTCGCAGCCGAGCGCGCGCCAGAAGTCTTCCGCGGCGGCGGCGGCTTCCGGCCGGGCCGGGCGCGGGCAGACCACCGCGCGCAGCGGGCGCTCGCCGAGCGCGAGACTGACCGGGCCGAAGAGCGGGTGCGTCGCCGCCCACTCGCCCCGTGGCCCGAGCAGGCGCTCGAGGTCGGCGACGGGGCCGGTCTTCACCGATCCGGCTTCGATCAGCAGCTGTCCGGGCTGGAGCAGCGGCTGCAGCGCGCGCAGGGCCTCGGCCGTGCGCGGCACCGGCACGCAGAGCAGCACCGCGCCCGCGCCGCGCACTGCGCCGGCCAGATCCGGCGCGGCCATTTCCGGCGGAGGCCGCACCGCCGGGTCCCAGGCCCGCACCGAGCAGCCCAGTTCGAGCAATCGCTCCCCCAAAGCACGGCCGAAACGGCCGTAGCCGACGATGGCAACGGAGGACGGGAGCGCGGGGAGCACCAGTGACCAGTATCGGGATGCTGGCCCAGTTGGCTGGAGGTGGCGCCGGCGAAGGACCGGCGAAGAGCCCAGAAAAGCCGGAAAAGGCGGGCCGGAGGCCGGCAGGGCGCGGCCGGCGGGCGGTTTTGGTGCTTGCGGCCCGGCCGCGGGCCGCTTCCGGCCATTCTGCGGAGTTCATCCGCAGCCGTCTGGGCCAGTATCCGGTCGGGGGTCCTTACCCCTTCCTGCTGTCCCGCCGCCCCGTGCTTCCGCTCGACTTCAGGGCGCGGAAGGATTCGCGCTTCTTGACCGGGGGGGCGTTCTCGCCCGGGTAGACCGGGCGGAAGCCTTTCTCCTGGTAGGCCACGCGGAATTCTTCGAGGGTGGTGCCCTGCAGCACGCGCTCCATCTCCTCGCGCACGCGCACGAGCTTGTCGTGCAGGGAGCAGGGATTGCCCATTCCGCAGGTGCCGCCGCCGAAGGGGCAGTTGTTGCTGACCTCCTCGCGCTCGAAGAGGCGGAAGATCTCGACCAGCCGGATTTCGCGCGGCGGGCGCGCCAGGGTGAATCCCCCGCCCGGGCCGCGCGAGCCGATGACCAGCCCGGCCTGCGAGAGAGTGGTCAGGATCTTGCCGACGAAGGGCCGCGCCAGGCGCCGGTTGTCGGCGATGTCCACGGCCGAGAGGCGCGTCTTGCCGTCGGCATAGACCTCGGCCAGACGCGTCATGGCGGCGATGGCGGTTTCAGTGGCTTTGCCGTACATGGGAGGACCGCTAGGCGGCGCCTCCAACCTTAGGCGAAAACCGGCATTAATTCAAGATATTTCACTCTTTTTACCGCCAAATCAGCCGGCCAGCAGCCCGTCCGCGTGGATGGCGAAGGCCAGGATCATCAGGGCCAGGAAGACCATCCAGCCCAGGCTCCAGCGGGCCAGCCGCGCCTGCTGCCCCCACTCCCCGGCGTGGGCCCAGAAGGCCAGGAGGGCGAAGGGGGGCAGCACCGAGGCCAGCCCCAGGGCGGTCCTGCCGCGGCGGAAGAACTCGCCCATCACCAGGACCTGGTAGCCGAGGCAGTAGAGAGTCGCGGCGCCCAGTAGCGCCAGCGACACGGGCCCCATCCAGGACGCGGACGGATCGGGAATCCGGGTCAGCCACAGATTGGCCAGGATCACCAGCCAGACCACGGCGAGGAAGTGCCAGTAGACGGCGTTGTGCCGCAGCACCGCCGCCGCGCTTGGCGCCGCTTGGCGGGCGCGCATCCAGGCGATGACGTGGAACACGATGCCGCCGATCACGTGCAGCGCGTGCAGCAGCGTCAGGAGGTAGAAGTTGAACTCGTAGAAGGACGGGCGGCTGCCGGCCGGGCGCCCGCCGACCAGGGCCTGCCAGTTCCAGACCTGGCCGGCGAGGAACGCCAGCGCGCAGGCTCCGCCGAGCGTCAGCAGGCGCGCGGCGCGGGCCGGGCTGGCGGCAGCGGCGCGCGCGGCGGCCTCGACCAGAAAGCTCAGCGCGGCCAGCACCGCCGTCGTCAGAAACAAGCCCAGCGGCAGCTCCGGCACCGCGGTCCCCCACTGCGCGGCCGCGTCGCGGAAGAACCACGTCGCGATCACCGTGGAGGCGAAGAGCACCGCCAGCGCCACCAGCAGCAGCTGAAGGCCGAAGGAGCCGACCCCCTGGTCGCGGGCGCCGGCTCCTTCCTGGTCGGGAGTCATGGCCGGGCCGTCAAGGCTGCGCGGCGCGGTAGGCCGCGACGTTCGGCTGGTACTGTCCGAGGTCCAGCGTCGTGAAGGCGAGGAACAGCCCGAGCAGCATCACCGCGAACAGGAAGATCATGGCGTTGAAGCGGCGGTCCCACTTCAGGTGCATGAAGATCAGGCAGACCAGCGTGGCCTTGCAGGTCGCGATGATCATCGCGATGCCGAGGTCGAGGCCGTGCAGGTCGCGCTTGCCGGTGTAGACCGTCAGTCCGGTCAGCGCCAGCAGCACCAGCAGCACCGTGCCGAGCAGGCGCAACGACAGGACGTGCGGAGCGGCGCCGTGGCCGGCGTGATGGCCGTGCTTCTCGTGCTTGTCGTGCTGGCCTTGCGGGTGGTCGTGATGGCTCATGGCGGCGTCACTGGATGAGGTAGAGGAGCGGGAAGAGGAAGATCCAGATCAAGTCCACCAAGTGCCAGTACAGCGCCCCAAGGTCCACGGGCGTGTAAAACTGCGGCGTGAACTCGCCCCGTGCCGCGCGGATGAGAATCCACGTCAGCAAGATCATGCCCACCATCACGTGGATGCCGTGCAGGCCCGTGAGACAGAAGTAGATCGCGAAGAAGATGCTGACTTCCTTGCGCTGCTCCTTGGTCAGGTCCTTGACGGCGGCCACCGCGGGATTGTGGGGCGAACCCTCGTTCCAGGCGTGGCTGTGCGCCTTGACCGAGTCCCTGATGTAGTTGTCCTCGTACTTGAAGATCGAGTGCGCGGCGCCGCCCCACAACAGCCCCTCGTGGTACTTGTGGGAGTATTCGACGTACTTGATCCCCATGAACCCGCCGGCGCACAGCAGCGTGATCGCCAGGTTCATGATCAGCAGCTTGCGCTGGCCGAGCTGCGCGTTGCGCACTGCCCACGCCACCGTGAAGGACGACACCAGCAGGACGGTGGTGTTGATCGCGCCCCACTTGGTGTCGAGGAAGTTCGAGGCGTAGGCGAAGACCTCGGGGTGCAGCGAGCGGTACGTCGTGTAGGCGACGAACAGCGCGCTGAAGAACAGCACTTCCGTCAGCAGGAAGACCCACAGGCCCAGCTTGCTGGCGTCGAACTGCTGCTCCGAGGTTTCGAAGTGGTGCTGCAGGTGCGCAGGACCGTGGTGTCCGTGCGCGGGCGCGGCGGCGGGTGCGGCGGAGGTCATCGCTACGGGTGGAGGTTGACGTGCCCGACCCCGGCTTTGACGGAGGCCGAGAAGTCGTAGGCGAACGGTTCGTCCTTGAGGGGCTTGGCGGGCAGGAAGCCTTCCACTTCGCCCTTGTATTCGACCAGCGTCACGTCGTAGGGATCGCCGGCGTACGGCGGATCCTTCTCGAAGTTGTGCTCGGTCGGCGGACTGGCGGTCATCCACTCGAGGGTGACGCCGCCCCACGGGTTGGCCGGGGCCGGACGGCCGCGGAAGATCGCGTGCAGCACCGCGATCAGGGTCAGGATCATGCCGACCAGGATGAAGGCCGCGCCGATCGAGGACCACAGGTTGTAGCTCGCGAACTGCGGGTCGTAGTCGAAGTAGCGCCGCGGCATGCCCTTGGTGCCGGCGATGAACTGCGGCAGGAAGGTCAGGTTGAAGCCGGTGAAGTTCAGCGCCCAGGTGATCTGGCCCAGACGCTCGCTGGGCATGCGGCCGTACATCTTCGGCAGCCAGTAGTAGATGCCGCCGATGAAGGCGAAGATCGCCGAGCCCACCATCACGAAGTGGAAGTGCGCGACCACGAAGTAGGTGTCGTGCAGGTGGATGTCCACGCCCATCGTGGACAGGAACAGGCCGGTCAGGCCGCCCACGCCGAACAGCCAGATGATGCTCAGCGCGTAGAGCATGGGCGTGGCGAAGGAGATGGACCCCTTGTACATCGTGCACACCCAGTTGAAGACCTTGATGGCCGACGGAATGGCCACGGCGAAGGTCAGGAACGAGAAAATCGTGCTCATCAGCGGGGACTGCCCCGAGAGGAACATGTGGTGGCCCCAGACGATGAACGAGATGATGGCGATGGCCAGCGAGGACATCGCGATGGACTTGTAGCCGAAGATCGGCTTGCGGCTGAACGTCGCGAAGAGCTCGGACATCACGCCCATCGCCGGCAGGATCATGATGTACACGGCCGGGTGGGAGTAGAACCAGAACAGGTGCTGGAAGAAGACCGGGTCGCCGCCCAGTTCCGGCGTGAAGATGCCGATGTGCAACGTGGCTTCGACCATCAGCAGCAGCAGCGAGATGCCGATCACCGGCGTGGCCAGGATCTGCAGCACCGCCGTGGCGTAGATCGCCCACAGGAAGAGCGGCATCTTGAACCAGCCCATGCCCGGCGGCCGCATCTTGTGGATGGTCACCACGAAGTTGAGGCCGGTGAAGATCGAACTGAAGCCGAGGATGAAGGCACCGAGCGTTCCGAAGACCACCGCCTGCTGGTCCGCGCTGCTGGTGCTGTAGGTCGGGTAGAAAGTCCAGCCGGTGTCGAGTCCGCCGACCAGGAAGGTCATCACGAAGCACAGCGCGCCCAGCAGCCACAGGTGGAAGCTGAAGCGGTTGAGGCGCGGGAAGGCCACGTCCTTGGCCCCCAGCATCATGGGCAGCACGAAGTTGCCGAGCGCCGCAGGGATGCCCGGAATGATGACCAGGAAGATCATCACCGCGCCGTGGACCGTGAAGGCGCGGTTGTAGAAGTCCATCTTCTTGGCCAGATCCGCCGACACGGCGGTGGCCGGATCCCACACCGCGGTCTCGGGCACCGCGAGGGTCGTGCGGATGTACATCGCGAAGAATCCGCCGAGGGCGAACATCGCGAAGACGCCCCACATGTACATGAGGCCGAGGCGCTTGTGGTCGATGGTCCAGAACCACGACATGAAGCCCTTGGAGCAGTTCAGGTAGTTCGTGCTCCGGAGGGCGTTGGAGGAGGGGTACATGGTTCGTGACTCCCTATTGGGCCGGCCCCTTGGACTTGATCAGGGCGATCAGCCAGCTGATCTTGTCGTCGTTGAGGGTCTGGGCGAAGTTGGCCGGCATCAGGTTGGCGGCGAATCCGGACGAGAGCTTGGCGTTCGGGTTCAGGATGGACTCGCGGACGTAGTTCTCGTCGAAGGTCACGGTGCTGCCGTCGGCGAGCTGGCGCGGCTGCCCCCACATCTGGAAGAAGCTGGGGCCGGTGATCGGCGCCGGATTGTCCAGGTTGTGGCAGGCGACGCAGCCGGCGGTGCGGAAGACGCGCAGGCCGCGCTCCTCCAGCGGCAGATTCGAGATGTCGCTCTCCTTCGCCAGCCAGGCGTCGAAGGCGGCCCGCGACTCGTGCACGAAGACGCGCGCATCCATCTGCGAGTGCTGCTGGCCGCAGTACTCCGTGCAGTACATCGGGAGCATCTTGGTCTGGCCGGCCGGCGGCGCATTCGCGATGAACCAGAGCCAGTTGTAGCGGCCGGGGACGGCGTCCATCTTCACGCGGAAGGCCGGAATGAAGACCGAGTGCAGCACGTCGCTGGACTCGATGCGCAGGCGCACCGCCTCGCTGGGCGGCACGTGCAACTCGTTGGTCTCGTGGCCGTTCGGGTAGATGAAGGTCCACGACCACTTCTGGCCGCGCACCTGGATCTCGTAGGCGTCCTCCGGGATGTTGCGGCGGTCCTCGTGGTCCTTGAAGCCGTACCAGAACATGGCCACCAGGAAGAAGCTGGGCACGACCGACCACACGATCTCGAGCGTGGTGCTGTGGTGCGGCGAATCCTGCGGCATCAGGCCGACCTTGGAGCGGCGGTACTGGATCGCGAACCAGAAGGTGGCCACGCAAACCATCACCAGCACCACCAGGCAGGTCCAGAAGATGAAGTAGAACACCCAGTCGCTGTAGCCCGCGTTGTGGGACGCGGCGGGCGGGAACATGCCGAGCGGGTCGTTCGGCGGCGAGATTTGCTGCTGCAGCAGCGCGGCGAGGAGCGGCGTCATGCGGCGCGGAGCTCGTGCTTGGGGCCACCGTGGCGGAACATCCACCACAGGAAAATGAGAAGGGTCAGAGCAATGACGCTCAGAGCCACTTTGGTTGCGGTCCACGCCGACATGGTGTAGGAGTGGCTGGTGGGGTCGAACACGAAGCAGGACAGGAGAATCTTGTCCCGGGTGCTGACGAAGGCGCGATCGGCGGTCTCGGCGAGCGAGAGCCGCAGGACCTGCGGGTCGAAGTTGATGCCGTAGAGATAGCGCGACACCTGGCCCTCGGGCGTGAGCAGCACGATGGTCGCGGTGTGCGCGTATTCCTGGCGCTCGGGCACGTACTTGAAGCCGTAGCCGGCGGCGTCAGCCAGCGCGCGCACGGTCTTCTCGTCGCCGCGCAGGAAGGACCAGCCGGCGCGGGCGGTCAGGGCGGCGCCGCCGCGGTACTGCTCGAGCACGCGCTCGCGGAAGCGCTGCGACTGCTCGTCGGTCTCAGCCGGATCGAGGCTGACGGTGACGACGCGGAACTGCTCGCCGACGGTCCAGGAGGTTTCCTTGTTGAGCGCGTCCACGAACCCGCCGAGCTGCATGCTGCAAAGCTGCGGGCAAGATTCGTAGTTGAAGGTCAGAACCACGGGGCGCTTGCCGTCGAAGAGGTCGCCGAGGCGGACCGCGGCGCCGTCCGGATCGCGCAGGGTCGTGTCCTTCGGCAACTGCGCGCGCAGCTTCTCCGCGACCTCGAGGCCCTCGGTCTGCGGCAGATTCACCCCCGCGCGCGGCCCGGAGAACTCCGGCGGCGCGCCCTGGGGAGCCAGGGCGGCGAGCGCGAGGAGTGCGGGCGTGATCATCGGCGGCGAAACTACTTCTTGGACTCGGCCACGGCGGCCATGGCCTCTTCGATGGTCATGCTGCCGGACTGCAGGATGGCCAGTTCGGCGTCGCGCTTGGCGTGCGCGCGATCGATCGCCGGCTGCACCGAGTGCGCCACGCGCTGATCGGAGCGGTACTCCCAGTAGATGCCGGAGGCGTAGTAGGAACCAGCCACCACTACCAGCGCGCCGGCGAGGCCGATGGTCGCGAGGAGGCCGGCGTCCAGATCGTCGTGTTGAAATGCCATGATTCTGCTCCCGGATCAGACGTTCTTGTGCGCGAGGCACTTGTCGAGGAGGGGGTCGCGCAGCGGCACCAGCGACTGGCCGGCGGCGCGGCGGGCGGTGGCCCACACCAGAATGCCGGCCATGCCGACCAGCAGGGCCACGTCGAGGACGTGGAAGGGATTGTCCTCGGCGGTGCGGCTGGGCTCGAGGTTCGGCATGGCGATCCAGTAGATGTCCACCCAGTGCATGCCCAGCATGTAGACCGCCCAGAAGGTCAGCGCGTGCTTGTGGCGCTTGACGTGGCGCGAGATCAGGCCGACGAACGGAATCATGAAGTGGCCGAACATCAGCGCCCACGACCACTCCTGCCACGCCGGCGACAGGCGATTCTGGAACCAGCGCGTCTCCTCCGGCAGGTTGGCGTACCAGATCAGCATGAACTGGCTGAAGGAGGTGTAGGCCCAGAAGCAGATGAAGGCGAACATCATCTTGCCCAGGTCGTGATAGTGCTCGGTGTTGAGCACCTGGGTCATGCGACCCTTCGACTGCAGGTACTTCGAGGCCACGATCAGCCAGGCGAACGCCGACATGAACGCCCCGGCGAAGATGATCACGCCGAACATCGTGCTGAACCAGGCTTCGTCCAGCGACATCAGCAGGTCGAAGGCGGCGAACGAGATGGTCAGCGCGAAGACGATGACGGTGGGCGCGCTCCACTTGCGCATGCGGCGCGTCGGCTCGAAGTCGTCGGCCGTGTCCTGCGCCACCGAACGCCGGAAGTAGTAGCGCGACAGCAGCCACCAGGCCAGGCCGTAGATGGCGAAGCGCACCAGCAGGAAGTTCACGTTCAGGTAGGGCACCTTGTGGCTGGCCACGTGATGGTGCTCTTCCTGGGCCAGCTTCGCGCCCAACTGCTGCGCCGCCGCGTCCGGGGCATGGGCGTCGGGCGCCGCGTGCGCGTCCGCAGCGCCGGCGGCCGGCGCTTCATGATGGGCGTCGCCGGCGTGAGCCCAGCGCCACACGGTGACGTCGTCGCTCAGCAGCGGGTAGAGCAGCGGCAGGCCGAGCAGGCAGAAGAGCGGCAGATTGGACTGCGTGACTTCCGCCAGGCGGCGCACCGTGACGCTCCAGTGCGCGCCGACCAGGTGCGCGAGCACCGAGAACAGCATCGTGCCGAGGCCGATGGTGAGCAGCCAGAACCAGGCGACCAGGTACGCGAACCAGAAGTGCGTCTGCAGCTCGTGGCCGCCGGTGTAGCCGAGCAGCACGCCCGCGCCGATGCCGGCCACGCCGACGACCAGGCCGACGCGCGCCGTCTTGACGCCGACTTCGCCCGCTTGGCAGTCCGCCAGGATGTTGTGGTGTTCGCTCGCCATGGGGCTACTTCTGCTGGCTCAACTGGAGGGCCCGGACGTAGAGCACGATCGCCCAGCGGTCGGCGGCGGAAATCTGCGCCGCGTAGCCGGGCATCGTGTTCTTGCCCTTGGTGATCACCGAGAACAGCTCGCCGTCGGTGACCTGGGTGCGGATGCGCTCGTCGTGGAGGCTGGCGGGCTTGGTCCACGCCGCCTTGCCGACTTCGGTCAGCGCGAAGGCCGCGCGGTGCACGGTGCCGTCGCCGGTGCCGGCGTAGTCGTGGCAGGGCGCGCAGTAGATGCCGTAGCGCTGCTGGCCGCGGATCACCAGGTCCTGCGTGACTTTCACGGAGTCCGGCACCTTCTCGACGAAGCGGTCGCCGATCATGCCGGTCCAGTAGGCGGCGTCGGCGCGCAGTTCTCCGCGCGCGACGGTGCCGGGCGCGGGATTGCGCGACATGCGGCCGTCGGCGAAGACCTTGGTCTCGCCCTGGGCGCGGAACTTGCCCTGGTCGTCCATGTCGGGAATCAGGTTGATCGGCGGGCGCGACGAGGGCTCGTGGCGCGCGTTGTAGATCAGGGCCGGCGGCACCAGCGCGGCGCAGCTCAGCACCACGATGCCGCGCTTGACGAACGGCGGCAGGCTGGAGCTCTCTTCCGGCATCTCGACCAGCTCGACCGAGGCCGGATGCAGGCGCTTCAGGAATTCCGAGGTGCGCGCGGGGTCGAACTGCGGATCGCGCGCCTCGATCGCCACGAAGAAGCGGTCGTTGGTGGCGCGGGCGAAGCGCGGCTTGCGTAGCAGCGGGTGGAACCAGCGCGGCAGGTCGTTCGCCATCCACATGGCGAAGAAGGCCGTGAACGCCGCGAACAGCACCATCATCTCGAAAGTGATGGGGATGGACGACGGCCACGACACCAGCGGCTTGCCGCTGATGATGAAGGGATAGTCCACCCCGTTCATCCAGTGCTGCATCAGCTGGGCCGCGCCCACGCCGACCGCGCCCATCGCCAGGATGACCCACGGCAGGCGCGTCGGGCGGATGCCCATGGCCTCGTCCATGCCGTGGACCGGGAAGGGCGTGTGGGCGTCCCACTTGCTGAACCCGGCCTTGCGCACCTCGCGCGCGGCGTGGAGCACCTGGTCCACGGTTTCGAACTCGGCCATCACGCCCCAGTACTGCGGCTGCTTGTTGCTCATGGCATGCCTCCTAGTGGGCGCCTCCGGTTGCGTGGGCCGCCGGCGTCACGTTCTTGACCTCGGCGATCGCCACCTGCGGCAGGTAGCGGCAGAACAGCATGAAGAACGTGAAGAACAGGCCGAAGCTGCCGGCCAGGGTCATGAGGTCCACGATCGTCGGGCTGTAGTAGTGCCACGACGAGGGCAGGAAGTCCCGGTTGAGCGAGGTGACCGTGATCACGAACCGCTCGAACCACATGCCGATGTTCACGAAGATCGAGACGATGAACACCAGCAGCATGTTGGTGCGCGCCTTCTTCCACCAGAAGATCTGCGGCGAGATCACGTTGCAGGTCACCATGATCCAGTAGGCCCACCAGTAGGGGCCGGTCGCGCGGTTGACGAAGGTGAAGCCCTCGTACTTGTTCGCGCTGTACCAGGACATGAAGAACTCCATCGAGTAGGCGTAGCCCACCATCATGCCGGTGGCCATGATGATGCGGCACATGAGGTCCACGTGCCGTTCGGTGATGATGTCCTTGAAGCCGAACAGGGTGCGCGCGGGAATCGCCAGCGTCAGCACCATCGCGAAGCCCGAGAAAATGGCGCCCGCCACGAAGTAGGGCGGGAAGATGGTGGTGTGCCAGCCGGGCAGCTGCGAGGCCGCGAAGTCGAAGGACACCACCGAGTGCACCGACAGCACCAGCGGCGCGGCCAGCGCGGCCAGGATCAGGTAGGTGCGCTCGTAGCGGTGCCACTGGCGGTTCGAGCCGTTCCAGCCCAGCGAGAACAGGCCGTACCAGAAGCGGCGCACCTTGGTCACGGCGCGGTCGCGCAGCGTGGCCAGGTCGGGCACCATGCCCATGTACCAGAACAGCAGCGACACCGAGAAGTACGTGCTGACCGCGAACACGTCCCACAGCAGCGGGCTGCGGAAGTTCGGCCACATGGACATCTGGTTGGGGATCGGGAACACCCAGTAGATGAACCAGATGCGGCCGACGTGAATGGCCGGGAACATGCCCGCGCAGATGACCGCGAAGATGGTCATCGCCTCCGAGAAGCGGTTGATGGCCGTTCGCCAACCCTGCCGGAACAGGAACAAGATCGCCGAAATCAGCGTTCCGGCGTGGCCGATGCCGACCCAGAACACGAAGTTGACGATCGGCCAGGCCCAGGCGACGGGCTGGTTGTTGCCCCAGACGCCGACGCCCTTCATGATCAAGTGGATGATCACGGCGCCGAGCATGCCCAGCAGCAGCACGGCCACGCCGAAGATCAGGTACCACTCGCGCGGCGGCTTCTTGGCTTCGGTGACGCGGCAGATCGTCTCGGTCAGAGAGGCGAAGTCGTCGCGGCCCTGGACCAGGGCAGGCGGGTAGACGCCTTCGGCCTCGGCCTTCTTGACCAGATCCGCGCCCAGCGCGCCCGGTGCGTGATTAGCCATGGTGCTCGTCCTCCCCCGCCAGCGGCAGCGCCAGGGTCGGGTGCGGATTGCGGATGCGCGCCAGGTAGCGGTTGCGCGGCTTGTTGTTCAGCTCGGCGAGCATGGAGTAGGCGCGTCGGTTCGCGTGCGCCTTGCTGACGGCGCTGCTGGGATCGGCGAGGTCGCCGAAGACGATGGATCCGGTCGGGCAGACCTGCTGGCAGGCGCTCCGCGCCTCGCCGTCGCGCATCGCGCGGCCCTCCACTTTGGCGGCCACCCGCGCGGTCTGGATGCGCTGCACGCAGAACGTGCACTTCTCCATGACGCCGCGGCTGCGCACCGTGACCTCGGGGTTCGAGGCCATCTTCAGCACCTCGTTGCCTTCCTTCCACGTGTCCTTGCGGAAGTTCAGGAAGTTGAAGCGCCGGACTTTGTAAGGGCAGTTGTTCGAGCAGTAGCGGGTGCCGACGCAGCGGTTGTACACCATGTCGTTCAGGCCCTCGCTGCTGTGCACGGTGGCGGCCACCGGGCAGACTTCCTCGCAGGGCGCGAGCTCGCACTGCTGGCACGCCACCGGCTGGTGGATCGCCTGCAGGTTGAGCGGATCGGCGACGTCGCCCTGGAAGTAGCGGTCCATGCGGATCCAGTGCATTTCGCGGCCTTTGAGCACCTGCTCGCGGCCGACCACCGGAATGTTGTTCTCGGCCTGGCAGGCGATGGTGCAGGCGCTGCAGCCGGTGCAGGTGGAGAGATCCACCGCCATGCCCCAGCGGTGCCCGCCGTCGCCGTGCTTCTCTTCGAACAGCGAATCCTTCTTGTCCCAGAAGTCCGGCGCGCGCTTGGCGAAATCCGGATTCTGGGCGTATTCCTCCGCCGAGCCCTCGCGCACGAGGTCCTCGATCCGGTCGGCGCGGCCCGCCAGGCCGACCGCGTCGATCATGTGGTGGTCCTGCGTGCTCGCGATCCTGTGCACCACGCCGGTGGCCACGGCCGTCACGCCGCCGACGGTCCACAGCGCGTCGCTGGAGCGCAGCGCGTACGTGTCGGAGCCGGTCCGTTCGACCTTGTCGTCGTCCAGGCCCGCGACGTGCCCGGCGCTCGTGCGCCCGTAGCCCAGCTGCACCGTGAGTTGGCCGTCGGCCGCGCCCGGCACCGTGCAGGCCACGATCTCCAGGCTGCGCCCGCCGACTTCCAGGTTGATCAGGGTCTCGTTGGCGATGCCCAGTTCCGCGCCCGTCTTGTAGGAAAGGAAGGCGACGTTGCCCCAGGTGATCTTGGTGATCGGATCCGGGAGCTCCTGCAGCCAGCCGTTGTTGGCGAAGCGGCCGTCCCAGATCTTCGGGCAGGCGGTGAAGTTCAACTCCAGCGCGCCGTTCGCCGGCGCCGCGGCCAGCGCGGCCTCGTCGAAGGTGGCGGTCGGCAGATTGCGCGGCTCGACCGTTTCGGCCGCCGGCGCGGCTCCGGCCACGAAGCCGTCGTGCACGGCCTTGCGCCATGCGTCGTCGCCGCCGGTCACGCCCTCGCGCACCAGATCCATGCCGGCGCGGGCGTTGCCCATGCACAGGCTCAGGACTTCCAGCGCGCTGCGGCCGCCCCACAGCGGTTCGATCATCGGCTGGCCGATCAGATGCGAGCCGTCCGCGGCCAGGCCGTCGGACCAGGTCTCGAGGAAGTGCGCCTCGGGCAGGTGCCACGAGCACAGGCGCGCCGTCTCGTCCAGGTAGAGGCCCAGATGAATGGAGGTCGCGACCTTCTTCAGCGCCGCGGCGAAGTTGTAGTCCGCGGGGGCGTCGTAGGCGGGGTTGCCACCCAGCACCAGCAGCGTGCTGACCTTGCCCTCGTTCATGGCTTGCGCCAGATCCTTGAGCGGCAGCGCGGCGGCGTCCGGCTCGGGAGCGGGCAGGTACTGCACCGTCTTGCCGGCGGCGCCGAGCAGCGCGTTCAGGCGCTGCGCGCGGGCGTGCACCTCGGCCGGCTGGCCGACGCCGACCGTCAGCACGCAGGCTCCGCGATGCGCCAGCAGATCGTCGGCCATCGCGTTCAGCAGCATGGCCATGCCGGGCGCGTCGAGGCGCGGCTTGCCGGTCTCGACCGAATCGGCCTGCGGATGGGCCAAGCCCTTCTCGACCAGTTTGGCCTCGAGCAGCGCCAGGAAAGCGCCCACCTGGGCGCGGCGCAGCGGCATGCGGTGATCGGCGCTGGCGCCGGTGATGGTGAAGACCGGCTCGACCGCGTAGAGGCGGCTCATCCAGGCGCCGTCATCCGGCTTGCGGCGCGAGGCGTACTCGCGGGCGAGGCGGGTGGAGTCCGGGCGGGCGTGCAGGAAGTCGTCGTCCAGCGCGACGATCACGCGCGCGTCGCTCAGCAGGTAGCGCGGGCGCACCGACTTGCCGAAGGCGGCGCGGCAGCCGGCCTCTTCGGCGTTCGAGGCCACCGGCTCCCAGGTGGTCCAGGTGGCGCGCGGGAAGAACTTGCGGAAGGCTGCGGCCAGCCGCGCCTGCGACGGCGCGCGGCTCTCGCCGGCCAGCACCGCCAGACCCTGGCCCTGCTGGGCCTTGAGGCCGCCGAAATGCTGGCGGCTGAACTCTTCGAAGGCGGCCCAATCGGCGGAACTCTCGACGCCGCCCTGGAATTGGGAAGGATTGCGGCTGCGGTCCGGGTCGTAGAGGCCCAGGATCGCGGCCTGCGCCCAGGCGGTGGAGGCGCCCTGGCTTTCGGCGTGATCCGGATTGCCTTCGACCTTGGTCGGGCGGCCGTCGTAGCAGGTCACCAGCAGCGGCTGGGCGTAGGCGCCCAGGTTCATGGCTCCGGCGTAGAACTTGGGCTTGCCGGGGATGCGGTTCTCGTCCCGCTCCTTGACCGGAAGGATGTGCTCTTCCTGGAAGCGGCAGGAGGCGGCCGTGCCGAGGGCCAGCGAGGCCCCCATCACCTGCAGAAAGCGGCGCCGGTTGGTGGCGGTCCAGTTCTCTTCCGGCCCGGCCGGGAACTCCTTCTGGACCAGATCCTGGAACTCGGTGGTCTGCTCCAGGTCGTTCAAGCTGCGCCAGTAGCGCTGGGTGCTCGCGGATCGGTTCATCGGTGACAGGTCGAGCAGTCCGTGCGGGGATTGATGCCGTGCTCCTTGCGCAGGCGGGCGCCCAGGGCGTTGCGGTCCTCGGAAGTCGTCCAGCCGAGGTTGAAGACCTCGCTCGGCGGGCGCAGGAAGGGCTCCGGATTGCGGTGGCAGTCCAGGCACCAGGCCATGGACAGCGGCTTCTCGGTCTGCACGCGCTCCATCTGGTCCACGCGGCCGTGGCAGTCCACGCAGGAGACGCCGGCCTTCAGGTGGGGAGCGTGCGAGAAATAGGAGAATTCAGGCAGATCGTGCACTTTGACCCATTTCAGGGTCTCGCCGCCTTCCCAGGCCTCGCGCAACGGCGCCAGCAGCGGCGAGGCGGTCTGGATGCTCTTGTGACAATTCATGCAGGTCGCCAGCGGCGGGATGGCGGCGATGTCCGCCGACTCGACCGTGCTGTGGCAATAGCGGCAATCCATGCCCAACTTGCCCGCGTGCAGCGCGTGGCTGAACGGAATCGGTTGCTCCGGCGCGTAGCCGACCTGCAGCGTCTCGGCCGAGGCGCCGTAGATGAACAGCGCGACGACGTAGGTCGGGGTCAGCACTGCAGCGATGCCCAGGAGCGGACGGAAGCCGTCCGTCCATCTGGGGAATTGGAACAGTGTCATGGGGAGTTCAGACGAGTTTGGGCCTGGTTCCTGCCGCCAGCCTGGACCTTCTCCCACCAATTCCGCGACTTACGATCTGCTTCAACGGTGGGTCCAGGCGAGAAGCCGAAACAGGATAGGGACGCGGCGCGCGTCGTGGAAGGACGTTGCGATGCGTCATTCCGCACTAAAATAGTGGGGAATACGCGGCGCCGCGCGGACGCCGTTCAGAGCGGAAATTTGCCTTCGATCCGCGCCGCTTCGCCCTGTTCCTCGCGAATGCGCAGCGCATCCACCACTTGGCGGGTCAGGTGTCGAGACGGAGTCGCATAAACGTCCTCGACCAGGCTCTCGAGCGGCGGCGGACCGGCCTTCTCGGCGCGCTCCACGGCGGCGGCGATGAGGGCGCCGATTTCCTCCACCGCCTCCTGCCGCCCCGCCGGGGTCAGGAGCCCGCGCGCGCTCAGGAAAGTCTCGGCCAGGGCCAGCGGGTCGCGCTGGGCCCAGTAGTCCACCTCGGCTTGGTCGCGGTAACGGGTCGGATCGTCCGAGGAGGAGTGGCCGCCCATGCGGTAGCTGCGCAGGCAGATCAGGGAGGGACCGTGGCCGGCGCGGGCGCGGTCGGCGGCGGCGCGCGCGGCGCCGTAGACGGCGACGAAGTCGTTGCCGTCCACGTCGGCGCCGGGGATGCCGTAGGCGCGCGCCTTGGCGCCGTAGCTGCGGGCGGCGGTCTGCTGCTCGCTGGGGACGGAGATGGCCCAGCCGTTGTCAATCACGACGAAGACGACGGGCGACTTCCACACCGCGGCGAAGTTGAGCGCGCTGTGGAAGCCGCTGGAGGAGGTGGCGCCGTCGCCGCAGTAGCCGCAGACCACGCGCTTCTCGCCGCGGCGCTGGAAGGCCAGCGCCACGCCGGCCGCGTGCGGCAGCTGCGTGCCGATCACGCTCGACCAGGAGGCGAAGTTGACGTCGCGGCACTGGAAGTGGTTCGGCATCTGGCGGCCCTTGGCGGTGTCCTCCTGGTTGCCGAACATGTGAGCGACGTACTCGTGAATCGGCATCCCGCGCTGCACCGCGGCGCCGCCTTCGCGCAGGCCGCTGAAGATCCAGTCCTCGGGCGCGAAGGCCGCGGCCGATCCGTGGATGGCGGCTTCGAGTCCGGTGGCCGTGCCGACGAACGCGACGCGGCCCTGCCGCTGCAGCTTCATCATGCGGTCGTCGAGCAGGCGCGTCGTCAGCATGGCGCGCCAGATCGCCGGCAATTCTTTGTCAGACGGAGTCGGACCCTTCCAGCCGGGCCGCAGGGACTTGCGGTCTTCCGTCAGCGCGCGCGCCAGCGCCACGCCGTCCTGCTCGAGCACGCGGCTCATTTCAGGCCGGCGAGGAATTTCTCCGGGTCGGCCCAGAAGTCCTTCGGGCAGTTCGGGCAGCAGAAGCCGATGACGCGGCCGTCGAAGACCACCGAGTACTTCGGATTGACCGGATTGCCCGAAACCGGGCAAATGGCGTTGACCGGCGCCAATCCCGCGGGGGGCGCGGCGGCGCCGGGCGGCGGCGCGTCGCTGGTGAAGACCAGCTCGCCCTCGGCGTCGAGCGGAGCGGCGGCGGCCGCGTCGCCGGCGTCCACGCGCAGCGCGGGGCGCTCGGCGCGCAGCTGCGCGACGGCTTCGGGGCTCATGCCCGACTGCCACAGCCAGACCTTCTTCAGTTCGGGCATGTCGAGCAGGGACGCCAGCGCGGCGTCTGACAATTTCGTCTGCACCAGAACGAGTTCCTCGAGGGCGTCGGCGCCGCGCAACTTGTCCAGCCCGGCGTCGCCGATCGCGGTGCTCCGCAGATCCAGGCGGCGCAGGCGCGGCATCTTCGCCAGGTTGGACATCATTGCGTCGCTGATCGTGGTGCGCGAGAGCGAGAGCTCCGCGACGTGCTCGGTGATCGGCGCCAGCAGTTCTTTGACTTCCGCGTCGCCCATGGCGCTGGCGGGCGCGGCGAAGTCCACCCACAGTTCGTGCGAACCCTGCGCCACCGGTTGCACGTGCACCAAGCGGTCGCGCAGCGCGTCCAGCGCCGCAGCAGGCGCCGCGGCGAGCTCCGGCTCCGGGGCCGGGGCGGCGGGCGTCGCCGGCAGCGCCAGGCCCGGCGCCAGTTCGAAGTCCTGCTCGAAGGAGGCGCCGGCCGCGATCCAGGCCTGGAGCAGCTCGATCTCCCCCGCCAGCGGCTGCTTCTTGTGCTCCGGCGGCATGTGGTCCTCGTCGTCCAGCGGCAGCAGCAGGCGCAGGATCAGTTCGCTCTCGTCCGGCGCGCCGGCCACCAGCGCGTCGCCGCCGCGGCCGCCCTGGAGGATGAATTCCGGCGTGTCGAGGCGCAGCCCGCCTTTCTTCTTCTTCTCGCCGTGGCAGGAATTGCAGCGGGCCGCGAGCAGCGGCGCGACGTGCGCTTCGTAACTGGCGCGCACCACCGGATTCCCGGCCTCCGGCGCGGCAGGAGCCGGCGGCTCGGCCGGCTCGGGCTCCTCGCGCAGCGGCGCGGTGATGAAGCCCTCGCCGTGCGTCATGGTCGCGCCCTTGTGGCTGGCCGGAATCAGCAGGATGAGGGTTGCGGCCAGGGTCAGCCGGTAGGCGGTCTGGCGCCCGGCGGCGTGCAGCAGCAGGCTCAGCACGCTGCCGACGGCCACCGCGATGCCGAGCCGCTCGTGCCAGAGCAGGGTGTCGCCGGTGTAATCCGGTTCCTCGTGCAGGATCAGGCCGCTGGCCGCCGAGAAGACCGCGGTCAGCGCCGCCAGACCCACCAGCAGGCGCGGCGCCGGCGCGGAGCGGCGCCCCGCGGCGACCAGTTCCAGCACCCCGACCCCCACCAGCAAGCCCACCGGCAGGTGCAGGAGCAGCGGGTGCAGGCGACCGAAGACCTCGAGCCAGGCAGGCACGGCACAAGGTTAGCACTTTCCCAGACCGGATCCCTCATCTCGATGGAACGGCATGGTGGGGCGATCCCTCGCCTATAGATTCCGCTTGCGCACGGCCTCCTCAGTCAGTCGGACTTCAACGCGATGATTGTCCGGGATGTTGATGTAGGGAGCAGCGTAGGCGGGATGCAGCCAATCAACTCCATCCAGGTAAATCCTCACGCCGACGAGGATCCCTGACTCGAATCCGACTAGCCGAACTTCACCTCTCTCATTGAGTGGCAGCTTGTATGGCCATTGACGAAAGAATGGGACATCGCCGGCCGGCGCGACCGTCACGCTGCCATGAGTGAAGGGATCTCCATTCGGCCAGAGGATTTGGAAGACGGTGGTGTTCTCTGGTGAGGGCTCCAGAAGTTGGAGGACGATCTCATCGGCTGCTGCGAACTGCACGCCAGCGTCGCGGGCACTCCAGAAACAGTAGCCTCCCAGTGCATGTGACCACATTGCGTAATCTTGGCCACGCGGAATCCGGTACTCGAACTTGCCGTGCTTGTCCGTTGTATAGGTCTGCTTCAGCGTATTGTAATATTGCCCGTCACGCTGATAGAGCACCATGGCGTGCGGATCTTGAGGCATTTTATCATAATCCAGAAGATCGAGCGATGTGATGAACGAGATGGGTGCATCGGGCACTGGATCTCCAAGCCAGTCCAAGAGCACTCCCCGCAAGACAGGCCTCAGTCGCGGGTAGAGCTCGTAATGGACGGTTACGCCCGGAATTAATTCAATCGGAATGAAGGCCGAGTCACCAAATTCGTCGACCCAACCCAAGACGTGGGGTCCTTCCGCTGGATGGGAAACTGAGGCGGTATCCCAAGTAGGAGAGTTCACCTGTCCGATCGGCTTCAGCTTTCCTGACGTGTAGAACCAACGGACCTTCCCCTCGAAGGTCATGCCCTGCACGGGAATGTTCATGAATTCGGAGTCAGCGCGCAACTCGTACTCTTCAAGGTAAGGGCCGTAGTCCGGCAGGAGCATGAATTGGCCTAGCGGGCTCTCAGCACTGAGCACTGGCGAGTGAAGCGTGACGGACACGCCAGCCGTGTAAGGAAGTCGGAGGGTCCAAGTTTGGTCGAGCCATTGCGCAACTGCCTTCAGTGGCAGATCCTGCAAGAATTCTCCGGATGCGAGCGGATACCGCAACTGCGCCGCATCGAGATCTCCAGAGAGGTCGCATTGATCGCCCGATCTCAGGTTGAGCTCACCTCTCTCGGCGCTGACAAGCGTGACTGGTATGTCGAGCGAGCCATCTGTCAATTGGTCCACAATGCGGATTGCTCCAGTGCGGCCAGGCTCGATTGGGCTTCTGCTGATGTCAACCGCCGCGCCTGCAACGGGCTTGGGCGCCTGTGCCGGTTCTGGTAGTCCTTCCTCGGAATCGGGGCGCGGGCATGCAAGCCACAGCGCCAATCCCGTGATCAGAACTGCAGCGAATCCCAGTAACGAACCTCTGGACCTTCCGGTCATTCTCTAACCATCCCAGCCGGTTCCAGCAAGATCGTTTTCACGCAACTGACCAGTCGGAGTGTAGCACGCAGGCCGTCTGACGGGCTCTCGGATCAGGCGAGAAGCCCATCCACCACCCGTCCGTGGACGTCCGTGAGCCGGAAGTCGCGGCCCTGGAAGCGGTAGGTCAGTCGGCGGTGGTCCAGGCCGAGGAGGTGCAAAATGGTCGCGTGGAGGTCGTGCACGTGCACGCCCTGCGTCTCGACGTCGGGAATGTTGTATCCGAACTCGTCGGTCTCGCCGTAGGAGATGCCCGGCTTCACTCCCGCGCCGGCCAGCCAGATGCTGAAGCAGCGCGGATGGTGGTCGCGGCCGTAATTGTCAGACGTGAGCTTGCCCTGCGAGTAATTGGTGCGGCCGAACTCGCCGCCCCACACCACCAGCGTGTCTTCGAGCAGGCCGCGCCGCTCCAGATCGCGCACCAGAGCGGCCGATGCCTGATCGGTCTCGCGGCACTGGTTGCGGATGCCGCCCGGCAGATCGCCGTGCTGGTCCCAGCCGGGGTGGAAGAGCTGCACGCAGCGCACGCCGCGCTCGGCCAGGCGCCGCGCCAGCAGGCAATTGGCGGCGTAGGTGCCGGGAGTGCGGGAGTCCGGGCCGTAGAGTTCGAAGACCTCGTCCGGCTCGTCGGACAGATCGAGCGCCTCGGGCACGCTGCTCTGCATGCGGTAGGCGAGCTCGGCCTGCTCGAGGCGCGAGGCGATCTCCCGGTCTCCCTCGCGCGCCAGCTGATCGCGGCCCAGCCGCCCCAGCGCGTCCAGGGTGCGCCGCCGCGCCTCCGGCGCGATGCCGGGAGGATTGGCCAGATAGAGCACCGGCTCCGGGCCGGACAGGAATTGCACTCCCTGGTGCTCGCTGGGCAGGAAGCCCGAGCCCCACAGCCGCGCGTAGAGCGGCTGGTCGGCGGCCTTGTTGGTGCAGAGCACGACGAACGCGGGCAGGTTGCGGTTGGCGCTCTGCAGGCCGTGGCTGAGCCACGCGCCCAACGAGGGCCGCCCCGCCAGTTCGGCGCCGGTGCAGAGGAACGTGATGGCCGGATCGTGGTTGATCGCCTCGGTGTGCATGGTCTTGACCACGCACAATTTGTCAATCACGGAGGCGGTGTGCGGCAGCAGCTCGCTGACCCAGGCGCCGCTCTGGCCGTGGCGCGCGAAGTTGAAGATCGAGCGCGTCATCGGCAGCGAAGACTGGTTGCCGCTCATGCCGGTGAGGCGCTGGCCTTGGCGCACCGAATCGGGCAGCTGCTCGCCGTGGCGCGCGGCGAGCAGGGGCTTCCAGTCGAAGGTCTCGAGCTGCGAGGGGCCGCCGGACTGGAAGAGATAGATCAGGCGCTTGGCCCGCGCGGGGGGGGGCGGGATGTGCGGCGGCGCGTCCTGCGGCCCCGCGAGCGCGCCGAGGCGGCCGCCCAGCGCGGCGGCGCCCGCGCCGGCCAGCGCGCCCTTGAGGATCTGGCGGCGGGAGATCATCGCAGGCTCAGGCTGGCGTCGGCGGCGAAGAGGACCGAGCAGGCCACGGCCATGGCGGCCAGATCGGGGCGATCGGCGCCTTCGGGCACCGGCGCGATGCCGACGGCCAGCAGCGCGTCAGCGGCGGCGGGATCGGCGCGGTAGTCGGACAGGGACGCATCGTAGACCTCGCGCAGGGCCGCCAGCTCCTCCGGAGTCGGCGCGCGCACGCACAGCAGGCGGAAGGCGCGCGCGAGACGCGCATCGGCGTCGGGTCCGGCTTCGCGCATCGCGCGCGCGGCCAGCGCACGCGAACACTCGACCAGCTGCGGATCGTTGAGCAGCATCAGCGCCTGCAGCGGCGTGCTGGTCGAGCCGCGGCGCGCCACGCAGACGTCGCGCTTGGCCGCGTCGAAGAGAGTCATGCCGGGCGGCGGCACCGTGCGCCGCCAGTAGGTGTAAAGGCTGCGGCGCCAGCGGCCCTCGCCGGCGTCGGCGGCGTAGTCCCCCCCCCAGCCGATGTTCCAGAGACCGGGCGGCTGCCAGGGCTTCACGCTGGGCCCGCCGACCTTCTCCACCAGCAGTCCGCTGGCGCAAAGGGCCTGATCGCGCAATTGCTCGGCCGTGAGACGGCGCGCCGGGTAGCGCGCGAGCTCGCGGGGATCGGCCTCGTCGGCGGCGCCGTCCGCGGCGCCGGTGATGCCGGCCGGCGTGCGCGAACTCTGGCGGTACGTCGCGGACAGCGCGATGCGCCGCAGCATCGCCTTCACGTCCCAGCCGGAGGCCTGGAACTCGAGCGCGAGATGGTCGAGCAGCTCGGGATGCACGGCGGGCTCGCCCTGCGTGCCCAGATTCTCCAGCGTGCGCACGAGTCCGCTGCCGAACATCTGCGCCCACAGGCGGTTGACCGCGACGCGCGCCGCCAGCGGATTCGCGGGATCGGTCAGCCAGCGCGCCAAACCCAGCCGGTTGGCGGGCGCGTCCGCGGGGCCGCGCGGCAGGGCCGAGGGCGTGTGCGCGCGCACCGGCCGCGCCGGATCCGGCGCGTCGTAACGACCGCGCGTCAGCACGTGCGCGGCGCGCGGCTGCGGCATCTCCTCCATCGCCATGATCTGCTCGACCTGCGCCCGCAGCTCGGCCCGCGCGCGCCGCGCCGCGCGCAGGGCGGCGCGCGCCGCCCGCGCGGGCTCGTCGATCGCCGCCAGCCAGGCGGCGCGGACTTCCGCTTCGCTGCCTGCGGCGGCGGGATCGTGCAGCCGCGCGGCCTCGAGGGGCGCGAGCTCGCGCGCGAACAGCCGCAGCTCGTCGATGGCGCCGCCGGCGAAGCCGACGTCGCGGAACCGCTCGGCCAGGGTCAGCGGTCCAGGATCGCCGCCGGTGATCGTCCGCGTCAGCGAGTCGCGAACGATCTCGAGCTCCAGAGGCCGGCCGTCGGCGTAGATGCGCAGGCCGCCGGCCCGGCCGGAGCCGTCGTGGGTCAGCAAGAGTTCCACCCAGCGGCCGAGCGGCAGCTCCGCGCGCGCGCGCACGCTCGCCGCGTCGCCGGGCCAGAAGTGGATGAGAGACCAGGACAGGCGGCCCTGGTCGAGCGTCAGCTCGTAGCCCTGGCTGCCGGCGTCGGTCCAGGCGCGCGAGCGCTTGAGGATCACCGCGCGCTCCTTGCGCTCCGGCGCGCGCACGAACAGCGCGATGCTGAAGGGATCCCAGTGCGAGAATTCTCCGGCGCCGGGGAAGGCGGCGTTGTCGTCGCCGTGGAAGAGCAGCGCCTGGCCGCGCGCGCCCGGCACGACTGCGGGCTGATCCGTAACCTGGGCCGGCAGCGCGTCGAGCGCGTCGTGGAAGTCCGGCGCCGGCGCGCCGAGTTGCCCGCCCGCGTCCCGCCACGAGACGAAGTCGGCGCCGGCGCCCGCGATGCGCGCAGCCAGCGCCGCTTCCGCCGCGGCCACTTCCGCGTCGAGGCGCGCGAGTTCGCGCTCCTGCTCCGGAGTGGGCAGCTCCAGCGCGGGCGTGGGCACGGCGGAAGTGAAGTAGGAATAGAGCCCGCTCTCGTCCACGTCGTCGAAGTAGGCGAAGATGCCGTAGTAGTCCTCGGCCGGGATCGGATCGAACTTGTGGTCGTGGCAGCGCGCGCACTCGAGCGTCAGGCCGAGGAAGGCGGTGCCGAACGTCTGCACGCGGTCGGCCACGTACTCGACGCGGAACTCCTCCTCGACGCTGCCGCCTTCGTTCGTCTGGCGATGCAGGCGGTTGAAGGCGGTGGCCAGGCGCTGCTCGCGGGTGGCGCCGGGCAGCAGATCGCCGGCGATCTGCCAGGTGGCGAACTCGTCGTAGGGCAGATTGCGGTTGAAGGCGGATATGACCCAGTCGCGCCAGCGCCACACTTCGCGGTGCGCGTCGGCCTGATAGCCGTAGGTGTCGGCGTAGCGCGCGAGATCCATCCAGCCCGCGGCCATGTGCTCGCCGAAGCTTGGACTGGCCAGCACGCGGTCCACCAACTTTTCGACCGCGTCCGGCGCCGCGTCGGCGAGGAAGGCGTCGGCTTCTTCCGGCGTGGGCGGGAGTCCCGTGAGATCCAGGGACAATCGGCGGATCAACGTCAGACGATCGGCCTCCGGCGCCGGCGCCATTCCCTTTTGCTCCAACCGCGCCAGCACGAAACGGTCCAGCGGATCGCGGCACCAGGACTCGTCGCGCACCTCCGGCAGCGGCGCCGCGCGCGGCGCGACGAAGGCCCAGTGCGGCGCGTACTCTGCGCCCTCCGCGATCCAGCGCTCGAGCAGCCGCTTCTCCTCCTCCGTCAGAGCCTTGCGCCCCGAATCGGCGGGCGGCATGCGCTCCTCCGGATCCTCGGCGCGGATGCGGTACACCAACTCGCTCGCATCGAGGTCGCCGGGCACGACGGCCGTCACGCCCTCGCGCTCCGCCATCGCCGCAGCGGGATCGTCGAGGCGCAGATCGGCCTTGCGCGCGGCCGCGTCAGGACCGTGACATTGGAAGCAGCGGTCGGCCAGGAGCGGCAGAACTTGCCGGTTGAAATCCACCGGCGCCCCCTCCCCGCGCGCGTCCACCGCCCCGCGCGGCAGGACTGCGGCGCAGACCGCGAAGGCCAGAACCGCCGGAATGAGAGGGCGCGGGCGCATGCTGCGGAACCGCCCCTCCCCCGCCTCAGGCCAGCAGCGGCTTCAGCACCTTGCCGGACACGTCGGTCAGGCGGAAGTCGCGGCCTTGGTGGCGGAAACTCAACCGCTCGTGGTCGAAGCCGAGGCAGTGCATCAGCGTGGCGTGCAGGTCGTGCACCTCGACCGGATTCTCCTCGATGTTGTAGGAGAAGTCGTCGGTCTTGCCCCAGGTCACGCCCGGCTTGATGCCGCCGCCCGCCGCCCACACCGTGAAGCAGCGCGGATGGTGGTCGCGGCCGTAGTTGGTGGTGCTCAATTCGCCCTGGCTGTAGACGGTGCGGCCGAATTCGCCGGCCCACAGCACCAGCGTCTCGTCCAACAAGCCGCGCCGGCGCAGATCCTTCAAGAGCGCCGCCTGCGGCTGATCCACGTCCTTGGTTTGCTGCGTCAGTTCGTTCGGCAGGTTGCCGTGCTGATCCCAGCCGCGCATGTAGAGCTGGATGAAGCGCACGCCGCGCTCGGCGAGGCGCCGCGCCAGCAGGCAGTTGGCGGCGAAACTGCCGGGCGTCCTCACGGCGGGCCCGTACATCGCCAGCGTCTCCTCGTCCTCGTCCGAGAAGTCCGTGAGTTCCGGAACCGACATCTGCATGCGGTAGGCCATTTCGTACTGCGCGATGCGCGTCTGCACCTCGGCGTCGCCGCTGCGCTCGAATTCCTTGCCGTTCAGTTCGCCGACCAGATCCAGCATGCGGCGGCGGTCGGCGCGGTCCACGCCCTCCGGGTCGCGCAGATAGAGCACCGGATCGCCGCCGGAGCGCAGCTTGCACCCTTGATGCTCGCTGGGGAGGAAGCCCGAGCCCCAGAAGCGCGCCGCCAGCGCCTGCATGTTGCCGCTGCCCTGCGTGATCATCACGACGAAGGTCGGCAGGTTGGCGTTGGCGCTGCCGAGGCCGTAGCTGGTCCAGGCGCCGAAGGCCGGCCGGCCCGGCTGCTGATTGCCGGTCTGGAAGAAGGTGATGCCCGGCTCGTGGTTGATCGCCTCGGTCCGCATCGAGTTGATGAAGCAGATCTCGTGCGCCATCGAGCCGGTGAAGGGCAGCAGCTCGCTCAGCCACACGCCGTCCTGATTGTTGGCGTAGCGCGTGAACTTGAACTTCGAGGGCGCCACCGGGAAGCGCGCCTGGCCGCTGGTCATGGTCGTGAGACGCTGGCCCTTGCGGATCGAATCCGGCAGATCCTGGTTGAAGCGCGCGCGCAGGTTGGGCTTGTAGTCGTAGAGGTCGAGCTGGCTGGGCGCGCCCTCCATGTGCATGTAGATCACGCGCTTGGCCTTGGGCCGGAAGTGCGGGCCGGGCGCGAGCGGCTGCCCGGCGCCGGGGCCGAGCAGCGGCGCGGCGGCGGGCGCCAGCGAGCTGAGGGCCATCGCGCCGAGGCCGGCGCCGACGGTCTTCGCGCCCAGGCTGAAGAAGCGGCGGCGCGTGAGATGGAGCCCGCGCTCGGCGAGCGGATCCTGCGGCGGTTCGGGCATGCGGCTCATGAGCGGGAGATCGTGGCGTCGAGGCTCAGCACGGCGTTGGCGAGAAGGGTCCAGGCGGCCAGCTCGCCGGGATCCAGATCCATCGGCGCGGGCGTCTCGCCCACCGACAGCAGGGATTTCGCGTCCTCCGGCGCGGCCTGATAGCGCGCGCGGAAATCGGCCAGAGCGCCCTGGAGCGCCGCGAGTTCGGAAGCGTCGGGCGCGCGGCCGGTGCAGCTCAGGTGCATCCATTCCAGCCGCTGCGCGTCGTCCGCGCTCGAAGCCAGCGTGCGCTGCGCGAAGGCGCGCGCCGCCTCGACGTACTGCTCGTCGTTCCACAGCACCAGCGCCTGCAGCGGCGTGTTGGTGGTCGAGCGGCGGATGCTGCAGAACTCGCGCGTCGGCGCGTCGAAGGTCATCAGCGAAGGCGGCGGGCAGGCGCGCTTCCAGTAGGTGTAGAGGCTGCGGCGCCAGAGGTCGTCGCCGTTGCCGCGCTCGTAGATGCGCGTGTTGGACTGCAACATCGCCACTTCCTGCCACAGGCCCTCGGGCTGATAGGGCTTCACCGATGGGCCGCCGAAGCGCTCGACCAGCAGGCCGCCGAGATAGAGCGCCTGATCCCGGACTTCTTCCGCGCCGAGCCTGCGGCGCGGGTAGGAAGCGAGCAGGCGATTCTCCGGGTCGGCCTCGACGGCATCCGGGCGGATGCGCGAAGACTGCCGGTACGTGGCGCTGGTGACGAGCAGGCGCAGCGTCTCGCGCACGTTCCAGCCGCCGTCGCGGAATTCCACGGCCAGCCAGTCCAGCAATTCCGGATGGCTGGGCCACTCCCCCTGCAGGCCGAAATCCTCGCTCGTGGCGACGATGCCCAGGCCGAAGACGTTCTCCCACAGGCGGTTGACGAACACGCGCGAAGTCAGCGGGTTGTCCTGGCTCATCAGCCACTGCGCGAGGCCCAGGCGGCTGGCGGGCGCGCCCTCGGGCATGCGGCCGAGCGCTTCCGGCACGCCCCGCGGCATCGGCTTGCTGGTGTCGGGGTGGTCGTACTGGCCGCGCACCAGGAGATACGTCTCGCGCGGCATCGCCAGTTCCTTCATCACCATCGTGCGCGGGACCGCCGCCTCGATTTTCGTGATGGACGCTTCCGCGGCCGCGATTTCCTCGGTCAGCGCGCGGTAGGAGGGCGAGCGCGCGATGCGCCACGCGTGCTTCATGCGGCGCGGCAGCTCGCCGGCGCCCTGCTCGCGCGCGGCGGCGGGCGCCAGCGCCCACACCAGTTCCGCGGTCAGTTCCTCGGCGGCCGGCAGGCTGCGCCAGAAGATGGCGCCGATCCCGCCCGTGTTGACGATCTTCACCACCAGGTCGTGCACGCCCGGTTCCAACTGCAGCGTGGTCTTGTCCTGATCCGGACCGGAGGCGCGGTCGATGCGGTTCTCGTAGACGCGCGCGCCGTCGAGGAAGACCTGCACGCCGTCGTCGCTGCCCAGCGACACGTCCAGCGTGCGCGCGCTCGGCACGAAGAGGCGCTTGCCGGCGTAGGTCACCGCCAGGCCGGCGGGCAGATCGGCCTTGAGCAGGCCGTCGCGCAGATCGGGCGCGAAATTCCAGGCGGCGTTGCCCTCGCCGAACTTGCGCTCGAAGTCGAGGCCGGCCTCCTCGGGGCCGAAGGACTGGTCGTAGGCCGCGGTTTTGTCAGACGGAGCAAAGGGACCCGTCAGATACCAGCGGCTGTCGGCCACCGGCAGGCTGGCCAGGCCGGCGTCGCCGATGCGGCCCGGGGTCAGGCGCACCCGGCCCAGCGTGTGTTGCGCGTAGACCGATTGATACGCGAGAGTCACGCGCAGCTCGGTGCCGCCCGCGAAGCCGAACGGCTCTTCCGCGAGGAACAGCGCCGTGCGGCCGCCCGTGACGCCGTGCGCGTTGACCGCCCAGCCGCGCGCGGGCGAGGGATCCAGCACGTTGACGACGTCGAAGTCGGCGTCGGGCTGCTCGTGGTCGGCCCAGGCCCAGACCAGGTTGACGTTCTGCTTCTTGGACGGATCGCGCAGCGACGTGGCCTCGAGCGCGATGGAAGACAGCACCGCGTTGCCGTTCGGCGCGCGGCCGACGCGGCCCAGAGGCAGCGAGGCGTCCTGCAGGCCTTCGAGCAGGAGCAGGCGCAGCCCGGTCTCCTGCGTGCGCAGCGTGACGACGTGATCCTCGCGGTCCGGATTCGCGCCGCCCACCAGCACCGATCCGTCCGCCTGCGGCGTCATCGTCGAGCCGCCGGTGGAAGCCGCGCCGATCAATTCGCTGGGCGCCCACGCGACGCCGGCCGCCGATGCGGTGCCGCCGAGATAATCCGCGTAGCCCTGCTCGTCCTCGGGCACCGGCAGATCCAGCTCGGTGCGCGCCGCGGCCAGGCGCTCGCGCAGCGCGCTCAGCTCGCGCTGCTGCTCCTGCGTCGGCACGGCGAGGAAGGGCTCGAGCGCGCGGTTCGAATCCGGAATCTGCGTGTAGATGCCGGGCTCCTCCACCGAGTTGAAGAAGGCGTAGAAGCGGTAGAAGTCTTCCTGCGAGACCGGGTCGAACTTGTGCTCGTGGCAGCGCGCGCAGCCGAGCGTCAGTCCGAGGAACACGCTGCCGGTGGTGGCGGTGCGGTCCACCGCGTATTCGACGCGGTATTCCTCGTCGATGGCGCCGCCCTCGTCCGAAGTGACGTGGTTGCGGTTGAATCCGCTGGCGATGATCTGCTCCTGCGTCGCGCCCGGCAGCAGGTCGCCGGCCAGCTGCTCGGTGACGAAGCGGTCGAAGGGGACGTTGTCGCGGAAGGCGTTCAGCACCCAGTCGCGCCAGGGCCAGATCTGGCGGCCGGCGTCCATGTGGATGCCGCTGGTGTCCGCGTAGCGCGACGCGTCCAGCCAGGGCGTGGCCAGGCGCTCGGCGTGGCGCGTGAGATAGGGCTCCTCGGTCAGCAATTTGTCAACCCAGCGCTCGTAGGCGTCGGGGCGCGCGTCGGCGAGGAACGCGGACGTTTCCTCGGCGGTCGGCGGCAGGCCCGTGAGATCCAGGAACACGCGGCGCAGCAGGGCGCCCGGATCCGCTTCGGGGCTGGGCGCGAGTCCTGCGGCCTCGAGGCGCGCCAGGACGAACCGGTCCACTTCGTTGCGGACCCAGGCCACGTTCCGCACCGGCGGCAGCTCGGGCCGCTCCGGCGGCACGAACGCCCAGTGCTTCTCGTAAACGGCGCCGTCGGCGATCCAGCGCCGCACCAACTCCTTCTCCTCTGCCGTCAGGCGCTTCTTGTTGCTGTCCGCCGGCGGCATCAGATCGTCAGGATCGTGCGCGTCGATGCGCTGCCACAGTTCGCTGGCCTCCGGATCGCCGGGCACGATCACCGCGTAGCCGCCGCGATCGGCGACGGCCTCTTCCCGCAGATCCAGGCGCAGCTCTTCCTGCCGCGAGGCCGGATCCGGGCCGTGGCACTTGAAGCATCGGTCGGACAAGATCGGCCGGATGTCGCGGCCGAATCGCACCGGCTCCGGGCCCGCCGGGCCGGATGCGGAGGCTGCCGGCGCGAGCAGCGCCGCGCCGGCGGCGGCGCCGGCCAGAGCCAGGCTGCCGAGAATCTGCGGGAGGGTTTTCAGGGACGCCATCGGAGGCCGCTCGGACCTGCACCATCCTAACCAAGGAGTGAAGGCCCGCGGTCAAAGCCGTACCATGGAGCCATCTTGAGTGAAATGCTCGCCTCCTTCCTTCTCGCTCTTGCATTCCCCGCGCCGGCCGCGGCCGTTCCGCAGGAGCCCGCCGTCGCGATCCTGGAAGGCAAAGGCGCCGAATTGCAGCAGGCCTGGCTGGAATCCCGCGTGCGCGAGTACGCCAGCAAGCCGCCGCCGAAGGCGCTGGAGCTGGACGGCCGCAAGGACCTGAATTTCCGCCACGTGATGCGGGGCCTGGGCCTGGACCCGTTGCCGCCGCGCGGTCCGCTGAACGCGCGCGTGACCGGTGTGCTCGAGCGCGAGGGCTACCGCATCGAAAAAGTCGCCTTCGAGAGCCGCCCGAATTTCTGGGCCACCGCGCACCTCTACGTCCCGGCCGGAGAGGGCCCCTTCCCGGTGATCCTGAATCCGCACGGCCACTGGGGCTGGAAGAAGACCGAGCCGGTGGTGCAGGCGCGGCTGATTTCCCAGGCGCGCCATGGCTACGTGGCGATGATCGTGGATTCGCCCGGCGGCTCCTACGAGGGCGACCGCCCGGTGGAGCGGCGGCAGCAGGGCTCGCACAACGACTGGCGCCTGGCGATGAGCGCCGGCACCACCACCGGCATCTACGTGTGGGATCTGATGCGCGCGCTCGACTATCTGGAGACGCGGCCGGAGGCGGACGTGACGCGCGTCGGCATCACCGGCGCGAGCGGCGGCGGCACGGCCACCGTCTACACCTTCGCCGCGGATTCGCGCATCGATTGCGCGGTGCCGGTGGTCTACGCCACCAGCCTGGCGGTGAATCCGCACAACGGCTGCCTGTGCAACCACATCCCCGGCACGCTGCGCATCGGCGACCGCGCCGACGTGCTGGGCATCCGGGCGCCGGCGCCGGTGCTCATCATCGGCGCGACCGACGACGAGGAATTCCCTCCCGCCGGGACCATGCTGACGGGCGAGAAGCTGAAGAAGCTGTGGAGCATGGAGAAGGCGCCGAACGCCGCCGATCTCGTCAACGCGGTGGTCTTCCCCGGCCCTCACGACTACGGCAAGGCCATGCGCGAGACCGCGATGGGGTTCTTCGACCTGCACCTGAAGGGCGTCGGCGACGGCTCTCCGGTGCCCGAGCCGGAGATCAAGACCGAGCCGCCGGACGCCGCCGAACTGGTGGTGCTGCCGGAATGGCCCGCGGACTCGCTGACCATGCTGCAGGTGGCGCGCGCGGCGCTGAAGTCGGACCGCATCGGCAGATCCGGACCCTTCTGGAAGGGCGCGGAGATCGAGGCCACCGGGCCGGCGGTGGCCGTCGTGCAGGAGGACGCCGAGCGCGAGTGGCTGCGCTGCAGCGCCGCCGGCATGATTGACATTCCCGCGGTGGCGTGGAAGGCGCGAGGAACGCCGCGCGGCCTGCTCTATCTTCTGGACGACGGCGGCAAGGACGCGGCCGCGGCGCGCTTCGACGCGCGCGCGCTGGCCGAGGCGGGATACGTGTGCGTCGCCGCGGATCTGCCGGGCGTGGGCGAGCTGAGCGGCATCGATCAGCCGCTCGCGAATTATCTGGGCTGCGGGCCGATGCCGATCGCCGCCACGCACCTGGTCTACCTGCACGCGCTGCTCGTGGGATTGCGGCCGGACTGGGCCGGGCTGCCGGTAGGACTCCTGGCGGCCGGTCCTCATCTGACGACCGCGCTGACGCTGAAGCCGACCTGGGACGAGATGGGCGCGCAGGCGGCGGTCTGCCTCGACGCGATCGAGAGCTGGGAAGAAGTCTTCGATCGTGAGACGACGCCGCTGGCCGCGCAGCCGATGGCTCCGCACGGCCGCGCGCTCGCCGGACTGCGCCGGAATTCGAAGACGCCGCTGATCACGGCCTTCCGCGGCCAGGCGGCGCCGGACTGGCAGGCGGCGCTGGACGCGGCCATGCCGGAGCGGTGATCGGCAGGACGGCTAGCGGAACTCGGCCAGCAGATCGGCGGTCAGGCGCTCCATCGCGGGGCCCTGCGCGCCGTCGTTGCACACGGTGAGGATCGCCAGATCCAGTTCGGGAATCAGCCAGATCACCGCGTACCACATGGTGTTGCTGCCCGAGTGGCCGAGCAGGCGCGCCGGCGGCTGGCCGGACGAGCCGGCGATCCAGCCCATCGCGTAGCGGGCGCGGCCGGACTCGGCGGACGGGGCGTGCAGGCGCGCGAAGGAATCCTTTCCCAATTCCGGCTGGTCGGCGCGCGCGCCGCGCAGGTGGAAGCGCGCGTACTTGGCCCAGTCCTCGAGGCTGAGGTGCACGCGCCCGGCCGGCGTGATGGCGGCGGGATTGTCAGATCCGTGGCCGGGCGGGATGGCGCGGCCGCGCCCGTCGTGGCCCCAGGGCGCGTCGGCCTTCTCGGCCTCCGTGGCGGCGCCGGGCGCGCCGAAGCCGGCCGAGGTCATGCCGAGGGGCGCAAAGAGGCGCGCGCGCAGCAGGTCTTCGTAAGTTTCCCCGGTCGCCTTCTCGAGCATCGCGCCAGCGATGGAGAAGCCGGCGTTGGAGTAGACGTAGGCGCTGCCGGGCGGCTTCTCCGGCGGCAGCGCGGTGAGAGTGCGCACCAGGAGCAGGCGCTGGTCGGGGGACGTGAGATCGTTCTTCCAGAAACGGCTCCACAGTTCGGGATGCACGGTCAGCAGATCGCCGACGGCGCCCGAGGTGTTGCTGAGCAGGCGCGCGAGCGTGGCCTCCTGCCACGCCGGATCCATCTTCTCCGCCAGGTCGGGGAAGATCGTCGCGGGCGCCGCCTCCCACGCGATCTTGCCGTCGGCCGCCAGCATGGCTGCGAGCGTGGCGGTCATGGATTTCGTGCAGGAGCCGACGTGCCAGCGGTCCTCGAGGGTGGCCGGCACCGTGCCGCCGCGCACGCGCACTCCGGCGACGCCGGCGGCGATCGTGCGGCCGCCCTGCGACACCAGCGCGCCCAGCGCCGGCATGCCGTGCGCGGCCACGCGCTCGGCGAGGAGAGGCCCGAGGTCGCGGACCGCCGGCGGCGGATCCTGGAGGAGCAGGGCGAGGGCGGCGAGCAGCACGGTCCGGGATGATGCCATGCGCGCCGGATTTATGCTTGCATGATTGCGCAACTGTGCTAGAGTAGTCCCATGCGCCGAGCCCGTGCCGCCGCCCCCGCCTGCTCCCCCCTGCCGGATCCGGCCTTCTTCCAGGCCCTGGCGGACGCCAACCGGCTGAGCCTGGTGGGCCGGCTGGCCATGGCCCGCGCGCCGCTCACCGTCGGCGAGGCCAGCGAATGCTGCGGCGTGCACCTGTCCGGCGCCTCGCGCCACCTCGCCATCCTGCGCCGCGCCGGCATCGTCAGCGCCGCGCGCAGCGGGCGCGAAGTGCGCTACGCCCTCGAAACCCGCGCCCTGGCCGCCGCTCTGCGCGACCTGGCCAATCTGCTCGAATCCTGCTCCTGCGCGGCCGCGCCGCGCGCCCCGCGCAAAAAATGAAAACCACTCCTCTGCACGAATCCGTCTCGAAGTCCTACACCGAGGCTCTCGCCCGCCGCGCCGCCGGCGGCAGCGGCTGCTGCGGTCCCGCCTCCTGCGCCGAGCCGGCGCCGGCGGGCTCCACCCCCGCCGCCGCGTCGTCCTTCGGCTGCGGCAATCCGCTCGCCTTCGCGGAAGTGCGCGCGGGCGACGTGGTGCTCGACCTGGGCAGCGGCGCCGGCCACGACCTGATCGTCGCGGCCCGCATGACGGGCCCAGCCGGCCGCGTCATCGGCGTGGACATGACCGACGCGATGATCGACGCCGCGCGCGCCAACCTGGCGCTGGCCGGCGTGACGAACGCCGAGGTGCGCAAGGGCATGATCGAAAACCTGCCGGTCGCGGACGGCACGGTGGATTTCGTCATCTCGAACTGCGTCATCAATCTGGCGCCCGACAAGGACGCCGTGTTCCGCGAGCTGGCGCGCGTGCTCAAGCCCGGCGGGCGTTTCTCGATCTCCGACATCGTCGCGGAGGATCTGCCGGAAGTCCTGCGCTCCAGCGCCCAGGCGCACGCGGCCTGCATCGGCGGCGCGATCTCCGAAGCGGATTACCTGCAAGGAATGCGCGCCGCCGGCCTGACCGACCTGCAGGTCGCCGACCGCTTCGCCTACGACGCCGACACTCTCGTGGCCCTCGCCGAGAGCGACTTCGGCGGCTTGGAGTTGCCGCCCGCGGAGTTGCGCGCCTTGGCGGCGGCCGCCGCCGGCAAGGTGGTGAGCGCGCGCTTCACGGGCCGGCGGGCGGAACCCGCGGCGTCCGAGGCCTGCTGCGGCGGCACCTGCTGCTGACCGGTGACCTGGTCTTGATGCCAGACGGCGCGCCCGGGCTGGGCGCGCCGTCTCACTCCTGCAGAACCGCTTTGACCACCAAGATCTCGCTGCCCAGGACCTCCGGCAACGCGACGGCCTCGGCGCTGCGCCGGACACCGCCCTTGTAGAAGTTCATGGTGATGCTGCCGACCGGCGCGTCCACCAAGGTCAGGATTCCTGCGGCATCGGTGGTGTCGGGAGCGGTCGGGTCGTCCGATGTCAGAATTCGGCGGAGTCCGCGGCTGAACACGCAATTCCAGCCGGCCAGAGGCTCGCCGGTTTCCGCCGCCTGCGCCAGGATCCGCACGCTGCGCCACCGGAACTGGAGATCCGACGCAGTGCGCTGTCCGCTCACGATCTGGATGCGGTTCGTCGAAATCAGCTCGACGCGGCGGCCATCGGCGGACTCCACCAAGAGCGTGCCGTAGTAGGTGCCTGGCGCCACGTGCTCGATCAGGGACTGTCCGGCGCCGTCGCAGGGCTTGCCGCCGTAGTAGAGCTGGCGCTTGCGCAGATCCGTCTCGAGTTGCAGGAGCGCCAGCGGACAGTTCGCAGCCGGCGATCCATCCAGCGTGGCGCGCACCGCGGCGCTGCCCGTGCCGTAGGCGCGGACGTCGAGATCCACCACCCGCTCTTCGTCCGCGGCCAGCAGCACCTCCACCTTCGTGTCGGGGTACTCCATCCAGCGGCCGCCGAAGCCGAGTTCACTCAGAGGCGGCTCGAGGCTCTGCACGAGCAGGAGTTGGTAGTCGCCCGGAGTGAGTCCGGTGAAGGCGAAGTCGGCCGCGCCGGCTCCCCCTTCGCCGGCGACGGTGGAATCCCCGAACGGCCCCTGATCGCCCGGACCGCGCAGCGCCACCGAGAACAGGCCGCTGGCGGCGTCGGGGTGCAGCAGCCGGCCGCGAATGATGCCGCCGCGCGCGACCGTCAGGAGCACGGGCGCCGGCTGCGCGAACGGTTCGGCCACCATCAGGTCCAGCGGCAGATGCTCGCCGCGCACCTGGAAGAACAGTTCCGCGGCGCCGGGCGGACCGGTCAGCGTGGCCAGACCGTCCAAGCCGGACTTCGCCTTGGCATGAGCCATCGGCACGCGGGTTCCGTCCTGCAGGTTGCCGATGCTGCGCCCGCCGTCGCGAGGATCGATCCATCCCGAGTCGCGCTCGGGCGCGGCGTCGAGCAGGAGAACGTCGGAGTGAGGCACGGGTCGGCCGTCGCGTCCGACCACTTTCACCCGCAGCGTTCCCGCGCGATCCAGCTCGACGCGAACCGGCGCCGCCTTCCCGTCGCGAACCTCCACCAGCACGTCCCGCTGGGGCAGGAGGCTGGGATCCTGCGGCACGATCACCAGATAGTTGCTGCCGTTCCGCATGCCCGCCACCTCGACCTGGCCGCCGGGATGCGGACCGGGATGCCGCAGGTCGGACAGCAGCTCGCGGCCGGCCACCTGGCTCGAGCGAATGGCATAGTCCAGCACGGGCGCTCCGGATGCGCGCTCGACCACGGTCAAGTGCACCGTCGGCATGAGCTTCACCTGAATGCGCAATCCTCGCGTGCCCCACGGCACCGGGCTGTTCCAGGTCTGCGCCTCGATCGGGCTGCCGCTCAGTTCGAGCGCGAGAATCTGCAATCCTTCATCCCGCTGATAGAACTTGAAGGTCCCGTCGTCGCGGCTGGAAGCGTCGAAGAGATGCCCCGCCCCTTGCCACTTCGGTTTGATGCTCACTCCGGCGACGGGCTTGCCGTTTTCATCCACCACCACGCCCTCGGCGGTCTCCTGCCGGCGCAGCCGGATGATCGTTTCCGCAGGATGAGGGTCGGCCACCGCCAGTTCCCTGGGCTCCGGAACGCTCCAGCCGGCGTGCGGAATGCGCAGGCGATAGGTTCCCGGCTGGAGCGCGGCCTCGTAGGCGAAGGATCCGTCCTCGCCGGATCGCGCGAACATGCTGTCCTGCGCCCGCATGGCCGGATGCAGCGCCGCGTTCAGGCCGTCGACGTTCAGCATGACGTTGGCGGCCGGCTTGCCATCCTGGTCAATCATGAATCCGGCGATGCGCTGGCCGCCCGGCATGACGATTTCGCCCAGATCCTGAACGTGCCCCGCCCGCAATCCGGACTCGTAGTGCGCGGCGCGCATGCAGCGGTCGGGGCGCAGGAAGGTGAGATGGAATTCGCGCTCCGGCGCTTCGGGAAACCGGATTTCGAAGCAGCCGCCGGCATCGGTGAGCTGCGGGGCGGGATCGGTCCAGGGCAGCGCTTCCTGGATCAGGCCGCCGGTGCCGCGCGGCTCGCGGCCCAGGAGCTTGACCGTCACGCCCGCCAAGGGAGCGCCGCCGGCTGACTCGACGCAGCGGCCGCGGAAGACGACGGCGAGCGCGGGATCGAGCGCGGCGGTCTCGGCGCCGGCGGGCGCGGGCGGGTCCACGGGAGCGGCATCCGTGCGCAGAAGGCCGGCCTCGCTGGCGGCCGGATCGGGCACGGGCGCTGCGCCATCGGCGCCCGCCGAGGCCGGGGCAGCCGTGCCGTCGCTCGACCCGTGGGAGGGAGTTTCCTTGCCCCCGCGCAGGAGCAGCGCCACCGCGATCAGCACCGCCGCCAAGACCACGAGGAGGAGCGCGCGGGACCGCATCTCCTATCCTTGTAGCATGCCCAAGGCGCCCCAGGATCCGCTGCGCGAGAAGGTCGAGAAGATCTGTCTCTCCTTTCCCAACACCAAGGTCACCATGACCTGGGGCAAGCCGCACTACCGCGTCGGCGAGAAGATCTTCGCCGGCTACGGCGAGGAGAACGGCGCGCCGACGCTGGGCTTCAAGTTGGACAAGAAGAAGGCGGCCGCGCTGGTCAAGAAGCCCGGATTCGCGCCCGCGCCTTACGTCGGCCGGCACGGCTGGGTCAGCATGGACCTGTCGCGCGTGAAGTCGGCGGCCGCCTGGGCCAAGGTGAAGGTTTACGTCGCAGAAAGTTACGCGCTGATTACGGACTGCTGAGAGCAATTCTCCCCTAGGATGGAGCCATGCTCGCCCTTTGCATCGCCGTCGCGCTGACCCTGTCCGCCCAGCAGCCTGTGCACTTTCTCGACAGCCTGCCCGACCTCGGCTTCGGCGGCGAATCGGCTGCCTACGGCATCAACGAGTCCGGCATCGCCGTAGGCTTTGCGCTCGGCAGCTTGGGCCGCGAGGTGCCGGTGCGCTGGCTGCGCGGCAATGTCAAAGAACTGACGATGATGCCCGGCGATCAGTCCGGCGTGGCGCTGGCGGTGAACGATTCCGGCGCCGCCTGCGGCCAGTCCACCGGATTCGGAACGCTGCGCGCGTTGGTGTGGAAGAACGGCACGGTGCGCGATCTCGGCAATCTCGGCGGCCGCGGCTCCAAGGCTCTTGCGCTCAACGACTACGGCGTGGTGGTCGGCGAGTCCTATCCCCGCGGCGCGCTACTGCCGCACGCGTTCCGCTGGGACTCCGCGACGGGCGTGATGACCGATCTCGGCACGCTCGGCGGCTCCTATTCCTCGGCTTATGCGGTGGACGACGCCGGCAACGCGTACGGAATGTCAGAAGACAGCCGCCGCGACCGCAAGGCGGTGTGCTGGCCGGCCGGCGGCGGCGCGCCGATCCTGCTGGACCCCGCCAACCTTCTTGACACCACCTCGGCCGCCCGCAGTTGCACGCGCAACGGCGTGGTCGCCGGCGACGGCATCGGCTACCCCGACGGACCCAAGGCTTTCACCTGGACCTTGGCCGGCGGACTGCAGATCCTGCCGAACCCGCCCGGCTCGCTGGCCCTGCGCGCCTATGACGTGAGCTCCGCAGGAACGGTACTGATGCGGGACGTGTTCGACGTCATCTGGGTGTACGACCTGCGCGCCGGCACCTGGCTGCGCCCCAACCTGCGCATTCCGCCGCATCCGCGCGCGCGCGTGGACGCGGCCTTCGAGATGAACGGCGCCGGCCAGATCGCCGGCCGCGGCCTGGATTTCGTCACGGGCGCGGCGCGCTCGGCATGGATCCTGTCGCCCGCGCCAGGTGGCTTCGGACTCGGCGAGCCGGTGCCGGCGCTCGCAGGATTTGACAACGCGCTGGGCGCGGCCGGCGCCCGGCCGGGAGCGACCCTGCATTTGCTCGCCAGCCTGGACGCTGGAAGCACCCACGTGCCCGGCTGCGGAAATCTGGAATTGGGAATGCTGTTCCCGCGCCGGATCGACGCGCAGACGGCCGACGCGCGCGGCGTTGCCGTGTGGCCGCAGGTGCGGGTTCCCGCGCTGCTGGCGGGCCGCCGGCTGCTGCTGCAGGCGCTGGACGTGTCCGGCTGCCGCGCCAGCAACGTCGCGAGCGCCGATTTCCGCTGATTGCCCGGCGCGGTGGGCTGTTCACCTTATGATGAACGGATGCTCGCATTCTTCGTCGCCGTCCTGGCCGCGCCGCAGTTGCGCACGCTGGACAGCCTGCCGGGCCTGCCCGGCGGGCCGCATTCCGTCGCCTACGCGCTGAACGAAGCCGGCGAGGTGGCGGGCATCGCGCAGGGCCGCCGGCACGACGCGCGGCCGGTGGTCTGGCGCGGCGGCGAGCTGGTGGAATTGGGAATCATTCCGGGCGACGTCGAGGGCGCGGCCTTCGGCATCAACGACGCCGGCGAGGTCTGCGGCCAGTCCATCGGCAGCGGCGTGCTGCGCGCGGTGCTGTGGAGAGGCGGCGCCATCGTGGATCTGGGCCATCTCGGGGTTCCGGCGGCTTCCGCCACCGCGCTGAACGACGCCGGCATGGTGGTCGGCAACTCCTACCCCGCGGGCGGGCTGTACACGCACGGCTTCCGCTGGACGCGGGCGGCCGGAATGACCGACCTGGGCACGCTCGGCGGCGAGTATTCCGCCGCCACGTGCGTGGACGCGGCCGGCAACGCCTACGGCGTGGCCACCGACGCCGCGGGGCGGAATCATGCGGTGATCTGGCCGGCGGGCGGCGGTCCGGCGCAGCGGCTGGACGCGCTCGATCAACTGGGCTTCTCCTCCATCGCGCGCGGCTGCAGCCCCTCCGGGATCGTCGTCGGCGACGGCTATGACCTCGTGCTCGGCGAGCGCGGCTTCGCGTGGAGCGCCGTCGGCGGCCTCCGCCTGCTGCCGCCGCCGCCGGGCACGACGGTGCGCTTCGCCCAGGACGTCAACGACGCCGGCCAGGCGCTCGTCTACGGCGGCGACCTGCGGCTCTGGATTCACGATCTGACGGCCGGCTCCTGGACCGACGCCGGCGCGGAGTTGCCGCCGTTCCCGCGCGCTTCGCTGGGCGCCGCGTACGAAATCAACGGCGCCGGCCAGATCGCGGGCCACGGCTACGACTTCGCGACGGGCGCTCCGCAATCGGCCTGGCTGCTGGCGCCGGCGCCGGACGGCTTCGGCCTGGGCGAGCCTCTGCCGGGCGTCGCCGGCGCGCCCGGCTCGCTGGGCGCCGCGGGACTGACGCCGGGCGCGACCGTGCGGCTCTTCGCCAGCCGCGTCGCCGGCAGCACCGCCGTGCCGGGCTGCGGCAGCCTGAGCCTGGACCTGCATCAACCCTCGCTGCTGGCCGTGACCGCCGCCGACGCGCAGGGTGTGGTGCAGTGGCTCGGCGTCGCGGCGCCCGCCGGCCTCGCGGGCCGTCGCGTGCTGCTGCAGGCGGCGGAATTGTCAACTTGCCGCGTCAGCAACCTGTCGAGCGTGGATTTCCGCTGATCAGGTGAGCGGCGCGGGCGGCGGCGGCGGCGCCGACGGCGGCGTGGGCACGTCGGCCGCGACCTTGACCGTCTTCCAGGTGCCGCGCCGGAACAGCGCGATGCCGGCGACGGCAAAGATGCTCTCGGCGATGCACACGGACCAGAACACGCCGGCCGGGCCCATGCCCAGCGGAATCGCCAGGGTCCACGCCAGCGGCACCTCGAGCAGCCAGAAGCAGAAGAAGTGCATCCAGGTCGGCGTGACGGTGTCGCCGGCGCCGTTGAAGCCCTGCACCGTGGCCATGCCCCAGGCGTAGAAAACGTAACCGTAGGACAACGTCCGCAGCGCCGCCACGGCGACCGCGGCGGTTTCAGGATCGGTCGTGAAGATGGCGACGATCTGCGGCGCCAAAGTCAGAAAGGCGACGGTCACCGCGCCGAGGAAGCACATCGTCCACAACCCGGTCAGCCACACCGCGCGCTCGGCGCGCTCGGGCTGTCCGGCGCCGAGATTCTGGCCCACGAGGGTGGCGGCGGCGTTGCTGAAGCCCCACGCCGGCAGGAACGCGAAGACCACGATGCGGATCGCAATGGTGTAGCCGGCCAGCGCCGAGGCGCCGAAGGGCGCGACGACGCGCATCAGGAACACCCACGAAGTCGTGGCGATCAGGAATTGCCCGATCGTGCCGGCGGAGAGGCGCAGGATCTCCTTCAGGATCGGCGGCTCGACGCGGAACGCCGGCCCCTTGAGCGTGAGGCGGCCGCGCCCGTTGCGCAGCATCCAGAATTGATAAACCACGCCGGTCGAGCGGCCGATGCAGGTGGCGAGCGCCGCGCCGGTCAATCCCATGGCCGGAATCGGGCCCCAGCCGAAGATCAGGATCGGGTCGAGAACGATGTTGATCAGGTTGGCGAGTCCGAGCGTGCGCATTGCCAGCGCCGCGTCGCCGGCGCCGCGGAAAATGCCGTTGCCGAGGTGCAGCAGCATCACGATCACGTTGAGGCCGAGGATCAGGCGCGTGTAGCCGCTGCCTTCGGCGATCACCGATTCCGAGGCGCCCATCAGGCCGAGCAGTTGCGGCGCCAGGAACAGGCAGGGCAGTCCGACGATCAGTCCGGCGCCGAGGCCCAGCGCCAGCGCGCTGGTGGCCGCGCGGACGGCGCCGTCGCGATTCTTCTCGCCGATCCGCCGCGCCACCAGCGCGGTGGCCGCCATCGCGAAGCCGAAGCCCAGCGCGTAGACGATCGTCAGCATCGCCTCGGTCAGGCCGACCGCGGCGACCGCGTCGTCGCCCAGGCGCGCGACGAAGAAGACGTCCACGATGGCGAAGGTGGACTCCATCGCCATCTCCAACACCATCGGGATCGCCAGCAGCCAGATGGCCCGGCTGAGCGGATGGGTGGTGAAGTCGAGCTCCTTGCCGCGGAGGGAATCGCGGACCTCGGACCAAAATGTGGCGGCCAAGCGCAGAATTCTAGCCCCGCCCGCCGCTAGCATCATGCTCAGATGACCTTCGAGATCGTCTTCGTATTGGTGCTGCTGGCCGCGGCCCTGGTGCTCTTCGTGAAGGAGTACTTCCCGCCCGACGGGGTGGCGATCGGCTGCGCGGTGGCGCTGGTGGTTGCCGGCATTCTCACGCCCAAGGAGGCCTTCAACGCGTTCGGCAACGAGGCGCTGATCACCGTGGCCGCCCTCTTCGTGGTGGCGGCCGGCCTGATCCGCACCGGGGCGGTGGACTTCCTCGGTCGCAAGATCCTGACCTTCGCGAAGGGCAGCCATACCAAGACCCTGATCGCGCTGATGCTGACGGCGGCCGCCTGCTCGGCCTTCATCAACAACACGCCGATCGTGGTGGTGTTCCTGCCGATCGCGCTGACATTGGCGGCCGGCACCGGCACCCCCGCCTCCAAGCTGCTGATGCCGCTGTCCTTCGCGACCATCGCCGGCGGCATGTGCACGATCATCGGCACCTCCACCAACGTGCTGGTCTCCGCCGCGCTGCCGAAGTTCGAGATGGAGGCGCTGCCGCTCTTCGCGCCGCTGCCGCTGGCGCTGATCGGACTGGCGATGACCGTGGTGTACATGGCCACCATCGGGCGCAGGCTGCTGCCCGCCCGGACGGGCGTGGTCACCGCCACCAGCGGCGGCGCGATCGTGGACTACGTGACCGAGCTGGAGGCCACGCCCGACAGCCCGCTGCTGGGCCTGCCGATCGCGGATCTCGTGCGCGTCGGCAAGGAGCGCGGTCTGACGCTGGTGCAGGTGATCCGCGACGAGTACATCTACGATCCGTCGGCCCAGGACCTGAAATTCGAGGCCGGCGACGTGCTGGTGGCGCAAGGGGACGCGGCGGCGCTGCACGGGCTGTTGCGCGTGGATGGCCTGACGATCGCCAGCGAACTGGCGCATCCCGAATTCAAGGTGCGCGGCAAGGAAGTGACGCTGGCCGAACTGCTGATCCGCCCGCCTTCGACCGCCATCGGCGAGCGCGTGCGGGATCTGAACCTCTACGCGCGCCATGGCGTGGCGGTGATCGCGGTGCAGCGCCACGGTCTGCACATCCGCGAGAAGGTGGCGGATCTGCGCCTGAAGGTCGGCGACATCCTGCTGGTGATGGCCGAGCCTTCGGCGCTGACCGGCCTGCACCAGGCGCGCAACTTCCTGCTGATCGAGGGCGCGCACGAGCAGGTGAAGCTGCCGCACAAGGCGGGCATCGCCATCGCCATCGCGCTGGGCATCATCGCCGTGGCGGCGCTGGAAGTGCCGCAGTTGCCGATCTCGATCCTCTCGGTGATCGGCGCCATGGCGATGGTGACGTTCGGCGGCCTCAGCACGCGCGACGCCTACCGCGCGCTGGATCTGCCGGTGCTGGTGCTGATCGCCGGCACCATCTGCCTGGGCGTGGCGATGGAGAAGAGCGGCGCCGCGGCGTGGATCGCCGGCGGCCTGGTGGACGCGGCGGCGCCGCTGGGCGGCATCGGCCTGCTGTCGATCATCTATCTCATCACCAACGTCCTCACGGCCCTGATCTCCAACAACGGCTCGGCGCTGCTGATGCTGCCGATCGCCATCGCCACCGCGGACGCCGGCGGCATGAGCCGCGTGCCCTTCGTGCTGGCCATCATGTTCGCGGCTTCGATCGACTACTCGACGCCGATCGGCTACCAGGTCAACACGATCATCTACGGCCCCGGCGGCTACCGCTTCTCCGACTTCGTCAAAGTGGGCGGACCGCTGAACCTGCTGTGGTGGATCCTGGCCTCGGTGATGATTCCGGTGTTCTGGCCGCTCTACCCGGCCTGATCAGCGCTGCGCGGCCGCGTCGAGAAGGCGGCCGTAGAGGGTCTCCCAGTCGGCCTCGGGATCGGCGAAGAGATCGTTGGCGCCGATTTGGCCGAGAAGTTCGCCCGCCGCCGACCAGATCTGCGTGTCCACCGGGTAGCGGTAGGCCGTGTGTGCGGCCGCAGCCAGCGCGCGCGCCTCGGGCGTCCGCGCCGCGGCGGCGAACTGCGGCAGATCCTTGGCCAGCACCCAGGCCGTGACGAACTCCTGGCGCAGGCGCTCCTGCAGCTGCGGAACGGAGAGCGGACCCGCTCTCAGCATCTTGCCGGTGCCTCAGCAGGAGTCGTCGTCGAGGCAGCCGAAGAGCAGGACCAGGTGCAGCGGCTTGCTCTGCGCGCGCGAGGCGGCCACGGCCTCCTCGAAGGGCATCCAGTCGAGCGCGGCGAAGGGATAGAAAGCGCGGCGCAGGGCCAGGCGCGCGTCCTCGAGCGGGATTTCGGCGATCCACGTGGTCGCGGGAAATTCGCCGCCTGACAATTCCATGCGCGGCACGAAGCCGATGTCGGCCAGGATGGGAACGGATCCGGTGATCGGATCCGGCTCCGCCCCCGCCATCGGAACGTTGACGTCCACGTTCGTGTCGCGCGCCGGCAGCGCCAGGGAGAAGGCGGTCAGCAGCCCCTCGTGGCGGGTGATCAGGAGCCGGCCTTCGAACTGGGCGGGCTTCATCACCACGCCGGCTTCGAGCTGGAAGACGGTCTGCACCCGCAGCAGGATTTCGAAGTAATCGGTGCCGGCCGCGCGCAGCATCGCCCACGTGCCCGGCGCCTCGCCGAAGGTCGGGCCGAGGTCCGCGCCGGCGCCGGGATGGAGTTGGCGCAGAATTTTCAGACTGGCCTCGTGCGGCACTGCCCACGCGGATCCGACCGGCACCGGTCCCTGGGGCAGAAAGGGACGGAAGTCTTCGGCGTCATAGGCGAGGATCGGCTGCGCCGGCTTCGGTTCGGCCAGGGCGGGCACCGAGCGGAGCAGGTGGTAGAGCGAAGGTCCGCAGGGATCCCAGTGGGCCTTCAGCTCGATCTTGGCCAGAACCGAAATCCGCGGGTCTTGCAAGACCGGAGGCTCCTGCAAGACCGCCGGCTCTTGCAGCGCCATCAGCAGGGCGAGGCTCAGCATGTTCCGCCGCCGAGATTATCATGAAAGAGTGAGAACGATCGCCCCCGCCCTGATCCTGGCACTGGCTTCCTGCGCCACGCCCGTCCCCAACACCACGATGCCCGAGGGCATGGAGATGCCGCCGCCGGCTCCGCCCTTGGAGCAGCACGCATGGCTGCAGCAACTGGTGGGCGATTGGAAGGTGACGTACGAGGCTCCGTCGAGCACCGGCACGGAGCCGATGCAGATGGAAGCCATCGCCACCACCCGCAAGGTCGGCGAGTTGTGGATTCTCATCGAGGGCAGCGCCAAGTTCGACGGCCAGACGTTCAGTTCCTTCATGACGCTCGGCTACAGCCCCTCCCAGGAGGCCTTCGTCGGCACCTGGGTAGATTCGATGCAGACCCAGCTGTGGGTCTACCGCGGCACGCTGGACCCGACCGGCAAGATCCTGACTCTCATCTCAGAAGGCCCGTCCATGGTAGACGCCAGCGTGATGACGGAGTTCCGCGACGTGATCGAGCTGAAGAGCAAGGATCAGTACCTGCTCAACTCCTCGGTGAAGGGGCCGGACGGCGCCTGGATGCCGATCGTGTCGGCGACCTACCGCAGAGAATAGTGACCGAGTCGCTCCTCTCCCACTAGACTGGAGAGAATGCGCTCCTTCGCATTTGCGGTCGCGATGCTCGCGGCTTGTTCCCAGCCCTATTCTTCCCCACTGACGGTGCGGATGGAGGAAGGCGTGATCACCGTCCGCAATGTTTCGGATCATGATCTGATCATTGCGGAGGACATTTCCGACGGCGGGGACGGCGAGTTTCTACCACTCAGCGTTGGATTGGAGGTGTTCGACGATGATGCGGGCACCTGGCGCTGGTACGGCGACTACTGCCGGCATCACGCGATGGCTTGGTCCGGCGTCGTGCTGCCTCAAGGGGCCAAGGCGGTCAGTCAGGAGTTGCCGGAGCCGGAATCATCCGGACGGTTTCGTTACGTGATTGCCTTCCAACATGCAGGAGAGGAGTGGCAGTGGCTGCCGTTGGAAGAGTTCGAAGCTGTGCTGGCCTTCGATCGGGAGCCGACCTGGCAACGTAGCGGATACGGCTCATGGCCGGACGGTTCGCCGGTCGAGTTGAGCGTGAGAGAAGTGCGGCCCAAGACGAATGACAAACACGGGCGTTTCCTCATAGACGTGGACATCAAGAACGGCTCCAGCCAGCCCATCAGCTACAACGTCACCACGAACTACTGGTGGTGCGAAGAGGCGGGCCGCTGGTTCCGCCATCCGGGATGGACCATCTGTGGCAACTCCGCCCACCCAGAAATCGCAGTCGGCTCCACGAAGCGGATCTCCATGATGGGAAAGGGTTGGGGCCGCCTGCGCTACGGCATGCGCTTCGACGGCCTGGACGACGAGTTCGCGGCGCGCAGCGAGCCCTTCGAAGTGCCCTACTACCCGGCTACGGGAGCACGGGACCTACGCTGAGGCACCCTTCTCCCACCGGATACTGGCCCAGTCGGCTGGAGGTCCGAGGGACAAAGAGAAACCAGGCGAAAAAGCGAAGAAAGCAAGGCGCAATCGCGCCAAGCGACAGCCCCAGCGCGGCAGTTTGGCCAGGCCGGGCTTGTGGAATGGTTGCCCGTGGCTCACAGGCCAGTGCGTTACGGCGCGGGGCGCGCCCTGTGCCCCGTCTTTCTGATCCACGCCCGTCGCCGGGCGTGGTTACGGCATTGTTCCAAAGTCATCCGCAGCCGTCTGGGCCAATAACCGTTAGAGGCCCAGCGCCTTCGCCACGCCCGCCCCGTAAGCCGGATCGGCCTGGGCGCAGTTCGCGACGTGGCGGCGCTTGATCGCCTCCGGCGCGTCGCCCATCGCGCGCGCGGTGTTGTCAAAGAGAATCTGCTGCTGCGCGGGGGTCATGAGGCGGAACAGCTTGCCGGGCTGGGAGTAGTAGTCCGCGTCGTCCTTGCGGAAGTCCCAGTGGGCGGCGGCGCCGCTCAGGGCCAGCGGCGGTTCGGCGAATTGCGGCTGCTGCTGCCATTCGCCGTACGAGTTCGGCTCGTAGCCGATCGTGTCGCCGTGGTTGCCGTCCACGCGCATCGCGCCGTCGCGGTGATAGCTGTTCACCGGGCAGCGCGGGCGGTTGACCGGAATCTGGTGATGGTTCACGCCCAGCCGGTAGCGCTGCGCGTCGCCGTAGGAGAACAAGCGGCCCTGCAGCATCTTGTCCGGCGAGAAGCTGATGCCCGGCACGACGTTGGCCGGATTGAACGCGGCCTGTTCCACGTCGGCGTGATAGTTCTCGGGGTTGCGGTTCAGTTCCATCACTCCCACCTCGTGCAGCGGGTAGTCCTTGTGGAGCCAGACCTTCGTCAGATCGAAGGGGTGATAGGGGCACTTGGCGGCGTCCGCCTCCGGCATGACCTGGAAGAACATCTTCCAGCGCGGGAATTCCTTGCGCTCGATGGCGCCGAACAGGTCGCGCTGATGGCTTTCGCGATCCTGGGCCACGATGGCCGCCGCTTCCGCGTCCGTCAGGTTCTTGATGCCCTGCTCGCAGCGCAGGTGGAACTTGACCCAGAAGCGCTCGTTCTTCGCGTTGATCAGGCTGAAGGTGTGGCTGCCGAAGCCGTGCATGTGCCGGTATGAGGCCGGAATGCCGCGGTCGCTCATGGTGATCGTCACCTGGTGCAGCGCCTCCGGCAGCGACGTCCAGAAATCCCAGTTGTTCTTGGCGCTGCGGAGATTGGTCTTCGGGTCGCGCTTGACCGCGTGATTGAGGTCCGGGAACTTGAGCGGGTCGCGCAGGAAGAACACCGGCGTGTTGTTGCCGACCAGATCCCAGTTGCCTTCTTCCGTGTAGAACTTGATCGCGAAGCCGCGGATGTCGCGCTCGGCGTCGGCGGCGCCGCGCTCCCCCGCTACGGTCGAGAAGCGCGTGAAGAGCTCGGTCTTCTTGCCGATCTGCGAGAAGATCTTCGCGCGCGTCCACTTCGTCACGTCGTGCGTGACGGTGAAGGCGCCGAACGCTCCCGATCCCTTGGCGTGCATGCGCCGCTCCGGGATCACCTCGCGGTCGAAGTGCGCGAGCTTCTCGAGGAACCAGACGTCCTGCAGCATCTGCGGGCCGCGCGGGCCGGCGGACATCACGTTCTGGTTGTCGGGCACCGGCGCGCCGGCTTCGGTGGTCAATTTCTTGTCGTTTTCAGTCATGGGAATAGCCGGGACTTGGGCCTCAGACCGCCCACCATAGCGCCCGCCGCGTCCCCATCAGCAACTTCCTAAGCCCCGGAGGGGGCCCCCGGGGCGACGTCCGGGCAGCCCCGGAAAAAGGGCCTTGACTTGACTAGACGACCGGTCTAATATGGCTCCCCATGAACCCGGTCGCCCGCGAGACTGGCACCCGCGAGAAGATCCTCGAGGCGGGCGCCGAGGCCATTTCCGCCAAGAGCTTCAGCAGCTGCGGCCTGGCCGAAATCCTGGACCGCGCCGGGGTTCCGAAGGGCTCCTTCTACCACTACTTCGAGTCCAAGGAGGAGTTCGGGGTGGCCCTGATCGAGCGCGAAGCGGCCGAGTTCATGGAAATGCTGCGCCCGATCCTCGAGGACCGCAGCCGCCCCCCCCTCGAGCGCCTGCGCGCCGTCTTCGAAGGCGCCCGCGACGAGTGCGTCAAGAACGGCGCCGAGCGGCAGTGCATGGTGGTGAAGCTGGCCATGGAAGCCGCGCAGCTGAGCGAGCCGGTGCACGCCGCCGTCAAGAAGGCCTACGCCCAATGGAGCGAGCGCCTGGCTGAAGTCATTCGCGAGGCGCAGGCCGCCGGCGACGTCGGCCGCAAGCAGGATCCCGACAAGCTCGCGAACCTGCTCGTGATGTTGTGGGAAGGCGCGACGATCCGCATGCAAGTGGACCGCAGCCCCGCGCCCGTCAACGACTTCCTCGCCTTCGTGTTCGACTCCCTGCTCCGCGACTGGAGCTGATTCTCCTTCTCTCACCCCTAGTCGACCAGTCTACTCACATGTCCGCATCCATCTCCAAACGCCGCGGCTGGATTCTCTCCACGCTGCTTCTCACTCTGGTGCTCGGCGCCGCCGCCGGCCTGACCGCCTGGAAGAAGGGCGCGCTCGCGGCCGAGGCCGCCGCCGCCGCCAGCATGCCGGAGCCGGTCGAAGTCGTGGCCGCGGCCACGGCGCGCACCGCCGAACACGGCGAAGTCACCACCTCCATCGGCACGATGGTGGCGCTGCGCTCGATCACGCTGCGCAACGAACTGTCCGGCACGGTGCGCGAGGTTCACCTGGAGCCCGGGCAAGTGGTCGAGGAAGGCGCGCTGCTCGTGGCGCTCGACGTCGCCGTCGAGCAGGCCGAGCTGCAGGCGCTCGAGGCGCAGGCCGCGCTGGCCGAGACGCTGCTCGGCCGCATGGAGCGCGCCAGCTCGAACCGCGGCGCCTCCGAGATGGACGTGGATCGCGCGCGCGCCGAGCGCGACATCGCGCTGGCCAACGTGGCGCGCATCCGGGCCCTGATCGACCGCATGACGATCCGCGCGCCCTTCCGCGCGCGCGTCGGCCTGTCCGACGTCAACGTCGGCCAGTATCTCGCGCAGGGCACCGAACTCACGACCCTGCAGGGCGTGGACGAGGCCGTGCACGTGGACTTCGAAGTCGCGCAGGACGTCGCCTCCGGCCTGGCGCAGGGCAGCCGCGTCGAGGTCCTCGCCGCCGACGCAACCGCGCCCATCGAGGCGCTGATCGTCGCGGTGGACGCGCGCGTGGACGCCCGCACGCGCAACGCCACGGTGCGCGCGCGCATCGCCGACGCGAACGGCGCGCCCGCGCCCGGCGCCTCGGTGCGCGTGCGCGTGCCGGTCGGCGCGCCGCGCAGCGTCGTGCTGGTGCCCGCGAGCGCGCTGCGCCGCGGCCCGGCCGGCGACCACGTGTTCGTGCTCGAGCCGGACGCCGGCGGCCAGTTGCGCGCGCATCTGCGGCCGGTGCAGAGCGGTCTGATGCTCGGCGACGAAGTCATGATCCTCACCGGCCTCGCCGAGGGCGAGAAGGTGGCGGCAGCGGGTTCCTTCAAACTGCGCGAAGGCGTGCTGGTGATGGTGCAGGGCTAAGCCATGAAGTCCTTCACCGACGTCTTCATCAAGCACCCCGTGCTCGCGCTGGTGATCAACCTGGTCATCGTGCTCGTGGGCTGGCGCGCGCTGACCGGCCTGCCGGTGCAGCAGTACCCGAAGATCGAGAGCTCCTCGATCGTCATCACCACCGTCTACACCGGCGCCAGCGCCGAGACCGTGCGCGGCTTCCTGACCACGCCGATCGAGCGCGTGGCTTCGGCGATCAGCGGCGTGGACTATCTGGAATCCACCAGCCGCGCGGGCGTGAGCATCGTCACGGTGCGGCTCAAGCTGAACCACGACAGCAACGACGCGCTGGCGGAAGTCACCGCGCGCCTGCAGCAGGTGCGCGCCGAGCTGCCGGCCGAGGCCGAGCCGCCGGTCGTCGAAATCCAGCGCGCCGACCGGCCCTACGCCTCTTTCTACGTCAGCTTCACTTCCAGCGAGCGCGACGTGCCGGCCCTGACCGACTGGCTCACGCGCACGCTGCAGCCGCAGCTGGCCACGCTGGCCGGCGTGCAGCGCGTGGGCATCGAGGGCGGGCGGCCGATCGCGATGCGCGTGTGGATGGAGCCGGACCGGATGTCCGCCTACGGCCTCTCGCCCGGCGACGTCAGCGCGGCTCTGCAGCGCAACAACTACCTGGCCGCCGTCGGCCAGACCAAGGGCGATCTGGTGCAGGTCAACCTGCTGGCCAACACGGACCTGCGCTCGGTCGAGGAATTCAAAGACCTGATCGTCGCCGACCGCGACGGCGCGATCGTGCGCCTCAAGGACGTGGCGCGCGTGGAGCTGGGCGCCGAGGAGCCCGACCTGGTCGCGAAGTTCAGCGGCAAGGAGGCGGTGTACCTTTCGGTGTGGCCGCTGATCGGCGTCAACGAGATCGAAGTGGCGCACGGCCTGCGCGCCGAGCTGGACCGGCTGCGCCCGGGCCTGCCCACCGACGTGGACATGCAGCTCGCGTACGACGCGACCGCCTTCATGGAGGATTCGCTGCGCGAGATCACGAAGACCCTGACCGAGACGCTGCTGATCGTCGGCCTGGTGGTCTTCCTGTTCATGGGCTCGCTGCGCACCGCGCTGGTGCCGCTGGTGGCGATGCCGGTGTCCATCATCGGCGCGGCGATCTTCATGTTCGCGTTCGGCTTCAGCCTCAACCTGCTGACGATGCTCGCCATCGTGCTGTCGGTGGGCCTCGTGGTGGACGACGCCATCGTGGTGGTCGAGAACATCGAGCGCCACGTGCGCGCGGGGCGCACGCGCATCCAGGCGGCGATGCTGGGCGCGCGCGAGCTGGTCGGGCCGATCATCGCCATGACCATCACGCTGGCGGCGGTCTACGCGCCGATCGGCTTCCAGGGCGGCCTGACCGGCACCCTGTTCCTGGAATTCGCCATCACGCTGGCCGCCGCGGTGCTGGTGTCGGGCCTCGTGGCGGTGACGCTGTCGCCGCTGATGAGCTCGCGCCTGGTGCACGCGCACGGCAAGGAAGGCCGTCTGACCTCGCTGGTCAACCGCGGATTCGACAAATTGCGCCGCGGCTACGAAGTGGCGCTCGAGCACGCGCTCGGCATGCGCTGGGCCATCGTCATCTCGGCGCTGCTGATCACCGCCGCGGCCTGGCCGCTGCAGGAGTGGTCGCGCAAGGAGCTGGCGCCGGTCGAGGACCAGAGTCACATCTCCTTCTACCTCGACGCGGCGCCGGACGCCTCGCTCGAGTCGGTGGAGCGCGCCACCGGACAGGTGGTCGGCGCGGTGACGAACTTCCCCGAGGCCAAGTTCATGTGGTCGCTGACCGCGAACTGGGGCGGCTTCGGCGGCATGGTGACGAAGGATTTCCGCGACCGTGACCGCTCGACGGAAGAAATGTACGGCGAGGTCTACGGCGCCGTGTCGCAGGTCGCGGGCCTGCGCGTGTTCCCGCGCCTCGATCCCCCGCTGCCCAACGCCGGCCAGTACGACGTCGAGCTGGTGCTGCAGAGCGACGCGCCGCTCGAGCAGATGCTGGAAACCGCGTACGCCGTGGTCGGCGCCGGCTGGCAGAGTGGCAAGTTCATGTACGTGGACACCGATCTGAAGATCGACCGGCCCGAGGCGCGCGTGGTGATCGACCGCGAGCGCATCGCCGACCTGGGCCTGGACCTGGCCAGCGTCGGGCGCGAGCTGGGCACGCTCTTCGGCGGCGCCTACGTCAACCGCTTCAACTACTTCGACCGCAGCTACAAGGTGATTCCGCAGATCGGCGACGAGAATCGCGGCACCGTGAGCCCGCTGTTGGATCTGAAGATCAAGACGCCGTCCGGCGAGATGGTGCCGGTGTCCACGTTCGTGCGCATCGAGCAGAACACGGCGCCGCGCACCCTCAACCGCTTCCAGCAGCGCAACGCGGTGCGCGTGTTCGGCGGCGTGCTGCCGGGCGGCACGAAGGAAGAGGGCCTGCGCGTGCTCGAAAACGCGGCGCTGGCCGCCGCCGGGCCGGGCGTCACGCTCGACTACGCCGGCGAATCGCGGCAGATCCGCCACGAGGGCTCGGCGTTCCTGGTGACGCTGGGTTTCGCGCTGGCGCTGATCTACCTGGTGCTGGCCGCGCAGTTCCAGAGCTTCCGCGACCCGCTGATCGTGCTGCTCGGCTCGGTGCCGCTGGCGATCTCCGGCGCGCTGCTGTTCTCATTCCTGGGGCTGACGACGATCAACATCTACTCGCAGGTGGGGCTCATCACGCTGGTGGGATTGATCGCGAAGAACGGCATCCTGATCGTGCAGTTCGCCAACTCCGAGCGCGCGCGCGGCCTGGCCAAGATGGACGCGCTGCGCTCGGCCGCGAGCACGCGCCTGCGGCCGGTGCTGATGACGTCCATCGCCACCGCGGCGGGCCACTTCCCGCTGGTGCTGGTGACCGGGCCGGGCGCCGAGGCGCGCAACAGCATCGGCATCATGCTGGTGGCGGGCATGATTCTCGGCACGATCTTCACGCTGTTCGTGGTGCCGGTGTTCTACGCGCTGATCGCGGCCGAGAAGCTGGCGCCGGAAGTCGAGGACGCCGATCCGGAGTCCGCGACCACTCCCCCCCCCGCCCACGCGCCGCGCAAGCTGGCGGCCGCGGCGGCGCTGCTGGCCACGGCCTGCGCGACGGTCGGGCCCGACTACGCGGCGCCCGACGCGCCGCTGCCCGCGGCCTGGCAGGAGCCGGCGAACGCCGGCCTGCAGTCGCAGGAAGCGAATCTGGCGGAGTGGTGGCGGCAGCTGAACGACCCGGTGCTCGATCATCTGATCGAGCGCGCGGGGCGGCAGAATCTGGACCTGCGCCAGGCGATGGCGCGCGTGCTCGAGGCGCGGGCCCTGCGCGGCGCCGCCGAGGCGGAGCTGTGGCCGCGCGTGGACGGCACGGCGTCGGTCGGCCGCAACGGCCAGAGCGAGAACACGCAGCTCGGGCAGTTCGTGCACGACGCCGACGAGTTCGCGCTCGGCTTCGACGCGGCCTGGGAGCTGGACCTGTGGGGACGCCTGCGCCGCTCGGTGGAAGCCGCGGACGCGGATTTCGCCGCCACGATCGAGGACGCGCGCGCCGTGGCCGTGACGGTGACGGCGGAAACCGCCGCGCAGTACGTGCAGCTGCGCACCTATCAGCGGCGGCTCGCGGTGGCGCGCCGCAACGTCGAGCTGCAGGTGGAGACCATGGAGCTGGTGCGCGCGCGCTTCGAGGCCGGACTGGTCGGCGAGCGCGATCTGGCGCAGGCTCTCACCAACGTCTCGGCGACGCGGGCGCGCCTGCCGGAGTTCGAAGTCGGCGTGCGCGCGGCGGAGAACCGGCTGGGCACGCTGCTCGGACTCCCGCCGGGCGAGCTGGCGGCGATTCTCAGCGCCGAGTCGCCGATCCCCGTGCCGCCGATGTCGGTGGCGGTGGGCGTGCCGGCGGATCTGCTGCGGCGGCGCGCCGACGTGCGCCGCGCCGAGCGGCAGCTGGCCGCGGAAACCGCGCGCATCGGCGTGGCCGAAGGCGAGCTCTATCCCCGTCTGACTTTGCTCGGCACGCTGGGGCTGGCCTCCGAGGAAATCGGCGACCTGTTCAGCAGCGGCAGCGGCGTGTACGGCATCGGGCCCTCGCTGCGCTGGAGCCTGTTCGACGGCGGGCGGCTGCGCCGGCAGGTGGACGCGCAGGACGCGCGGGCGCAGGGCGCGCTGGCGCGCTGGGAGTCCTCGGTGCTGGTGGCGCTCGAGGAATCCGAGAACGCGATGACCGGCTTCGTGCGCGAGCAGGTGCGGCGCGCGGAGCTGCTGGAGGCGGTGACGCAGGCGCGGCTGGCGGTGGAATTGTCGCAGGCCGAGTACCGCGAGGGATTGTCCGACTTCCAGCCGGTGATCGCCTCCGAGCGCGCGGCGGCGGAGCTGGAAGATCAGCTGGCGCAGAGCGACGCGGCGATCGCCACGGGCTTCATCACCCTCTACAAGGCGCTGGGCGGCGGCTGGGAACAGCAGCCGGCGCTGGTGACCGCGCTGGCGGGAGCGAACTAGAGTGGAGGGATGCGCTTCGGCTGGCTCGCCGCTTTGTTGTTGGTCGGCTGCGCCCGCCCCCTAGCCGAGCCTTTGGTCTGCCGGCTGGAAGGCGAGGTTCTCGTCGTTCAGAACCGGTCGGAAGAAGTGGTGATGATCGCCACGGGCTGGGAGCAGCCCGACGTCGGCAAGCCTCTCCTCGACGTCGGCCTCGAAATCTTCGACGAGCAACTCGGCGCCTGGCGCTGGTACGGCGCGGACTGCCGGCACCGGAATCCGGATTGCTTCACGGTGGCGCTGGCGCCGGGGCTGGAGTGCCGCACGGACGGAGTGCCCGTCGCGGAGTCCGACGGCCGATTCCGTTACGTGCTCGCCACCCGCCGGCCCGGCGAGGAGTGGACCTGGCTGCCGATCGGAGAATTCGAAATCAAGGATCGGTTCGGCTGGGAACCGGACGGAAGCCAGCCGCAATACTGGCTGTCGCGCGAGAGTCCCGCACTGCAGCTGCGCGTGAGCAACGTGCGCCCCTATCCGGAACCATGGTGCTCCCAATTCCTGATGGATCTGGAAATCGTCAACGAGACCGGGGAACCGATTCGTTCGAAGTTCACCGGCGTGCAGTGGCTGTGCGAAGAGCAAGGACGATGGTTCCAGCATCCCGGCTTCCGCGGCTGCGGCAACGTGCCGACATCCGAATTTGCCAAGGGAATTGGACAATACTCCGAAGCCGGCCGGGCCTGGGGCCGTCTCCGCTACGGGGTCTGGTTCGAAGGATCCGAGGAACGCTACGCCGCCTGGACCGATCCCTTCGAAGTGCCGGAGATCTGGCCAGCCGACGCGCAGTAGCCGGAGCTGGCTAGAGCGTGACGGTGTTCGTCGGCGTGCAGGTCGCCCAATCGACGCACTGCACGGTGAGGCCGCAGCCCGACGGCGGGATCGTGAGATTCATGTTGCCGCCGCCGCTGCCGTTCGCGAGCCACCAGGCTCCGACCGTGGGCCGCGTGATGCCCAGCGTCATGCCGGCGCAGGTGCCGCTCGGCTTGGTGAAACTGCCAGCCTGACCGTAGAGGAAGTACACCGGCTGGCCCGTCGTGCAGTTGCTGAACGTCAGAGACACCAGGCCTGGGCAGGTGCCGGTGCGGGTCAGAGTCGGCACGCCGAGGTTCGCGGGGCTGCTGCTGAAGAGCGGTTGCGCGGCGCCGCAAGCGATCGCGAGGGCGAGCGCGGCAAGGGGAAGTTGGGAGAGTTTCATGGCGCTTTCCGGGGGGTAGCGAGGGGAATCCACTCTATCATGTGAGAATGCGTTGGATGGTTCCCTCCCTGCTCCTGGCCCTGATTCCTGTCGCCTGCGCCGCGCCGCCGGCGCCTCCGCCGGCCAATCCGCCCGCCCCTGAGGGCTTCCCGACCGCGCCGCCCGCCACCGAGGAGCACCGCTGGCTGCGCCAAATGGTGGGCACGTGGGACGTCGTCGCGGAGACGATGGGCGCAGCCGAGGCTGGAGCGCCGGAGGAGATGCGCGCGCGCTTCCGCGAGACGGTCGAGCCGCTGGGCGAGTACTGGATCCACTCGCGCCTCGAGGCCAGCTTCGGCGAGGTGGCGTTCCGCTCCCACATGATCGTGGGATGGGATCCGGCGAGGAGTGCTTACGTGGGGTCGTGGGTGGACACTCTGTCCACGCATCAGTGGGTTTATTCCGGCAGCCTCGACGCGGCGAAGCAGGCTCTGACTCTCGAGGCCGACGGCCCGTCCTTCGGCGATCCGACGGTCATGACGCGCTTCCGCGACGTCACCGAGTTCGACGGCCCGGACGTCCGCCGCAATTCTTCGTGGATGCAGGGCCCGGACGGCGAGTGGATGCTGCTGGCGCGCTCGACGGCGACGCGGAGGAAGTAGGGCCGATTGCTAACGCTGCCGGAGCGTTCCGGCTGCAAGATCGTCCCGTTTACCCTCCAAGGACAGAACTGGAAGACTACTTTCCGAAATGGGGAATCTGAGATGCCAACTTCAGGCCACAGTTCGTCCTGTAAAGGCAAGTTTGCAACGGAGTTGCCACCTGGTGCTCTGATGCTTCAGTCCAGATTGCCAGTCGATGGCTGACACGAAGAGGATCGAGACTCCGAGAAGGCGGTGATGCCCGGCAGCCGGAGAGCGCCCGGCTGCGACGGAAACAGGACGGCGACGGATTCGGCCTTCTCGCGGAACAATTCGAGCGCGACGATGACTTGCCAGGACTCTCGCTGGGCGCTGGTTGGAACGACTCCCTCGGGGGTTGGGCGCAGCAGCGAATCGAGTTCGTTGCTCTCCAGCTTGTAGGCGACGTACTCCTCGATGGCCGTGCGCAGTTCCCGGGCCGCCTCGCTGCGTGACGGACCTTCCGAGCACACGTCCAACTCCAGGCAGTGCGCGATCACCTGGCCCGGAACGTCGGGCGAATCGAAGTAGGCGAAAGTCAGGCTGACCTGCAGGGCGACGTGACGCCGCTCCGGCGCGGGGCCGGCGGCCGGGCCGTCCCCCACGAAGGACTGCTGCGGCCATTTGGAGCCTGCAGGCGGACGGGAATCCCGGCGGTCGCTCATGTGCGTTTCAGTATAAGACGCACGGCGCAACCCGTGGGTGACGCGAAATCCGGAATCGGTTCTCCGCGGATCTCCCGCTACAGCAGCATCAGGCTCGGATCCTCGAGCAGCGCCTTCACGCGCATCATGAAGCGCGCGCCGTCGGCGCCGTCCACGCGGCGGTGCTCTCATTTCACTTGTGACCGCAAGAGACTACTTCGTGAGGGCGAACCGCTGATTGCTCCTAGTCGGATTTCCAGGACAGCATTTCCTAGTCCCACTCTAACGAATCCGAGTTGAATGTGCCCATCGAGTCCACTCCAGCGCCAAGTGCGGAATAACATTTCACAGAACACTCTGCTGCCAGAGTTCGGTGATCGATAATTCAACAGGAATAAATTACTTTGGGAAATCCTCATGACTGATCAATTCGCCTACAGAATAGGGAATAGCAGCTGGATCCCAACCGAATCGGCTATAAACCTCGGAAGTTATCTCGTACGCTAGCGCATTGGAGGATTCCGCAGTCGACTCCGTCCAATCCGACACAAAGGAATCCACTTGGGCCTTGTGGATTGGACCGTCCTGCTCTCCAGTTTTCCCGGACAGCAGCAGAAGCGGTCGACCCTTTAGCATTCCGCGCATGCCACACCGCCAGTGAGTCCTGTACGGCGTCTTAGCCCTAGGCATCAGCACATCACAAACAATGCGACAACTCTCCAGTATCTCTTCTATCAGAGCGATCGAATTTATAACTGTTCCAACAGTTGCCGGGATGCCTCGCTTTTCCGAAGCCCAGGTGAGAGCCTTCTGCCTAATAACCACAGTGACAACGCCATATGAATTGATCGAAAGTGCATTGTAGCCATTGTCTGGAAGTCGAACCACATCTCCATCAATGCCCGCGCGATCCTGCACCCCCAATCGAAAGTTAAATCCGTATCGGCGTATTGAGTGCATCTCATTTAGACTTGCCACAACCGACTTCTGAGATCCAGGAAAAAAGTTCTCGAGTTTGCTACGCTGCTTACCCTCAAACTGGATGAAGAAGAAGGCCTCCTCACTATTGGTGTCGATGTCAGACTTCGCGATTTCTTGCTCCAATAGTTCGTCAGCCCTATCGGACATTTTTCCCGCCGCTTGCCGGGAGACGAAGGTGCCTTCATCCTGCCCGAATCGGCCTTGATGGAGATGCCTGTGTATCTCTGAGGCGGGCCACGGCTCGCAATTGGAACCCATTCGTCTATAAATCGCAACGACATGGAGCGAGCCGCGACTGCCGTCCATTGTTTCGCCTCTAACCAGAAAATACTTATCCTTGTCGCTCTGCGGTGTAATCTCAATAGCGTAGATAAACTTATTCTGTATTGTCGTCTGGATCTTGTGAAGGAGAATATGAAGCTGCGGATATACGAGATGCTGTACTTGCTTGTAAACTTTTTCCAAGTCAACGAGCTCCTGCGGAATGGGCCGCAATTCGCTCGCACGCTCGATTGCGCTCGTAGGATCTTTGGTAGTGCTAACTCCAATTATTATTACGCCGCCGGCGGCATTCGCAAAGGCCGAACAGTCTTTTGCAAGTTCGAGTCTATCAGGCAGAGAATCTAGACGATAAGGTTCTGACTTAAAATCTAGGATCGAGTTTTCCTCGCATCCAATTAATGACTTTGGGTCGGAAATGGCGTCATCAATAATACGACGGACAGTCCTCATTGATCTACAGCAGCATCAAACTCGGATCCTCGAGCAGCGCCTTCACGCGCATCATGAAGCGCGCGCCGTCGGCGCCGTCCACGAGGCGGTGATCAATGCTGATGGACAGCAGCATGATGTCGCGCGCGACGACGGCGTCGCCGACCACGACCGGGCGCTTGCGCATCGCGTGCACGCCCAGGATCGCGACTTCCGGGAAGTTGATGATCGGCGTCGCGAACATGCCGCCGATGTTGCCGGCGTTGGTGATGCTGAAGGTGCCGTCCTTGAAGTCGTCGGGGCGCAGCTTGTTGGCGCGCGCGCGGTTGCCGACGTCGGTCAGGTCGGCGGCGAGCTGCAGCAGGCCTTTGGCGTGCGCGTCTTTGACAACCGGCACGACCAGGCCGTTGGGCGTGTCCACGGCGATGCCGAGGTTGACGTACTTCTTGACGACGATTTCCTGCGCGGCTTCGTCGAGCTCGGCGTTGAGCTGCGGGAATTGCTGCAGCGCCAGCGCGGTGGCCTTCATGATGTAAGGCATGAAGGTGATCTTGATGCCGTAGGGCTCGGCGGCCTTCTTCGCGCGCTCGCGGGCGGCGACGAGTTCGGTGCAGTCCACTTCTTCGATCAGCGAGAAGTGCGCGGCGGTGCGCTTGCTGCGCGCCATCGCTTCGGCGGTCTTGCGGCGGATGCCGCGGAAAGGGACGCGCGTGACTTCGCGTGCTCCCGTCGCCGCGGCGAATGCCGCGGGCAAAGGCTGTGAAGTCTTCTCCGGTGCCTGCGCCGCGACTGCGGCGCTCAAAGGCTGTGAAGTCTTGTTCTGCGCCGCTGGGGCGGTGGGCGCGGTCGGAGCGGCGGCGGGCGCGGCAGCGGCCTGAGCGGTCGCGGCGGCGCGCACGTCCTCGGAGCGGATGCGGCCGTTCGGGGCGGTGCCGCGGACGGTCGTGAGGTCCACGCCGAGCTCGCGAGCGAGCATTCTTGTGGCCGGCGCGGCCAGGACTTTGGCGCCGGGGTTGGCGGCCACAGGTGCCGGGGCTTGTGTTGCGGCCGCGGGAGCCGGGGCGGCCGCGCTGGCGGCGACCGCGGGGCGGGGTGAGGCCGGTGCGGCGGCGGCGGGAGCCGGCGCGGGTGCGGCCGGCGCGGCGGCGGGTGCGGCGGCGGAGCCTGCGCTCACAATCGTGAACAGCACGTCCCCCACCTTGGCGATCGCGCCCTCGGCGACGAGTGTCTTGCCGATCGTGCCGGCGCCCGGGGAGGGAATCTCCACCGTCGCTTTGTCGGTCATCACCTCGACGACCGGGTCGTCCACTTTGACCGGCTCGCCGGCCTTCTTGATCCAGCGGACGATCTCGCCTTCGTGGACGCCTTCGCCGATGTCAGGCAACCGGAACTCGAGCACGCTTCCGTTGTTGCTCGACGCAGCGGCAACGGGCGCGGCCTTCGCGGGTGCGGGCGTGGGGGCCGGAGCGGCTGCGGGCGCAGGTGCCGGAGCTGCGGCGGGAGCGGGTGCAGGCGCAGCGGCCGGCGCAGGTGCGGCCTTCGCGGGAGCTGCAGCCGGCGCAGCGGCCGGCGCGGGCGCGGCAGCTGGAGCAGCCGCGGGCGCAGAGGCGGTCGCACCCTGCTCGATGACGAACAGAACGTCGCCGACTTTCGCAATGGCGCCTTCCGCAAACGCATGCTTCGACACCACGCCGGCGGCCGGAGCCGGAATCTCCACGGTCGCCTTGTCCGTCATCACTTCGACGACCGGATCATCCTGCTTCACCGCCGCGCCGACGGGCACGATCCAGCGGACGATTTCGCCTTCGTGAACGCCCTCGCCGATGTCGGGCAGTTTGAATTCGAGTGTGGCCATGGTGCGTTGTGAGATTAGAAGTCCAAAACTTGTTCGATCGCGTCCATCACGCGGCGCGCGTCGGGCAGATAATAGTGTTCGAGCGTGTTGGGGAAGGGCGTGTCGAAGCCCGTCACCCGCTTGATGGGCGCTTCCAGGCACTCGACCGCGTTCTCCGCGATCAGCGCGCTGATCTCGCCGCCGAAGCCGCAGAAGCGCGGCGCCTCGTGCACGACCACCACGCGGCCGCAGTCGCGGGCGTGTTGCAGCACGGCTTCCTCGTCCAGCGGCAGCAGCGTGCGCAGATCCACTACGCGCGCCGACTTGCCGGTTTTCTCCGCGACGCGCGCGGCCGCCGTCTCACAAACGGGCACCATCGCGCCGTAGCAGAACACGACCGCCGCGTCGCCCTCGCGCACGAGGCGCGTCTTGCCGAGCGGCACGAGGTAATTGCCCTCAGGCACGTCCTGGCGGAAGGAGCGGTAGAGCGCCTTCGGCTCCAGGAAGATCACCGGGTCGGGATCGGCGATGCTGGCCAGGAGCAGGCCCTTCGCGTCGTACGGGGTGGAAGGAATCACCACCTTCAGGCCCGGCGTATGACAAAAATAGGCCTCGCCGCTCTGCGAGTGATACAGGCCGCCGCGGATCCCGCCGCCGTACGGCGTGCGGATCACCATCGGCACCGTGTACTGCCCGCCGGAGCGGTAGCGCATCTTCGCCGCCTCGCTGACGATCTGGTCGAAGGCCGGGAAGATGAAATCCTGGAATTGAATCTCGCAGACGGGCTTCATCCCCGCCATCGCCAGGCCGATGCCGACGCCGACGATGCCGTCTTCGTTCAACGGCGTGTCGAAGCAGCGCTCCTCGCCGAACTCCTTGGTCAGGCCGTCGGTGGCCAGGAAGACGCCGCCCTTCGGGCCGACGTCTTCGCCGAGCACCAGCACGCCGGCGTCGGCCTTCATGGCGGTGCGCAGCGCGTCGTTGACGGCCTGCACGAGCGTCATTTGCCGGCCGGCGGCCGGGCTGCCGTTGGCGGTGGCGGAGGCCTGAGTCTTGGTCACAGCGGGAACTCCCCTTTCTCGTCCACGCCCTCGCCGCGCGTGGTGAAGTGCTGGATGCAGGCGTCGCGCTGCGCGGCGAGGTGCGGCGGCATCTCGGCGTAGACGTCGGTGAAGACGGTCGTCAAACCAGGCCGCGGCTTCTTCTCGGCGGCGGCGGCGGCGGCCAGCATGCGCGCGTCGCTCTCGGCTTCGGCGGCGGCAGCGCTTTCCGTGGTGAGATGACCCTCGGAAATCAGGTAGGCGCGCAGGCGCTTGAGCGGATCCTTCTGCTCCCACTCCTTGAAGACTTCGGCGCCGATGTAGCGCGTGGGATCGTCGCTGGTGGAGTGGCCGCCCATGCGGAAGGTGACGGCCTCGATCAGGGTCGGGCCTTCGCCGGCGCGCGCGCGCGTGACGGCTTCCTGCACGGCGCTGTAGACGGCCAGCACGTCGTTGCCGTCCACGCGCACGCCGGGGATGCCGTAGGCCTCGCCTTTCACGGCGTAGCTTTCGCTGACGGTCTGCTTCTCCGAGGGGCAGCTGATGGCCCACTGGTTGTTCTGACAAAGAAAAACGGTCGGCGCGCCGAACACGCCCGCGAAATTGAGGCCGGAGTGGAAGCCGGGCGTGCTGGTGGTGCCGTCGCCGAAGGAGGCGAGGGTCACGCCCTTCTCGCCGCGCTTCTTCATGGCCATCGCAATGCCCACGGCCTGCGGAATCTGCGTGCCCAGCGGCGAACTGATGGACAGATAGCGGATCGGCTCCAGGAAGCTGAAGTGCACGGGCATCTGCCGGCCTAGCGCGTGGTCATCGGCGTTGCCGTACATGTTGTCAAACATGCGCTCCACGGAGAGGCCGTGGAAGAACATCATGCCGAAGTCGCGGTAGTGCGGCGCGATCCAGTCGGTCTGCGGATCCAGCGCGGCGGCGCCGCCGATGCTGCAGGCCTCGACGCCCTTGTTGGGAATGCTGAAACCGATCTTCCCGGTGCGCTGCAGTTTCATGCAGCGGTCGTCGAAGGCGCGGACGTCCGTCATGGCGCGGTACATCCGGAGCAGCAGCTCTTTTTTGACGCGCGGCGCCTTCCCGACCTTGCGGCCGGCTTCGTCGAGGATCTGCAGCAGCTCGGCGGGCATGGGGTTCAGATGACCATCCGTGACGCAGTTTCGGCGACTTCGCCGCGCCGGGCCAGGACAAAGTGCTCGGCCGCCTTGTAGGAGCTGCGCACCAGCGGCCCCGAGGCGCAGTGCGCGAAGCCGATTTCGTCCTCCGCCACGCGCGCCCAGGCCGCGAACTCGTCGGGGTGGACGTAGCGCTCGACCGGGAGGTGCCAGGTGGTGGGCCGCAGGTATTGGCCGAGCGTGAGGATGTCCACGCCGGCGGCGCGCAGGTCCGTCATGGCGGCGCGGAGTTCGGCGTCGGTTTCGCCGAGGCCGAGCATGATGCTGGACTTCGTGAACAGCGGCCGGCCGGAGGCGGCGGCGTGGCGCTTGGCCTCGGCCAGCACGCTCAGGGTCTGGGCGTAACCCGCGCGCGCGTCGCGGACGCGGCGGTGCAGGCGCTCGACGGTCTCGAGGTTGTGGGCGAAGACGTCCACGCCGGAGTCCACGATGGCCTGGACGCATGCGGGGCGGCCTTGGAAGTCGGGGGTCAGGGCCTCGACCAGGAGGGAGGCGCGCACGGTCTTCAGGGCGCGGATGGTGGCGGCGTAATGCCCGGCGCCGAGGTCCGGGAGGTCGTCGCGGTCCACGCTGGTCAGGACGAGGTACTTGAGGCCGGGCACTTCCGCGTAGCGCGCGACTTTGGCGGGCTCGTCGGCGTCCAGCCAGCCCTGCGGGTTGCCGGACTTCACCGCGCAGAAGCGGCAGCCGCGGGTGCAGACGTCCCCCATCAGCATGATGGTGGCGGTCCCGCCGGCCCAGCACTCGCCAAGGTTGGGGCAGCGGGCTTCTTCGCAGACGGTGTATAAGTTGCGTTCGCGTAAGGAGTTACGGAGGTTGGCGACGGTTTCCCCGGTGGGGAGACGCATCTTCAGCCAGGGCGGCTTGGGGCCGGTGGGGCTGGGAACGGCCTCGAGCACGGGAAGGGTGGTTAATGCCACGGCTAGCGCCGATTCTAGGGCTTCTCCACCGCGGCGTAATTCGGCACAATTGCCGAATTTGCATCATCACTTGATGCTACGGCAGATGGCCAAGAGAATCACGCTAACTCGTTACCAGACCAGTTTCGAATCGTGGCCAAATACAGGCACAGGAATCTCAACTTCCGCGAAGGAAATTGCAACTTCAACGAGGCGAGTCGTCCTTCAGTTAAGGCTGCTGGAGTTGGTACAAGGGTCCAGATGCGAAGCGCGCGGCAAGTCATGGCAGATCATGCCTCTGTTAGGGCAGATAACACGCCGGGAGGCCTTGCCGCCCTTCGAAAGGCAAATACCAGCTTTCGGAAGCGGTCATGGCCCGCTCCGTATGACCACACCAGGCACGAACTGCACCTCGGCGATGCGCGAGATTTATCTTGGATTGAAACCGAGTCGATCCATCTTGTGGTTACCTCTCCACCGTACTGGACCCTCAAGGAGTATGAGGCCACCGATGGGCAGTTGGGTGGAATTGAGGACTATGAGTCCTTTCTAGATGAATTAGACAAGGTGTGGAGCGAGTGCAACCGGGTTCTGGTTCCCGGCGGACGGATCTGCTGTGTTGTTGGAGATGTTTGTATTCCGAGAAAGCGAACCGGTAGGCATTACATTGTGCCACTTCATGCCGACATTCAGGTGCGAGCTAGAAAGTTGCAACTGGACTGTCTCACGCCAATTCTGTGGCATAAAATCGCAAACGGCGCAACTGAAGCCAATGGGAATGGTGCTGGCTATTACGGAAAGCCGTATCAGCCGGGCGGCATCATAAAGAATGATATCGAGTACATCTTGTTCTTTAGAAAGGGTGGTGGCTACCGATCTGTCCAAGAGCTGCAGAAAAAACTCTCAATGCTCACAAAGACTGAGATGCAAGCTTGGTTTCAGTCGTTCTGGACTGATATTAGGGGCACGTCAACGAAGGGAGGCCATCCTGCTCCGTACCCTGTCGAACTTGCCGAGCGGCTAATCCGAATGTTTTCTTTTGCCGGAGACATCGTTCTCGATCCCTTTGCTGGTACTGGGGCAACCTCGATTGCTGCACTCAATGCAGGCCGCAACTCCATCTCCAACGAGATTGCGCCTACATACTATGACTTGGCCTCTAGACGCCTGGCGACCGCCATTGCACTTCCTAGGACAGTTGGAGCACAGACGGCCACAAGTACGGATAGCCGGAGTGCAGCTCAACCCTCCCGTACTTTCGGTGGTCGATAGTGGCGTTTCGGCTCCTTACTGAGTTCCAGAGTCCTTTTTCGGGGAGACCATACCTTCATAGAAAGTCAAATCAGGGAGACAAGGTCGCAGCGCAGTTGTTCGAGGACCTATTCACCCTGGGGAAGTCGGAGTTATTAGCGGAGCGGATTGCCAAACATGAGAGTGTCGCAAATCTGGCAAATAAGAGTCATGGGATCAAGGCTCGAAGAGGTGATGGCACCTTCGGAGAGTTGGTGCCAAACGGAATAGTGACTGCAGAGGCTGGATTTGCAGTGGCCAGAGGTCCAGTGGCCTACATTGAGATTGGAGTTGAAGTCAAGATCTTAGCGAAAGCCATGATCAAACAGATTGACCGAGTGACATCGGATCTAGTCGGGCAGGTCGATCACTTCAAGCGTGGCAGCGGCGATGAACCAATCTGTGTTGGCATCGTGGGGATAAATCAATCCCAGCACTACACGTCATTCGAGGGAGAACGCGCGTACAAGACAGATGGGAAGCGGTATACGCATCCTCAGCAGGAGGCTGCGGAGGCAGAGAAGCGTCTTCTCGAACTGGCGAAGCCCGCCTTTGATGAATTCTTGATAATGCCATTCAGGGCGACCAACGAAGCGCCATTTGCCTTTAACTGGGTTAATCAGAATGAAACGCTTCTTGACTATAGTGCAATTTTAACGCGCATTTCCCGCTTGTATGACTCACGTTTCGGTTAATCGCGGCACCACCGTCGCCCTCTGTGCGATCGCCGATGTAACGGCTTCAGCTGGCGTGCAGCACCGATGTGGTGACAATATTAGAAGGTCCACCAGGAGATCCCGCTCTGGCCATTCTTTAGGATATTACCTCTTTTTGCTATTCTAATCACCACATGACCGCAGCCAACTTCCATAACTCCTCCACGTCAATCACGGTGGCGGATTTTTGCGAAATGTATGAGCGTAATGAGGTGATAGTAAATAGAGACTACCAAAGAAGCAGTGGCGTTTGGCCTATTTCTGCACAATCTTTTCTGATTGAGTCAATCCTGCTGGGATATCCGATTCCTAAGCTGTCCCTCCATCAGATTACGGATATCAAAACACGCAGAACAACCAAGGAGATCATCGATGGCCAACAGCGCACCCATGCGATAGTCGCCTTTTTTAAGAATGATCTAACGCTCTCTGGTGCGGGACTAAGGCAGGACTTGGTAGGGAAGAACTACGAAGCTCTTGATGATGACCTTAAGGGATCTTTTCTCAGTTACCTACTAGCAGTTGACCTGTTTATTGGCGCCACTGCAGAAGATATTCGCGAGATGTTCAGGAGGATTAATTCCTTCACGGTCCCTTTGAGCCCCGAGGAGTTACGCCATGCCGACAATCAGGGAGCAATGAAGTGGTTTATCTACCGTCTCACCAAAGACCTAGATGACACAATGATCAAGTTCGGCGTCTTCAAGGAGAGGCAATTGATTAGGATGTTAGATGCTAAGCTATTCAGTGAGATTATTCATGCATTAATTTACGGCATTAGCACCACTAAAAAGTCAGACCTCGACAAACTCTATAAGGACAACGATTCCGCATTTGTACATGAGCGTGAGATTCGCACTCGAATTGTAGATGCCATTCGCTTTCTTGAACAGGTTGAACCTCTGTTCCACACTTCACTTTTCCGCCCTCATATTTTTTACAGTCTCCTTCTCGCAGTAACTCACGCCCAGCAGCCGTCGCAACAATTGCCTCCCGTCAAGCATCTCATGAAACCGGTGCAACTTAATGTGACAACTGCTTTGAGTAAACTCACGCTTCTCGTACAAGTCATGGATGGCGAAATACAAGTGCCGGAACTCGACGTGTTTGTCAAGGCCTGCAAGGACAAGACCAACGTGAAATCTGAGCGCTTGACCCGATTTCAAGTAATTTGTGACCACTTGCTCGCAGAGTAATAGGTAGCTTTATTGCCAATCTGCTATGCCCGACATTCAAGAGTATGCCAACCGAGTCCGCGCGCGGCTCTATGCTTATCGATCATTAGGATTCACACTGCATAACGCTCCTTTCGAGCAATCTAATCGGCTTACCTCATTCCTCATTTTGAACACCTTCAACGCATGGGCTGAATTCTGCCGAAATTACTATTTGGCAGGTGTGCGAGGTTTTACTACGCATAGTGGGGTTGCTGTCTCAACTAGTCTTGCGAATAACACACCGATTCAAGTCGCAATGCAGCATGCCAAACTTATCTTGTATCCCAAGTGGGTGCCGGCTCCACTAGCTCGGAGGGACGAACCAGCGTGGCATTCGCGAAAATATTTTCTAAAAGTTTGCCAGGGAGTCAAGTTTACGAACTACTCACAAGTGAGTGCGGCGCTTGCACTCAAATCAACTTCATACGAGGACATCTGGAGTTACAGAAATTTCTACGCTCATCGTAATGAAGACACAGCTTTGCAGGCACTCTCTATTGCACGTAGGCAAAAGATAATCGGCGCGCACCCCACCACTTGTGCTAGCGCTATTATTCCTGGAGCAGCCACAAATTTTGTTGAATCTTGGGCCTATGATTTGGACTTAACCGTCGCAATGATGATGAAATGATTGGCACTTAATCGCAATCGCCTTAGTAATTCGAGGAGCAACCGATTGGCACTATGAGATTAGCAAGCAACACTCTCGGTGGTAGTGACCGAACACGAACCGATGGTAGTTTGTACGCTACATTCGGAGCGCAGTGCCCTCATTTGCCGTCCATTCACCGATTGCAACTAGCTCTCTAGCCCGCATTTCCCATATGCGCGAAGCAATCTGAGCGTGTCATGTCCGTCAATCAGACAGAACAATCGAAGTGCGCCGATTTGCTGCGCATAGGCTCGCATCGCTCCCCGGACCGAAGACGTGATCTCATGACAGTGCTGAAGTACCAACAAGTCAGCGGGTTCCGTGAATAGCCGGTCGATTTGGTCACCGTTCTTTCCCAACCCGGCGTTCGTGAGTGGTCTGAACTTGGCAGGTCCTTTGAATAGAAACGCGGCCGAAATGCGGTCTCCATCGATAGTAACACGGCTACTGAACAGGTCTGAGCGCTCGCCTCCCCAATCCTTTGGCACGTGAGCTTCGCTGATAATTTCTGCGAACGCCTGTTTCACTTCACGTTCAGGAATGTTACGAAGTAGGTCTAGATCACTTACGGATTTGCCAGGTGGCACCTCGCATATTTTTGCAAAACAGTCGATCGCTTCTGGGAATACTTCAAGTCGACTGGACCACTGTCGGCCAATCAGCGTTGTCGGGGCAAGGAGGTTCGGGATGGGAGTAGCAATCACCCATGGAATCGCTTCGATTAAGTTGTCCTTGATGGATGTCGCTGCGCCGAGAACGAACAGGGTTTTTTGCCCAGAGAGCTGGGACCAAGCGGAACTAGACGTTAGATGTTCGTGGTGGAATTTGAAGCTCACTCGCCAACCTGACCGAAGATCATCGAGCTTTGCATAAGCTTCGGCCATTGGCATCGGCACCTTGCCCTTTATCAGAGCTGCATGCACTTGTGGTAATCCACGGCAGAAAAAGTTCGTGTAGAATGTGAACAATACACCAGATGCAAGAGTATCCTTGAGTAGTAGCTGGCCTAATGTCGGAGGATTATTTGCGCGCAACCACTCGACTAAGGCGTCCTTGAAACTCGCAAGCACCGCGAGCCTTTGTAATTGGTCGTCAATGCGAGTGTTTCGTCCTCTAAAAACCGGCGGCACGGAACTCGCGCCGACCAGTTCAAGAACGCGGCGCTGGTTGATATACCAGCAGGTCAAGTCGTAATCGGCCGTAGTCGTGTTTGGCAGGTCCAATGCGAAACCAATCAACTATCTTAGCACTTGCACCGCAAGCTACTCCACGCGCTCCGTGACTAGGTATGCTCCAGAAGCCAGCGCGGCGGCGCGCCATTCCGCAGCCGCCACATCCGCTGCCGTGGTGGGAGTGAGGAATTTTCTAGTCGCAAGCAACTCGTCACCGCCCACCGGACTCCAACGGCCACCTCGTCATTATTCCCACTTCGCCATTCACGACGCCAAATCCACCTCCGCTAAACTCCCCCATACCCCCTGCCCCTTCTGCAACCCAACCCACACCCTCCTCGCCGAGAGCCCGCACGCCCTCGCGATCGCCGACGCCTTCCCCGTCGCGCGCGGCCACACTTTCATCATCCCCCGCCGCCACGTCGCCAGCATCTTTGACTTTCCCGCGCTCGAGCAGGCCGAAGTCTTCGCCCTCCTCACCCGCCTCCGCGCCCAACTCCAGACCGCCCTCCGCCCCGACGCCTTTACGGTCGGCAGACAAGACGGCGCCGTGGCCGGCCAGACCGTCGAGCAGGCGCACGCCCCACCATCACCTCCTCGCCGCCCCCTCCCTAACCCCCAGCCACAACTCCAGCGTCACAGCCCACAACCGCAACCACGGCTCATCCCCCTCCCGAACATCCCTCATCAACGGCCGAAACCCCATTGCCGACCTGCCGCTCACGTGCAAATACTCGGCGCGGATCGCGCTCCAACGGATGCAGGCCTGGGTCGTCCACAACCCCCGCCCCTCGAGAAACGTCGTTTCGTCCACCTTCCGCACGAACTCCCGCGCCCCGGCGCGCACCTCCTCGTCGTTCTGATGGGCGGGCGGCCGATACTCGTAGAGCTGTCCGCCGCACGAAAACTGCAGCACCGGATCGCGCCGATCCAGCTCCTCGAAGTCCTGACATTGAGCCAGAAACAGCGCGCCGGCGTCGAGGCCGAGCACCTCGACCATCCGCCGCACGTGCTCCGGATGCAGGAAAGGACTGCGCCCGGTTTCGACGCGGCGGATCAGCTCCGCGCCGGGGTTCGGCGGCACGCCGACGGCGTCGGCGAGCTGCTGGCGCGTGAGGCGCGCCCGACGGCGGGCGGCGGCGACGAGGCGCGCCGTGGCGTGGACGCGCGGGAAGAAGTGGTCCTTCGGCTTTTGATTCGGGGCCATGGCGAGTTCTTGTCTGCCCGTTCCAGCGGAGGGCGACCGCATCGAACCCGGCTTTGGCACCGTGGACTTGCGTCCGGTTGCCTTCGCAGTCAGCGGGCCGGGGCCCTCGTGCGAATCTTGATGTGGGGGCAGGATAGCAGGCGGGGTGGGTGTTGTGGAGTGACATTCTTGGTCACACCGGGGGCGGCTCCGGGCCCTGCGGGCGCTGGATGCCGCCGGCCTGTCTCAGACTGAGATCCCCAGTAGGCCACGAGGCCTCCTGCATATTTCCCCAGGCGCTTGTGAGCGGCGTCCTAGGAGTCGCTCCGCCAAGGTCCACCTGGCAGCCAGCGGGCAGGGATCGACTCTCCACGAGCACCAGCGCGAAGGACTGGACCGATAAAGCTTGCAAGGCCGAGCAGGATTACCTCTAGATTCTTGGTTGCCGTTTCGATCCGATTCCGGTCGAGAAATCCGGCCCACTGCTTGACCTTGCCTTCAACCGCAGCGAAGGCCGGCGTCAGGGCCAATGGCAGGTCGAATGGGACCGGAGTACTGCGACGTTCGAACGTGGCAACCAGTGCCTGCCGCAGAATCTCAGCTTCAAAGGACTCGCGCATGGCCAGCGTGTGCACGTCGAAAAAATCCTTCATCCGGCTGTTCTGAGCGCCGAGCACGACCATCGCATGCACCTTTTCCGCGATGGCCGTCTCCTGGCGGTAAGCCCGAAGCCGCGGGCGAGGAAATCCGAGAAGACTGGGATAGTCCAGCCATTCTGGAGGCGGCGTGACGGCATCGCCGATGCCCACGTCAATCTGGAGGTGCGCACGCGCCTTGCCAAGATGCGCCAGCAGGGTGGCGCGCATGCCCCCGTAGGGGTCGTCGGCCCGGATATCCGCGACACGGATCGTGGTGGCGTCGAACTCGATCCCGTCAGGCTCCACGGTGATCTGGCAAAGCTCCGCAACAATGCGCTCGAGGGATGGCGCATCCATCTCCCCGCTTCCGAGTAGATCCGCATCACGGGTCGGCCGGATGTTCTCGCCCAGCCAGACGAGCATTAGGAGGGCGCCCTTCAGGACGAAGCGGTCCCCGTGCGGCGATTGCGCCAGTCGATAGAGAAAGCGCTCCGTCGCGTAGCGAGTCAGGACGAGGTTCGGATCGAGGTTGGCGGCCTTGGCGTGGCGCACCAGCCGCACTTGCACCGATTGGGCAAGTCCACCGCTCATGCCACCACTGCCTCCACGTATGGGCGCATCACGTTCTCGACTCGGCAGACGCGCGCCGCGCGGTTGAGATCGTCCATCCGGAAGCGGCGCTTGCGCCAGGCATCCTTCAGCGCTTCCAGCGCCACGTCCAGTCCGACGCGGTTGCGGTGCTTGAATAGGTCGGCAATGGTGCGCGCGACACTTGTGATGCGCACCGGCTGGCCGTCCAGCCGGTGAATTTCGACGCCTTCGGTCAGCGCCGCGCCGGTGCTGCGAATCACACGGAGGCGTAGATTGGTCAGGCGCGGCGGCCGTGTTCCGCGCGGAATGGTGAGCCAGACTTCGTGCGGAAGCTGCGTGCCGATCCCGTGGTACGCCAGAGCGCTGAGCAGGCTGATGACCCCGCGGGGCGCAGCGCGGGACGCCAGCACGATGGCGTGGTGCTCGGTGAGCGGCCGATCGGTCAGGCCGTATCGTCCACGCGCCACGCGTTCGATAACGCCCTCTGCCACTAGCCGAGTGAGTTGCTGGCTGTGAATACCGGCCCCTGTGGCCTCGTGGGCGGCGAAAACTCCCTGGCGCCGGACGAGGCGGAGGAGGCGAGAACGGTAGGTGGCCGTCATGTGTGGAAGTGTATACACATTATAGGATCTGGAAACACTTTCACACAGCAGTTTCTTCGCTTACCCGCTCCCGCCACTCCCGCCAGAACTCCGCCCAGCCCTCGCGGGCCTCGGCTTCCGGCGCCGGCCCCTTCGGCGTGCAGCGGGAGTAGAAGGCCTCCACCTCGCGAGCGAAACTCAGGACGGCGGGGCGCCAGGCCTCCAGCGTGACCTCCGCGGAGGCACCGGCGGTGCTGAGCCGCACCCGGCCCCCATCGTGCAGCACGGCGACGTCCGCGCCGTTGGGACAACCGGGCACCGCCAGTTTCCCTTGGTAAAGATAGACGTCGAAGCCGCAGCAGGGAAACAGATTGTTCGCCGCCAGCACCTTGCCCTGCAGCGGGTGATCGGCCTGCACCGAGCGCAGCAGGAAGAGTCCGGCCGCGCTGACCGTCCAGACGCCGTCCTCCGGCCGCACGAAGACCGTGTCGCCCACCCGGAGCTCGACGCGGCCGTGCGCGCAGAGATCGGAAGGGTCGTCGGCTGTGCCCCGGACCCACTGCGGATCGTGGAGGTGGAGGGTCAGGGGCACCGGGGGCTGCATCATCCTCTGCGGCAAGGATGCGGAAAATGGAACTGTAACCCCCGCCCATCGGCAGCGTCATTCATGCATGCGGACATTTTCCGCTACGCTGCCCCTCCTCATCCCGCCGCCATGAAACTCTTCACCATCGGCTTCACCCAGTGCTCCGCCGAGGACTTCTTCGCCCGCCTGAAGAAAGCCGGCGTGAAGCGGGTCATGGACGTCCGCCTCAAGAACGACTCGCAACTGGCCGGCTTCACCAAGAAGGCCGACCTCGAGTACTTCTTAAAAGCCCTCGTTGGCATCGGCTACGAGCACCGCACTGAACTGGCGCCCACGGAGGCAATGCTCGACTCCATGAAGGCCGGCAAAGGCAAGTGGCCAGCCTACGAGAAGAAGATGCGAGAACTGCTGGTCAGCCGCAAAATCGAAAAGACGCTGACGCGCGCCGCGGTGGACGGCGCCTGCCTCCTGTGCGGCGAGGCCAAGCCCGACGCATGCCACCGCCGGGTGGTGGCGGAGTATCTGCAATCCAAGTGGAAGGGCTTGGAGATCGTGCATCTGTAATCGCGGCGGCCAGACAGCTGATCGAGGGCAAGCTCAACCAAGAGCGTCGACCCACGCTGCCTCGTTGAACCCCACCAACCAGACCTTGCCGGCGCGCGCGGTTTGGGCGCGCAGGTTGCCGGTGGGTCCGAGCACGGCGGCAGCGAAATCCGCGCTGCCGGGGGGCGCTGTACGCAGATCCACGGCTGATGATTTGGCGCCGCGTGAGACGCGAAGCTCCGTCGCACTGGCGAAGAGCGCCTTGAGATCGGCGCCGCCGGACTAGAGCACGGAACGCGTCACGCCGCCGGACAGCCGGCAGGCACTGAGATCGAGGGCCTGCAGATGCAGCGTGGCGCCGGCGAGTCCGGCCGGCACGCGGCCCGTCATCGTGGCGCTGCCGGCGGCGTTGGCATGCAACAGCGCCAGCACGCGGATCGGCGGGGTCATGGCGAGCGTCAGCCAGCCGCAGGGCTGGGTGTCCACGGTGACCGGCCCGGCGCCCGTGAGAGAGTAGGCAACTCCCACCTGTCCCAGGGTGATGGCGCCGGAGACGGCGACGGTGGCCGGGGCGCCCGCGGCGAGCACCGCGGGATTCACGGTCAGCACCAGAGGGGAAGTCAGATTGCCGAGCCCCACCGGGTCGCAGGGGCTGCCGGCGACGCAGGCGAAGCGCACGTTGTAGACCACGGCGCCTGCGGGAATGCCCAAATCGCTGAGATCCACGGCCACGCCGACGATCTCGGCCGGATTGATGGCGCCACCGCCGTAGTAGTAGTCCTTGTAGGAGACGGTGATGCCGCCGTCGGTGTCCACGGTGACCGTCGCGGTGAAGGCGTCGTATTCCGTCGAGATGTCATAGACGCCGTAGTCGTACTGCGCGTCGAACATCACGAGGTCGTCGCCCGGCTGATTGATCACGCCGGAGTGGAAGTGGCACTGCACCACGGTGTCGGGGCTCGCGTTGGCGTAGCCGTCGTCGTCGAGCGGCAGGCCGGAGAAGGCCTCGTCCACCGTGACTGGCACGTTCTGCACGTTCAGCCAGCCCCAGGCGGAAGTGCCTCCGGCGATCAGCTGCGCGGAATCCGGCGCGGACACCGTCCACGGGCCGAGATTCTGCGTCTGGGCGCTGAGCGTTCCCGCCAGCAGAAGGATCGAGGCAAGGACGGAAGTGCGACGGAGCAGTTTCATGGCTACCCGTTCACGCGCAATCCGCAGCGCGGGCGCCTCATTTCGCCGATTGCGGCTTTATTGCCGGCGCTCGTCCATCAACTCGATCATGGCGCGGCCGAGCGCGTCGCCGATCAGCAGATAACTCTCCGCGTTGCCGAACCAGTGGTGTTGATGCGTGGGATTGGGCGAAGACTCCGGCGCGCGCAAGAAGGCTGCCGTCGGCACGAAGCGCGCGCGGCCGCCCTCGGCCTGCTCACAGCCCGCCCGCTGTCCCGCGCGCAGAATCACGTTGTCCATGTTGCCCGTCTCGCCGGCCACGAAGGGCAGGCGCGGATCGCCGAGTTCGGCGCGCAGGTCGCGGATCAGGTGCGCAAGATTCGAGCCGTACTCCGCGGACGCGGCATCGTCGCAGCCGTCGTTCCAGCCTTGGAACCAGAACACACCCTCGATGCGGACTTCGTGCTGCGCGAACTGCGGGAAAGCTGCGTCGAGTCCGGCGAGGGCGGCACGGAACTCCTCGAGCATCTGGCGATAAAAGGGACCGACCTCGCCGCCCGCGCTGGGCGGCCGGAAATCCACCGCCAGACTCTTGCCGCCCCATGCGGTCTTGACCAACAGCACCGGATCCGCGAAACGCTCGCCGAGCGCGGCGCCGATCGCCAATTCGGGCCCGAAGTGATGCGCGTCGTCATAAACCGCAAAGCCGAGGGTCAGGGGTCCGGATTTCTGCGCCGCTTCCGTTTTGTAAGAGACGAAGACGTCGTCGCGCACGGTCCAGCCGCCGTCGCTCCGGCGCAGCGACTGCCAGCGCGCGCCGGCCGCCGGATCCGCCAGCAGGCTCAGGAGATTGCCGCGACCGCCGTTGTAATCCTGCGCGTCGTCCAGGTCCGCCACGGCGTGCCCCTCCATGTTCGACTGGCCCGCCAGCAGGAAAACGCGCAGCACGGGCGCCGCCGGCTCCGCCTCCCGTTGTGGCGCCGGACCCTCCGCGCACTGCGCGAGCAGCCCTGAGCCTCCCACTGCGAGCATGGTCAGAATGAGCGGCCGCCGAAGACGATGCCAAAGGGGAGACTGCGCCATTTCAGAGACTAGCCTCCCAGCCGCCTTCGTTGAACCCCACCAGCCAGTCCTTCCCCACCCTCACCGCCGGCGCGCGCAGATTGCCGGTCGGACCGCTCACGGCTTCGGCGAAGGCGGCGCTCCCGGGGGGCGCAGCCTTCAGATCCAGAACCGCGGACTTCGAACCGCGCGAAACCCGCACGCTGCGCGCGCCCGCGAAGAGCGCGGCCAGATCGGCGGCGCCGAAGGTCTTGCCGCTCGCCTTCACCGTCTCACGGACGGCGATGCCGCGCTTCTCCAGGAAGGCGTCGGCCTTGGCGCAGCCGGTTCAGCCGCTGCGGTGGTAATACCAGTCGATCGTCTTGACCATGGCCCCCATCCTACGCCTCGGCGCGATACTGATGCGGACCGCACACTCATGCACCAACCCCGCCGCACTCCCTCCAACCTCTATCCCTGCCTCACCTACGACGACGCGCCCGCCGCCATCGCGTGGCTGTGCCGCGCCTTCGGCTTCCGGAAGCGCATGGTCGTGCCCGCGCCCGACGGCGGCGTGGCGCATTCCGAACTCAGCCTCGGCGACGGCGTGATCATGGTGAGCTCGCCCAAGGCCGAGTTCGGCAACGTCAGTCCGCGCGCGCTCGCCGGCCTGCACGGCGGGCTCTGCGTCTTCGTCGCCGATCCCGACGCGCACTGCGCGACCGCCCGCGCCGCCGGCGCCGTGATCACGCGCGAGCCGCAGGACGAGCACTACGGCTCGCGCGGGTACATGGCGAAGGACCTCGAGGGCCACTCGTGGTATTTCGGCACCTACGTCCCGGGCGAGTACTGGGAGAGTTAGTCTGATTGGCCATGCGCGCCCTGCCCCGCTTCGCCGGACTCGGACTCCTGCTGGCGCTGCTCCTGGGCATGGGTTATTGGCTGTGGCAACCGCAGGGCCCGGTCGTTTCCGATCAGGTCACGATCATCAATCCGGCCGCAGCGGTTCCCGGGCAGCCGCAGACAGCCTCTCCCAATGCGGACGATCGCCTGACTCGCTCCGGCGTCGCCGCTGCGGCCGAGGGCGATGCGCACACCGCCTCACAACCGCGCGCAGCGTTGACGCTGCGCATCACGGATCCGAACGGCCAGCCGATCGCCGGAGCGTTGGTGCGCTGCGGCGCTCCGGACATGAGTCCCTACGGCTCGGTGGACGATCGAGACTGGTCGGATGCGAACCTGCCGGTGTATGCCGAGACCCGCAGCGGAACGGATGGCATGGCCCGACTCGACGGTCTGCCCGAATTGGTGGAAGTGCTGGTCGCCGTGGAGACTCCGGATCACACGCGCTCCCAGGACCTCGTTCGGACTCCCGCCGCCGGCGAGCCCGTTGACCTGGGCGCCTGGACCATCGAGCCGGTTCCCGCCGTCACGCTGACCTTCGTGGATCAGGAAGGCCATCCCGCCGCCGATCTCGACTTCGAACTCAGCGTGAATTGGAAGGAGGACGACCGGCGCGACGACACCCTCGAGAGCCGGACCGACGCGGCGGGAGTCGCGATCGTTCAACACGCCGCGCCCGGCTTCGCCGGACTCTGGATCGACGCCGACGGACGCTACGCCACGCGCCGCGCCGAGCGGGTACTGCAACCCGGCCAGCGCGAGGCGCGCGTGGTGCTCGACGCCGGACTGACGGTGAGCGGCCGCATGCTCGAGGCCGACGGCACTCCGGTCTCCGGCGCGGTGATCGGACTGCATCTCTGGAGCCACGACGAGGCGCAGGAGGGCGAGCTGGCCTACCCCTGGTCGATGAGCCACGTCGACTTCGCCGGCTTTCAGTCGGGAGTCGTGACCGGCCCGGACGGCTCCTTCGTCTGCCGCGGGCTGCCGCGCGAGCAGAAACTCTTTGCGCTGACGGCCTTCATCGCTCCCAATCAGTACTACGCGGGCCGCTGGACCTCGCGGCCGGAGAACTGCGAATTTCGCATTCCGAATCGCCACCGGCTGCAGGGAATCATCCGCGGCCCCTTCGATCCCGCGCAGGCCACGGTGCAGACGGAGCAATTCTGGGAGCGGCGCAAGAAAGGTGAGGTGCCCGTGGAGCCGGAGTTCGTCTGGGAGGTCCACGACGAAGTGCGGCCCTGCGGTCCGGGAGGCGAGTTCGAGCGACTGCTGCCGGAGGGAGATTGGAAGGTGACGGTGGTCTATCCCGGCGGCGCCGAAACCCTGGATGACAAACTGTCTCTGACGAAAGACCGCGACCTCGGCACGCTCACGGTCGGCGCCGGCGCGGCCATTCGAGTGATTTGGCCCGGCGCCGAGGCCGCAGCGCAGGCGGATCTGACGATCGAGCGGCGGGAGATGGTCGAGGCGGGATGGTTCTCGGACGAGGAGGAGCTCGACTGGAACCGCTTGCGCGAGGTTGAGGCTCACCCCGAAGGCGCCGGCGCCTGGCTCTTCCAGGGCCTCGACGCCGGCGAGTACCGCATCATTCTCGACGGCCCAGGCTGGGAGCCCACGGCCGCGATTCTGGAAATCGGCGCGGAGGATCGGCGGGACGTCACTCTGGAGCCGCCGCGCGCGGGCGGTTTGATCGTGACCGTGACCGACGTGAGCGGCGCCCCGTGTACGGACCGCGAAGTGACCGTGCGTGCGGAGGTTGCCGATCCCATGACTCCGCGCGAGGAGTTGTTGAACGAAGCATCCAGGCACTATCCCCGAATGGAAATGCAGCTGGGGCCGGACGGCCGGGCGCGCACGCGGGATCTGCCCGCCGGAACTTACGTCGTGTATCTGGGACAGGCGCAATCCGACTCGGACTCCTGGTCCAGCGAGGAAGGCGCCGAGGTCGGCCGCGTGGAGATCCGGCCCGGCGAGACGGCGCACCTGGACGTCAGTCTCGCGTTCATGGGCCAGGTGCAATTCGTCGTGCGGTCGGAAGGTCGTGCGGCGGCGGGCGTGCGTCTCGCCTTCTGGAAGCTCCAGGACGGCGGCAACATGTCCTGGGGCGGATTCTCCGATCCTCGCTCCGGCGGCGAGACCGCGCCGGACGGCACCTACACGGCGCCGGGCCTGGCGCCCGGGCAGTATCTGGTGGGTGCGCGCAGCGAGCCGCGGTCGCCGTGGACCGTGCGCGAGATGACCGTGGTGCCGGGGCCGCAGTCCGTCAGCCTGGATCTGGCCCAAGGCCAACTGACGGGGCGTGTGGTGGACGGCAACGGTGCGCCTGCGGAGGCGTGGATCGAACTCTGCTCCGAAGACGTCGGCCGCTTCACGCTCGATCCGGAGGACCAGCCGGACCGGATGGGGCTGGACATGTGGTCCTCCGCCTGCGGAATGGTGAGCCGGCCCACTCTGCCTGACGGTAGTTTTCACCTGCGAGGCGTCGCTCCCGGCCGATATCGCGTCGTCGCCAGCGCCGAGCAGTCCGTCGCGTGGAGCGGCTGGATCGAAGTGCGCGAGGGCGCGGCGGCGGACGCGGGCGAACTGCGGCTGCTGCCCACGGCGGAAATCGAGTGGACGGTGCGCGGCTGCGCGGTGTGGCAGGACTATTGGCCGCGGCTCGTGTTCCGCCCCGCCGCAGGAGGCGAGGTATGGGAGACGGAAACTCTCTTCGTCTACGACGACAAAGATGAAGACACTGTCAGGCTCGAACTTCCCATTGGAACTTGGACCGTCGAGATGATGGATTGGGATGGTGCAAATCTGGGATCGATTGGTCAGATCCAGATCCAGGCCGAGGTCCCGCCGCCGCCCCTTCTGCTGCCCTCTCCTGCGACCGTGGGCGCGAAACCTCTGCCCTAGCCGGACTTGCGCGGACGCGGGCTGAGATTCAGCGCCCCGGGACCGACTCGGCGCGAACGTGGAATGCCCGCCGCCGGCTCGGATCCACGCGCTCGTAGCTCTGCACCGTGGCTTCGGCCTTGTCCAGCTCGAGCTGCCGGCGCGTCAGCTGATCCGCCAGATAGATGATGGCCTCGTCGGTGGACTTGAGCGACGCGGACAGGCTGTTGACGGCCTCGCGCGCGATCAGCCATTCCGCCCCGCGCTCGCCCAGACCCTCGATCGCCACGCCCAGCGCCACCACCGGCACGAAGTTCGCGGCAATTTCAATGTCCAGCTTCACGCGCGCGCCGATCTTCTCCCAGGCCGGCTGCGCGGCGGGCGCCGGATTGGCGCGGTAGCGGCTGATTTCACAATAACTCTTCATCAGATTGCCGGCTCCGTCCAGCACCGCCTCGACTTCCTTGCTGCCGGACGACGCCGCGAGAATGCCCGTCAGCATCGCCGCGCCGTCCTCCATCGCCTTGAACTCGAGGTTGCGCCGGTCCGCCTCCTTCGGCGTCATGCCGGCGTGCGCCGGCGCCAAGCCCAGCTTCATCAGGTCGAATGCGCGCTCGATCTGCTCGCTCTGCTCGGCGCTCAGCGCCGCGAGCTGGCCCGACGTGCGCGCGTACTTGAAGGCCGCCGAGTAGGCGCCGAGCGCGTCACGCAGCGCTCCGGTGGCGATTTCGGCGCGCACCGCCTCGAACTCGGCCGAGTAGCCGGCGGTCTGGTTGCGCTGCTGGCGCAGCCGCGCGATCTCGGCCTCCAGCTTCGGCAGCAGCGCGGCGCAGCGCTCCTGGCCGGCGCGCGCGCGCTGGTATTCCTGATCCGTCACGAAGATGCCGGGGTCGAAGAAGAGGTTGAGCGTCGCGTCGTCGATCACCACGGCGGCGCTGCCGTCGTCGTAGACGCCCGCGTAGGAGAGCGGCGCGGGGCCGAGGAACGTCTCCGCGGCGGCGGCGCGCGCCTTCTCCTCCGGCGCGGCAGTCCGACCTGCCTCCGGCGCGGCCGGCGGCGTCTCGACCGGCGCGGACGGCACCTCGGTCAGCTCCACGTACTGAGACTGCAGCGCTTCGGCCTGCAGCTGCGTGCGCAGACGCTCGGCGCCGGCGGCTGCTGGATTGTCAAACGATTCCGACGGCGGCAGAACCAGAATGCGGCTCTGCGGCGCCGCAGCGTTCGGCGCCGGCGCGATCGACACGGCCACGGCCTGAGCCGTCTCTTCGCTGCGCGGCCGGTAGGGCTCCGCAGCCGTCAGAGCCGCGGCCGTCGGCGGCGGCGCGCTCAGCGCTTCGTCCACCACGCTCAGGAGCGCGTGAGCCGCGCCGAGCATACTCTCGAGTTCGGCCAGCTCCTCCGCCTGCAGTTGCTCGAGCTCCGCGAGCTTCTCCGCCGCCTCGGCCCACTCGAGCTCCTTCTGCGAGGCGCGCTCCTGCGCCGCGAGCACCGGCTCGCCCTCTTTGACGATGAATTCCATGATCTCCGCGACCTTCGTCAGCCACGCCTCCTCGGTGGCGGCCGACTCCTCGGCCAGCGCCAAGGCTTCGGCGACGAGTTGCTCGTCGAGCGCGTTCCAGTCGCGGGCCGCCTGGTTGTAGGCCTCGACGTCCGCGTTGAAACGGTTTTCTTCGGCCTTGTATTCGTAGAAGGCCGCCAGGTAGGCGTCGTAAGCGGGCCCCTCCTCCTTCGACATCGAGTCCACCCGCGCGTACCACGCGTCCACCTCGATGCGCCACGCGTCCTGCCGCGCGTCCCACTCGTCGAGGCGCGCGTTCTCCGCGTCGTGCGCGCCCAGGCGGGCCTGGAGGTTCTCCTCGCGGACCAGGATTTCCGCCTCGCGCCGGTCGAACTCGGCCGATGCGCTGGCCATCATCTCCTCGAAGCGCAGGTCCTTCGCCGCGCTGAAGCGGTCGGCGTCGCGTTGCGCCGACTCGTAGTCGGCCTGCAGGTTGTGAACCTTGAAAGCGGCGTGCTCCAACTCGCTCAATCGGCTCTGGCAGGATCCGGCGAGCTCCTGCATGCGGAAGCGCGAGCGCGCGGCGTCGTTCAGCGCCTCGCGCAGCGTGCCGGAGGCGCCGACGCGCGCGTCGGCCGCGTCGTAGGCCGCCTGCCACTGGCGGAAGGCCGCTTCCGGGCCATCCTGCGCGCGGGCTGCGGGCGCGAGAGCCAGAATCGCTCCGCCGATCAGCAGGATGCGCAGCTTCATTGTTCGTCCTCGGCCGCGATCGGCGCCGCAGCCGGCACGGCCAGCGCCGCGCCCGTCAATTGATAGAGGCGCAGCGTGCGCGCGTCGTGCACCAGCAGACCGTCGCGCCAGGGATGCAGCTCGCCGCCGATTCCTTCGGCCAGCGGCAGCACCAGGTTTCCCTGCAGCGCGTAGACGGCGCCGCTCGTGCTGAAGAGCAGGCGTCCGTTCAACTCGAGGATGCTGACGATCGGCGGGCTCTCCTCGGGGAGGATGAGAATCGCTTCGGTGCTGACGAAGCCCTCCGACAGCCGCGCCCGTTCGAGCCGGCGGCCGGTGGCGGCCAGCAGCGTTCCCGCGCCGGACGCGCGCAGCGCCGTGAGTCCAGGCCAATTCAGGTGCTGCAGGCTGTCCGTCCCGTCGAGCGGGCGCAGGATCAGATCGGTCTGCGCGCCGCCGTCGTAGAGCCACACTGCGGGCACGGATTCCGCCGCGGCGGCGAGGCGCCAGGTGGGATCGTAGAGCGGCTCTCCGGTCAGCAGTTGGCCGTCGCGCAGAGTCGCGAGCGTTCCGGTGCGCGTCAGCAGCACGAGGCCCGCGGGTCCGGCCGCAGCGCGCGCGATTTCAACCGGCGCAGGCGCGTGCAAGGCCTCTCCCGTGGCGAAGTCGTGGGCCGTCCCGCCGGCGATCGCGATCAAGCGGCTGCCGTCGGTCGCCACGCTCTGAATGGTCCTTCCGCGCAGCGCGGCGGGCGCAGCGAGTTCGACGACTCGCACTCCGGCCTGCACGGTGAGCGCCTGCGGCGCGGCGGGAATCTCCGGCGGATCGCTGACCACCACGGCCAGGCCCGTCGTCAGATCGCGCAGTTGTGAGATCAGGATCCAGTGCGCGGGATCGCCCTCGGCCGGCAGCCGCACGCGCGTCTCCGCGCTGAAGTGGGCCAGCGCGCCATCCGGCGCGGGCGGACAGGCGCCCTCCTGCTGGCCGAGCCAGCGGTAGACGGTGGCGCCGCCGATGGTGTGCAGCGGCAAGCCGGGCTGGATTTGCAGCGTCCGCTCCTCGAACGGCTCGCCGCCGGAGGCGAGGCGGCTGCTCACCGTGACCGCGGCGGCGCCGCCGATCGGCACGAAGCGGCAGGCGGGCCCGTCGATCACGATTTCCTGCTGCCAGCCGCCGGCGGCGACGGTGCAGGCGATCGGATCCGCGTAGGGATTGACGATCAGGAGGATTTGATCCTTGGCGCTGAGCCAGAGGTCTTCCGCCTCGCTGCGCGGCGGTCCGAATGTCAGAGAGAGGCGCGGGCCGGGCGCGGGGGAGGCGTTCGGGCCGGCGGTGGTCACCGCGCTCGGGCCGGCGTGGGCGCCGGCACCGGCGGCCTCCGCGGCGGGATCGGACACCACCAGGCGCCACTCGTGATCGTCCACCCCCGCCACGCCCGGCGGGAGGAAGCGCGCCGCCAGCTCGAGGTCGCGGCCTTCGACCCGGGTGCGCGCGCGCAGCGGCCGGTCGCCGACGGCGACGAGGTGGCTGCGGCCGGCGTGCAGCGTGAGACTGACGAGGTCGGCCCGCGGCGCTCCGCCGGCGCGCTGGCGCAGGACCTGCAAGGTCACGCGGCCGGGCGGGAGATCGGCGGATTCCGGCTCGATGCGGCGCGGCTCCTCGCCTGCGCGCTGCAGCCACACCTGCAAGTCGTCGCCGTCCGTCGCGGTCACGCTGAGCGCCGCCGGCTGCGGCTTCGGCGCCGCCGCGGCGGCCGCGCCGGCCACCGCACCCGCCGCCGCGAGTCCTGCGCCATCCGACCCCGCAGGCGGCTCCGCCACCTTCCCGGCGACGAAGACGCCGGCCAGCTGAGCGGCCCCTGCCGCCACGACCGCCAGGCCCACGATCCAGAGGATCCCGGTCCACCGCTTGCGCGAAGCCGCCGGCGCGGCCGAGAGGGGGCTGGGGCGAGAGTTCAATGCCTGGACATCGGCAGAAGAGGCAGGAACCCTCAACGGATACTGGCCCAGTTGGCTGGAGGTGGCCCCAGGACAAGACCTGAGCCGGGCAGGACTTAGGATGACCGGCCGATCCAGGCTGAGGCCGGTTGTCCTAAGTCCTTGTTCTGTCGGATCTTAGGTCCGTCTACCTCCAGCGGTCTGGGCCAGTATCCGTTAGGGGCGCATCCATGCGCTCCCGAAGATCACGTAAATCGTCGTCCCGTCCGGCCCGAACGCCAGGTCCGCTCCCACGTGCAATCCTTGGCGCCGCGCCAGTTCGTAGCGCAGACCGAATCCGCCGGCCGCCACGCGCGTCACGTCGGTGGCTTCGGCCAGGCTGGTCCACGTTTCTCCGGCGCCGCCGAAGCCTGTGAGGCTGATGCGCTTCCAGAACTGCCAGCGCAGCTCGCCCTCGATCTGCGCGGCGTGCTCGCCCTGGTAGCGCATGGCCTCGATGCCGCGCAGCGCGACGAACGGCCGCATGTAGAAGGGCACGTCGCCGTAGCTGAAGTTCGCGCCCACGCGCCCGCCCAGGGTCAGGCGCGGGTGCAGCGGGAAGAACTGCATCGCATCAAAACCGGCGCGCTGGAAATTGGTGTCGCTGCCCAGCGCTTCGTCATAAAAGCCGATGCTCGACTCCAGGTAGAGGCCGCGCGTCGGAGTCATGAAATTGTCGCGCGAGTCGAACGTGAAGAGCGGGCTGAGGCCTGCAACGTTCGAATCGGCGGAGTACTCCGGCAGCCCGGGGGTGCCGGCCGGATCGTCGAAGCCGATCGCCGTGGTCGCGAGCGTGTAACTGATGCCGGCCCAGGCGCGCGTCTCGCCCAGCCGGTACTTGGCCTGCACCAGGCCGCCGAAAGGATCGAGTCCGTAGCGCAGCGGGTCGTCCTCGAGGTTGCTGCTGTCGCCGTAGCCGTAGTAATCCAGATTCACGGCGGCGTCCACCAGGCCCACCATGGTCTGAACCCGATCGTCCATCCAGTAGTGCACGTTGCCGACGGCCATGCCGCGCGTGCCGTTCTCGGTGGCCAGCGCGCCGACCGCGGTCACGTTGGGCCGGCCGTAGCCCGCTTCGGCGGCGGGATCCATCTTCTCGATGAACGCCAGACCCGCCAGAACCCCGTAGCCGATGGCCGGCTCGGTGATCGGGAAGATGATCGGCGCGAAGCCGCCGGGCGAGTCCATGAACTCGCTGAAGTCAAACCAGCCGTCTTCCTCGGAGAACCACTTTGACCGCTCCTCCTGGGGAGGAGCGGCGGGATCCGCCACGGGCGCTGCAGGCGTCTGCGCTGCGGCCGCGGACGTCAGGCCCGCAAGCGCCAGAAGTCCGGCGCCGGCCCGGATCCGCAACCGCGCGGACATCGCCTACTGGGGGAACACCGGCGTGACCACGAGGCTGAAGCCCAGGCCCTCGGGACCGCCGTCGGCCTCGGCCACGTACCAGGTGACGCCAAGGCTCAGTTGGAGCGGCGTTTCGGTGGACAGAAACTTTCCGGCGAGGACCGTGAGCGGCATGACCGTGTCCGACCGCTCCCAGTCGTACGCGGCCTCCGATTTGGCCGTGAAGGTCCAGGCCGAGCGCGTCACGTAGGAAGCGAAGGGCTCCAGATAGCCGACGCTCAGATCCGGATGATTCTCGGAGCCGAGGTGCGCGACGCCCCACACCTGGTGGCCGAGCGCGCCGAAAGTCCACTGCCCGCGCTGCCACAGGACGGTGCCCGCCAGGCCGGCGCCCCACTGATCGGCGCCGAGATTGTCCTCGGTGGCGGTCGGCAGCTGGAACACCGGACCCGCGCCCCACACGATGCCGCCGAGCCGCGGATTGCTGCGCGTGAAGTACAAGCTGGTCAGCACGTCGCCGAAGCCGGAGTCGCCGTCGCCCAGCGGCGTGGAGACCGGCTGGTCCAGGTAATAGCTGATGCTGGTGCGCGTGACCAGGTTCCAGCGCTCGCCGAGCGAGAAGGGAATGACCGGCTCGAAGTCCACCGAAACGCTGTTGTCGTCCGAGGCCCCGATGCCGTCCGCGTAGTTGAGGGTCATCGGCAGGCGCATCAGATCCGAGATCGGATTGGCGAGCCACTTGGACAGCTCCTCCTTGTCATCCGCGCCGGGCGGCGGGTCCTGCATCGCGCCGGCGGCGGCGGCGAGTCCAAGGACTGCGGCGCAGGCGAGGGGAATCCGGATCAGGTGGTGAGCGCACATGGATCCGGAAGTCTACCCAGGCGGCGGATTACAGGTAGCCGCGCAGATACACGATCAGGCCCTGGTAGGCGTACTCGATTTCGGCGCGCAGCGGCCCGCTCTCCATGTCCGCGCCCATCTGGAAACCGTTCAGGCTCACGCCCCAGCCCATGTGATCGAAGAGATCGTGCTCGATGGCCAGCCGGTTGTCCTGCAAGTAGCCGCTGAAGTAACCGATGTCGATCTGGAACAACTCGGAAGAGGCCAGGATCTTCCAGCGCTCGCTCAGCGCGTACTCGCCGTGCAGGCCGATCACCGGCAGCGGCGCGGTCACGTCGAAACTCTCCGACACCGAGCCGACCGTGGAATCCAGGCCCAGGTCGATGCCCATGGTGTGCAGGCCGGCAGAAAAACCGATCGCGGTGCGCACGTCGGCGACGAAGTTGTAGCGGTAGGCCAGCTTGATCACCATCGTGTTGAAGGTGGTGTCCACCTCGCCGGCCGGAATCACGACTTCGCCGAAGTTCAGGTCCTGGCCGATGGTGCGCGTGCCGGAACGGCTGATGTCAAAGATTCCAAAATCGATGCGGTGGCGCGAATTGAACGCGTAGAAGGAGTCCAAGCGGCCGACGAAATCGCTCTCGTCGATGCCGAGCGTGTCCTCGAGGTCGATGCTCGCGCCCACCAGCACGTCCGTGCCGACGCTCACCTGACTGTTGAAGTTGCCGAGCGCGGCCATCCCCAGGCTCAGGCCGAAGCGCCGGTACATGTTGGGATAGGCCTCGTCGGCCGCCAGCTCGGCGCGCGCGGCCGCGGGCAGCTCCCCGGTCCAGGCGCTGGCCAGCTGCGGCGCGGCGGCGGCGGGAAGGGCCAGCAGTCCGGCGGCGGCCAGTGCCGCCAGGCCGCGAAGTCCGCGAGTTCCTCGCGGCGCGCGCGCTGAGTGGTTCATGACCGGCATCTTAGGTATTTCCCCAGCGGGCGAGTTCACGAGTATCGTGTATGCATGAGCACCTTCCTAACCCTCCTGCTGGCCGCCGCCCAAGCTCCCTGCGGCTGGGACCTCGCCACCGACTGGAGCGACGCGGCCAATCCGACCGGTCCGTGGTCGTACAACGCCGGCGCGGCGCCCATCAACGCCTGGCAGGCCGATTGGGCCGGCTCCGGCAACTCCGCCTGGTCGGCCGCCGGCAGCGGATTCGGCCACGTGCCCGCCATCGGCCGCATCAGCGGCGCGACCGCGGCCGGCTTCGGGCCCGACGCCGCCGCCGGCGTGATCTTCGTGCACAGCAACGACCCGGCGAACGGCACCGACGTGGATCTCGCGAACGTCACGTGGACCAGTCCGGTGAGCGGCAACGTCCGCGTGCAAGGCGCCTTGTGGCACCCGGACACGCCCGGCCACATCGGCCGCGGCAACGACTGGCGCCTGCTGCACAACGGCGCAGTCCTGGATTCCGGCACTCTCACCTTCGGCGACGGCTTCGGCCCGCTCGCGCCGCGCCACCTGAACGCGCCGATCACCGTCGCCGCTGGCGACGTCGTGCGCCTGGAGTTCGCGCGCAACGGCCCGTTCGGCACCATCCACTGCGTGCAGCTGGCGGTCACGCGCAGCAGCCTCTACCTGCGCAGCCCGGTGCCGGGCCACGCCGGCGGCATGTCCTCCTTCGAGATGCGCGGCGCGCAGCCCAACGGGCAGGTGCGCCTGGGCTACGCGCTGGCCACCGCAGTCGTGGGCTTGCCGGGATGCAGCGGCGTGAATCTCTGCCTCGCTTCGCCTCAGCTCGCGGCCACGCTGACGGCGAACGTCAACGGCATCGCCACCTTCGCCCGGCCGATTCCGCCCGGCCTGAGCGGGCGCACCGTGCACTTCCAGGCGGCCGAGCTCGGCGCATGCCGCTCCAGCAACCTGGTGAGCCACACCTTCGGTTAGCCGATCACAGCCGGCGCTGCGCGGCGGAGGCGGCGATCAGGCGCTGCAGCCGCCGCTGCCGCGTGGCTTCCTGTTTGGCGCGCGCCACCCAGCCCAGGCATTTCTTGCGGTAGGACGGCGCCTGCGCCGCGAAATATTTCCAGGCCGCGCGCTCGCGCCGGAACGCGCGCTCCAGTTTCGCTTCGAGAACGGCGAGCGGCTGCTCGTAGGAGTAGACCGCGGTGCGCCGCTCTTCGCGCGCGGCGAACGCCGCGAGCCCCGCGGGCAGCATGCGGCCGGCCGCGCTCAGCGCGCGCGCGCGGCGCACGTTGACCGCGCTCCAGAGGCTGCGCGGGCGGCGCGGCGTGAAGCGGATGCGGTAGCGCTCTGCGTCCACGCGATGGCGCACGCCGTCGATCCAGCCCACGCACAGGGCTTCGTCCACGGCCTGCGGCCAGCTGAGACCGGAGCGCCCGGTGCGCCGCTTCACGAAGCCCACGATGAGCACGCGGGCGCTCGCGTGGTGGCGGCGAAACCAGGCGCGCAGCTCGGAGGGCGAGCGGAAATAGCGGGCGGCGGCGTCCTGCACGCGGGATAGTATGGAGGCTGAGGTGCCCCCCATGAACACTCCGATCCTTCTGCCTGCGGCGCTGCTCGGCCTGCTCAGCCTGGGCTGCCAGAACCTTCAGCCGGCCGGCCCCGGCAACGCCGCCGCCGCGGCGGAGCAGGACGACGGCCAGGAGCGGACGATCGCTCTGGGTGAAGTGCCGCGGTCCGTCCAGGAGGCGGCGCTGGCCGCAGTGCCCGGCATCGCGTTCACGTCCGCGGAGACTGAAATCGAAGACGGCATCCGCGTGTACTGCCTCAGCGGCAGCGCCGGAGGCAAGGCCTACGAGGTCGAGGTGGCGGCGGACGGCCGCGTGCTCGAAATCGAGTCCGAGGACGGCGAAGACGAGGATGAGGACGGGGAAGACGGCGCCTGAACCGCCGCTACTGGACGACCTGCGCGGTCCAGTTTGACAATTCCCCGTTGGCGCAGGCCTGGAGCCACACCGAGCGGCCGGCGGCGGCCGGCGGGATGGCGAAGGCCACCGAGGCCTGTCCCTGGCCGTTCGCCTGCGCGCTGCCGATGAGGCTGGGATTGTTCAGATCCAGGGTCACGCCGAGTTGCGGCACCGAGTAGCTGCCGAGGCCCGAGCCGCTGCGCGCGAAGAACACCTGGCGGCCCGGAGTGACGGAACTCGCGTTCAGCACGGTCGCCTGCCCGGACACGAGCGGGCCGTGCGTGAGCAGGATGTCAAAGAGCTCGATCGTGAGTTTCAGGCGCTTGGACGGATCGGCCGCGTACTCGCGGCTGTGGAAGTAGCCCAGGCGCGAAGCGCCGGCCGTCTCGAAGCTCATGCGGAAGAGCCAGCCGAGATTGGCCAGAGCGCCCGTGGCATGCTCGCGCACCAGTTCGGTCGCGTCCCAATCGATCCAGCCGGTGTAGAAGGAGTCGCCGACGTAGGCCACGTCCCAGACGCGCGCGTCGTAGGAGGGCTGGTTGTTCCAGGTGGCGCCGGCCTCGGTCCAGGCCGCGGTGGCGGCGTGCAGTTCGCAGTCCAGTCCGCCCGCGGCGGCCTCGGTGCTGTGCTGCCAGGCGCTGAAGGTGGCGCGGCGGATGATGCGCGGATCTGCGGGCAGGCCGCTCAGGTCGAAACGCACGAGAGTCCGCACGTTGCCCAGCCCGAAGAAGGAGCCGCGGCCGAACCAGATGGTCTGCGAGGCGCCGAAGTTGGAGCCGGGATTGATGTCCTGCAGATGGGTGTCGGCGGTCGGCTGCAGGGTGACGGAATTCTGCGCGGCGGCGGCCGGCGCCAGAAGGGCGAGGAGGAGGAGAGGGCGGAGCATGGCGTTCCGACTAGGATAGGGCATGGTGCAAACGGCGCTGCCGCTCCTTCTCCTCGCCGCCTCCGGCGCCCCCGCGCAGGAAGCGGCGCAACCCGCGCTCCCCCGCCTCGCGGCGCCGTTCGTGGCAGAAGCCGGCGGCCAGCCGATCGCGGTCACCATCGGCCACGCCGCGCCGTTCCTGATCGATCACGACCGCGACGGCCGCCAGGATCTGGTGGTCGGCGAATTCGGCGAGACGGGCGGGCGCGCGCGCATCTATCTCAACCAGGGCACCGCCAAGGAGCCGAAGTTCGAGGGCTTCACCTGGCTGCAGGCCGGCGGCGCCGACGCCACGGTGCCGAGTTCGTGATGCATCGGCTTCGATCCGCAGTTCGCGGATCTGAACGGCGACGGCCTGACGGACGTGCTCTCGGGCCAGTATCAGCCCGGAATCATTCACTATTACCAGGGCTTGCCCGGCGGCGGCTACGCGGCCGGAACGACCCTGCCCGAGGCGCCGGCGGAGCAGGAGTTCACGATGTCCTGCACCAACGCCGCCGACTTCGACGGCGACGGCGACCTGGACCTGCTGATCGGCGACGTCAAGGGCGCGGTCTACCTGAACCGCAACGCCGGCACCAAGACGGCCTTCCAGTTCGGCGCGCGCGAACCTCTGATGGCCGGGGGCAAGCCCCTGCGCGTCTGCCAAAAGTCCGACCCGCTGCCCGTGGATTGGGACGGCGACGGCAAGCTGGACCTGCTGGTCGGCGACGAAGCCGGTGATCTGACCTTCTTCCGCGGCCGCGGCGACGGCGCCTTCGAGGCCGGAGTCTCGCTGTGGACCGGCCTGCGCCACGCGAATCCCGCGTTCACCGAGGTCCGCAAGAGCCTGGGCGAAAAACCCCTCGTGCCGGGATACCGCCTGCGCCTTGCGACCGGTGACTGGAATTCCGACGGCCGCCTCGATCTTCTGGTCGGCAATTGCGAGGAGACGAAGGACGGCTCCGTCACGGGGTTCGTGCGCGTGTTTCTGCGTGTCTCGGGTTGATTGGGGATGATATGAGGTCGGGGTCGGGCGTCGTGCGGCGCCGGGTCCGGGGCTCGGCTCGCGCCGGCGGCATTCGCGGGCTCTGTTGTGATCGTGTGTCGTGCGGCGCCGGGTCCGGGGCTCGGCTCGCGCCGGCGGCATTCGCGCGCAGTGCTGAGGGCCGGCGCAGGACGAGCCGCGGGAAGAGGCGCGCTCTGCAATGCCGGCTCGAGCCGACCCCGGAC